>Ga0078972_1000260_pt1 | contig 220060 bp, 223 predicted proteins | sample YelNatPaOPGAMG01_FD_67568 | JGI IMG/M metagenome (GOLD analysis project Ga0078972, IMG submission 67568) | Hot spring thermophilic microbial communities from Obsidian Pool, Yellowstone National Park, USA - OP-RAMG-01 (SPADES assembly) (version 2) | ecosystem: Environmental > Aquatic > Thermal...
AAAACAGCAATCCCATTTTTGACAAAAACTGAAAATCTGCACTTTGTATAACATCGCTAAATAAGCCAAATGATGAGAGGGTCATCCCGAAAAGCACAGCTGTTAGCATCCACGGTATCCGTAAATATTTGTCAATCAGATACCCTGCAGTAATACTTACAGCATAAATCAGTATAGCTAACATGTAGATTTCCATTTTTTCACCGCATTAATCCAACATTTTCTTTAATTCTGCGTGTTCCAAAGCCTGCGAATCCGTCGCTTCGATAGCTGTTAATCAAAGTCCTGTTCCAAGCGACCAATTACGCAAGCCTCTCATGCGAGAAGATTTGCATTTCATATCGTTTAGAAATGATTTGGTAAAGTTGTTTTCTCAGCTTTTCTCCTGTAAGGTTTTGGTCTTTCAATTTTATGATTTGCTCCGCTAATTCTTTATCGCCAATAATTTCAGATATCCATTTTTCAAAATCGCCTCTATAAAAATGGAATTCTATTGATTTGATGTTGATGTGCTTGATTTTCTTCAAAAAGTCTTCCATCGATGTTGAACTTTCGCCGGTGTAACTTCCTATTGCAGTGAAAAAGTAGAAGGCTTTTTCTTTTGAGGGTTCTTTGTTTTTAACGTTCATTTGGACTTTTCCCCCTTTAAGGTTTGGTGTGGTAAATGTTTTTGGTGAAGCAGACCACACAATTATCTTGCATGTTAACATGAGCTACTTCACCACTAAAATTGGACAACATGCGTGTCTTGTAACTCCATCGCTTACGCTTCCCAAAACTAGCTCTTCTATTTTGCTTAAACCCCTAGCCCCCATGACGATTAGATCAAATTTGCCTTCTCTACAAACTTTAATTATCTGCCCAACTATATGTCCCTCCAACAGCACTGTTTCAACATGGACTCCTTCAGCTTTAGCTCTCTTTTCGCCATCCGCTAGTATATCAACGCCATCCTTGCGAATTGCTTCGATAAACTCTTTATTCGGCATTGCACGAAATGAAAAGCCACCAAGCGAGTACACGTGAATTAGAGTTATTTTTCCATTAAACTTTAAAGCTATTTGAACAGCCACTTCCAATGCCTTTATCGAATTCTCAGAACCATCTAATGGAACCAGAATCTTCTCAAACATTACATCTACCTCCCTATAGTTACAGAATAGAAACACATATATACTTTTTGTTACAATATGTAACCAAGATGAGCCAAAATGGATAATGTAGATAAGAAAATAATCTCCATCCTGCAACAGGATGGTAGGACAGCTCTATCATCAATAGGCAAACAACTTGGAATGTCCCATGTAGCCGTAAAGAAGAGACTGGACAACCTTTGCAATAATTTGGTTAAGGTGTCAGCTGGAATTAACGCCGAATATTTAGGTTTCAGGCTTGCCATTGTATATGCTGAGGTGGAAACGCCAAAGCGTCTACGAGAACTTATAAACATATTTTCTAAATGCCCAAGGATGGTGTTTTTAACTACAACAACAGGCGCTTACAATCTAATGACTATCATGGTGGCGGAAAATGCTGACACTTTAAACGCCATAGTTGAAGAATGCTCGGCAAGGGCACAGATGAATATCAGACGCTCAGAAGCCACGATAGGCGAAGCGCCGGTGATTCCAAAATACCTTCCCATTAAGATCGTTGCAACTAAAGAAGATGAAGTTGCACCTTGTGGAATAAACTGCGGAAAATGCCCAAGGTATGAACAAAAAAAATGCCTTGCTTGTCCAACAACAAAGTATTATAGAGGACCTCTATAGGTTATGAGGATAATTAAGAATGGTGAAGATGTCGCTTAAAATAGAAAGTAAAACACAGGGGAAGTACCCGTAGCCTTTGTAACTCAAACCTAATGTGGAGCCTTCAGACCAGCTTACAAAAGAGCTGATAAAGCATGTTGAGGCTATAATGGCACCCACAGCCAGACCAGACAAAATAATATTTACCAGCGAACTACCAGAAACACGAAGCGGAAAAATCATGCGTAGAATTCTAAAGTCTTTAGTTGGAGGTGAACCTATTGGCGATACCACAACCCTCATGAATCCGGAGTCAGTACAGCACTTCAAAGAAAAGGTAGGCTACAAGGGATAAACTCTTTTATCCATTTTTTAGGATAGTGCGCGGCTTCAATGGTCTATTTCTTTTAGTCAATGGTGTGGAGCCCAGAGATGAGAATTTTGCAAAATAATGGCAAGAAAAGAACGGGTGCATGCAAATTCCTTAGACTTCTATTCCTTCCTTTGACATCCCATTCCACCTTTTGAGGATTCTTCTTGTAAAAAGAGAAGGGTGTGAAGGGTTCAGCTTACCGGGCATATTGGCAAGACTTTTTCCGTGAGCTTCGTTTAGGATTTCTGCTAGGGCTAAATAAAGTATGCTTAATCCGCAGATAATTCCTTCGATTCCAATTATAATGAGTGAAAATTTCCGTCTGCTGATGTGAAGAATGTATGCTAAAAGCGCCGTTTTGGCTGCAGGTGAGAAGAATAGTATTGTGAGGCTTTAGGAAAACGAACTGTAATGCCCTATTTGTTTTCAGAGTACCAAGGAACATTATAAACATGAAGAAGTATGCGGCGAAGGCTTCTTGGCTTACACTCCAAGGCGTGATATTGCCGAAGAAAGGCCAAACGTAATGTGCTGCCACGTTAGCTGTTCCAAGCCAGTTTAGGGCTACAAAGGATAACCAGAATAATCCATATGATGTGAAAGCTGTTTGTTCCGAAGGTGTTACCCTTTTTATATTCTAATACGCCAGCAATAATTTGTGCTAAGCTTCCGTAGAATATTCCCATAAGAAGATTTATTCCGTCAACTGGGCTCAAGCGGGCGTTGTCGAAAGTTTAGGAGAACTGTTGTCATTCCAAAGCTAAAAGTCCCAGCGGTGCTGGATTTGCAATTTTTTCACTCATACCTTCCAATCCTTCTTTTATCGCGAAAAACCTACAAAAAATGGGTTAGGATATATGCTTTTCTAGTTATGCCTTTCGTTTTTTACTTGCAATGTATTTTCCTAGCTCTAATGAACCGAAGACTATTGCCGTAAATAATATTGCAATTGCCCAGTCTATAGGTTCTGGCGCGTGCACACCAAACAGGGCTTGAAGGAAAGGTGTGTAGAGCACAATTAATTGAAGACCTAGCGAGAAAAGAACTGCTGCCCAAAGGAGCTTGTTTTTGAAGACGCCCACTTTGAAAACAGTGTATCTCAGTGAACGAGCTGAAATGGCATTTGCTAATTCCATTAGGATCATAGCCGTAAGCAACTGCGTCCTAGCCTCAAGCAAGTGATACGCGTCTAACCATGGTTGGCACGTGAAATAGCCGTAAAGAAGCAGCACAGTCATTAGAATCGGTATTGTTGTCAGATAGAGTTTAACGTCTCTTGTGAAAACACTTTCATTTGGGTCTCTAGGCTTCCTTTCCATTAAATCTGGATCGCCTGGGTCTATTCCTAAGGCTAAAGCTGGTAAACCATCCGTTGTCAAATTAACCCATAAAAGCTGTATTGCAGTTAAAGCAACTGTTGGAGAAAGTTTCGGATCTCCGCCTGGCTGGTAGGCTGAACCCGCCAAGTATGGGACACTTATCATTACTATAAATATTACGAGGATTTCCATGATGTTGCAGCGCAACAAGTAGGTTAGATATTTCTTTATATTATCGTAGATTTCGCGTCCTTCTTTAACAGCCTTAACTATTGATGCGAAGTTGTCATCTGTTAAAACCATGCCCGAGGCTTCTTTTGTCACTTCCGTTCCGGTTATTCCCATGGCAACGCCTATGTCGGCCATTTTTAGGGCCGGTGCATCATTAACTCCATCGCCAGTCATTGCGACAACATATCCTCGTGCTTTCCAAGCCTTAACGATTCTCATTTTGTGTTCAGGCGAAACACGAGCGTAAATCACCACTTTTTCAATCATTTGTGTCAGTTGTTCATCGTTTATTTTGTCTAATTCTTGACCGGTGAGCACTTGGCCCTCCTCTTCTTTTTCTCCTATTAACTTGAGTTCTTTAGCCACTGCAACCGCTGTGAGTTTGTGATCGCCAGTTACCATGACAACTCTGATTCCTGCTTTTCTGCAAATCGAAATTGCATCTTTAACTTCTTCCCTTGGAGGATCGATCATCCCCATTATTCCAACAAAAGTCATTTCACTCTCAATTTTTTCGTCAAAACTGTTTGCGGATTCTGGCAGTTCTCTGTAGGCAAATCCTAAATTCCTAAGCGCTTGCATTGCCATAGCCTCATTAACCTGCAGTATTTTTCTCCTATCTTCTTCCGTTATTTTGCGCACTTTTCCCTTCAAGAGAATCTTTGCGCATTTTTCCAAAACTATTTCAGGCGCCCCCTTCATGAAAGCAACTTTCTTCTTAGATGCCAAGTGCACGGTGGTCATCCGTTTCCTTTCAGAAGAAAACGGAACCTCACCTACGCGTGGGTTCTCCTTCTCTAACTCTTCTTTCCATAATCCAGCCTTGGCTGCAGCAACAACTAAAGCACCTTCTGTAGGGTCACCTTTAATCATCCATCTTCCACTTTCTTTTTCCTTTTCCAACTTTGCATCATTGCACAACGTTGAAATCTTTAAGAGCGTTGCAAGTTCCTCTTCTTGCGCTGGATCCAATTTTTTATCTTCAAATATAAATTCACCTTGCGGCTCGTAGCCTACTCCTGAAACTTTTATTGTTAGGCCATTCACGTATATTCTTTGAACGGTCATTTCGCCTTTAGTCATTGTTCCGGTTTTGTCGGCGCAGATGACGCTTGTGCACCCCAATGTTTCAACGGCTGGAAGCCTTCTAACTATGGTGTTTACCTTAGCCATACGATACATGCCAAGGGCAAGCGCACCTGTTACTATTGCGGGCAGCGCCTCTGGGACAGCAGCAACTGCAAGGCTTACGCCCCACAAAACCATGTCAAGAGGATTACGTCCCTCTGCTATGCCTATGGCTGCTACTACTAAACAGACGGCAACGCATAATATTCCAAGCCATTTTCCAACGGAAGCCATACGCTTTTCTAGGGGAGTCTCCTCCTCCTCTGTAACTTGAACCATCTTAGCTATTTTTCCAAACTCCGTGTTCATCCCACTTGATGTGACAACAGCCTTTCCACGTCCATAAACCACAGCTGTTCCAGTGAAAACCATGTTTCTCCTTTCAGGAATTCCTGTTTCTTCAGGTAATGGACCCACAGTCTTATTTACGGGTGCGGATTCCCCTGTTAATGGAGCCTCATCTACTTTCAGATTAATAGCTTCAATAAGCCTGGCATCTGCTGGAACCTTATCGCCAGTATATAATAGGATGATGTCGCCTGGAACGATTTCGCTTGCTTGAACCTTAACTTCTCTCCCATCCCTTAAAACCATGGCTGTTGGCGCCGTCATCTTCTTTAATGCTTCTAAAGCTTTTTCTGAACGGTACTCTTCCACAAAACCCAAGATGGCGCATACCACAACTATAGCGATTATGATTATAGCGTCGGTGATTTCGCCTAGATAAATCGAAAGTCCTGTTGCAATTAAAAGTATTATTATAAGTATGTCTGCAAACTGTTCCAGGAAAAGCCTTATTGGAGAAATTCCTTTCTCCTTCTTAAGCTCGTTAGGGCCATACTCCTGAAGGCGTTTCTGCACTTCCTCTCGACTTAAACCCGTCTCCTTTGCATTCAGAGCCTTTAAGGTTTCTTTAATATCCATTGCATGCCAAGATTTCGACATATTCTCTACTCCACTCATCAATTGAGCACGTGAATTAGAGTTATTTTTCCATTAAACTTTAAAGCTATTTGAACAGCCACTTCCAATGCCTTTATCGAATTCTCAGAACCATCTAATGGAACCAGAATCTTCTCAAACATTACATCTACCTCCCTATAGTTACAGAATAGAAACACATATATACTTTTTGTTACAATATGTAACCAAGATGAGCCAAAATGGATAATGTAGATAAGAAAATAATCTCCATCCTGCAACACACGGAGAAATCGTTTGCCCCTCAAGTAATTGGAGGAAAACTTGAAACAATTTTGACTTATGGATATGAAAAATGCAGAGAATGTAAAGAGCGCGAGTTATGTCCAAATTAACCATGAGGTCCGCTCAATATTCGCTAAGGAAGAAGTAATCCCATTATCTAGCCCTGAAGCCTATGCAACACTAGAATGGATTGAGAAACTATTTCGATCGAAAACCTATTGAAGGATATTTCATCTGGGTTAAAAAAGGGGGCCTCCAATGAGCACATGTTTCACGATTTCTTCACCAAAAGCTTATCAAAATCCAACAAACCTAGTAGTTGTAGAAAAAGATATTGTCATAGAAATTTATAGCGTCTGCAACGTTTCAAAACCAATCTTAAATGCAGAACACAAAGGTTATTCGAAGGTGATTCTCAAGGAAAATTCTACGCTGAAAATGAAGCATTTCCACTATTGGGAAAAACGACTATGTCCTATCGAACATAGAATTTATTCTTGAAGAAGGGGCAAAGGTAAAGTTTTTGTAAGTGAATAAATCCAACCAAGAAATTAATTGAAAGCAGAACAGCCTTAGGCAATGAATCCCCAGCAGATTTTGAAACAGCAGTTTTAGCTAAAAACGGAGAAAATGAAATAAATGTATGACTCCCTTTTCCTGAACGGAGAAAAGTCAAGCGTTACGATAAAACTGCGAATGATTTCAGGTGAAAAGTCAAAAATCTCATCCGCTTAGTATATGTCAACAGCTTCAATTTTTGTTAAGCCAACTATTCTGGCAGCAGTTACTCCTTTTTTTCAAGTTCATTTATATCAAAGTTACCGCAGACCAAAAGACCTCTTTCTGCTATTACTAATTACTATTATGACAGCCGCCTTTTCAGGCGCTTCTGGATTTCTTATCTCAACACCTACTGCAGTACCTGACGGCGTATTTGGAGGATTGATTTCAATCATCAAATCTCACTTCTATTCGGGCATTAACGAGGGCTTTACTCTTCCAAGGGCATTTAAGAAGACGGCAAAAGCTGGCATTCCCGCCACTGGAATTATTGTGAAGGCGGTTTCAAGAATCTCTTGATCAGTAGCGCCCGCCTTAATAGCGCCTGTAAGATGCATCGCGGTTGCTTCAACATCATGTAATGACGCTGTCATAGCTGCATGCATCAAGAATTTCAGTTTTTTCGATATAACCCCTTCATTCACTGTAAGTTCATGAAGCCCTAAGAAGGCATCGCAGAGTTCTTCATTTTTTTCTTTTATAAAAGCCACGGGATCCAGTATCTTCCCGAACTCCTCCTTAAACGCTTCAAGTTTTTTTAAAGCCTTTTTCTCCGTCAATTTGGCCTCACCTCGGAGAGGCTTAACTTTTTCTTTGAGGCTTGGCTTTAAACTTTTTCTTTGATAATTTTGAATACCCTCTTGCAGGTGCTAAGGGCAGAGCTGCCTTTGACAAGGCATGCTATCGTTAGCGCGTCGAATATTTCATTTCCTTTCACACCTTCCGAAAGTGCTTCCTTAGCACATTCTTCAACGCATTCCTCGCAGTCAGCCACCGCATAGGCAACGATTGTAAGGAGACGTTTAACCTTTCTTTGCAGCGTCTTGCTTTCTTTAAGACAGCTATGCGGAATTCAGCGAACGCCCTTCGCGCAACAGGATTAACAGCTAAAATTTTAGTTCTTCTGGAAAAAGTTTGGGTAAGCCTATATTTGTTAAGGGCTCATTCGAAGCATAGATAAGTGATGTCACGTCACCCTAAACTTCGCCGTAAAATGTACTTTTTCTCAGCTTTGGCTTCTTTGAGCAGTCTTCGCGATCTCCAAATTTTAAGGCTCCAACAGGACAAACTTCAATACATGCTGGAGATAAGCCATCCTTAAGCCTACTGTAACAAAAATCGCATTTGTAAACCTTCTTTGTTTCTACGTTAAACTTCGGAATATTCCATGGGCAAGCTTTAACATATAGCTGGCATCCAGTACACTTTTCATTATCTATAACCACTCGTCCATGCTAAGTTTTTGTTATTGCACCAAATTGACAGGCTAAAACACAAGGGTTCTGGTCTACTTCGTCTTATGTAGGCCTTGGTCTTCACCGGGTCTTGTCCCCCTCCCGGGTTCATTGGGGGCTCGTCGTAACCCTCAAACCTCGTCGGGTCGAACCCTACCCCACACGTCTCCCTTCAAGCCGTTTCCAGCTAGAGGCCATCTATGTGGGGAAGCCCCTCCATCCTAAAGCTTTCCGCATCATCCCAGAGTCCGCGCTACCATCGGAGAAGGACGGTCCGCGTCTATTTAAGCCTATCTACCTTGAAACTGCTGATTACGGCGGGTTCTAGACAGCGGATGCGCCTCTCAACTGGCGAGTGCAGAGCTTTAACTGACGGAAATTTTCACTATTCAACGGAAACCACATGTACCATGATTTCTTTTGGAAACATGCGAATTTTGCATGCAACTTCGCAAGCGTGACACCCGATACATTCATCAACATTAATTAATTGATTCCCAACATAGTTTTTCACCTCTCTGCCTTCTCAACTCTACAAATATTGGCGCTGTAACCAATCACTTTTGTATAGGGATCTTCAGCAGTTGATGTCACAAGCATTACACCATCGTTCCTAAAATCTTCATTTATTGCTTTAGAACCGGTGCGTGTTAGTACGAATACTACCTTTGGATGGATAAGCGCAGTTAGTTTAGCCCTCATTTTTCGGCCTTTTTGGCGATCTGGGAGTTATATTTTAACCATGTTTTCATCTTTGATTCCTAAGTGTTCAGCTGTGGATGGATGAATCCAAACGAATGGTTTCTCCTCAATTTTTGTTGGGAGCACGTTCACGTTCTGGCGTTAACCTATCATTAAGTGTGTAAGCTTGCCTGTGGTCATAATTAATGGATACTCCATTCCAGTCTATCTTTTGGCTTATATCTCCTGGCTTCTCCTCTAGAGGAGAGTTAAAGGAGCTTTTTCCTCGCCTAACTCAATCAACTGCCTAGGCTTAATGCCTTCTTTAAGGCAGAATAAGCCTAAACGCCTTAAGGAAACATCAACCCTTATTTTAGGGCCTCTAACCGAATTTCAATGCCAAAGCTTAACATCTCCATCCAAAAAGCAAATCAGCATATTTAGCCCTATTCACGAAAAAATTCTAGAGGAATATAAAAAGGAACCCACACCCAAATCGTGGTGGGCAAGGCGGGAATTTCTCCTGGATCCTCTTCTTCGGCATTGTCTCCGGTCCAAGATGTTACATTGCTAATAATATTGGGGATCCGCGGAAAAGATACAGGACAAACCTATGGAGCCGCATCCATCGGGCGGGTGAACCGAGGAAATCCAAGGGTCTTAACCCCTAAGGGGTATGCGGCGCGGAGCGAAAGTATTCCAATGTTAAAGCCCCGGGCTGGAGGGGCTTGGAGCATTAAGAAATCCATGGATTTTCGTGCGCCTCTCACCCCATCAAAGTTAAGCCTTAGGAACTGTCTTGGCCCTGGATGCGCCTCTCCTATCCATGGTTTTCTTCGCTCTCAGCGGTTAGGGTTATCTCCATCCTAGCCTTGGGGTTCCTCATCAGATCCACTAGAGTTCTAGATAAGTCCCTCGCAGCCTTATTTGAATATATCATAAGGGTTCTCCCGCAGGTGTATCCGCTCCTCCTAGCCACAAGCGACTTCGCATCCGTACAGGAGAGGAGTATATGCCCCCAACCGGCAGCCTCATCTATGACTCCTTCCACCTCCATCCTAACGTGTACGATAGTGTTCATGTTCCTAACTGCCGCCTTGAATTCATCCGATAAGTCTGAAGCCGCCTTGGAGGCTTTAACCCCTATTATACAGTCGCCGCGCCAGGTTAGATACGGCTCCTTCGTGAACTCGAAGGTTTTAGGGTGGACCGCCCTTATCCTCCTATGGCCTCGAGCGTCCAAGGCTTCAGTAACCTTCATCTACCCCGATCCTCCTCTACTAGAATAATCACCGTGAAGTGTTAAGTTTTGGGCTTTAAAGGTGGCTTCGCCGAGTCCAGGCGTAGACTCGTGGAAACCCTCATAGACGAGGGGATACTCAGGGATAGGAGAGTCATAGATGCCATATTAAAGGTTCCCAGGGAGCTTTTCGTCCCCTCGGAGTATATGAGCTGCGCCTACGCGGATACCCCGCTTCCGATAGGGCACGGCGGGACCATCAGCGCCCCCCACATGGTGGCTATGATGAATGAGGCGCTCGAGTTGGATGAGGGGTTAAGGGTCCTGGAGGTGGGGGCGGGCAGCGGCTATCATGCAGCCACCATCGCCCATATAGTCTCGGGAGGCTCAGGGAAGGGCCACGTATTCACGGTTGAAATCGTGCCTGAACTCTTCAGGTTGGCGGTGAGGAACCTCATGCGCTCCTCGTATAGGAGAATAGTTACGGCGATACTCGGCGATGGGTCTAAGGGCTTCCCCGAAGCTGCTCCATATGATAGGATCCTGGTCACAGCCGCCGCCCCTGATATACCTAAACCATTGGTGGAGCAGCTGAAAAGCCCGGGGATACTCGTCATACCAGTGGGCAGCCGATACTCCTTCCAATCCCTCACAGTGGTGAGGAGACATCCATCAGGCCGCATCAGCGTTGAGGATAGGGGCGGCTGCTCCTTCGTACCCCTAATGGGGGAGTACGGCTTCGAAGGCTAATCGAAGAAGGAATCCAAGCTACGCTTAAACCCTTGAACCTTCAAGCCGGCCATGCTCTTCTCCAAGGCACTCCTAACCCTAGCCTCCGAGAAGTCCCTTTCACGGCATAGGAAGGATACTACGCCCTCCACGTCCGGGGGCCTCCACTCGAGCCTGTAATCGTCTGAGACCTTCGGGTTGAGGAAGATATCCCTTATCTCCCTATAGTTTTCAGGGAGGGCTAAGCCGGATCCGGCTTCCGCTATGAGCTCCAGGCTGCTATGATCCCTTAGAAGCTTCAGGGCGGTTTTAGGGCCTACCCCCCTAACGCCCCCCGGATTATAATCCGTGCCCACGAGTATTCCAAGGTCTACAAGCTGCTCCCTCGAGAGGCCTAGATAGGCCATGACCTTATCCAGCTCTATAAGCTCAGGCTCAACCTCCACGTAGGTATCCCTTCTGGGAAGCCTCCTCCGCCCCGTTACAGCTAGGTTCCTTAGAAGCCGTGGGGCCCCGAATAGGAGGGCATCGTAGTCTTGACTGGCAGTAGCCCATACGTCGCCCCTAACCGTCATGTGGGCAGCCTGAGCCTCCCCCTCCGAAGGGGCCTGAACCCAAGGTATCCCCAAGAGGTCTAGAAGCTTCTTAGAGTCCTCAACCATCTCATCCTTAAGCCTCGCGGTCATCTGAGCGTACCTACGGGCGGCCTCCAGGTCGCCCCTATCCAATGCCTCCCGATACTTAGCCAGCGCCTCATCCTTAACCCGTGCCCTAGCCTTCAGCTCAGCCTCCTTCAAGGCGGGGGGCTTTCCGTCGAAGACGTAGACGAGCCTTAACCCCTTCTCAGCTAAGTTCAAACTCCTATAAAACAGGCCGCTTAAATGGCTTGTGACGCGGCCCCTCCGATCCATAAGCGGCTCCCCTGAGGAGCCCCTTATGATGGATAGGAACTGGTAGAGCATGTTATAAGCATCCACGGCTACGGATCTACCTGAGAGGCTGTCCAGGGAGACCTTAATCCTCGGAATCAGATCGTCTAGGTCAACTCCCAAGCGAGGCCTACACCATCCCTAAACCCATTTATAAAAGGATATCTCTCTATACAGTTTCAGTTCACTCCACAAGTATTTTAATGTTAGGGTATAAATGACATATGGCCTAGAATATTCTTAGGGGGAATGTCCATTATTAAGGGAAGGCCCACCATAGAAAAAACATATGAAAAGTGATATATATGAACGGTGAGGGGGAGGATTATCAGCTATATCATGGGGAGCCCCGCTGGATAAGCGATGCCACGCTCGAGGTTTCAGGTGTTAGGCTTGTAACTCACGGGAAGAGTCTGTGCCTATCCTGTAGGGGAGGGAAGATGCTATGCGGCAGACCCTACTGCCCTATCCTATCGAAGGCCGAAGCCCTAATCAGGAATTTAGAGAGAGTGAAGTCTATAAAGGTTGAGGGTTCGAGTCCGCCAGGTATCTTCGTAGGCAGGATGGGCTACCCTAAAGTCTATGCTGGACCTATGATACCCCCCTTCAGAGGTGACACCTCCATCCTTGACATGCCCGAGGAATGGGTTGGGAAGAGTTTCCATGAGATCATAGACTATAGATACTCCCTGATCAGGGGTAAGAGGCTCATAGCCGTGGATGAGGCCGTTGACCCCGGCCCCTTCCTTTTAAGCCTCCAGGAGCTCGCCATGGCCTCGGAGCCCGTTAACTCCGAGGCCCTATTAAAAAGGAGGCCCTCAAACATAGTCGTTTTAAGCGAGTTCTCACAGCCCTTCGGACCCTCCGCCCCCCTAAGGGATTATAGAGTGGAATCGATAAAGGTCGATCATAGGATCGAGAAGGCCTATTACGATGGAGACCTACCGGCCTCGGAGGCGGTGGTGACCCTCTATAGGAATGGGGTACCCGTCTCAAAGGTTCAGAGGTGCCTTTCAGCAGGGATTTTAGGGATGCAGGGGAGGAGGAGGCTTGTACCTACCCGATGGGCCATAACCGCGGTAGACGATATCACGTCCAAGGCCCTCCTCACAGGGGTTAGAGGCTACCCCCCGATAAACGATTTTAGAGTCTACTCTTTCAGGCATCTAGGAAACATCTTCGCAGCCCTCCTATACCCCTCTAAATGGGAGTTCGAGTGGATTGAGGCCTGGTTTCCCGGGACGACGTGGAACGTCAACGGGTGTAGGGCGGAGCTCATAGGAGATCATGAGGGCTTCAAGGGGAGGAGCAGATACGCCTATGAGATTGGAGGATGCTACTACGCCGCTAGACTCGCAGCGGCTGAAGCCCTGGAGAGGGAGAAGAGGCAGGCTGGCGTACTCATCCTAAGGGAGATCTACCCCGAATACATCCTGCCGGTGGGGGTTTGGAACGTAAGGGAGAGCGTCCGCCGCCTCATGGATAGGGAATATCTGAAGTTCGACGAGGCGGGGGAGGCCGTGAAGGCCTTGATGGCCCGGCTTAAAGTCCCCCTTAAGGTTTGGCTCTCCAAGAGCAAGATATTACAGGACCTCCTCGTCCAGGAGAGACTGGAATCCTTCCTTGGGAAGAGTGGCGGATAATGAATTATACCGCTAAGAATTGTAGGACGGCTTTGTCGAGGAGCAGGCTTCCAGGATTAGACTACGCTCTAAACCCCTATTTCGGATGCGAACACGGCTGCCTCTACTGCTACAGCCCGGCGGTTTTAGGCCTTAAAGAAACTCATATGAAGTGGGGATCCTTCGTCGAAGCCAAAATAAATATCCCTGAAGTACTGGCTAGGGAGGCTAGACATAGGAGGAGGGGCATCGTAGGCGTATCGACGGTCACGGATCCCTACCAGCCGATAGAGAGACAATATGAGCTTACCCGACGCTGCCTAATGATCCTAAAGGGGACAGGGTTTAAAGCCTCGATACAGACGAAGTCTGACCTGGTCACGAGGGATCTAGACGTGATATTAGATGGAAAGTTCGACGTCGGCATTACCATTACGACGCTGGATAGGAGTTTAGCTCAAACCTTGGAGCCTAAGGCTCCCCCTCCCGATAGGAGGATCGAAGCCCTCCGTGAACTGTCCTCCCATGGGGTTGAGACCTGGATATTCCTAGGACCCATAATTCCAGGACTCACCGATGATAAGGAGAATTTAAGCGGTATCCTAGAGGTCGCCCGAGAAACCAATTCTAAACTTTACTATGACAAGCTGAACCTAAGGGAAGGCGTCTTAGATAGGCTCGCCCCGCTGGGGATTTTAAGCCGAGAAGATTATCCCAGAGGGCTTCTCGAGAAATTGAAGCCCTCATCAACTTACTGGGCAAGGCTCAGCAGATTCATAGAGGAGGAGGCCCGCCCACATGGGGTTCACGTGGAACCCGCCTTCCGTTATGGATGATAGCCGCGACGCTCCTCCATCGAAGCCATTGATCTCAGATTATATCTCGAGGGCCACGATTCCACATCAGGGGCTTCGATAACTCACCATCCAGGAACGCGGCATTAAAGGGAGGTAAGTCAGATGTCGTCCTCCACGGTGAAACCCATGGCTTTTCAGGCTTGGTCACCTCTCTCATAGATGGTTATATGGGTGATGGATGAGGGGATCACCTGGAATATAGGCGTTCTATCCTGTGCTCTTTTGGGTGTAATGGGTCGCCGACGCCGAGGCTGGGAGGATCGTTTTTAAAGCATCGGACCTACCCTGTGTTCACGGCTTAGCCTGGAGGATCAAAGATAATGTTTAAAATTATGAATCCACTACTACATAATTAACGTTAAAAGTATATTTGGACTTATTTGTGATGGCCGGACATTAGGATTTGGTGATGTTCATGGCCGATTCCAAGATTACGCGGATAATTAAGAGGGATGGCAGGGTAGTCCCATTCGAGCCGTCCAAGATCACGGAGGCGATAAGGAAGGCCTTCATAGCCGTTAGGGGTGGAAAGGGGGAGGAAGCTGAGAGGCTTTCCTCCGAGGTTATAGGAGTCTTAGAGGAGAGGTTTCCTGACCGGATTCCAGGAGTAGAGGATATACAGGATATAGTTGAAGAAGTTTTGATGAAGAGGGGATACTCGGATGTCGCCAAGGCTTACATCCTATATAGGCAGAGGCGCGCCGAGATTAGAAGGGTTAAAAGCTTCATAGGGGTTAGAGATGAGCTTAAGCTCTCGGTTAATGCCGTAAACGTCTTGGAGAGGAGGTATCTTCTAAAGGATTTGAAGGGGGAGCCTATAGAGACCCCTGCCCAGATGTTCAGGAGGGTCGCCAGGGCGATAGCGGCCGTGGATAAGCGCTACAATAAGGGCGTGGACGTAGAGAAGGTTGAGGAGGAATTTTATAATCTAATGGTGAACCTGGATTTCCTCCCCAACTCTCCCACGCTCATGAACGCTGGAACGGAGATAGGACAGCTTTCAGCGTGCTTCGTTATACCCATACAGGATTCCATGGAGAGCATATTCGACGCCCTGAAATATATGGCCTTAATCCATAAGTCTGGAGGGGGAACCGGCTTCTCATTCTCAAGGCTTAGACCTAAAGGGGATATAGTTAAGTCGACTAAAGGAGTGGCGTCCGGGCCGGTATCCTTCATGAGGGTATTCGATGTCGCTACTGAGGTCATAAAGCAGGGGGGTAGGAGAAGGGGGGCCAACATGGGGGTGCTCAGGGTGGATCACCCGGACATCATCGAATTCATAACTGCGAAGACACGGGAAGGGTTCCTTTCAAATTTCAACCTCTCAGTTGCAGTTACTGATAAATTCATGGAGGCGGTACGCGAGGACGGGGAATATGAGCTCGTTAATCCCCGCACCCGTGAGACTGTGAGGAGGCTGAAGGCAGCCGACCTCTTCGACCTCATGGTGACCATGGCGTGGAGGACGGGGGATCCAGGCCTCCTATTCATAGATCGAATAAACGCTTCAAACCCTACACCCCATGTGGGTGAGATAGAAGCCACAAACCCCTGCGGGGAGCAGCCCCTCCTCCCCTACGAATCCTGCAACCTCGGATCCATAAACCTCTCCCACATGGTGGTGGACGGCAAGATAGACTTCGACAGGCTCAGGAGGACGGTCCGTTCAGCCGTCCACTTCCTAGACAACGTCATCGACGCTAACAGGTATCCCCTACCCGAGATAGAAGCTATGACTAAGGGGAACCGTAAGATAGGCCTGGGCGTGATGGGCTTCGCCGACGCCCTCATAAAGCTGGGGATGCCCTACAACTCCGAGGAGGCGGTGCAGACGGCTGAGAGGCTTATGAAGTATATCTCTAAGGAGGCTAGGCTCGCCTCGGCTGAGCTGGGCGAGGAGAGGGGGTCTTTTCCCAACTTTAAAGGGAGCGTATGGGATCTCCAAGGCTACAAGGCTATGAGGAACGCGACCACCACGACAATAGCCCCTACAGGGACGATAAGCATAATAGCGGGCTGCTCCAGCGGGATAGAACCCATCTTCGCGGTCTCCTTCGTTAGAAACGTCATGGAGGGTACAAGGCTATTAGAGGTCAACCCGCTCTTCGAGGAGACTGCTAGGAGAGAAGGCTTCTACAGCGATGAGCTCATGATGAAAGTTGCCCGCAAGGGATCCGTCAAGGAGTTGGATGAGGTGCCTCCCAGCGTTAAAAGGCTCTTCGTCACAGCCCTAGACGTAGAGCCGGAATGGCATGTAAGGATCCAGGCGGCCTTCCAGAAGTACACGGACAACGCGGTCTCGAAGACCATAAACTTTCCATATGACGCCACTGTAGACGATGTAAGGAAGGCGTTTCTCCTAGCCTACGAGCTGGGATGCAAGGGCATAACCGTATACCGGTACGGGAGCAAGAAGGAGCAGGTCCTATACATAGGATCTATAATGGGGAAAGATATAGGTGAGAGGAGGGAATACGTGAGCGCTGACACTGAGTATGCGGGCGGCTGCCCCACCCCATTATGCCTTGGAGAATAAGGGATAACCGGGGATCCACCGCCTAATGCCCCCAAACCGGTATACATGGTATGGCTCATCTAAAGACTTCCTAGATGAAACTAGGAGCCCCTTTCCCCCCAGGGACGCGGCTTCCCCTATCAAATATCTCCACCTCTCCTATACACGTTATCTCCGTAACGGCAAACGAAGAAATAGAAGGCCTATACTTTACCAGCCCCTTATATTCTGGGAGAGGACCTATCTATCTTAAAGTCTATATGGCCGATGGGATTATCTTCAATAATAGGCTGTTGGAGTATGATCTTCTCCTATGGAATCTCCATGGGTTCTATATTGAATCTAGGGTGGGGCTCGGCCTCCCGGCTGTGGATATGGTACCTAAGCGTAGCTCCATCCCATAGAGTTATGTTGAGGAGGCGATGGAGAGTGCGGGGTGGATCTCATACTTCCGGCTTGAAGCGTTTAGCGGCCTCGCGGAGGGCCTCCACCCCAGGCATAGGCTCTCCTGAAAGATAGGTTATTAAGGCTCCTCCAGCTATGCTCACATAGGAGAAGGCTGACTTGCTGAACCCTAACTGTTCAGCGGCTACCGAGGTATCTCCTCCCCCTATCAAGGTGAAGGCTTTAAGCTGCGATACTACCTCTAGGAGCTTACGCGTCCCAGCCTTAAATTCATCTCTCTCATAGACGCCTGCTGGACCCTTGACGACCACGGTTTTAGCCTCCTTTAGAATCCCGGAGTATTTCCTTACGGTTTCACGCCCTATATCCATTATGAGATGCTCCGTGGGTAGATCCCTGACGGGAATTTCGAGGCGTACCCCGTTCGCGTCAACGGCTACATCCATGGGGGCCTCGATCCTGTCGCCGTACTTCCTATCCATCTCCTCCACCTCTGATAGTAGCTGGAGGGCTTTCTTCTTCTCCAAGAATGCCCTGTTCCCCACGCCTAGGTTTATGCCCCTAGCGGCTAGGACGAGCTGCCCCACCAAGCCGCATGAAAGGACCCTATCCAGCAAGCCCCTGCTGAGCATATGCCTCATTATGGAGATGCAGTCTTCGGGCTTGGCTCCTCCCAATATGAACATGTTAGGCCTCTCAGGGTTTAAGGCCTTCTCGCATGCCCTAAGTTCCCGCTCCATAACCCTTCCTGCAGCGGATGGCAATACCTCCGTGAAGCCTACTATTGAGGCGTGGGATCTATGGGCGGCTGAGAACGCGTCGTTAACGAAGAGGTCCCCTAGTGGAGCCAAGGCCTTCACTATCATGCTTCTAGAATGCTCGGATGGAGGCTTCTCCAATGTTTCATCCTCTAGAAACCTGACGTTGTCTAGGAGTAGGACCTCGCCTTCCCTCAGCCTCCTAATCGAGGATTCAGCTTTCCCCCCTATTACATCTTCTACGAAGGCTACAGGTTTCCCTGAATGCTTGGATAGCAGCATGGCGTGCTGGTCGAGGTGGATGAAGTCCGGATCCCCTTTACGGCCTTGATGGGCTAGAACGACCACCTTAGCCTTCTTATCAGCCAGCTCCCTCACGGTCTCCGCGTGTGCTCTAAGCCTCTCGCTGTCGGATATCCTGCCCGTCCCGGGATCGTAGGGTACGTTTATATCAACCCTGAGGAGGACGACCTTGCTGGCCACGTTAAAATCGTCTAAAGTTAAAAAATCGGCCATTAAGTTTTACCTTCTTCTATCTCCCTTCTTCAACGCTTCCTAGCTATGAGCTTGAACAGGTCTACAAGCCTGCATGAGAAGCCCCACTCGTTATCGTACCATCCGAAGACCTTCACAAGGGTCTTCTCCTCCCCTATGACCATGGTGCTAAGGGCGTCGAATATGCACGAATGAGGATTTCCTATTATATCGCTGGATACTATGGGGTCCTCCGTGTATTGAAGTATCCCCTTAAGCTCTTTTTCAGAGGCCCTCTTAAATGCTGCGTTAACCTCTTCCACCGTCGTCTCCTTTTCCACCTCGGCGACGAAGTCTGTTATAGAACCGTTCGGCACTGGAACCCTCAAAGCGACGCCGTTCAGCTTCCCCTCCAGCTCCGGTATTACGAGGCCTATAGCTCTAGCCGCACCCGTGGTCGTAGGTATTATAGACATGGCCGCAGCCCTAGCCCTCCTCAAATCCTTGTGGGGTAGGTCTAAAACCCTCTGGTCGTTAGTGTATGCATGCACCGTGGTCATGAATCCCCTCTTAACGGTGAAGTTTTCATGGAGCACCTTCACCATGGGGGCGAGGGAATTCGTCGTACAGGAGGCCATGGATATAAGCCTATGCTTATCCCCGTCGTACATCTCGTGGTTGACGCCTGGAACGATGGTGACGTCGGGGTTCTTCGCTGGGGCTGAGATCACTACTTTTTCAGCGCCGGCCGTGAGATGCTTTGAAGCCTTCTCACGGTCCGTGAATAAACCCGTGGATTCTAATACCAGCTCTACCCCTAGATCTCTCCAAGGGAGCTTATCGGGGCTCGTCTCAGATAATACCCTGAACTCTTCACCGTCCACTTTTATTGAGTTCTCGGTCCATCCAACCTCCTGAGAGAGTATCCCGTGAATTGAATCGTATTTGAGTAGATGCGCCAAGGTACGGGAATCCGTCACGTCGTTAACCGCCACAACCTCGAACAGCCTGTTGAACTCCTTATCCCTCAGGGAAGCTCGGTAGAAGAGCCTGCCGATACGGCCGAAACCATTTATTCCAACCTTTATAGCCAACGGTTTAAACCTCCTTAATACTTCACTTGGTTTGTTCCCCTTAGGGAATTATCTTTACTCGGATCCTTTAAAAGGTTACTTATGAACCATGTGGAACCCAAGGTGCATATACCTGAGTAGTGCCTCCTATGGAGCTTCTGCATGGAGCATCGCCAAGCCTCTCGCACCCCTATCCTTAATTTCCTGAAGGATTATCCATGCGGGGGATCCATTATTAAGCCGCCGCGTGCCCTGTAGGATTCAAATCCGAACCTATGGAGCCTTCGGAGCTCGGTTTACGCCCATTCCTCGAGTGACACGACCTCCTATTATCATGAGCATTAATTGAAGCCGATCCACCTCTCCCTGGCTTAGCTCAGTTAAGCCCTGTCCCACTCCTCTATCGGTTCAGAGATCCCTCGATAGGACCGTTTCATCTTCAATAAATTTCCATATATGAGGTTCATCATCCTAGATGCCCGATGATTAGTATGAAATTTCCCAAGGCTACGGTTACCGCTAGGGTTAACATTCCAATCTTCATAAAGTCCTTGAACGAGATCTCCACCCCCCTCCTACTGGCGATCCCAACGGCGACTATCGAGGCCGATGAGCCTATAATTGTCCCGTTCCCACCGAGGCCTGTACCTAGGGCTAGAGCCCACCAGAGGAGGCTGCTTCCGGACGTTTCTAATCCCTGTATTACCGGAATGAGGGCTGCTGTGAAGGGCACGTTATCTATGAAGGCGGACGCTAAAGCTGAAACCCATATGATCACTGTTGCTAATATTGTAGGCCTCATCCGGGTTAGGGGGGCGATGATCGATGTCACAGCGTGGATTACGCCGGTCTTCTCCAGCGACCCCACTATTATGAAGAGGCAGCTGAAGAATATTAGGGTGCTCCATTCAATCCTTTCAAGTATTGTAGGCATCTTCGGTCCACCTATGAATAGGAGGAGTATGGCGCTTCCCAGGGCTATGGATGCAAGGTTTAATCCTATACGGTCGTGGATGAAGAAGAGGAGGAGGGTAGCCAGGAATACAATGCCGCCCATCCTGAAGAGTCTACGATCACTCACCGCCTCATCTGGGCTTATAGGGACTTTTAAATATTCTACCTCCTTCGGGAGCACTCCCCTGAAATAGAAGTATACTATGATGACGGATGTGATTAGGCAGAGGAAGGCGGCTAGTCCTAGATTGGTTATGAAGGCTGTGAAGCTTATATCCGCGGCTGAGGCGATCATTATGTTCGGGATGTCGCCTATTAACGTGGCGGTTCCACCAATGTTTGACGCAAGTATAGCCCCTACTACGTAGGGCATGGGATATATCTCTAAAACCTCCGCTATATCCATTATTACAGCCGTCATGAAGAGGACGGTTGTAACGTTGTCTAGGAAGGCGGAGAGGACTCCTGTAACCATCATGAATAGGATGAGCATGTAGGTTGGATTGCACCTCACCAGGTTCACAGTATGTATCCCCAGCCAGGTGAAGAATCCCGCCTCCCTTAAGACCCCTACAACCACCATCATGCCGAAGAGTATACCTAGGGAGTTGAGATCCACGAAGCTGAATACCTCGTTCGCCGAGATTATCCCGGTAGCCCAGAGGGCCAGGGCCCCCGCCATGGCGGCTATTGTACGCTCCCTTCGCCCGGTGGCGAAAAAGAAATATGATAATATGAATATTAATAGTGCCAATATGGGGGGGCTTATCAGAGCCATCGCAACCTTCTCCATGAGATTGGGGGTTAAAAATGGGGGACTCCCTTTTTAACCTTAAATCAGATTTAAGGTTAAATCTGATGGCTCACCGAAGCTTATACGGCCATGAAAATGGGTAGTATCCTAGCAGCTGCTCCCCCTATGGCAAGGGCTAAGGCTACGTCCACCGCCGAAATGACTAGGGCCTTCCTTAACCCGTACTCTTTGACTAAAGTTCCTATAGTAGCTATGCAGGGGATGTAAAGCATACTTACGAGGGAGAAGACTATCATCTGAGTCGGCGTTAAAACGCTGCTGAAATCGGTGGTCCCGGAGACCTCGGCTAGAAGTATTAGGGTTAGCTCCTTCCTTAATATCCCGAAGATGAGCGGGATGCCCGCGATCTCAGGCAGCTTCAGCCATCCTGAAATTATTGGGGCCATATCCCTCGATGCGATCAACGATGCCCCTGTAACATGGAGGGCTTCTAGGATTATGCTGCCAAATACTATTATTGGAAAGGCGACGAATATGAATTCCCTAGTCCTAATCCAGGTCTTCCTCGATATGGCCTTAATCGAGGGCTTCTTATATGGAGGTACTTCCATGATCAAGCCTATGGGTTCCCCGGGGAGGACCCTATATCCCAGCCTTCCAAGGAGAAATATCAGCGCTACATCGAACGCGTAGATCCCGAGGGCGGCGGGTATCCCAATATACCTTCCAACCAGGCTTAGGATAACGATGCTCCTTGCAGCGCATGGAACCAGGACTGTTAGGAAGCCTCCAAGCAGCCTCTCCCTCTGGGTTTCCATAATCCTACATCCCAAACAGGCGGGTACGCTGCATCCGAAGCCTAGTAGTAGGCAAATGCTGGCCTTGCCGTGGAGGCCTAGCTTATGCATTGGATTATCGAGGAGGAAGGCGGCCCTTGGAAGGTAGCCGCTGTCCTCTAGGAGGGATAAAAGGAAATAGAATGGCATTATATAGGGGAGCGCTATCGTTATCCCCGCTACGACCCCCATGAGGCCGCCCCTCGTAAGGATCTCTGAGACTAAGGGGGGGAGTAGCCGTGAAGAGATCCTCTCAATCCAGGGCAGTGCAGCCCCCATCAGGGGGGGCTCCAAGAGTTCGGCTAGGAAACCTCCAACCATGAATATGGTTGTGAACATGGCGGCGAGGATCCCGCTTAGGACGAGGTAGCCCAATACCTTATGGGTTGTTATCGAGTCGAGCTTCTCCTCCAAGGTAAGCTTCGGGGGATGCACAATCGCCGTCACGGAGTCGGCTATCTTAGCCGCTAGGCTGTAGCGTTCCGAGGCTATAACTATAGGGGCGGGCTCCCCGTGGAGGCGCTCGATATCCCCTATGGACGACTCGACCATGCTGAGTACTTCTCTGCCTTCCTCCTCCATTAATACCTTGGCTTGAACCTCTTCATCCCTTTCCACGAGTTTAACTGCCAGCCACCTCGCCGGATACCTTGAAGCCAGCTTCGGCAACGCCTTTTCAATTATCTTCTCCAGCCTCTTAATATGCTCCTCGACTTCTCGGCCGAACCGTATCGTTATGGGTCTAAGCTTTACATTTCCCTCAGCCAACGCCACTATTTCGGCGAGGAGCCGGTCTATACCTATGCCTGACGTCGCAACTGTTGGCACTACTGGAACACCAAGGGTCTTCGAGAGCTTATCCGCATCGATCCTCACACCCTTCTTGGCTGCGAAATCGATCTGGTTTAAAGCTACGACTAGGGGAGTGTTAAGTTCGAGCAGTTGCATAGTCAAGTAGAGGTTCCGCTCTAAGGCGGAAGCGTCCACCACGTTAACCACCACATCCGGATTACCCTCAGCGATATACTCCCTCGCGATGAGCTCCTCCATGGAGAAGGCTGAAAGCGAGTATGTTCCAGGCAGGTCCACCACGCGTATCCTCCTTCCCTCATAGTAAAGGGTGCCCTCAGCCCTTTCCACCGTCTTTCCAGGCCAGTTACCTACTGTCTGGTTGAGGCCTGTGAGCTGGTTAAATATCACGGATTTACCTACATTTGCATTGCCGGCGAGGGCTACGGTTATCTCTCCTCTACGGCGGCCGTCCCTAAGGGGAACATTATTATCAGGGTTCAACCTGGATCATCCCGCTGCTTTAAGGGCTTTACAAAAATCTTCGATGCAACACCCCTACCCAGGGCGAGGGAAGACCCCCTCACCGAGACTTGGATGGGCCCGTGCAGCGGAGCGGCCTTCACCACCCTAACCTCTACGCCTGGGGTTAACCCCATCTCAGCCAGCCTCCTCATAAGGCCTCTCCCCCCCAGATAATAGGATACAACTCCATCTTCTCCAGGTTTCAGGGAGCTAAGGGGGATCGTGTCCTCGATTCGCCCTCTGAACTCTGCCAGCGAGGAGTAGAGGGCGTCCAAGCCTCCCCGGTCTATTCCATGCCTTTCCCGCCAGTGAGCCCTGAGATCGCCTACCCTGCCCTCGATCAACTTCGACAGCCGCCCCAAGATGCCCTTAGGATGGCCATATTTCTCATGTATGAAACTCTCCCTGTGGGCTAGCAGCCTCCCCCATCCCTTCTCCGTAAGCCTTATCTCTCCGCCATGCTCCTCTATGAGGGCTAAGGCTAAGGCCTCCTTCAGGACATCCTGGAAATCGTCTACCTCCCCCGGGTAAACCCTTAAAACCTCTTTTAGAGAACCCCTCTTCTCCGGTAGGGAGGCTACGGCCTCCAACAGTTCATCGACGTCCCCTTGGATCCCTGAAGCCAACCGAGGGTCTCCTCCTTCAAGCTGGAAATATAAGGTCGCCCATAAACGAGGACTCATAAGTCCTATATTAAAGGTTCCCTAATCGAGTATCCAGCTTATCGATCAGCCGTCTAAATCGGTAACCTTCAGGTAGAGGCTCGCGAGATACTCCACGACTAGGTTCCGGGGCTTCGTTCATCATGGACCTCCTACCTGCCATCTCCTCGACTTTTGAAGGTAAGAAAGCCCCTCCGGCCCCGTGAACTCGTTGCCCGTAGACCATTATGGTTCGTCAACATGAACATTATCGGACTTGGAACAGACGATTCAAGGCCGAACCGTTAAAGGCCCGATAACTAACATTTAGTATCCATCCATCCTAGGACTGAAACTAAGTTTTCCTGGCGTCCCAACGATTATAGGGTTCTAAACCGTTTATATTATATAGGTGAGGTGTATAGTTGTAAAGCATATATATATGTTGTAAAGCATACTTCAATTATTCGTATCAATTAGGAATGGTGGGCTGGTTTGATATCATGGAATCGGGGCCCTAGGAGGTTGCCCTACGCCCTATGCATCCTTGCGCTTCTAACCTTCGTTTGGTTAGCCGTGGCATCCTCAGCTTCGGCTCAAACCACCGCTACCAAGACCGTGGTCCTCCCCAGCTTTAACGTAGACTTGAACTTCCCCTCCGAAGGCTACCCGGGCGAAGCTATAACCGTATCATTAACTGCGAGGGCTAAAGAGAACGTGAGGCTTGGAGAGTTGACGATCCACGTATACGCTTACACAGGGGCTGGGGAGCAGCGCATAATCCTAGTAGACGCCATAGCCAAGGATACAAGGGTTAGGAGCGGAGACGTCTTATATAAAAGCTATAATATAGTTTTGCCCGCAGATGTTCCACGGAGCCCCTTGATGGCTACGATCCTTGAGAGGGCGCGGACCTATAAGACGGTTTACTCCTCCTATGCTGTATGGTGGCCTCCGCCTTGGTGGAATTATAGCTGGCCCTGGTGGCCCTACTGGGTGGTGCCCTACAGCTACTCTTACACCAGCGAGCAGACCACGTTCACCTCCATACCTCTAACTTATATTAAGGCGGAGACTCCGGAGTATACGCGGCTTAAATCCGAATATGACTCCCTAGCGGAGAGCTATTCAACCCTCCAATCGGAGAACGAAAACTTGAAGGGGGAGTATGAGAGGCTGAGAAGTGAGTATGATGAGCTGAAGAATGCGCATCAGGCAGCGGTCTCGGAGAACAATCTCTTGAAGGCAGAGCTGGAATCCACTAGAGGCGAGCTATCGGATACGAGGAACCTCATGTACATATTCGCCTTAACCACCGTGGTCTTCGCTGCAACCACGCTGCTATTCGCAGTTCTGGCTCCTAAGCCGGCTAAAGTATCCATATCAAGCGTTGAAAAGCCTAAAAACCCCTGAACCTTCTATCCATTCGCATATAAGGCGAAAATACTTTCACTCCATGTAGATCCCCAAGGGAGAATACACGTTAATAAGCTCGGCTCCAAAAGTTACTCAGGTTTTATCCCTACGCAATCGCGATCTCAAATACTTCCCTCTTCACCTCTATGGGTTCCACGCATCTTTAACCTTGTTAAGTAGTGCATGTACATGGATTACATCGAAGATGAGGATCGAATAGGAGAGCCCCACCCGACACCATCCGCCTAAATCTTTAGACTGCTTTCTCCAAGCCTCAAACCTTGGCCAGCTAGACCTGTTTAAAACGCATTCGGGGATTCTAAGAATTGCTCCGACCACTCAACGTACAGAGACATAATATGCCTGTAAATACTTATGCATGGAGATGGGATCTTTCCATTTTATTCTTATCTTTTTTGTTTTATCATTTAATCGCCGCCCGGATGATTTACCATGGGACCTCCTTAAGATCTAGTTTATTGGCGATCCAATTGGTTGCTAGATGGATTGGAGGGGTTATCAGCAGGCTTATAGAAACCGTGGCTATGCTAAGCCTCCAAAAGGGGTGGACGAGCAGTGCCGCGCCTACTACGAAGTCGAGTTGATCCAACAGGGGGGCTGGCGCCCCGGCTTTTAACCCTATCCTACGCTTTATGAAGGCCCCCATCAGATCCCCTACCTGGGATCCAGCTGACGCGAGGAACCCTAGTCTAAGCCATTCCCATCCGAGGAGGGCTGATAGCACGGCTGCGGTCGTCCAGCCTAAGGCTAGGCCTGCGATGAACCCTTTAAAGGTCTTATGGGGGCCGAGGATGGGCCTTCCATCCAGAAACTTCATCCCTAAGTCTAGGGGAGCTCCTCCTCCAAATAGGACGGGGGAGGCATTAGCCACATATATGGGCAATATGAAAGCTGCGAGCTCCTCAGGGTTTAGCAGCATAGGGATCCATCGCTCCTAAAGGATAAAAGGATGGACCTCCCCCTAATCCGATCATCAGGATAATCCTCCACTTTTAACTCTCTTAAAGCATGGTTTTCCGGAAATCCAAGTCTAAGGATGGCCTTAGACCAGTAGGTTAGAACCCTCTTAGCCACGGGCTCGGTGATTCCTCGATCAGGTTTAGAGTGAACTTGAGCCGTGCACATCACGGCTAAATCTTTCCTAGCGGCCAATTCTGCGAGGTAAGCCAATTGTCTACCTAATTCCCTGTTAAGCTTAAAGGTGCTCCCCTCCGCCAGGGAAGCCCTATATAAATTGGTTATAGAGTCCACCACTATAAGCTTAAAATCCCCCCTTAGATACGCTTCTAAACCCTCGATTAGATCCCTCTGCTCATAGAAGTCCAAAGGCCTGAAGAATAATATGCCCAGTTCCTCTAGTTCTTCCCGGGTTAACCCTTTAAGGATCCAGTTCAGCCTGCCCGGAGTCAGGGATGAATCGGAATCTACGTAGATGACCTTAAAGCCCTTCCGGCCCGCCTCTACGGCCACCCCCAGGCATAACGTTGTCTTACCGGTGGAAGCTTCACCGTAGATCAATGTAATCACTCCTATAGGGATCCCTCCTTCTAGCATGGAATCCAGCCTCCCGCATCCCGTCGCCAGAGACTTCAAAGCCGGATCCTCCGATACGAGGCAGAGGGGAAACATTATTTTCCTCTACTCACTGATATAAAGGCGTAACAGGGATGGCTGGGAAAAGTTATAGGAAGTAATGATGGATATGAGGCTGAATCGTATAGCTATAGTTTCCAAGCCTGACGATCCAAAGGCGGTGGATACCGCCATTCAAGTCTTAAATTATCTAAGGGATAACGGATTAGAGGCGATACCTGAACGGGCCCTAGCCCTGAAAGCTGGACTTGGCGACGGCAGGGAAGCCAGGGACCTCCATTGCGATGCCATCATAACCGTGGGGGGTGACGGTACCGTACTTAGGACCTGTATGAGTATGCCTGACCCTGAGACACCTATCCTCGCTGTAAACATGGGTAGACGAGGTTACCTGACCGAAGTGGGACCCAGCCAAGCATTGGAGGCTGTGGAGAAGCTCCTCAGAGGAGAATACTATATAGAGGAGCATTCGAAGATCTCAGTTTTCCTCGACGGAGCCCATTTAGCCGATGGATTAAATGAAGCCCTTATAGTATCCTCATCTCCCTCGAAGACGCTTGAGATCCAGCTTTCCCTAGGTGGACTCGAGCTTTTAACTATTAGAGGGGACGGCCTGATAGTTTCTACTCCCACAGGTTCTACGGCCCACGCCTTTTCAGCTGGGGGGCCTGTCCTCCACACCGGGTTGAACGCCTTCAACATAGTTTTTCTAAGCCCCCTGGATCCGATACGCTCCCTGATAATGCCGGATGGAAATGCCCTTAACGTTAAGCTCCTCAGGGGCTTGGGCGCGATATTGTCCATAGATGGATGCATGGAGGAAAAGATTGATATTAAGTCGACTATAACCGTGGGGAGGTCCAAGAAATCTGCAAAATTCATCAGATTTAAAGAGAATTTTACGATCCGAAGCCTTAGAAGGCTGAGTAAAGGTGGAATCGAGGAAGAGAGCTGAGAAATACGTCTTAGACTCATCCGCCTTGATAGGCGGAATAAACCCCGCCGACTTAAGGGGGGAGAGCTACATCTCCCCGCTCGTAGAGAGGGAGACCCATAGGAACCCCATGATCCAAGCCCGGATTAGATGCGCCGTAGAGGAAAGGAAACTCGTCATAAGACAGCCCTCAAGGAGAAGCCTCGAAAAGGTTAAAGAGAAGGCTCAAAAGCTAGGGGAAACTATTCTAAGCGCAGCCGACCTGGAAACGGTTGCCCTAGGATTAGATTTAAAGGAGGAGGGGGATGAGCCGATACTTATATCCGACGATTACAGCGTTGAGAACCTCTGCGAGTCGCTGAAGCTGCGATACGATTCCTTGATAACGATGGGGATAGGGAGGCTCTTCAAATGGATATACTACTGTCCAGGCTGCGGAATGGAAAGTTTAAGCCACGGCATATGCCGTGTCTGCGGCACACCTTTTAAGAGGAAGCCCAAGCCTACCAGAGAAATAAGGCATAGAGGGAAGATCATGGGTGGGGAGTGAGTAGCTTGACGTTAAATCTCCCGGCATTCCTCGCCTCGGTTATAGCCATAAGCCTCTCAGGAGTTATGGCTCCAGGTCCAGTGTTAGCGGTTACGATATCTAAGGGGCGCATGAACGGTAACGCGGGGGCCTACATAGCCTTGGGACACGGCGTAATTGAAATACCACTAATGACGGGAATATACCTTGGGTTCGCCCAACTACTCGTACTAGACGCCGTCAAGTCCATCGTAGGCTTAGCCGGAGGCCTAATGCTGCTCTACATGGGGTTCACGAATACGGTAAAGCCCCAAGAGGTCGAGGCGGGAAACGTGGATACAACAGGCAGCTCCCTCATAGCCGGCATTATAGCTACAGGCGCCAACCCATACTTCATCCTGTGGTGGGCCACCATAGGGGTTGCCTTAATTTCGACCGCGACGAGCTACGGGTTACCCGGCTTCATCCTATTCGCCATAACTCATTGGAGCTGCGACCTAGCATGGGACTTAATATTATCTAAAACAGTAAATAAGAGTAAGAAAGTATGGAACCCTATGATTAATAAAGCTGTAAACCTGGTATGCTCCATGATATTGATAATATTCGGGGGATGGTTCATATATTCAGCTGTACCATGGCTGCTTAGGGCGATTCACCATTAGCCTGAGTAAAGCCGATACTACCATGATTATCAGATGTTTAATATCCATCAGCCGGCAGTTATAATCCGATTGGACATAATATAAGAGCGATAGGAAGGTCATGGATCCTCCTTGAATGTTCGAATCCCTATATGACCTTTATAAAACATCGAACACAGGATAGGGTCGGGTGGATCCCATGAGGATATTAGATGTATCAATGGATGTTTTGGAGATATCGTTTAGGAAGCCGTTGAGGACTGCCTTATGCGAGTTTCAGAAACTTGAGAATATCCTCCTTAAACTAAATACGGGGCCTATAATAGGATTCGGAGAGGCCTCCCCAACCCTGGCAGTAACGGGAGACACATCCGATACCGTTATGGCCCTTCTAAAGGAGCTGGCTTCGAGCATACTGGAGGGGGCTGATCCCATAGACGTTAAAGGTATAACCCGACGACTAGAGGGGATCCCTTTTAATGGAAGCGCTAAGGCCGCGGTCGACATGGCGCTCCACGATGTCATCGGGAAATTTTCTCGGATGCCGGTCTTCTCCCTTCTTGGGGGGAGCTTCCGGAGATTGAAGACCGATGTAACCGTCTCCCTAGGCGAACCTGAGGAGATGTGCAGGGAAGCGGAGTATTGGGTTGAAGCGGGATTCGAGACTTTGAAGCTTAAATTAGGCTCGTCTCTGAAGGAAGACTTGGAGAGGGTGAAGGGAGTACGCGACAGGGTCGGCTCCTCCCCCGACATCAGGGTGGACTTGAACCAGGCATATACCCGCCAGTTGACTGTTAAGTTCATATCTAAGGTGGCACCCCTAGATGTCGAGTTTGTCGAGCAACCCCTCCCCGCATGGGATTTAAAGGGCCTGGCTCAGATTAGGAGGGCTACAGGGCTTCCCATAGCCGTGGATGAGTCGGTTCATACTTCTAGGGATCTCCTGAAAGTCTTAGATTACGAGGCCGCCGACATAGTGAATATTAAACTCATGAAGGCGGGAGGGATTAGAGAAGCCTTAAGGATAGCGGCGTTAGCGGAAACAGCAGGCTTAGAATCCATGATAGGCTGCATGGCGGAGACGAGGCTTTCCATAACGGCCGCCGTCCACCTAGCATGCGCCGCACCAAACATAAGCTACATAGACTTGGACTCCCCCCTATTTCTCGAAAAGGATCCGGTGGTGGGGGGCGCCAAATATGACGGCCCATATATAGAGCCTGGAATGGAATACGGGCTGGGAATAATGGATGTAGAAGAAACCTAAAATGTGAGCCTCCTTTATCCCTTTAATCCTTGGAGCCAAAAATAGATGGATGTAGGGTTATGTGACCTCGGATCGGTAGGAAGTTAAATGATGAGCACCTGCCTAAATAGGAGGACTTGTGCATGGCTTAAACTCGTGAGTAAACCTTCTATGTTATGGATTTGGCTTTTCTTGCATCGGTGGATGTAAGGGTTGACCGGTTTGAGAATATTTGATTCGCCGATTATTTCGTTCAGAATTCTAGTAGAGTTGAACCTTTAGGCATCGTAAGGGCCTCTCTTTTTACGTTGAAGGGTTCGAGGATCCTGAGCACCGCCGGCAAAACTTGATTCTCCACATAGTATTCATGGTCTACGTCGCCTTCCGAAGCCTCAGGGTAGTAGACCGCTCTCTCATAGATTTTCCCATCTCCCTTAGCCACTATGTATCCGACTTTGTCTCCTATCTCCAGCCTCCAACCCTTCTCCTTCAATCTCTTGGAAACCTCCACGTGGGGCGCCCTTACCTTATATTCTTCCAATGGACGGGTTAAAGTCTTCCATATTACGAATTCCCTGAGGGGTATTTTACCAGCCCGGATCTCTGAGATGAGCCTTCTGACGTTGTCCACCGCGTCCCTAACCTCTCCGCCTTCAAGTAGGATTTTAAGGGTTTCTTCCTGGGCTCTCCTGGCTATCTCAGCCCAATCCCCTCGAACAACCTCCATGCCTACCATGTCTAGGGAGCCGTCGGATAGGAGTCCAGCATACTTCTTCTTAGCCTCTGTGAATAATATTCGGCTATAGATCTTCTCAAGCTTTATCTCCAAGTCCAATTCTCTCCTAACCCATTCTATCAGCTCAGCTACCTTATTCTCATCGTATCTCACGAAGATACTATCTGTGTCGCCGTAGATTATTTCTAATCCGATCTTTTCAGCCTCTTCCATGGCTCTCCTAATGGTGGCCCTACCCAGAGCCGCCGCCGATTCAGCAACCTCCCTAACATACCATCTAGCTCCAGTCCATCCCGCATATCCATAGAGGGCGTTGGCTAATACCTTAACGGCGTGCTCCCTCTCCTTAAGGATTTTAGCTTCTACGCTCCCGGGTGGTATGCCTCTAAGCCTCTCCTTTATATTCCTTCTAGCTTCGAGGAGGTTTAAGAGGCATCTCTTATATAGTCCTGGGGGTTCTTTCCTGAACCTGTACTCTGTCCCAGGGATCGTATGGGCATCCTCGTCCCCTACCTCCCCTTCTCCTACTATGAGGGTGTCGGGCGAAATGTTATACGCTATCATAAGGTTTGGGTACATGGAGGTGAAGTCTAGGACTGCCACCTTCTCGTGGAGGCCGGGTTTAGGGTTCAGGACGAGGCCTCCCCTATAGGGCTGGTAGGGGCGTTCCTCCCTCCTCGGGGGAATCTCCCCGATCCTGAGGGCCTCCCTCATGAGATATGAATCTACCCTGAACCCCACGGCTGCGGCTAAAACCTGGTCCATGGGCATCCCGGTGAGGCTTGAAAGCTGAACTATGAAGGGTAAGGCCTCCCCGGCTATCGCATATAGGAGGCGGGCGTTCTCCTCGATGTATTCGAGGAGGAATTCCCTTCCACGGGTTTCCCTCCAATACTCCGGGACCTCCATTGCCTCGACTATAGGCCTCTCCACGGCTTCTATACCTAGAAATCTCGCCAACCCATCTATCGTCTTAAGCTTGATTTCAGGGATGTCCTCCGCTAGATCCCTTAGATCTATATTAGCCCTGCCTGTAACTGAGAAGTGCCCATAGAGGCTTTGATGGGGTTCCCCGCCCATCCTAGTCACGGAGAGGGTTAAACCCAGCCTCCTGGCTCTCCTGATGAGATAGTTCCAGTGAAACCTATTACTGTTGAAACCGACTATCACGTCGGGGTCTAGGCCCGCCACGTACTCCATGAAATCTTTGATGACTAGCGCTTCCCCCCGCTCCCCTTCAGCCTCAAAGAGTTTCACTCCATCCCCGTCGGCTACCGATAAAGCGACTATGGGATCCCTGTCAGGGTTCGGACTCCCCGTCTCGCTCAGAGATAAAATGTCGAAGGCTAGAAGCTTTAAAGGGGGCTGCGGATCCTCTCGAGGACCGTAGACCTCCTCTACCATGTATACTTTGTAGCCTCCTATATCTTCGACGCGTGTAAGCTCAGCCTCATTCCATGAGCTGGGGGAACATCGCCCATAGAGGATATACTGCATCGAAGGTCTAACATCGTCGAGTAGTTGACCTCTAATACCTTTGATTCTAGATATGTTCGAGGCCAGCTCTTGGAGGGGGGTTGAACAGCTGCAGTCCACATGGATGAGTTTAACCATCTTACCAAATAGCTTCGAATCTTCAACCTTCAGGTTGACGTCTACATCCTTAGACCTCTCCTGGACGGCCTCCAATATCTGAAGGGGATCTACACCATCTTCTAGCAGCAGGTAAAGGGAGGGTCTAAATTTACCATCCAAAAGTATGGAGGGCTCTCCGTTTATTATGCTCCATAGGCGGATGACCTGGGATCCTCCTTCGCTCTGGTCTATATCTAGGAGCCAGAACCTCGCCCTCATATCATAAAGGTTACATCTTCAGGGTTATAAATTCTTTTGATAGGCGCTTCAAACATAAAGGGTGGGGTTTAAGTTTGCGATGGATCCGCTTATAGGCCATAGTTTACTTGGACCTTAACCCCTTTCTCGGCGGATTCCAATATGGCGTCTAGGACTACGTTGCACTTATATCCGTCTTCGAAGGTTGCGCCTATAGGTCCTACCTCTTTATCGTTGATTATGGCGTCTATCAAGTGGTAGACCTCATGGACTTGGGCGTGTTCCCAGCCTATTACGTGGCCGTGGGGCCACCAGTTCTCCCAATAGGGATGGTAGGCTTCCGTTATCAGGGCGTCGTGGAAGCTCGGCTCTAAATCTTTGACGTCGTGGTGTCTCAGATGGACCTTCAGCTCGTTCATCCTTTCAAGGTTGAAGGATATGCTCCCGTTTTCTCCATAGATCTCTATATGCTGATAATTCTTTCTTCCACCGCAGAATCTGGAGGCCGCGAGGTGGCCTATCGCCCCATTCTTAAATTCGATTACCGACTCGAAGGCGTCGTCCACGTCGACCTTCCCCCTCTTACTCGGGTCTTCTGGAAGCGGCCTCTCCTCTATGAAGGTCCTCGTAACCGCGGTAACGGAGCCTATATCGCCTACAAGGAAGTGGGCCAAGTCCACTATGTGGGCGCCGAGGTCCCCTAAAGCGCCGCTCCCCGCCACCCCCTTAACGAGCCTCCAGACTAGGGGGAAGCTGGGATCCATTATCCATTCTTGAAGGTATCTCCCATGGAAATGGTATATCCTACCTATTACGCGGTCGTCTATGAGCCTCTTAGCCACCTGGATCGCCGGGATAAACCTGTAGTTGAAGCCTACCATATGCTTCACCCTAGCCTTTTTCACGGCCTCGACCATGGGTTTAGCCTCTTCAGCGGTTCTAGCTAGGGGTTTCTCGCATAGAATATGTTTCCCCCTCTCAGCCGCCTCTATGCATGGCTCCGCGTGGAGGTTGTTAGGGCCGCCGTTGTCGAACAATTCAACCTCAGGATCCTTGAGGAGTTCCCTCCAGTCCGTGTAGGATTTAGAGTAGCCGTACCTTCTAGCGGCCTCCTCGACTTTATCCCTGCTTCTACCGCATATAGCCACGAGCTTCGGGATTGCGGGAGGTGGCCAGAATATATAGGGCATCTTCTTATAAGCATTGGTGTGGGATTTCCCCATGAAAGCATAGCCCAGCATACCCACTCCTATCTCAGGTATCTCCTCCACCTTCCCTTTAACTTCGCCCATGGTTACAAAGCCGACCTTCTCCTTCTTCATCCAAAACCCCCACCGACTGCACAATTAGTTCATCTTCTAATTTCGATATAACCATATCTAAAGTATTTAATTTTAATCCCATGCGCGGAGTATTAGTTAATTAATGATTTATGGATGGCCTCCACGCCTCGCCGACTAACCTTGCATGATGGATACGGGCTTGGGAAAGCACGATTTGATTCGATGCAATAACTTCCTTTTAATCCCATGTCTTCGAAATCTTCCGCGTTCCAGGCTTCCGGCAAGTTAAATCTGGGATTCTAGGGGTTAACTTAAATAGTTTCTCCGCGCCATTTGACCAATGATCTAAGAGGATGGTTGGAGGGATGAATTCCATGGCGCGCATCATGGATGAGGATGCGGTGAGGCTTCTTAAGAGGCTCGAGGAGTTTGAAGGTGAAGTGGCCGAACGTTTAGGCTCCCTCATGGAGAGGATTGGGAACAATATAATAAGGCTTCTTCTCCATACTTTAGTATTAGATTCATTGAAGCACGCGAGTATAATAAGAGCCTTGCTGGAGATCGTTCAGGGCACCTATCTCTCCGATGCTGATAAACTCCTACTGAAGAGGGAGCTGGGCCGACACATCTCCGAAGAGGAAACTATGCTCGGAGAGGTTAGGGAGATAGCCGGAAGAGTGGAAGATGAGAACGTTAAGGCCGTTCTAAATCAGATATCCCTAGAAGAGGAAAGGCATCATAAAGGTCTAAGGCAGCTCCTCTCGATCCTAGACAGGATGGAACGATTAGGAGATGATGAGTGGTGGAAATACATGAATGAATGGGCGAACTTCTCCACTTAGCGCTATCCAATCAGGGAGTAACATCCTCCCCCCTCGTCCAACCACCTCTCTGTAATGCAGCCTCCCCTAACGGAGAACGATAGACCACTCAACTTATATTAATTAATTAATATTTTGCTTCTTATATTCCTTTTCTAGCTCCTTCTCTAAGGCTCTCATTATAGGATCTAATCTATCCTGTTTTGTGCTCTCGTAGACGATCAGCGTCTCCGTCTTCCTCACCGCTGGGAGTCCTTGGACTCGGGTGAGTACTTCTCTGAACTCTTCTATGTCTTTCACCATGACTTCTGCTATAACGTCGAACCTTCCCAAAATATAGTGTATCTGAGATATCTCCCTAAATTTCTTTATGAGTTTATCGGTCTCCTCCCTGAAGGCTTTATGGGGATCAGCCACCACGAGGATATACGCTATCAGGTTTAAACCTAAGTCTTGTGGCTTCACATCTACCGTGAACCTTATGCCCTTAAGCTTAAACTCAGATATCTTCTCATAGATGCTTTGCCTCGTTAACCCGCATTTCCTAGCTAGCTCCGTTATCTTCTGACGGCTGTCGACCATGAGCTCCTTTAAGAGCTTTAAATCCTTCTTATCGAACATACCTCTTATCTAGAAGGCGGGCCTCTTTAATATTTCCATAAGTTTACCGAAAACCTATAATTTCATCCATTATGCCTAACTTAGCTCAGGAGAGATCCATCCTAGCTATATAGAAGGTTTTATAATACGACAAATAGACGGAAGATCGAGTTTAGAGGACAAACAGCGAATAAATTAGGATTAGCTCATCGATCGATAATAATTTTATCTAATTGAGACATGGAGGGGATATGAATGGATCATAGGCCCCCAGCTATCGAAGGTGCATATGGCCCCGATAAATGACTTAGTAGCTCATTGGAGAGTCCCCTCTTCATCTATGGGAAATCGATCGTAGATTTGACTAGATTTGACATGATATTCTGAACTTAAATACGAAAGATTAATGCTCAGGAGTTCATATGGTTAACCGATAAGGGGTTGATACTGTTTGAAGTTAATCATCGATGAAAAGATTAGGTCGGATCACCCCGAATTAACCGTATTATCATCCTCCATATCAGGGGTAACGGTGAAGGGTGTAGATGAATCCTTAGAGTCTTTTAAAAGCGAGGTGTTCAAGAGGATTAGGATAAGATATGATCTTAACTCCCTGAAGGATGAGCCGATATTCAGGGCCTACAGGGACTTCTTCTGGAGGATAGGGGTTGATCCTACCAAAGTTCGGCCTGCGGCGGAGGCATTGGTTAGGCGCGTCCTCCAAGGGAAGCCTATCCCGACCATAAATACCCTGGTCGACTCCTATAATTTTGCTTCGATGGAGACGGGGATAGCGTTAGCAGCCTTCGATCGGGATAAAATCTCGGGCGGCCTCTTTATGAGGTATGCTCGGCCTGGGGAGCTGTTTAAGGGCATAGGTATGCTGAATCCTATCCTTCTCAGAGGAGTTGAGGTGGTCGTTTCAGATGGGGAAAAACTTGTCGCAGTCTACCCTTACAGGGATGCGGATTCATCGAAGATCACAGAGTCTACGAGGAACGTGATTATCCTAGTATGCGGTGTGCCGGGCATAGATGAGGCTACGCTCCTCGAAGCCAGGGACATTGCAACCTCATATGTTAAAAGGTTCTGCGGCGGGGAAGAATTCCCATAAGAAAGTTTTAACAAACTAAACATTTACTGCCGTGGATTTATTGGAAAGAAACCAGTAGTTGTGAACGGCCGCCGGCTTTCGCAGGTCTCCACCGTTGCATGGACGATCTGCAGCCTCTCCAATAACCGTCGTCTCGATGGCCATGAATATCGCAGGCTTTCAAAGCCACCCCATTCCTCCTATCGCCAGATCCTCAAACCTCCTCGACTCTACGAGATGCAGCGCTCAGGATGGCGATGATACGCATCCCGACCCCACCCCCCAGGAAATACTGGACTCCCCGGGAGGAAAACAATTCTTCACCTCAAGCAGGGAGGGGGGGTTCGGTCTCCCGATGATAGTGGTGGTGCAGTCCGAAAGCGCATATTCTGCTCCGGAATACCTGCCTTTCAAGGGCTGAAAAAGATGATGTAGAAGGCTACATACTTAACCTCGACGAAGATGGTAGGAACATAGCCTTCAGGATATATAGGCTCTCCTTAACCGATGGGATCGAATACAACTTTAACAACATGATTGAAAAGTTAAACTGGGAAACGATAATCGACAGAGCTAAGCTGTGAAATCACTTAAAACATTTCGGCTTAGGACATCCTCCTACACATGTATGAGCGGATTCCACGGCTCTTGCTAGCCATATATTCATTTAACCGGCTAATTGCTTGCCCTAATAGATTTTGGCATGTTTAGCGTATCGAAAACTCTGATCTTTTAGGGCTTGGCCATCCCCCGTCGATTTATTTTTATCATGAACCGATGATGTTGATCCGATAAGTTTATTAGGAGATCCTATGAGAACTAAGATGGCGAGTAGATGTACAATGCCAAACCTCACGGTAACTCCTAGGCATCCATCAATATTGCAGGTTTCCTTAACTGTACTTCTCGAAGCGGTAGTAATTCTTCATTAAGCGCGAAGCCTGACCTTGAAATGGCTTCGTGCATCTAAATTTCGGCGAGGTGGAATTTTGGAGGAAATTTCCGGTGCTAAGGCCCTGCTTGAGGCTTTGAAGAGGGAGAAGGTGGACGTCATATTTGGTATTCCGGGCGGGGCCATCCTCCCGGTATACGATGAGCTATATGAGTCGGATATAAGGCATATACTCTGCAGACATGAACAATCCGCAGCCCATATGGCTGATGGCTATGCGAGGGCTACTGGTAGGCCTGGGGTATGCTTCGCCACCTCCGGTCCTGGAGCTACAAACCTCGTAACCGGCATAGCCACAGCCTACATGGATTCATCACCTGTGGTCGCTGTGACAGGTCAAGTGCCCAAGGCCATGATAGGAAAAGACTCGTTCCAGGAGATAGATATCATAGGGATCACGACCCCCATAACTAAGCATAACTTTCAGCCATTGAAGGCGAGGGAGATACCGATGGTGGTTAAGGCGGCATTCTACATAGCGTCCACGGGGAGGCCGGGGCCGGTTTTAATAGATATCCCTAAGGATGTCCAGACGGAGAAGGATGAAATCGCTTTCACGGACGAGGTAAAGTTAAGGGGATACAATCCCTACATTCCATTAAGGATGGATGAGGTCAAGAAGGCCGTTAAACTAATCTACGACTCTGAGAAGCCCGTAATATTGGCGGGAGGAGGAGTTAAAAGCTCCAACGCCTTCGAAGAGTTACGAGAATTGAGCGAGATGATTCAGGCTCCAGTGGCCACCACGCTGATGGGTAAGGGAGCATTCCCTGAGGATCATCCCCTCTCCCTAGGGATAGTGGGCATGCATGGAACCCCTGAGGCGAACAGGCTAACAATGGAGGCAGACGTGGTCCTGGCGATCGGAATAAGATTCTCCGATAGAACCACGGGAAACATAGAAGAATTCTGCGTGGATTCAAAATTAATTCACATCGATATAGATGAGGCAGAGATAGAGAAGAATAAGGATGTGGATGTAGCCATAGTGGGGGATGCCAAGGAAGCCCTCAAAACCATAATAGAAGCATTGAGAAGTAACGGTATAGCGGGGAAAGAAGGGTGGAGAGAGAGGGTCCTCACCATAAAAGAATATTATAAGGGGGAGAATATGGATGAGCATCCTAAGCTTACGCCCCCATCGGTTTTGAAGACCCTTAGGAAGATGCTTCCTGAAGACGCCATAATCACCACGGAGGTAGGTCAGAACCAGATGTGGGCAGCCCTACACTTCAAGGTCTTCAAGCCTAGAACCTTCATAAGCTCCGGAGGCTTGGGGACGATGGGTTTCGGTTTTCCAGCTGCGATAGGCGCGAAGGTGGCCGCTCCTCACGTCCCGGTGGTGGACGTAGCAGGAGACGGAAGCTTCTGCATGACGGAGAACTCCCTCTCCACGGCTGTAGCGGAGAAGATACCTGTGATAGTTTTGATACTTAACAATGAGAGGCTTGGGATGGTCGCCCAATGGCAGAGGCTCTTCTATGGGAGGAGGTACTCAGCCGTCGAGTTGAGGAACCCGGACTTCGTCAAGCTCGCAGAATCCTATGGAGCGCAGGGTTGGAGGGTGGCCGATATAAACGAGTTGAAGGATGCTCTAAGCCGCTCCCTGGAAAGCGAGATACCATCCGTGATCGACGTTCCTATATCCCCCGAGGAGGATGTGATGCCCATGGTTCCCCCAGGTAAAGGATTGGCCGAGATTATGGGGGTTACCTAGATGGACGATGTGCAACCCTATAATAGGATGGCCCTCATCTCCACGATAGTCGAACATAAACCAGGCGTATTGTTCAAGGTATCCAACATGTTCAGGCGTAGAGGATTTAACATTGAGAGCATATCCGTAGGCCCAACCGAGCATCCCGACCTGGCTAGGATGACCATCATGATAAGAGGGGATGAAAAAATCGCAGGCCAAGTCGTTAAGCAGCTTAGAAAACTTGTAGAGGTGATCTCCGTTCAAATACTCGATGAGGATCAAACCGTGCAGAGGGAGTTAGCCCTCGTGAAGATTCGAGTGGAGAACCCTGATATAAGGAGGGAGATCATGGATTACACGAACATATTCAGAGGTAGGATAGTGGATGTTGCTCCTAACTCCCTCATCGTGGAGATAACCGGAACCCCCGATAAGATGGATGCCTTCATAAACTTGATCAGGAGATTCGGCATCCTAGAATTATCTAGAACTGGGATCACAGCCCTCTCCAGGGGAGAAGCGACAATCATAAAAACCGTTAGGGCCATATAAGGGAAGATGGACGGGTGCATGAAATGGTTAGGATATACTTAGAAGATGAGGTCAGCCTTAAGCCCCTAGAGGGGAAGAGGGTGGCTATAATAGGCTATGGAAGCCAGGGGAGAGCCCAAGCCTTAAACATGAGGGATTCAGGTGTAAACGTGATAGTTGGGCTGAGGGAAGGTGGAGATTCATGGAGAAAAGCTGAGGAGGATGGGTTCACTCCCCTAAGAATCTCTGAGGCAGCTGAGGAGGGAGATATAATCCATATGTTAATACCGGACATGGCCCAGCCGGAAGTCTACAGAAGCTACATCGAGAAACACTTGGATAAGGGTAAAACCCTAGGGTTCTCCCACGGCTTCAACATACATTATAGCCTGATAAAGCCTCGGGATGAGGTTGACGTCGTGATGGTCGCCCCTAAAAGTCCGGGGGCAAGGCTTAGGGAGACATATTTAAACGGCTTCGGCGTACCCGCTTTGATAGCCGTTGCCAACGATTACACGGGTAAGGCTAAGGAGACAGCCTTAGCCATGGCTAAGGCCCTCGGATGCACCAGGGCAGGAGTATTGGAGACGACGTTCAAAGATGAGACTGAAAGCGACCTCATAGGCGAACAGACAGTCCTCGTAGGGGGCCTGATGGAGCTTATAAAATCCGGCTTCGAAGTACTAGTTGAAACGGGGTATCCACCGGAGCTCGCGTATTTCGAGGCCTGCAATGAGGCTAAACTGATAATGGACCTCATCTACGAGAGGGGGTTAGTCGGGATGCTGAGGGGCGTATCGGACACCGCCAAGTTCGGGGGTATAACCGTTGGACCGAAGATCATAGATGAACATGTAAAGGAGAACATGCGTAAAGCGGCTGAGGATGTGAGGTCAGGTAGATTCGCGGAGGAGTGGATAAGAGCCTACAGGGAAGACCCAGACCTCACAGTTAAGTTCCTTAAGAACCTGGAAGCACATGAACTAGAGAGGATCGGCGGATTCATAAGGAGAATCTCAGGATTAGAAAAGGGGGCCTCCACGGCTTAGCCCGTTATCCGGTCGAGCAATCCATCCTTGAAGGAAGGGATCCTTTGAACATATTCGAGAAAATATTGGCTAGGGCTTCAAGGCTAAAGGAGGTGGCGCCCGGGGAGATAGTGGAAGCGGATATCGATCTAGCCATGATCCACGACTTGACGGCACCCTTAACGATTAAGGCTCTCCAGGAGATAGGCGTCGAGGAGGTCTGGGATCCCAATAAAATAATCGTGGTCTTCGATCACCTGGTTCCCGCAAATACCGTTAAGACGGCTGAGCTTCACAAGGAGATTCGGGCTTTCGTAAAGCAACATGGAATTAAAAATTTCTACGACGTAGGGAGGGGAGGGGTATGTCATCAAGTCATGCTCGAAAGCGGTCTTGTGAAACCGGGACAACTCATAGTTGGCGCAGACTCCCATACATGCACTTATGGGGCGCTGGGCGCCTTCGCTACCGGGATCGGATCCACGGATATGGCTGCCGTGCTCGCCACCGGGAAACTCTGGTTCAGGGTTCCCGAGGCTTTAAAAATCGAGTTGACAGGCCATCTAGGGGAATATGTGACCTCAAAGGACCTCATACTCTATCTGATTGGAAAGATAGGGATGAACGGAGCCAACTACATGGGCGTCGAGTTCACAGGTCCAGCTTTAAGCAACCTCTCCATCGCCGATAGGGCAACAATCTGCAACATGGTCATCGAAGCCGGAGCCAAGACGGGGATCGCATCTCCCGACCTTCTAGTGGACGAGTATTTAAGGGGCTTAGGCGGTGGCCCCGTCAGCCTGTTAAGGAGCGATGAAGGCTCATTATACCGGGATGAGATCCCCCTAGACCTAGATGGAATAGAGCCGGTTGTAGCCTGTCCATCCTCTGTGGATAATGTGAAGCCTGTAGTCGAGGTCGAGGGTAGAGAGATAGATCAGGTATTCATAGGCTCATGTACCAATGGTAGGATAGAGGACCTGCGGCTGGCAGCCCGCATCCTAGAGGGCCGCAGGATAGACCGGGATGTGAGGCTGATAGTCATACCGGCCTCGACTAGGACTTACCTCCAAGCTTTAAGGGAGGGGCTTTTAGATGTATTCATAGAGTCCGGTGGATTGATTGGTAACCCTAATTGCGGCCCCTGCCTCGGGGGCCATATGGGCCTGCTGGCTGAAGGTGAAACCTGTATAAGCACGTCTAACAGGAACTTTATCGGTAGGATGGGCAGCCCCAAGGCGGATATTTATCTTGCCTCCCCAGCAACCGCTGCAGCCTCAGCTTTGAAGGGTGTAATAACGGATCCTAGGAGGATCGATCAGGTTTGATCTTGGAGGGATACGCGGTAAAGCTTGGCGATAACATAGACACGGACCTTATAATTCCAGGCAGATACCTGGTCTTAACAGACCCTGAGGAACTGGCCCTCCACGTATTTGAAGGCGTCTATCCCGGGTTCCATGAAAAAGCTAGAAGAGGGGTTATCCTAGTTGCAGGGGAGAATTTTGGATGCGGCTCAAGCAGGGAGCATGCGCCGATAGCCTTGAAATCGGCGGGCGTTAAATGTATAATCGCCAAGTCCTATGCTAGGATATTTTATAGGAATGCCTTAAACATAGGATTGCCCTTACTTGAATCGCGGGAGGCTCCTCAACTCATAGAGGAGGGGGATCTCCTCAGGGTCGATCCTGAGGAGGGCTCCATATTCGACGTCTCTAAGGGATTTAATGTGGCGGCTGAACCGATACCGGGGCTCCTCAGGGATATAATCCTCAGCGGCGGCCTCATACCATACTTGAAGAAGAGGTTTAATAGGGATGCCCATTAGGTTGGCCCTAATACCTGGAGATGGGGTGGGCCCTGAAATAACAGGGGCAACCCTAAAGGTCTTGGAGGCCGTGGAGGCAAAATATGATATCCGCTTCGATGTGAGGATCGTTGAGGCTGGAGATCGTTGTCTAACCGAGCGGGGGGTAGCCCTTCCAGAGGAAACTGTTGAGGCTGTAAGGGTTTCAGATGCCTGCCTGAAGGGGCCCGTAGGCGAGAGCGCTGCAGATGTTATAGTCAGGTTAAGGCAGATGTTCGACCTATACGCGAATGTGAGGCCCGCTAAATCCTATCCCCGATGCAACCCATTAAGGGAAGGTGTCGACCTGGTAATCGTCAGAGAGAACACAGAGGACCTTTATAAGGGCTATGAATTTGAAATAGGTAACGTAGCGGTGGGTTTAAGGGTCATATCCGCTCCGGCCTCCCAGCGTATCGCCCGTTATGCGTTCCACCTCGCCTTGAGGAGGGGAAGGCTGGGAAAAGTGACCGCGGTGCATAAAGCAAACGTCTTAAGGAGGACCTGCGGCCTCTTCGCCAGGGTATGCAGGGAAGTTGCAGAGGAGTTTCCATCCATAACTTTCGAGGAGATGTACGTTGATGCAGCGGCCATGAACCTCATCCGGAGGCCTGAAGCCTTCGACGTTATCGTGACCACGAACATGTTCGGCGACATACTTTCAGATGAGGCCGCCCAGGTGGTTGGTGGACTAGGCATCGCCCCCTCAGCGAATATAGGCGAGGATAAAGCGCTTTTCGAGCCTGTCCATGGATCCGCACCCGACATCGCCGGAAGAGAAGAGGCGAATCCCCTCTCCATGATCCTTTCGGCGAAGATGATGCTGGAATGGCTTTCAGAAAAGTTGAGGGATGGCAGATGCCATGAGGCCGCCGTAGGAGTAGAGAAGGCCTGCGTGAAGGCTTTAGAGTTGGGCGCTGTTACCCCCGATTTAGGGGGTAAGCTTAAGACCGGGCAGGTGGGGGAGGAGGTGGCAAACCTGGTTCTAAGCCAGCCCTCCTAACCTTCTTCAAGTATAAATAGTATTTGTACCCATTTATTAAAGCCTCTTCACTGGCCTTCAATATGTTCGGGGATACGCCTATAGTGGACCACCTCATATCCCCAGCCTTAAATTCCGCGAACACCCTAACAGCTGCAGCCGTCCCTTCCTCCACGTCCAACTCACGAACCCTGTAGCCTACAAGTTGAACCTTAGAAAGCTCGGGATACTGCCTCCTCAAAGCCTTCCTCAAGGCTTTATCAAAAGCGTTTACGGGGCCGTTACCCTCCGCGCCTGTGATAAGGCTCCTATCCCCCAACCTAAGTTTAACGGTGCTCTCAGCTGAAACCCTCCCATCGTCGCATAGGACGTAGGCCCTCCAGTTCACCAGATTGAAGAAAGCTAAATCCTCCCCTAAGGCCTCTGCGATCAAGAGGTGGAGGCTCGCATTCGCATTTTCAAAATTGTATCCTCTACCCTCGAGCTCCTTTATCCTTAACAGTATTTTCCTGGCTTCAGCCGATCCCCTCTCGAGTTTAAACCCGAACTCCCCAGCCTTCGCTATGAGGTTCGAAACCCCTGCCTGGGACGAAACAGTAACGTCCCGGACATTGCCTACAATGGTCGGATCCAATCCCTCATAGGCTATCGGACATTTTAAGACTGCATGTCCATGTATGCCCCCCTTATGGGAGAAGGCGAACCTCCCCACGAACGGCTTATAATTATCCCTGGGTATATTCGCTATCTCATATACATAGTCTGAGATTTGGGTGAGTTTTCTAAGCTCTATCCCTGTCCTTACATCGAAGGTGAATTCGAGGTTAGGTATCACCTCGACTAGGTCGGCGTTACCGCATCTCTCACCTATACCGTTTATCGTCCCCTGAACTTGACTGGCACCCCCAAGGACCGCGAATAAAGTATTCGCAGTGGCTAAACCCCTATCGTTGTGGGCGTGGATTCCAATTGGGAGATTGAAGGCCTCTCGGACAGTCCTCGTAATATCATAGACCTCCAGGGGCGAGGAGGACCCCCTTGTGTCGCAGAGCACCAGCGTAGAGGCGCCCGCCTTACTAGCTGCCTCTAATACGTCAAGGGCGTAGCTTCTATCCTCTTTAAACCCGTCGAAGAAATGTTCGGCGTCGAACATGGGCCGATAACCGTTCTCAACCAGGTATTTCACGGTATCATGGATCATCCTCAGGTTCTCATCCAGGGAAGTCTCCAAAACTTTGTATACGTGAAGGGGCCAAGCCTTCCCCATTATGATTATGGAGTCCGGTTCAGCCTCTAATAACGCCTGAAGGTCGCCGTCTTCCTCAGGAGGAACATGGGGTTTCCTAGTTCGGCCGAAGGCTACTATCTCAGCATTTAAATCTTCCCTCTTTATCTCATGGAAGAAACTCATCTCCGAGGGATTCGTAGGGTTAGGCCATCCACCTTCTATGTAGGGTACACCTATCTCATCGAGCCTCCTAGCTATCTTCAATTTATCGCTTTTAGAGAAGTTTACCCCGACCGCTTGGTTTCCATCTCTGAGCGTTGTATCGTAGACTTCAACCCTTTCAATTAATTGTGGTCTAAGAGGTATCTCAATGGTTGAATTGCCACTTAGGCTATTTGCGGATTTGACGGCCACCCACTTCTACTCACCCTTACATAAAATAGACTCCTCTTTCTCTAGGATAGATCCTTTATAAGGATTACTATCCTCCAGCAGGTTCTTCAGGTGCCTAATCTGAAAGTTCATCCCTGATCGATGGAGTTAATAGTGCCCGTTCTCCGCCCTGGTAGTGGACAGGACCTCCGGAGATATTTTAATACTTATTTATTGGATCGTCGAGCGCCTTTCTTACCAGGATTTCCTGTTAAAAACCCACGATCTCAAATGATTAACTTTAATATGCCACATATACAATTATTATTGACGATGTGGCTGCCATCCTATTGGAGCTAATGAAATGTTGAAAGAAACCCCTATAAGAATAGTCGGCACGGATTGGGGGCAATCCTCTCCGTTGGAATCCTGTAGGGTTACGGTAATAGTGGACGATGCCCCCGCCAGAGACGGCTCACTCCTATATAAGCATGGGCTTTCAATCCTAGTCGAGGCAGCATCGGAGAATTCAACAGCGAAGATACTATTCGACGCGGGTCCTTCGCCGGGGATATTCATGCGCAACGCGAAAGCTTTGAACCTATGGCTAGATGATCTAGATGCGGTGGTATTAAGCCACGGCCACTATGATCACACGGATGGGCTTCCTGCCGTATTGAGATTCCTCAGCCGCCCAACCCCAGTTATAGTACACCCAAAGACTTTCGATCTTAAATTTGCCTATAAACCGAACATTAGTTATATCGGACATGGATTGGATCTATCTATCGTCAGGGAGTACGGTGGATTATTGGTGCCGACCAGAACTCCAATAACCTTAACGAATGGAATTAAAACGAGCGGCGAGATCCCCCTGGAGACGGGCTATGAAAAGCCTAGGGGATTCTGGAAAGCTGAAGACTATAGTCTTGTGGAGGATACCATGATAGATGAGCAGGCGCTCATAGTCAAACTTAAGACTAAGGGTTTATTAGTAGTATCTGGCTGCGCTCATAGAGGAATAGTTAACATCGTCAAGCATTCACAGCGCGTCATGCATGAAGAGAGTGTGCACGCCATTATAGGTGGCTTCCACCTCTCCCAGGCGGACGACGAACTTATCCATTCAACTGTAACGTCACTTAAAGAGGACATCTCACCGGATTATATATATCCATGCCACTGCACCGGAAAGAAAGCTATAGAAGAGCTCTATGAAACCTTCGGCAAAAGATGTGAGCAGCTTAAGACTGGCGATTCGATCACCCTCAAGTGAGGCCAAGCTTACCACCATCACCATTACGGGCATAAAAATCCTTTAAATCCCATTCCTGACCGAGAAAGCGAGAATATAGAAAATTATTCGTTTAAGAAGATCTAAATCGTTTGGAGATGAGTTCATGATTAAATCAGAGGACTAATTAGCTGAGAAAACTCGCTTGAAGTGATTCACGCGAAATGCCATTTCCATACAATACCTTATTCAATGCCGATGCTGTTAAGGTAGACGATGAATGCATCTTATTTGCTCTGCTCGAAGAAGTAAACGGCGTCTACTTCTTAGCCCTCAGGAGGAGCAAAAACGTATTCCATTTCAAATTCTATGATGAGCCCACCCTTGACTCCCAGCTTCGGAGGATCCATATAGTACATATGAGGCATTAGGATTCTGATCTTCGTCGTTGTATACAGCTCGTTCTTAATCAAGTCTTGTGCCCATCCCTGGTTCATAGGGGTCTCGGCGTAACCCTCCAACCTTGTCAGGTTGAACCGTCACATCTTCCATTAAGCCGTTTTTAACCCGAACTCATCTATGTGGAGGAAGATCTTCTTCCCAAGGCTCGTTTTCCACGTAATTCCAAACAGCAAGCTGAAGCCTCACACAATCCATCATTAAGATTTAAATAATGCTTTGTGGCTTAATTGTCTCTGAGGTGCAAGAATGTTTAAGTTAATATATAGTCCAGGATCATTTCACCAACAGGTTTCACATAATTATGTGTAGAAAATGGAGTTAAGCCACAAAGCTTAAATAATGGAAAACATTGAGTCCATCTCGGAACGTGAGGGAAGTGCGCCTAGGATGAAGAAATGCGCGATTTGTGGAAAAACTAATGTAAGTCTTCTATACGCCAACCATAGAGAGTTAAGCTACATCCCTATCTGCCAGGATTGCTGGGTAAATGCTTTTGTGGAGAATCGTTTGGTGCCCGGCTCCGGCTCGGGATGCTGCGGTTGAACATAATATTTAAGTGCATATTTGATATGTTCTTAGACCATACGCTAATAGAAATTCTCAAATTGACTCCCAATTCTACATAGATATTTTCTTGCGTAGGCCTTAATTTATATAGCTGGCTTTCCTAGAAATATGGCCGCTGGCGGGCCCGCGGGGATTCGAACCCCGGACCTACAGCTCTCCCCTGGGCTCCATTTGAACCCTATTAGGAGGCTGCCGCGCTTTCAGGCTCCTCCTTGTTAGCCTCGACGTTAGAGGGTGTCCTGCTGCGCCACGGGCCCTAAATGTTCTTAAATCTTTAGCTCTTATAAATTCTACGCATGGGCTCTTCGAGAAGTGTATAGGAGGGGTATGGCTTCGCTTCGGTTAGGCGTTGCTCGAGGTGTGGGAGGAGACTTAAGAAAAGTGAAAAACTTAGTATGTGCGAGAGATGTAGAAAGGAGACGTTGAAGCAGTTCTTAGCTCAGACGCTGGACGATATAGAAGTAGATTTAAGGAGGTTAAGGCGTAAGCCCTCCAGAGGGATGACTCCATAATAATAACGATAGGATATTAGTTCTATAATGTTGTATATCGAATGTTTGAATTTAAGCCCCGATCAATATCAGGTTTCATTATTATTCTTTTTCCTTGAAATATGGCAGTACTTTTTCTCCAAATGCCTTAATAGTTTTACTTGGGTCGCAGCTGTAATCATTTAATATTAGATGGTTGGCGCCGATGCCCTTGAGATCGTCGATTGACTCGATGAGTTCATCTATCGACGAGGCTAGGCAGGCGTTGGCCTTAATGGTCTCTTCAGGAACTTTTTCACCTAACTCCTCTATTTTTCTAGGATCTTTTTCGTCGATGCCCTCTGGGATAAGTGTTCCAGCGTAGATCATCCTATATCTTGCTACAAGTTTGTCTAGGTCTCCGAATCCCACGTCTAAACATACCGCCTTCTCGAATCCTTCTAGATTCCTACCGGACGCCTTTAGGCCTCCCTCAAAGGCGGGGAAGATCAGGCTCTTCAGCCGATCTATTTCTCCGGAGGTTATCAGGTGGTAGCCCATTTTACCCGTCATATATGCAGTGTTAGGTCCTAGGGCGGAGATGTATAATGGGATGGGCTCAGGTGGTTTATCGTAGCAGTAGATGCTCTTAGCCATGAAATATTTGCCGTTGAAGTCGAAGTATTCAGGGCTACTCCAAAACTTCGTTATGAGGTCCAAAGCCTCTAAGAGGATTTCTGACCTCTCGTTCCAGGGAGGCCACTTCTCGAGGAAATGTCCCTCATTTAAGGGCTCGCCTGTGCCAAAGCCCAGCAGGATTCTTCCAGGGTATAATGAGGCCATGGTTGCGAAGGCGTGAGCTACGATTACGGGGTGATACCTGAACATGGGAACGGTGGCGTTCACTCCTAGAGGTATTTTCCTAGTCCTCTCAGCTATCGAGGTGAGCATTATCCAAGCTTGTGGGGCATGTCCGTGGCTGTGGAAGCTGGGTAATAGGTTATCTCCTATCCAGAGGGCGTCGAACCCAGCCTTCTCTATTAAGATGGGAAATTTAATGACGTCACTGGGTTCAAACCAGGAGGATACCGCGTTCAAATTATAGCTTATCTTCAGAGCCATGTTCTACATCACCTCCAAGGGGCAAAGCGTCCTACTTTAGAATCGCAAGTTTAAAAATATATAAACTTTTAGCTCACCGCGGCTCCCCTTTGAAGGAGGATGGTCGAACCAATATATTTAACTAGGATGGTCGGCTCCCATCATCAATAAATAAGGAAAAACCGCTCCAAATCTTCTTAGATATATATCTTCCCTTTAAGATAATCCACCATGGAGGATACCGGCACCTCCTCTTCCATTCGTCTCTCCATATCGCGGATCTTAACCCTGCCTTCACCGAGCTCTTTAGGTCCCACTATCACGGTGTATAGAACGCCGATGCTCTCCGCATATTCTAGTTGCCTCCTCAAGCTTCTATTTTTAAGATCTATTTCACATGGAATTTCCTCTCTAATCTTCGACGCCAACGCCACGACCTCGCCCCTAACCCCATCGTTTACAGAAGCCACGAATACTTTCGGGCTCTGAGATACGCCTTCAGGGATCAGCTTCTCCCTTCTAAGCGATATCAGCATACGTTCAATTCCACCAGCCACCCCTGTCGCGGGGAGATCCCTATTACCATAGATTCTTCCTAGACAATCGTATCTACCCCCGCCTAGTATAGCCCCCACCTCTTCCCCTCCCCTATCATAAGCCTCGAAGACTATTCCATCATAGTAGTCTATGCCCCTGACTATGCTCATGTCTAGGATGCATCTGTCAAGTTTACCATACCATCCCAGGTATTCTACCAGGCTACTTAATGTTTCCAGCCCTCTAATATAGGATTCCGATCTACACTTCAAGGAGGATAGCTCGTCTAGGATTTTATCCGGATTACCCTTTAACATCACGAACTCGGTGATAGACTCCAAGTTTTCCTGCGACGATGTCAAAGGTCGAAGCCTCTCCACAAGTTCAGGCCGGGGTGCCTTTCTTATCTTGTCTATAACTCTAAGGATCTCCTCCCTGGTATTCTTATTATCGATCCCCAGGGATTCTAAATATCCTTCCACGAGTGGCCTACTACTAATTAGAATTTCATGGTTTCCTAACCCTACCTCATCTAGAATATCGATGCTCAACGCGATTATTTCAGCGTCAGCTGAGGGATGCTCAGATCCGTAGATCTCGGCATCCCATTGATGAAAGTATCTATACCTGGCGAATTGAGGTTCATCGTATCTCCACATACCTGATATAGAGCAAATTTTAAAGGGTTCAGGTAGATCTGATCGGCTGGCCACCATCCTAGTCATGCCAACGGTAAGGTCGAACCTTAACCCTAAATTGCGGCCCGCCTTATCCTTAAAGTGGTATATCTCGTCCCTTATAGCTGGGCCGCTTTTCGCCTCTAATGTTTCAAGGGCCTCGATAGGAGTAGGCTCAACGAGTTGGAATGCATACCTCCTCATCACGTTAAGTATCCTTTCGTAAAGCCAAAGCCTTTCCGCCATCTCCTCCGGATATATATCGTGCATACCCCTGGGGAGAGTGAAGCCCTCCGGCATCTTCATCGCCTCAAGATGTCTCTGATTTGTTTAACCATGGCGTTATCCGCCTATCGAACTGGATTAAATCAAGTATATAATATACAATGTCGGTCCTTCTATCTATCACAGCTAATATGAGCTCCTTCCTCTCCTTTTTAGCATATAAGACCAATTTATTTAATCGGGAGAGGCTGGCGTCTGTACCTTCATGAATTATGGATAAAAGGCGCCTCATGACCGTCTTACCGTATATTTCGAAGTCTACGATGCTGGATTCCCTGACTATATATCCCCTCTCCCTTAAATCTCGGTAGACCAGGTACTTTATCCATGTCTCCACCTTATTTTTACCCAGTTTACCTATGAGGTCTCGGAAGGATAGTTGATTGCTAAGGATCAGGTCTTTGACGTATAATTTCCCTTTTTCGACGAGATATAAGGTCTCGTATGGGTTCAGGTATAGCTTGCCCCTGCTCGGATAGCCGTAGCCTTTCTCCCTTAAGCCCTTCACCTCTGGACAAATCTTTATAAATACTTTATCCCCCTTCATGTAAGCCGTTAACGGCTCCAATTCACCGATCTCAGCGGATCTCCCTGCGACTCCTGTCGTCATATAAGATACCCTCAACCTGTGGATTATCCCTTCAACTTATAAGTTATAAGGATTGATAATCGATTAAATCTCAAATCATCCATGGAAGATAGGAGGGATCGGCATGCCCCTACCCCCAACCGTTGAATGGCAAGACGGCTGCGTGGCTTTAATCGACCAGAGGAAGCTTCCTTTAAAGCTTAGAATCGTCAGGCTTAAGACCCCTGGAGAGGTAGCTAAGGCGATTCGATGCATGATGGTTCGGGGCGCTCCCGCTATCGGTGTAGCCGCCGCCATGGGCTTAGCACTAGCCGCCTATAAATGCAGGAGAATGGAACGCCACACGGCCTTAAAACGGATCAGGGAATCCTATAGGCTTCTAAGTTCCACGAGGCCTACCGCGGTGAACCTGTTCTGGGCTCTAAACCGCATCATGGAAAAGATCGAATCGACGGAGGGGGGAGGGGGGGAGATAGCTGACGCCGCTGTCCGTGAAGCTAAACTAATCGCAAAAGAAGATTTAGAAATCAATAGGGAGATGGCCCGCATAGGTTCCGCTTTGATAAGAGATGGAGAAACCATCCTGACCCATTGTAACGCCGGCGCCCTAGCCACCGTGGGATACGGGACGGCTTTAGGGGTGATAAGGGGGGCATTCGAGTCCGGGAAGACCGTGAAGGTCATAGCCACCGAGACCAGACCCCTACTTCAAGGTTCTAGATTAACGGTTTTCGAGCTCCAGGAGGATGGGATTCCAGTAACGCTCATCACGGATAATATGGTAGGCTATGTCATGGCGAGAGGTTTGGTGGATAAGGTGATCGTAGGAGCGGATAGAATATTAGCTTCTGGGCATGTCGTCAACAAAATCGGCACTTTATCCATCGCCATAATATCTCGGAGTTTCAGCATTCCATTTTATGTGGCTGCACCGACATCCACGTTCGACCTTAAAACATCCTTAATGGAACTCGTGATAGAGGAGAGGGATGGCGATGAGGTACGGAGGATATGCGGGAAGCAGGTTGCTCCTTTAGATGTGCCTGTGATTAACCCTGCATTCGATGTAACACCTCCGGAGCTTGTCTCAGGGATAATCACCGAGAAGGGGGTTGTCACGCCACCTTACACCGAGTCGATATCTACCGTGATCAAGGGGAGGGCTTGTATCGATGGTTAGGTTCCTCTTCCTTTAGGCTGTACATTAAGGATGGTCTCAACTTGGAATTGACCGCGATCAGCGAGCTTCTTCCAATCATTACCTATTGAGACCAGGGCGAATATTCCTGTAACCTCGCCTCGAGCCCTCTCCACGATCCTGATCAGGGCGCTTTGAGCTTCCCCGCTGTCTATTACGTCGTCCACGATGAGGACGGAGTCATTCTTCCTTATAATGCCCCTTGGCACATAGAGGCTTACCGTAACCCCGCTCCCCGGTAGGATGTACATATCCTCCAAAAACTCTCTAACCCCTACCTCCCGCTCCTTCTTGGCTATCACAAGTTTTACACCTAAACGGTGGGCTAACAAGGTTGAGAGGGGGACCCCATCGACCGCCACTGTTAAAACTTTTGTTATCCGTTTGCCCGCAAACTTGTCCACGGCATATTGCACAGCCCTCTCGAGGAATAAGGTATCCCCTATTATCCTCGTGTTATCAAAGTATCCATAATCGTCTAACTGGATCCTTTTCTGAAGTTCATCGTCTAAACGGAGTATTTTCTGGAGCACATTATTCATCGCCTCAGCCCTCTCAATGGTAGGCAGGACATGCCCCTTCACATATCGGCTTAGAACCGTCTCCGGAAGCCCTATCATCTGGGAGAGTTCCCTATAAGTATAGTAATTCTTTGCTAAATTAAGCAATTCTATAGTCATAAGCTTATACTTTAAGTCTAGTATTCTTGAAGCGTTACTCATATCCGTCTATCCCCTCTAATTCCAACCTTAATGGATTCCATAACCTTTTATACACGACCAAATAAAAATCTATGCATCTGATAATCATAGTTTATAACCATTTAAATAACCCTTCGAAGCAGGGCGAATGCGGCACCCTACCCGGCCAATATCTCCAAGCTCTAGAGGCAGACCAAGGAAGCTCGAGGGGCATCCATCTGATAACCATCCCACCTATCGAAGTATTTAGTTCAACACGGCATCGAATAATAACGTTGTAAGCAGACCTTTGAATCCGTAAACTCAAAAATGCCTTACATTACCTTTCCGTCACGGAGGGATTAGTCGAAGAAATTCATCCGTCGAGTTCAACGGCACCTATCGAGATTAGAAATTTATCCATGTTCCTTCGGCGGTATTTTAAGCGATCCCCTCCATTATAGGTCAAAATCCGGGGGTTTCTTAAACCTCACATGATGCGTCTAAACAGAATCCCCTCCTCAATAACGCCTTCAGCCTGACGCTTTAATTAGATAACAGCATCACGGTTAAACTCAGAAAGAAGGAATATAATATAAGGGAATAATGACCATAGTAGGACTCAAAATCAGCTGTAGAATCTTTGGAAGGGGCCCGTCGTCTAGCTGGACAAGGACACAGAAAAATTTACTGCCAGGAAATTGTGTAGGCCTTCGGAGCCTGGGATCCGGGGTTCGAATCCCCGCGGGCCCGCCAATCCTAACCATGTGAGCGTGATATCCCATATCGTTTATGGACTGGATGAAAGGGATCGCTAGGTTTTTCCCACCCCCACGTATTTGTCGTTTCACCTGTAGGCATATCGTCGGGATAAGAGCATATAGCCTTTAATCCCCGTATCCCGTAAAGCCGGAGGTCTATGGAGGAGGGGTGATTTAGGGATGGGTTAGCCCTGAAAGTCCATGCGAAGCCGATGACCGAAATGTCGCCAGCCGGGCGGAGGGGCTGTAGGCCTTCAGCCGCGGGCAGCTCACGATGACTCCATCCTAAGATCCGTTGATAAATTTTTATTTTATTTATAGGGGACGGAAGAGATAATTGCCTGGTGTTTAACCAATAGATTCTGGGTGAGTTCGAGACGATGTACTATTACGTTACTTTGACTTCGGAATGTAATCTACAATGTAGATATTGCTATGGAAAATGCTGGGATGAGCCCGATTCCATTTTGGATGGGGAGGAGGTAGATTATGGTGTGCCAGGCGTCATCTCATATGATATCGAGGATCTTCGTAGATTCTTAGCCAGGGATCCATGTCCCACGCTGGTCTTTTATGGTGGTGAGCCTCTCCTTCGCCTTGACCTTATGAGGGATGTTATGGATCATGTGTCTGCGAGGAGCTTCATTCTCCAGACTAACGGCCTACTCTTGGACGAATTAGATGATGAACATTTGAGACGGCTCGATGCCATACTGGTTTCAATCGATGGAGGCGATGCTTTAACCGACTTCTATAGGGGGGAAGGGACCTACATGAAGCTTATGGAAAACGTTCGTAGGGTTCGAAATAGAGGCTTCAAGGGTGAGATTATAGCGAGGATGACAATTTCAAACTATACAATTGAGCTTGAGAAGGAAGTTTTATCCCTTATAATGGGCGGTGGGGCGATCTTCGATTCGGTTCATTGGCAGTTAGATGCTCTTTTCTGGAAGGGGGACTACGACGAGATCCTTACTAGAAAATGGCTTGAAAACTATAACCTTCGCATAAGGCGTTTAGCCAAGATTTGGGTATCGGACATGATCCATTCGGGCAGGGTTCTAAGGATTTACCCATTCATAGGCGTGATGAGATCTCTATTATTCAATGAGCGTAGCAGGCTCAGATGCGGCGCTGGATGGGTCATGTTCAATATTCAGACGGACGGGAGGATAACGCCCTGCCCCGTCATGGCCGGCATGAGGCATTTCTACCTCGGTGACATTTGGAGTTCCGATCCTAAGAGGCTAAGGGACTCCGTCTCCGTCGTTGATCCGTGCCCGTCCTGCGGGATCTATTGGATCTGTGGGGGTAGATGCCTCTACGCGAATTCTACGAGGCTTTGGGGTCCGGTAGGGTATAGGATGGTATGCCGTACCGTGAGGATCCTAGTGGAGAGCTTGAGGGAGCTCATCCCGGTTGTTCATAAGCTACTATTGGAGGGTAGGATAGGCATGGGGGAGTTTAATTATCCTAGGTTCAACAGCTGCGAGATAATCCCCTGAGTCCTCCCCACCGATATTTATGAGTTGTTCAGGCCTCCTTTATTTGACGTATCTCCACTCGGTTTACTAGTCCGCTCCTCTTAAGCTCTCTCTCCAGCTCCTCCACGGTATGCTTGCATTGGGAGAGATCACCAAGGGCGTACCACTCCGCTTTTGCTCCTCTTTCTATGGTTACTGAATGCGAAGATAGGAGGTTTACGCCGTATTCCGCTAGGAGCGATGCCGTCTTGGCCAGCGCGCCTGGTTCATCCGAGAAAGTCAGCGTGAATTCGGCTATCCGAGCCTTGAAGGGTATTAGCTTCACCTCCTTTAAGTCTAAGTCTGCTATTATGAGGATGTTCATGCCCTCCGTGAGTCCTAGGGCCTCCCTGAGCGTATGGGGTAGGACTATCCTCCCCTTTGAATCTATCTTTCCTAGGTGGCTTAGCTTCAATTGGGGTCATGGCTTAATTGGAGGGTAATGTTTATATACCTTTTCTTTCCCACTTTTTTCCCACAGGAGGGTTCAGGAATCACAAAAATCCCAGAAGGCCTAAAGGACCTAACACCTTCAGAAACCGAGAAGAGGAACCTCCTAATCGAGAGATTCAGGGAGACCCTCGACCTCTGGGGCTACCGCGAAGTATCAACCCCGACGATAGAGTTCGAGACAAGCTTAAGCAAAGGAATCGGAACGGAGATGACCAATAGCATGTTCAAACTCCAAGACGTAGACGGGGAGGTCATAGCGTTAAGGGCTGAGATGACGGCCCCGGTGGCTAGGATGACCTCCACGCGACTAGGAGAATGGCATAAACCCATAAGGATATTCTATATAGGACCGGTTTTCAAGAGGACTAGGAGATCATGGGACGACTCCAGGGAAACCCTCCAGGGGGGACTTGAACTCATAGGCGCCGAAACACCCTATGGAGAAGTCGAGGTCCTAACCCTTCTAAAAGACCTTCTGAGACGCTTAAAAGTGCCTGAAGCCACGATAGACGTGGGCCACTCAGCCCTGCTCAAAGAATTGGCCGAGCTATTTCCCGAGAGGACGCGGAGGGAGCTCATGAACCAAATAAGGCTTAGAGACAAGAATAGATTAACGAAACTCCTAGAAGAGATGGAGAAACCGGAGGAGAAGGATAGAGTTAAAGTACTCATAGACCTCTTAGAGACGACGAGTATCGGTGAAGCAGCCTCCATAACCTCAAATATAAAAGAGTTAAAGCAGTATTCCTCTGAGCTGGAGGAAATCGCGGATTGGCTAAAGGAGCTAGGCGTAGCCGATGGGATAGGATTCGATATAACCCTAATTAGGAACTTAGAATACTATACCGGGTTAATATTTGAAGTTATAACTCCATCCATCGGCGTCCCCATAGGAGGCGGTGGAAGATACGACAACCTGATGGAGAAGTTCGGCGCCCCAGCAACCAAAGCCATAGGGTTCGCCCTAGACATGGATAAAGTATCCAGGGCAACAGGATTGACTCCCCCGAAGAAGGTTCGAGCACTCATATTCGGGGATCCCAGAATAGCATATCGGATAGGCAGAGAACTTAGAGGAAAAGGGATACCGGCGGCGGTGAATTGGGGGCAGGATGGAGAGAACCTATTAGGATTCGCTGAGACTTGGGGGTACACTCATATAGTCAAGGCGGAATCGGTCGAGGAGGCCTCCATCCTCAAGCTGGGTAAAGATGGTTGGACTAAATTATCCGTAAGGGAGATCCCTGATGAGATCAGCCAAGCCACGGGCGATTCGTAATAATAATGGCCGTGAAGCAAAGTTAGGGAGATCGCAGATATGGACGCTCCTATAAGGATATGTATTCCGAGTAAGGGGAGGCTGAGGGATCCCACCGTAGCCCTCTTCGAGATGATGGGGTTCCCACCCCTGGGAGGGGGGAGGGACTACATCCAGGGAACGACTGATCCTAGATTCCAGTTCATCTTCACGAGGGCTTCGGATATACCTTTATACGTCCAATATGGGGCGGCGGATCTAGGCGTGACCGGCCACGACCTAATCATGGAGAGGGAATCCGAAGTCTACGAGCTGGCCGACCTTAATTATGGAGAATGCCTATTAGTCTTGGCTGCGCCTCTCGAATCCGAGATTCGGAGTGGGATGGACATCCCCGATGGTGCAAGGGTTGCAACGGAGTATCCCAATCTGGCCAGAAAATTCTTCGATAAGATTGGTAAACAGGTTGAGATCCTAGAGGTGAGCGGCACAGCAGAGCTTGCACCTAGAGTCGGTTTAGCCTCCGCTATAATCGACATCACGACAACGGGTGAGACCCTGATGAGGAACGGGCTCAGGATAGTCGAAGAGATAATGGAGTCCACCGCCGTAATAGCCTGCAACCGCGTCTCCTATAAGACTAGGAGGGATCTAATCGAGGAATTGCTCGACGGGATAGAGGCGGCGATGAAAAGAGGCGAACCGCGATGTATATAGCCGTCATAAACTATGGTTTAGGAAACCTTAAGAGTATATCTAAGGGGTTAGAGAGATTCCATACCGAAGTCAGGGTCACATCCGAGGCAGGAGAGATCAAGGGGAGTGCCGGGATAGTGCTCCCCGGGGTAGGCGCGTTCAAGGGCGCCCTAGAGAGGCTGCATCCCCTGAGGGAGGTGGTGGTTGATCAAGCCTTAAAAGGTAAGCCCATCCTAGGCGTATGCCTCGGCCTCCAATTGATGTTCTCGAGAAGCTACGAGGGCGGGGTCAATGAGGGGCTGAACCTTCTCGAGGGAGATGTAGCTGTCCTAGAGGAAGCCCCTAAACTCCCGCATATAGGATGGAACAGCCTCCAATCCATAAAAGAAGGCGATTTAACGGAGGGGTTAGAGGATGGGATCCATATGTACTTCGCCCACTCATATGCGGCTAAACCCATTGAGAAGTCGATAGTTGCCGCTGTAACCCGGTATGGAACCGAGTTTCCATCAATCATAGAGAAGGGGAACATATTCGCAACTCAATTCCACCCGGAGAAGAGCGGGAAGAAAGGATTAACACTCCTAGGGAACTTCGTGAGGGCCTGCAGGAGGTGACGGAGGAGATGATCATACTTCCCGCGATAGATCTCATGGATGGCCTATGCGTACGGCTTATAAGGGGGGATCCGACGAAGAGGAAGGTCTACGGAGACCCTGTCGAGATAGCCAAGAAATTTGAGGATGAAGGAGCTCAGTGGATTCATGTAGTAGACCTGGATGCCGCCATGGGTCTAGGAGACAACACAGACCTTACGATGAGGATAGCGGACGAGGTTGGAGTCGAAGTTGAGATTGCGGGTGGTATTCGATCCCTAGAGAAAGCCATAAGACTGATAGAGGCTGGGGCCTCAAGGGTTGTCCTTGGAAGCTCCGCTATCAGGAATCCATCCTTTATAGAGTCCGTATCGGATAAGATAGGTTCGGAGAGGACCGCCGTAGCCGTCGACGTGAAGGAAGGCCGGGTCGCAGTTGAAGGATGGAGGAAGAGGACCGAGCTAGGCTACCAGGCCGTGATAGAGAAGCTTAACGGCTATCCATTTTCCACCCTGATATTAACGTGCGTAGACGTGGATGGAACCCTCCAGGGGCCGGACTTCAGGATCATAGGCGAATCCATAAGGATTTCGAGGAAGCACCTATATGCGGCGGGAGGGATAAGAAGCCTGGAGGACCTGGAAGGCCTAGCCCGCATAGGGGTTAGAGGCGCCATCATAGGTAAAGCCATCTATGAAGGCCGTGTTAGGCTTAGAGAAGCCTTGGGGATGGAAGATTGCTGACTAAGAGGATAATTCCCTGCCTGGATGTAGATAAGGGGAAGGTCGTTAAAGGTATCAGGTTTAAAAACTTGAGGGTTGAAGGGGACCCCGCTGAATTAGCCAGCATATACGATGAGGAGGGGGCCGATGAGGTGATATTCCTAGATGTGACGGCCTCATATGAGGATAGGGAGATACTTCTAGAAGCTGTTGAGAGGACGGCTGAATCCATATTTATCCCCTTCACCGTTGGGGGAGGGATAAGATCCATAGAGGATATCCGCATGCTCTTATCTTCGGGGGCAGACAGGGTGAGCATCAACACCGCAGCTGTAAGGAATCCCCAACTGGTAAGGGAGGCCTCAGAGATATTCGGGAGCCAATGCATAGTGGTCGCCATCGACGCTAAACGGAGACTTTCACCCCGAAGCCCGGATCGGCCTTACTGGTGGGAAGTATATGTGGAGGGGGGGAGGAAGCCCACGGGGATCGACGCCATATCGTGGGCTAGAGAAGTTGAGAGGCTGGGCGCAGGGGAGATAATGCTTACGAGCATGGATTACGACGGCACCCGGTCAGGCTACGATCTAACCCTGACGGAGAAGATAAGCACGTCCGTGAGGATACCCGTGATAGCCAGCGGGGGTGCTGGAAATCCCGAGCATATCTTCGAGGCCCTCACAAAGGGGAGGGCGGACGCCGCCTTAGCCGCATCCATATTCCATGAGAGAGAATACACTGTAGCCGAGGTAAAGGAATATCTTAGGAGGAGGGGCGTACCTGTAAGGATGGATTTGGGGTGAACTCGCAATTGTTAACCATGAGCGATGAGGATATCGAGAAGATACTGTCCAAGGTGGACTTCGATAAGATGGATGGATTGATCCCCGTCGTTGTTCAGGATTCCACATCGGATAAGGTCCTCATGCAGGCCTTCATGGATAGAGAAGCTTTAAGATCCACCTTGAAGACCGGTAAAGCCCACTATTATAGTAGGGGACGAGGGAGGTTATGGCGTAAGGGTGAGGAGTCAGGCCATGAACAGATAGTTCAGGAAGCTATCCTAGACTGCGATATGGATTCACTCCTCATAAAGGTTGTACAGGTAGGCGTTTGCTGTCACACCGGCGAGGAGACCTGCTTCCATAACCCAATCTATGGAAGCCTTCGCCGGGGAGAGCTCGATTGCAGGTACCTGGACGGACTATATGAGGTGATAATGGACAGGATTAGGAATCCAAAGTCGGGCTCTTACGTTTCAAATCTTACAGGTAAAGGTTTAAAAAGGATCCTCAGGAAGATCGGAGAGGAAGCCATAGAGCTCATATTGGCCGCTGAAGGCGGGGAGGATGGATTAGTACACGAGGCCTCAGACCTGATATTTCATCTCCAAGTGCTCCTAGCCTTCAAGGGTTTCTCGATGAGGGATGTTGTATATGAATTAGAGGCTAGGCATAAGGCTAAGACTGTTAAGTTTAGGGATGAGGCTAGCGGCGTCTAGGCTCCGCCGCTTCCCGGACCAGCCTTCCAATAAGTTTCATGACCTTAGCCGGGTCTACACGCCCCCTAAATTCTTTCATGGCTAAGCCCATTATCTTTCCCACAGCATCGTCCCCTAACCTCTCGATCAGATCTAAGTTTTCCTCTATGAGGGCCTCCAATTTATGGGTCAACTCCTCATCGCTTATCATCTTTAATCCAAGCCTTTCAACGGCATCCCTAGGCTTCAATCCTGGGTCCCTGGCTAAAGCCTCTAGGATAGGTTCCAGAGATTCCTTAGCTGTGACGCCCTCATCGACGAGCCTGAATAACTCTTCGATCCTATCTTCGTCCAGGTTCTCCAAGGGTATACCCCTCCGATCCATGCCCTTGATGAGCTCGGTTAAAGTCGTAGCGATGACGGTTGGCGGTATCCTCGTGGCGGAGGCCACCTTCTCGAATAGGGGAAGATAATCGGAGTCTAGGAGCTGCAGGGCCAACTTCTCGTTTAAACCCCATGTGAGCCTTAATCGCCTCACGGTCTCCTCGGGCATCTCGGGAAGCTGCCCCCTTATGCGGGTGATCCTTTCCTCCCCTATGGGCAATGGGGGTATATCGGTTTCAGGGTACATCCTCGCCGCGCCGGGTCTAGGCCTCATGTATTTGCTTCCCCCATCTTCCGATGCCGACCTAGTCTCCTCGGGAACCCCCATTGAGGCCTCCCTGGCCCGCTCCACAACAGCCTTGAGGGCGTCTACAGCCCTCTCGTATAAGTCGCAGACTAATACTGCCGCATCCCCCTCCTTTAATTCTAGAGCCTTCCTCAAGGCTTCTACCTCATCACCGGTTATGCCGTATCCGGGAAGCTCATCCGTATGGAATATTCCCTTCACTTTCCCGTAGAAGCTGGCCCTCCAAGCCATCTCGGTTCCAAGCCTCACACCGGGTGTGAGCTCCCTTCCCAGGAGGCCCTGAAACCCTGGGAGCTTTACGGCCATGACTACTCCGCCTTTCTCTAAGCCTCCCCTGATAACCTTCGAAGAGGTTCCCTGGAATATCCCTGACAAGTCTACGAAATCATATGTCAAGTCGCTTCCTTTAACCCCCCTCCTCTTAAGTTCCTCCGCTATCTCTATCAGGGATTCCTGGCGTTTGAACTCGAGCTCCACCACTTTAGAGATCAGGTCTAGCCTCTGGACGCCTTTTATCTCCACTAATGCGCCTTTAGGAGTGGATATGTTTAGATCCTGCCTTATGGTTCCTAAACCCCTCTTAACCCTCCTAGTCGCCTTGAGGAGCCTTCCGATAGCTAAGGCCACCTCCTGCGCCTCCATGGGCGTATGGATTACAGGCCCTGTGGCTACCTCCACCAAGGGTATCCCGAGCCTGTCGATCCTGTAGTATACGGTCATATCGGATTCCCCTGTCTTCCTAGCAGCATCCTCCTCTAAGCTCACATGTTCAATGGGTATCTTTCTCCCAGCTGCATGGATTTCACCGCCTATCCCTATGGCGGCCGTCCTCTGGAAACCCGTGGTATTAGATCCATCTATCACGACTTTACGCATGACGTGGATTTCATCTACGGGCCTAGCGTTGAGGAGGAGGGATACCTGTAAAGCAATGTCTACAGCCTCCTCGTTGATGGGATGCGGAGGCTCCTCATCGGCCTCTACAAGGCATGAATTCTCAGGGTCAGCCTCGTATACTATGGTCCTTCCCCTCTGAAACTCGAAGAGGGCGGCGGGATCGACCTCACCTAGCTCGCTCTGGGTAGGTCTAAGCCTCCTAAGAAACCTTTTTGCAGGCTCCCCTTTGGAGAGCTGGGTGGGGCAACTGCAGAACAGTTTACTCCTCGTATCGAGTTGGCAGTGAATCTCAAGTCCAACCTTCGGCTTATCCTCTTCTAATGCATTCAAGGTCAACCTGCCTTTTCACCCTCTACTCTATCCATCTTTTCTCTCCAAGCTCCCCGGATATGTTTCTAAGCATTAGCGTCCTGACTTCTTTGGGTTCCCGGGTTAATCCTAAAACCCACATTAGCTTAACCAGCGCCGTCTCAGGGAGCATATCCCCTAAGGGGACGACGCCCCTCCTCTGGAGGTCCCTGCCGGTATAATACACGTTCATGTTCACTGAACCCCAGATGCATTGGGATGTCATGCCTATGAATACGCCTTCGTCGGCCGCCCTCTCTATCTGAGGATAGAGCTTCACGCCTACGTGGCCTAGGCCTGTACCCTCAATTATCAGCCCATGTATACCCTTATCCAATAGCCAGTCGATGAGCTTAGGATCCATCCCTGGATGATATTTTATCAGGGCTACCTCCTCATCGAATTCCGCTTTGACCTTAAGCCTTCCCTCCCCCCTCCTACGCAGGGGATTCCCCGTTACTTTAATTTCATCCCTTGTTAGGTCGTAGTAGGCTATGGGCTGGATATTTATCGATTTGAAGGCGTTCCTTGCGCTGGTGTGGCATTTACGCACCTTAGTCCCACGGTGGATCGCGATAAGAGTATCGGAGGGGCCTTCATGCATGGCTACAACCACCTCCGCGAAGGGAGCCTCAACGGCTGTAGCTACGGCCGAGATGAGGTTGGAGGCTGCGTCTGAGCTTGGCCTGTCAGAGGACCTCTGAGAGCCCACCAGTACTACGGGGACGGGTAAGTCCTCTAAGGCGAAGCTGAGGGCCGCGGCCGTATATCCCATGGTATCCGTTCCATGGCATATGACGACTCCCCTGGATCCCTCATTTACAGCCTCCTCAACGGCGTAAGCCATCCTCCTCCAATGTTCCGGTGCGAGGTTCTCGCTGAATTCGCTGAAGAGTATCTTGGCCTTAACGTCCGCTTTTTCTGAAAGCTCCGGGAAAATACTATATAGATCCTCGGCGTCTAAGGCTGGTTCCACCCCCCCTGTTCGATAGTCTACTCGGCTGGCTATGGTTCCCCCCGTGCTTATGATGTCCACTCTAGGTAGCATCGACCTATGCTCGGGCAGGGATGGTTTGATGAACCCAGGTTTCCTTTCTCCCCTCGCTATAACTTTTATCTTCGTACCAGGTTTCACCCTGACTCCTATGTTATAGCCGCTCCTCAACTTTACCACTATGTACTCCTCGCCTCCATACTCCGTCCTAGGCATGAGGAAGCCCCGCAGAGGCTGTCCGTCCATAACCTCTATTAGGTCTCCTACTTGGGCTTCAGCCTCCCTTAATACTCTATCCGCAACCCCGGTATAGCCCCATAGGCTGCTTAACCTTCATCCCCCCTGCTTTAATAGGATGTCCTTGGACATCTATAAGTCATCCTTTAGTAGAAAAGGGTGACTGATTAGGCGGGGTTTTAGGCGAAACATTTAGGATTTATAAGATTTTAGCCATATACGGTCCATAATGAGAGTAGCCGAGCCTCGCGTAGTAGGGCTTGACCCCCAGCCCGCTCATAACCAGGATCCTTCCCACGCCACGCCTCACCGCTTCATCCTCAGCCTCCAGGAGGAGGCGTCTACCCCAGCCCCTATGCTGGAAGGCCCGCGGATCCCTCCGCCCCACAGGCGTCATACGTCCATAGACGTGAAGCTCCCTCACTACGGCTGAATCCTGAACCTCGACGCGGTGGGCCTTCCCGGAGGGGATCCTAATCCTTAAATATCCCACAAGCAGATCCTTTTCGAAGTCCTCAGCGGATATGAATATCTCTAAGCCTCCGCTCGCCTCGTACGTCATTCTCCTAACCTCGATGTTAAGCCTCCCCGGGTCCACTTCATCAGCCTTCAATCCGGCCTCACGGCATCTTATACACCTACACCTCCTCCCGGTTTCAGAGAGCCTCCTATGGACCAGCTGTCTAAGGTTGCTCTTCCTAACCCCGTCCACTATGAGTTTCGCAGGTATATCCCTCTGAATCCTCATTATGCGAACCCATGGAGGCACCATCTCCTTTACCTCGGCTAGGAGGTCCACAACCGTATTCAATTCATATGGCTTATACCTGCCAGAGATCCACCAGTTGTAAAGCCCACTATCCTTCAGGACGAGGCATGGATAAATCTTTAACATATCCGGTTTAAACCGGGGATCCGTGAACAGTTTTTTGAAGTCCTCGAGATCTTTCTCAGGATTTGATCCTGGAAGCCCGGGCATCATATGCACACAAACCTTCAATCCGGAATCCTTGGCGATCCTTATGGCCTCCACCACATCCGAGACTTTATGTCCTCTCCCCACCAAACTGTAAATCTCGTCGTCCAGTGTTTGGACTCCTATCTCGACACGGGTTACCCCAAGGTGGAGCATTTGATCTACATGCCCTTCCTTACACCAGTCAGGCCTGGTCTCGACGGTGATACCCGAGTTCCTTATCTGCGCATATTCCGCGTTTCGTTTTGCCTCCTCTATGGACGAGGACTCAATCCCGGTTAAAGCGTCCAGGCAGCGTTTCACAAACCATTCTTGATACTCTAAGGGCGTGGATGGAAAAGTGCCTCCTTGAATTATAAGTTCAATTTTATCTACTTCATGTCCCATCTCCCTAAACTGTCTTAGCCGGGATCTCACCTGTAGGAAAGGGTCGAAGCCGTGCTGCAGTCCACGCATAGAGGATGGTTCATGCCCCGTATAGCTCTGCGGCACACCGGATATCGAGGGGCAATATAAGCATCTTCCATGGGGGCATGGTTGAGGCTTCGCCATGACCGCGACAACGAGGACCCCGGAGGAGCATCTACGCCTCTTTAAGGCCAGCTGGCCGCGTAGCCCATCGTCACTTTTCAGAAGTCTTATAAGTTCGATGTTCGATGGGACCTTGCTTACCGGTAACCCTCTACAGGACTCGAGTTTAACTCTGTTCAAGAAAGCTGGATCTATCGATCCATAAACATCTACATGGGATCGCAGATAGTTTAGAATGGAATTATAAAGCGCATATTCAATAGACGGTTTGGCTCGACTTAGCATAAGCTCCTGTTCCTTCACCAGCTACCCGTCACCACACGCCCTTATACACTTGACGAGACCTTTAACTGTGGATTAGGGTTTTATCCCACTATGAGCCCCATTATTGGATATTTTAATGAAGTGATTAAGCCGGGTTTCTCCACATGATCAACTAGCCCAGTTTTGGCCCGGCTTCATCCCTAAGACGAGCCTCTTTCTAGCGTTCAGCCTACCCCTCCTCCGAGGTATATCCGACCTTCTCGGCCTACCGTCCAGCTTCGGGGTCTGTGAACGCACCTTCCCCGCCTTAGTTATGGAACCATGGGTTGGCATTAGCCATCAATCCTCCAAGCCTTCTATAAAATATTCGTCTTATAAAGATTTAGTTTCGCACCCGGCCATTCGAGTCGGGATCATGCAGCGAGGGATGAAACCCTGGATATAACCCGTATCATATCATTCTCCACGGATTATGGCTTGGAATCAAGCTTAATCTGAAGTCATAGATTATTTCATGGTGAAACTGGAGTAGGCTAAGCCGATCCAAGACGATATAGCGGTATCACGATGGCGGAGTTCCTTCTTTCCCCAGATATAACCCGTTATAAGCCCCACAACCAAGCCTCCGAAGTGGGCTAAGAGGTTTACGCCTCCCCCTATGTTGAACAGGAATAGGTAGAGGGAGTATATGAGTGCCCCCAGTATCGATTGGTTGGCCCTACTCCTTAAATACGTGGCGTTTGCACCGAATAAGCCGAAGATGGCCCCTGATGCCCCCACCGAAACCACGTAGGGCCCCATGAGGAGGGTTAGTAGGCCTCCAAAAAGGCCTGAAGTGAAATATACGAATAAGTAGCGTATTCTTCCAAGGAGGTTTTCAGCCCTCAAACCGAAGATGCATAGGAAGAGCATGTTGCCCATTAAATGGAGCAGGTTTGCATGCACGAACATCGACGTAAAGAGTTGCCAGTACCATCCCTGGAGGACCGCCATGTTAAGCTGCCCGAAAGAGGCGAGAAGCCCATAATCTATAACTAGGATATCCCTACTCGCAAATGCCAAAAATGCATATACGAGTAGGTTGAGGAGTACGAGGAAACCCGTTAAGCTTGTCAGGAATCCGCCTCTATTATAACCGTTCGTAACTGTCAAGTTCACCACCAATCCAATATATAACTTTGGATCCTCAACCTCCTAAACCTGCGAGGCGACTATACGGCCGACCTAAATCAACTGAATCTATATCGTCAATCCTTATTCCCTTATCCCCTAATCCATAGATAGATAGAGATATATAGGTTAATTAGGTGGTTATCCTCTGTTCCGGGCATGGGTGAAGTCTATGACATCGTTTAAGGGAATCCTATTCATATGCGATGGGATGGGTGATCGCCCTAATCCTCTTAAAGGGGGGAGGTCCCCCTTGGAGGAGGCTTCGACCCCAAACATGGATCGGCTGGCCTCCAATGGACTAGTTGGGCTGATGGATATTGTGAGTCCAGGCGTCAGGCCGGGGAGCGATGTAGCCCACCTATCCCTCTTCGGCTACGATCCCTACCGGTACTATACAGGCAGGGGAGGGTTCGAGGCCGCAGGCGCAGGTCTAGACCTTAGACCCGGGGAGGTGGCCTTAAGATGCAACTACGCAACGGTAGATGATCATTTAGTAATCCAAGATAGAAGGGCGGGACGCATAAAGGATGGGGGTAAGGAGTTAGCCGAAGCATTAAATTCGATAAAATTAGACGAGGAGGGCGTCAAAGTAGAGTTCCACCACACCGTTGAGCATAGGGGAGTCCTCGTCTTAAAATCGGAAAGTCGTAAGCTTTCAACCAAGATATCCGATACGGATCCACATCAAACCGGAGTTAAAGTTTTGGAGGCTAAACCTTTAGAGGACAGCGAGGAGGCTCGATTCACGGCGAAGCTCGTGAACGAGTTCACTTTAAAATCGCATAAGGCCCTGAGGGATCATCCCGTAAATATTGAGCGCATCAGCCGTGGCCTCCCACCCGCGAACGTGATCCTCTCGAGGGGGGCGGGATCCCTCCCCGATATAGAGCCTCTAGGTAAGATTTATCATTGTAGGTTTGCAGCCATCGCGGCCGTAGCCCTCGTGAAGGGTATATGCCGCGTGGTGGGGATGGACCTCATCGACGTCCCCGGCGCAACGGGAGGATTAGACACCGATTACTCAGCTAAGGGGAATGCCGCCCTAGAAGCCTTAAAGAGCTACGACTTCGTAGTGGTTCATATAAAGGCTGCGGACGTCGCAGGGCACGACGGAGACTTCGACCTTAAAGTAGAGGTCATCCAGAATATTGACCGCGTGGTGGGCGAAGTGGCGGATTCCATAGATTTAAATTCCACCTATATAGCTTTGACCGCTGACCACGCTACCCCTATCTCCATAGGTGATCATATGGGCGATCCTGTACCGTTCTTCATCCACGGCCCAGGGCTATTCCCAAGCTGGATTGGGAAATTCTGTGAGAGATCGGCTTCTAAGGGTAATGCATCCAGGATAAGGGGTTTGGATCTAATGCCCCTCCTAATGAACTATATGGGCAGGAGCGGCAAGTTCGGATTCTAATAATAGCTTAAAATCCATGGAGTTCAAGGCTCATCCATCACCAGTTTTTTATAGTAAGTATTTAAGCCTCCGCCCCGATGTTTAATCTATAGGTTTTAAGGGGAGAAGGCGTAGATCCGATGGCGGACCTGAGGTATTCCGAAATTGTAGATGTATATGAGAAGGTTGAGTCTACCACGAAGAGGCTTGAGATGACTTCACTGCTAGTTGAATTATTGAGGAAGTCACCGAGGGAGTCTATAGACAAGGTGGTTTACCTCACGCAGGGGAAACTTTACCCGGATTTCATAGGCTTAGAGATAGGCGTAGCTGAGAAATTAGCTATAAAGGCTTTATCCGTAGTGGCGGGGAGAAGCGAAGACTTTATAGAGGAGAAGCTTAAGGAGCTGGGCGATCTGGGCAGGGTGGCCGAGGACCTCATGTCGAGGAAGACGCAGCAGAGCCTCTTCCACCAGCCCTTAACCGTCGAGATAGTATACGATGCCTTCGATAAGATGGCTAGGGCTACAGGCCCAGGTTCAGTGGACGTTAAGGTCAGGTATCTCACCAGGCTCCTAAACGATGCATCCCCTAAGGAGGCCCGATACCTCCTCAGAACCGCGGTTGGCCGCCTTAGGCTAGGCGTGGCGGATATGACCATACTGGACGCCTTATCCGAGGCCTTTGGAAAGGGTAAAACAGACCGGGACATAATAGAGAAGGCATATAACTTATCCTCGGACCTGGGATTGGTCGCTAAAACCTTAGCCCATGAGGGCATAGAGGGACTTGCAAAGTTCAAAATTATCATCGGTAAACCCATCAGGCCTATGCTCGCCGAACGCCTATCCGATGCAAAGGAGATACTTGAAAAGCTGGGTGGGAGGGGGGCGGCGGAGTATAAATATGATGGAATCAGGATTCAGGCCCATATAGGGTCAGATGTGATTTACCTATTTTCCAGAAGACTTGAGGATGTAACATCTCAGTTCCCCGATGTATGCAGGTATCTAAGGGATAGCATCAAGGCCTCTGAAGCTATAGTGGAGGGCGAATGCGTAGCCTTTGAAGCTGACACCGGGGAGATGCTCCCGTTCCAGGTGATATCCCAGAGGAGGGGGAGGAAATACGAGGTTGAGAGGATGAGCGAGGAGATCCCAGTGAAAGTCTTCCTCTTCGATCTATTATATTTAAACGGTGAAGATTACACGGTGCAGAGATATCCTATGAGACGTAGGGCCTTAGAGTCCATAGTGACCCCTACGGACAGGGTTGGTTTATCCCATCTCCTCATCACGGGCGATCCTGAAGAGCTCGACCGCTACATGGACCAGGCTGTATCCGAGGGATGCGAGGGGCTAGTGGTTAAGTCCTTAGGTGACGAATCCATTTATAAGGCTGGGGCTAGGGGGTGGCTCTGGATAAAGTATAAACGCTCCTATAAGGCTGAGGTAGTCGATACATTCGATCTCGTCGTGGTTGGAGCTTTTAAAGGCAGGGGGAAGCGCGCCGGCTCTTATGGTGCACTACTGATGGCCGCATATAACCATGAAAGGGATATGTTCGAAACTCTATGTAAGCTTGGAAGCGGCTTCACGGACGAGGATCTGGCGGGCCTCCCCAAGCTCCTCGAGCCCTATAGGATCGAGAGGAGGCATCCCAGAGTGGATTCCCTAATGGAGCCCGACATATGGTTCACGCCTGAGATGGTCCTCGAAGTTGCAGCCGATGAGATAACCCTCTCCCCTATGCATACATGTAGCAGAGACGAGGTTAAGAAGAATGCAGGGCTGGCCCTTAGGTTTCCAAGGTTTACAGGGAGATATCGCAGGGATAAGGGCCCTGAAGACGCCACAACTTCCACCGAGGTAGCGGAGCTTTATCGTAGACAGCTTAAGCAGATGGCTTAGCCGCACCCCTTAAGAGGAGGGTTGAAAACCCTATCGTAAATCCAGATAGAGAAAGATACAGGGCGGAGACCCTTAAAGAGTAGAGTTCAGCCATCGCCCCTATGAACCATGGGGAAAATACTGCCCCTAGGATCCCTATACTGAATATCGAGCCTGAGGCGAGGCCCCTCCGGGATGGGAACAGCCTACAAGCCCAGGCTAGGATCGTCGGGAATATGGGGCCGAGCATGAAACCCGATAAAGCCCATAACCCCATGACTATGCAAGGTTCCTTTACGAGCGTCCCAGCGAGTATTGAGGTTGAACCTAGAACGGAAGTGACCATTATTAGTTTCCCGTAGCCTATGCGGTCTGCGAGGCCCCCCATGATAAGCCTCCCTACGGCCATAAGCGCCCAGAACAGGCTTATGGAGAGGCTTGCCAGGGCCAATGGAAAATCCCTTTCTAAGAGGAGGAAGCTTGGAAGCCAGGCGTTCACACCTAGCTCAACGCTGAGATAGAAGAACCCGGATAATATGAGGATCCCAAGGGTCTTGTAGTCTCCAAGCTTAGTCCCATCATCTATCTGAGACTTCCCACCTCGATCCGGATTCAACCTTCCGACGGATGTTAGGCTGGCAGCCATGAGGGGTATGAACGCGAGGGACACGACCTGATATGATAGACGCCACTTTCCATATTCCGTTATAATCATGCCTGCGAGGGCCGGCCCTATGAAGGCCCCCACCCCCCAGAATATATGCAGAATGTTCAAGGCGAACCCGCTCTTCTCAGGGTAAAGCCTAGAGATCAGCGGGTTCATAGAGGCCTCCCCGAAAGCTGCACCTACCCCGGCTAGGAGGAAGAAGAAGGCTAAAAAATGATAGTTTGGTGCTATAGTAACCAGCCCTGCCGCCGCCCCGCCTAAAATGAAGCCCAGGCTTAAGATCAAGGGTTCACCGTATCGGTCTGAGAGCATCCCCCCTAGGATTGTTAGGAGGTAACCCATGTTCCATGCGCTGGCTAGGAACCCTAATGCACCTAGGGATATCCCGAACTCCTCCCTTATGGATGGGAATGAAGGCCCCATTATGGTCGCGGAGACAGCTGTCACCATGAGCCCCAGGAATGATACTGCCATGAGCCTCCTGCGGGGTATGCCCTCCCCGAGTTTCATTCATCCCCCTCCATTCAGAGATATTTAAGAGGCATTCCCATAGAAAAGCTTAAGTGCCAGGAGACGTATTTGGTCTCACCGGCAAGATGGTTGAATTAGATATGAGTGTTGATGAGAATTTAGGTGAAGCCGGCTTTAAGGTCCAAGACCTTCAGCCGCACTCCAGGCAAGTAAACTTAACCGTTAAAGTTGTCTCCAAAGGGGAGGAGAGGGAAACAGTATCCCGGATGGATGGAAGCCATCACAGGGTAGCCGACTTCCTGGTAGGAGACGAGACAGGGAGCATATACCTAACCATGTGGGACGACAACATAGATAGGGTGGACGAGGGCGCCTATATAACTATAAAGAACGGTTACATATCGCTCTTCAGAGGATCCATGAGGCTCAACGTGGGGAGATATGGAACCTTCGAGCAGGTGGATGAAGGACCTGCAAGCGTAAACATGGAAAACAACCTATCCGAAAAGCAATTCGACCAGGAGCGGAGGTTCAAGCCCCTCTACAGGGACTCCGGCTACTCGAGAGGCAGAGGCTATAGACGTAGACGGTGAACCGGAGCCGCCATCTAAAACTAAACCTTTCACTTTTATCTAGGAATATTATCTTTTTTAGCTGTGCCACTGAAGCATCATCCATGAATAAATTGTATAGGGAGGATAGGCCCAGGGTCGTCCGGATCCTTGGGACCATTAAGCAGTCTCCAACGGTGAACTCCATTCTTTTCCGCGATAGCGAACTTGAAAGGGCACACCCTGGACAGTTCGCGATGATATGGATACCCGGAGTAGACGAGATCCCCATGAGCGTGACGGGAGACCCTGAAACTGGATGGGCTGAGATCGTCGTGAAATCCGTAGGCGAGGCGACCGTTAAGCTCAACAACCTCCTTCCAGGCGACCAAATAGGCGTGAGGGGACCCTACGGGACAGGGTTCAGGCTTGGGGAGAGGGATAGAAAACTTCTAATCGTGGCCGGCGGCACCGGTATAACCCCCCTGAGGAGGCTTATAATCGAGGAGTCGGAGAAAAGGGAGCTGACCGTGATCATAGGTGCGAAAACTAAAGATGAACTTTTATTTCTAGAAGAACTCAGAGGCCTCAACATTAGATTATTCGCTGCCACCGACGATGGAACTGAGGGGTATCATGGACCCGCGTCTGAGCTGGCTGAGAGCCAGATCCGAAGGGAAGACTTTAACCTGGTGCTGTGCTGCGGCCCGGAACCCATGATAAGCAGCCTCATGGATCTAGCCCGCGCCCACCGCTTAAGGCTACAGGCAAGTCTAGAGCGAATAATGAAATGCGGTATAGGCATATGCGGCAGTTGCGAAATATCCGGCTATAGGGTATGTAAGGAGGGCCCGGTCTTTAATATGCCTAAGCTAATTGAAATGGCAGGGGAACTAGGCAAAATACGCCGCGACCATTCAGGTCGGAAAATCCCTATAGAGACCTTAAACCGAGAATAACCGATTATACTATACAGGTCAAGTAACCCTTTAATGAGTTTACTCTAGGAGAAGACGGCCCTTTCATGACATCAAAAAATTAACCGATTCTATTTATGTGGAGGGGGGACTCGGTTAGGTTACCCTTTAAATTGGGATCGTAAACCTATCCATGCTTCTCCCATGCTTGATGCATCGGGATAAAGAGGCCCATCTGGATCTCCATGGGGAAATATCTATATCGCCTGGAATAGGCCTAGCTGGCTTCCGGAGTACTGGATACAGGATCAGCCTTTCCACAGCAGCATTTTTCGAAGCATTTCGATAACCATCCTTTCCGGCTTGGAGAGGCTTCCCCGCTATCTTGCGCTACTTGTATGATGAGAGTTATGCACGGCTTGGCCTTGAAGCCTGGGGTTCCGAGATCCTCCATCCGGGTAGGGAGGCTATCTTAACGGGAAGATAGAATGAACGTAAAACTTAATATTAACCTTTAGGATCTTCAGAAGTGTAAAGAAGGAGGTCGATCATTTTGGTTGCAGCACCGGAGTTGAGCGGCCAACCGATCCTTATATTGAAGGAGGGTACCTCTCGAGCTACAGGAAGGGAAGCTATGCATGCGAACATAACGGCAGCTAAAATAATAGGGGAGGCTGTTAAGAGCAGCCTGGGTCCGAAAGGAATGGATAAGATGCTCGTGGACAGCTTTGGGGACGTGACCATAACCAACGATGGCGCCACGATCCTCGATGAGATAGAGGTGCAGCATCCAGCTGCTAAGATGATGGTTGAGGTGGCGAAGGCCCAGGACGACGAGGTTGGCGACGGCACCACGACGGCCGTAGTATTAGCGAGCGAACTCTTATCAAAGGCGGAGGAGCTCCTCGAGAGGGATGTCCATCCGACCATAATAGTGGATGGATATAGGAATGCTGCGGAGAAGGCCTTAAAATTCCTAGAGGATATAGCCATTAAAGTCAAACCGAATGACCGGGAATATCTAAGGAAGGTAGCGATGATCGCGGTCGCGAGCAAGCTCCTAGCCGAGCATAAGGAGTACATGGCGGATATGGCCGTGGACGCAATCCTTCAGGTGGCCGAGAGGCACGACGGAGAATTTAAAGTAGATATAGACGATGTCAAGATAGAGAAGAAGGCGGGTGAATCCCTTACCGACACGAAGCTGATAAGGGGAATAGTATTAGACAAGGAAGTAGTCCATCCGGGCATGCCTAAAAGAATAGAAAACGCTAAGATAGCCCTCCTCAACTGCCCATTAGAGATAGAGAAGACGGAGATGGACGCGAAGATAAACATTGAATCCCCCGAGCAGATGCATGCATTCCTGGAGGAGGAGGAGAGGATGCTCAAGGAGATGGTGGATAAGATAGCTGCATCGGGCGCCAACGTGGTTCTATGTCAGAAAGGCATAGACGACATGGCTCAGCATTTCCTAGCCAAAAAGGGTATACTGGCCGTGAGGAGGGTTAAAGAATCCGATATGGACAAGCTCAGCAAAGCTACCGGGGGAAGGATCGTCACGAACATAGACGACTTAAGTCCAAAGGATCTAGGAGAAGCCGGGCTTGTGGAAGAACGTAAAGTGGCGGACGACAAGATGACCTTCATAGAAGGATGCAAGAACCCGAAGGCAGTTACGATCCTGATCCGAGGAGGGGCCGAAAGGATAGTGAATGAGGCTGAGAGGGCCATTCACGACGCCCTAAGCGTCGTCAGGGATGTGGTCAGGGATCCCAGGATCGTGGCTGGAGGAGGAGCCCCCGAGGCGGAGACCGCTAGAAAACTTAAGGAATATGCTGAGCAGCTGGCAGGTAAAGAACAGCTGGCTGTCCAAAGCTTCGCTGAGGCCCTAGAAGTCGTACCTATAACGCTAGCCGAGAATGCGGGTTTAGATCCCATAGAGATCATCACCGAGATAAGGGCCAGACACGATAAGGGAGAAGTATGGGCTGGAGTTGACGTAACCTCTGGGAAAGTAGCCGATATGAAGGCTCTAGGAGTATACGAGCCCTTAGCGGTGAAGCTCCAGGTCATAAAATCCGCCAGCGAAGCGGCGACGATGATACTGAAGATAGACGATGTCATTGCAGCCTCGAAAACCAAGGAAGAGAAGGCTTCAAAGGGGACAGAAGAGAGTGGCGAGGAGGAGTCGAGCAGCGAATTCTAAAACCTCCTCAACCTTATCTTTACATATAGGACCTAAAAAACTTACGAGATTCGAGAAGGCTAGAATAATAGGTGCTAGAGCCTTACAGATTTCCATGGGCGCTCCTATATTAATAGAGGTTCCCTCGGACGTTAAGACGCCCATGGAGATAGCGCTCCTAGAACTTGAGGAGGGCGTCCTACCCATGAGTATAAGGAGGACTCTACCCGACGGAACCAGCCAGAATATACCGGTTAAACTTCTCCTGGAGGGAGAGAAGTAACCTGAGTGTCAGGAATGACGTGAAGGAATGGAAGTACGCGTCCACCACCCTGCTCTCCATATCGGCAGTCATCTTATTTTTAAATTTACTCTCAATAAAATTATTCACCAAGGATTTTGAGTTCCTAATATTTCATCTTCCAGCAATAATATCCGTCACATCTTGGATTATCCATTGGAGAAAGCTAGTTTCACAGCCATCACAAAAGCGTCAGCACCATCATGATAATATAACGGTGCCCTCCTCACTATTCTAAAACCCATCTTACTGTAAAGTGCTATTCCCGGCATGTTGGAAACCCTAACCTCCAGGTAGCTTTCAGAAGCCCCCATGCTGGCCAAGCCCATCAGGGCCCCCTTGAGCAGGGCAGAACCCAACCCGATCCTTCGATATTGAGGTAGAACTGCGAGGGATACTATATGACCCTTCTTTACGACCTTAAATCTATTGAACTCTGAAAGCCCATGTTCTAGGCGGCTCATGATATACCCAGCTACCTTCCCATCAACTTCAGCTACCAGAAAGCCTTTGGGACAATTCCTGTAGACCTCTAGGAAGAAGCTTGGGGTATAGTTTTCAGGGAGGCATAGCCTATTTATCTCCACGACTTTTTCAAGGTCAATGCCGGGATCGAACTCTCTTATCTTATGAACCTGTTGATAAACCAAGACCTTCCCACTTACCAAATCCCTTGACAACTAACAGGGATGAAGCGATATAAATAGTTAAAGGTTTTGAAACATCTATCCTTATATGGGAGGGGGCGTTACTGAGAGGATGATCCCCCGGATATAGCTAATAGGGATGGGTTGGTTTAAGTGGACTGGGAGGATGGATCGACGAAGGGATACTCCTCGTTCCCAGAGCTCGCGGAAAGGATCTCAGTTTACTTTAGGGTCTCGGATTCATATATCGACCAGAACGGAGTCCCCACTTTCATATTAACTGGAGAAGACTATAAGATAAGCTTCAAGCGGCTGAATAGAGAACTAGAGGGGCAGGGGTTGCTCCCTATACTGAGGAAGGAGTGGGGCCGCGTAGTATTAAGGGTATTCTCAAGGCCTCCCATTAGACGAAGCTCGAGGAAGTGGCTTAACCTAGTTCTCCTAGCCGTTACGGTGGCCACCATATTTGTAGCTGGATATTGGAACTTCATCAGCAGCCCCATTTTAAAGGACATACTCTTGAAGGGTGAAAATATTTATCTCCAAGCTGCTTCCTTCGCCGTCTGCCTCTTCGGGATAATAGGCTTACATGAGCTAGGTCATATGACCGCCTGTAGGGCGCATGGACTAGACTTCTCCCTGCCATATTTTATCCCAGGGCCTCCCCCGTATGGAACCTTCGGGGCCGTAGTCTCCCTTAGAAGCCCCCCCAAGAACAGGGATGAACTCTTCGATACGGGCTTCGCGGGACCGATTTCAGGATTCTTGGCTACGTTAGCGGTAACCGCTTTAAGCCTTAAAACGGGCTTCCTAGTCTCCCTAGAACAGGCTGCTACGTGGGAGTCGAAGGGGCTGATTCAAACGGCTAGATGGCCCATGTATCCTTTACTATTTGATGTACTCCTACCCATGGTGAGGCCTATCCCTGAGGGCTACTCCCTCATATTAACCCATATAGAATTTGCAGCCTGGGTCGGCGCCTTAGTGACCTTCCTCAATATCTTACCAATTTGGCAGCTTGATGGAGGGCATATCTCCAGGGCCGTCTTAGGCGTCAGGGGACATAGAGTAGCGTCCATTCTGGGGCTTCTAGTATTGTTCGTAACGGGCTACTGGTTCTTCGCCCTATTCCTAGTATTATGGATGTTCTCCTCCGGCCGAGGGCTAGCTGGGGCAGAACCTTTAGACGACGTTTCCCCGCTGAGCAACTCTCGTAAAGCATTATACATACTAGCCCTAGTGATTCTAGTTCTTTGCTTTGTAAAACTGCCAATTTTCTAGTCATAACATTAAAATATAGAAATGTAAAAAAACTTGATCCGGAAATATTTCATTAAAGGATCGATCTTTGAAGGTGGCTAAGCAATGTCCAGCAGACCATTAGTCGTATACGTTATGATCATGGTTGAAGGTGGCAGAGAACGGGAAATCGTTGAGAAGGCGAAGGCGTTCCCGGGAGTTACGGAGGTCAAACCCGTTTACGGGGAGTATGATATAGTGGCTAGGGTGGAACTAGACGACCTCTCAGTACTAGAGCAGACGGTTACCCAGATAAGAAGGATACCTGGCATAACGAAGACGGCTACTTTAATATCCATGGAGTGAAGTTAAGGAATAGCCTAATAACCGGTAGACATGTCGTCGAGGAGGATCTCCCGTAGTTGCCTCAGAGAATAGTATGTGGAAGGTGTGGTTTTATCCTGTACGAGGGAGCCGAAGTTAAACAACCGGTAGAGGTGATACTGCAATACGATGGAAGGTGCCCTGGATGCGGGAAGCCTCTTGAATACAATGTGAATAATATCAGATTGAAGATATTAGGCCAGAAAGGGTGAACCCATCTCCCCTCTACAACACGATTTCCTGGGAGCTTTATAGTTCGATGTTCCCGTGGCGGTTCATCCGGCCTTTATTCGTGGTATGGACCGGAGAACCTTACTGGTTAACTTAAATCTAGGGCTTGATTGCTGAATTTGGGATGGACCGTCCATCGAGTTAAAACCTTATTAAAGAACCCTTCCACTTCTAACTGGGGTCTAGCGTCTATGGGTCTGAGGTTGGAGAGGGAGCCTTCAGGATCTAACTTTAAGCTGATCGCGGCTTGGCCCGGGATGGGGATGCTGGCCACTATATCGGCGGAATATCTTAGGAAACAATTGGACGCCGTTTTTCTAGGAGAGCTCGAGACCCTCCACAATAGTGTAACCTTCAAGGATGGAGTTCTATCCCTCACAACTTTTAAGCATAGAATTTATCAGGCCGACCGGATCCTTATATGTATAGGTGAAAGCCAACCTCTTTCAACTCCTGAGGTATATGAGTTAGCCGGAGAGCTTATAGGGTTCGCTAAACGCTACAAAGTGGCGAGGCTGTATACAATAGCGGCTTCTCTGACTCCTTTTGTAGGCGAGCCTAGGGTTTTCGGCGTCGCTACAAGCGAGAAGGCCATGGAAGAGCTTGAAGTTTTTAAGGTTCAACCTGTTAAGGGTGAGGGCAAGATTACGGGTTTAAACGGTGTACTCTTAGGGGTTGCGGCTAGGGAAGGGCTGGAGGGGATATGCCTCCTGGGGCAGATAAGATATGTGGATATACCTCAGGTTAGAACGGCTTTAAACGTGCTTAAATATTTGGTTAAAATGCTCAACGTCACTATAGATTTGGGGGAGTTGGAGGAGGAGGCTGCTAGAATCGAGGCTTCGATCCAGGAAGCCATGAGGGGTTTTAGGCCTCCGGGTCAGGAGAAGGGTTTAGATTACATAGGTTAGGGAGCTCGCGGCATAAGGTTTAAAGCTTTTTATGGACTAATATTTATTGGGATGAAAATGCAGGCGAAACCACAGGTAACTCTTCAGGAGTTTCAGAACTTAGATCTGAGGGTCGGAAAGATACTCGAAGTTGAGGCTATTAGGGGTAGTAAAAAGCTTTATAAAATCAAAGTGGATTTGGGGGAGCTTGGGAAACGCCAGACCGTAGCCGGCCTAGCCCCATACTATGAAGCTGGAGAATTAATCGGGAAGAAAGTAGTCTTCCTTACGAACCTTAAACCTGCAAGGCTTGCCGGCGAACTCTCCGAAGGAATGATATTAGCGGCGGAGAGCAACGGTAAAGTCTCCCTCCTCACCACGGATGGAGAGATCCCCGAGGGGGCAAGGATCCTCTGAGATCCTAATTCTCCAATGCAGGAGGGTTTCCATAGTGGCTAAGAAGAACCTTGGTGACCGAAGAATCCTCGATATCATAAGGAATGCGGGAGACCAGGGGATCCTACAATCAGAGCTATGGAAAATGGTTAACGCGGATAGTAGGGAAGGCTCCCGTACAATGCTAAGATTAGAGAGGAAAGGCCTAATAATCAGGGAGAGAGAGCTGCATGAGGGACGATGGACTTACAGAGTTAAAGCGAAACATAAGTTTACAACGGTCGATTCCATCATCAATGTACCATGTGCATTTTGCGATTTAGAGTCGAGGTGCAGCGAGGCAGGAGTCATAACACCTAATAAATGTAACGAACTTACATCATGGCTTAAGGAGATGGCGGGTAGACGTTGACATTCTCCACGGCTTAAGCCGAGAGATTCTTGCACACAGCCCCTTCGACGCTCAGGGATACATCCGTTTCAGCATTCACCACTTCATGGCTCCAAGACTATCTGCGAGGGTTGTGCCACCAGCCCGTTAACGGCCTCTTCAACTTCATGAATCTAGAGAAGCCCTAGATTTTATTTATTTTATTTTACTCTTTCGAACCCTTCCACCCGCCTGTCTCGGCTTGAAGCCTTATTCGAGCTTTCGGACGTTCAAGCCACATCCGAGAAAAGGCGTGGAAGATCGAAAAATATAAATTCAGCGGCGATCCATCCCATGGTTAAAACCTTAAGCTTGCCGAATTTTAGGTAAACTAGAGATGGTCCATCGAAGAAGTTTGAAATGGCTCGAGGAGCATAGAAGAGACCAGTATTATAGAATGGCGAAGGAGCAGGGATACCGGAGCAGGGCCGCCTACAAGCTTCTAGAGGTCTTAGATAAGTACCATTTTATACGTAAAGGCGATAAAGTATTAGACTTGGGGGCAGCACCAGGCGGTTGGAGCCAGGTTGCCAGCGAGGTCGCCGGAGATTCCGGCTTAGTGGTGGCGGCGGACCTCAAGCCCATCGAACCATTCGAGAGAGGCAACATTAAAACGTTAAATCTCGATATAAGCTCCAGGGAGGCATCCAATATTCTACGGGAGACATCGAGAGATGGATTCAACGTTATCATATCCGATGCATCCCCAAATATAATAGGTGATTGGAACTTGGATCATTATAGACAGATAAGCCTCGCTTCAAATGTACTCGACTTGGCTGGGGAAATTTTAAAGCCAGGAGGAAACTTGCTGGTGAAACTATTCGACGGCCCCGAAGTGAAACCGTTTAAAGAGCGGGCCGAGGAAATGTTTAGATACGTCAAGCTGCTGAAGCCCAAGGCTAGTAGGGTAAGAAGTAGTGAAATCTACCTTTTGGGAATAGGCTTTAAGGCTTCAAAACCTCTTCGACGACATTTATAGGCGCATCCGTCTTAACGGCATCCCCCTTGATATGGGTTCTCGACGCCCTGTATCCCAGCTTCCTCAGATCGTCGACCACCCCGAGGAGCCCCTTCTGAGGTATATTCAACCTGTCACAAATTGAACTTAGGGAGTAGAATAATGCGGGGCTATTAACCTCCTCTAATGTGAGGCTCAGGAACTTCCTAATCCGATTCTCCTCGCGTAAGGGCACCGTGGCTACGAGTCCTAGCATGTTTCGGCAATAAGTCTCATCGAATAAGGGGCCGAGCCAGACTGGGCCTATAAGTTTGAGTTCGCGTCGACATATAGGGCAGAGCTTAGAGAACTCATTTAAATGGAGTAGGGATTTCCTGTATCCACATTCATGGCAGTGTTCCACGTAACCTATTTGGTCGAGGAGGCTATTTATATTTTCCTTCCCCCTCTTGAGGGTTAGGTTAACCCTCACATAGTGATCCGCATAATAGCAGAATATGGGGTAGGAGGCCAATTCATGGGCTGCAGCAACCCTTATAATTTTCTGGATCAAAACCCGTATAGCTAATTCATGACCATAATCCGTCGGGTATATCGACGCCCCATACCTTCTATCGGCGGCTCTGGGATGTATCCCCTGTAAAACGGGTAGATCAGTAGCGGTCGCCGCGAATATCCCCTCTATTTTCAAGGCTCTAACGCCGGAATCAATGTAGGGTACCGGTGTACCGAAGGGATCTAAATCGACTAAGTCGAACCTCGAATCGGGGGTGGAGGCGAGGGATAAAGCCCTGTTGGCTTCATCATGTACAATCCTAGTTTTCTCATTCACCTTGTTAAGATGGGAGTTGTATTCGGCGAACTGTAAAGCTATGGGGTTAAGATCGTTGAGAACGACCTCCGACACCTCCTCCACCTCTCTGGCATAGCGTATTCCTCTAGCCCCCACTCCTGTCATCGCATCGCATATTCTTAGCCCCTCACCACTCACAATTTTTATATGCGCCTTTAAAGTGAGTACTGATATGTCCCTGTTGAAGGCCATACGGGGGTTATAGAACGCTATAGCCTTAGACGGCGCATGGGCCGGCTTGGGGGCAAGCAAGATAGTTCTCCCCTCATGATACTTCAGGGTCTCCATCCATAGCTCCATAGTTTTCCACACCCCCCCGAACGCCCTCCAATAGGTTACTCTTGAGAGATCTACTATACCTTATACGGCCTCCCATAGGAGTTTAAACCCATGTGGAAAGGACAGATCGCATTCAAGCCTCCCGCATACCGGACCCGTTATATATCTATTCCCTTTTTAGATCATAGATCGGTGGCGTTGACTGTTGAGAGGCTTAATTTTAACTGGGAAGCCGGGCGTCGGCAAAACCACTGTTATAATCGAGGTTGTTAAACTCCTCAGGAGTTGGAATGTCTCCGTGGGAGGCTTCATATCCAAGGAAGTTAGAGATAAAGGCGTGAGGATTGGGTTCGAAGTCATAGATTTAATATCCGGAAGGAAGGGGTGGCTTGCCAGAGCGGACGTGATAGGGGATAAACCGAGGGTAGGAAAGTATTCTGTATGCCTAGATGAATTTGAGGAAGTAGGGGTTTCCGCCTTATACGATGCTCTGAATCGACGAGGCGTAGAGTTTGTCGTAGTAGATGAGGTGGGACCCATGGAGATGTATAGCGAGAGGTTCAGGTCCCTGGTAGAAACTCTCTTTAGAGGGGTTAAGCCTTATGCAGTCACCCTGCATAGAAGCCTCGTAGGCAGGTCTCTGCCGGGTAATGCGAAGCTAATCGAAATCACGTTTGAGAACAGGAACTATATAGCCGATGAGATAGCTGAAATAGCCTACGCATTTTCTAGAGAGCCTTCATAGCTTCCCTAGCATATTAACTAGTTTCAGAGGTTACTATTTGGAGGCTCTGGTCTTCTATCCCTCCGTTGAGGGAGTTCGCGAGGCGTGTTATGCAAGCCTTTAGTTGCGATTCCTCCTTTGCTCCCGCGCAGACTATCTTTCCACTTGAGAATATTAAAGCCACTATTTCTGGCTCCTTCATCCTATATATTAACCCTGGGAATTGCTCGGGTTCATATATCGTTCCATCTAGGATCTGGGCTAGATCTTCTAGATCCACTTCGAAGCCCAGGTTTGAGGTCGCTACTATATTCTGGATGATGATCTCCGGTTTTCCCGTGATCACTATACCTCTGCCTTTCAGCTCACTTATGATTTTATTTATAGCGTTTTTCGCCTTCCTCTCCGAATTCGCCCCTGCACACACCATTTTACCGCTGGAGAAGACTAGGACGGTGGCTCTAGGCCGCCTTAGACGATATATTAAGCCCGGAAACCTTTCGGGATTATACTCTACACCGGGGACTACCCGATAGATTGATTCTAAATCTAAAGGCTGATAGAGACATGCGAGGGCCACTACGTTTTCGATCTTAATAGGTGGAGGGGCCGTCAACGTGAAAACACCTTCTATGCGTGAATACCATGGGATTTATTTGATAATACTTATTTAATATATTATCGAAAAAACAACGTTAATAATGGATTCCATTTCAATGAACAATTTCCAGAACAGCACCCGGCTGCATCTTCAAATCCGATGGAAGCCCTTTTTATACCCCTCCTCGAACCTTCATATATAAGATCCCCATCGCACCCATCTACAACCCGAATAACAGAAAACCTTTCAATCCCAGATGATAACCCTTCTAGCGTAACGGTAGCTGGAGCCTCCTGTTTTGTAGGCTGTAGGTGTAAGGGCTGAGATTCGCCCTGCCCCTATATGCCTGGATGGATCTAGCGGCATATACGGGCACTACGATAGGAGCGGTTACATAATATGCAGGCAACCCCGTAAGGGAGGTGAAGCAGATAGGGCAAAGGTTTAGCCCACCGTAGGGGCGTAGACAATAGGTGCATATGCTGCGCCCACACCTGCTACACACGTAAGAAGCAGCGAGATATGGATGGTAGAAGCATACGCTTGGAGGTGGAGATACCTGAATTTGGAGTTGGAAGGGGTGCAGGGGTGATCCGCAATAATTGCAGAAGCTGGCCTGGCTGCTAACAAGGTTCCCGCAGATCGAGCAGCTCATCATCTGCAATACCTCTTCCATATCTTCCCATGAGTTTTAATATCAAAAAAATTTAAACAAGTAAAGCAATGAGAAACGTTTATCAAGCCGGTATCCACAGATAGAAATATAAAATAAGAGAAGATAACACTTAAATCGTATGGTTAGGATGTTAGTTAACGTCGAAAAGGACGTTTCCACTACGAAGGTGGGCCGGTAGTTCAGCGGTACGATCTTCAGCACGGGTACATACGCTCGGTTCGCAGCCGAGAAGTCGCGGGTTCAAATCCCGCCCGGTCCACCAATTCCTTTTCAAGCGAATCCTAAAAAAATCGGGGCTAAACCCGATATTTAACTGGCTGGAGCGAAGTATCGATCACCTATTAATTCGTGGGAAGGCGAAACCTTCGCTTTATCTATGCCACGAACCTTATTCGGCCGCAATCAACCCCCTCCAAGACCTCGCTCTGCCATGAATTGAACGATAATGATCCGAAGGCTTTACCATAGGTTGCCTACACTATAGAGAATAGCTTTATAGCACCATGTTAGGAGATGAGCGTAAACTATAATGGAACAAGTGACTCGAGGTAAGTGCCGCCGAGGGATACGGTCCCCAAGGGGATGCAAACCTCCTAGGTCTCTCATTAATAACCGCTCCTTGGATAATGAGAACATGGAGGGAAACTTAAGCTAGCGTTACAAGGCTAGAATGAGCTGAAAACCGCTACTAAATGGGTTAGAGATGGCGGAAGGTTACGTAGAAAGGTGTGATTAACTTATATACAGAGGGAGTGTTAAATCTGCCGCCTCTTCAGCGATTGATGAGATATGCATAAAGTTGCGGTCCTTAACAGAGGGCGCTGTAAAGAGGAACTTAGCTGACTGCATCCCGCTCTCCGAGGGTCTGGATTCAAGCATCCTAGCGCTGGTAGCCTCAAAATTCATCTCTTTGAAAACCTTCACAGTCGCCATTAAAGAAGCCCCAGGACCCGACATAAGAAGATCAGGGGGACGGATCCAGATAAGCCCTACATGAACGAGGCATCCCTGGAGAAATGATAATAAGCCAAAGATGCTGAGTTCAGGATCAGCTCTGATCAGCTTGGAGGGGGGTGAAGTCCTGAATATGGAGGCCCTCCTTGGAATAGATGTGGGTACAGGGGGATGCAAGGCCACTATGATAAATCTAGACGGGGAGATGATAATGGCTTCCTCTAGGGAGTATCCCACCTATTATCCTAAACCGGGCTGGGCTGAGCAGGATCCGGAGGACTGGATTAAGGCAATAGCCGGGATCTGCAAAGGGGAGATGGATGAGAAGGTCAAGCGCCATATAATTGGAATATGCATCGATGGACAACCCCACACACCGGTATTCCTCGATGAAAATGGAATGGTTCTCCATCCAGCTATACCATGGACGGATGGAAGGAGCAGCCTCCAAGTGGAGTATTTGAAGCGGTGCATCCCTGAGGAATACATGAAGCGCACGTTGAACCCTCTCAATACGGCTTTCACGCTCCCCCAGATTCTATGGGTGAAGGAGCATAGGCCTGAAGTCTGGAAGCGAACCTATAAGCTGCTCATAGCTAAGGACTATGTTAGATGGAGGGTCGTCGGCGAGGGCTGGTTCACCGATCCAAGCGATGCGCTTGGCACATACCTATTCGATGGGGAATCCTTCAGATGGTCCGATGAGATATGCGCTGCAGCCGGAGTAGAGGTTGAGAAGCTGCCCGAGGTTAAACCGTCTTCCGCCGTCATAGGAGAGGTTAGCCGGGAGGCATCTAAGAGGCTCGGTCTCCCCGAGGGCGTGCCGGTGGTGAATGGAGCCCACGATCCTTCTATGGAGAATCTAGCCGCTGGGACCGTGAGGCCTGGGGATGCTTTCGTCAAGCTCGCCACCGCGGGGGTGGTCTCCGTGACGACGAGGTGGCCGTTGCCTGATCCAAAGGGGAGGACTGTAACCTACTGCCTCCCTACAACCAGGGAGAAGGGGGCGGACGGATGGTTCACAAAGACCGCCACCTTCTCATGCGGCTCCTCATATAGATGGTTTAGGGACCTCTTTTGTCAAAGGGAGGTGGAAGATGCTGAAAGACTCGGGAAAACCGCTTTCCAGCTCATGGACGCGCTCGCGGAGGAGGCCCCTCCATGCTCCGGAGGCCTAATATTCCATCCTTATCTCATAGGGGAGGGATCCCCATACTGGGATCCCCAGCTTAAAGGAAGCTTCTTCGGGGTAACTTTAATCCATCAGCGGAGCCACTTCTGCCGTTCAATCCTTGAAGGCGTGGCCTTCTCCATAAAGGATTCCATGTCCATCTTCCAAGAGCTCAACCTTAAGATCGGCGAAATCCGGATAATTGGAGGGGGATCCGCCAGCCCAACCTGGAGAAAGATACTCTGCAACGTATTAGGCGTGAGGGGTTTAAAAACCTCAGGTGGGGACTCCTCCTTTGGATCAGCAATACTAGCCGGGGTGGGAGTATCCGCGTATAGGAGCATTGAGGAGGGGGTAGCCCGATGCGTGAAAGTAATAGATGAGACGGATCCGGATCCTAAATTATACGCCCTCTACGATGAGTTATTTAAGATATATAGGGAGCTCCACAACGTCACGGCGCCTATTTCCCATAGGCTAGACGAACTGGCGAAGAACCTTCCTGCTAAGTAGGTTTGAAGCGGGGGAGGGGGATAGGCTACTGCCTCCTGGCCTCTATGAATACCCCCCTTCTTATCGTATAGACCGCATCTTCACTTTTAATAGTGGTTCCGAAATCCACGACGAGATCCTTCACTATGGGATGCTTAAACATAGGCTCCACTAACACGGTTTCCCCAGGGTTTATCCTTGTGGAACATCCACGTACCGGTTTCCCGTTAACGGTCACCATGCAGTTGGCACAAATCCCTTTATAGCATATGTAATCCCTGAAGGATATCGTAGGATCGATCTGCCTTCTTATATATCGAAGGATTGTGAGGACCGTCATAGGCTCATCCGCAGGTATCCTATACGTTTCATAGCGGGGCATCCTATCGACCGTTGGGTCGAACCTGAATACCTTGGCTGTTATATCCGCCAACCTTTATCACGCTCCCTGAGGAGGCATCCTAGTATAGATAACCGGCCTTGTGAAGTAGGAGGGGTTCCCGCCTTTCATACGGACAACCGTATGCTTCAGCCATCTTTTATCATCGGTCTCCGGGTGGTCCAGCCTGAAATGGTGGCCTCTGGATTCCGTCCTGAAGAGCGCGGAGCCAACCGTCAGCTCAGCTGTCTCAACCATCAGGTTTGCCTCTAACGCGTCGACCCACTCCAGATTATATTTAGCCACGCAGGGGATCGCCATGTTCGGTATAAGTTTAGACTTTATTCTTTTCAGTTCATTTAAAGCGGTTTTTAAACCTTGGGCATCCCTTATGGGTGCTACGTATCTCCCCACAACCCTCTTTATCTGCTCCTTAACCTCCTGGGGCGAGATTGGATTACGCTTCTTCTTAAATAATGAGCATGCCCTACTGCCCTCCTCCTCTAAACTCCTCCTCGAAACGCGGGGCTCCGGAGACTTCTTAGCAGCTAAGGCCGCATGCCTCCCGGCCTGCGCCCCCATCGTCTGGGTATCTGCTAACGCGCTTCCGGCAAGCCTATTCGCGCCCATATAGTTTCCAGCGCATTCGCCGCATGCAAATAATCCTGCAACGGTCGTCTCTCCCTTCTCGTTTATATATACGCCTCCGCACTGGTAGTGGGAGGCTGGAGCCACCTCTAAAGGCTCTTCGACCAGATCGATGCCCGCGGCGTTCTTTATGAATTCGTAGTGTCTAGGGGTCATCTCCTCGAATATCCGCCTAACCTCCTCCCTTGGTTTCGGGGACTTTGTGACGTCATACCATAAACCTCCATGGGGAGTACCCCGCCCCTCCATGATCTCCCTGTACATTATCCTTATAGCTTCATCCCTTATCGGCAGGGGCTTCGGGAATACAGGCTTCCCCTCGCTATTATATACGTTGGCGTCTGTGAAGGGTTCTGCGAGCAGCTCATATAGCACTACCGTACCCCTCACGCTTGGAGGCCATAGGACGTCGGTGCCGTAGAACTGGTTGAACTCCAAGTCCACTATATCGGCCCCGGCGTTGTAAGCCATGGCCACCGCATCACCAGTCATCGTAGGGGGATTATCCGAGAAATCCCATATGGACGTGTATCCTCCTGAGGCTAGAACCACTGATTTGGCTAGAATAGCCTCCAGCTCCCCCTCCTTTACATCCAGCCCGAGCACCCCTACAGCCCGGTCACCCCTTTTTAATATGTGAAAGGCTAGGAAATCGTTTCTAATCCATACGTTTCTACGCTGAGACGCCTCCTTGGCGAGTATCGTGGATAACGCGTTTCCATTCTCGATTATGAAGCATGACCTGGGATAGGTCTGTCCTGGCATAGGTGTCTGATAGAACCTTCCATCCTCCGTCTTCTTGAACTTCACCCCGTAACTTTCAAGGTCGAGTATCCTGTCACATGCGGTATGCGATATCACCTCTACGATGTTCTGATCCCCAAGGTATCTGCCCCCTACAACCATGTCGCGGAACATCTGCTCAGGGGAATCCCTTGAATCCATGCCCCTCTCCCCGAAGGGTGCCTGGATACTCCATAGAGCGCAGGGTGTCGCTCCTGAACGGCCAGCCGTTCCCTTGTCGAGCAGAACCACTTCTACGCCTTCATCAGCCGCCGCTATCGCAGCCCTGCACCCTGCACCTGCACCGCCTACAACGACTACGTCAGTTTTAACCTCCTTGATGACGAAGCTCAAGGCAACTATACCTCGCCACAGCTACTTCACAGGCGGCTTCACGCCCGGGGGATACTTGGCTTTTAATTCCTCTATAAGGTCTACAAGCCAGTTAACCGCTGCTTCCACTATCCTCCTCCCCTTCTCAGCAGAGCCTTTAGTCGCGTAACCTACGACTCCATGCTTCAAATGCCTATATTCAGGTTGCGTGAAGGTCGCGGCATGCCAAGGCATCCTATCCTTTATGAGGCCTCCAGGCCCCGCAAACCATTTAGAATCTATCAGATATTCATGGACCTCGTCTCTAGCCTTATCCATGTCTACAAGGTCAGGTACCAGATATAGTCCAAGGCTGGTTTCAGCCTCGTCTGCATGCATGAACGGCGTCTCCAAGACCTCGTTTAACGTGCTTTTAGCGATCTCCCATAGTGTAGGAGCCACCACGAAGTATCCCTCCAGGCCGAGTTGATGGACCACCGGGGGAATTGCCCATTCCTCGCCGTGACAGTTAAATATTATAAATTTATTATATCCCGCCACGGCTGCCCCCCTCACTATATCCAGCAGTAGGTTCATGAATGTTTCAAATCTCAAAGGGATGGTCCCAGCGTAATACCAATGATGATAGGGATGCGCCCCATACCATGGACATGGGAGCAGCATGACGCCCGTCTTCTCGGCCACGATCTCCGAGATCTTGATGGCATGCCATGAATCCTCACCCGTAGTGAGGTGTTCACCGTGCTGCTCTATGGAGGCCACGGGGAGCATGGCTATATCGCACTTCTTAGCATGCTCCACTATCTCAGGTCTAGTAAACTCCTGCCACCACAACCTCCTCTTCCTATCCAAAACTAATCAACCTCCCCCCTATCGAGTTATCCCTCCCCATATTGATATCACCTCTAGGATAACTATATATCATTTCTCCTTAGTTAATATTATTAGATGGATGTGACGGGTTTGGCCTTGAAGACCCCTATCTTCGAATATCATAAAATTCACGGCCAAATGATCGAATTTGCAGGGTTCGATATGCCTCTATGGTTTGAGGGGATAGTCCAAGAGGTCTTGGCTGTCAGGAATGCTTCAGGCCTATTCGATGTATCCCATATGGGCAGAGCATTTTTGACGGGGAGGGATGCCGAACGCTACTTGGACTATCTAACTCCGAGCGACACGTCGAAACTTGGCCCCGGGGAAGCCCACTATACGGTGATGTGCAACGAGAGAGGAGGCGTGGTGGACGATATGGTAGTCCTCCGTTTAGATCAAGATAGGTTCCTCGTAGTATTCAACGCCTCTAATAGAGAGAAGGATTTATCATGGATGAATAATCACTCCCGAGGCTTCAATGTAAAAATTGTAAATGTCTCAGACGATATGGCTATGATCGCCGTTCAGGGTCCTAAGAGTAGATTAATACTCACCGATCTAGCAGAGGGAGATTTAGGAGGCATAAAGAGGTTTAAATGCGGTATGCTTAAGATCGCCGGTGAGCCCTGTATAGCCTCTGGAACCGGATATACAGGGGAGGATGGACTTGAGATATTTATTCCTGAATCCTCAGTGCAAAAACCGGATAAAGCGCTACATGTATGGAGCTCCATACTGGCTCGAGGAGAGGCCCATGGATTGAAGCCTTGTGGTCTAGGGGCTAGGGATGTGCTGCGCATCGAGGCGGGCATGTGCCTCTACGGTCAGGAGCTCACCGAGGAGGTGACCCCCTACGAGGCGAGGATAGGGTTCGTGGTTAAACTCGACAAGACCACGGATTTTATAGGCCGCGACACCCTAGAGAGGCAGAAAAAAGAGGGCGTCAGGAAGATCAGGGTCGGCCTGAAGATTAAGGAGAAAGGCATACCTAGGAGGGGCTACGCCATAAAATGCGATGGAGAAACAGTTGGGGAGGTTACCAGCGGAACCTTCTCGCCAACCCTAAACATGGGGATATGCATGGGCTACGTTCCTAAAGAATATTCTAAGCAAGGCTCCATACTGCAGGTAGATATAAGGGGTAAAGCCGTTAACGCCGAAGTAGTGGGATTCCCATTCTACGATACATCAAGATATGGATGGATGCGGGTACAAGCCTAAACACTAAACCGGAGGTATGCATTTTACTGAGACTCCACCTGCTTTCACGGATGGCCTCACGTTTCATGGAAGACCTACGGCTTCCCCAACTTAGCATTCGTCTCGAAGGCCATGGGCTTTCGTAGGTTTCCAGGGCTACCCAATCCCTGCATAGCCTCCCATCACGGCCCCATCAACTTTACGGGATGCGGAGCCGGGGAAGTCTCAGCCGATAGAGTTAAACGATATTATTATAAATGCATATGCTAGAATAAGCTTTCAAAGGACAAGGGAATGGGAGCGTATGAGTATGGAAGTTGAAGGGTATGAGGTCCGTGAGGGGCTCTATTATTCTAAGGACCATGAATGGGTGAAGGTTGAGGGGGCCACGTGTCGAATCGGTATAAGCGATTACGCTCAGAAGACCCTGCATGAAGTGGTCTTCGCCGAACTCCCTGAGAAGGGCCGTAGGGTATCCAAGGCGGAGACCTTGGGAACCCTGGAGAGCGTGAAGGCGGTAGCAGAGGTGTATGCCCCGATATCGGGGGAGGTGATAGAGGTAAATGAAGCCCTCAGGGAAACGCCTGAGCTGGTCAATAAGAGCCCATACGACGAGGGTTGGATAGCCGTCGTAAGCCCCTCAGATCTCGAGGAGGAACTTAAGAGCTTAATGGACGCTGAGAAGTACGGTGAATACATCAAGGAGATATTGTCCCGGTAGGATTACCCCACTGCGCCACGGTAAGTCCGGGTTCAACCTTTACTACGAGTTCCCTTCGATAATCCACGATAACCCTTATATAGCCGCTGAGGGAGAGGTCGATCTCCCGGTCTCCCGTGTCCACTAGCAGCCTTAACTTTGGAAGACTTAGGAGTTTATTGAGCGTGGCTATGACGATTAGGTTATCCCTGCTCACCATCCTGATAACCTTGGGGCTTATCTGCTGGTTCCCCCTCCCGAAGATGTAGCCTTGTCCCCCTATCGGGGTGACCACTATCCTAACCCGGCTGGATCCGCTATGGCTCTCTATTAGGTGGATTAGATCCCTCTCAGAGACATCGGAGGCTAGAAGCCTCCTCCCCATTACAACGTCGACCCCGAGAAGGCAGCCCGTTAAACCTAGTTCTCGGAGTACAGCCTTAGCGGTTGTGCCGGGCCCGATTATGTAAAGCACATCCTCATCCATCTCCTCAACGATGTACTTTGCAATAGACTTTTGAGCCTCCTTCTCATCCTCTGTCAGGGGGGAAGGCGCCTTCGCGCCCTGAAGCAGATCCGTGTCGTCGGGTACTCTAAGATAACCGTAGAGCCTTGTCCTCAGGGTTCCCCTCCGATACTCCTCTTCATCCACGTCGACCACCTCCCTCTCGACGGTGGAGAGGACTCCGCCCAGGAATTTAGCGGCGAGTAGGGCTGCAGCCTCAGGGTTAACCGAGAACACAGCCGACTCCATCTTAACCCCTGAAGGCACGCCGATCACGGGTTTCCTAAGATCTAAAGCGTCCATTATATCGCGTGCAGTGCCGTCCCCTCCACAGAAGACTATCAGGTCCACCCCGCGTCTCTCCATCTCAAGCGCTGCCGCCTTTGTGTCGTCGGCGCTAGTTGAAACTCCGCCGACGGGAATTACGTATTGGGGGAAAACCCCTGCATTCCTAGCTTCGTTTTCGCCCATCTCGCCCTTACATGTGATCAGCGTAAATGGGGAGCCTATATACTGCCTTAGAGCTTTCAGGAAGAATTCCGCCCTTCCGGGAGCCGGTGATACTCCCCCTCTCCTCCTGGCCTCCCTGATTATCTCCTCTCCATCCGATCCCTTTAAGGCTACGGCGCCGCCTATGCCTGCGATGGGGTTAACTATCAATCCTAGTATCTTCATCCTCTTCTAATCCCTATACGGAAAGGCTTACCATCTATCATCCATTCCCTATCGAAGTATCCATCCTCTACCGCTTGATGATCATGGGTTAAAGTTAATCTCTGCGCCCTGACCTCCTCGGCTATGTATGATGCATATCCTTTAAGCCATTCGCTCTCCTCCACGCTGGGGGTTATCACGTAAAGGTCTATGAACGCGTCTACGGGCAGGTCAATGATCCGCCTCATCTCCTGGATGCGCCTTATAACATCCCTGGCTAATCCTTCGCGCCTGAGCTCCTCGGTTAAACGGCTGTCCACATAGATTCTGCCACCCTCGAATTCTCCTTTAGCGAACCCCTCAGGCATCTCTTCTATTAGGCTGACCATCTCGGGGGTTAAGCGAAGCCGCTCCCCTTCAAGCTCCAGCTCGTAGAAGCCTTTCTCTTCTATCTGCGCTAAAACTTGGGTCCCATCCAATCTCCTTATGGCTTCCCCTACTTTATGGGCCTTATCCTTGAATAGCGGGCCTATGCACCGAAAGTTTGGGGTAACCCTTATCCTCTTTATTGTCCGTTCATCCTTTACGTCGGGGCAGCTGAGGGATTTAGCGTTTGTAACTTCGAGTATTACATCGCTTAGCCTGTTTACAGCTCTCTTCGCCTTTGGATTTTCAGTGAAGACTATGAGCTCTCTGACGGGCTGCCTCAACTTTAATCTGAGGCTCTGCCTCGCGCTCACAGCGGCTGCCGCCACTTTCCTGGCGATGGTCATCTCCTCCTCTAGATCATCGTCGATCCATTCGAGGCGGGCTTCAGGCCATTCCACCATGTGGATGCTCTCCGGCGGGTCCTTCATCGCCGGGGATATTATGGACTTGTACGCAGCCTCGGTTAGGAATGGAATAAATGGAGCAGCCATCGAGAGCCAATCCCTTAATGCGTGGAAAAGCACCATATATGCTGCAAGTTTTTCAGGGCTCTCCTTCTCTAGCCAGAAACGCCTCCTGACGAGTCGGATGTACCAGTGGCTTAGATCCTCAACCATGAAGTTTCTTATAAGCCGGGCAGCTACATGGATCTCATAGTTTTCCATAGCCTTGGTTGCCTCTGCTTTAAGCCTCTCTATCTTGGAGAGGAGCCACCTATCCTCGAGGCGCATATGCTCAAATAAATCTTCCATGCTCCAATCGTCCGGCCTGAAGCCGTCCAGGTTCATATAAATGCTCGCGAAGGAGAGGACGTTCCATATGACTTGAAGATCCCTGTAGGCATCTTCAACCCTCTCCATAGAGAACCTGAAATCCTCCCATATGGTGCTCTGTAACTCGTATAGGCGTAGGGCATCTCTACCATATTTGGACACCACCTCAATGGGCGATATGAAGTTGCCTAGGGACTTGCTCATCTTCTGTCCTTTAGGATCGAGGGTGTGGCCGTGCATGATTACGGTCTTATATGGGGCCTCACCGAAACATATTATACTCGTGATAAGTTGGGTGTAGAACCATCCCCTCGTCTGATCGTGGGCCTCCGTGACGGCGTCGGCGGGCCACCACCTCTTAAATTTTACATCCTCCTTGGGGTAGTCGAGGCTAGCCCACGAGGCTATCCCGGAATCCATCCACACGTCGACTATGTCCGGCACTCGATCCATAACCCCTCCACATTTACATCTAAGCTTGATATTATCTATGCAGTCCCTGTGGAGGTCTATCTTAGATGGGGGGTTCGTAGAGGCGGCTTTAAGCTCCTCGACGGATCCTATGACCCTCATCGATCCGCATGAACCGCATATCCATATGGGGAGGGGGACGCCCCAGTACCTCTGCCTTGAGATGACCCAATCCCTTGCTCCCTTGAGCCAGTCGGCGAACCTCCTGCTCCCCGCCCACTCCGGAACCCATTTAACCTTCATATTCTCCTCGATCAGTTTTTCCTTAAACGCCGTGACTTTTATGAACCATTGCTCAGCAGCCCTCATGATTAGAGGCGTCTTACACCTCCAGCAATGGGGGTAAGAATGCACTATTACACCATGGTGTAAGAGGAGGCTTTTATTTTCAAGGTCCCTTATTATCTCCAGGTCGGCGTCCTTCACGTATCTGCCCGAGTACTTCCCAGCGGCCCTCGTGAACCTTCCCTCCTCATCCACTGGGGAGACCACGGGTAAGCCGTACTCTAAGCCGACCTCGAAGTCTTCCTCGCCGTGGCCAGGTGCGGAGTGGACGCATCCGGTACCTTCATTCATAGATACGTATTCACGGCTTAACACTACTCTATGAGCATTTTTCAGATCTCCCTGAAGGGGCACTTCATCCCCCAGCGGGGGCTCATATTCTAATCCTTCAAGCTCCCATCCTCTAAAGCTCTTCACGATCCTATAGGGGATGCCTACCTCCCTGAACACTGGTTCACACCTAGCCTTAGCAAGGATATAGCGTTCTCCCCTGGCTTCGGCTTCCACGTATTCCTCGTCCGGGTGGACCATGACAGCTACATTCGCAGGCAGGGTCCAAGGGGTGGTCGTCCAGATTAGTATGTGAACCCCCGTCCTATCCTTTACGGGCATTTTCACATATATGGAATGGTCCTCCACATCCCTATATTCATCCGTGACTTCATATCCTGCTAGGGCTGTCTCGCATCGGGGACACCAATGGACCACCCTTAAACCCTTCTCTAGGAGGCCTTCCTCGTAGGCCCTCTTGATAGTCCACCAGACGGCCTCCATGTACTCATCGCGTAGAGTTAGATATGGATCAGCCCAGTCCATCCATACGCCTAAATTCTTGAATATCCTAGTCTGCTCCTCGACGTTTTCCATGGCATAGCCTTTACATTTGGAGATGAACTCTGAGACCCCAATCTTATCTTCAATATCCTTCTTACTCTTTAATCCAAGGCTCTCCTCAACTTTAACCTCTATCGGCAGCCCATGGCAGTCGTATCCAGGCTGATCCCTCACGTCGAATCCGCGCATCCTCTTATATCTAATTATAACGTCCTTCAGGAATTTGTTCCACGCCGTCCCAACGTGTGGAGGGTTCGTAACGTAGGGTGGGCCGTCTAAGAAGTAGAATTTCCACCTCCCCCTATGGAGGCTTTTAACCTTACCGTATACCCCATTTTTATCCCACCATTCCAGGATCTCCGCTTCTCTTAGAACGGGATCATAAGACTTCGCAGCTTTACCGACTATACCCCGCAATGGCATCCATCCCTTCAAGGTTAAAGCGGCTAATCCGACAGCCCTTACAGGAGCTCCCGGATTAAAAACTTTTTTAGGGAAGACCTAGTAATGAAAGGCTTGGATCGGTGGGTGGAAATGTCGCCTCGTATATCGACGTGGACGAGCCTGAGGGAAGAGCTAGGCCGCGAAAAACTCGGGGAACGCTTAAACGCATTGAAGGATTGGTTCACATCGATGCCCAGGGCTCCAACGCTCGAGTACATCCTCCTCGGATTGATCGTAGCCTTAGCCGCTACACTCAGGATCCTCCCCCTGAGATGGGGCATGTTCCTCTCAGAGTTTGACCCTTACCAGCAGTATCGGATGGCGGATCATATCATAAACCACGGGTTCTCCTCATGGTTCACATGGCACGATTATATGAGTTGGCACCCGTGGGGAAGGGATATCCCTACCACGAATTATCCTGGGATAGCCTTCACAGCGGCTATAACTTATAGGCTGCTAAGGATATTGGGCGTAGAATTAACACTGCTCCAATGGTGTATACTCTTCCCAGTAGTCTTCGGATCGTTAACATGCGTTGCAGCTTATCTCCTAGGAAAGGAGGTGGGTGGAGGCGGGGTGGGATTATTCTCAGCCCTCCTACTCGCCTTCAGCTCATCCCATATAAATCGAACTTCCTTAGGCTTCTTCGATGATGAGACGCTATCGATATTCCTGATGCTCCTCTTCTTCACTTTCTTTCTAAAAGCCTCCTCCGAGGAGGCTCCCATAAGGGTGGCCGTAAATTACTCGCTACTAGCAGGTCTATCCATGGCGTATCTAGCTGCTTCTTGGGGTGCCTTCAGATACCCGCTAAGCCTAGTAGCCCTCTATGCTTTAGTCATAGTGTTCCTTCGAAAAGGGGGGAGAAACCTCGTCTTAACGTATGGGATATCCCTGGGAATAGCTCTGATGGCGATGCTTCAGATACCGAGGCTAGGATACGCTTTCCTGAAAGAGTGGACTACCCTAGCGCTAATAGGGGTATTCGCTGTACTGGTCATCTCCGAGTTCTCCAAGATCGTAAAAACCGAGCTGGGAAAGGCTTCCCTAATCGCATCGATAGCAGCTGTTCTAGCAGCCGCAAGCTACCTCCTGTTCCGGATGGGAGTAATATCATCCTTAGCAGGCAAGTTCTCAGCCGTTTTAAACCCGGGAATCAGGGCAGCCATGCCCCTGGTTGAATCGGTGGCGGAGCATAGGCCGGGGACCTGGGCTTCCATCTTCTACGAGTTCGGCGCCCTAATATTCCTAGGCATATTCGGATTCTACTTCCTAGCAAGAAAAGGGAGGCCTAAGGACGTATTCCTCATCTTATTCGGGATAACGTCCGCCTATTTCGCCTCGTCCTTCGTAAGGTTGACACTCCTGATGTCGCCTGCATTCGTCATACTTTCGGCCGTCGCTGTAAATGAGTTGGCGAAGCCCTCCCTCGACATCCTCAAAGAAAAGGTTATGCTGCCCAAGCGGAAGGCCGTCATGAGAGTTGGAAAGGAATACGGTGTAGCAAGCCTCATGATAATACTCATAGCTTTGATGCCCACCTTCTATTATGCCACCAGGTCTGCTTATTCACCCACCACGATAGCGACCTCAAGCATACCGGTTGCGCCTTCAGGGGATGAAATCGTGAAATACCAGGATTGGCTCCACGCCCTCTTATGGATGCGGAATAACCTCCCCGAGGATGCCGTGGTTATGTCTTGGTGGGACTACGGCTACTGGATCACAGCCATCGCCGATAAGAGATCCCTAGCGGATAATGGGACGATAAATGCGACGCAGATAGCGATCATCGCGTGCACGTTTTTATCCAATGAGACGTGGGCTATACCCGTAATGAAGCGGTATAACGTGACTCATGTCGCGGTCTTCGTAACCTGGACGAGGGATGAGAAAGGGGGGATACGCTATTACGGCTACGGAGAGGACAATAAATGGTATTGGATGGCTAAAATAGGAAACGGTACGAGCATAGACGGCTTAACCTTCAATTTCTATCAGAGGAGGCTCAAGGACGAGGTGAGGTTTATCCGCATAGTCTCTTCAGGCGGTAAGATGATCGCAAATGATACGATAGCGGGTAAGTCGGGGATAGCCGACACCACTATACTTGGGAAGATGATCATGATGGGAATCTCACCTGGAAGCGTCGAGAGTGATTACCTAGAGAATGTCTTCACATCAGCGAACAGATTCGTCTTAGTATATAAGGTGTTATATCTGAAAAGTGCAGATTTAACGCTTGAATTATCCCCTAGATCCATCTCTTACGGGGAATCCGTCGCCGCTTCGGGGAGATTGACGGGCCCTGAAGGTGAACCGATCCCGGAAAAGGAGATAATAATCGAATCCCTCCGGCAGGAGGGTACCACATGGGAGGAGATAACAAGGGTTAAGACTAGCCGAAACGGCACATACCTGGTAACGTGGAATCCTCAAGCCGGAAACTATACGATAAGGGCTAGATGGCCCGGCGAGAAGGGTGTATATAAGGAGTCTACAAGCCCACCCCAAGAGCTTACCGTACGTAAACTCAGTGCAAGAGTTACCTGCGAACTGTCTAATTCAACGATAACCTTAGGAGACGAGGTGAAGGTGAAGGTTAGTCTATCGGTGCCTACAAGTGAGGGGAACATAACTCTGGAATATAGAGTTGAAGGTGGAGAGTGGACCCCCATTAAGGTGGGACTACTCGAAAATGGAACCTATATCACAACATGGAGGCCTGACATCACGGGTAAGATCCAGGTTAGGGCGATCTGGAGCGGCGGCTTAAACTATAATCCTGCGACTAGTGATCCAGCGGTTCTAGAAGTGAAACCTAGGGAGTCCCGATGAATTAAATTCGAAGGGCATCAAAGAATAATCGTCAAGTTAATTTTTATTTGAAGGCGGGGCCTTGCTATTCCCGTAGGCTCTCCTCCTATATTTAATGTATTTATCCTCTGGGGAGAAGCGTGCGGGGTGGGGTGTGAAGGTTTCGCCATTACATCTGGGACAGACCTTCTTTAACGTATACTCGCCGCATGTCCTGCATCGCCTTATCTTCCATCTCATTCTATGCGTCGTCCTTCCCCATTATGCTTCCTTATAACGTTTATAGCCTCCTTCACCGCCTCGTCGAGGAGGCTTTCAGCCTCCGGATAACTTCCTGCGACCGCTTCTATCCTATATTTAGGAGCTCCTATTGTGTAGGCTCTTATCCTAGCCCTACGGGGCTTTTTAACCCCCTTAGCCTTTATGAGGCTGTCCTTTATGGCGTCTATCCCATCCGGTGTTATGCATGTAAGCTCGATCGTAGCGGTTAACTTAGATTCCTCAAGTTTTATCTTAGCCTTAGCTAGCTCGATGAGCGTCTCAACCCACTTTTCAGGTAGGTCTAAACCCTTGAATGCCTTCTCGCCTTCCATCACGGCCTCCTCTAGTGCCTCGTACACCGAACCATATTTAGAGGAAAGCTTTTCTTTCAATTCCCCTAAATTGAAGCTTTCCCCTAATTGATCTGCAGCAGCCTTCAAGATGGAGGATGCCTTCTTCTCCCGCTTCCACTCGAGCATCTTCTCTACTTTTTCCCTTCCACCAACCCTTCTGAGGGAGAGGTCTATCTGCCCACGGCTCGGGTCGACCCTTAAAACCTTTAAGACCAGCTTCTCCCCTTCTCTGAGGTGATCCTTGATATTTCTAACCCATTTAGTAGATATCTCGGATATGTGGATCAGGCCTTCCTTGCCAGGATATTCATCTAGAGAGACATATGCCCCATATCCGACTATGCGTTTTACGGTCGCGATTATTAAATCTCCGACCTCAGGGTAATCCTCCAGTTCACCTTCAGGTTTCCGAGTCAACCTCACCTTAACTCCTGAACCACTTCACCCCTTATCCGAGCTTTCCCACCCGTAGGTTCGGCGAGGATTTCATCGCAGATCTTACATCTTATTAACGTGCTGGCTCTGTCGAAGATGACCTGCTCATTACCACAGCCGCTGCATTTAACCCTTAGAAATACGCTCCTCGGCCTTGGAATTAAACTGATCTCCGACATCTTAGTTCACTCTATCTGTAATTTGCTCAGCCTTTTACCTAAACGATAGATTATGTATCCGCAGTCCCTACATTTCAACTTTAGAAGCTGCTTCTTCGTGGTCTTAGCATGCTTTCTTAGTTCAGGCCATTTCTGACCTCCGTAGCCATGTTTCTCCTTTGCATGCCTCCTAGCCCCCTCCGCTAACGCCCTCTCCCGCCCCTTCTTATACAGCGAGACCTCATGCTGGACGTGCCTCTTACATCTCGGACAGTACGCGTTGATCTCCTTAGCCATTTTCACGGGTTTCAACCCCCTCTATGTCATCGAAGCGTTATAGAGGTCTCCTATTTATTTTAATCGTTTCCCTTCGTATCCCAGTTGACCTTTACGGCTACCCCCCTCTTTATTAGGACGTCCACGTTATCCCTCGGGATCGTGGCTATATCCTCGGCTTCGAATGGACCATAGTTCACAAGGTTGAGGCCCGTAATCTTGGGCAGAGGCTTTAGGAGGCGGATCAGCAGCTCCTCCCTACCTCCGCCTTCCCTCCTCCTTAAGTCTTCTCTTGGAGGGGGCCTCATCTCACCCCAAGTTTCCATCAGAGATTTCTTGAATTCCTGGAGGTGTTTTACCGCATTTTTCTCTTCCATAGTTAGATTAGATTCCTCAGGCGTCATTTCACTGAACATGAGCGATTCGAAAATTTTCATGCTTCTCCTTTTGATGAGATCTATGAAAATGGATCTCGCCCTTTCAAGCTCCCTTGCCCGGAGCATACCCTCAATATCTGAGCTTCCTTTTTGCTCTAGGAGTCTCTCCAGTCCCCCCAAATAATCCCTGATGACGATGTAGAAATCCTCTTCTAGATCCTGGAGCTCGGGGTTATTTAATTCCCTACTCCACGCCTCGACAAGCCTCCGATAGGCATCCTTCAAGAGTATCCTCACCCTTCGAGGTGCCCTTAAACTAGTGGATATGCCCTCCCCTTGCATATCAGGAGGACGGCTGCTTCTATGGGCAGCTCGACTTCCATCTTATTATAGGGGCCGAATTCCTGATCCATTAAACGGAACTTGGGAGCCTCCTCAACGTATATCTTTGCCTCACCATCCTTGATTGCGACGGCATCTCTGAATGGATCGAACGCATCTATCCCCTTTAAAGGTATCCTAACCACCTTCATACCTGTCTTACTGTTCAGCGTCCCCCCTATACGGATTAACCTGTGTATATCCGTGGTGACGACCGTATCTATTTTAACCGAGATTTCGCTTATAGCCTGTTGGGCAGCCTTAATTAACCGTTTATACCCGTCGGGGATAGGCCCCTTCGAGCCTAGTTTTCCGAGGATTTTCCTTATCCAATTTGGGGCGTTGGAAAGAACATCTTTCCTGCGCGGATCTAGGAGGGAGAGGTCTATTCCAGTACCGGTGACATAGTCGACCACCTCCTTGCGCTCCTCCCTCCCCAAAAGTTTAGCTTCATCGCTGATCACGTGGACATGGTATCCCCTGTGGCCGGTGAAGTTGACTTGAAGTTCGTCCCGGGAGAAGCCGAAATCATCCATGAGGAAATCTAAGAGTTTGATAACCTCTCCCTTGGCCGTGCTTAGGCATTCCTCGCATATCCAGCTCTCCTCACGGATTTTACCCCCGCATCGGGGACAGCCATCTGGAGCGTTTCCGGAGCCTGATTTACCGCAACTCATACATATCCATTTGTCATGCTTTAACTTACAGGGTAGGCTGAGATGGTCCGCATCTATATCGAAGACTAGATCTGAGCCTAACCATCCCTTCTCATTCATGTCCGCTTCAGGCATCTCATAGTAGGCGGATGAATGGTATGCATCGGCGGGCACCGTATCGCTTATAAACTTTTTTAGCTCATCCGGCTCCCTGAACCCCTTATGCCTCACCATGGTTTTACCTTTAAAAATTATGAAACCGAACTCTCTCCGATTTAGAGCTTCAGGCGGTATTACGCCGCCTATATTTGTTTTATAATAGAGTGCGAACCATCTCCTAATGAAGTCCTCAACTTCCAATCCTTTTCACTTGGGTTAGAACGCCCATCTTCCGCTTATAATAGGATAGGGGATGCCCTATACTACGGCATAGCTCATCAGGGTTAAGGCAGAGCCCATGGGTTCTAAGGGTTGCGCACTTCGGAGGCGTATACTTTCTCCCTGCACCTCTGAAGCCGCTGATATGCTCGACTTGGTATCGGGTCTTTTCCAGGTCGAAATCCGAGGCCCTGGTAAAGAGTTTTAATACCTCTTCGAGTGGAACGCCTATGTTGACTAAAAATGAGGTAAGGGTGAATCTCCCTATATGGGATATGTTTCTTCCGGAGGATAGGTCGCTGTATAAGGCCTTTATACAAGGAGGAAACGCGGCCAAGGATACTTCTCCGCCGGTGACGTGGATGGGTTCGGTGGATAAAGTTTCATTGTATAATCTCTCCAAATACTCTAATATCGGCTTAATCTCATCTCTAAATGGGATTTGAACATTTTTATTGACCTTCTCCTCGATCCTCCTCCTAATCTCCTCCTGTAGGAGCCTGGCACATTCCTCTTTGGTTAAGACCACCCGCCCACCTTCAACCCTCCGATTTATAAGACGCCATCTAGACTCCTTTATCCAGACAGAGTTTCTAAGGTAATCGGCGAAATGTAATCCGAGGCGGATCGGGTTTTCATCCAGTTCAATTAGGTTCCATGAAAATTCCCCAGCCATCATCTTCAGAGCCTCCACGTTTTCATCCCTGAGATACCGGTAGGCGCGCTTAGCCTCTGCAAGCGCATACCTCCTAGTGAGGCGGGAATCTTTTAATGAACTCACCATGAATATTGCGGCTGGGAACGATATGAGCTCTATCTCATCCTTTTGAGCCCATCCATGGATCTCCATTTTCCTAATAGCTTGTTCTATACGTTCCTTCGCCCTCTCCAACACCGGTGAAAATTGGGGAGCCATCAGCTCATCTATTTTAAACTCTATCTCTCTCACGTATTCCGCGGCCTTCCCCGTGAAGGGATACTTTGCTAATTCAGTTATCGAGGGCATTACTCTATTCGGCTTCTATCCTTGGAGCTAAATAATAGGAGAGGCTTCCGGACTGAGGTAATGGAAACTCGAGCTTTAACGGCATATTGGTGGAGAACTCGAGGTTAAGGATCTCCGAGGAAGATGCCCCGGCTCTAACCATATCCGCTAGATATGTAAGGTTGAAGGAGGCTTTAGAAGGCTCCTCTGCCGTGAACTCCACTACTGCAGGGCTATTCTTATCTAATTCAAATTTAGCCGAGTTTAATTCACCCTCGACCAGTACAATAAGTTTTTCAGGGGTAGTCTCAAATATTATGCTATCTCCTATGGCCTGAGCGTCATCTATGATCTCCCTCAATGACGCTGAGGTCATCTTCACCCTTGACTTGAAGGTGATCTTGGGCGTAGGGGTCTTCTCCTCTACAGCCTCTAGGGTGGAAATTATGAATTCCTTTTTAACCTCGTTTCTAACCGTTAACTCGATCTTCTTCGTTTCCATATTATAGGTTATCATAACTTTCTCGTTGGCTTTAGCCCTTTTCAGAAGCTTAATGAGTCCATCAAGGCCTAACCGTATAGTAACACTTTGGGGACACTCATATTCTTGGAAGGCATCCCTGGGCAGGTCGAGATCCACCATCGCCACATGTGAAGGATCCATGGCTCTTACCTCCAATCCTTCAGGATCTAAATCAAGGTTAGCTTCCTCCACTAACGTGGATACCGCTGAGATAATGTTTCTGAACAGCTTTGCATCCGATATCACAGCCTTGAACAAGGGGCTCCCTCTCCTACCAAGTATCAGGTTTAGCAATAATATAAATTAAAATTTTTGTAGAGATTTTGTCCATAAAGGGGTGGGATTTACGACACTTCACGCCAAGTATAACCGCATTTAGCGCACCTGAAGAATTGGGTTGAGGACTCATCGGCACCCCTAGTCTGGACTATCCAGTAGAAAGCCTCGGTGTGGCCACATCTAGGACATTCAACCCTAGCTTTAGGAAGAGTCCTTATCTCCTGAGCTTTCTTCTCTATCACTATAACCTTCTCTTTCTCCCTTCTAACCCTTGAAAGCTCCTTGTCGGCCTCCTTCGTCTCGAAACCACATTTGGGACATCTCAGAATTATAGAGTTCTCTTTTTTCACCGGGACCATCATCATTCCGCATTTAGGACAAAACTTCATTTGGCGATATCCCGCCCCAACTTTCGGCTAGAAAGATGTAGTGCTGGAATTTAACCTTTTGCTTCCTTACCAAAGGGGCTAAAGAAATAGGATATTTGCTTCATGGGTTTTCATACTAGGGGCGTATAAATGTCTAAATCGATATATAACGTGGATTGCTTTCTCCGTAAAATTTTACATATTAATGTGCAAAAATGGAGTTAAGCCACGAACCTATATAATTCCTTACATAAGCTGGTCGTTTTTGAACGTTGAGGGTTTAGGTCTGATTCCCAGGCCCTTATATTTACACTTATTAAAATCTAGGTTGGAATTTAATTTTAAAAGTATCAAGGGTATTAGGGGGAACTTCATATAATGGGTAACGAAAAGTCGATGTCATTCCCGCATTCAGGGCAGAACCATCCTCCGTCGGACCTCCATAGAAGGTTTGAGGAGCCGCAGACTCCACATAGTATATTGGGGATTCCTGCGCCTATACGGTGGACTTTAGGGTTCGGCTTAAGCTTATCCGGGTATCTAACAAGGCTTGGATGTCTGCGATGGAATTCTATGGAATCCTTTATGAACTCCACTGTTAAGGCATCCGGCTCCCTGTATCCTTGAAATACGGCTCCTAAATACTCCGGTATGACCTTAAGGGAGGAGCCTTCACCTATATTTAGGAGATTTCCAAGATCGGAACTATATATGGTCGGCTCATAGCTCTCAACGGAGACAGCCCTTAAGGCAGAGTATAGGGCTTCCCCTCTAAACTTCTTTTTCCTAAGTTTGAAACGCCTAACTCTAAGCCTTTGAAGCGCTTTCTGGCATTGAGGGTTCCCGCAGACCTTCCTAGGCCTGCCGAACCTGTAGGGTATCTCAGCCCCACATATTACACAGTACAGCCTCTTATCCATCGATGAAACCCCTACTTAAATCGCATCCCATCTTTTCCCATAGATCATTAGAGCCTTCTCAAGGCTCTTCATCCATGAAATATTAAGGACATAGACTAATAAAAATGCTCCTGCGAAAGCCGGCCTTAGGGTATAACTGCGGAGGGATAGGCAATTTATCCTGGATAAAATGATGGTTTTCACCGCTGGGTAGGCTCGCATTCCGAGTTGATTCGATGGAGGTTTATTTCTTCTTTCTGAAGAGGCTTACCTTCACGGATTTGGTGCTTAGTATGATGTAGCCCAAGATCGAGGTCGCCGAAGCCGTGAGGTATAGGCCTGCACCTGAGCTTAACCCTATACTGGCGCTTATCCAGAGGGATGCGGCTGTAGTAATCCCTACCACTTTAGCCTTCTCCCTTATTATCGCCCCGGCACCTACGAATCCTATGCCTGCTACGACGTAGGCGGCGACTCGGGCGGGGTCGGATCCAGGGAATCCTTCCAGGGAAGCATATGTGAGGGCGGCTGAGCCTAAGGCTATGAGCATGTGTGTTCTTAAACCGGCAGGTTTATGGGTTAACTCCCTCTCATAGCCTATTGGGAAGGCTAAGCCTACCGCTATCAGCAGCCTGAACAAGCCCTCAAGCTCCAATTTTAGGTCCATAGTAGACCGTCACCATTTTTAGGCTGCGCCTAGAATAAAACTTGATCTGCCTTATCAGATAAAATGATTAAGATGATTAATAATTAAGGTTTTAACGTTCTAGCTATTCGTTAGTGTTACCTGATCGATATCTCTGGGAGGCTACCCCAGGCCACCATTTGCGAACCTTTTATTATTAACGTCCCCTTTACACCTCTGATCTTTTTAGCCGTCTCGACGCCTCTCCTAAGCCATATTGGGTTTGAGCCCTCCACCGCATTGCATATCGCTGTGGCGGCTGCGTCCGCTAGAGCTGCGTTTTCGGCTATCGCAGTGGCTGCGTCGGCCTCTCCGAAGGTTAGCGCGTATCCTACAGAGGCTGAGCTTGTCCCTATTCCGATGGGCGGCTCTCCGCCTTTTATGATGAATTTGATCTTACCCGTGAAGGGTGAGGGCCCGGCGTGTATTCCTATCCTTACCTCGCGGTTGGCTTTGGCATATATTTCGCCGCCGTTTTCTAGGATTATGTGGTTCGCCTCTACATCGGATACGGCGGTGTCTATTAGGGCTCCCGCCACTGCGGCTGAAGGGCCTACATCCGCCCTATAGGCGGCTTCGGCCATCATGGAGGCTGCTTCGGGCGCCGAGGGTTTGGGATCCACCGGACATAGGGATTGGAAGAACTCGGGGTGTATCCAGCGGTATTTATCGAGGGCCCTCCTCGCCTCATATAATCTATTTAAAATTTTTATGCCCGAGGCTTCATCATCTATACTGAGGTGGACCCTAGTCTCCTTGTAGGTCAACCAGAGGATGCAAATCCCCTTGCGATAAGCTATCCCTATATTAGGAGGATTATGGCCCGCATGGGACAAGCATCGACGCATCTCCCACATTGGATGCATTTATCGGCGTCCACCCTCACGGTTAGTTCCAGCTCATCCCTGTATAGAGCTTCCACGGGGCATAATGTAATGCAGTGGCCGCAGCTTATGCACCTATCATTTATCTCCACAAGGGTCCTTCGATATGCCTTAACTCCCCTCCTCTCGAAGGCTTCAACGACCTCATCCACCCTATCATCGGGTATCTCTAATAAGACTCTACCTCCATGCTCATCCACTTGAGCCCTAAGTATGTTAAGGAGGACCCCCTTCTCTAGCGCTACGGAAGTTATGGCCGGCTCATTGACTATCCTAGTGTCGAACCTTAGTTCTACCTTCAAAATCTCCTCCTCCCTAGGGTCTTGGCTATTCCTTCAGAGGTCACTATCCCCATGACCCTCCCCTCATCATCCACTACGGGTAGAGCCGATATGTTATGCTCCTCCATCTTCTGGATACATGACTCTAAAAGTTCTCCAGGTTTAACTGTTACAACCTTCGTAGTCATGACCTCGTCTAGGCGTCTGAAGCCCTCGGCAACGGCCTTAGTTATATCAAATGAGGTGACTATACCTTTTAGGCGCCCTCCCTCATCCGTGACCAGTATGTGGTTTACCTCTTCTTGGACTATCCTTTCAGCGGCCTCTCTCAAGCTTTCCTCCACGGAACAGGTCACGGCGGGCTCCATTATCATATGGGCTTCAGGTTCCCCTGTGACCTTCATTGGCTTGAATTCCGTGTCGAGGGGAAGCTTCTCGACGGGCTCTGAGATATAGAATTTCCCTGAGAGGATCCATTCCTTCAAGGTTTCAGCTATCTCCCTTGCCAACTTGAGGCTTGACAGCGGTTGGACGGGGATCTCCCTTCTATCCACCTCCAGCTTTCCAGATTTCAGCTCAGCATAGTTTGTGCCCTTCACTATGGGTCTAATCCTTCTCGGAACGCCATAGTCTAGTAGGTCGGTTTTTATGTCCTCATCTTTTAAGCCAGTTTTCTCGGCGAGCCCCACGTTGAGTATCGGTATTGGGATGCCTATTCCAACGTATAGGGATGTGCCGTAGCCCGTGAAGGATGCCCCCTTCAGGTATCTAGGGCTCATCTTCTTGAGGTCCCCCTTTACCATCAGGGTTCCTAACCGGTTCTTTGGGTCGTGCTGGGTTCCCTCACCTACGACGTAGCCTATGCCTCCCCCGAGGAATATCCTTGTGCCCACCCCTATGGTTTCATAGTCCGGATCGTTGCATAGGGGGTTTAGGATGCCTGAGCCGCTGAATGAGGCGTTTCCGAAGTCTGGGAGGAGCTTCCCCATATAGGTGTAAATTACTTCGTCCCTGCTATTCGTTGCTGCATTGTATCGTTGATACGCGTTCCTCGGGTTACATAATATCGCTTGATTTAAATCCTCTATGGTTATGTCTGTCTCTACATGTCTCCTAGGGTAGCAGTCGGTTCCATAGGCTTCAGCCTCTACATGGATGGTTTTTCCTGAAACCAGGTCTTCTATGACGTGTCCGCCTCCGTATTCGAAGGGCCTTTTAGGATCCATCCTTGTGGCCCCTATATAGCAGTCTACGGCCGCGTTTCCATGGTATGCCTCTACCCCGTTCAATGTTATCTTATCCATCTTTATGGGCGGATCGGAGTGCCCGAAGTTCAGGAATGCCCCTGAGCTGCACATCGCCCCGAATGTCCCGGTTGTAACTACATCCACTTCTTCAGCCGCTTTTTCGGGGCCTTTCTCCTCTACGATCATCCTCATCTCCTCGGCGGTTACGGCTACGACGGATCCCTGCTTTATCTTCTCATTTATCTCCTCTATGGTTCGGATCCTCCCATGCTTGTTTCGGGTCAATTTCCTCACCTTTTCGATGGCGGTTATACCATTTGATTCTATTATTAATCTTTTTTGAGAAAAAAATTCTAATAGGAATCATAGATCCGAAAACGCTTAAATCCGAAAACGCGAAGAGCCTTCAGGTTAAAAGATGTCCAGCATAGACCTGACAGGCGAGGCTATTAAAAGGATAGGAGCCGCCGGATCGGCGAGGCATGAGATAGTAAAGCCGGACTACTCAGGCTTAAACCTGTCGAGTTTGAAGCCTACAATCCTAGAGATCCTAGGGATAGCATGGCGGGGATCGAAGCCCCTCCACGAACTGGAACCCTTCAAGAGGCCTCTAGAAGATTTCTTCAAACCCCAGCCTGAGAGGCTGATCATAATACTGGTGGACAGCCTCAGCCCAGACCTCCTATCAAGCCTCGTAAACCACCTAGGGGAAGCGGAGAAACCATACGGAAAAGCCTTAAAGGGCCTGGTAACCTCAACGTTTCCATCGGTCACCCCCACCGCCCTAATGACCCTTTACACAGGCCTACCGCCTTTAGCCCATGGCATCCTAGGGTTCGAATTCTACCTTAGGGAGGCTGATAAGATAATAAATCCCTTCAAGCTGGATTCGGATGAAGCCTTCCAGAGGGATATTTTCCGATCCTCAGGCAACCTATTCCAAGAAGCAGCGGAACAGGGTGTGGGCGTATGCGCGTTCATGCCCCAAAAGTTCGCGTCTAGCCCCGCAACCCAGCTGATGCTAGGCGAAACCAGGGTTATAGGCTATGGATCATTGGCCGATGTCGGCAAAATCATCTCAGGTACGAGAAATATAAGATTAACCTACGTATACTTCTCGAAGCTCGACGAGATTCTACATGAGGAGGGCCCTGAATCCCATAAAATATGGGGTGCGATCAAAGAGGTTCAAACCCTGATTCATACCTCATTGGTGAAGGGGTTTGGAGTAATCCTGTTATCAGACCACTCATTCATAAAGGTTGATAAGAGGATGAACATAAAGGCTGGGGAGGCTATGATGGCGTCCAACGGCGGCCGGGTAATCTACATCTACGATGAAAACCCAAGGTTGGAGGTGAGCGGAGCGGGGAGTTTCGACTCCTTCACTAGAGACCGGCTCATAATGGATGGATGGCTTGGATGGGGTGAGTACTCCGAGAGGGTCGGGGATATCATACTTGTAGCTAGGGAGAATGGCTTTTTAACCTGTGGGGGCAAAGACTCAGGGGATAAGGCTACCCATGGAGGATTCCTAGCTGAGGAGATGATGGCTCCCCTAGCCTTATTCTCCCCTCCCTAACACCTTAGCTTGTAGGCCCCTCAATGATCCTTTCAGCCTCCCTCTTAATCACGGAGAGCCTCCCCTCAGGGAGCCCTGTAACCCTATGAAGCTCCCCTACACTCCTTTTGGATAGATCGTTCAAAGTCACCAGATCCATCCGGGAGAGTATAGCCAATTCTTCTACATGGATGTCTTTCAGGATTGTGATCGGATAGAGATCTCTGGACTCGATCATAGCCTGCAGGCTCATGCCGGGCGGATAGCTCCAGCCGAGGAGGCTTACACCTGTGCACTTCGCGTATTCTATTGCCTCCAGGGAGAATTTAGTGTTAGTTATCAGCCAAGCCCCATCGAATCTCTCGCATAAACCCAGTTTATATCCATCTTTTAAATCTAGAAACCTGGCGTAGGTGTACATGGTCTCCTTTAAACCGGTATATATCCCGTGACGGTTATGATACTTACACTCTATCATATACTTGGTGGCAGGTATATCCCGGGTTCTCTCGGCTATGACGTCGATCTCATGGCTAACGCATCTCCCCCTCAACAGGGTTCTAATCCTGGTCTCATAACCGTGGCGCTCCAAGACTTTTGCGATGAATGCTTCGAAGGGGAATCCCGCGGGTCCAAGCCTCATCAGGGCATCCTTAAGCCTATACTTGGAAGCTTTAGCGTAATCTAGACGTTCTAAAGCCTCCTCAACCTTACGATATATCTCACCGGTAGTTATCCCGTCATAGAGGATCCTGTCGACTTCGCTGAGGATTTTCTCAGCCTCATCCCTGGAGGCCCCGGCCCTCATGCACGACTTGAAGACCTTATCCGGATCGTAGGGTTCGATTTCCCCTGAGGCTTTTCTAACGGATATCCCTCCAGTTTTGCCGAGCGTCCAGCTCACCTCTCAAGTATGAATCTTTCTAGTCCCGGGGTTACGGCCTTAACCTCGTCCATGGTCATCTCCATCCGCCTCCCAACCTGCAATGCCCTGTTCTCCTCCAACTCTGAGATGGCTTCGCTGAGCTTACCCTCCTTCTCCGCGAATATGGTGAAAAGGATCTCCCCTACGTCTACGGGGTCTCCGGTCTTCTTGTATAATCTTATTCCGGCGCCCTTGTCCTTAGGTGCGCCGGCCTTCCTAGCTATCTCCACGAGGGCGTGGTTGTTCATCCATATAACGTATCCTTTAGTTTCCGACTCTACTTCGTATCTGTAGCCTCCCAAGGGGATGTCCTCAGGCTTTATATCGGGGTCTCCGCCCTGTAAGGCTATTATCTCCCGCATCTTATCCTCGGCTTTTCCACTCTTTAAGATGGCCAGGGCCGTCTGTTTCCCATCGGCGTAGCCGGCCATCTCGAATAGGCTGCCCGCGAGGTCTGTAGCCTTATCTATCAGATCCTCGCTGTTCGAGGCCCCTGAGAGGTTTTCTAAAGCCTCCCTCGCCTCTAACGCTGGGCCTATGGAGTAGCCTACGGGCTGCCCCCCATGGGTTATCAGGCACCTCACATTCATCTCCAGTCTGGATCCGAGCTCTATAAAATCCCTTGCCAGCTGCTGGGCCTCCTCGAGGGTCTTCACCTTGGCACCCCATCCACAGGGTATATCCATGACCAGGAGCTTGGCTCCCACCGCCTTCTTCTTGCTTAAAATGGATGGGAGGAGGAGAGGATCTATCGAGAGGGGAAACTCGACTTTTACAAAGATGTCGTCGGCGGGGGAGAGATCCAGGGCCCCACCCCATACTATGCACCCATTACATTTCTCTAGAACCCCCCTCATCTCCTCGATGGTGAGGTTCACGGGCATCAGGACTTCGGCCCTATCCGCCGTTCCAGCCGCGGAGGTTATCGCCCGACTCGAGCTTTTCGGTATGGTCAAGCCTAGGGAGGCCACTATAGGCACAACTAGGAGCGTCGTCTTATCTCCTGGGACTCCTCCAATGGAATGCTTATCCACGATCAATCCATCACCTAATTGAAGTGTCTTACCCGTGTCCACCATGGCCTTGGAGAGGTTTATAGCCTCGTCCAGGTCTAGACCCCTGAAATGCAGCGCGGTTACAAAGGAGGCTATTTCCACGTCGCTCAGGATTCCATTCACAGTATCCTTTATGATCTCATATATCTCGCCCTTGCTCAACGTGCGCCCTCTAAGCTTATTCCTTATATAGTTCAGGGATCTAGGGGATGGCGTGGAAGATACGGCCACCAGGTCGCCATCCCTCAGCCCAAGCCTGTCCCTCAGCTCATCGTATACTCCGATCTCCCCTTTCCCCACGATCCTCCGCGTAGTATTAACTATGGCCGTAGCCTGTATGGACCCCTTAGATACAGCTACCCTCCCCTGGCTTCTCACACCCAGCTCCTCTGAATCATCCACGTTTAGGACGGCTATCAATGGGCCACCTGAATCCACGTTCATCTCCTTAACCTTCAACTCCATGATCGAAGACCACCCGGATCTATTCTTTATTCGCTTTCCTCTAAAGGTTTCACGGTCTTATAGGATGCCAGCTCATCGGGAGTCAAGTTTCCGAACATCTGCTCCATAATGTGGAACGCGGCCTCCGGTGGGATCACGCCCTCCTCGGTTATTATGGCGTCTATGTACTCCGGAGGGGTAACGTCGAATGCTGGGTTCCTCACGCGGCAGAGGGGGATCCTCTTATGCTCCTCGGAAGGTAGAACCTCTTCGGATCCCCTCTCCTCGATCCATATGAGCTCTCCGATTATGGTTTCAGGGCTGAACTTGAAGGTTTCAGCGGCTACAAGGAACTGGGTCCGCGCCTCATGGGCTGCTAGGGCTATCATGGAGGTGCCTATCTTATTGACCACGGCCCCGTTTACGGCTACGGCATCCGCCCCCACTATCACCTTATCGATGTCGTTCATGAAATATCTGGCGGCTCCGTCCACTATTAGATACGTCTCTATGCCCTCTCCCCCGAGCTGCCTCGCGGTTATCCTGCCCTGGTAGAGCGGCCTAGTCTCGGTTATGAAGACCTTGAAGCTCTTTCCTTCCATATGGGCCTTTTTCAGGATCTCCACCACCGCGGAGCTATTGCAATGGGTCATGAGGATGTCCCCATCCTCTATCCTGCGGCTGCCGTACTCCGCTATCCTCTCGACGGCCTTCAGGGACCTCTCTATAAATTCATCGGCGGCCTCTTTGAAGCCCCTTCTAAAATCCTCTAATGAAGGATTCGACTCTAACATTTTCTTAGCCTTATGCATTACGAACCTCACCCCGTTGGGGAGTGAGACCGCTGTGGGCCTTGAAGCAAGCAGTTTCTTAGAGGCTTCGTCCAGCAGCTTGAACAGCTCCTCAGCGTTATAGGCTTCAGCGTCGCCCGCGAGCCTCCTTAGAGCTTCAACAGCGTATCTGGCTATCGCGGCGGCCCCCCTCACCCTCATCAGCCTTATATCCTCCACGGCCTCATCCAAGAATTCTAGGCGCCTAGACAACATGAACCACCAGACACATAGCTTAGATTGTTACCTCGAAGAATATATACATAAACTGTTTCTCCTAAACGTTTATGGTGGACCTGGGGTTTTCGCCGCCTAAAAATGGATTCCCAGGGTAGATCCTTTTAATCCAATACTATTGCTAATTATCTTCATGGAGGGTTTAAAGTTTATAGCGGGGCTCGACGACGCCGGTAGAGGCCCGGTCATAGGTCCGATGGTTGTGGCAGGGATCAAGCTTAGAGAGGATAGGGTGGAGGCCCTAAGGGAGATAGGGGTTAGGGATTCGAAGGAGCTCTCGGCTAGGTCTCGGGAGAGGCTGGCTGAAGACCTGAGGAGGCGTGTAGATGGATACTATATCGTTAAGATGCTTCCCGAGGTGATAGATAGGTATGTGGATATGTCGATTCGGCCTGGGGGACTTAACTTCCTAGAGGCTAAGGCCATGGCGAAGGTGATATCCAAGCTGAGGCCGGATATAGCCTATGTAGACGCTTCAGATGTGGATTGCGGCAGGTTCTGCGATTGGATTAGGATTAACCTGGGACAATTGAAGGTTGAGCTCATCGGCGAACACCATGCCGATAAGAAATATCCGATAGTATCAGGGGCCAGTATATTGGCGAAAGTCGTTAGGGATAGGGAGGTGCTTAAGCTGAAGAGGATCTACGGGGACTTCGGATCCGGCTACGTCACGGATCCGCGTACGATAGGTTTCCTTAAGAACTATTATCTGGAGCACGGCTCCTTCCCCCCCATCGTTAGGAGGTCGTGGAAGACCCTAAAACGAATAATGAATGGGTCGGAGCGGAGTTAGGCTATCCGGTAAGGCTGTTCTAGGCGGAGAATAAGATAATGAAAACTTTCCTTGCAGTTTAATGAGGATGGTGAATACCCATTATGGACGTTAAAATGGATGCATTGCTGGGGAGGGCCTCATCCACTTGATTAAGTCATCCATCTGAAAAGTTAGGTGGAACAGGCATTAAACTTAGGTATTAAAATTTAATTGCTACCTTAATGGCTGGTGAAGGGATTTACGGGTTCCATACGCCGACTACCATTGCATGATCCTTATCGTATGGATCAAGCTTTAACATTTGAATTATCTTGAAGCCTTTTTCTTCGAGGATCTTTATCTCCTCCTCGAAGACTTGGCTGGGCGGCTTGGTTACGTCTATGCTCCTAGCCTTCAAGGCGATCATGGCTAATCCTTTCTTCTTAAGGTAGATCTCCGAGTTTTCCACTAGTATCTTCGCCTGTTCAGGCTGGGCGACATCGCAGTATACGCCGTCCATCCCGGATTTAGGGATCGGATACCTCTCCGGTATGCGGGCATCCGCTAATATCGGGTAGACGTTCCTCCTATATTTGCATAGGTTGTCTAGGAGCACCCTCATGGCCCTTGCTGAGAACTCGACGCTGTAGACCCTGCCCGATTCGCCTACTATATCGCTCACATGGCTTACGGTGGTTCCTGTGCCGGCCCCTAGATATAATATCCTGTATCCGGGCTTAACCGATATCTCCCTCCCCCCCTTCATTATGAAAGCGGATAACTTGCTCCTATACGGGTCCCACAGCCGATACTCGATCCCATCCTGTTTTACAATTCTTTCATCGTAGACCGTTCGTCCAGGGGCTAGATTCCTAGTGGAAAGCCTCTTCTCATCATCGAGCTCCACCCAGTATACGCCGGGGAACCTCTCATGGGGTCTTACCCTTACGCCTCCTTCCATGCCTCCTCTCCCTCTTAGGAGGGGATTTATAACGCGCCCTTATCTCCGCTATCCTCCTCTCCAAGTCTTCCCTTAACTCCTCGCCCCTGAATTCGCCTTCGTAAGCGTCGAGCCTCGCGGCGATGGCTATCTTCGCCGCTAAGGTTCTAGCGATCTTACCCCTCTGCCATCTAGGCGACTGATGGAGAGGAGCATATTGGAATATTACTCCATGCTTGGGGGGGCGGGACCCAGTTTTTAACGCCCTGAAAAGGGCCTTCTCCGCGCCGAGGACCTGGATGGTGCTGGCCGGCATCTTCGCCAAGTTATCTATCCCCCCAGCTAGGGATATAAGCCTGGCAGCTATGGTTGGACCGATTATCGAAGCCAGGTTGGGGGCAGCCTCCGTCATCGCCCTCTCGAGGGATAGAGCTATCACCCCCCGGGTTTCGAAGAGGGTTATGGTGGCCCTGCAGAAGGATTGAAGCGTATCGAGGTCATCATCGGATATTTCCCCGCCTATAGAGTTTAAGGCGGCTCCCACCAGCCTTTCAGCTTCCCCGTCGGGTATCCCCATGCCCCTTAGGGCCTCGAGGCTCCAGTCGCTCCTCCTCCCCATCCTTAATATGAGTTTAGCGTAAACCTCATGGGAATCCACCATTTTATCCAACTCTGGGAAATGGAAGCCGTACCATTCCCTTATCCTCCCAGAGAAGACGTTTATGCTCCTGTCTATATCGTCTAGGGCTCTGATCATCTGGGCGGCATATAGGTCCCTTCTAGCGGAGACCCCTTTAACCTTCCTCTTAGCTATCTCGTATAGGATCGTCCTTTCAAGCTCGCCGAGCTCCTCAGGCCTCTCTATCAGACCTATGCTCAACGCGTATTCAGGCAGGGAATCCCTGAATCCACCGATGACTTCAGAGACCTTAACCAGTTCAACCTTTAAGCCCTCCCTCCGCAGTAGGTCCATGATGCCGGGATTATCTGTGACTAAGAGTTCATATCGCCTCAGCCTTGGGATAAGCCTCTCTAGGGGCTTAGGGAGGGCCCCCCTATCCACCCCCGTTATGGACTCAACGGCTTCTCCGGGACCCTCAAAGCGTTCTCCATCTAATACCTCGCCGTGCTCGTTCAATACGAATAGGCCTAAAATAGTATCTGCGACGTATGCCTTCATACCCTTTGTTCTCCATTTAAAGTCGGGTTGAGACGTGGACCAGTTTAAATTTACTAGACATCTTTAAGTTAAGGGCTCCCGTTAAGAATATGATGTTAAGGGATAAAAGCTTTGGTGGCACCATGGCATGGACTTATCCATCGAGATAGGGGGTTTAAAGCTTGAGACGCCTCTCATGGCGGCTTCGGGGGTGATAGGGGTTTCAGCGATGCTGGCTAGAAGGGTATTCGCCTCCGGCGCAGGATGCGTAGTGGCTAAGTCCGTGGGGTTGAAGGCTAGGGAGGGATACCCCGGGCCTAACGTGGTTAAAGTTCCATGCGGTTTAATTAATGCTATGGGGCTGCCGAATCCGGGGATCCAAGAGATGGTTAAGGAGTTGAAGGCTATGAAGGGTTTCGGCGTGCCCGTCATAGCGAGCATCTACGGTTTCTCAGTGGATGAATACGGTGAGGCTGCGGAGCTTATAGCGGGGGAAGTGGACGTTGAAGGCTTCGAGCTTAACCTTTCCTGCCCCACAGTTCACGGGACGGGCTTCGAGATAGGGACGGATCCCTTGAAGGTCAGGGAGATAGTGAAGGCCGTGAAGGAGGCTGTAGGGGATAAGCCCGTGATAGCCAAGTTGACGCCCAACGTCACCGATATAGTCTCCATAGGTAAGGCCGCTGAGGAGGCGGGAGCAGACGGGGTCACCGCCATCAATACCGTGAGGGCCATGGCTATAGACGTATACTTGGAGAGGCCCATCCTGAACCCTGGAATAGGCGGGTTATCGGGCCCAGCCGTAAAGCCCATAGCCCTGAGGGCCGTCTACGAGCTCTACAGGGGTCTACGCATACCTGTTATAGGATGCGGAGGGGTAACCTCATGGCGGGACGCCGTGGAGTTCTTCCTGGCGGGGGCTTCAGCCGTCCAGATAGGCACAGCCATCTTATACCGGGACCTTAAAGTATTCAGGGAGGTGAAAGACGGTTTATCCCGTTATCTCAGGGATAAGGGATTAGCGGAGATAAAGCCGCTGGTTGGTAGAGCCCATAGGGCAGGGATCTAAGCGATCCTCTCACACCTTACCCTGTATAATTCGACTTCTGCGCCACGGCATGTGTCGACCAGTGATCCCCCGCAGTTCACGCATACCACGGCCTTCCTCATAGAGTCAAGGGGTTTCCCTGAGGCCTTCGAGTATCCGCTGGCGAGTCTGCAAACCTGGCTTACCGCGGAGTCCGAGGCGGTGGTCTCCACCTCTACTATTAGGAGCCTCCCCTCCTTATCCCTTAGGAGGAGGTCTATAATCCCCGCCGGGGTTTCAGCCTCGCATCCCACGTACTCTAAGCCTTCCTCAAGCATATTGGGGGCGTCGGCTAAAATCTTCTTAAGGGGATCCTCGAGCAAACCTCTAGTGGTGAAGTATCCAGAAGGGCCCTCCCCCAATAATCTCGTCATGAACTCCTCTACATCCATGTAGAAGGTTCCCATGAGATGGGGGTAAACGTCGATGGGCTCCCCGCTGCCATTATAGATTAAGGCGATGGGAGTATTGGCGAGGTTCAGGTTCCTCCCATTGGACAAGGGCAGCCTATAATTCCCTGAGGAAACTATCCTCCCCCTTACTTGGGGTGGTATACTCCTAATCGCGGACTTGAACCCTTCCAGCCGATCCTTAGAGAGCCTCGAAGCATCTATAAACCTAACTTTGACACCCCATTTCTTAGAGGCCTCCGCGGAAAGCTTCTTCAACGATTTAAGCCTCTCGAGGTATCCTGCGTCCCTAGAGTAGAGGACCTTTATCTCCAGCCCTTCTCCCTCCTATAGGCTTCTAAGGAGATGCCTGACCTCCCAGCTAGAAGCCGCCTTTTCGGAGATATAAGATTAGCTTGAGCTTAAGGATTTAGAGGTAGGTATAAGAGGGGGAAGTCCCTTCTCTAACCCTAAATGCTACTGTCTCTCCTTCTCCTTAGATAGATATTCCTTTATCGCCCTATGGAGGGCGTCTGCCGATAGGTTGGAGCACTCCATCTTATTTGGGGGAAGCCCTCCCAGGCTTTCAGCCACGTCCCTTCTGGTTATCTTCAAGGCTTCATCTATGGTCTTGCCCTTGGCCATCTCGGTTAATATGCTTCCGGAGGCTATGGCTGCCGGACAGCCGAATGCTTTAAACTTCACATCTACGAGCCGTCCATCCTCAACCTTTATATATATCTTGATCTGGTCGCCGTCGACGGGGTTACCGAAGCTTCCAACCCCATCCGCATCTATAATCTCGCCCACGTTCCGCGGATTCATGAAATGATCCATGACCTTCTCACTATACATTTTACGGCTTCTCCCCCTTGTGGTGAGGTTGGGCTTTAACGGGTTACAGGGGAGATCCCCCTCAGTTTCTCCACCGTTTCAGCTATAGCCTTAACCGCATACTCTATCTCCGACTCGTTGTTCCATTTACCTAGGGTTAGCCTTAGAGATCCCCTCGCGGCGACAGGATCTAACCCCATCGCGAGGAGGACATGTGACGGCTCCTTTTTCCTAGAGGAGCAGGCTGAGCCTGTGGATGCGGCTACCCCTAATTCGTTGAGGGCGAGAATCAGGGATTCCCCTTCGATCCCCGGGAAGCAGAAGTGCGCATTATTTGGGAGCCTCTTAACGGGATGGCCTGTAAGGATGGAGCCGGGAACCTGATCTACGAGGTCTCTAATGAGGCGATCCCTTAGAGATCTCATTCTATGAACCGTTTCATCCATCTCCTTCACAGCGTATTTAGCTGCGACGCTGAGCCCCACTATCCCTGGAACGTTCTCGGTGCCGGATCTTAGGCCTCCCTCATGGCCTCCCCCGTGGAGGATGGGCTTTACCTCCACGCCTTCCCTGACGTAGAGGGCTCCCACCCCTTTAGGGCCATATATCTTATGTCCCGAGATGGTGAGCAGGGAGACCTTCAGCCTCTCCACGTCTATGGGAAGCTTACCCATCGTCTGAACGGCGTCCGTATGGAGGTATACCCCTCTCCTCTCCGCTATATCACCTATCTCCTCTATGGGCTGTATCGTGCCAACCTCGTTGTTCGCGTGCATCACACTTATGAGGATGGTATCCGGCCTGACCTCCCCCTCAAGTTTTCCGACGTCTACGATCCCATCCCTGTCCACGGGTATATAGCTGACCTTGAAGCCCTCCATTTCAAGCGCCTTGAAGGATTCTAGAACGGCGGGATGCTCTATACTCGAGGTTATGAGGTGTCTTCCTTTCCTTTTAAGGGCGTAGGCTACGCCCTTCACCGCCAAGTTATCCGATTCCGTACCTCCAGAGGTGAAGATGACCTCACCGGGATCCGCGTTTATCGTTTCGGCGACGGCCTCCCTGGCCTTCTCGAGGGCCTCCCTCGCCTCCCTCCCCGCCCAGTGTAGGCTTGAAGCGTTGCCGAACCTTGACTCGTAGTAGGGTAGGATCGCCGAGAGCACCCTCGGATCCAACGGGGTTGTAGCCGCGTGATCTAGATAAACGGTTTTCAGGGATATCCACCTCCCTTATGGATCATACATGTAATAACGTCGTTATAAACATATGTCCGCCGCCACCCAAAGCACAGAGTAAAAACTTAAGTTCAAGGCATGATAAACCTTTCAGAGCCATGACAACTTTAAAAACCATATATGTGGAAAGGGCCATTGCAGGGATTATGTTATGCCTAGGGCTGATAATCCTGTTCCTAGCCGTTAAGAGAGGAGACGTCAAGGCAGTTGAAGGCATCATAGAGAAATATATACCTATATTCCATTAGCCGCTGGATGGTAGACTCCGAGATTAGACGTGGCGTAGGTGTATCCAAGTTGAAGTATAGGCCTTTCAGGAGGGCTGTGCAGCTGGCCTCCCTCATAACGTTGAACATACTCATTCTGAACTATACGCCTTTAGGGTTGAGGCCCTCGAGGTTCTACCTCCCCGTCCCCGTCCTAGTAGGGATAAGCGCTGACATAAGCGCCACCCCGGGACTGCTGGACGTCCTACAAGTAACCCTTTCAAATTCGATGGTGCCCCTCAGCGCGATAGCCGCCACGCTCATAATAGGCTCAATTTTAGGCAGGGCCCTCTGCGGATGGGTCTGCCCCATAGGGTTCATCCAAGACCTGGCCTCCACGCTCAGAGGCAAAGCCGTAAAGGTTGGCAGGGCAACGGACTCCTCAGGGAAGAAAATGAAATACATCATACTACTGGCGGTTATGGGTGTGGTTGGAGTGGTTGGCTTAGCGAGATCGCGTGGAGTGGGATCCTCTTATATAGAGGCTATGGGCGCCATGGCCGATGGACCGTTCATACCCTTCTCGCCGGATAACATCCTCTTCGGCCAAATACCCCGCATGATAGCGGAGGGGAAGATCCCTCTCTCCAGGGATTACATAGGCCTCTTCATGGTCCAAGGCGTGATCCTACTCCTCCTCTTCTGGGGTGGGGCCTCAGTGGCGCGGTTCTGGTGCAGATATCTATGCCCTTTGGGCGGGTTGATGTCTGCCTTTGCGAGGTTCAGCCTCATAGGCTTGAGGAGACATCCTACGAAATGTCTGAAATGCCCTAACTGCGAGAGGGCCTGCATAATGGGGGTTAAAATATTAGGGAGACCCTGGCGTAAACTAAACGATCTCGACTGCATAATGTGTATGGAATGCGCGGATGCATGCCCCCAAGGGGCGATTAAGCCCACCCTATGATCGCCGATCAATATAACCGGATTTAAGATCATACGAAGGGGAGTATGAGAGGAGGGTAATCCTTTGGATATCGCCATAATCGGTGGTGGACCAGCCGGCTTAACGGCCGGCATCTACGTGGGGAGGGCTTTAATGGATGCTAAGCTCTTCGAGGCGGGGATACTCGGCGGCCAAATGGCCCTGAGCGATTCGATAGAGAATTACCCTGGGGTTGATAGGGTTCCAGGATATGAGCTGGCTGAGAGGATGGTTGAACAGGCTAAGGGATTCGGCCTGGACATCGCCATGGAGGAGGTTAAGGAGGTTAGGCCTAGCGGCGGGGTCTTCCATTTGAGGACGGATAAAGGGGAATACTCGGCTAAGGCCATCATAGTTGCCGCGGGTGCGAAGCCTCTAAGATTGGGCGTGGAGGGGGAGGACCGGCTCATAGGTAGGGGCGTCTCCTACTGCGCGACGTGCGATGGTCCCCTCTTCAAGGATCGGGCCGTCGCAGTTGTAGGTGGGGGAGACTCAGCCTTCAAGGAGGCCTTATACTTGGCCAAGCTGGCCAAGCAAGTGTATCTCATCCATAGGAGGGAGGGGTTCAGGGCTGAGAAGATACATGTGGAGAGGGCAAAGGCCACCCCTAACATAAGGTTCTTGCTGAACTCGGTGGTGGAGGCCATCCATGGAGGCGATATGGTTGAAGGGATAACCGTCAGGAACCTGAGGACCGGTGGAAGCCTCAGGATGGAGCTGGATGGAATATTCATATATATTGGAAGGAGGCCCAGCACGGATTTCATAGACATCGTCGAGAAGGATGCTTCTGGATATATAAGGGTGGATGAGAACATGGAGACCTCCATGAAGGGCATCTTCGCCGCCGGTGATTGTACGTCGCCTAAGTGGCGTCAGATAGCTACGGCGGTAGGGGAGGCCGCCAAGGCCGCTATCTCAGCCATCAAATTTGTGGAGGATTCCGGAGGCCGTTAACGGTTTGGAAATCCTTAAATCTGGCCTTCACAAGTGAAATAACGGTGTTATCTATGCCTTCGAGGCCCTCATGCGAGGAGATAGCGAGATACTACCTCCCAGCCATAAGATCTATGATAGCGAAGAAGCTCATGGAGCAGTACGGGCTATCCCAGATCCAGATAGCTGAGAGGCTGGGGACCACCCAGGCAGCGGTAAGTCAATACTTATCCTCGAAGAGGGGTTCAAAGACGGTGAAGGAGATAGAGGGAGACCCCATCTTGGAGAAGGCTGTAAACGAGGCAGCGGAGGAGGTAGCCAAGAGAGGAGGTCCGGACACGCTATCCATCCAGCTATGCAACCTATGCAGCCTAATCCGGGAAGGCAGAAAGCAACGGATAAAAGATTAAAACTGGATTAAAATTAAAATATCCGATGAGAGAATAATTAACTCCTTCGGATTTAGCTGAGCCGGGGTGGCCGAACGGTTCAGGCGGCGGGCTGCAGAACTTTAAAGGGATACGCCGAAACCCGCAGTATAAAGTAAAGATGTCCTACAGGGGCTGAGACGGGTTCGATTCCCGTCCCCGGCTCCACCATTTCTAAAGAGGAGGGGGTGGCCGACGTGTTGACGGTTAATGTCATTCCATCCGTTTATTCTAAAATTTAAATAAATAAAGTGATCTACCTCATTGTTTGGAGAGAGGCTGAATGAAGCTGGATTCCACGCGCATGCCTTTGGCCCATGAACGTATACCTCGCCCGGACATATACGTGGATGGACAGCCTGTCCTAATCTTCGATAGGGGAACCATAAGGAGGAGCGGCCTTGAAGCCCTGAGGGACAATATTGAAGCGGCCAGATGGGTTATGGAGTTTGTGAAGCCCCTCTTCGGGCCGTTCCGCCTGAATAAGCTCATGACCGTCAGGGAGGGACGGTCAACATTAACTTTCCTATCCTCGGATTTGAGAACCATTTTTAGAAAGGTGAAGGTTAAGCATCCCCTAGCGAGGTTCCTGACCGGCGCAGGCATAGCCGTCTCGAGGGAGAAGGGGGATGGAGCCGTGTCGACCATCCTACTTGCCGGGAAGATCCTTGAGAAATGCAGGGGCCTCCTAGATTTGAGAGTTCACCCCACGGTGATACTGGACGGCGTATTATCAGCGTATAAAAAGGCATCGGAGCTCTCGGAGAGATTAGTGGTGAAGGGTCTGAGCCGTGGACAGGCGATAAGGCTGGGGATTAAAAGCGCATTGCTAGGTAAGCTTCCGATGGATGACGTGGACCATTTCACGGACTTATTATATAGGGCCGTTCAGCTTTCAGGGCTGGAGAACCTCATCAGGGAAGGCTCAAGCCTGATAGACTTCAAGAAGGTTCCAGGCGGCTCTTTAAAGGAATCTCATCTAGTCGAGGGCTTAACGCTCACCATGGAGATTCCTCATATGGATATGCCCCGGATAGTGGAGGATGCCCACATAGCCGCGATCCGGGGAGAGTTAAGGATTCCAAATAAGAAGTTGACCCGATACATGGATTACAACTTCAGCTTCGAAGACCCCGGGGAGATTGGGGGATTTGACCGGTTAAAGAGGAGTTTCCTCACCGAGCTGGCCCATAGGGTTATCGACGCCGGGGCGAACGTGGTAATGGTAGAGAAGGGTATAGACGAGTTCCTACTAGAATACTTCGCTGAGATAGACGTTCTAGCGGTTAGAGGTATACCGCCCCCCGAGTTCGATAGGATTGCAAAGGCCGTGGGAGCGAACATCACTACCCACCTAGAACAGACGTCGAGGGAGGATCTAGGATGGGCTGAGAAGATCTTCGAGGCAAAGCTGGGAAAACAAAAACTGTTATATATAACCGGTTGTAGGAACCCGGGCGCCCTCGATATAGTTTTAAGGGGATCCCCCAAGTACTTCTTGGACGATGTGGAACGCGTGGTCAGGGGAGCCCTAGCAACAGCTAGGGCTGTGGCTGAGGATCCCAGGATGGTCTGGGGGGGAGGGGCCTTCGAGGAACAGATAGCCCTACATCTAAGGAGGTACGCCGATAAATTACCCGGTAAAGTCCAGGTGGTTATTAGGGCGGTAGCTGAAGCGTTTGAAGCCATCCCGGCGATGCTCGGCGAGAACATCGGATTAAAGGAGGTCGACGTAACCGCGAAGCTCAGGTCTATGCATGCACAGAATAGATCCACCATGGGGATCGACCAGACTAGGAGGGGAATAGCCGACATGGCTGAGAGCTGGATAGTGGACCCGTTGACTGTGAAGCTTCAGACCGTGAAGTCGGCTTTCGAAGCAGCCATCACAATACTCCGCATAGACGAGTACATAATCTCCAGGGAATTACCTGAACCCGAAAGACATTATGTGGAAAGGATCAAGAAGAAGGAGAAGCAAACCCCAGGAGAAGAATGAATAAAAACCTACGTATTGGGAGGGAGCCAAGATTCATAGGATCAGGGAGAGCCCAGGCTCAGCATCCATTATAGCCGCCATGGTGATATTAGCGCTGGAGATCCCATTCACATTATGGCTCCAACTACTAGGCGCTTTAACTGTATTCCTCCTAGGGGGATTTATTGGAGGTTTACTTCTGAGATCCGATAAGAGGAAGGGGAGGGGATTCGGCGTGGGCGTGGCGGGGTCTACCATCGCATGCTTCATCGAAACAATAGCCTTAATGGTGATGTTGACGGATCCTACGGGGAAGCCCAAGCCGGTAATTTATCTAGCTAATCACGCATTATGGCTTAACTTGAGTACACCGGTGAATTTAATGCTGATCGGGATAATCATAGCGGGAATCGGGGGGATACTAGGCGTCTCGGTTAAGCAAAGAACCGATGAGAATGGGAAAAGATAAAAAAAGTAGGGGGTTTATCTCCTACGTTTATACCGGGAGTTGGGCCTTTAGGTCGTCGTACTTCTCCGTGTAATAGTCTAGATCGTCCGGCAGGTCTGGGGATACGAAGTATCGCGTTATCTTATGCTTGTCCTCGATCGATCCTAGGTCCCTCAGGTTCCCCTTGGGATGAGGTGTGCCCTCTCTGGGCTTCTCGCCGGGCGGGAAGTATTTATCCGGTAGGAACAGTGCGTGTAGAAGCCTCTCAGGCAGATTCCAGAGCTCCGGGTTGTCTGGGAAACACCAATTCTTTATTATCTCATCTATAGGTAGGTAGGTGGCCTTACCCCTGTTGACCCAGTCGTAGAATTCATTGCCCATATACTGCCTCACGTCCTCGTAGTTGCTCGTCATGGTCCCGTAGCCGTTCCTGGTGATGAAGGCCGTCCACCATACGTCGATCCTGAAGTTTATGAACTTTAAGACGTCGTCCAGTATTGGCGTGTGCTTCGATATTATGTCTCCGTTGAACCAGAAGAAGGGCCCGTTCACGAGCCTGGCGTAGTAGGTGGGTGTACCCGCCCTCCTGGAGTCGAGGCATATGGGTTGCCATGTGCTCCCGATCCATATCTCCCTGGTTGAAAGGAGGTTCACAGCGTCCCCGTACTTGAACCAGAAGGTTCTTATCTGTCCAGACTTAACTATTGGGAGTAGGAAGTTATAGATCTTGTCGACCTCATCCCTAGTCAAGTTTGTGAACGCGCTTGTAATGGTGAGCTGCCCCGTCGCATCCAGCTCGTTCGCCGTTTCACCGAACACGGTCATCGACTCGTCCTGCATCATGGCCCTTCCCTTCCACTCCGGGTTCCAAAGCTCCGAATATGAGAAGGAGGTCTTCTCGCCTCCATGTTCCTCGTAGGGGAGCTTCTCTGGGAGGTAGGAGATTGAGTCGAAGTTCCAGTTATTGGAGACTATCGCGAGGTTCTTGTGGGTCTCATAGTCCTCCTCAGAGAACCAGAGGTTGAACTTAAACCGTTCAACCTGGGTTGGGGCTAAATATTTCTCCGGATGAATGAATATGTCCACTATCTTCGACTCATCCCAGCGTGGAAGCTTATCCACAGGGATCGGCTGGATTATACCCGCCCTCTTTATAGGCGGAAACCTAGCTGTCCCGGCTACATCCCATCCATAACCCTCAGTAGCCACTATCCTCTGAGCCATGATGAATAGGTCTAGGTAGCTGGCTTCCACGGACTGCCTATGGACTTTTTCCCAGAACTCAGCGCATTCCGGATACATCATCCAAGCCCCGCCGAGATACCTTAACTTATCCGGTTTAGGTTCCGGTGAATAGTAGTACTCCCAGTTAGGGAACTTCTCGAGATACTCTCTAGGTGCGGGAAGCTCCGTCGGAGTAGGAGTGGGTTTAGGAGTTGGCGTCGCCGGCGCCGTCGGCGTGGGGGTAGGCGTTGCTGGTTTCCTTGTGGCGTAGTATCCTCCTGCCGCTGCGGCTGCGACTATCACGACGCCTGCTCCGGCGTAGGCCACGTACTTACGCCTAGAAACCTTCTTCTCCTCGGACATATCCCATTCCACCTATATTTTAGGTGTGGGGGTATATTTTATCCGTAAACTATATATAGTTTTCTATAGTTTTCTATATCCAGTTTCGCAAGGACCTTGAGTGGTGGAGTATTGGGGTGGAGGCGTTGGCTAAGGCTTTATTGGTGGAGGATCTGGTTAAATGGTATGGTAGGGAGGTTCTAGCCCTTAACAAAGTGTCCTTCGATGTGGAGCAAGGGGATTTCTTCGTCATCATAGGCCCAAGCGGATGTGGCAAGAGTACATTGTTGAAGTGCGTGGCCGGGATACTTGACTGGGATGATGGGGACATATATATAGGTGGGAGGAGCGTCAAGAACGTCCCGGCTTATAAGAGGGAGATAGCTTTAATGCCTGAAACGTATGCTTTGTTCCCTCATATGCGGGTTTACGATAACGTTGCATTCGGCTTAAGGATGCACGGCAAGGATGAGTCTGAGATAAAGAAGGAGGTAAGTGAGGCTTTAAAGCTTGTGGGTTTGGAGGGCTTCGAGAAGAGGTGGCCAAGCGAGCTGAGTGGGGGGCAGAGGCAGAGGGTCTCCCTCGCGAGGGCCATCGTGGTCAACCCCACGGTCCTACTTCTCGATGAGCCGTTAAGCCACGTCGACTATAGGTTGCAGAGGCGGCTTATGGAGGATTTCAAACGGCTACACAACGAATTAGGGAATACGTGGATACTTACAACCCACGTTCAAGAACAGGGATTGAGTATGGCTGAGACCATGATGGTCATGAATACAGGGGTTATCGAGCAGATAGGCAAGCCTGAGGAGATATATACGAGGCCTAGAACAGTGTTTGCGGCGAGGTTCGTCGGGGATATAAACCTCTTCCACGGCGAGGTGACTGCCCAAGAGAAGGATAGATGCACGGTGAAGACCGAGGTTGGAGAGTTGGTCGGCACGTATCTCGGGGAGAGCGATCTCAGGGGGAGGGAGGTAGCCTACGGTATTAGACCTGAGAAGTTGAAGGTCGAGGAGGAGAGAAGTAACGTCTACGATAACATAGTGAGGGGCAAATTAACCGGATACTACTACTTCGGGGAGTCCATGGAGTATTCTTTCAAGGTAAGCGATGGGACGGAGGTTAAGGTGCGCACCCCGCCCATTAAACTCGCTTTAGGCAATGAATACTTCCTGTGCTGGAACGCGGTTGATGGAAGCATACTGGAGCGGCCCTGCATGGTGGAAGGGCTGAACATAGAGGATGTAATTTACGGCAGGTGAGGGCCGCTTGCCAAGGAGCCCCGCGGAGCTCATAGCCAAGTATTCTAAGTACATCCTAGTATTGCCCCCGCTGATCTTCTTCATATTGTTCCTCTTAATGCCCACGATAATAATGCTGCTCTTATCCTTCAACACTGGAGAGGCGACGGTCTTCAACCCCTCGCAGGTTACTATAAAAAACTTTATAGATGTCTTGGGCCGCCCAATGGTCTATAAGATTATGAGGGATACCTTCGGGATGTCCCTGCTATCCGCCCTAGTGGCCCTAGGCATAGCCTATCCCATCGCTTACCTCTTAGCCTTCAAGGTCGAGAACCCCACTGTCCAGAGCATGGTCCTATTCGGCCTCCTTGTCCCCTACTGGGTTGACTGGAGCATCAGAAGCATCTCATGGCTCTCAATATTAGGGGAGGAGGGATTGGTCAACTATATCCTTATGGGATTAGGAATCATCAAGGCCCCATTGAAGGAGCTGCTCTTCACAAGGCTCACGCTAGTGATAATATGGGTTCAGACAAACCTCCTCTTCATGATATTCCCGATATACCTCTCGATGATGAAGATAGACCCTGACCTTTTAAACGTAGCCAAGACCCTGGGGGCGTCTCCAAGGAAAGCCTTCTACAATGTAACCTTCAAGCTTTCACTACCGGGGGTTATAATAGGGGTGATATTCGTCTTCGTATCAACCCTAGGAGACTACGTTACACCCGCCCTCTGGGCTGGAGGATTGCAGATGCTGGGCCTCACGATCCAGAACTATGCCTGGGCCTTTAGATGGCCGCTGGCAGCGACCTACTCGGTGATAATGCTAGCCATTACAGTGGTGCTGCTTTATATACTGCTTAAAATAGCTAATATAAAGCAGGTGTTCTACGAGTGAGGTGAAATGCCGTGAAGGACAAGGCTAAAGCCGTGCTCACCGCTTACACGGCCATCATTATATTCATATTCTACCTCCCCTTAATCCTAGTAGTGATATTATCGTTCAAAGCCGGCGCTAAGATCTCCTTTCCTATAGATAAGTTCGACCTCTACTGGTATTTCGGGGAACCCGGCAAGATAGGTACAAGCGGTTTCGCAAGCGGAATATTCCATGACCCCTACATAGCCAGGGTTGCAAGGGACTCCATCCTCTTAGGCGTGGTGAACGGAGCAATCGTGATGCCTCTAGTCTTATCGGCGGCCCTCGCCTTCAGGCATAGATTCGCCGGACGCGACCTGATATTCTACCTCTTACTAATGGGCTTTGTAATACCCGCTGTAATATTAGGGTTAGGGGCAAACCTCTTCTATAAGGCGATAGGGATAAAGGAATACTCCCTTTGGACGGTACTCCCCCTACATATAGTGTATACTCTACCCTTCGGACTCATAATAACCATGGCTAGGTTCGACCCCATGATGGTTGAATATGAGAACGCTGCGAGAACCCTTGGAGCCAGCGCATGGAACGTCTTCAAGAAGATAACCTTCCCACTCATAAGAACGGAGGCGATATCCGTCTTCTTCTTCGCCTTCACGCTCTCATTCAGCGAACTGTTAAGAGCAGCCTTCGTAGTCGGCGGGATTGGTACGCTGAGCACCTATATATATAATCAGATGTCTGTCACGGCTCCAACTCCAAAATGGTTCGCCATGGGAAGCGTAACCACAGCGATATCTCTGATAATCCTGTTATCCCTAGCCTATATAATGAGCAGAGGACAACGGAGGGCAATTTAGAGACGCATAGATCCTCCCGCCAACCATAACGATACCAATTTGAGTAAAAACCCTTATTTACTGATCAGGCATCTCTAACCATTCCTGGTTAGCTTAGATCGACAAAAATATTGCTTCCTTTCGGGCGAACCTAGGAACCGGCCCATGCGCGGAAAATAAACTAAAATAAAATAAAAAGTTGAGGGGTTTATATGTGGTAGCCTAGTTTATTCTTTCCCTAGTTTCCTCGCGAGTTCAGCCAGTTCCGGATGGATCACTCTTCCCTCTTCGATTATTTTTTCGCCGTCCAGCCAGACCGTGGAGTTCAGGCAGATCCCGTCGAAGTGGGATATCGCCTTTATCCCCTTAGCCTTGAACATGGGGCCTTGATGTCCGAATCCCCACTCTGTGCTTCCCCAGACCCTCTCATCCTCGGTGCAGAGCCCTGAGAGTTTAGCTCCCGGATTGAACCCGTAGCATACATGGGCTGCACAGTACATGTTGGGGTCTCCGAGCTTCTTAAGCCACTTCTTCACTATCTCAGCTTCCCTTCCTCCCTGAATCTCTGCGATCTTCCCCTCTTTGACTATGAGCTTTACAGGCTCCTTTAGTATGCCTAGGTCTGCTTCTCCCCCTCCCGAGAATGACCCGTCGAAGACTATGGTCCCATTTATGCTCTCCTCTATCGGGGCCCAGCCCATCTGCCCTAAGAGGAAGTGTGGTCCAGGCGTATCCGCGAACAATTCGCTGGTCACAGGCCTCTTAGGATCGTTCTCGAAGGATACATCGTTTCCGGCGGGGGTCGTTATCCTCATCCTCCTTGCCTTCCTAGTCATGTCCACTAGGAGGTTTTGGAACTTCGCCTGGGTGTCTATGTCGATCTTACCTATACACCTGACTATCTGATCCACGTTTAAGCCGCCTATGAAGAGGTATCGTACCCTGTTGGTGGCCATAGCCTCGTCCCATGGCGTGGAGTAGAGGAGCCATTGATTGTTCAGCTCGATCCAGACGTCGGTGTTAGGTATAGCCGCCTTCAAAGGGTCTGGATGATACGGGTCGCCTACTTTCCCGTAGCCCGGCGGGGTGGAGTGCCAGGCCACCATGACCTTAGCCTCAGCGGCCTCAGCGGCTTTAGCTATCTCCTCAGCCACCCTCCATTCCTGCGGTCCATCAACTGTAATAAGGACGCTTTCCCCAGGTTTAACCTTACAGAGCTTGTTCACAACCTTGTAGGCTGTCTTTCCAAGTTCTAGATCCATAAGGGATGGCATGCCGGATACCTCCATTTAACCGCGATAATAGAATAGAGGGCTGTCGATTTATAAAAGTTAGCATGTAAAACCTTTAACCTGCCGGATAGACGCCTCCATCTATACGGGATTCCACTACCCTCAAGGCTGAGAGATTCGGCTTAACCCGGGTTTAGCATAAACTATTTAATCCTCGTTGAGCTTTAAAGGAGCCGGTGAAACTCCATGTCGGAGGAGGAGAGCAAAGCGGTAACGGAGGCTGTGTGGCAATTCAGCGAGGAGGCACGGCTCGTAGGAACATTCGAATCCCTCGGAATAGACTTCGATAAGTATATTCTAGCCTCATTCTACTTTGAAGTGAAGGAGGGATCCTCTACCCAAGTGGAGGCTGAGCATATAGCCGCTGAGCAGAGCACCGGCACATGGACCCCCGTCAAATATGAGACCGCTGAGGTTAGAAGGAGATACGGCGGCAAGGTTCTAAGGCTCTTCCAGCTTCCGGGAAACCCTAATTCCGCCATAGCCGATATAGCCTTCCCAGCCGAGAACTACGACCCCGTGGTAGGCGGCTTACCCAACCTCCTCTCATGTATAGCAGGCAACATTTATGGGATGGCGGATTTCAAGGCCATCAAGCTATTAGACTTCCACCTCCCTAAACATTGGCTGAGGGAGTTTAAGGGTCCGAAGTTCGGCTTAGAGGGAGTAAGGGAGATCGCGGGCACAGCCAGGGATAGGAGGCCCCACCTCGGCACCATAGTTAAACCCAACTTTGGGATAGACTATAAGACCCACGCCCACATTGTATATGAGGCTGCGGCGGGCGGATGCGACTTCGTGAAGGACGATGAGCTGCTCGTGAACCCTCCATACAACAGCCTTGAAGATAGGGTTGCAGCCTGCTCTGAGGCCATAGACAGGGCGAGGGAGGAGACTGGGAGGCAGACCCTCTACGCCATAAATATAACCTCGCCAGCCCATAAGATACTAGGGGTTGCTGAGAAGGTCCAGGCGAACGCGGGCAAGGGGGTAATGTTAATGGTGGACTTCGTATGGGCCGGCCTATCCGCGATACAGGCACTAGCCGAAGATCCCTCGATAAAGCTTCCAGTACACTGCCATAGAGCAGGCTACGCCGCGTTCACGAGGAAGCCCGATCACGGCATGACCACCCTAGCCCTCTCCAAACTGGTTCGCATAGCTGGAGGGGACCAGCTCCACACCGGGACGGCCGCGGGGAAGATGCATGGGAAGATAGCGGACGTCCAAACGATAAACAGAGCCTTAAGAGCCGAATGGCTCCACCTGAAGCCTACTATGCCAGTGGCATCCGGAGGGATACACCCCGGAAACCTGCATTGGAATATAGCCTTCCTAGGCACCGACATCACGGTAAACCTCGGCGGAGGAATCCATGGCCATCCAGACGGTACTGGCATAGGCGCCAAAGCAGCCAGACAGGCGTTAGACGCTATCCTAGAGGGTGTACCCCTAACCGAGGCCGCGGAGAGGCACCCCGAGCTAAAGCGGGCACTCCAAAGATGGAGCTACGTACCGATACCAGCGGAACTCGAAAACCTGAGGATCTGGTGGCCCAAATAAAACCCCCAACTATTATTTTGTAAGAGATTGTAATCGAGAATAAAATGCAACCCACTAATGGTTAAACAATAAATTATTTAGGGGTCCACCGGGATCAACCCCCAAGCCTAGATAGAAGATAGCCTCTGCTTAAGTAGGGCTTTTAATTCTAGGAGAGGAAAGGCTTAAAGCTATTCCCCGATATCTCATGATTTAAACGGTGTAAACCATATGCGTGGTGTTGGATTTGGGTAGTTCCCCTAAGATGTGGATTTCCCGGGACTACTCCCGGTGCAGCGGCTGCAGGAGGTGCGAGATCGCCTGTTCCCTCTATCATGAGGGCGTCATATGGCCTGAGGCTTCGCGTGTAAGGGTCTTCATGCTGGTGCCCGGCGCGGAGGTACCCCATCTATGCGCCCAATGCGACGATTATCCATGCGTTAAAGCCTGCCCCTTCGAGGCCCTCTCCGTCGACGATAGGACTGGGGCTGTGATAGTTGACAGGGAGAAATGTACCGCCTGCGGGATCTGCATAAACGCTTGTCCGGGGCATATTCCCCACCTCCATCCCAGAGATGGTTACGTCCTAATATGCGATCTCTGCGGCGGAGACCCCCAATGCGTTAAGGTATGCCAGGAGGGTAAATGGGATGCCCTACGCCTAGTCAGGGAGATGCCCCAATCATGGCAGCTTTACACTACGAAGCTCTATGCGCGAACCCCAGAGGATATTACGAGGGACCTCGTCAAGGTCCTCTTCGGGGAAGCCTCCGAGGAGATGATCTAGATGAAGGGATATGCGGGTAAATTCCTAGAAGTAGATTTAACTTCGAACAAGGTGGCCGAAACCAGGCTCCCGGAGGAGACCCTTAGACGCTATATAGGCGGTAGAGGATTGGCTTCAAGGATCCTCTGGGATAGAATCGGGGAGAAATGGGATTCAGTGGATCCCTTAGGCCCGGAGAACATACTCCTCATCCTTACAGGGCCGTTAACGGGATACTTTCCCGGCGGCCGGATCTGCGTATCAGGGAAGTCCCCGCAGAGCAATGGGATAGTTGGATCCACGGTTGCAGGCGAGTTCGGCATCGAACTTAAATGTGCGGGATACGATGGGATCATAGTCTCCGGTGAGGCGGATAAGCCGACCCAACTGTTCATCTTCGATTCCCACGTGGAGCTTAGGGATGCCTCCCATATCTGGGGCTTAGAGGGAAAAGAGACGTTTAGGAGGCTCGTCAAGGAGGGGCGTGAAGAACTCAGGAGGATTAATCCAAGGTTCGGCGAATGGAAGGATCCATCCATCCTATATATCGGGCCTGCAGGCGAGAACAAGGTTAGGGTGGCGGCGGTGATGGCTAAGTGGACCCATGCGGCGGGGTACGGCGGCTACGGCGCGGTCATGGGATCGAAGAAGCTTAAGGCTATAACCGTTAAGGGGAGCGGCCCCCTCCCTGAAGTGGCGGATATGGAGGGGGTTAGACGGCTCATAGGCGAGGTATGCGATGAACTCTACAAGAACGAGCTTTTCAGGAGGTGGGGTACAGGCCACGGCGGCTACTATTACGGCAACCAGACCAGCTCCGAACCTGTAAGAAACTGGCAGGAGGAATGGCATGACGTCAAGGATTATGGTGTAGACCGGTTTGATGAAAGGGTCTGGGTGAAGAGGTTCTGGGGAGACTACGGCTGTCCAACCACATGCCTCAAGGTTGCCATGCCTACCTCAGGGCCATTAAAGGGCGCCGTAAGCGATAATCCTGACTATGAGCTCCAAGCCTACGTAGGGACGAACCTCGGGGTCTTCACGCCTGAAGGTAACACTTACTTATCGGCTAGGGTAGACGACCTGGGGATCTGCGGCATAAACGGTGGGAACGTCCTAGGATTCGCCGCGGAACTATATCAGAGAGGCCTACTCACAAAGGATGAGCTCGAAGGCATTGACCTGGAATGGGGCAACGTTGAGGCATTCGCGAAGCTGCTCGAGAAGATCGCCTACAGGAAGGGGATAGGCGACGTATTAGCCGAGGGAACCTACAGGGCCGCATTAAAATTATCGAAGGAGAAGGGTGAAGAAGTACTGAAATACGCCGTCCAATCTAAGGGCATCGCGATAGGAGCCCATGGAAACAGGAGCACCCTAGACTATCCATCCTACATCGCCTACGCCTGTTCCGTCCAGGGGGGAGACCACACCTCCATAGCCCACCTACCCTTAAACCATGGCAACAGTGAGCTTACTATAGCCCTATACGATTCAGCGGTCATATGCTGGTTCAACGCTTGGACATTGCCTGAGACCCTTGTATGGGACTTCATCAACAAGGTTACCGGATGGAACATTTCCGGAGAGGAATGGTACGATGAGATGGCTCGAAGGATCATCAACATACAGAGGGCAGCCCTCCTAATAGGCGGCCCGGACTTGAGATGGAAGCCCAGGGAGAACGATGAGAATCCTCCCAGATTCTATGAGCCTTTACCCTCAGGACCTAAAAAGGGTAGAGGGGTCGACAGGAGAGAATTTGAGGAGATGCGCATGGAATATTACTCCGCCATGGGCTGGGATGAAAACGGGATACCTAAGGGTGAAACACTCGAAAGGCTGGGACTAGGGGAAGTAGATAGGGTCCTTAAGGATAAATTAGGTAGATAAATCCAATATTGGATGTTCAACATCTTCAACCCTTTTTTAGGTCCTATTTTATTTAGCCCTAGGTGGTGGGCTTCCAGCCCCTATGAACGGTGTCTAAAATGATATATATTCATCCTAAAGCCGAGGTTGGTGATAGAGTCGAGCTCGGAGACAACGTTTCGATTTGGGCCTTCGCTGTGATAAGGACCGATGAGGGAGCCGTTAAGATAGGCAGCAACTCCAACATACAGGAGCATGTAGTGATACATGGTATGAATGTTGAAATCGGCGAAAACGTTACGATAGGTCATTCGGCGATAATTCATGGAGCGAGAATAGGAGACAACGTATTGATAGGGATAAACTCCATAATCTTGGACGGCGCGGAGATAGGGGATTGGGTCATAGTGGCCGCCGGAGCCGTGATACCGCCCGGCACCAAAATCCCGTCAAACTCCCTGGTGATGGGTGTCCCCGGGAAGGTTAAGAGGAGCCTCACCGATGAGGATAGGAGGCTCATCACATCGTCATACCAGGAGTATCTCAAGAGGCTCCCTAAAATCTCTAGGTGAAATTATCTAAATGAGAACCCAGCCCGAAATCCCCTAGGGAGTATACACCATTCAATAGTGGACCATCATTGGAAGCATGAAACCGGGATGAGGTGGATACGTGAAGGCTAGCCTAATAGTTCCCGCCATTCCTTTACGACCCTTGTTGTGCCCTCATAATCTGATTCTTTATATCTTCTACTCCTCATCAGCCCTATCCTATCCGGTATTCCGAGCTTGGAGTATATCTGGAAGTATTTCGGGTAGTCGTCTACGACCCTAGCTATCCTGGATCCCTCCGCTGCCTTTAGTAGGAGCCTCCTCCTCACGTCCATAGGGTTATTTAGGAAATCCTCTAATGATGGGCTCATCAGGATCTCATCGTCTCCGGTGGGGAACCCTAGCCTTTCCAGCTCCCTTAACGTCAGCTGCCTCATGTTCTCCGTCCTACCCGTTATATACACTATTTTATAGGCTTCAGCCCATTTATTTAATACCTCAGCCGCCCCCGGTATAGCCTTATCTAAGGCTAGAAGGCCAACCCCTTCCTCCCTGTAGCATAGAAGGGTTCTCCAGAATTCGAGCCATATATCCCACCTGTCCGGGGCGTAAATACTCAGGATTTTCCTCGATGGGTTTTCCTCGATGACCTCCAATGGGATCTCTAAGCCTAACACCAGCTTCCAAGCGGATCTCTTTCTAGACGACGTGTCTATGAGCGTCTCATCGATATCCACAACTATCGAGTCTTTCAACCTAGTCCTCTCCATCTGGCTTATTACCCGGAAGGCTTTAGGTATTAGAGCCTTTCTCACCCGCTACTTTACTTCGCGTATCATCGCGGGCAGAGATGGGACTTCTAAGCCCTTTAAGTATAAAGCTCATACGGCCATGATGAACGGCGATTCCTCAATAAACCGGGGTTAAGAGGTGAGATCTATGGGGCTCACTTCCGAGTATCCAGCCTCCTTAGGCGTTATAGGGCATCAACTACTATTTTTATTAAAGGTAACTCGATTAGAAGCCATGATATAGAGGTTTAAGGTATGATCCTCAGGGTTGGCTATCCTTTAAAGATCGCTGTTGTGGGTTACCAGAACTCGGGCAAGACATATGCAGCTGAACTGACAATTAAAGCCTTGAAAAGCTATCCTTTAAAGATTTTAGCCGTGAAGCATGTTCCCGACGACTCCTTCTCCATCGATAGAAGGGGGAGCGATAGCTGGAGGATGAGGTCCGCTGGCGCAGACGCTGTGATTGTGGCGTCGCCGAAGGAGTTATCCGTGATATACCCCGGAGATGGAGGGATGGATTATGGCACCCCCCAATACCAGAGGATTATAAGGGACTACGACGTGATAGTGATGGAAGGCTTTAAAGATAAGGCATTAAGCGACCCCAGCATAGCCAAGATATTATGTGTAAGGAATACGGATGATTTGGATGCCTTCAACTCGAAGTTGAAGGGGGATTTGGTCGCCTTATGTTCCCTATCCGACTTAGATGGTTTAACTCTAATCCTTGGGCGGCAGGACGATGAATTAAGGCGGAGAGTAACCGAATATTTTGAATATTTCACGGAGGTTAAAAGGATAATGGGAGAGCTTCCCCGACTAGATTGTGGGAGGTGCGGCTACCCATCCTGCTTTGAGATGGCGAAGGCCATATATAGGGGACGGGGAAAACTCGAAAACTGCCCCGTAGCTTCATCCTCCCTAGATGTAGAGGTTGAAATAGGCGATTCAAAGCTTCCCATGCAACCTTTCGTAGCTAGGATGATTAAATCCACGGTTCTAGGGATGATCTCCAGCCTCAAAGGCGCAGAGATAACAGGAGATGAGAAACTTAAAATAAAGATAATCCAACAGTGATGAGGCGGATCCACTACGTAGATCGGTGGCTCACTCAAATGACTGGGTATGCCCTCAAACCCGGATCATACAAGGTATGGAGGATGGATAGATGCGTCGGGTAAGGGCACATCTATACATATCAGGTCGTGTACAGGGGGTTTTCTTCAGATATGAAACCCGCCGAGTAGCGAAGGATCTGGGAATATCGGGGTGGGTGAGGAACCTGCCCGATGGACGAGTAGAAGCCGTCGCGGAAGGAGAAGAGGGAGCCGTGGAGGAATTTATTCAATTTTGTCGGAGGGGCCCGCCAGCGGCGAGAGTAACTAAAGTAGAAGTTGAGTATGAGGAGCCTAAGGGGGAATACCGCGACTTCGCGATCATATATTAGGTGAACCTGTACTGGGATCTCTTAACTCCCAAGGAACGTAAAGACCTCAAACTAATTGCTCTCGGCACCAGGTTAATCTAGGTCTAATCACCCAGCCAAACCCGTTTATGTAAGTTCGTTTAAAGAATTTATAGGATACTCCACCCGCGAAGGAGAGGGGGGAGTTACTGGATACCGGTGAGATAAGGACCTGCCGGTTAACATGTTTATATACCTTTAATCTAAATGCATCAAAGATAAAGGCTTTATCCTGTCACGAACAGTTGGCGAAACGATATAGATTCAAATTCCCAGGTGGTTCTTAGGTATCGGATCCAGAATCGATGCCGATTTAACAGGTCAAAGCTTAGAAGGCTTCCGTGAGTATGGATGTTGGTGCGGCCGCCGGGATTTGAACCCGGGTCTTTGGCTTTCCTTGATCGTAAAGGCCCTTCATCTTGGAGGGCCAAGGTCTTAGACCAGGCTAGACTACGGCCGCATAAAGGCTGGGATGTGCCTCGTCTCCTATGATTAAATGTTGGGACATATTTATTTCTTTTACAGCACATAGATCGTATTTTAAAGAATTATTTTAAACTTATTGATCGAAGGATTGTCTTAGCGGCTGTCGAATTATCGAACATGCGCTGAAGGCGGTTAGGGGTAGGCATAGGTCTCCGCTGGGGATTAACGCTGTAATCTCGGCCATGCTGGACGGCGGCTCCCCTAGCCCATTCCCATTCGAATATGTTTATGAACTTGTATATACAGATTCTACGGGGAAGTTGCCTCTATTAGGGTTGTTCGATCCTTGGCACGGAAGGCTATGTACATGTCCCGCCAAGTATAGCTTGGCTCCCTACACCGGTTGCAGCCACGCCTGCCTATACTGCTATATAACCAGTTATATACGAGACCCCTTCCATGCCAGGCCTAAAAGGGATCTCCTATACCGGTTGGGGAGGGAGCTTCGAAGGGGTGACCGGTCAAAGCCCGTATCCATGGCTAACAGTTCGGATCCCTATACTCCCCCCGAGGATAGGCTGGGGCTCACCCGTAAAGTGTTGAGGCTCCTATATGAGGAGGGCTTCAAGGTATTAATAATAACTAAATCGAACCTGGTCGTCAGGGACCTAGACATTATAAGAGGGGGCTGGTGCGCCGTATCGTTGACTATCACCATGCTGGATGACGGGTTGGCCCGTCTTATAGAGCCGGGGGCTCCACCTCCAAGCCTCCGCCTAAAGGCTTTAGGGGAGATCGCCTCCCACGGAGTTCCCTGCTCCATCAGGTTTGACCCCATCATACCCACTGTAAACGATAGCTTAGAGCTGGTGGAGGAGCTGGTCTCAAAAGCCGCCGAGAGCGGCGCGTCGCATATAATCGCCTCGACCTATAAGGCCAAGCCGGACAACTTTAAACGCTTAACCTCGGCTTTAACAGAGGCCCAAAGGATGAAACTTGAAGAACTCTATCTGCGTAAGGGTCGACGTATAGGTGGAAGCATTTACTTACCCGAGGATTTAAGGTTCAGGCTGCTGCTGAGGGTTAGGGATGCAGCCGCCAGGTACGGGATCTCTTTCTCCACCTGTAGAGAGGGCCTAGCCCATCTTAACGAGGCGGAGTCATGCGATGGAACCCATCTCATCCCGTCTGTGAGGAAACATTTAAGACATGCCCTTTAGCTAATAGCAGCATGAGGAGACCGCTTATGGATAAGGACACGGTCATGGAGGTATTGGGGAAAGTCTATGATCCGGAGTATCCGCTCTCAGTCACGGAGTTGAAGATAGTGGAGGAGGAGGATATAGATATATCCGATGAGGGCTTAACCGTGCAGTTTAAGCCGACTACGCCCTACTGTCCCATGGGAGGCATCATAGGCATCCTGATAAAATATGCCTTGGAGAAGAAGTTGGGGATCCCGGTTAAGGTGAAGGTCAAAAGTGGAAGCCACGTCCAAGAGGAGATCTTCAACGAGATGCTCAACCAAGAGGATAAGTACCGGGAGATCCTTAAGAAACTGGAAGATTCAGGAATCCTGAAGAGCTGCGTCTCCTTCTAAGGCTATCTACCCCTCCGAAGCTTTCAGGTTTAGGTGTGGCTGGCTGGTTTAAGCCTTCTCAGCGAAGTCCTCAGGCTTCGGATGCTCAGGGCTTAAGCCCTTCCGCTCCCTCACGGAACGTATCACCTGCTGCATCATCGACGCTGGCACAGGAGCCCACCTCGAGAATTCTAGGCCCCAGAAGGCCCTGCCGGCTGTGGCGCTCCTTAAGACCTCTGAGAGGTCGAAGGTTTCAGCGGTGGGCAGCTCCCCTGTGACGTATACTAGATGCTCCTTCTGCTCCACCGATATGATGCGCCCCCTCTTCTGGGTTACCACGCTGGTGACGGCTCCTAAGAGTTCAGGCGGCACCTTCACGGTTATCCTCTGTATAGGCTCTAGGAGGCATGGATCCGCGCTGAGGAACGCCGCGAAGATCGCCCTCCGGGTCATCGGCATTATCTGGGCCGGCCCCCTATGCACCGGGTCTTCATGTAGGGAGACATCCACTATCTTAGCCTTCAACCCCCTGATCTGCTCGTAGGCCAGGGGGCCCTCCTTTATCGCCCATCTGAATCCGGCTATGATCATATCCCTCGCCTCATGAAGGTACTGGGCCCCCTTAGTGGCGTCTACGAGCACATTAAAGGTTGGGTCGAGGCACCATACACCCCTAGCCTCATCCGCCGGCCAGCCGTGCTCCCTTAGGATCTCCGCCATGGCATGTTTATCCATGTACTCGCCGAGTTTACCCCCCTTCATGAGCTCTATTATCTCATCGCCTAGGGGCTCGACCACTATGTATATCTTATTATGCCTATTCGGGGATTTCCCCTCAAATGGTCCAGCCGAGGATCTTATAGCCTCCCGATATATGACTATTGGACGGGAAGTAACTATCTCTAGGCCCGTCTTCTCGATGAGCGTGGTGGCTATCTCCAAGTGGAGCGTGCCCATTCCCGATATGAGGTATTCCCCGGTCTCCTCGTTTATCGTCGTGACGAGGTTCGGATCCTCGATGGACAGCTTCCTCAGTATATCTACGAGTTTCGGCAGGTCCCGGCTGTTCTTAGGCTCCACAGCTATAGTGACCACGGGCTCAGTCACGTATCGTACAGCCTCGAAGGGTGCGACGTCCCTCGTCGTGGATATGGTCTCCCCAGCCCTCGCATCCTGTAACCCCAGTAGGGCGGGTATATTGCCCGCGCCCAGGGACCCTACAACCTCCCTGTATGGTCCCATGTAGATGCATACCTGCTGCACCCTAGACTGTCTATTCGCGTTTATCAGGTATACCATGTCGCCCTCATGTATAGTCCCTGAGAAGAGTCGGCCCGTAGCTACGACCCCTGCCTGAGGATCCACTACTATGTTAGTTACGCACATCACAGCCGGCCCGTCGTCGCTGCAGTTTATCATGGCCTCACCCGCCTCGCTCTCCAGCTTACCGGTCCAGATCTTAGGTATCCTATACCTTTGTGCGACATGGGGGGGAGGCATAGCCTCAACAACCATGTTGAGGATCGCCTCATGCAACGGGGCTCTCCCCCTCAGGCCTTCAACATCCCCAGAAGTGTAGGCCTCCACTATGTCGCTGAACCTGATACCCTTATCCTTAGCTATCTCGAAGGTGAAACCCCAACGATCCTTTGCGGAGCCCATGGCCACCGTGTTCTCAGCGAACCCCACCTTCCATGCATCCTTAAACTCTGGTTCAGCATACATCTCTATCAGGTTGTTGAAGTCCCTGATGATCCTTGAGATCTTCTCCTGGATCTGATCCGGGGTGAGCTTCAACTCCTTAATCAGCCGATCTATCTTATTTATGTAGAGGACCGGCCGCACCCTCTCCTCCACGGCTTGACGGGTGACCGTCTCCGTCTGAACCATGACCTCCTCCACGGCGTCCACGACGACCACAGCCCCATCTATAGCCCTCAACGAGCGGGTAACCCTCCCCGAGAAGTCCACGTGTCCAGGAGTGTCTATCAGATTTATCACGTATGGAGTTTCCCCTCTGACGTGTAGGAGGCTTGCATTAGCCGCCTTTATGGTCATCTGCCTCTTCTGCTCCTCCTCCATATAATCCAAGGCTAGGGCGGTTCCAGCGAGGGATGGAGAGAGCAGGCCTGCAGCCGCAAGTAGAGAGTCGGACATAGTGGTTTTACCATGGTCTACGTGGGCAATGATCCCTATATGTTCCGGATGTAAAGGATAAATCCTTTACATCTTTCGGATCTGATCTTTATTGCCCACTATCTTCAGGATCTCACCGGTCGTCTTAAACTTCGGCAAGTCCAATCACAACCTTGATATAGCTGACTATTGAGGGTACAATACGAAACTGCTTTTATACATTGTGGTTCATTAGGAGGCTCAGGTAGAATTGAGATGCATCGTATTGTACAGCGGTGGTAAAGACAGCAACCTAGCCCTATGGTATGCCGTCCACCAGGGATGGAGCGTCGAGCTTCTGGTCTCAGTCGTACCGGCGGATCCGGAATCCTACATGTTCCACTATCCCAACGTGGAGTGGACGAGGCTTCAAGCGGAGGCTTTAGGCTATCCCATCAGGATACTCCCCATGAGAAAAGATGAAGGGGAAGGGGAAGGGGAAATTCAAGGGTTGGAGGAGGCTTTAATGGTCATCAGGGATACGGTAGGATTCGACGCCGTTTTATCCGGGGCGGTTATGAGCGATTATCAGAGATCTAGGATCGATAGAATATGCGAGGATCTAGGGGTTCGCTCGATAGCCCCACTATGGGGTAAGGATCCTTTCAATCTCCTCCGAATAGAGGTGGAGATGGGCTTCAAGTTTATAGTAACGGCCTGCGCGGCATATGGCTTGGGTCAGGCTTGGCTGGGTAAGCTGTTCGACATCTCAGATTTAGAGGGTATCCTTGAGGCTTATAACAGGTTCGGGGTTAATCCCGTCTTCGAAGGAGGAGAAGCTGAGACCTTTGTGGTGGATTCCCCCCTCTTCAAGTATCCCATAAAGATAAGGGATTCGGAGAAGGTCTGGTATGGGGATAGGGGATACCTCTTTATAAGGGATGCTGTGCTGGGTTCAAGCCGCCTCTCCGATGAGGCTGGATACGGCTGAATCAACGGCTGAGTAAACCGCTCTCTCATCCACCGTCTTAAATCTACGCTTATACATGAGGATTTTTCCATCTACTATGACCGTGTCTACGTTGCATCCTTTAGCCGAGTAAACCATGTGGGATACCAGGGTTGAGGGGGCGTGTATAGGCCTCAGGTTGGGCGATTTAAGGTCCATAAGGATTATGTCCGCCCTCATACCTTCGGAGATGCTTCCTATCCTATGGGATAAGCCTAGAGCCTCCGCCCCCCCTATCGTAGCCATGTCTAAAACCGTTTGGGCTGGGGCTACGGTTGGATCCCATCTATGAGCCTTATGGGCTAAAGCGCATACCTTCATGGTCTCGAACATGTCTAGGCTGTTATTGCTGGCCGCCCCATCGGTTCCCAGGGAGACCGTGACACCCTCCTCCATCATCTCGGGGATGGGGGCTATACCCCCCTCAGCCAGCTTCATATTAGAGACGGGGCAGTGGGCCACCTTAACCCCCCTCTCGGCTAGAAGCCTGACCTCTCTACGGGTGAGCCATACGGAGTGGGCTGCCACCAGCCTATGGGAGAGGAAGCCTATCCTATCGAGGTATTCAACCTCCCTTAACCTATATTTCTTCTCGAAGTCAACCTGCTCCTTTCTAGTCTCAGCCAAATGGATGTGGAGGGGGATCCCCTCCCTCTCCGCGATCTCTTTAGCCTTTAAAAGCGTCTCCTCTGAGCAGCTGTAAGGTGCATGTGGAGAGATCGCTATCCCGATCCTAGGGTCCCCCATACCCCGTATCCTCCGGATATAATCCTCAGCTAACCCCACTTGCCTCAGCCCCTCATCCCTGTCCATGAGGTCGATCAATGCATGGGATACGTAGGCCCTCATCCCTACCTCCCTAGCGGCTCTAGCCACATAGTCTGGATAAAAGTACATATCTAGGAGGCATGTGGTTCCACTCCTTATCATCTCGAGGCATCCTAGGAGCGCGCCTAAGTAGCATATATCGCCTGTGAGCTTCCTCTCTAGGGGCCATATCTTATCTTCAAGCCACTCCTTGAGGTGCATATCATCGGCGTATCCCCTGAAGAGGGTCATGGATACGTGGGTGTGAGCGTTTACGAGGCCGGGTAAAGCTAGCTTATCCTCACCATCTATGACGAGGTCAATATTCCTTGCTTTTATCCGCTCTTTCGATACCGCCTCGATTAGGCCGTCCCTTATAAGTATGGAGCCACCCCTGATTATCTCCCTGGAGACGTTCTGAGTTATTATCCAGGAGCACCCCTTTAACAGGATGCTTGAAGGCGGAGGAGGCTTAGGCAAGACGGCCACTCCCCAAGCTTGAACCTCTTAAGCATTGCATCTTAATAAATTAAAATTACTATTTCTCAATGGTTGACGGCTTATCCTACTCTATCGTGGCGTGCCTGTTCCGCATGTCCTCCTCGGTCTTACCCATCCTTACCATGAGCTCGGCTATTAAACTATCCAGGAATATCATGGATGAGACCTCGAATATTGTGCCTAGGGGGGCGAGGGGTTCATGGACCCCCGTTATCTGCCTCAGGAAGTAGTCGGTCTCCTTGGCTATCTTCGTCCTGCCCTTAATTTGGACGACATGGTCTGAGATTCTGCCTAGCTCCGATTCCGGATAAGAAGTTATGGCTATTATCTTGGCTCCCACATCCTTGGCTATTTCGGAGGCCGTCACCACCAGCTTGGTGGATCCTGAACCTGAAATTGATATTATCAAGTCTCCTTCACCTATGGCGGGGGTTATGGTCTCTCCGAGGACGTAGACGTTGAATCCAAGGTGCATGAGGCGCATAGCGAAGGATTTGCCTACGAGGCCGCTGCGGCCGACTCCCATGACCAGGATGCGCCTCCCATACGAATCCAGCAGGAGCTCTACCATACGTTTCACCTGCCCTTCATCCACGCTGGAGAGGGCGTCCCTCACGCCCTCCAGTATCTCTTTATAGGCCTCCCTGAAGGCCAACAATTCACACTTCCACCCCTCTGCGGCTGTTCAGCTCCATCGCTCCCCGCGCCGTCCCTTATAGTGGACTTTACCTGTCCCTCACATCTATCCAAGAAGTTAAGGGTTATTTAAAAAAGTTTAATCCTATATGGAATGTCGAAGGTGGGAATTGAAACATAGAGTCTAATATAGATGAGTAATATCATCGATGCCAGGCTGAAAACTATGGCTAGATAGTCTATCCGGTTTAGGGTTAACACCTTCATGGGCTCCCTCCTCTTGGTGGAGGTGAAGCCCCTCGACTCCAATGCCTCAGCCATCTCCACGCTCCTCCTGACAGCGTTAACGATAAGGGGGATGAGTATTGGTATATAATTTCTAACCCTTTTCAGGATGTTCCCCTTCTCCAGTTCAAGACCCCTAGACTTCTGGGCGTCTATCACCCTCTGGGCATCCACAGCCATCGTCGGTACAAGCCTCACAGCCATCGTGAAGGTGAAGCATATTGTATATGGTATGCCTAACCTCTCTAATGCTAGGCCTAGATCATCCGGTGAGGTCGTCATGAAGAACAGCGAGAACGAGGATACTAGTACGAGGAACCTTACAGCCATGGCTATGGAGAACGTTAGGGGGGAGCCCGTTATGAAGTTCATCAGGAAGATCAGGGATGCCAGTATGGATGCGCTTCTGATGGATGAAGCCCATCTGTGAGCCGCCTTGCCGAGGAAGGTCAAAGGGATTTGGACGGCTAAGGCTGAGAGGAGGACGATTATATTCGAGAAGATAACTGCGGCCGTGAAGAACACGATGACCATGAGGAATTTGGCTCTCGGATCCATTCGGTGCATGGGCGTGTTAAGCCTTGTAAACTTGAAGCCTTCAAACATGCTCATCGACAATTCAGGGGCCTCTCGACATCCTCTTCTGTATCTCCATACACGCCGTGTATACGTCTATGACCTCCGCTGGGAAGCCGTGCTTCTTTAGAAGCTTCATCAACTCGGCGATCTGGGGCATTATCAGGGATCCTCTCCCCACTACCTCCTCGGAGGATAGGATCTTATGGGCTGGGCCGTCGGCTATGATCCTCCCCTTGGATAGGACCACTACTCTAGGCTTGCATTCCGCCACGAACTCCACGTCATGGGAGACCACCACGACGCATTTCCCCTGGGTTATCAGCTGGATTATGAAGTTCCTCAGCCTCTCTTTTTGCAGGGCGTCCTGTCCTATCGTGGGCTCATCCAATACGAGATACTTAGGGTTCCATGCCAGAACCGACGCGAGGGCCACCCTCTTCTTCTCACCTCCGCTCAGGGCGAAGGGCGACGATTCACTGTATCTCTCCAAATCCAGCATCCTAAGGACCTGGTTCACCCTCTTCTCTATCATATGGCGGGGATATCCGAAGTTTAGGAGGCCGAAGCTTATCTCCTCCCTGACCGTCTCACAGAAGAACTGGTGGTCAGGGTTCTGGAAGACTAACCCTACCTTCCTAGAGAGCGAGGCCACGCTTAAATGCCTCGTATCTAAACCGTCCACTCTTACGACGCCGGCGGTAGGCTTGAGGAGCCCGTTGAAATGCTTTATGAGGGTGGTCTTCCCAGCCCCGTTCTCCCCCATCAGGGCTAGGAATTCCCCCTCCCCTATCTTCAAGTTCACATCATCTAACGCCAACACGCCATTCGGGTACTTGAAGGCTAACCCTTCAATTTCTATCAACTAGGAACGCCTCTAGCTTCTCAGCTCCCTCCTTCACCGTGAGGGGGATCTCCTTTACGGGGATCCCCCTCTCCCTCAACAGCTGGAATAAAAGGCTTATACGTGGGACGCCTACGCCGAGGAGGAGGGTCTCCCTCCTCCCGTAAACTTGATGGGGTGGTCCCTCATCCACTATCCTCCCCTCATCTAGAATGTAAATCTTATCCGCAAACCTGGAGGCTATGTCTAGCCTGTGCTCTACTAGGACCACGGTGATGCCCAAGCGTCTGTTCAGAAAACTTATCGCTTCTATTATGTCTAGTGATGATCTGGGATCTAGGAACGAGGTGGGCTCATCCAATACCACCATTTCAGGTCTCATGGCGAGTATTGAGGCTATCGCCGCCCTCTGCTGCTGTCCACCTGAAAGCTCGTACGGCGCCCTATCCCTTACCTCCTTCAGCCCCATCAGGGATAACGCCTCCTCAACCCTTTTCACAGTCTCCTCCCTTGGGAAGCCTAGGTTCTCGGGTCCGAAGGCTACATCCCCCTCGACGCTTAACGAGAAGAGTTGATTCTCAGGGTTCTGGAAGACTAGACCCACAAACCTGGCTAAATGCTTAGGCGTGTAAAACCTGGTGTTCATCCCGAAGACCTCAACGTTTCCCTCCATCTTCCCCGGATAGAAGTGGGGGATCAGACCGTTCAGACATCGACATAAAGTGCTCTTACCGCATCCACTGGGCCCGGTTATGATTATAAACTCTCCCCTCTCGATCTTAAGAGAGACCTCCCTTAAGGCGGGAAAAGGAGACCCCGCATAGGTGAAACTTAAACCATCCACTCTAACAGCTAGTCCACCCATAGCATTTGGCTGAACGCTCAATGCTTTAAAAACATTCCCATCCACGAACCAGGCGTTTATCCAGCGATAGATAGGTCTTCGACATCCCTGTTATCATGAACCATGCCGTGGTAACCACAGATATTAAGACAGCGCGGCTCCATATGCATATAAAGCTTGGATGCCTACAGGTCTTCGTCGGGGTGAAGGCGCTGTGGGCATATGGGTTTTCAGTGCCCTTTTAAAGTGGGGTGACCCGCTGCTCCTATTGGATGATTGAGATGTGAAGTCGCTCCATCGGCCGGATTATGTGGATTTCTTTAGAAACCCTCCGATACGGGGTCTCTAGGCTTCATGAACTCCCTAAGCAGCATAGTAGCGTAACATTCCTTATATAGGAAGAAGGTGAACCCTACATCTCCATCCGAGGCCTCGAATCTGAAGGATTTAACAGGGGCGAGGATGGGCCTTAGACCGCCGCTGCCGCTCGCCTCCGGCATCGCCCCTATATAGAAGGCTCTGAGTGATGATATCTCCTCCTCTTCCAGGATTTTCCTCTCGAGCACCCCCTCCTCACCATCGGAGAGCTTAGAGAGGTAGCCGAATATGGGCAGGGCGAGGCGTAGCTTGCCCTCCGCCAACAGCTTATTCAACCTATCCAGGGATGAGGCGTCGGCCTTAACCGGAGAGTATGTATCGAAGCCCTTAGGGGTTAAGCCTAAAACCCAGTCGCCTTCCAAGGCCCTCTCCAAGGGTAGGCCCTCCAAAACCCTTAGGCTTAGGACCTTATTGAAGAGATAGCCCTGATATGCGTTGATGAAGAGCTTTCTTAAACCCGAGGGTAATGCCTTGAATGCCTCCAAATAGCCTTTGGGGGACCTCATCAGCCTCTTCAGGATCATACGCTCATAGATGAAGCTTCTAGGGAAAAGCCTATACACATCGCTAAGCTTCTCTCCCCTAAGGAAGGCCAGCCTGGCCGCTCGAGCCCTCTCAGACTCTCTCGATCCGATATGCCCCAGATAGACGCTTAAGGCCTCGTCGAACCTCCGTTTAACCATTAAACGTCCCACAAGGTGTGTAACCGGCCTAACGCTGCCAAACCTTTGATATCCATAGAAGTTCAAGAAGCCCCCGCGCCTCCTCACCTCCTCGTATACCTGCTCTATTACCTTGTGGACCTCATCCGGCTTCATGGATGGACCCCTGACGGTTATGGTGAATTTATTCCCGATCAGAAGCCTCGAGGACAACGGCTCATCTATGAATTCCTTCGGATGAACCTCAACGCCGTCAAATCTTAGACCTTCGATTTTAGCCGGGTCAACTCCTTCTAAGCTGATGAAATGCCTTACATGGGCCTGCTTATCCTTTAATCCAGCGAAGCCTATGCATCTCCTGGGAACCTTCAGCCTCTTCGCTAACTCTATAACCAGTTGCTGTGTCTCCCAGCCTCTCCTGGAGACCACGCAGAGGAGGTGCCTGCCCCCTCCGAGGAGACTCTTAAACTCGGGGACAGGCTTCCCATATCCATGGAGAACCTCCTCAACGATGAAGTCGTCGAACCTCTCTTTGATGGTCCCCCCTATGCCCTCGATATCCGTCAAATAGACCTCCATACCTAACTCCCTGTCTAGGCTAGGGGGCTCCAGTCGAGTCAAAGGAGCGGAAGCACCCCCGTCAACTTATCCACTTTATCGCTGGGCGCTGGACCGATGGCAAGGCAGGTAACTGTGCCAGGAGCCACCTCGGTCAAACCCTTGTCAACGACCAAAGCTTTAGGCAAACCCTCTCTCCCAGCCATCTCATCAAATCTTAGCAGCTCCTCCTCAGATTTTACCCTCAGAACTATCTTGCACTGCCCCTCATCCATCCATCCGCTCCACCATTCCATCCATCCGATCCTAGCGGCCTCCGCGGCCGAGACCGCCCCGTGGGCAACCTGCGCAGCAGTTTTACCTATGCTCATCCCCAGGTCCGTCCTGACGAGTATGACCTGTTTATACTTCAAGCCTAAACCACAACCCATACAACGAGGCGGGACCGAAGTTAAAACCTTTTATCGCGAAGAATGTGAGGAATACCCTTAAAGGCTGTAAGAGATGTCTGAGAAACCCTATTATCCTAGGATAACAGCGTACCCTCCCGGTCCGAGGACGCGGGAGCTCCAAATAAGGGATTATAAGGTAACCTCACCGTCGTTGGAGAAAGGTTTCCCCCTATCCATAGAATACGCTGAAGGCCCCTATTTAATCGATTTAGATGGGAACAGGTATATCGATCTAACCTCAGGATGGCTCACCTCAAACCTAGGCCATAGACATCCAGCCATAGTCAGAGCCATTGAGGAGCAGGCTGGGAAGCTTATCAGCTTTCCATACCGCCGCTTCTACAGTCAGGTGGTCACGGAGCTCTCAGAGGAGCTAGCCAATATCGCTCCCGGAGCCTCCGAGAAGAAGGTGCTCCTCTCGGCCTCCAGGGAGGACTCCATCGATGCAGCATTAAAGATGGTGCGATGGAATACCCGGCGGCAGGTATACCTTACTCATATTGGAAGCTACCATGGGGAATCCATAGCCGCCACCTCCCTGACGTCAGATGATGCTCTGAGGCGGCTTCATATGCCCGGCCTGCTAACCACGGTTCATATACCATTTCCATACTGTTATAGATGCCCCTTAACCAAGGTAGGAGAACCATGTAGAAGCCTCTACTGCCTCCAAGCCTTGGAGGACGCCTTAGCTACGGTGGCTCCTCCACAGGATACGGCGGCCTTCCTCCTGGAGCCGATTCAAGTATATAATGGCGTAATAGTACCGCCCGATGAGTATATGAGGAAACTATGGAGGATCCTTAGGGATAATGGGATACCTATCATAGTTAATGAGGGATATACGGCCCTGGGGAGGACGGGCTCATGGTTCGCGGTGAACCATTGGAGCATAACACCTGAGGCCGTGGCGATGGCCGAAAACTTGGCTTCAGGCCTCCCCATAACGGCGCTGGTAGCCGATAGAGACCTCATGGACTGGTATCCAGGCTCGCACTCGACGACCTTGGGTGGAAACCCGTTAGCCGCTTCAGCGGCTTTGGCGACGGTGAAGACGGTGAGGGATGAGAACCTGATGCCGAACGCTAACAGGGAAGGCCTCTACATGAAAAAGAGGGTCAGGGAGCTCCAAGAGGAATTACCCTGTATAGGGGATATAAGGGGGTTAGGCCTCCTAATAGGGATAGAGATAATAAAGACCAGTGGAGATAGGGAGCCCGACGTGGAAAATGCTAAAAGAATAGTGAGGGAGTGCTGGAGGAAAGGCGTCGTCTTAGACGTCTGCGGTAAGTCCACGATCCTAGTGGCCCCACCGATCAACATCGGGAGGGAAACCATAGATTTAGCCCTTGAAATACTAGAAGCATCTATTAGAAGGATATTGGAGAACTAATATGAGGAGACGATCTGGAGATGGAGGAGCTTCTATCCGTCGAGAAGATAGAGATAAACGCTTTAATCCATGCAACTGAGGATGGAGAGAAGGTTGAGAAAGCCGTCTCATCGCTGATACCCGGTGAAATGCATTCGATCCTTAGAATTAGAAGCCTCTCGGGACACTATGGTAACCCCATAAGGCTTTTAACGGCTTCGGTAAAGCCTAGGGAGCGACTAGGTTATTTCCTTAAAAGCCTGGTAGCCGGGCTGGGATCAAACGATAAAGCTCTCCTCCTGAGGGAGCTTCCACTCCATATGGCTGGGGGGAGCACCCTCTATGTAAGACTGGATAAACAAGCGGCCGCTAGAGGGGTGATATGCCTCGGTAGGGGTGATCCGATCCAAATTAAGATAAAGTTTAGGCGGGGCCATAGAAAAAATAATTTAATAGAGTTGCTGAAAAGGATGCTTAGGGATGCGTAGATACGTCGACTTAAACGTTGAGATGGAGCTATTCCTGAAGAATCCCGTTTCTAGAGTAGCCCATGAGATTAAGAGATCTGGTTTCCACGGTGTAGCCCTCTCATCGGATCCCAACACGAACAGCGGGAGCTTGAAATCGATAAGGGAGTCTATGAGGGAACACGGCCTCGATGTAGCCTTTAGGGTCAACTTCGAACCTAGAAGCAGACAGGAACTTTTGAAATTTCTGAGGAGAAACAGGATGAGATTTGAAGTTATAGGGGTCAAGCCGCTGACCAACGAATTGGCCACCGTATCCGCTCGGGATCATAGGGTGGACCTGATATACTACGACCTGAGTAAGAGAAATACCGTATTTAGGGAGTCCGTAGCCCACGTATGCGTAGGGGCATTAGAGATACAGGTTAGACCATTAGTAGCCCTGTCGGCTCGTGGGGGCATCCATGAAATATTCGCTCGCCTCATGAGGGAGGTGAGGATAGCCGTGGAACATGATATACCCATCGTCGTAACGAGTTCAGCGAGGGAGCTGTCTGAGATCAAGGCTGCAAGGGATATGGCGGCCCTGGCTGAATGCCTCGGCTTAAGTGGAGGGGGCTCTCTAGACGCGGTCTCGAGGAACCCCATGGAGATAATATCGAGGAATCGCCTAAAACTAAGTGAGAGATATATAATGGAAGGGGTTCAACTATTGGGAGACGTATAATTGGAGCGGGTTCTGGATGACTCATCATCATAAAAGGTATCTTCTCTTGGAGGTTGATTCCCAGGGTTTTATGGACTGGAAAACCCTATACTCTGGGTTTATTAAAACTTTAACGAACCTATTCGGTGAATTCGGTTTAGCACGCGTCGAATTGAGGAGCATCGCCTCAAAAGATAATCTGATAATAATCCGGTGCAGAAGGGGGGAGGAGCATATGGTTAGATGCGCCGCTTTAATGCTTACATCCATGGATGGACAGCCCGTCAAAGCGAGGACATTAAGGGTTTCAGGGACATTAAAGAGCCTGAAGAGGTTTTTAAGTAGAGATTCCATATAGTTTATATGGTCGAAGTTGTAAGAGAGCCTGAAACATGAGGGATGTATAGAAGGAAAATATGAGAGGCGCATGTTTGAGGTGACTTGAGGTTGTCCATGTTTGCAGCTCCAGGAGGTTATGACCGAGCGATCACCGTCTTCTCTCCAGATGGAAGGCTCTTCCAGGTGGAGTACGCCTCGGAGACCGTGAAGAGAGGAGCCACGGTCCTAGGAATAACCTGTCCGGAAGGAGTTGTCCTGGCAGCTGAGGAGCGTACCACGTCAAAACTCCAAGACCCATCGTTCATGTGGAAAATATTCCAGGTTGATGAGCATATAGGGGCTGCCGTGGCCGGATTAAGCTGTGATGCGCACATCCTCATAGAGCAGGCGAGGATATACGCCCAATCCCATCGCCTACTCTACGATGAGCCGATAGATGTGGAGACCCTGACTAGACGGATAGGAGAGATCAAGCAGCTTTATACCCAGCATGCTGGTGTGAGACCCTTCGGGATATCGATCCTCTTCGCAGGTGTGGATTCGAAGGGGAGCCGCCTATTCTGGACAGACCCCAGCGGGGCGTTCCTAGCATATAGGGCATGGGCCATAGGGGCTGGAGGTGAAACCGCTAATGGAATATTGGAAAACGAATATAATGAGAAGTTAACTCTTGAAGAGTCTATAAAGCTCGCGTTGAAGTGCATGATCAAAATATTTGAAGGTGAAACCGAAGCCCAAAAAGTCAGGCTCGCCGTAATCCCCTCGGACACGAAGAAGTTCAGGTATCTACTCCAGGATGAAGTTGAGAATTATCTGAAGAGCATTAGGTAGCGAGGATGAATTTTGAGCCAGAAATATACGATCGCAAGGCTAACCCTGGGCAAGGAGAGGTTTGAGATACTGGTAAAGCCTGATCCAGCATTAAAATATAAGCATGGCGAGAAGATAGGTCTCTCCCAGATCCTGTTAATCGATGAGATATATACGGATGCAGGTAAAGGGACTAGGGCTTCCAGCGACGACATCGAGAAGTTTTTTGGGACCCAAGACGTTTCAAAGGTAGCTGAGAGGATCCTCAGGGAGGGGGAGCTCCTAATCACAGCCGAGCAGAGGCGCAGGCTTATTGAGGAAAAGAAGAGGCAGATAATATCCTTCATATCAAAGAACTGTTTAGATCCCCGAACTAATGCCCCCCCACCCCCCTTAAGAATAGAGCAGGCGATAGACAAGGTTAAACCATTAATAGATCCTTTTAAACCTGCGGAGGAGCAGGCTAAAGCCATCATAGATATGTTGAAGCGGGAGATCCCCCTGAGGATGGAGAATATTAAGGTAGCTGTGAAGGTAATGCCTCAATATGCGGCTAAGGCATATGGAGCCGCCAAGAACTTCGGCCAGATAACAAAGGAGGAATGGCTGAAGGATGGTTCCTGGACAGCCCTAATCGAGATGCCCGCGGGAGTATACGGCTCCTTCATAGATAAACTAGGTAAGATAACCCAGGGAACCATCCAGGTCAAGCAGCTGTAAGATGGTGAAAGATATGCCCCTCAACGTTCAAAGGAGAGAGATAGTGATTCCAGGCGAACTATTAGCCGATGGAAAATACTTGGCGGGAGCAAATACGATAAAGGAGGGGGATGCCATCTACGCTACAAGGGTGGGCTTAGCCAATATCGAGGGTAACCGGATAGCCGTGGTCGCCCTTGCAGGATGCTATATCCCGGCCGTAGGCGACCAGGTTATAGGGAGGATAGTGGATATAGGCCTTTCAGGATGGCAGGTCGATATAGATGCCCCTTATCCTGCCATGCTTCCAGCTTCAGAGGCGGTTGATCACCGCCAGGAACATTTGAAGCAGGACCTCACCAGGATACTCGATGTAGGCGACCTCATAATCGCTAAAGTATTAGCCTTCGATAGAACCCGGGATCCCCTGCTCACCATTAAAGATCAGGGATTAGGCAGGATAACTTCAGGGAGGGTTGTAAAGATCTCTCCCGCGAAGGTTCCCAGGCTTATAGGCAGGAAGGGCTCAATGATAAGCATGATAAAGAGGGAGACTGGCTGCCAGGTCATAGTGGGAAAAAACGGGCGCATCCTAGTATCGAGTAGATATCCCTTCAGGGAGCAGGTGGCCGTGGCAGCCATATATAAGATAGATAGGGAAGCCCACATCGAAGGTCTAACCGATAGGGTGCGTGAAATGATAAGGAGGATGATTATGGATGCCTCGATCCATCCAGAATAAGTCTGATAGACTCATAGGCAAGGATGGGATAAGGGTAGACGGCAGGAGGCTCGATGAGCTTAGACCTATCAAGATGGAGGTAGGCATACTCGATAAGGCTGATGGGTCAGCCTATATAGAGCAGGGGAAGAATAAGATAATGGTAGCAGTGTTCGGTCCGAGGGAGGCCCATCCGAAGCACGTGGCATTAACGGATAGGGCTGTGCTCAGATGTAGATATCATATGGCCCCGTTCTCCACCGAAGAGCGTAGATCCCCTGCCCCCTCCAGGAGGGACATGGAGCTATCCAAGGTTATACGTGAAGCCTTGGAGCCGGCCGTAATATCACAGCTATATCCGCGCACCACGATAGATGTCTTCGCTGAGATACTTCAATCCGACGGAGGCACAAGATGCGCAAGCATAACAGCCGCCTCATTAGCGCTAGCGGATGCGGGGATCCCAATGAGGGATATGGTGGCCGCGTGCGCGGTAGGTAAAGTCGACGGCGAGATAGTATTGGATCCATGCGATATAGAGGATAAGAACGGGGAGGCCGACCTACCCGTAGCCATAATGCCCAACCTGGGGATGATAACCCTGCTTCAGATGGATGGAAAGCTCTCCAAAGAGGAGTTCGAACGAGGCCTCAACATGGCCATAAAGGCCTGCGTGGAGATCCATGGAAGACAGAGGGAAGCCCTGAAGAATAAATACTTGGAGATAGAGAGATCTATGGAGGAATATGGAGGAGAGGAGCAATGAGCGCCACACCGCAGCTTTCACCGATAGCGAAGATGGAGAGGAGGACGCTGATCGATCTAATTGAAAGCGGGAAAAGACTCGACGGCCGCTCACCCTTCGATTATCGACCCATAAAGGTGAGGACCGGGATAATCGAGAAGGCCAACGGCTCATCGTTCGTAGAGCTGGGGAAGACCAAGGTGATGGTCGGAGTTAAAGTTGAACTCGGAGAACCCTTCGAGGATACGCCCGACCAGGGAGTTTTAACGGTTAATGTGGAACTGGTTCCCCTCGCATCCCCGACCTTCGAACCCGGCCCTCCCAATGAGAACGCTATAGAACTTGCGAGGGTGGTAGACAGAGGGTTAAGGGAATCGGAGGCCATAGGCCTAGGGGAACTCTGCTTAATACCGGGAAAGAAGGTTCAGGTCATATTCATAGACATATACGTCTTAGACTATGATGGGAATCTGATAGACTCATCAGCCTTGGCCTCGTTAGCCGCGCTCTTAACCTCTAGGGTCCCCAAGTATACGGTTAAGGGTGAGGATAAAATAGAGGCGAAAGGGGAGGATGCCCCCCTTCCCATTAAGAATTATCCGATAGCCGTGACAGCCGCTAAAATAGGGGGGAGCGTAATCCTGGATCCATCCTATGAAGAGGAACAGGTCATGGATGCCAGGCTCACGATAACCGTGGATAAGGACGATAAGATATGTGCAGCCCAGAAGGGGGGGTTGGGGACCTTCCACCCCTCAGAGGTAGACTCGATAATAGATAGGGCTATATCTAAATCTTCTGAGCTACGTTCAAAACTATTGGAGGCTGTAAAAGCTGGGGAGAGCTAAGAAGATAGGTTTAACTGCGGCCTTCGGCGCCAGATATGGAACCTCGCCGAGGAAGAGGTACCTTGAGGTCATGAGGGAGATGAAGCGGAAACATGAATGCCCCAACTGCCTCTCCAACTCGGTCAAGAGAGTGAGCGTAGGCATATGGAAGTGTAGGAAATGCGGATACACCTTCACGGGAGGAGCCTATACGCCGCAAACAAAGCTTGGATTGACAGCGTCTCGGGCATCCTCTAAAGCTTCATTGCAGAAAACGACGCAGTGAACTAGAGGCTCTTTGAAGATGACTGGGATGACCGTCCATTTAATATTAAAGGCGTGTAAGCTAGATGGAAGGCTGGTGGAGGCTTTGAAAAGTTCGCTTGAGAGGGAAATCGAACATCTCCCATCGAGAAGATATGGGGGTGCTATAGAGGCGGAAGGGGATGCCCTCTCCATATCATTAACCACTAGAGATCTACAGGCTTTAAGGGCTATGGTCAACTCCTATATTAGATATATGTCCGTAGGATACAATGCGTTAAAGGTATTAAACCCGGAGATATATTAGGTTAGTGGATGGAAGGGGAATAGGAGGCTCGGAGGGAAACTTTTGAGCGGAGAATTGGAGCTCCCACCGCAGATTCAAGAGCAACTGATGCGCCTCCAACAGATGCAGCAGACGCTGCAGGCCGTGTCAACCCAGAGGCAGCAATTAGAGCTGGAGCTCAGCGAGGTTGAGAGGGCCATAGAGGAGCTGGAGAAGGCTGAGGATAAGTCGCCTGTCTATAAGAGTACGGGGGGCATCCTGATAAGAGTGGATAGGTCTAAGCTGCTTGATGAATTAAAGGAGAGGAAGGAACTATTGAATACCCGGATAACCGTGCTATCAAAGCAGGAGGAGAGGGCTAAGAGCAAGGTGAAGGAGCTTCAAGCCAAGCTTCAAGAGCGTCTAAGGGATATCCCTAAATGAGCCGTTTAACTTCCCATGAGAGCCGGGATCCAGGAGATAAACATGGATTATTGGCGGATTACATCCACGCATCCAATAGGATACTGATATTAACTCATCAAAACGCCGATCCAGACGCGGTCTGCGCGGCATTCTCAATACGCTGGCTTATAAAGAAGTTGAACGGGAAGGCGGAGGCCCGGATAATATCCCCTGAGGGCGTAAGTGAACAGGCTAAATCCGTTCTCTCCAGGTTTAAGATCGACGTAGAGGAGGGCCTGGAGGGGTTAGATTCCCCTCCGGATCTATCCTTCATGGTGGACACTAGTTCTATGTGGACTTTGGGACCATTGAAGGAGCGCGTGGAATCCATGGTTAGGGAGAATCCCATAGTGCTCGTGGACCACCATCATCCGGACGAGGGCATCTTAAAATATTCTCCCTTAGCCTTCATAGATGAGGAGGCGACATCCACCTGCGAGGTCGTCTTTAAACTCTACAAGGGTTTCGGAGTTACCCCCTCGAAGAAGATTTCTCAGATACTCCTCACAGGGACCATGTTCGACAGTAGGCATTTCATGATAGCTAACTCGGAGACCTTTGAGTTCGCCGCCGAGATGTGCAGGCTTGGGGCCTCCCCCTCAGCTTCAGCGGAGGTTCTCCACATGGTGGCGGGATTATCCGAGAGGATCGCAAGGTTGAAGGCTGCACAGCGTTGCAGGATTTACAGGGTGAAGGATTGGATAATAGCAATCTCGAACTTGAGCTCTTATCAGGCTTCAGGGGCGAGGGCCCTGGTAAGTTTAGGAGCTGATTTAGCGGTTGTTATGGGGGAGAAGGATCACGTGTGTAGGGTGAATCTCCGGGCAGCGGAATCCTTCGTGGGTTCCACGGGGATCCATCTCGGAAGGGACTTGGCAGATGATGTAGGAAGGGCCTTCGATGGATCCGGGGGAGGCCATGGCTCAGCTGCAGGGATCATAGTCGAGAAGGGTAGCCTGGATAAGATCCTAAGCCATATCATGGGGAGGATCTCCGGCCTCTTAGGAGCCCCCCTTAGAGAAGTGAAAAAATAGATGATTAGGCGCTGCGCTCTCCCCAAGTCGGGGGAGTCCGGATAGAGGCGGGGATTATATGCTTCTCCACCTCATCAACGATCTATTATTTCGATTTGAGTTTTAGTCTCCCCGGCGAGTTCCTGAACTTCTATTTTTATCGGGATGGGGAGCTTCGACCCCCCTACCTTTAAGGCTTTTTTGGCTGCATCCAAGAATTCTCTGTCAGTATATACTTCTATGATGGGTTCTCCCCCGCTTACCCTGGCTGCCCTGCCGATGGGTTTTCCGAAGGCCCTCCGCATCCCCTCCTGAAGCCTATCCGCACCGGCCGTGGCTATCATTTTGTTCTCCCTTAGGATCACATGGGGATACGGCTTTATCCATAAGAGGTAGTTTTCGCCGCCTACCTCATCATTTAAAACCTTGTTTACCGCGATTCTAGCAGCCTCTAAGGCATTATGGCGGATCTGAACCGGTTCCGGAGAGATGAGCATCAGCCTATACTGAAACCTCCTCCTCGGGTTTCCCATCACGAACTTCGTTATCTTGGGCATCGGTGGACCAGCTATATACTCTACTCTCACGTAGGGTTGACCCTTCGGAAGGCGGTAGTTGCGTCCTCTCATGGGGCATCTCCTCCCTAAAGGAGGATCAGAGATACCCTATTTAAGTTTACTTAAATTCTCGATCGTTGAGGCTGCCCTCCTGAGAGGGGTTAGCAACGCTGAAGCCTCCCTTAGGCTTGGAGAAGCCCTGTATAGTATGTTCGTCAGGGCTCGTTCAGCGATCCTCTTCTTGTGAGAGGGTATACCCGTAGCCTCACATAGCTTCGAGAAAAATTTCAAGACTTGCCTCAGGTGATCCTTTCCAGCCGCATCTAGGCTTTGAGACCTCGAATATTCGCTCCGATGGAGCTCATACAGGAGTATGGCTGCCGCCTGGGCTACATTAAGTGTAGGATATTCCGGACTGGCAGGTATGTTCACTACTAGGTCGCATTGGTTCAGCTCATCGTTTGAGAGGCCTGTGGATTCTCTGCCGAAGACGAGCGCGGTCAGGCCCCCACGCCTCGAATAGAGCTCCCCGAGCATTGAAGGCGGGATACACCTCCTGAGGAGGTTATCCTTAGACCTCGCGGGTACCGCGGTGGTCCCCACGGCTAAATCTACGCCGAGAAGCGCCTCCCTTAACTCCTCCACATTCCTAGCGTTTTCGATTATCCCACGGGCATGGGCGGAATACTTAATGGATTCATCCAGGGTACGCTGATCCACCTTCACTAAGTAAAGCTCCTTGAATCCGAAATTCCCCATGACCCTGGCCAAGTATCCCAGGTTAATAGGGTAGAGTATCCCTACTCCGACGACTCTAAGTCGAGCCAACCCTCCATCCCCGCCTGAGGTCATCCCAGATTCTGAATAATCTCTCCACCATGTCGGGGGTGAGCTGTCTCACCCTGATGTTTAACGGGAAGCCCTCCTCCTCAAGGGAATTAAAGTATGCCTTTAAGAATCCTCCACGATCTCTTCCATGGATGATCCTTAATGCGTTCAGCAGCCTCTTATTCTTATATGAGAAGAGCTTTAGAGAGAAATTCTCTAATTCATCTTTTAAAATCCCCTTCTCAAACCTTGGATTCAATATAACTATCCTCGAGTCCACCTTGGGCGGAGGATCGAAAAGGCTTTTAGGGATCACCTCCCTTAAGGAGACTTGAGCGAAGAGCTGGGAGACTGCGCTTATCCAAGAGTAGTGCTCAGACCCGGGAGGTGCAGCGAGCTTATCGGCGTATTCCCTCTGGAGCAGGAGCACCGCCCTCTCAAATTTGGATCTGAGCAGCCAAAGGGTAAACTCCTTTGAGATGGAGTAAGGCAGGTTCGAGACGACCTTATTAAAATATGGAAGAGCAACCTTGAAGATATCGCCGTAAACCAGCTCTACGTTGTCCACGCGGGACAACTTCTGCTTCAACCTCCTATACAGCCTTTGATCCTTCTCCACGGCTATAACCCTACCCGCCTCCTCAGCAAGCTTAAAGGTCAACGAGCCTAGACCAGCCCCAACCTCTAGGACGATATCACGTGGGGATAGGGAGGCGTAATCCACGATTCTTCGGATGACCTTGTCATCGAATAGGAAGTGTTGGCCGAGCCTCCGACGTGGAGCCTTATAGATCATCATGAACGAGTGAAAACCTTATACTTTGAGCTTCCGCTGATCTCCTCTAAGATGCGCTTAGCTACAAGCTTATGGGGATCGGATACTCCACCCCGCTCCTTTAAGTCTATGAAGCTGGAGAAGGGCTTCTTCTCCCTCTCCCTTATTATCTGCCACATCGACTTCTTGCCTATCCCGGGTATAAGCTCAAGGGCGTGCATCCGAGGAGTCACGGCGGATGATCTATTGAAGAACTCGAGAAACCTGGCCTCTTGGATTGAGACTATTCGCTCCAGCAAAGTCTCAAGTTCAGCCTTAGCCGAAGCGGTGAGATCCTTAAACTCTATCCTGCCCGTCACCCTTAAAACCTTATCCCTCCCATCCTTACCTATATACAATCTCTCGCCTAAATCTACAGCGGCCTCAGGCCTCAACTGCACCTCGAGGAGGGTGAAGTATTTCTCACCTATGACCTGAGCTGTAGGCGAAGGAGGCCTAGTTCTATCCCTTCCGCCTCTACCGTAGGGTATCACATCAAGGACGTAGGCGTATTCCTCGTATATTCGCTCCCTCTGCAGCTTAAACTTGGAGGGGGGACCCCTATCGGATCTCCTATAATAATAGTTAGAAGCGTGAGAAGACATTTATAGACCACCCGCTTTATCATTCTATAATTGAACTTTCATTCCACTTCATGTATAGAGTAACCGCATCCCATAATTTCACATATCCAATGGATTTTATAAATTATTCATTCAAACTGCCTTATAAATAATTCCTTATAAATAATTATATTTATTCTTCCTTAATTAAATGATTAGATGCCTCTATTCCATCGGCTCCCCGCTCGGCCGGCGCCGCCCCTTGATCCGTTCCTGTAACTCCCGGTAAGTAATATGCATACTATATGGCATCTCCGGGTCTCGTCTGTGATATTTTAACCTCATTTTTCCTGTATCGAGACTTCCGCTTCTCTTATAGTCTCTCTAATAGTGGATAATATATCCTCTAGATGCTCGGCGGTCACCATTTTACCTTTTACCGCTAGGATGGCTCTGAGCTCTTCCACTGTTGAAGGTAGGCAATTGACCACTTGGATAGCCTCTTTCCTTGAGAGCGAGCACTTTTCCACAAGAGCCTCCACGAGCTTCTTAGCTGAGTCGCCCTTCATCTTCGCAAATTTTACCGCATATTCGTAGGCTCTTCTCTGAAATTCACTTAACTCTCCCTCAGATTTCTCCATAAACTCCTTGGCTTCAGCTATGGTTATCTCATCGACGTTCACAATGTTTCTAGGCATTAAACATCACCTTGAAGGCTGTAGATGTTCAGGGCGGATTATTAGCCTCTTCTCCCTCTCGCCCGCAGATACCTCGACTATATAGCTTCGCCCCCTCTGCCCCACGACGGTCCCGATCAAGCCATGATATCTGCGGTGAGGCATCCCCTTATGGATGCTGGAATCTATCCTTATGAGGACCTTCTCCCCAGCCTTATATTGGCGGAGTAGACGGCTTAAACCTATTTTTCCTGACTCCCTAGGCCCCTTCCTGAGTAAACTCCTCGTCTTAGACCTATAACCTTTAGATTTCCTCACCATTACCATTCACTTAGCCTTGACTTTATATCTCTTAGATAATTGAAGAGAGATAACCCATACTAAAAACCTTTTGTTTTACAAGGGCAGTCTCTGCTCACTATCCCGGCTGTGGAAACCCCGACCTGTAGACCACGAGACGGTTTCGCCCTTAGGCTTTGAAATATGGACCATCAGCCACAGCTATATGCCAGGCAGGCTCCCTCCACTGTGAAGGCCGCGAAGTGGATAGGCCTCCGTTCTTGAGGATGGAGCCCAGCAGGCCCGGTCAGCCCAGGTTAAATTATGATGCTCGGCCACGAAATTGACGCTTAACTAAACCAGCCACTTAGAGGTTTTAGATTTTGTGGATCCCAAAGTTGGAGATTTAATGTATAATCATTGCCTTTGTTTTACCTTTTATGCTAGTTAAACTTATTAGCATGGTTTAACCAATATTTTTGGCGAGATTTATGAGCAGATTCGTGCTTAAGGTGAGGAAAAAGGGTGTATTAATACTTCCGAAAGCTTTGAGGAAAGCTACTGGCATAGATGAGGGTGAAGTTGTAGCGGAGGCCGAGGAAAACACGATAATTATAAAGCCGCTTAAGCCTAGAGTTGTTAAAATAGATCAATGTATTGTCGAAGAACTTCTAAACGAGGAAAGGAGGCTTGAGGAAGAAAAATTCAGAGAAATTCTCGGAAAGATACGTGACTGATACAGGAGTACTTGTGGAGTCTATAATAGAAAACTCACCATATAGAGGGCCCGTTGCTAGATTGCTTGATAATGCATTAAGAAAGATTATTGAGCTATATGTAACGCCCCTAACAATATCTGAACTTCTGTACGTAGCTTCTAAGGTGTATGAAGCAGCTGCCGTGAAGGATTGCAACGCTGAAGCATTAAACTTTCTTGAATGGCTTCTTGCAAGGGCAAAGACAACTGAGGTAACCCCTGAAATATCCTTTAAAGCTGGAGAAATCAGAAAAATGCTTAAAATAGCTCTACCAGACTGTTACGTGATAGCTGCGGCAATAAAGCTTCAAGCAAAAGCGCTCTTCCTAAAACCGGAAAAGGAAATGTTTATGAAACTTGAAGATTTAAAGAAATTTCCAATTATATTCCTCACGGAAGCGAAGGTCTCTTGACCTTTTCATACATTTAGCTTCAGCCCTTCAAATTCTTGAAAACATAAGAAAAATAGTTTTAGCCGCATCCTTGCTTGGTTTTGCTTTAGCAACAACTATACTTTCCACATTTAAAAGAAGGCTCCTTCTATAAGGATTACGAAATATAAGAGAGAAATAGCGTTAAAAACACGTTAGCTAAGCAGCAATTATGGATTAACTGGCAAAGTTCAGAATTCTACACTTTAAAGCTTTTTTATGAGGTCATTAAATATAGGAGGATGACCCCTCTCTAGGAGGTGGGTTCCCAGCTTAAAAACCAGATTGATTTTCAAACAGATTTTTGATTTTCCCGGAAGAAAAAGAGTTTGACGCTCTCCACGGTTGAGGTCTGGGGATTCCCGGTTTGTTAGACTTTTCTTAGTGTTTATCCTGCCAAGTTCTGGGCTGTGTCAAGGCAGCCCCTGCTACAGGCATATAGCCGATAGTCCGCTTTAAAATATTTGCCGTCCCATTATAATCTGCGTTGCACATGTAACCATAGTTTGGGCATTTGAAGAGGCATCGACTCGAAACCCAATATTTCCGCTTCTATGGCATGTTTTCGATGCGTTTCTCTCGCTTACCTTTACGACTTTTATTCCAAACCACTTTGCCTTATATTCTAAGAATCGGCTCAGCTTATGGTATTAGAATCCGTTGTACAGCTTCCAGTTAAACCTTCTCCCTTCATTGTTTTTCTTATGCCCTTCAGTTTTCGTAAGACTATCATCGAGTTATTTTCGTGCTTCGTTAACTATTGCTCTGCTTATCTTGTGCCGGACGCTGCTTGTTATCCGACTTTCTTTGCCTCCAATCTTCTCTATGGCTTTATAGGCTTCCTTTAGGGCAAGAGACCTTCTGAGGTGTAGGAAGTGTCCCTTAACCCTTCTAAGCTCTTTACCGTAGAATTTTGGCTTAGGATTATTCGAGTTCACGGTTGCGGCAATCCACTTAATACCCAAGTCCACGGCTAAAACTGATTTAGGGTCTCTTTCCTCAACCTCCTTTTCGACGTTTATGTAGATGAACCATTCGCCCTTTCGCCTGACGATTTTTGCTTCTCTGCTAACCATGTCCTCTGTTATGGGTTCATGCATCCCTATGGGGGTGTTGATTCCGCCCCTGACGCCGTGTATGGGTATTTTAAACCAGTATTGAGTCAGCTTTGTCGTGGCTCAGTAGACGTCCCTTCTGAGGATTAGCGGATACCCCTTCCCTCTTTAGGTTTGCCAATGCGCTTCAGAAGCCTATCAGACCGTCTCGAGTGGCGGAATAAAGCGGAACATACCCGTCTCCATGAAGGTAGCGTTGAAAATTCCCGTATTTCCGCCTTAAAAGTTCCTCTTTGCCCTTCCGATGCTCAAGAATCCTTAGCCTTAATGGTCTTTTCAGCCCTAATATGCGACCCGTTCTAAACTTATAGATGGAGAAACCTCATTTAGGCTTATCGACGATTCATCCCACGGATAAAACCGTAGGCTTCCTCGTCGGGTTTCCAGTTAAACTCTAATATTCCCTGGTTAAGTCTTAAAGCCTTGGGATGAGACGATTATTTTATCTTGCCATTATGAGATTACCGGCTAATTCTTATTCAGTCTCCCTTATGTATTGAGGGAGGCCCTGGTGAGCTTCCTTAAGACGTCTCTCCTCCTTAACCCTTTCATCATCTTTCTAGCTGTAAAGTACTGGTTCACCATCTCCTTCACCGCGCGTTCAGGCCTTCCAGATCCCCTAGCGATCCTCCTAATCCTGGATGAATTCAATATCTTCGGATCCTCAACCTCTTCTTTGGTCATGGATTGGATGATTATCCTCCAGTCATCCATCCTCTTCTCCACGGATTCCATGTACTCCTCCGGGATGTTTACGGCTCCCGGTATCATGCCCCAAATCTTCCTTAAAGGTCCAAGCTTCTTTAGGGATTCCATCTGCTCATAAAGGTCTTTAAGGGTGAACTTACCCTCCACTATCTTCCTGGCCTTAGCGCTTGACAGGGTTAATTCAGCATCTTTAACCTTCTGGATGAGGCCTTCGATATCCCCCATGCCTAGGATCCTGCCGACGAACTTGGAGGGGTTGAAAGGCTCAAGGTCGTCTAAACCTTCGCCGGTGCCTATGAATTTCAGGGGAGCCCCTGTAGCCGCTACAGCGGAGAGGGCTCCTCCACCCTTCGTGGATCCGTCGAGCTTAGTCACCGTTATAGAGCCTATCTTCGTGGCGTTATTGAAGGCTTCCGCATGTCTATATGCCTGCTGGCCGATGGCGCCGTCTAGTATGAGCATGACTTCTTGGGGTTTTACCTCGCGCTCAAGCATCTTCATCTCCTCTATAAGCTCACCCTCCTCCTTATGTCTCCCGGCGGTATCCACGATCAAGAGGTTATATCTTTGGGCGGAATACTCTCTGACTCCTTCTCTAACGATCTCCACAGGGGACTTTCCACTTCTCCAATAGACGGGTACGTTTATCCTACTTGCAAGCTGGTCTAACTGCTCGAAGGCTCCGGGGCGATAGGTGTCAGCGCATATTATGGCCGGCCTAGCCCCCCTCTTCTGATAGAAGCGGGCGAGCTTCACGGCGGTAACGGTCTTACCCGACCCTTGGATACCTATGAGCATGAGAATATACGGGGAGATCCCGGGGGTATCTATCCTAGCCGGTTTCCCGCCCATCATCCTAGTTAATTCCTCGTAGAGCACCTTTACGACGTGTTCCCTCCTGGAGATGCCTGGCGGAAGCTTCTCCTTCAAAGCCCTCTCCCGGACGCGCTCCGAGATCTCTAAGACGAGGTTCAGGTTCACATCCGCCCTTAACAGGGCCTTCTGGAGATCCCTTACGAGCTCATTTACGGCCTTCTCATCCACCACGGGAAGCCGGAGGAGCCTCTTAACGGAGTCGCTGAGGGATCTACCCAAGTTTTCCAGTACGCTCATACTTCAACATCATCCGACGGTTAAATTAAATCCTCTTCTACCTTATAGTCGAGACTCCCATAGATATATATGTAACCTTATGATTCAGGGTGGATGCGCCGTCTAACCGGGAGTCATCCTCACATGGGCTCCTCTGCCTGTGAGGCTTTAAGACGGCATATCCCTTTTATATAGGGTTACGCGTCAACTTTTTAAGGGTTACCGCGGAATAAGCTGTCGTGGAAGCCCATTCCATGTTAGTGGTGGACTGTATGAGTAAGCCTATGGAGATCGGCAGCCTAAAGATAGGCCAGTATATCATGATCGACGACGAGCCCTGCAGGATAGTGGAATATGAGAAGTCTAAGCCGGGGAAGCATGGGGCGGCCAAGGCTAGGATCGTCGGCATAGGAATATTCACAGGGCAGAAGCGCAGCATTGTGAGTCCAGTAGACGCGAAGGTGGAGGTCCCAGTGATCGAGAAGCGGACAGGCCAAATCATATCTATTCTCGGGGATACCCTGCAGCTCATGGACTTGGAAACCTATGAGACCCTTGAGGCTCCCATCCCGGAGGAGGAGGAACTTAGGGGAGCCCTAACATCCGGTTTAGAGGTGGAGTACTGGCGGATCCTAGGCAAGATCAAGGTTGTGCGAAAGAAGTAGTTCATGTGAAGGGCTGCGGAGATATGGTTAAGAGGTTCGTGAAGCATATCCGAGTAAACCCGTATATGACGGTGAAGGATTTAATCTCAGAGTTTGAGATGGCTGGGGTTTTAGGCGGGGGCAGGATGGCCAAGGCGGCTGAGATACTCTCGGAGATGTTCTCTAAGGGGGAATACATGAACATTTTGGCTTTGGCGGGTCCCCTCGTTCCGGGCGGTTTAAGGAGGATTATAAGGGATCTCGTGGCCGAGGGATTCATACATGCGATAGTATCCACGGGGGCAAACGTAACCCATGACATCATAGAGGCACTCGGGTTCAGGCATATAATCGGGAGGGCTGGAGTGGATGATGAGAGATTAAGGGATAGAAGCATCGGGAGGATATACGACATCTTCATAGGAGAAGAGGCATTTGAAGCATTGGAGAGGCATATCCATAAGATCCTCGACGAAATAGATTTAAGCCCGAAGGAGATGGGGAACCTAGCCACCTACGAGCTGCTCCGCAGGTTAGGGGAAAAGCTTCAGGATGAGGAGTCCATCCTTAGGACATCCGCTAAGAAGGGGGCGCCCATCTTCTGTCCAACGATATACGATTCGATCCTCGGAATGAACTTATGGACTTACGCTCAGGTTAAGGGTTTGAAGCTGAACCCCTTCCTAGACTTCACGAAACTCGTAGATTTAACTCATGAAGCCGAGAGGACAGGTCTAATCATCTTAGGGGGAGGATCTCCAAAACATTATGCTCTGCTCGCTAATATTATGAGGGGTGGGGTGGACCTGGCCGTACAGGTAACCATGGATAGGCCTGAGGCGGGAGGGCTGAGCGGAGCCCCCCTGGAGGAGTCCATAAGCTGGAGGAAGATTAGAAAGGGGGGGAAAATGGCCTCCGTGATAGGCGACGCCACCATCCTCTTCCCGATGCTCATAGCGGCCAGCCTTCCAAGGTTAAAATCTGAAGTGAAGGAAGTATATGGAAGGAATTGGTTAATGAAGCGTCCATAAGGAAGGTCTATAAGATAAGTGTGGGTTCATCCCTCCTGGTGAAGGGCCCGGCCGCCGTCACACCCCGATCCGGGAGGATGAGCGTTTTCGCAGCCGACCTCCCATTGGATAAGAGGATCATAGTGCCTGAGGGACGTATGATACCTGTAACGGCCAATGCAGAGGGCTTAGTCGAGGTTATTATAGGTTCCCTAGGCTCCATCTTCGAGGTGGAGGGACCTACCATACCGGAGGACTGGGTTCGGATCCCGCCTTCCTTGAAGGAGACCCTGAGAGGCGATGGGATGGTCATTATACTGGGGGGAGTTGACTCCGGGAAGAGCTCCCTCTCAACGTTCATATTAAACTATTTCACGTCGAGGAATCTCCAAGTATCTATACTTGACCTCGACGTAGGCCAATCGGATATAGGCCTCCCAGCCACCATCGGGTTAGGGATCGCCAGGGATCCGATCATGGGGCTCTACGAGGCTGAAACCACGGCGATGTACTTCATAGGCTCCATCTCCCCCGCACCCATGACCGATAAGATAATTAAAGGTGCTAGGAAGCTGGCTGAAAAAGCTAGAGTTAGGGGATCTGTCACAATCGTGAACACCGATGGATGGCTTCAAGGAGAGGAAGCTTTAAGCTATAAGATGAGGCTCATCGATGCCTTAAAGCCGGATGCAGCCATCATCATTGGGGAAGGTGAGGAGGAGGGAAGCCTTGCGGAGATGCTTAAGGGGGAGGCCCGGGTTTTAAAGGCTGGGAGGCCACGCTTCATCTATAGGAGAACTAGGGAGGAACGTAAAAGAATACGTGAAAAAGCATATTACAGATATTTAAGAGGGGGTACATTGGGGAGTTTTCCCTTGTCTAGGGTGGAGTGGAACCGCTTAGACTTTAGGGTTCTCCCTAGCCGTAACGTGAACCTGCTGGCGGGATTAATAGATGGTGAAGGCCTTATGAGGAGCCCTGGGATATTGAAGAGGATAGATCTATCCGAGGATATGGTACTCATATATTCCAGGGGCTCATATCCCGTGGAGAGGATAGAGGTGGGCTTGGTAAGGCTTAAGGAGAATGGATGCGAGATAGGCCAGATAAGGTTAGATCGAGAAGGTATCGAAGAGGGGGATGACCTCCTGGAACGTGGATATGGCTTATCTGATCGTTTCTGAGCCTGTTAAGCGGTGTATCCGTTGAAGCTTCTGCGTAAGAGTGTAAGTTGGGAGGGTGGAAGGTTATCCTTCGAGATGTTAAACCTTAAAAACGCAGTGATAGTTTTCCTATACGATTCCGAGAGGGGTTTGGGGACACTAGCCTTCGCCCTCCCGGGGAAAGAGGGTTTTGGAGGCCTTTCCACGGTTCTGATCGGTGGAAAATATAGGCTTCTATCGCGTATCGTCGCGGAGAGGGTTGCCCATTATTATGGGAGGCCGGTCCTAGCTTCGATCAACCTAACCCTACCTGAGGAAGAGTCTATGGAGAGGGTTGCAGGGCTTCTCAGATCCCTACCCAGCCTATAAAGAAGAGAGTTTAATAGGCTATCTTGGTCTCGGAGGGGAGGGTTCCCAATACTTCTTCAGAGGCCTTCTTAACTTTACTCCTGTACTCTTCTTTTGTGTAGACCCTGAGTATGTTCATGTAGACTCTGAGGACCTCTATTATCCTGGATAGCTCCGTTACCTTCCGGATCTCTATGGAGCCGTCCGCCGATTTAAATGAGATAGGTATATCCATCGGTTCAGCTGCCTCCCGGGAATAGGGCACGGATGGCAGGGATGGAGTATCTATGGTGATATAGCCTGGGTCCACCGAGGCTGCATCCGCTATCTCCTCCTCCACCCTCCTCCTAACAGCATCGTTCGCGAATATGCTTGTTACAAGCCTATCCTTCGTGTACAGGGTTATCTCATAGGCGCATTTGAGGAGCCTCCTCCTCTCAAGGTCCTCCATCACCGGTCTGGCAGCTTCGGAGCAGCGTAGCTCCCTCCACAACGTATAATCGTCCAGCCTCATGTACTCCTCAGCCGTTTTAAAGTTGAGATCTGAAACCTCGCTTCTAGCCAATTCTAAAGCCTTCACGAGCATTATCTGCGCAGCCCTTGATGCCTTATGGAAGTATATCGTCTTGAAGGATTCCAGCCTCGCTATGAGGAAGGTTTCCAATGTTGGAATCGCCGTGGCATTTACTATCAACTCACCATTACATACATCCATCGTATATATCAGGCGGAATATATCCGTGTAGCCGTAGCCTGCGCCTGTATGGTATGAGTCCCTTGACACGAAGTCCATTTTATCCACATCCACGGCCCCCACTATAACCTGGTCCAAGTATGGTTTCCCGGGATCCCCTAGGTTCCCTAAGGCCAGTTTGCCGACGAGTTTAGGGTCGAACCCCTCCCGGCTTAGGACGTCGCCCAGCTCAGTCTCCTCGATTATCGTCGCCGTCATGTCCTCATGGGTCTTGTTCAAATACCTTGTGAGATAGGAGTCGAATACGTGGGAGAAGGGGCCGTGGCCCACATCATGGAGCAGCGCCGCGAATTTGAGCAGCTGAACCTCATCCTCCCCAAGCTCCACAGGTAGACTCTCCCCTAGGAGACCGGCTAAATACATGGTTCCGAGGCTGTGCTCGAACCTCGTATGGTTGGCTGCTGGATACACGAATTCGGATCCTGAGAGCTGTTTAATCCTCCTGAGCCTCTGGAACGGATAGGTATCTATGACCCTCTTCTCCGCCTCAGTAATCTGGATGTAACCGTATAATGGATCCTTTATGAAACCCCAAAATCTCCCCATCTAAGCCACCTATCACATGAAGGACTACCTGACCTTGAAAGTGCAGCTATACACTAATTACAGAGCATTAAATAAGGTATGAAATGGTGTTATAAATAGGTTGTTGGTCTGCTGGTCGGTATATTTCCCAATTGAGGTTAAAGGGGTACGGTGGGTTGAGTGATGGATTCGGGTGAACCTAGGTGGGCTGGGTTCTTCCTTGTTATCGAGGGGATCGATGGCTCAGGTAAGACCACCCAGTCCACGAGGCTTTGTGAACGCTTGAACTCGGAGGGGTTGAAAGCATTATATACGTCTGAGCCTTCAGGGGGTCCCGTAGGCTTATTCATAAAGGAGGAGGTCTTGGGGAGGGGCGGGTTCCCACCAGAGGTTGAGGCCCTCCTCTTCGCCGCGGATAGGTTTCTGCATCAGAGGGACGTCATCCTTCCAGCCCTGAATGCGGGTTTAATCGTTGTCTGTGATAGATACTTCTACGCCTCCCTGGCCTATCAGGGAGCCCAGGGCGTGGATTTAAACTGGATAAGAGAGTTAAACTCCTTCGCTTTAAAGCCTGATCTAGCTTTGTACTTGGATGTACCTCCTGAGGTGGCCTTGGCTAGGAAGAAGGGTAAGAGGGATTCCCTGGAATATTTGGAGCTGGAGGGGAGGGTTAGATCCATATATGTGAAGTTGGCGTTGGAGGGGGAGCTCATCCAGGTGGATGGAATGGGCTCCATAGAGGAGGTGGGTAGGCGCCTATACGAGGAGGTTAAAGCTCGAATAAGTTGATGGCTATTCTTCTAAGGCTAGAGGGCTACTTCGATGAGGAGGCTGTCCAGCAGCTCCTTATAACGGTTTCTTATGGTCACCTCTGTTACATTCGCGACTTCAGCTATCTCCCTCTGGGTCTTCCTCTCATTGGTGAGTACAGCCGCTATGTAGGTTGCTGCTGCAGCTATCCCTGTAGGGCCCCTACCGCTCGTCAGCTTGAGATCCTTAGCCAGTTTCAGTATCTTAATCGCCAGCGCCTCAGCCTTCCCGGATACCACTAGCCTATTTGAGAACCTGGCCGCGTATTGGTTGCTGACGGAGGGGGGTACGAAGGTGCCTAACTCCCTTATCATGAACCTGTAGCTTCTCCCTATGTCCTTCTTATTCAGGTTGGTGGCGTCGGCTATCTCGTCCAACGTCCTAGGTACACCGCACTGCCTGCAACTCATGTATATCGCGGCTGCGGCCACGTTCTGGATGGAACGCCCCCTCACAAGCCTCCTCCTTATAGCCTTCCTATATATTATGGAGGCCGTCTCGAGGATGTTCTTTGGAAGGTTCAGGTGCGAGGCTAATTTGCTGATCTCTGAGAGGGCTATGGCCAGGTTCCTCTCAGCGGCATCCGATACTCTCACCCTGCTCTGCCATTTGCGAAGCTTGTAGACCTCTATCCTCTGGTCTAGGTTTCCACCGTGTCCAGGAGGGGTTAGATCCCTCCAATCTATCGAGGTGGATAATCCCTTATCATGGATGGTATAGGTTAAAGGGGCCCCCACGCGGGTCCTCTTCTCCCTCTGCTCCTCGTCGAAGGCCCTCCACTCAGGCCGGGTATCAGCAAGCCTATCGGCCACGACGTAGCCGCAGTCCACGCATACTATCTCGGCCGCGTCGTAGTCGCGCATAAGTCTCGTCCCTCCGCATTCCGGACATCTCCTAGTCTTATAGTCATGCCATTCAGGCTGGTCGTAATGGTCGTCATCTTCGGACAAGGATAAACCTCCGCTCATATGGATTTTCCAGTTCCCCTCATCGCGTAGAGGGGTTTACCTATGGAGGCGGAGGCGTCCCCGGCCCTAGCCCTTATAGCCGCGTATGGAGAAACGACAGGCCCGAATATATCCTCCACCACACCTACGGGGTTGAGGTTGGAGTCGAAGACGGTTTCCCCGAGCATAGGCGCCTCAGAATCCGGATCTATCCTCAGTATGAGTCTGCGGTTCCTCGAAATGTGGAGGGCTCTGCCAAGCCTTCTCAATATGACGGTAAACCCCCTACGCTCCTAATCGAAGTTAGGGGCTTAAAATTCAGATTACACTCTATGATTTAAACTTCTTGTTTTTTATCTTCATCCCATAAAGGAAGGGACGGCTAGCCTCTATAGAGGGGAGAGGTAAGTATTGTCTCCCATTTATGAGGCGGGGCGAGCCACGATGCACCCTGGATAAAAGGATTTTTTGGGCTGTAGAATTTTTCCATGCATGGGTTTATGTTTGGGAAGGGGGAAGGCCTAGGCTAATATTTTTATATGGTATGAGGGAATCTTCTACCATGGATAAGGTTAAATATGGCGTCATAGGGTTGGGTTTCTTCGGCGAGGTTCACGCCGAAGTATTGTCCAGTATGCCTGATGTGGATTTAGTGGCGGTCTCTACGCGTCGGCCGAGCCGATTGAAGGAGGTTGCTGATCGCTTCGGAGTTCCAAAGAGGTATACCAACTATAGGGAGCTGCTCAAGGATCCTGAGGTTGAGGCTGTAAGTATAGTAACCCATGTGGACAGCCATAGGGAAGTAGCCTTGGAGGCTTTGAGGAGGGGGAAGCATGTGCTCCTTGAGAAGCCCATGGCCGATACCGTGGAGGGCTGCGACGCCATCTTGGAGGAGTTGAAATCCTCTAAGGGGATATTCATGGTTGGACATATATGCAGGTTCGATCCGAGGGTTTCCCTGGCTAAGCAGGCTATCGATGAGGGAAGGATAGGCAAGGTGGTCTCCATGCATGCTACGAGGAACCTGCCTAAAAACTTGACGGCTCAACCGAGGGTTCTAGGGAGCATCTCACCCCTCATGGGGGATGGAATCCACGACATAGATATTATGTTGTGGATGAGCAGGGCTAAGGCTGAGACGGTGTACGCCCAGAACGTCCGCGTGAGGGATTTGAAGTACCCCGATATAGGCTGGGCCATGTATCGATTCGACAACGACGCAGTCGGCGTGATAGAGGTGGTATGGTTCCTACCTGAGAATACCCCGTATACTATAGATGCCCGCATGGAGATCATCGGGACCGAGGGGGCAATATACATCGACGCATCCAACCCGGGGATCACGATAAACGATGGAGAAGGCCTGCATAAGCCGGATACGATCTATTGGCCGACCGTACATGGCATGCGCATAGGTGCGTTGCGCACGGAACTTAGTTACTTCGTGAGATGCGTGAAGGAGGGGAGGAAACCCGAAGTTATAACCCCGGAGGAGTCCAGGGAAGCCGTGAGAGTTATATGTGCGGCAGAGGAATCGGCTGCCACAGGTAAAGTCGTCCATTTATAAATCAGCAATTAAAGGAGCCGGGATAGCTGGCAACCTAGCGTCTAACCGCTGGAAACGCTACGATGCATATAAAGTCGGATGGGAAAGAGTATGCTCATCGACGCCACGGCTGAGGTGGGAAGAGCGAAGCAATATTAACGACGCCGATCCCCACTATTTGAAAGGAGGCCTCTCCGCAGAACCTCCGATCATCCCTTTTTTGCCAGCTTAAGTGGGAGAAGATACCGGGTTTAAAGCGTTTATTTTAGAGGAGGAACGGCGACTCATTTAGATATTCAACGGTTAATTATTACTGGGGTGGTAGCGTTGAAGGCTGAGGCGGCGATCTTCTACGGTTCAAGAGATCTAAGGATTGAGGATTTAGAGGTCCCGGATCCAGGTTCCTGTGAAGTTCTGGTTAAAGTGAAGGCCTGTGGGTTATGCGGCTCCGACATTCAGAGGATTCTGAATGAGAAGCTGGAGATTGGTAAACCCGTCGGTGGGCATGAGGTTGTCGGGGAAGTCTTCAGGGTTGGTGGAGGGGTCGAAGACATAAGCGAGGGGGATCGGGTGGCCGTGGCCCATAGGGTTCCATGTTTTAAATGTCATTACTGCTCCCGGGGCGATGAGGGGCAATGCGAGCTCTATCGGAGGGTTGGCGTCTATCCCGGAGGCTTCTCCGAGTATATGTGGGTTTCATCCCATAACGTGGTGAAAGGCATATTTAAGATTCCCAGCGGCGTCTCATTTGAAGCTGCCTCGTTCACGGAGCCCGTGGCAGATTGTCTGAAGGCCTTGAGGAGGGCCAAGCTGAGATGGGGCGATAGTGTACTCATAATTGGAGGAGGGGCTTTAGGCCTTCTCCACCTTCAAATAGCCAGGGTATTAGGGGCTGACAAGGTTATGCTTAGCGACCACCATGAGAATAGGATTAAACTTGCCTATAAGCTGGGAGCCGATATAGCCTTCGATTCGAGGCTTCAGGATACTAGGAGGACCGTATTGCCTGAGACGGCGAATAAAGGAGTGGACGTGGCCGTAATCGCGGCCCCCAGCAGGGAGGCGTTCACCCAGGCCTTAGGGAGCGTGAGGAGGGGTGGGAGGATCCTCCTATTCGCGGGTTTCCAGCATTCAACCATCAGAGAGCTAAATTTCGATCCGTCCATCTTTTCACGCGATGAAATCTGGTTTATAGGAAGCTACTGTTATTCACCAGCCGACTTTGGAGAAGCCCTAAACCTGATCTCAAAGGGGAAGGTTAAAGTTGAAGAACTTATTACGCATAAGTTCCCACTACGGGAGATGTCCAAGGCTGTCGAGGAATCAAGAAACAAAGATGAATACTTAAAGTCGGTGATAATCCCTTAAGCTCACAGGCAGGGGTTCCGCCTCTATCATCCGTATGGCTGCTTCCACAATCCCAATTTTGAAGTTTTGATTCGCCTCCCCATGATTTAGGATGGGTTTAGGATGGGCGGACCTCCATGGAGAGGGGGTCTTGACCTCTCATCGCCGATAACCACCCTGCAGCGGGGATGGGTCTCTAACCTATCGGGAATGCCGCGAGTAGATCTTATCTTATATTCGGTGGGCTCCTACGGCTTGAAGGTTAAGGCGGCTTTCCTCGCCTATTCATCCAGCATAGGCCAACCCCAGGTTTTATAGCCCCTTGGTCAGCCTTAGGATTCTGGAAGGGCTTTAAGATGGAGGATTTTCCTTCTTCCCTTCGATTTTAAAAGGTCTTTCGGATGTTGAAGATCTTCTCAAATTCAGATTTCTCCTGGAAAAGCATGGGATGGGCTCGTTTCAAGGCCTCTACTGTCCTATTTCCCGTGTTCACCCTTATCCTCCGTGGATTGCGGCTCCTCCCCTTCTTCTTCTCCTATAGGAACCGGTGGGGGGGTCGTGAACATGGTCCATCCTATCCACATGACTATTCCTAAGGCTAGGACGACGAGGAGGAATACGGGTATGGCCACTGCCCACCAGCTTAGGGAGGCGGGGATGCCTATTATTGGTTCGAGGTATGGGGCGAAGAAGGCGATGAGGAATAGGGCTAATAGTAGTATGGCCGCTATTAGTATTAGGCCGCCGTACAATCTATCCTTATCCATGTAACTTCTTCCTCCCTGGATGGGGTATTGGTTTCCCCGTTTGACCGTGTATCCTTGGAAATATTTAAAACTCATTAAGATATAAAAGGTTTTAAATCTCGTCGAATCCACGTTTACCTTGACGTATATATGTAGGTGTGACCTGGGATCGCCGATCCCCCATGGATTAGAGGGGTAATGCCTCGCACTCCTTAAGCCTCTTCAGGATCCTATATGCTATCGCCCTGTCAACGACCTTCTTTGACTGTATCGAATTGAAATATTTCTTGAATTCATCTTCATCCTTGAACTTTGATATTAAGGCTATGTCGTATTCGCCTGCTAGGTCATAGACTGAGACGTTGTTCATATGCCTCTTCAGGTCGTCCTCTAACTGGGTTAAAGCGCGTCCATCCGCCTTTATGAGGATTAGGACGTTGGTGTTATATCCCATCTTCTCGGAGTCGATCCTAGCCGTGAAGCCCTGAATTACGCCTTTATCCTTAAGGTTTTTAAGATGTTCCTCTAGGTCGCCCCTGGATAAACCGAGTTGGCGGGCGAGCCCTTTGAGATCCACTGGTATACTGGACTGTAGGCTCCTCAGCAGCCTCAGATCATCCTCGTCTAATGTTATTTCCTGGACTAAGCCGGCCACCCGCTGGGCCTTAGATACCTGGTTGACGATCTCCCTGAACTCGCTCTCCTTTAATGAGCCCCTCCTACCCTTCTCGAAGACCCTTTTAACGGCCTCTACAACCCCTGCCAGTATGGGGCTGTCGTCGTCTACACGGGTTCCTAGGAGCTCCTCCATCTTCTCCTTTATGATAGCCTTACCGGACTGTTTGCCTATGGTGAATATCCTCCGGTTCCCCACGAGCTCGGGTGGATAAGGCTCATATGTGGAGGGGTCCCTTAAGGCGCCGTGGGCGTGTATCCCAGACTCATGCGCGAAGGCATATTCGCCTACAATCGCTTTATTAGGCGGGATCGTGACGCCGGTGGCGTGGCTGATGAAATCCGCCACCTCTTTAAGCTTTGAGAGCCCCGACTCATATTTCCTAACCCCGTGGTGCACGTAGAGGTTCATTATAGTCTTCTCGGTCTCAGCGTTCCCGGCGCGCTCCCCAATCCCTAGAAATGTCGTGCTTGCGTATATTTTGTCGTATAATCCTGAGGCGGCCCTAATGGCGGCCAACGTATTCTCTACGGCGTTTCCCAGGTCGTCGTGGGCGTGGATCTCGACGGCTGGGACCTTGGTCTCCTCCCTTATCCTCTTAATCTTTAAGGGGATTCCCCGGGGGAGGGGTGCATCGGGGAGGGATAGGCCTACCCCAACGGTGTCGCATATTCTATATACATCGGCCCCCGCGTCGACGGCTGCATCTATAAACTCTTTCTCCAGGTTCCAGGGAGCCCTGGTACTATCCTCACCGTGGAAGAAGGTTACTAAACCATGGTCCTTAGCCGCATACTCGATAACTTCCGCCACCCTCCTTATGAGCTCCTCATGGTTTCTGTTAGGCCATTTTGCTTCCAAGTGTATAGGGGATACCGGGTGGGATATGCCTATCTCGGATAGGTCTAAGGCCAAAGCGTTATCTACGTCCTCCTTAACCGCCCTGCACCATCCGGCTATTCTAGCCTTGATACCTCTATCCTGGATCAGCCTTATCGCCTTCCTGTCATGGGGTTGGAACATGTGGAGCTCTATACGCTCCACCCCTACGCTCTCCAGTAATAGGGCTATCTGGGCCGTGTCTTCAGGGGAGACCGCTATCCCAGGCATTTGGACGCCGTCCCTCAGCGTGGAGTCGTCTATTAGAGGCTCCGTCTTAAGGGGGATTACGTAATCGTCCAATTCGATTTCTCCTCGGATGCTGGCTTTGAAATACTAAGCGGAGGTTATATTAATATATTTCTCCCCGTGCGATATAAGAATCAATATTATTATATGATACTCGCGGATTAAATAGTTATTGTTTATATATAATGGAATATATAATATAGATTATATGGGATGAGGAATCCTTGAGATAGAACTGGACAATCCTAATCCACCTCAAAACCGGAGACATAAATGGAGCACCCCTCGAATAAGCTTAACAGGGTCGCCGAGCACGGCGAGCTTTCATACAGCTCCTATGAATGAGGCCGATTCGAACCGTGAAGGCTGATGAGGGCTTCCTAATCCTATAAGCTGCAGCTGGGAAAAGCTCTTATTACCCTTCCTACATCTAATTAAGCGGCTAAAGACCAGTGCGAGGGAGTGACGCGACATGTCCTATGTATATGTGGAGAAACCCCCGAAGGTAGCCGTTTATCAGCCACCTCCAGAGGAATACGTCTATATTCCGCCGCCGAAGACCGTGGTGGTTCAGGAGCCACCCCAAGTATATGTGCAGCAGCCCCCACCCGTGGAGTATATAGAGCCAACCCCACCGGACGTATATTATATTCCACCGCCTGAAGAGTACATCTACAAGCCACCTCCAGTCCTCTGCGTATATCAGCCTCCACCAGTAGAGTACCTCATGGAGCAGCCCGAGGAGAGGGTGATAGTTCAACCACCCCCGCTACGCCTCTGCTATTCATGCGGGACGGAGATAGACCCCTCAGCCGTGTACTGCCCCTACTGTGGAAGCCTCCAAGAATAGCCCGAAAAACCCCCAATATATTTTATTTTAATTTAATTTTAGCACCACTAAACAATGGTTTCTTCATAGGATGAACCTACTACCCTGTGGGTACTGTGAATAGTCAAGCTCAGCTTCGCCTGGACCATCAGACGAGCGAAGGAAATTAGAGATAAATAATATAGTCTCCTCACTGCCTTCCCGGTTCAGCTCGGAGCCGGTGGGGCCTCTGAAAGTATAGGAGAAGGTATTCCCTGTATTTACAGGGCGCCGAGGTGTGAAGGCAAGCGGTTTGGCCATCCCATGGGAGGGGGCTTCTAGGCCAGCTCTATCCTAGTCCTGACGGCCCTCATAAGGTCGCTCCTCGTTATTATACCTATCAGTTTTCCATCCTTGACTACCGGGAGCCTACCCACGTCATATTTAGATATTTTAATTAGGGCTTCAGATGCGGGATCATCCGGATCCACCGTTACGAGCCTCGATGAAGGGGTCATGGCCTCCTCAACGGTGGTGTCCTTCCACCTGTCCCTCGGGATCCTCCTCACATCTTCAGTGGCTAATATACCTTTAAGTCTCCCCTCATCGATCACAGGGAATCCCCCGTGGGTATACTTGGAGAAGCATTCGTTCACAGCCTCCTCCAGGCTCCAATCCGGCGAGGCTGTGCAGACGGGGGAGCTCATGAAATCCCTCACCTTCTCCTTGGCTAAGGCCTGGGCTATGACGGTATGCCTTAGGCTCGCCTCAGCCCCACCTTTGATGAACCATCCTAGGAAGATGAGCCACATCCCATCGGCGAGGGCTCCTGAAAAGATGCTGAGGAAGCCCAGTCCGATGAAGGCGTAGGATATGAGCTCCGCTACTAGAGTTGATTTACGCGTAGCGGAGATTAAACTCTTGGAACGCATCCATAGTATGGCCCTTAAAACCCTCCCCCCGTCCATAGGGAAGGCTGGAATGAGGTTGAAGAGGCCGAGCATAAGGTTGATCATGAATCCGTATTGAAGCACGGCGGATACCGCTAACTCCCCTGAGCTTAGGAGGAGCCGGGCCGCCGCGAAGATGCCTGCTAGAAGCAGGCTTGATAGGGGGCCTACAGCCGCCATCTTCAATTCTCCCCGAGGCTCCCTAGGCTCCTCGGCGATCTGGGAGACGCCGCCGAAGAGGAAGAGGACTATGCTCGGGACAAGTATGCCCATCCGCTTAGCCACTATCGAATGGCATAATTCATGGAATAGAACCGATAGGAATATTATCGCGGCGGATGAGACTCCCACTATCAGGTATATAAGGGATCCCTGGCCGGGATACTGGAGGGGCATATAGCTGAAGCCGACGCTCCATACAACCATGAGGAATACGATAAGCCAAGTATAATGCAGCCTGATCTCTATCCCATATATCCTCCCGATTTTTAACGACAATCTAAACCCTCTAAATATGCGATTTACTATCGGACGGGCTGAATCCACATATAAATCTATCCTCCAGCCATTCCCACGTCCATCTTGGGAGACGGTAAACCTTTGAGGGATCCATAGACCCCCGCTAGATTACATAGTGGACTCGTGGATTTATGGATGGGATAGAGGTTTAAATCTATAAGGGTAGCTTTTTAAATGGTATGCGATGAGGGGTTTAGCATTGTATGAGGTAGACCTGCTCTCTAGGCTTGTGGGGATAAACACGGATTCTATTGAAAAGATGAATTATATGGCGGCGGCTGAGCTCGTTAGAGGGGAGGCTGAGGATCTCGGCTTGGAGGCGCGCATCTACGACGGGGCTGGAGCAGCTGGAGACTCGAGGCCCCGCCCCAACGTCGTTGTAAGGCTTAAAGGGGGCTCAGATAAGACGTTGATCGTGGCAGCCCATTACGATGTGGTCCCTTCAGGGGATGGGTGGACGTATCCCCCTTATAAGCTGACCCTTGTGGATGATAAAGCGTATGGGAGGGGGGCTGCCGACGATAAGAGCAGCATAGCCGCCGCCCTCGGAGCCCTGAAACTATTATCTGAGAGGGGGAGCTCCAAGCTTAACATCCTCTTAGCAGTTACCTGTGACGAGGAGGTGGGGGGCGAGGCGGGGCTGGGATACCTGGCTGAAAAAAAGGTGGTGGACGGGGACTACGGCCTAGTATTGGATGCCGCCCCCGACGCCGTTTACGCTGGGGCATGCGGCATAGTATGGGGTAAGATAACCATAGAGGGGTTGCAGGGGCATGCAGCCTATCCCCATGAGGCCTTGAACCCTATAGACGAGGCTGTAAAAGTCTTCACTTCGCTGAGAAGGTTCTCCAAGGGGAGGGAGAGGATCTACTCCCGATTACCGGCTCCCCCAAATTCCCCCCATAGGAGGGTGTGGGGAAGGTTCACGTTGACCATGCTGAACGCCGGATGGAAGGAGAATGTTATCCCGAGGACGTGTGAGGCGAGGTTCGATATGAGGATCTGCCCAGATGAGAATCCTCTGGAGGCCATCGATGGATTGAACGGCTTCATAGAGGCTTTAAAGCCTAAAGTTAAGGCGAAGATCTCCTGTGAGATCGGCAAGGTTTGGCCTCCATACTATACGGATCCCAGGCATCTCTTCGTGGAGGCCTTCAGGAGGGCGGCTTCAAAGGCAGCTAAATCCAGGCTGAATATTGCTGGAGAACTGGTGGCTAATGATGGCCGCTGGCTGGCGGGGCTGGGAATACCCACGATAAGCTTCGGAGCCTTAAGGAGGTGCACCCGCATACACGGCGTGGACGAGCACGTCCACATCCCGGACCTCATCCTGGTCAGGGACTCCATAGTCAACCTGGCCGAGGATGGGATAACTGAGAGCACTTAATTTGGGCTGCTGGAGGCCGTTCAGCTTCCCTTCTCGTATAGCCTCCTCAACGTCCACCGGATGGCGTTCTTCAACTCGTTCAATCTCCGGGGATCCCCATAGTTGAATATCTTTAAGCTCCTTAGGATACCCGACTCCTCCGATACCTCGTATTTGAAAGCCTTATCGGGGGGCAGCCTCCCGGACAGTACCTCCTCATCGTCTTTCTTACGCATAGGTTCTAGGACGCGGTTTAGTAGGAAAGAGGTGAAGGGGGGTAGATCGACGCGTAAACTAATATTTTGGGCGGGTATGAGGAGCAGCTCATCGCCTTTGACGAATAGTTCGCCTAGGAATATGCCGTCCACCGTTGTCAGTTCAAGCCTCTCACCCTCTAAAGGGGGAGGCGCCGCCTCGATGGGCTTCGCCTTAGCCTCCACCTTCAACCTTTTAAAGCTCTTCTCGGCCAATACCTCGTCGAGCACGGCGATTACAGCTTTATTAGCTGATATTTCACGTTCAAGCTCAGCCACCCTCTTCTCCAGATGGGCCTTAGCCTCGGCGAGGCGCTTCACAATATCCTCCTCACCACTCAAGACAGCCACCAAACCATTAAAACGATAAGGTCCACGTTCACAGTAGTAATAGACGTGTCAGCTAATAAATATGTCTTCCATGCGGGTCCAGCCGGCCGGTTAGCAGTCAATCCACAGGTCTCAGGTGAAGGCGCTGACAGTTCAGCCTCATCTTATAAGGGATGCGGCTTCAACCCTTATAGGCTTCGGGGGACGGTGAGCGCTGTAAACTTATATTTGACTAGGTGAAATCAGGAAGTAGATATATCGGGCAGTCCCCGCCGTTTAAAAAGGGATGATCAGCGGTGCCGTTTAAAGGTTACATGTACATCTCGGAGATCTTTGATGGAGCTCTCAGGGGCGAAGAGGCTAGGATTAGGGGGTGGCTCCATGGGAAGCGTTCAAGTGGAGGCGTCCTCTTCCTCCTATTAAGGGATGGCACGGGTATAATTCAATGCACCGTCCACAAGGGTGATATAGATGAGGAGGAGTTTAAATCCGTTGAGAAGGTTCCCTTGGAATCCGTCCTCAGCGTCTCCGGGATCGTCCGAGAGGATCCGAGGGCTCCAGGTGGATTCGAATTATCCGTCAGGGAAGTCGGGGTACTCCATATGGCTGAGGAGGGTTATCCGATAGCTAGGAAGTATCATGGTCCAGAGTTCCTCCTAGACCATAGGCATCTCTACCTTAGAAACGAGAAGATGCAGGCCGTTATGAGGGTTAGGGCGGCGATACTTGAGGCGGCGAGGGAATGGCTTAGAGAAAACGGATACACCGAGGCGCATATGCCCATTTTGATAACGGCGGCATGCGAGGGGGGGTCAACCCTCTTCGAGGTGAATTACTTCGACCGGAAGGCTTATCTAACTCAGAGTTGGCAGCTCTACGCTGAGGCTGCGATAGCCTCCCTCGGTAAGATATATACAGTGGCCCCCTCCTTTAGGGCGGAGCGTTCTAGGACGAGGAGGCATCTAACGGAGTACTGGCATCTAGAGGTGGAGGCGCCATGGTATGAGCTTGAGGATATAATGGAGGTCCAGGAGGAGCTCCTCTCATATATATGCCGTAGGGTAGCCTCTGAGAGGGGGAGGGAGCTGAAGCTCCACGGCCGGGACCCCTCGGAGCTCATGGAGGTCAACCCTCCCTTCGAGAGGATAACCTATGATGAGGCGTTGGAGAGGCTGAAGAGCATCGGCGTAGACCATAAATGGGGTGAAGATTTAGGCTGGGAACAGGAGAAACGCCTCGCAGCCATGTTCGATAAGCCTTTCTTCGTAACCCATTATCCTAAGACGGCTAAAGCATTTTATCATAAGCCTGATCCATCGAATCCCACGGTAACCCTTTCAGCCGACCTGCTTGCGCCGGAGGGCTACGGCGAGATAACGGGGGGAGGACAGAGGATAGACGATTTAGATCAGCTCCTCCAGAGGATCAGGGAGGAAGGCTTAAACCTGGAGGACTATAAATGGTATGTGGAGCTCCGGAAATACGGCTCAGTCCCCCATTCCGGGTTCGGCATGGGGTTGGAAAGGGTCCTAATGTGGATATGCCGGCTCAGCCATATTAGGGATGCAATAGCCTTCCCGAGGCTTATAAACCGCGTTTACCCCTGAACCTTCCGCCTTAAAGTATAGACGGCTGAAATAGCTAAAATTAAAGCCATGGATGCCATCAGGGTGGGAGATGGGAGCTCGGGTGTAACCAGATATTGAAGCTGACGCTGGGCATCCCTAAAGCCTACCTTACTCGCCTTCACGTAGACGGTGTATGAGCCGTTGGGAGATCCCTGCTGGACACGATACTCGTCGAGGAACTCCCCCGCCCCATCCGAGTATAGGAGGGCTACATGGTAGGTTTCACCCGTAGGCCCGATGACTTGGATGGAGACCAGGGCGTTTTCCACCGGAGAACCATCGGATAAGGATACTCTACCTGATATCCTTATGAGCTCATCCGGGTCATAGGCCTCCTTATCCATCGATACCTGGAGCTGAAGGGAATCCTGAGCCTTAACACTCCACATATGAAGGGAAAGCATGGATAATATGACCGTTAAAAGGGCTAGAGTCAAACCCAGTTGCCGAGGCAATCCTCATCCTTCAAAGAAGATTATACAAGACCTATATCAATATTCCATTCTTCTCTCTACATATATTGGGGTTTACCCTCTTCAATTGCTCTCTTTCAGGCTGAGCAGCCTTGAGTAGCCTCCTTTGAGATGCAGATTCCCAAGGTGTCGTCGTCCATAAGGCTTCCAGCTATCTCCTCCAAGTCGATGGCCTCCACGGTCTTCAATTCTAACCCCTCCCTTTTGAATAGTATCAGCCTCAGCCTAATAGGTTTATCCAATAGGTGCCTCGCCCACCTGCCTGGAGGGCTCGCCTACGGATTAACCTTATTTCTAAGATTTTATCCAAATGGAACATTCAAACCGCAGGGTTTTCATCCATCCTAAATAATGGCCTACTCCATTACTTTAGCGGGCGTGGCCTCATCCATAAGCCTATTCCATTGATCGTTCCCTTTACATCTAAGTTAGGCATTGCTCAGAGCGGGCGAGAATGGCGTAATGTCAACTTTCTACTATGAAAGTCTCAGATCCGGTTGCTATGAATCTACCGCCGCTGGATATCGGCTTGTCTGAGACGTAGGCCTTCACGTAGTATATGCCGGTTTCCACGTTCAACGGTATTTTAAAGTCGAATATCAGCTCCTTTGATTCTCCTGAACGGATGGGGACGATCTTCAACATGACTTTTATAGGGATCCTATTAGGAGCTTGTATCTCAACCCAGACCACGCTTGAATCGAGGGCCATCCCATAGTTTGTCACAGTCACTTTTATCTTCATGGAATCTCCTTGGCGATACATCGATTTCGTCTCGTTGCCTTCAGGGTTAAGGATAAGTATGGATTCGATTTGAACGCTGGGATATGATGGATACTCTAAGATGAAGGTGGTATGGGTTCTAAGTATTTTCCCTTTATATATGGCTGTGGCGTATATCACGTAGGTTCCATTTAATGGTTTTACGTTACCCACTTCTGTTAATTTGAATGAGTCGTAGAAGGCTCCTAGCCTATCCGTTCTGGTTAGGTTGAAGTATATTACTCTGCCGGCGGGGTTCACCGCGAAGAGGTATATCGTAGCGTTGAATACGGGTTCGCCGAAGTCCGTGGAGAGGCCTCCTATTATCTCAACGTCGTCGCCTACCTTGTATCCGGCTTTATCCGTTCTAACGGTTAACTCTAGCCCTGATCTATATGGTTCCTTTGGGCCGGGCTTGGGGCCGGGTTGCTCAACTATTATCACTGAGATTATGACGCTGGCGGTTGCGCCTCCGAAGCCCACGCCGACCACGGTTATATTGTATCTCCCCGGCGGGGATTCCGCTGCGGTTCTTATAGTCAGTTTTGATTTGAAATCGGTTCGGCCGACCCGTGGGGATAGCTGGCTTGCCCATTCTAGGGGTAAGCCCTCCACGCGGAGGAACACTAGCTCCCTCTTCGCGCGGCCTATGGATGACCCGTCGCCTTCTTCGACTCCTATGATTTGAACGTCGAACTTGGCGTCTTCTCCTGCTCCACATTCCCTGAGGGGAGGCTTCGCCTCCAGCCTGAACGTGGGGTTCTGGCCGTATCCCTTCTCGGTTATCGCAGGGCTGGAGTTCGCGTTTAAGCTGGATGTGGCTAGGGCTACTAGGATGAGGGCTAGCAGAAGGATTGGAGTGTGCCTGATGGGGGCCATGGTTTTTCACGTATATTTTTCTTGGATTTATATTTAAATGTTTTCCTGTATTACATAAATACATCTTGCAAAAAGCAGAAATAATAAAAGCCGCGAACTATTAAAAATATGAGAGGCAGAGAACTTGAGCCTGAAACCCGAAGAAACCTTGAAGAAGGCGGTTCTCGAGATAATCCAGAAGCTGGAAACAATAATTCAGAAGCTAGATACCATAGCCGAGAAACTGGATGAACTCTCACCTGGAAGACCGCAAGAGATAGAGGTTAAAAACCTGCCCATGGACGTGGCCACCCTCCTCTCCCTACCCGATCACCTAAGGAAGACCGCCCTAACCCTCTGCAACCTAGGCGAGGCCACCGCCGAGATGGTAGCGGAGGAGACGGGGAGGGCGAGGGCCGCCGAGAGCGACTACCTGAACCAGCTCGTATCCAGAGGATACGTGAAGAAGAGGAGGGTCGGCAGAAAAGTATACTTCCAAATTTAATTTAATTCAATTCAATTTAACTTAACTAGATACGAAGGGAAGATGTGAGATCATGAGCGGTTCAGGTCTAGGGATATGTCTACACTCCTATAAGGGAGGTACCGGGAAGACGACCATCGCGGCTAATATAGCCGCCTACCTAGCCGGCAGGGGCTCCAAGATATGCATCTTGGACTACGACTTTAGGGCTCCGAGCCTCCACATAATATTCAAGGAGAACCCTAGGAGGTGGGTTAACGATTATTTGAATGGGAGATGCGAGCTCGAGGAGGTGCTCCAGAGTCTCTCAGAGAAGTATAGGCTTAAAGGCGAGTTAACGGTGGGCTTCGCCAACCCCTCCTCTGAGGCGTTAAGGGACATGCTGGCGAAGGATAGGAAGTGGGAGATGAACGCCCTGAAGAGGACTGTAAAGGCGAAGAGGATTATACTGGACGATCTAGGATACGATCTACTCATCCTAGATACGAGTCCAGGCATACAGTATTCATCCGTAAACGCCGTAGTGGCATCGGATCAAGTAGTGCTGGTCATGAAGGGGGATGAATTCGACCTGGAAGGGACTAGGGAGCTCGTGAAGGGGGTATATGAGCCTCTAGGCCGGAAGGCGAAGCTGATAATAAATAAGATACCCTTCAAGGAGGTAGGCGGGAAACTGGTAGACGAAACGGTAGCCCATATAATGGGATCCTTGAATCTAGAGCTTCTGGGCGTATTGCCATGCGATTGCATACTCATGTTCGAAGGGGGGAAACACTTATTCGTATTAGAGAAGGGGGATCATCCCTTCTCGAAGGCGGTGGAGGAAATAGCTGAAAAGGTCAAAGCTTTGACTCGTACTCCCTCCTAAGCCTCTCATAGGTTTCATCGTCGATCTTACCCATGGCTTTAAGTTCCTCTATCTTTGCTATAGCCCTAGCGGCTGACATATAGCTTAGGTCAACCCCCCTCCTCCTACGTCGAAGCCTCATGAATAGGATGGGCATAACGGCGGCGAATGAGACGACGCCTAATATTATAATCCTGTTCTCTAGAAGGATATGGTAGAGGTAGAGCGGGGAAGCCCCCGATATGCCAGCCCATTTTCCGCTTGTAGCGTTGAAGGGCCGCCCAGCCTCTAGGACTATCAATGTGAGATTCACCTGTCTCACCTTACCGTCGGCTATTCCAGCTATGGTTACATCATATCTGCCTGGCGCCACATTCATCGACGAATTCAGATATAGGATGGCGTGTCCCCCAGGGATTATATATGCCGGATCCAGGCGATATTCAAGGAACCTAGGATAAGATATTATCCTGAGAGAGATCTCCCCGGGATATGCTGGGACGGCTTCGATGGTGCAGTTTCCCAGTCCACCCGGCTCCAACTCCAAGAGTTTAGGGGAGACCATCAGGTTGAAGTCGGAGTAAAGGACGAAGGATATATTCACGACGGCATCCTTATATCCTATTTTACTCGCAGTTAAAAATAAGGTATAGTTGCCGGTGAGAACCTCACCTCTCAACGTGAACTCGTCGTAGAAGTATCCCGTGTCATTGGAGTAGGTCAATGCCACATGGACGCTCCCGCCATGGGGATCGTTGACCTGGATGGAGATCAAGGCGTCGGACACTCCTTCACCGTCCTGTCGAACCTGCCCCTGGACTATTATGATCTTTGAAGACTCCTGGGATCTATGGGTCAACTCCACGGTCACCTTCAACTCATCCAGCCCCTTATCGGATGGCTGAGCGGCTAAGATGGGCGTGGACAAAGCCATGATCAGCAATAGGATCAACGCCGCGGCAGGTCTACTACCCATCTGAACACCCTTCGATCCACCTGGAATCTACCGCTAGGGTATTTTATAAGCATCACCCATTAAGGCCGGAAACCATTTAAAAAAGGGTTCTCCGATCAATCCACCACTCCCCATGTAGGGATGGAAGGGCTTTCGAAGAGGAGACTCCGGTTTATTAGATCGACGAGGCTATATCCCTCGCCTCGAACAGGCTTAGACAATTATGTGGGATTTCTCATAGGTGGATGGGGTTGGACGCCTCACCCATCCGGACTTCCCTTGAAGCCTGATAAATAGTCGGGGGGGGAGAGCCGTCCTACATCGGCCATGTCATTTAAGCTGCGAGCCCACTGGATATTCCATAGGCGGGATGCCTCACTTTCTATTTTAGGTTTCTGATGCGATGCTCCTCGCCGATAAACGGTGAATCCCGGTTTAACTCGTGAAGCGGGGCCTTCTCTAACGCCTGAGCCTTGCTATTCTTCTAGGGGGTTTATGCATACGTATAGTATGTTGCTTCCTCTCAGTACTACTTTGCCTAAGATCGTTGTGGGGGAATTGTTCCTGTATTCTCTCGCCCCGTCTAGGATTATGTTCATGTGGCCGTCGCAGTCTATCATTTTCCCCCTATACTCCGCGTTGTTTTTAAGTCTGATTAGGACTTCGGCGTTTATCCTTCTAGTTAACAGGTTTAGGGGCTTCTTTGATGGCTCCAATGTTCCTCCTATCCTTAACCAATGGTTTGGCTATTATTTTCTATAAAAGCCTTGTTATCCATGTCGAATAGAATCCCGGGGTTATCCCCGCTTAAAGCATAAACTTACTTAAGGGTCCTCGTGAGGCTTTATCCCGATCTCGGGTTGAAGGTGTTTCAGGCGCCCAGCATCGGGGTAGCCTTGGAGGCTTTAAAGGAGGGCTTCAGGAAAGGAGAGTTAACCATTATAATCGGCCGATTGAGTGTTGACTATCATGGGAGGGCTAGGTCGAAGCTCGGATTCGGGGAACGCGTCGTGATCCTTAAGCCGGATGGGGCTCTACTCGTCCATAGGCCTCACGGGCATTCGCCGGTGAACTGGCAGCCCCCAGGCTCCATATTCGACTTCAAACGTTTAGGGGAGAAGATCGTTATAAATGCCGGGAGGAGTAATCCCCTCGAGAAGGTTACATTGACGTTCGATCGAATAGACCTTCTGGTCTCCTCGAGGTTGAGGGATGACGCCGAGTTCAGCCTCTACGTGGATGAACATGATATAAGGGATGCCCTGGTCTCTGAGCCGGAGCTCTTCGAAGAAGGGTTCCACGTAGTCACTAAGGAGAAGAGGGTCCCGTCAGGCTTCGTGGACCTCATAGGAGTCGATAGGGAGGGGAGGTTCACCGTCATCGAGATAAAGAAGGGTTTAGCGGGAAGGGATTCCGTGATCCAGCTTAAACGCTATATAGACGGTTTGAAAGGGGAGGGGGGAGCCGCCGTCCGAGGCGTCATATTAGCCTCCGGGTTGGCTAGGGGATGTCAGGGGCTCCTGGAGTCCCTGGGGTTGGAGTTTAAAAGGGTGGATCCGAGGAGATGCTATGAGGCCTTGATGAAGCGTAGAGGGGGAGGCCTTCAATTAGAGTTGAGTAGATGGTTTATATCTAGTTGATTCAAATCAAGTTTATATTGATCCATGCCTCTTAGACTAGTGGGGTTAACCCGGAACGACCCTGTATTATCGGTTGAGTTGAATGGGCTTGAAGGCTGAAAAGGAAGAACTTAGATATGAGCAGATAGAGGATATACCGGGTGTAGGCCCTGCTACCGCTGAGAAGCTTCGTGAGCTAGGCTTCCACACGGTGGAGTCCCTTGCAACCGCTACGGTGAAGGAGCTTTCCCTAGCGGGCATAGGGGAGAAGCAGGCGGCCAAGATAATAAGCGAGGCGAGGAGCAGCATAGCCTTAACCTTTATTAGGGCAGATGAGCTCATGAAGATGAGGGAGAACGTTTTAAAGCTCACCACTGGGAGCAAGGCCCTCGACAGCCTCATAGGAGGGGGCGTGGAGACCCAGAGCATAACCGAGTTCTACGGGGAGTATGGCGTGGGTAAGAGCGTTTTATGCCATCAGCTCGCGGTCAACGTCCAGCTTCCAAGGGATAGGGGCGGCTTAGAGGGAAACGCCTTATACATCGATACGGAGCAGACCTTCCGTCCCGAATGGATAGAGAGGATGGCCGGCCATTTAGGATTAGACCCTGAGAAGACCGCGTCCAATATCATTTATTCCGAGGCTTATAATAGCGATCATCAAATATTGATCCTGGAGAAAGCTGATAAGGTGATAAAGGAGAATGGGATTAAGCTTATCATAATAGATTCCTTGACAGCCCATTTCAGGAGCGAATACCTTGGAAGGGAGATGCTGGCTGAGAGGCAGCAGAAGCTGAACAGCCACCTCCACAGGCTCATCAGGCTTGCGAGGGCGTTTAACGCAGCGGCGGTGGTGACCAACCAGGTGATGGCTAAGCCCGACCAGTTCTTCTCCATGGGGGTTGAGGCGGTCGGCGGACACATAGTGGCGCATACATCCCATACGAGGATATTCCTCAGGAAGGCTTCTAGAGGGGCTATAAGGATCGCTAGGCTGGTCTCCTCCCCGTATCTCCCTGAGGGCGAGCAGATATTCAGGATAACGGGGAACGGGGTTGAGGACGTTGAGGAGAAGGAGATCCTCGAGAGGAGATAGCGTGAACTTCGAGCCGCCCGGGGAAGTGGAAAATCTTTTTAAACTCATATTGGAGGGGAAGGCTAAGGACGCCGAGGAAGCCCTGAACAAGGCCATGGAAGCCCTCTCCAAATATAGGAGATGGGATGGATTCCAAGGATACATAAGGGGCCTAGAGGGCATACTCCTCTCCCTTAAGGAGAAGGGCCGCTCCACATATCTTTCAGGACTCAACTCCCATGAGGCCCTGAGAAAGGCTAAAAGAGAGTTCACGAAGAACATACGGGAGGAGCTGCACGCCCCATATGATAAATGGTATTTTAAAGCCCTACTCGACTATACGGATTTCCTAGCCTCAAACCTTCCTAATCCAAAGGATAAGGGTTAAGCGTATAGAGGAGGATCCATGTGGCCGCCCAAACGAATATGTAGGTGCCTATCCCGATCATCACAGCCTTATTCTTTCCTTTAAGCTCAGCCTCCCCATATCTGAAACCGTAACGGACTATGTAGTAGGAGATTATGTAGAAGAGCATCATGGTAGACAGGCCTTGAAGGCCCCTCAGATGAAATATATATGAGAGAGCCCCTACAAGGATGGCTAGGAAGAAACGGAACCAGTAGACTATTCCCGAGGGCTTCACCTGGACGACCAACACTCAAACCCATCCCATGGACCTGCAACTCTGTTATTTAAACGGGTTATAAAGTTATTTGTATGACGAGGCCTCAGGGGAAGGGATTCAAGGTTTGAAGAAGAACGCTATGACCAGCTTCGACGTGAAAGCCGTCGTCGATGAGCTTAGCGGGGAACTCCAGGGGAGGAGGATCAGGAACCTATACCAATTAGAGGGGAAGCTCTTCCTCATACGAGTATCACCGATCGACCTAATATTAGAGCTGGAGAGGAGGGTCCATTCGACGAGGTTCAAGTTTGAAGCACCCTTAAAGCCCTCAAATTTCTGCATGGAATTGAGAAAGCACCTCAGGAACGGTATCGTAGAGGATGTGCTGCAACACGAGTTTGAACGCATAATCGTCCTGAAGGTTAAGTCGAAGACCGGCCTGCTCAGCCTCATCGCCGAGATATTCAGGAGGGGCAACATGATACTCATAAATGAGGAGGATAAGATCATAACGGCATATTATTTCGCGGAGCTGAAGGACCGTAAAGTTCTAAGGGGTCTCCCCTTTACTTATCCGCCGTCAACCGGGATCCACCCTAGACTATTGGAGCTCGACCATTTGAAGGCCGCATTGAAGAGGGATCCCTCCGCGCCGGTGGAGAAGGCCTTTTCAGGGGTAATCCCGTATCCTAGGACTTACCTGGATGAAGCCCTATTAGAGGCAGGGGTGGATAAAGGCCGAGCGGCATCCCAGCTAGGGGATGAGGAGCTGGAATCCATATTATCCGCTGTAAAAGGGTTATTCGAGAAGCATACATTGGACTCTTATAATCCATGCATCGCGAGGGATGAGCAGGGGGAGGCCGTCGACGTGGTTCCATTACCCTTATCGTTCCATAGGGATATGCAGCTTCAATACTTCGAGAGTTTCAATGAGGCTGCGGATGAGTATTTCAAGGAATCCTACTTGGAAGCCGTTGAGGGCTCATATATCGAGGGGAGAAACGTTGAATTGGATCGGGTTAAGAGGATACTGGAGAGGCAGAGGGAGGAGGCGGCTAGACTCCAGGAGCGGATCGCTCAATACAGGCTTGGAGGAGACCTATTAAAGGCTAATTCACCGTATCTAGGGGAGATACTAGGCTTCATAAGGGAAAACTGGGGTAGAGAGGATTTAGGCAGCCTCCTAAGGGAGAGGTTTCACGGGGACCCCTACGCCGGGTTGGTGGAGTCGATCCGAGGCGTCGATATGAGGGATAGACGGGTCATCCTCTCCCTTGGGGGAGTTGAGCTTAGGATAGATCCCTTCATCTCACCCTACAGGTCTGCAAGCCTATACTATGAGGAATATAAACGCTTGAATGCGAAGCTGGAGAGGCTTAGGAGACTCGTGGAGGAGAATGAGGCTAAGGTTAAGGCGGGAGCCGTTATGGCTCTTGAAACGCCCCAACCCAGGTTAAGGCTTAGGAGGAGGCTTAAATGGTATGAGAGGTTCAGATGGTTCTTCTCCTCTGAGGGGCTTCTCGTCCTATCCGGGAGGGATGCGGCTACTAACAGCCTCCTACTCGAGAGGTATATGGAACCCTCCGACCTGGTCTTCCACGCCGAGATATACGGCGCACCCTTCACCGTGGTGAAGAAGGGCGGGGAGGGGGCGGGGGATAATACCATACAGGAGGCGGCTGCCGCCACAGCCTCCTATAGCAGGGCTTGGAGGGAGGGCTTGACGGCCCTGGACGTATACTGGGTGAACCCCGATCAGGTTAGCAGGAAAGCCCCTTCAGGCGAATATTTAGGCAGGGGCATGTACATGATATACGGGTCCAGGAATTATCTTAAGGGTGTTCCGCTGAGGCTGGCCATAGGCTTAAACGTAGGGGAGGACGAAGTGAAGGTCGTAGGGGGTCCCCCCGAAGCGGTGAATAGGTGGAGCCTTACATACGTCGAGTTGGCGCCCGGCGATACATCCCCGGGGAGGATAGCCAATGAGGTTAAAAGGATCTTTTTAAAGAAGCTGGGTGGGGAGCTCAGGCCTACCCTGATGGATCTGGACATAGTTGAGTTTCAACGCTTACTCCCCCCGGGCAAGTCGAGGATCACCCGGATAGCGAAGGGTTTTAATGAGGCCCTCCCGGAGGCCCATTAGCGGGGGCGATCCCCGGTGGAGGCGGACTGGAACATTATAGGCAAGGTCTATGTAAGCCGTATAGGCCTGATGGATGGGGGGATCTCCCTCAATGAGGGCAGGATAATTAGGATAGGCAGGGTTTCAAGCCTACCCCGATCCCGTAGAGTCTTTAGGCGTAGAGGCATCATAATCCTGCCCGGCCTGATAGACTGTCACGTCCACTTGAGGGGCTTGAATCTATCCTATAAGGAGGACTTCTACACGGGCACCTGCGCGGCGGCGGCGGGGGGCTTCGCAACCGTCCTGGATATGCCGAACACGGATCCACCCACGGACTCCCCTCAACGCTTAAGGGATAAGATGGAGGAGGCGTCCAAGGAGATAGTGGTGGACGTGGGATTCCACGTATATCCTCCTAGGCTCGGGGAGGAGCTGAGGGAGATGCGTAGGCTGGGGGCGGCTTCAGTTAAACTTTACATGCCCATACTGGATCCATCCAGGTTGAGGGAGGTGATACCCCTATGCGGCTCCCTGGATATGCCCGTGACGGTGCACCCGGAGAGCCGCCGCGTGATCGAGGAGGCCTCAGCTGAGGTGGGATGCGTGGACTCCATAGGGGATTTCCTCCACGTCCACTCGGTCAGGGCTGAAGTCGAAGGGGTTAGAGAGGTCTTAAAGGCTGCAGGTAGATCCGCGATGATCCACCTCTGCCATATCAGCGCACGGGATTCCCTACGCGTAGTCGAGGGGGCGCGTTCCAAGGGACTCGCCTGCACGGTGGAGGCCACCCCCCACCATTTAACCCTAACCTCCGAGGATCTCTTCAGGATTGGATCCGTCGGGTTAACAGTTCCCCCGCTGAGGAGCAGCCTGGATCTAGACGCCCTTTGGAGCGGGTTAATCGGCGGAGAGGTGGATGTCATAGGAAGCGATCATGCACCCCACGCGCTGGATGAGAAGCTTAAAAGCGATTTAGGAGCTGTACCCCCCGGAATCCCAGGCTTGGAGACTACGCTTCCCATACTGACCACCTTCATAAGCCAGGGCAGGCTTAGCATAGAGCTTCTGGTCAGGCTCCTCGCCGAGAAGCCTTCACAAATATTCAATTTAAAGGGGAAGGGCTTCATCGAGGAGGGCTTCAAGGGTGACCTGACCGTTATAGACTTGAAGTCCGAGCATGTGGTTAGGCCTGAATCCTTTAAGTCGAAGGCTAAATACTCTCCTTTTTCAGGCTTCAAGTGTAGGGGGAAGGCTGTCGCCACATTCGTAGGCGGCTCCCTAGCCGCGGAGGATGGCATGGTCATGGCCGAGCCGGGTTCAGGGAGGATTCTAAGGGTTGCAGGATAAGAGAAGGTTCCTCTTGGATGGCATGCTCGGGAAATTGGCCAGGTGGCTAAGGCTCCTAGGCGAGGACGTCATCTACGAACGGGACATGGCCGACGATGATCTGATGGCTAAAGCCTTAAGGGAGAAGCTGATCCTTTTAACTTCTGATGAGGAGCTTTTCAAGGCGGCTATGAGCAGGGGGGTTGAGGCCTGCCTCGTTGAGGGACGGCCTATCCATGAGGAGTTGAAGCTATTGGCTAGGCGTTACGGGGTGAACCTGGAGTTTAACCCGGATCTCTCCCGCTGTCCTAAGTGCGGCGCCCCTCTCAGGGAGGCTTCGAGGGGGGAGGTTGAGGGCCTTGTACCTCCTGGGAGCTTTATGAGGTATGATGAGTATTGGATATGCTCAAATAAGTCTTGTAAAAAAGTTTATTGGAGGGGAAGCCACTGGAGGAACATCTATAAAACCCTGAAGAGAAGCGGTGGAGTAGGGGATGCCGGATATGACGGGGATGAACATTAGCCTGGAGGAGGGGAAACTCCTAGTCAAGCTCGCCAGGAAGGCCATAGTTGAATGGCTGAAGAACAAGGTGAGGATAGACCCCCCTGAAGACGTCAGCGAAAGGCTTAGGGCTAACGCGGGGGTCTTCGTGACCTTAAACCGCTGGGATAAGGGCCGCAGCCTAAGGGGATGCATCGGGATACCATACCCGGTTAAACCCTTAATAGAAGCCACTATAGAGGCGGCCATAGACGCTGCAACCGGCGACCCCCGCTTCCCCCCCGTAAAGCTAGACGAGATGAAATACATAACCGTAGAGGTGAGCGTTTTAACGCCTCCAACGGAGATAAAGGTCGCGGATCCCACCGATTATCCTAAGCATATAAAGATAGGCGTCGACGGGTTGATCGTCGAGAAGGGCCTTTTCAAGGGGCTCCTCCTACCGCAGGTGGCCGTGGAATGGAACATGGACCCGGAGGAGTTCCTGAGCAACTGCTGCATGAAAGCAGGCCTCCCCCCGGATTCATGGATCTCCAGGGACATCAAGGTGAGCAAGTTTCAAGCCCTTGTCTTCGCGGAGGAGGAGCCTGACGGAAACGTCAGGGAGGCCATGCACCCGGAGGATCAGGTTTGAAGGCCTACTTCGCAGTCAACGGTATAGGGCTAGGCCACATCAAGAGATGCGAACCCATAGCTGAGAAGCTCATCGAGGAGGGATGGCGGGTATTCTTCTCCACCTACCTCGACGGCTACGATTACGCGTCCCGCAGGGGGTTCAGGGTCCTCCCCGCCACCCCCATATCATATGTAGTGGACGATGAGGGGAACGTGGACTATAAGGCCACCCTCATCGGTAATGGACTCTCCATGGGTTTCAGGCGGGCCCTAAGACAGGTGACTGAGGAGATCAGGCATATTAAGGCGGTGAGGCCTCACCTTATAGTTTCGGACTCCAGGGCTTCAACCGTCATAGCTGCGAAGCTCATGGGGCTCCCGGTGACGCTGATCATCAATCAGATGAGGGTTGAGATGGCTGAGACGGTTAAACCCCGCTCCACGGTTGAGAGGATCATCCTCCTAACGATAAGGCTTTCATGGTTCATCCTGAAGCATTTAATCGAGTATATTTGGACCCTAAGCGATAGGATACTGATACCCGATCTCCCCCCGCCTTATACGATAGCTAAGAATACCCTCGGCGTCTTCGCCTACAGGAGGAGGGGGGATATAAGTTTCATAGGACCACTGGTCAGGAGGAGGCCTAGACATGGCCGCGGCTTAAGGCTTACAGGGGATTACCCCTTCATATACGTGGCGGTCAGTGGGCCTAGGAGGGAGCGGAGGCTCCTAGCCTCAAAGCTTATGGAGGTCCTCCCGGAGATACCTGAGTACAGGTTCATACTCACGGAGGGGGAGCCGTCCCAGGCCTCGCCCGCTAGAAGGCTCGGCAACGTGACGATTTACCCATGGGTCGACGATGATGTTCAGCTGGGCCTGCTGGAGAGATGCCTCCTCGTCGTCTGCAGGGCAGGCCACGGGATGATCGGCAAGGCCTTAGCCTATGGCAAGCCCATGGTTTTGATACCTATACCGGGCCATATGGAGCAGCTTGGAAACGCGTCGAGGGTTAAGGAGCTCGGCCTCGGCGAGGTCGTAAACCAGGAGGACTTGACGGCCTCCACCCTCAGGGAGGCCATCGGGAGGGCCCTCAGATCGGGCTTGAAATCGAGGGCTCGGCTCGCCGCGATGGAGGATCCGGTCGAGGAATTCCTGAATATTATAAATGGACGTGCCGGGAGGAAGGCTCTGATAACGGTCAGGGCCGTCTAGACGTCCAGCAGCCGGGCATGGCCTTGAGGAGGCGTAGGCCTCGGCAGCCTTTTAGGCATCTCAGATGAGGCCTAGGGGGGTCTTAATCCTCATCTCTTCCCATGCATAGGTTTTATAATTAAATTTATTAACTTAATATTATTAATTATTTGTGGGTGTGTTAGGGTGGATCTATTATTCCTGAATCAGGAGGAGGTCGCAGCCCTCCTAAACATGAAGGATACTTTAACGGCCGTGGAGGATTCCTTCAGGGAGAAGGGTTTAGGCCGCGTCCAGATGCCACCTAAAATCTACATATATTATAAGAGGCATGATGGGGATCTCAGGGTCATGCCCTGCTACATGGAGGGATCCGAGAGATCCGGCGTGAAGGTTGTGAACGTGCATCCGGGGAACCCTGCCTCTAAGGGGCTTCCCACAGTTATGGCCGTGATCATCCTGGTCGACCCATCCACGGGGGCTCCCCTGGCGGTCATGGATGGCACCCTTATAACCGCCATCAGGACGGGCGCGGCGAGCGGCGTCGCCACCAAGTATCTCGCTAGGAGGGACTGCGAAACCCTGGGGATAGTAGGCGCCGGCGGCCAGGCGGTTAAACAGCTGGAGGCCATAGCGGAGGTAGCCCCCATAAGAAAGGTGAAGGTCTGCGATAAATACAGGGAGAGGGCTCAAAGGTTCGTTAAGGATGCTGAGGAGAGGTTCAACTTAACCTTTGAGGCGGTTGACAGCGTGGAGGAGTGCGTGAGGGGCTCCGACATTGTGACGACCATAACCCCTTCTAGGGAAACGATAGTGGAGGATGAATGGGTGGAGTGGGGAGCCCATATAAACGCTATAGGGGCGGACGCCCCTGGGAAACAGGAGTTGGACCCCAGGACCCTGAAGAGGGCTAGGATAATCGTGGACGATTGGGATCAGGCATGCCACAGCGGCGAGGTCAACGTCCCATTATCCCAAGGGCTCCTCAGGAGGGAGGATATATACGGGGAGCTGGGCGAGATAGTGTGCGGCGTGAAGAAGGGGAGGGAGTCACCCCGGGAGATAACCATATTCGACTCCACAGGCCTCGCGATACAGGACGTGGCCACCGCCTGGATAGTCTATGAGAGGGCTAGGGAGAAGGGGGTAGGGACCTGGCTGACATTGTTCAAGTAGCCATCCCCTCCTCCAGCCCCCAATTATCAGTGATCAATGCTAATATTCTGGTTTCCGCCTTCCTAAGGCTATGGAGGACCGTTTTAAACCCATGGTAAGGGTGGAGTTGGAGCGGGCCCTAGAGGAGTTGAGGAGAATCCCAGGGGATCTCCGCGGGCCCGACGTCAGGCTCGATCTATGGCGTATATTGGAGAGGCTCGAATACGCGGCCCTCATCCTCTCCATGGGCTTCAGCCTAATGGATTATGATCCAAGCTACGGCGACCTAGAAGGACTTTCGAATAGAAGAGACCCATCAGAACTTGCTAAGCTGCTGGCTGGATGCCTAGAGGCCCTGGAAGGGGATGACCCTAAGAGATGCTACGATGGGGTTAAAGCCCTTGTGAAGCTCCTCGGATCCCTAATCAGTGGACGGGAAGGGTGAAGTCCCTCTCCGGCCTGCCCTCCCTTTTAAGGGTCAGCCTCAGCTCGCGGTTATCTGGTCCTCGGGAGTATCCTGCGCCGGAGTATGATCTCGGTTATTAGGCTTATGGCTATTATTTCGACCCAGGCCTTGGCTAGGATCGAGAGTATCACCGCGTCGGTCATATAGTTGGCGAGGGATGGTATGAAGTATACGGTTATATACTTGAGGAAGGCGTATAGGTATAGGAACTCCGGTATGAAGCCTATCGGCCCGGCTATGAGGGGTCTAAGCTTTTTGGAGGCGATTCCGAACCCTAACCCGGTTAAGGCTTTGCCAGGTATTATCAGGGATCCTAGGAGTGGGCCGTACCATCCGGCTACCCCGAAACGGTAGAAGGGGGTTAGGGCTACCAGAGCCCCGGCCAGGAATCCTAGGGATGGACCGCATTGGAGGGCGGCTAGGAACGTCCCTATATGGGATAGGTCCAGAGCCACCTGGGGGTGGATGGGTGCGAGGTACATGGATAGGAGGGCTAGAACGTTGCCTAGGGCTCCCATGGAGGCCGTGAAAGTGAGCCTGCTGCTCAGGGGTTGAGCCTCTAACGCTCCCAGCTTTTCAGGTTTCATGGGCGGGTTTTATGAGGGATCTACCTTATAAAATTTAGGTATCTACTCATTTATGAGTGCCCCTGTCTATGATATCTCCCGCATCGGGGCCCGTCCCGACCAAGACGACGGGAACCCCCACGGACTCCTCCACGTCCCGGATGAATCGAGCCGCCTCCTCCGGCAGATCCTCGTAGCGTCGAGCCCCCCTACATTCAGGGTAGACGAGGTCGAGCTTGGTCACAGCCACCTCAGTGGCCCCGTTCAACATGACGGCCCTTCGCGCCAATTCGAAGTCGAAGGGCGCAGCCCTCCTCTCACGCCTCGTGACCGTCCCATACTCCATCCAGCCCCTCCTGAGAACCTCCTCCCTCGGCAGCTCACCCTTCAATGGACCCGCCCCTACCCGGGTGACGTAGGCCTTGAATACGACGAGGACGTCGTCGACCCTGGTGGGGCCTAAGCCTATATCGGATAATATGGCTGACGCGCATACATCCTTGGCGGTGCAATATGGATACGTCCCATGGTATAGGGATAGGTAGGTGCCCTGGGTCCCCTCCACGAGGACCACCCCGCCCCTATCCAGGGTCCTGTTAACCTCTAAGGGTACATCCCTTATATAGGGGGAGAGCTCGGGCAGATCCCTGGCCATCTTAGCCCTCCTCATGACCCTGTCAGCGCTGCAGGTTCCAATGCCGCTCTTAGTGGATCCGATCTTCTCGACGAGATGGGATGACCTGGCCTCCTCCTCTATATGCCTCTCCTCTATTATGGCGCATTGGGGATCGAGGCCCAGCCTCGAGCCGCACCGCAGCCTCTCGACCTCGTCCAATAGAACCCGCGGGTTGACTAGGACCCCCGCCCCTATCAGGAGTTGAGCACCCTCATATATGAAGCCGCTCGGGATCATCCGTAGGAAGTACTTCTCACCCTTGAACTCCACGGTGTGCCCGGCGTTCGGCCCCACGCCCCCTCTAACCACTATATCGGGCTTATCCCTTAAAGCTAGATAGGAGATTATCTTACCCTTACCCTCATCGCCGAAGAATCCACCTACCACAACCCTGCAAGGCAAAGACTTCACCCGGGGGAAGGGTAGAACGCCATGAGGATAAAAGGCTTTAGGATGCAACCTCCATTGGACGAAGCCCCCTTTATTTATAAAATCCATTTCAGGACGGAAGCCCTAAAGGATCGCGGGAAGAGGGTCGAGTAATACTTTATGATACTATGGTTAAACTTAAGTTGAAGATTGGACATAAGGGGCAGGTAGTGCTCCCGAAGATCGCAAGAGAAACTCGATTAAACCTTGAAGCTATGTCATAGCGGATCCCGAGGAGGATGGTCTGACTATGCGGAGGGGACAGGGGATGGGTGAGCTCCTAGATTGGTTGAGGAGATCTAGGAAGACCATAGCGAGACTCGCCTCTAAGTTCAGCTTAGAGGATGAAGCTTTTGAAGCTCTGCCTTGACCCCTCATACTCGATATACCTAGGATACTCCGAGAGCGATGGGATCTTCGATTACGCGACGAACCTCCTAAGAGACTCCTTTAAACCCGGGGGGTCGCCTATTCAATTCATTAAAATGACAGTCATGGACGAGACCTTACGGGTTTTTACTAGGAGATATAAAGCACCATTGAGCGAAGCCCTTGAGCTAACAGATTGGTTAATACCCCCTCATAGAAGTGATCCCGATAAGCCACATGGATTATAACGTTGTGAAGAAGGCTATGAGCTGCAGATTAAAAACCTCGGATGCGCTTCACATCGCCTCTATGAGTAAGGCGGGGATTAAAAATATAGCCTCAGAGGACAGCGAATTCGACAAGATATCACTGATGAAGGGGTATGGCTGGATGACATGAACAGGTGAGCTGCCCATGGCTATAAGCTGCGGGGAATTAAACGCAGATAAGGGTAAACTCGTCGAGGCATGCTTGATCTAATTGACCTTCAAAGATTACAGCCGAAACATAAACAGTGTTGGTAGTGGTCGGCGGTAATCGGCTTGAGAATGTTTTCTTTCAAAGCTTTTCCCGTTCCTTCATTCTAGGCGGGGTTTCATCCGAGGTCATTATGGATTGGCGGCGGCTGTTCAGTCCGCCCATCGTAACTTCACAGCCTTCAAGCTCAGCATTTGGAGTTTCATCACGCCGCCGAGTAGTTAGCTGCTCACCCCGGATTTAAAGTTACCTCTTGTACGGGATTCCATTCCGATTTCTAGGAGGGGTTGGGTATGGGATCATATAGGCTGCTTCTTTATCCTTATGTGTTTCACTATGCAGTCGTTTAACCCTTCGATCTCGAGATCTCTTCCATCGCATTCAGGGCATTTAATCGATATTAGGGCCTCGAATGGGTCGCCCTCAGCCTTCACAGGGCCCTTATAGCCGCATTTATTGCATGAGACGGTGACGGGCCTCCTGGTTACGCGTATTCTGGCGCCTTCAGCTGGTGTTTCCTCAGCTAGGGTTTTGAGGCAGAAGGTTAGTTGGTCCTTGTCTAGATGGCTTAGGATGCTTATCTCTAGGGCTATCTCCGTCACCTTCTCAGCATTGTTTTCAGCCGCGACTCTTAGCACGGTGGAGAGTATGCTCTGGGCCGTGGTGAGCTCGTGCAACCCTGCTCGAAAGAAGTAGGGTGGAGGAGATATTTTAACTCTGCCATATCCCTTGTAGGCTGGATTACCTTAACAGGGGCGGGCTTAATGGGCCGCGGGGAAGTATAGGCATGATGGACGGCCGTGGCGTGGGTTTAGTCTTGGGCCTTTTCTAAAGGGCGTGTCTATAGCGTTTTTAATAATGGTTTATTTACCGGTTTACAGGGTTTAGTTTCAGGGTTAGATGGGAATGGTTAAGTTCATATTCGTTACGGGGGGCGTGATGTCCGGTATAGGGAAGGGCATAGTCACGGCCTCTATAGGGAAGATCCTCCAGGTTAGGGGTTTCTCCGTGACGGCGGTTAAGATAGATCCCTACCTGAACGTGGATGCCGGGACGATGAACCCTATAATCCACGGGGAGGTCTTCGTCACCGACGACGGCGGCGAGATAGATATGGATCTCGGAACCTATGAGAGGTTCCTGGATGTGAACCTCTCTAAGAGGCATAACATCACCACGGGTCAGGTCTACTCCACGGTCATAAACAGGGAGCGTAGAGGGGAGTATCTCGGTAGATGCGTCCAGATAATACCCCATGTAACGGATGAGATCAAGGAGAGGATCCGATCCATCGCGGGGGAGGATAAAGTGGACGTGGCGGTCACGGAGATAGGCGGGACGGTGGGCGATATAGAGGGTCTCCCATTCCTCGAGGCTGCGAGGCAGATAAGGCTTGAGGAGGGGGGTGGAAACGTCCTATACGCCCACGTTACATGGGTTCCGGTGCTCTCGGTTGTAGGGGAGCAGAAGACGAAGCCCACCCAGCACAGCGTCCAGGAGCTTCGGAGGATAGGTATCCAGCCTGACATTATAGTGGCGAGGAGCAGCGCACCCCTTAAGGAGATTCCAAGGAAGAAGATAGCGCTCTTCTGCAACGTGGAGGAGAGGGCTGTATTCACCTCGCCGGACATGGAGTGCATATATGAGTCTCCGCTGATCCTCGACAGGCAGGGTATGGGCGACTATATATGCGAGAGGCTGGGCCTATCGCCGGGGAGGCCCGAGTGGGGAGGCTGGGAATCCATAGTGGAGAGGTTCACATCGCCTTCAGGCGAGGTATGTATAGCCATGTGCGGGAAATACGCTGAGCTGGCCGACTCCTATGTAAGCGTCAACGAGGCCTTGAAGCATGCGGGGGCGGCGTGCAACGTGAGGGTTAAGATCGACTGGATCGAGACCGAGGTCTTCGAGGAGAACCCTGAGAAGATAAGCCTCCTCTCAAAGTATGATGGGATACTCGTGCCCGGGGGCTTCGGGTCGAGGGGGACTCAGGGGAAGATAGCCGCCATCAGGTATGCCAGGGAGATGGATAAGCCTTTCCTAGGGATATGCTTCGGGTTCCAGCTCGCCGTCGTAGAGTATGCGAGGCATTTAGGGTTCGAGGAGGCCAACAGCACCGAGGTTGACCCCGATACGCCCCACCCGGTCATAGATCTAATGCCTGAACAGAGGGGTTTGGAGGAGAAGGGGGCGACCATGAGGCTTGGAGCCCAGGAGGTCCACGTTAAGCCTGGAACCCTAGCCTATAGGCTGTACGGGATGGAGAGGATCTGGGAGAGGCATAGACATAGATACGAGGTTAACCCCCGCTACGTGCAAGACCTAAAGGAGGGGGGCCTGGTCTTCTCAGGGGTTAGCCCCGACGGGAGGCGTATGGAGATCCTGGAGATCCCTGGAAGATACTTCTTCCTCGCCACCCAGTTCCACGGGGAGTTCAAGTCGAGGCCTGAGAAGCCCTCCCCACCATACTATGGATTCATAAAGTCGTGCCTCGACCGGAGACAGGGGTTGAAGAGGCCCATACTCCAGAGTTTAAGCGGTGTAACAGCCCATCGATGAAGGAGAATCGTGAAACGCTACTTTAAAATCCAACCCTTGGATATCTAGTTTTCGGGTTGGAGAAGGCTAGCGATAAGAGGCTGATCGTGGGCTTAGATCCCGGGACGACCTGCGGCGTAGCCGTGATAGGCTTGGATATGAAGCCACTCCTCCTCACCAGTTTTAGGGGGGCTAACAGGGACGATATAGTTAGGGCGGTTTCAGGCGTTGGGCAGCCCATCCTCATAGCATGCGATGTAGCGGATCCCCCGGGCTTCGTCAGGAAGGTTGCATCCCTCTTCGATGCCAGCCTTTTCGCCCCTAGGAGAGATATGACAAGCCGGGAGAAGAGGCGCATAGTGGAGGAGTATTTCCCATCCCTCGTCAAGGGCTTGGATGCTCATACCATGGACGCGTTGGCCGCCGCCTTGAAGGCTTTCCTAGCGTACAGGAATAAGTTTGAGAGCGTGGAGGCCAGGCTTAGGAGGCTCCTCAGGCCTGAGACCCTGGAGGAGATAAGGGCTGGGATAATAAGAGGTGCGAGGCTGAGCCAAGTAATCTCCAGGGAGATAATGGGCTTAGAGGAGGAGGCGAAGGAGAGGATCGTCAAGGTCTACGTCCAGGATAAGGCGAGGGCCGCCGATCAGAGACCCGGGGATCCAAGGGAGAGGCTTATCAGCCTCCTCAGATGGGAGAACGAGAGGCTGAGGGCTGAGCTGGAGAAGCTGAAAGCTGAAAAGGATGAGCTGGAGAGGATCCTGAAGAGGAGGACGGCCGAGGAGTATGGGGAGCTCAGGAGGGATGCGGCGTATAGGATCCGGGAGAAGGAGATAGCCGACCTGAGGGCTAGGCTGAGGGAGGCTGAGAGGAGGATTGAGGAGCTCTCCGCTAAGCCCTCAGGGGAGGAGCTGCAGATGCCGGGGGAGCTCATAGCCTTAAGGGAGATACCATCCTTCACCCATGAGGAGGTGGAGAAGGCCCTCACGGAGGCGGGTGAAAGCCCCTACATAATCCTCTTGAACGCTGCAGGCGGGGGACCTTCCACGGCTAGGAGGCTGGCGGAGGCGAAGCCCCGCGTAGTGGTGAGGTGCACGGAGATGTCCCATCAAGCGGAGGAGGTCCTAGCCGAATACGATATACCCGTCATACCTGTGAGCCGCTTAGAGGTAAAGTATCTGAGGGGGAAGCCGGTGGTGGAGAGGAGGATCCTAGAGGAGAGAATACGGGAATATAGGAGAAGGCGGATAGACTCCATGATGGATGAACTCCTCAAATCCGCCGGGGTAAACGAGACGGGATGAAGAGGCTTAAACAAGCCGAGACGGATACTTTCCCTCTTAGACGGGGCAGGTCTAGGCTAGGCTTCTAGGCTGGAGGGCCTCCCTCAAGGTTAGGTTCAGACACGGTATGGATATGCCTCCTAGAACTGCCGCCGCGGCGATGTTGAGGAGGTGATACGCCACCCCTACCCTCAGGGCTTCCACGAAGCCGTAGCCTAGAAGGCCGTAGATCAGCGTCCAGTAGGCTTCGAAGGTCCCGGCGTAGCCGGGTGGGGCGGGTATGGCGAAGGAGAGCTGGAGGAGCATCGATCCTAAGAGGACCTTAGCCATGGATACCTCCATGTGGAAGGCTTTGAAGAAGGCGGCCGTGAACAATCCCGGTATCAACCATAAGGCCGCGGATAGCCCCCAGAGGATTACGGGCTCCCCCTTACCCCGGGATAAGCCCGCTAAGCTGGTGAAGTAGTCTAATATTATGGGTTTGAGGCGGCGGCTAATACCCTCCGGGAGAAGCCCCGTCAGGCGTATCACCTGTTCCCGGAAGGCTTTCACGTTGGGCGCCGCGAGCAGGAATAGGGAGAGGACTATACCACCATATCCTAGAAGCTTCACGGCTCGAAGGATCGAAGGGTTTAGGGCGGGTGTCCCCGCCATGAGGAGGAGGCCCAGCCCTAGGATGAACCCTATGCCCATCGTATCGAAGAGGCTTTCCACGACCATCGAGAGTATGGCTAGGCTCAGGGGTATCCCACCGGCCTTCCTGAGGGCGTAGGCCCTACCGATCTCCCCCAGCCTGAAGGGTATAAGCATGTTAGCCAGATACCCTATGAAGGTCACGTTTAGAACCATCCTGTAAGGGGCTTGGAGGTTCATATCGCCGAGTATACGCCTCCAACGAGCCGCCTTGAAGAGGTAGAAGGCTAAATCCAGGGATAAGGCCGCGGCGACCCATAGGGGATTAGCGTATTCCAGGGCTGAGATGATCCTTGAAGCCCCTACATAGATGGAGAGGGCTGCGATTATGGATGCCCCAAGGATGGAGAGGAGGATCATGCGAGCCCTGAAGCCCATCAACTCCTATTCCAGCCCTGACATCAAACTCTAATGGACGGAGGGACAGACTTAGTGATATATGAGTGTATCTTTGGCGTTTTATAACTCATGGACCTGAGCTTCATTCACACTTTTATTGGTTAGGGTTGAAGTTGTGGGCTTAACCCTTATTAAACGGTTTGATCATTGAGTCTCGGGTTGACAGGCCTTTCAGCTCGGGGATGATCGGGTTGAGTCTCTCGGAGGATGAGGTGAGGGATCTCGCCGGGAGGGTTGTCAGGGAGTCCCTCAGGATTGGTAGGCGGAGCGGCGGCGGATACGAGTCCGTGAGGATCGGATATAACTCCACGGATCCTACCTGCGAAGATTTCGCGTTGAGGGTTGAGGAGGAATGCTGGAAAGTGGGGGCCCATACGATCCTGCTCCCATACTCCTCTAGGAGGGAGAGGCTTAGGTTCACCTTGTCCCCTGAGGATTCCCTTAGGGAGGTGAGCCCCATGGCTAAGGCCCTGGCCAGGAACGTGGACGCCACCATCTATATTGGCGAGCAGGATCAGCCCGGATGGGCCTCGGGCCTCCACGACCGTGTTAGGCTCTCAGCCCCTGGGAGGGAGCTTATAAGGCGTATCCTGGATAGGAGGAGGGTTAAATGGCTGTACTTCGGCTGGCCCATACCCGGCGCCGCCGAATACTATGGAATGCCCGTAGAGGAGTTTAGGAGGATATTCTTCAACGCCATCCGTTCAAGCTATAGCGGGGAGCTCAGGGAGCTCACCTCAACCTATAGGAGGAGCCTCGAGGGGAGGAGCCTCATAAGGATAAGCCATGAAGACGGGTCGATGCTGGAGTTCAGGATTGATGGGCGGCCTATACTCGTCGACGACGGGGTCTTATCCGATGAGGATTTAGCCCGGGGCGATGTAGGCTTGAACATACCGTGCGGCGAGGTCTTCGTAGCCCCCCTTGAGACAACAGCCAACGGACGGATAAGGTTTGAGAGGACTCACATATCCGGGTTCGGTGAGGCTGAAGGTTTAGAGGTAAGTTTCAGGAGGGGGCGTATAACCGGTTTCGAGGCCGAGAAGGGGGCTGAGAACCTTAAAGCCTTCCTCGACGCCAACACCGGCGACAAGGACAGGATAGGCGAATTCGGGATAGGCTGCAATCCCGGGGCCGAGTACACCGGGGGAAGCATAATAGTCGACGAGAAGATCTATGGAACCATCCATATAGCCATAGGGAACAACACCGGATCCTATCACGGGAGGAACAGGGCCTCAAGCCACCTGGACTTGATAAAGGATATGCGGGGCGGCGTAGTGGAGGCGGACGGCGTGGAGATCATGAAGTATGGAAAGCCATCAGTGGATTAACCTACGCCGGTTTTCAGAGGAAGGCACAGCCTCCACTTTAGGGTTAAGCGAAGGAAAAGGCTTATCCTCCGAGGATAAGGAGAAGAGAGACCGGGAATCTCCCGACTTCATTCGCGGAGAGTCGATCCTCAGTCTTAGAAAACTAAAGGAAATGCATTTAAATTTCAATAGCTAATTATCTTTCGGGATAAAAATGGCTCAAGAAATAGAGGAGATCAGGAAGGATCTAGCCAGGGTTAGGGAAGAGCTGGCTAGGATAGAGTATAGCGTCGCCCATGTTGAGCTTAAACTTAAGGGACGTCCAGAAGGAGAAAGGTTGAACGAAATAAAGGAAGAATTGAGAAAAAAATACCCAAATATGGAGTTTACTCAAAGAACCTTAAGACTTTTAAGGCTTGTTGGAACCCAACCCTACAATCCTATAAGCAAGGACAAGAAGATTATCGCTGAAGCTATGGCTGAAAAATATGCGTGACGAAATGAAACTTTTCGTAGATGTGAATTTATTCATAGATATTCTTGAGAAAAGGAAGGGTTGGGAGGAAAGCTTCTTTATAATTAGAGACGTTGTCGAAGGGAAGAACGAGGGATATATCTCAGCCTTAACGCCTGCAATTATATATTTTCTAAGGCGCAGGAGCTTCTCAGAACAACAGGCAAGGGAGGATGTGAAAGATTCGATCGAAGGGTTGAACATTGTAGACTTGACGAAGGAAGTGATAGAGCTGGCGATTAACGAAGTAAAGATAAAGGATTTTGAAGATGCCCTGCAATACCATTCTGCCAGGCTTACAACGAAAGTATTCGTTACTAGGAATAAGAGGGTTCTAAGCTACATAGTCTTTGATAGGCATATGTAGCTCTGAGGATTCATCAGCCTAGGGCTTCTCTCGAGTTCATTGAAGCCCTCATCAGCCTCTTCCCCCGTCTGGGTGAACCCTCTCCACCCCCTCATAAGCTCGTTGAAGAGCTTCAAAGATGGAGGAAGACCCTCCATTTGAAGGTATAGGTTTATGGCAGCGTTAAGCTGCCTATCTATCCTCAACCCGCATTTTCCACATGTATACAATGCTCCTTTCGGGGCATTAACCATCCCACATTTGGAGCACCTCTTCGTGGAGTTCTTCGGGTTGAGGATGACTGTTTTAGCTTTATAATCCATAAGGGCTATAATGGTTCTCCAGTCGCTCTTTGAAATATTCCTATTATTATGCTTTCTTAAGCCATTGAGCATTCTATTCTTTCTTAAGCCTTCAAATCCATGAATATAGCCCTTAAACTCCCTTGTTATAGAGGTTGTCAGCTTATGGATAAAGTCTTCAGCCCTATCTTTCTCACGCTTAGAATATTTCTCTAGAACATTTCTAAGCGATGGCTTCTTTGAAGCTTCCTGCTGAAGCCTCCTCCTCTTTATTTCATAAACTCTATGAATATGGAATAGCCTTGTTAAATCTATTCTGAGCCAGCCAATCTCTGGGCTGTATCCGTCGAGGCTCTTCTCGTTACAATCCCAGGCAATCTTACCTCTTGCCTCATTCTTTCTCCTCTTAAACCAGAAGGCTATTGTAAGGTATTTTTCGTTTAGGATTAGCTCACCCATTTCTCCTTCAGCCCTACTTAGAAACCAGGCCTTTGAAACATCGAACTCTAAATACTCCTCGTATGGCTTAATGCTCACCTTTATCTTTCCATCCTTAAAGCTGTAGAGTGTTTCCTTTATTCTAACAAACCTCTTCCTTACGATTGGCTTTACTCTTGTTCTCTCTCCTTTTACGTAGCTTCTCCTCCAAGACTTCATCATCGAATAAGCCTGTTTTATCGCTGAATCAACATAGTGTTTGGAATAGCCCCAGTTTTCAAGCAGAATACTTCTCAGATAATGGTGTTTAAAGTTATTCTCTTTAGGAATTAATGGGATCAGCCTCTTTCTCCCTTTCTTATTATGCTTTTCAATCCATTTGATTCTAATCCATATTTCATCTATAGCCTTTTGAAGCATAAGCCTATACGCTTCAAGGAACCCACTAACGTTATAGCCATGCCTTACATTGTAGGCTCTAACTTGATATAAGCTTCCTGACACCTTCCAACAACCCTTATTTTACCATGCTTACCCCAACATTGAATAGCCCCAATAATAACCTTAATAAAGCCTTTCCATAAACATACACTACAACTTATGTCTATTTAAATCCATCCATATTGAAACTGTTAACTACGGCGCCTCGATGCTCGAACAGGCATATTCAAGGCTGAAGACGGCGCGGACAGCCATCGAGGATAAGAACTATGCCTATACCGTGAGGAGCTCCCAAGAATGCGTGGAGCTGAGTTTGAAGGCGGCACTCAGACTCATAGGCGTGGAGTATCCCAAAAGGCATGACGTGAGCCGGGTTATACTGATGAATAAGGAGAGATTCCCGGAATGGTTCACGGTGGAGGAGTTCGCGGAGATAAGCAGAGCGTTGGCTGAGAAGAGGGAGCCGGCAATGTATGGGATCGAGTTAGGGATGATGTCCGCCTCAAAGTTATTCGATGAAAGGCAGGCGGACGAGGCTCTAAAAGATGCCGAACATGTATACGACGCTTGTATGAGACTCCTACGTGAAGTTAAGCTTAAAATGAATGAGGGAGAGATTCGATCCGCAAAGGAATAGGCGGATACGCCCCCGGCCATGCTATTTACCCGATGCTTTAGTCCGGCCATTTTAGGGTTCGGCGGTGCCCGGGGACACCATCCATATATGCCAGCTTAGGCATGTAGCACCGTTTCGGAACTCCATCATGAAGCCGTGCGTGCCTAGGGGGCATACAAAAATTTATTAATAGAATTTAGAGTCAATATAATTATGGTCGCTTCTCTTCTACTCGGTACGGATATTGGAACGTTTGGAACTAAGAGCTGCGTAGTCGATCCTTCAGGGAAGGTGTTGTCGGATTCCTTTGTGGAAACGGATATATTGATCCCGAAGCCCGGCTGGGCTGAGCAATGGCCTGATGTATGGTGGCAAGCCTATTTGGAGAGCGTACGGGAAGCTTTGAGGAAGGCCAATGTGGATCCAAGGGATATAAGCGGAGTCTCGGTGAGCGGCCTCTATACGGGTTCCGGGGTGCCGGTCGACTCGAAATTTAAGCCGTTGAGGCCTGGTATAATCTGGATGGATAGGAGGGCTAACGATGAAACCGAGTTTATCAGGAGGGAGATAGGGGAAGACTATATCTTCAAGAAAACCGGTAATATCGTGGATCCTTACTTCGGTGTCACCAAGATTCTCTGGATAAAGAGGCATGAACCCGAGATATGGGAGAGGATCCATCAATTGATGACGGCCTACGGTTACGTAGTCTATAAGCTGACTGGGGAATCGTGCATCGACCATTCCAGCGCGGGCGTATTAGGGGGCATTTACGATATCCATAAACGCAGCTGGGCAGAAGATCTTATGGAGGAGCTCGGGATTCCCAGAAGCTTCTTCCCTGAAAATATAAACATGTCTAAGGATGTTGTAGGGGAAATAACCGAGGAAGGTTCGAGAGCATCCGGCCTGAAGAAGGGAACCCCGGTGGTCGCCGGAGGAGTAGACGCCCCAGTATCCTCGCTCAGCGTTACGGCATTGAACGATGGGGATCTCGCATCTATGCTCGGGACTTCCATGTGCAACGGGTTCATCCAAGATGAACCCCGCCTCTCAAAGAAACTCGTTAACCTCCCACATGTAGCATACGACGATCGGAAGCTATATTCATTCGCTGGAATAATTACAGCAGGTGCAGCTGTTAGATGGTTCAGAGATGAATTTGCACACCAGGAGAAATACGTGGCTGAGAAAATGGGCACATCCGCATATGTATTACTGGATGGTATGGCGGAGAAGATCCCCCCTGGGGCTGAAGGCTTAATATTCACCCCTCATATGACTGTGGGCGAAAGAGCCCCCTACTGGAATCCGCATTTAAGAAGCTGCCTCTTTGGCCTCACCTTATATCACCACTCAGCCCATATATTCAGAGCCTTCCTAGAAGGCGTAGCTTACGCTATACGTGACAGCATCGAGGCAGCGAAGGAAGCGGGAATACCTGTTAGAAAGGCCCTATTGGTAGATGGCTGCGCCAAATCTCCTCTATGGCGCCAGATAATCGCTGATGTAACCGGGATGGAGTTCACTTATATGAAGGATGCCCCAGGCGCACCCCTCGGAGATGCACTTCTAGCAGGAGTGGGTGTCGGCCTTCTCAGATACGAGGATATATACAACTGGGCTGGAGAACCCCAAATAGTCAAACCTAACATCGAAAACATCAAGATATACAATGGATACTATTCGCTCTACAAGAAGATTAGGGAGAGCCTTGAGGCGTTCTATAAGGTATTCTCAGGTTTAGAGGTCACCTAGCTTTCGCCGGGGACCGGAAACAAATGAGTAATTACAGGTAGAATTTGATAAAGTTATATCCTGCTTCCTGACCGAAATGAGTTTACCCTACATAGTTTTAATATTGACAAGATAAGCCTTTCACATCCAAATCCTTTAAAAAATCTTTCTCGCCAGTATCGCCGTCTAGACTATCCGCTCCCCCGTCCTCTTAAATATCCTTACCTTGTCCCTCCTGATCTTAACCCAGACGGTATCTCCCTCCGATATTCCGGTCTCCCTGGTCTTCACCCTCATCGTTAACCCCTTCCCCTTGAGGTGTAATAGGCTTAGAGGCCCCAGCCCCTCCACCATTTCGCACATCATCGGAATCCAATCCTGCCCCTCAGGCTTAGGTTCCCTGCTAACCTCTATATGCTCAGCCCTTATTCCAAAGTAGAATTCGTCTCCGTAAGGCTCCAGCATATTCCTCATATCTGATATATCGTAAGATAACTCGCCCAGCAGGAGCTTTCCATCCACCATGCTGCAGTCTATCAGGTTCATCGCCGGCATACCGATAAAATAAGCGATGAAGGTATCGGCGGGTTCCTCGTAGATCTGCTCGGGGGTATCGAATTGGATTATCCTGCCATCTTTCATGACGGCTATCCAGTCGGCCAGCGTCAACGCTTCAGCCTGGTCATGGGTGACGAACACCATGGTCTGCTTTAAATCCTTCTGTATCTCTTTCAGCTTCGATCTCAGGAGGAGCCTGCTTTCCGGATCGATGTTAGAGAACGGCTCGTCTAATATGAAGGCGTTAGGGGTTCTAACCAAGGCTCTGCCTATGGCCACCCTCTGTTTCCCGCCGGAGTCGAGCCTGCCTGGGTGTAGGCTCAGCTGCCCTTCAAGCTCGAGAAGTTTGGCGACCTCGGCCACCCTCCTCTTTATCTCCTGTTTTGGCATTCCCCGGACCTTCAGGGGAAAAGCGAGGTTATCGTAGACGCTCATATCGTAAACCACGGGGAACTGGAACACCATGGCAACGTTCCTCTCTTGCGGAGTTTTACCTGTGACATCCTGTCCGTCAAAATAGACGCGTCCATCCGTAGGCTTGAGTAATCCGGCGATTATCTTCATCAGCGTGGTCTTCCCGCATCCTGAGGGTCCGAGGAGGCTATTAAACGTCTGATCTTTGAATGTTATGGTGGCCTCCTTAATCGCCTCAACATTTCCAGGGTAGATGTGCTTTATTCCCTCAAGCCTGATCTCAGCCATATTCCCCACCCCTACCATATTTCGTAACGAACTCCTCAGTGCTTTTATCGAAGATATAGATATCGCCTAAGCGTACCGCCAGTCTAACGTGTTCACCGGGATCCAGCCTTTTCACATATGGATAGTAGGTGATGAGCCTTCTCCCTCCACAATCCACGTGTATTATCGACTCCGAGCCCTCGATCTCCGTAACAATGACCGTTGCATCGAGATATAACGTACCCCTATCCAAAGATTCGGGGAAGAAGAAGCTATCCGGCCTTATCCCCAGCAGATATTCTCTCTTAGTTAGGATGTTTCTGAGATGGGAGACGTCTAGATTTATCTCTGAGGACTCCAAGAAGAGTTTTCCATTAGACTCCTTAAGCTCAGCCTCCAACAGGTTCATCGGCGGCCTGGCGAGTATCTTCCCCACAATCGTAGTTCGTGGGTGGTCGTATACCTCGTGGACCCTTCCCGTCTGGAGGACTCTACCTCCATGTATTATTATCACGTATTGTGCCATGGCAAATGTGTCGAGGGGATCCGAAGCCGCGAATAATATGGTGCCTCCCTTCTCCTGGAATATCCTCCTCAGCTCACTCCTCATACCCTCCCTTATCTTATAGTCTAAGTTCGTTAGGGGTTCGTCGAGTAGGTAAATATCGGCATCCCTTATCAGCGCCCTCGCTATCGCAACCCTCTGCCTCTCTCCTCCGCTTAGCTCAGCGGGCTTCCTCTTGAGAAGATCCTTTATCCGTAAAAGCTCCGCTACCTCCATAACTCTTTTCTCTATATCCCTGCTGTTCAGCTTCCTTATCTTCAGGGGGGAGGCTATGTTCCCATAGACATCTAAGTGGGGATAAAGGGCGAAGCTCTGATATACCATCGCGACGTTCCTTTCCCTGGCTGGAACATTCGTAACCTCCCTGCCATCGAAAAAAATTGAGCCCCCATCAGCCGTTTCAACTCCTGCGATTATCCTGAGCAAAGTAGTTTTCCCAGCGCCTACGGGGCCAAGGATAGATGTGAAGCTTCTATCCTTGACTTCAAAAGATACTTCCTCTAGTACTTTCCTATCCTGTATGGTCTTAGAAACGTTCTCAACCCTTACCGTGGCCATACCTGCTCATTAGGGAGTTCGGTGAGCATTCTAATAAATCTAATCCCATCGCTTCGCAGCCTAATTTTTGTTTCATTGCCTTCCCATGGTAATAACCGACGAGGATGTCTTTCACTTCGCATATTAAAACTAACTGCAAGCCGAACTCCTTGGACTGTAAGCTTTAGGGGTCAAGCTTTCTAGAGATCAGCCGAGCCTAAACCTAACTGAGATGCTGAAATGTCGGGCACGCCGAGGAATAGCAGGACAACAAGAAGCTCCCCCTACTCCCCCTAAAATAAAACATGGATACTGGCGAGATGAGGGTTTGAAGCGGGAAGTGTTTACATATCCTTACAAATAAATCCCTCACATCCGAAGCCTTTAAATCTTCGCAGCATCGAGCGGCTCACCCATACTTATAAATTATTGAGCCTATTATAGTCCCCACCACTATGGCACCCCAAGCTGAGGCGGGGTAATGCGGCTCAACGAATCTCAGCCATAGGAAGCATATCGCGATCAATGTGGCAATAGCTACGAAAAGCTTCTCTCCGTTTGTGGCATTGAATGGAAGGAAACCCATCCCCTCGTCACCTCACCGCTCCGAATGTCAAGGCTCGAGCTATATATCTTTGGAGATAGAATATGCCGACCAGTATGGGAGCCATCGTAATCAGCGTGAGAGCAGCTATTTCACCCCAGTTCATCCAGAGCTGTGACATGTAATGGAGTAAACCCCCCGTGAGAGGCATGGCCTTCGGGGAAGTCGTGAGGAGTGAAGCGAACAACATTTCATTCCAAGTGAAGATAAAGACGAAGAGGCCGGCGACCGCTAGGGCAGGTTTCAGGATGGGTAGCAGTATTCCCCTAAGCATCTGCCAGAAGTTGTATCCGTCGATGAACGCTGCCTCCTCAATGTCTTTGGGTATCCCATCGATGAAGCCCTTTAAGAGCCATATTACGAATGGAAGGTTACCTATGCTGTTGATTATTATCAGGCCTTGGAGCGTGTCGAATAACTTTAAGAAGGTATATAAGGCATAGTAGGGTATTAGAAAAGCTGCCGGGGGCGCCATGCGATTTGTCAGGAACCAGAAGAGGAAATGGTTGTCTGCTTTAAACTTAAGCCTCGAGAAGGCGTAGGCTGCGAGGAGTGCTGGCGGCAGACAGATAATGATCTCAACCGAGGAAATTATGAAGGAGTTCCTTATGTAGGAGGCATAGACATCCTCGAAGAGAGGCCTATAATAATTTCTCCAGAAGAACTTTCCCGGCCAGAAGGAGATACCTCCTATCACTTCAAGCCTCTCCTTGAAGGACGTTATTAACAACCAGTATAGCGGGAAAGCCGTGAATACTAGGAACGCGGCTACCATTAATATTCCTATGGCACGATAGACCTTATCTTTATCCATTTCAAGTCCTCCTACCTGCCATCACCTTCAACGTGATGAAAGTCAGGATTATTATGAGGTAAAGGAAGAATAGCGAAAGGGTGGCTCCATATCCCATGTTCAGTTGGCTTAGCGTAGTCTTAACTATGTATATGCTCATGAAATTGGTGGCTTTGTAGGGTCCCTCGCCTATTAGAGACCATACCTCATCGAATATCTTCAGGGAATCTATCATCCTTATCAGCAGCACGATGAGCATAGCATACTTCATGCCTGGAAGGGTTATATACCTGAAGATGTGCCAAGATGATGCGCCGTCCACCATAGCGGACTCATAGGGTTCAGGTGGAAGCGCGGCTCTCGCCGCCACGAAGACCAGTATTACGAAGGAGGTCCAATGCCATACATCCATTATTACGACCGTGAAGAACGCCTGGAGGGGATCCGATCCAATATCATAATTTACTCCTAACAGCCTGAAAAGCAACGGAAGGGGGCCTATGTCGGCTCTCGTAAGGAGGAGCCACGTGGCCCCGACTGTGAGGGGCGGTATCAGGAGAGGTGAAGAGAAGAATGTTCTCAGGATCCGGTTTACGCGAGACTCCTTATATATCATGAGGGCAATGGCTAAGCCGATCGGAAGCTCGATCGCTACACATGCGGCTGCGAAGGCCGCACCCTTAAGGAGGGCCCCCCAGACCGTGGAATCGAAAACCAGCGCCATATAATTACTATATCCTATAAATTGCACTTCTTGACCCGTCATATAGAATCTCTGGCTTGTGAGATATGCCCCATAAAGGGTTGGGAAAAATGAGTTGAAGCCGACTATTATGAATGCCGGGAGGAATAGAAGCCACGGATTTATTGATCTCAAACCTAGCTCCCCCTACAATAGTCTATTTGACGTCTTATAAATAAAAAATGGGAGGTTAAAAACTGGTCGCAGATTTTATCTGTAACCCAGCTCCTTCAGTTTAGCATCGACGCCCTTCGCTAATTCTTTTGCGCATTCCTGAGGAGTTAGCTCTCCTGACACAGCCTTGGCTAGAGTAGTGTAGAATACGTAGAGCAGGGGTGCGTAATCTCCTATCTCCGTAGGAGTGCCTACGAAGTATTTCCTCGCCGTCGGATCCCTGATGAGGCTGAATATTCCCCCGAACTTAGCGTCAACCGCATCTAATGCGGGGTTCATCAACACCGAGGTTCTAACGGTTGTATTGATGGTTTTAGCCCTCTCGAGCTCATTTAACGGGGAGACAGCGAACTGCTGCCAAAGTAGAGCTGCTTCCGGATGCGGGGAGCAGTGAGGTATCGTATAGCCGCTTATGTCGGCGTAACCTATCGGCATATTGGGGTTCCAAAACTCACGGTCCACTGGCGGAAGTGAGACTTTGAACTTCCCTGATATCTTGGATACTTCAGGGTTGGCGAACGTCGATAGGAACTGCGTATAGGTGATTACCTGTGCAACTTTCCCCGCTGCTACTTGCTCGGCAGACTCTACGTAGATGAATCCCTTAACCCCCGGCGGTGCGTATTTGAGGCCGAGCTTCAGGAAGGTTTCGATAGCCCTAACCGCTTGTGGGCTGTCTAGGAGCCCCCCATTGGCGGTTGACGCGCTCCAAGTCTTCGTATTGATGCCCCAGCCGGGTAGTATGTCCCTCGGGTACCCTTTTTCGAAGCCCTCGCCGCTGACCCCACAGGATGGAAGCCAGGTTTCGAAGAAATCGAATCCTAGGGCCTCATGGGCTTTGGCTCCACATGCACCTATCGACCCATAAAGATCGGGGGGTCTCGTGAAGAATTCGGCTATTTGGATCATCTCATCATAGTATTTTGGCGGCCTGAGATCCCATCCGTATTTAGACTTGAACGAACTTTTCTCTTTCGAATCCTCGAAGAGATCTGAACGGTATACATAGGTTTTAGGATAATACTCTGCAGGGATTGAGAGTAGATGCCCCTTAGCGTCCATGCAGTATGGGAGGGGGAAGATGTCGCTGGGGTTGAAGGCGGGATCTACGAGTTCGGGATGCTCCTCCATGAACTTTGTTATATCATAAGTCCATCCTTTTCTAATCCATGTGCCGACCATGTCTTGATCGTCGTATGTCACATCATAGACTCCTGTACCCCTCTCCATGTCGAGGATTTCCTTCTCCATCACGAGCTCGTTGGAGGTCAGTTCCCAGTCGATTTTTATACCTGTCAACTCCGTAAACTTCGGTCCAACCACGTCTCTCAGGTAAAAGTTCGGCTCCCATGCCTGAGCCAGAACCTTGATTGTCGTCCCGCTATATGGCTTGCTGGCCTCTTTCCACCATCGGATCATCTCCTCTTCAGGCTTGGGAGAAGGCGTGGGGGAAGGCGTTGGGACCGCCGCTGTAACCGTCCTCACCTCGGTCTTAGTCACGGTTGAAGTGATGATCCTCTCCAGAACCTCTCTGGGTTTACCGTAATATCCAGCAGCTGCTCCAACCAGTATTCCACCGATAGCCGCGGCGACTGTTTTAAGCCACGTCCTTCTATCAGCTTTTCCTTCAGACATGGCTTTCCACTTTCCTTCGGTAAAAGAGCAAGTTCATATTATGGTTTATTAGTATATAAATCTTTGCTCTGTGGTTTAACTCCATTTTCTATACATAATTATGTGAAACTTATTGTTGAAACGATCAAGCCATATATATTTAAATATTCTTAAACCTCAAATTAAGCCACAAAGCAAAATTTTCCTTTACAAAACAGAAGTTGTGGAATAGATAAGCTGCGTATAACTGCCGGGAACTCGACCCATCCGCCTTAAGCTCGAGGAGCCCTCCAAAATTAACTTCAACTCTGATCTGAGGAGGGGTATATAGATATATAGACCTGCCTAGGAGTGGGTTGTAGGTTACGCCGTCGGGTGGAGGCCTTTTCAAGGAGGAAGGATGGTCGCGGAACCTTTTTATCTGAGGGTTAGGGTACTCCATGAATCGACGTCTGGAGGGAGTGGATCTGCCGCCGAGCAAGGAGGCCTTCATCAGGGCTATCAAGGAGTTGAGGGAGAGGACCCCTAAGAGGAAGTTTAAGCAGTCTATAGAGTTGAGCTTCAGGCTCAGGGATTTAGACTTGAAGAGGCCTGAGAATCGTATAAGCGAGGCTGTGGAGTTGCCTCATCCCGTGAATAAGCCGGTTAGGGTCTGCGTGATAGCTTCGGGCGACCTGGCCTCGAGGGCTAAGAGGAGTGACGTCGACGGCGTATTGGATCGGGGAGAGCTTGAAGCCCTCTCCGGGGATAAGAAGGCGGCTAAGAAGCTGGTTAACCGGTATGACCATTTCATAGCGGAGGCGTCCCTGATGCCCCTTGTAGGCCGGGTTTTAGGTGCGATGCTGGGGCCTAGGGGTAAGATGCCCACCCCTGTGCCCCCGACGGCCCCGGTGGAGGACGTTGTCACTCGTCATAGGAGGCTTGTGCGGATAAGGGTTAGGGATCAGCCCTCCATTAAATGCAGGATCGGGACTGAGGATATGTCCGAGGATGAACTGGCGGATAACGCCTTAGCCGTGGTATCCGCCGTGGAAGCCAAGCTGCCTAAGGGCCCTAAAAACGTGGATAATATCCGGTTGAAGGCTACGATGGGCCCCTCCGTCAAGGTGGTCGAGTGATGGCCCAGACTCTGCTGCGTAGGGAGCCCCCTGAATGGAAGAAGGGGATTGTTGAACGTCTAAAAGAGTATTTCAGGAGGTACCCTGTGGTCGCGGCCGCCGAGCTCTCCAAGGCGAGGTCGGCTATGCTCCATGAGATCCGTAGGAGGCTGAGGAACCAGGTGGAGATCACGGTCATAAAGAAGAGCCTCGCCAGGAAGGCCGCCGAAGAACTTGGGGAGGAGAGGCCTAACTTGACGAGGTTCATAGACTCCATTAAGGGCGGCGCCCTCCTCCTCTTCACCGGCATGGATCCGTTCAAGCTCTCCCTCCTCGTACAACGGAATAAGGTGAGGGTTGAGGCGAGGGGAGGAGACGTAGCCGAATCCGATATAGTGGTCCCAGCGGGCAACACGGGGATACCTCCAGGGCCGGTGATAAGCGAGTTCAGCGCCCTGAAGATACCGACCAAGATAGACTCCGGAACCATATGGATAACCATGGACACAGTGGCCGCCAGGAAAGGCGAGGTAATATCCCCGAAGCTGGCATCCCTCCTCTCCAGGCTCGGCGTAAAACCCGTGGAAACGGGGCTCTCCCTGATCTCCGCATACTCCGATGGGACGGTCATCGCAGGAGAAGACTTGAAGCTGGACCTAGGCGAGTACAGGAGGAGAATCATTGAGGCGGCCTCGAACGCCTTGAACCTAGCCGTGAACGCCAACATACCGACAAGGGAATCCCTACCCTTCATAATAGCCAGGGCCTACCTCGAAGCCAGGCGGATCGCCGTGGAAGCCGAATACCCGGATAAGGAGATAATAAGGGAATCAATAATATCCGCCCACCTAAAGGCCCTGAAACTATCCGCTAAGGCTAAGATCCCCTAGGACGACATCCTGAAGGCCGATCGATCCAAGGCCACCCCCTAAATAGACCTGGGAAGGGATTGTGCAGCGTGAAAGCCATTCCAAGGAAAGAGTGAGCCGCCACCAGGTTTATCTAGGGGATGAAGATAATCCTTTTATCGGTAAATGAAAGATATTTGGTTTGGAGGCTTTAAAAGTGTATGTAGAGCTTTCACCCGTATACTATGCGCCTGCACCCTACGTTGTGGTTCCCATCGTGATCCCCGCCCCATCCATCTACTATGTACGGGATCGCTTCTGCCCATATTGCGGACACACGCTGGACTGGATCCCAACCCTATCCTATTGGTACTGTAATAGATGCAAGGTTTACTTCCCGACGACCCCACCGAAGAAGAAGATCTTCTAGGCACACCCTGCAACCCCTATCGAAGAATAAAATCAAGCTTTAATATCTCCCATCCCTTTTATACTTTTATCTGCATACGTACATTTATCCCATCTCAGATTCCTTCCTTCACCCCTTACGGAGGAGTATGCCCCTAAGATATCGGGGGTGCTTCACGGCTTCCCGTCTCAGCCGGGCTTAGCGTCTAAGATGATAGGGGACATCTATGATGATCCGCTGGTAGCCGTGGCGTCGCCTCCGGTATAGGAGTGCCTCCCTGATCAGCCGGGCCGTCTGGTTGTGTAGGAAGTTCTGCCACCAGTGGGCTGGAACCCATTCCGGGAGGAGCACAGCGGCCTGCTGTCCGTCATCATGCCTCCTGTCAGCCTCGTCCAGGTAGCGTAGGAATGGTTCGACGACAGACCGGTACGGCGACTGCAATACTACCAGGGGTATGTCCGGCCACCAACGCCTCCATTCCTCGAGGATGCGTCGACCAGTCCCAGGCTCCAACTCCACGTATACCGCTGTGACGGCCTTGGACATCAATTTGGCGTAGGCGATGGCGTAGGCCGTGACACGGTTAACGCCTGCGACTGGGACGACTATGCGCAGGGATGAGGGGGGCTCCGCTGAGGGGGGGAGCGGCCTGGTTAGGCGAAGCTGGGTGGAGACCGTTTGATAGTGGGAGTGGATCCTCTGAAAGCCGAACGTCAAGGCGGGGATCAGCAGGATCGTGATCCATGCGCCCTCAATGAATTTGCTGGCGCTGAGGATTATGAGCGTTGCACCCGTGGCTGAGGCTCCGATCATG
>Ga0078972_1000261_pt1 | contig 219703 bp, 230 predicted proteins | sample YelNatPaOPGAMG01_FD_67568 | JGI IMG/M metagenome (GOLD analysis project Ga0078972, IMG submission 67568) | Hot spring thermophilic microbial communities from Obsidian Pool, Yellowstone National Park, USA - OP-RAMG-01 (SPADES assembly) (version 2) | ecosystem: Environmental > Aquatic > Thermal...
TCTAACTAATGAAATAAAAATTTATGATTTGTTAGGAAGAGTGGTTAGAGTATTTAAACCTGAAGAAAAAATAAATCTAGAAAATCTACCAGCAGGAGCATATATAATATATGATGGTAAAAATGCAAAGAGATTGCTAGTATATTAAAACTTTTTTTAAATTGTTTTTAAATATATTGGTTTGGATTAAATGAGAGTTTGGATTAAGGACTAGTACCACCACCACCGCCTCCTGTATCTAGTATACAAGGAGGACCTGTTTGACTTGGTATATAACCATCTGGGCAGCAATAATTACCCCGATCAGGTCTGTTTCCTAGTCTTGTATGTGGGCAGCATACTGGTTCTCCATAGCTCCACAATCCATTTTGGTCCACTTGTAACTGAGGAACATACCTATCAGAAGGACAACAATATGTTGAAGGATTTTCTGGATCTGGGTTATCCAAACAATCAGACGAAGCATTACAACACTCTACTACAGCAGGATGTGAACATCTTATTGTTCCTACTGGACAACATTTTCCATTCAAGCTTCCTTGTGGTTCAGCACACTGACCTTGATGACAACAGATATAATTCTCAACTGATAGAGTACCTATATTACATAATTCATCAGTCGAACTAGGACAGCAAAGATAGACATCTTGCGAAGATTGTTGTTGGACTGGGACTGTCTGTGTTCGTTTACATTTATCTTGCTCACAGCAAGAAGGATTTATAGGTCTAGATGGATCAGTAGGTGCATTGTTTTCACATTTTATATATATCTTATCGTTAGTGTTCACACAGCAATAAGTTCCAGTGCTATTTTGAACAAGTTGGTTTTGATCAGTGCAACAAACATTTTCTGTTGTTATTTGATCTCCTAAGACTTTTGTAGCTGATACCGGCGGAACCGTAGGACTAGTAGGTGGAGATGGAGGTGGAGGACAACACATTGGCTCGTTAGTAGTTGAAGAATTTAGACAATCTAAGTTTTGAGGTGGAGATGGATCACAACAATTTAGACCAGAAGAATTTTGACAAGTTATGTTTTGTCCTTGACAAAAGGGTGTATCACAGGCTAAGTGACATCCTCCTGGACAAGCATATGGAATGCCATCGCTATCATTATATGGATTACCATTATTAACACTACAATCTTTCGTGTTGTCGGAGTTGTTCTTACATTTTACTTCACTTAAACAACACCTATAATATGGATAACTGTTGTTTACTAATATATTTTGAGGAGGGCAGCAAAATCCATCCACGGTTGATGGGTCCCATGGCTGATAATTTGGATAAGCACAAATTGTACCAGGTGCGCAACAAGTCATACCAGATGAGGTATTACAAGCCTTATTTTGATCACAGCAACTATCTCCACCAATAGAAACATTTCCTTCTGGGCAGCAATTATAAGGCAGGGTATTAGAATCTCCTTGGATTGAAACTTGTCTGTTTGGTGGGCAGCAAGTATAATTTAACTTACTGTAGTTATTTATTCCTTGCCCACCAATTGCTCCACAATTATATCCTGGTGGGCAGCATGTCCAATATCTAAAAGAAATTGGACCACTACCAACTAAACAAATAGAGGATTCATTACAACAAACTTGATTTCCAGCGAAAGAGTCATTAATACAAGCCGAAGGAGATGGGCAACATATTGGTCCATTAGTTGAATCACACATAGTACTAAAACTAAAAGTACTGCTAGTGAAATTATCAGAAGGTCCTTCATATGCAGTATAACTAGCCCTTTGCTCTTGAGAACAACAAACCATATTAGTTGTGGATACAACAGATGAATTTGTTGAATTATAAACGCATGTTTCCCCCTGTGCGCAGCAATTTCCTTTAATTATTCCAGAATCATTAAATAAACAAGGCTGCGAAGTACAACAAGTTCCAGTGTTATTTGCACAATAAGTACCAGCCGGACAGCAAGTTGTAGGTATTAAAATTGGATTTCCAAAATTATCCAACCCAACTCCACCGCAAAGCCTAGAATCTGGACAAACTAAATTATATTCTGTGCATTTTGGATTAGGTGGAAGTTGACTTACACATCTTCCATCATAGCAATATTGACCTTCTTGGCAGCAGAACTTTCCACAAGTTAGACCTTGATCACAATTATTTACACAACCTACACCTTCAATACAATATTGATTAGAAGAACAGCAACTATAGCCTGTTGGGCCTTTACAAGCTATTTGATTTGGCTGGCAAACCTGAACACAACTTGGACCACTAGAGCCAATCACACAAGCAGAAGAATAATTGCAACAATATAAATCTAAGCAATTATAACTATTATCTGGGCAGCAATTTATACACACAAATGAACTAGTAGAGGTATCACAAAGGGTGCTATTTAAGCAGCATTTATCTTTACAAGCAAATGTATTTTGTGCACAAGGCTCACAGGATTGTGTGGTTTGATTATATATTTGGCCTGGTGGGCAGCAATATAAAGTAGAATCAATATAATAACTTCTTTCAGGAGGACAATAACAGCTTGAACCATCTAAGCAATCAAAATTAGGAGGACAACAATTAGAACCGCAACCAATTTGGTTTGCAGCACAATTTTCACATTGAAATGTAGTTGAATTGCAATATTGGTTTTGAGCACAACAATAAGTTATTCCATTTTGATCTGGACCACAAACATGTTTTGGAGCAGAACATTCTGAATTTGCTAAACAATTTCCTGTGTTTGGATCACAATAAGAATAAGTATTAGCATCACAGCAATTATTTGAAGGTGGGCAAGGAAAGTCTGGCAATTGACAAGTACTCAAACACCTAGAATTTTGCCAGTCACAAAATTGGCCATCAGGGCAGCAAACAGTATTACACACTACTGAATTTGGAGAAGTACACTTTTTAGGCCCAGAGGGAGTACAAATTTGGGTATTATCTATACAATAGCAATTATTATTAGAATCGCAGCACAATCTTTGATCCTGCAAGCAAGTTGGGTTTGAACTACAACTACCTTCAAAACAAACCTGACCAGGAGCACAACAATTATTATTACAAATAAAGTTTGGTGGAGTACAAATATAATTATTATTTATACAATATTGAGGTGGCACACAATTGTTTGTATCTGGACAAGGAACAAAACCATTTTGACAGCCAGAAGCAGCAAAAAAAGATTGATTTGTTTGAATAAAACTTGCTAAATAATCAGTAATTGGAGTTTGAGAGGTTTGTATCTGGGAAGGAAGGGCAGAATCATACATTATCTTTAAATTAAGTTCAAAAACTTTAGATGGAAAATAAAGATTTGAATCTGATTTTAATTGATAACTTGTAATAAAAATTTCTTTTTGCTGATTTGGAAGAAATTTAATATAAAGATTAGATGCTTTTCCTAAGTAATTTCCAGTTGAATCATAAACATCTTCAAATTTTGCTTTATTTATAGATATTTTTCTAATTACTAAATTTTGTGTAGTTGGATTTAATATTTTTAAATAAAGAGTTTGCTTTAGAGCATCAGTTCCTTCTTCAATAGAAAGAGCATAATCTGATAGTTTAAAAGGTGTTGCAACGCTAGTCCAATAAATCTTAGATTGATTGATTTTTAAAGAAACATCTGGGCTAGCAAAAATTATTGAATAGATTATAAATAGTAATATGAATATTCCAACAAGGATTGCAATTTGCTCTAAACTTATTTGTGCTTTTTTGTTTTTAAAAAAATTAAAAATAGATTTTTGATGCATAGTTATATATTTAGAAAAATATTTAAAAATCTTTTTGGATTAAGGTTTAAAAATCTTAAAAATTATAATCCATATTATGACAATTTATAAAACTAAAGAAAAAATAAAAACAATTTCTAAAATAAGTATTTTTGCACTGAGTGCAATGTTTTTTTTAAAGCCATTAAATTTAGAAGAAAAAAATATTCCACAAAAAAATATTCAAACCAAGCAAATAAATATTGAGGATAGTACAAAAAAAGATACACAAAAAACTTATAGGTTTTTTATAAATCTTGCTTCATTTACAAATATTTTAGAAGAAAACTCAAAGGCAATAGATTCTGCTATAATCTGCCCAGGAGGTTATAGAAAAAGAACTCCGCTTTTTGAAGTACAAAAAAATATTATAGTAATTAGGCCATATTTTTCACCCACTCCAAATGAAAAAGGCTTTAAACCATCTAGGCCAGATCCAACTACTCATCCAGAAAATCCAACTAACCCATTAGGAAGAATAAAAATAGATTTGCTAAATAGATGGGGTATGCTAATTAGAATGCATGGCACAAGCTTAGTTAGAAGTATTGGAAGGTTTGAAAATGGGGCAGTAGTGGATTATAAATTTGCTTCAAATGGATGCATAAGAAATGATAATATTTCAATTGAAAGAATGATTGGAAAAGTGATAAAAAATTCTAATATAAAAAGAGTGAGCGGTGCAAAAAAAGATTCTGTTTTAAAATTAATAGAACTTTTAAAAAATAATAAAATTAAAGAGCATGAGGTTATAGAATTTAGTCCAAAAGGCTATAGTGCAATAGTAGAACTAGAACCAAAAATTACTATCTCAATAAGATATAGACTTTGGGAAATAATAAGTGCTTCTGAAAATAAAATAATTCTAAAAATTTTTGTAGATTTGTACAATTATTTAGATAATAAAAGAGAACCAAGAAGGTTAGAAAATTATGATTTAAATAATATTGAAAATGCATATAATTTTGAACATTTTGCTAGAGATTTAAAAAACAGCCAAATTAATTTAGATAGTACAAAAATAAAAAAACTCTGGCAAGAACTAAAAAATAAAATAGAAAAAAACAAAGAACCTAAAAAAATTATTCAATTGAATATAGATTAAAATTATTTTTCTTTTTTTCTAGAATAATAAAAGTTTCTGATAAATCTGCTAATAGATTGATAAATAAAAAATGCCTGCGCTTTAAATTTAATAAACATATAGACTAAAATTAAAATAAATAATATTATTGAAAGGATTATAAGCAATTCTATTTTTTTAGCCTCTTGCTCTTTTGCTCTAATAGAAGGTGGAATAATTGCTTCTTGAATTGTAGAGGTTTCATCCTCTCTTTTTAATAATTGAATTCTTGCAGAAACATTTTCATATTCACTTGAAGCAACAATATCAAAATAAGTATCTTTATCTACACAAAATATTTTGTAAAATATTAATTTGCTTTGATTTAGAAGTATTTGATTTTGCTCTAAAGTCAGAAGAATAGATTCGTTTGAATCTAATGCCTTTGCAACAACTTTATTTATTATACCTTTTCTTGGCTCAGAGATTTTCACTTTTACATTATAACAAGATTGACCAATGTATTCAATTAAAGGTGGCTCTAAGGAAAGAAATTTTGGTATAAAAATTTTAAACTCAGCACTTTCTTTTAGATTTAATTTTTTTTCTAAAATTTGGCCCATGTAATAATAATAAAGTGTAAGGTTGCTGCTTGGAGAGCCTAAGATATAAATCATGCCTAAGGAATCTGTAAAATAAGTAGAATTTAGCCCATCCATTTCTAAAACTACAGCTGAATTTGTAAATGGCTTGCCATCTCCTTTAAGAATTTGAATTGGAATAAAATCAAAGGTTTCATTTGAAAGAATTGGTAGAGGATTTTTAAATGGATAAACCATTTGAACATGAGAGGACTCATTTAAATAAAATTTAAATTTTTCTCTTAGGTTTTCATATTCAACCCACCCTTCGAGTATAGAATTTTTTGGAAATCGAAAAGCAACATAACCTGTTTTGTCAGTGAAAGTGGAAAAAACATATGGCCTTATAAACCAAACCTTTGCATTTTGAATTGGAGTAGAATTTTTAAATAATCCTAATTTAAACAAAAGAAATGGTTTTTGAATAATAATTTTAGCATTTGATGTAGGACTATAAGGATCTAAATAAAAAATTGATTTGGCTGAACTAAGCGGATGATAATAATACAAAGTGAAATATTGCTCTGGCTTTGAACCTGGCTCAAAAAAAAGAGAGGCTTCCCATTGCCCTTGCTTTGAGCTTAAACCTTCTGCGGATTTGCTAATAAGTGAATTGTTTAAAAATTGGCCATAAATTATTTGCAAAACAACATTTTCAATTGGATTTTCATCTAAATCATATACACTGACTAAAACCTTTTTTTGTTCTTCGGATTGGGCAAAAATAAAGCTTAAATTTAAAATAAAAATAAATACTAAAAACAAAAAAAATATTTTTTTCATCAAAAAAATAAAACAAATTATATTTAAAATGCTTTTTTTATATTAATAGTTAGATTTAAAAATAAAAATTAACAAAAAAGGGCTCGTAGCTCAGCTTGGATAGAGCGGCACTCTCCTAAAGTGAAGGTCGTGGGTTCAAATCCCACCGAGCCCGCTAAAAAAGTTTTAAACAGCAAACAATTTAAAAACTTTAAAGCTGATTTTTTAATATGGTAAAAATAGCTTTTTTTGAATTAGAAGGTTGGGAAAAAAATATTTTAAAAAAGCAACTTGCAAACCACAAACTTTTATTTTTTAATGAGCCACTTAATGAAAAAAATATTTTGCAAATAAAAGATGCACAAATAATAGGTATATTTATATATTCGAAAATAACAAAAAAAGAACTTGATATTCTTAAGAATTTAAAAATGATTGCTACCTTTTCTACTGGATTTGATCATATTGATATGGCGGAGTGCACAAAAAGAAAAATAGTAGTTTGCAATGTGCCATCTTATGGATCACACACAGTTGCAGAACACACACTTGCCCTAATGCTTGGAGTTGCAAAAAAAATCATTCCATCTGTTGATAGAACAAGGGCTGGAAATTTTTCTTTAGAAGGCTTGCGAACTATAGATATATATGGAAAAACACTTGGATTAATTGGATTTGGAAAAATAGGCTCACATGTTGCAAAGGTTTGCAGATCTCTTGGAATGAATGTGATTGTATATGATCCTTATGCTGATGAAAATTTAGTGGATTTGCTTGATTGCAAAAAGGTTAGTTTAGAATATCTTCTAAAGCATTCAGATATAATTTCATTGCACGCTCCACTTACTCCACAAACCCATCATATAATAAATAAAGATACAATAAAACAAATGAAAAATGGTGTGATTTTAATAAATACTGCACGAGGGGCTTTGGTAGATACAAAGGCTTTGCTAGATGCTATATTAAGCAAAAAAATAGCAGGTGCTGGCTTAGATGTTTTAGAAGAGGAAAATGCAATTAGAGAGGAAAAAGAACTTCTTTCTTTAGATTATCCAAAAAAACATGATTTGCATACAGTTGTAATCACACACATGCTAAGAGAGCATCAAAATGTAATTATCACACCACACAATGCATTTAATAGTGTGGAAGCTTTAGAAAGAATTGTATATACCTCTGCAGAAAATATTTTAGAATATTTGAAAAAAACTCCAAAAAATATTGTAAATAAAGAAGTGCTAAATAAAAAAATTTAGGTGATAAAAATGGTAAGTATAAATGAACTTGCACCTGATTTTGTAGCAGATGCATATATAGATGGAGAGATAAAAAAAATAAAGCTCTCAGATTATAGGGGCAAATGGGTTGTACTCTTTTTTTATCCTGCTGATTTTACTTTTGTTTGCCCCACAGAACTTGGAGAATTAGCAGATAATTATGAAAAATTAAAACAACTTGGTGCTGAAGTTTTATCTGTTAGTGTAGATACTGCATTTGTGCACAAAGCATGGCATGATAATTCTCCAACTATAAAGAAAATAAAATTTCCAATGGTTGCTGATCCAACAAGAAAAATATGCACAGATTATTCCACTCTAATAAAAGAAGAAGGCCTATCTATTAGAGCAACATTTATAATTGATCCTGAAGGAAAAATAAAAGCATTTGAATTTCATGATAATTCTATTGGAAGAAGTGTAGAAGAGACAATAAGAAAAATAGAGGCGGCTAAATTTGTAAGAGAGCACGGAGAAGTTTGCCCTGCTAGTTGGAAACCTGGCTCAAAAACACTAAAACCAAGTTTAGATTTGGTTGGAAAAATTTAAATTTATTTTTTTAATTTTTATTTTTTTAGTTTAGCCCCAGAGGAGTTTTGAACTCCTGACCTCCTGTTTACGAAACAGGCGCTCTAACCAGCTGAGCTACTGGGGCAAGGAGGCAAATTCTCAAACTTTTCTTTTATTTAATTTCTAATGAAACATACATATTTAAATACTTTTATAGACTATTTATATTTTAAATAAATTAGCTAGCCTAGAGCATATGCTATAAACAAAATAGGTGAAAAATATGAAAAGAATATTTTTAGAAAAAAATTTTTTACTCCCAACCAATAATAAAAAAATAAATCTAAATTTAAGCCCAAAAAACATTTATAGAAAATTTCTAAATAGTTTTAGAAAAAAAGAGCCAAAAAATGAAAAAAATTATATAATAGAAAAGAAAATGCCCGGTTATAGACTATATGAACAGATCGTTATGGCATGCCGTAGTGGGGATATAGAAGAAATTGAAAGATATATAAAAGATGGCTATGAAATAAATGTGCGAGAACCTATTGATGGTGCAACACTTTTATTTTATGCTATTATGGACAAAAAAAGAAAAGTATTGGAATTCTTACTAAAAAATGGGGCAAATCCAAATATTGGGATGTTTAATTTGAGAACTCCTCTTTTTGCAGCAGTAACTGTCCCAGATTTTGAAATGGTTTACAAACTTGTAGAGTATGGAGCAGATGTAAACCTTATAGATTACAAAGGAAGAACCCCAATATTTTATGCAATAAGATTTAGTGGGAAATATGAGCAAGCAAGAGTTATAACAAGATTTCTTGTAGAAAAAAATGCTGATTTGTCAGTAAGAGATTTATTTGAAGAGACTCCTGCAACACAAGCAGTTAGATATGCAGATTTAGAAACTTTAAAATATCTTGAAAGAAAAGGTGCATTTAATTATTTAACTAATGAGGAGATAGAAAAACTACCTAGATATGTATCAATTAAAGAACATGATTTTGAAATACTTAATCTAGAAATGGATAGAGAAAAATTTAAGTACATTAGAAATTACATTGAAAGCAAAGGGCTAAAACCAAAAATATAATACTAAAACAAAAATACAAATACAAAAATTTAAATTTATTTTTTTAATTTTTATTTTTTAGAATGAAAACTTAATTTATAAAACTGAGCCAAACAAGCCTCAAGTTGAATTGTTTGGTTTGCCCCTTCCACTAATCTAAAATTGTATTCTCCTATTTTCTCAATAATTTCTATTTTTAATTTTTCATCTATTTTTAAATTATCAATTTCTTTGAACATTTGCACTAAAATATCCTCTCCTGATAAACCATATTCTATTATAAGTTTGTGCAAAAGCTCTCTTGCATTAGCAAATTTTCCTCCAATTGCAAGATTCATCATCTCAATAATTTCTTTTGGCCTTGCTTTTGAACTATACTTAAAAACTAATTCTTGAGTAATTTTTTTGCTGTGCATTGCAACCCCTTGTAAACAATTTATAAGTCTTCTTAAATCCCCTTCTGAGACATATCTTAGTGCATAAGAAGCCTCTTTATCTACTTCTAAGCCTTCTGCTTTTGCTATTCTTTCTATCATTTGGTTTATTTCTTCATCTGAAAGTGGCAGAAATCTAAAAACAGAACAGCGTGATTGAATTGGTTCTATTATTTTTGAAGAATAATTTGCACCCAAAATAAAACGAGTGTTTGAAGCATACATTTCCATTGTTCTTCTTAGTGCAGATTGTGCATCTGCAGTGAGCGAATCTGCTTCATCTAAGAATATTATTTTAAATGGCACATCAGAAATTGGCAGGGTTCTAGCAAATTCTTTTATTTTTCCTCTCACAACATCAATTCCTCTTTCATCAGAGGCATTCATTTCAAGTAAAGATTGATTAACCTGATCTTTGTAAAGTTCATTTGCTAGTGCTAGTGTGGCTGTGGTTTTTCCACACCCAGGAGGGCCTGCAAATAATAAATGCGGCATGTTTTTTTGTTTTACAAAATGTTTTAAAGAACTTACAATATCTTTTTGACCAATAATTTCATCTAATTTTTTTGGCCTGTATTTTTCTGTCCAAGGAGTAAAATCAATCTTTTCCATATTATCACTCTAAAAAGCAAATTTGCTTTATTTAATTAATCAGATAAGATTTAAATAATTATAATCTTAATAATATAAATAAATCAATGGTTTTTAAATAAAAAATTTTGATACAATTTATTTAAAAGTGTTCAATATGGATGATTTAAATAAAATCGAACAAGAGATATTAAAATACTGGGAAGAAAATAAGATATATCAAAAAGTAAAACAAAAAGGATCTAAAAAAAAGAAGTTTTTTTTCTGTGATGGACCTCCTTATGCTACAGGAGAAATTCACCCCGGGACTGCTTGGAATAAAACACTAAAAGATAGTATATTGCGCTATTACAGAGCAAATGGATATGACGTAAATGACAAACCTGGTTATGACACTCATGGTTTACCAATCGAGGTTAAAGTAGAAAAAGAACTTGGAATAGAAGATAAAGGCCAAATAGATCAATATGGAATAGAAAAATTTATAAAAAAATGTAAAGAATTTGCAACTAAGTACATTAAAATAATTTCAAATCAATTTAAAAGATGCGGGGTGTGGATGGATTGGGATAATCCATACATCACATATGAAAATTATTATATACAATCTATTTGGAAAACAATAAAGGCTGCTGATCAAAAAGGCCTTCTAAAACAAGGCGAATATGTTGTACCTTATTCTCCTGATTCGCAAACCACACTAGCAAATTATGAATTAGAATATCATGATAGAACTGATCCTTCTATATATGTAAGATTTAAATTAGCAGATAAACAAAATGAATATTTTTTAATCTGGACAACAACCCCTTGGACATTGATAGCAAATAAAGCAGTTATGGTTCATCCGCTCTTTGAGTATATAAAAGTTAAGGTCGGTAATGATTATTATTACATTGCAAAAGGAAGAGAAAGCATTTTAAAAGAAATATTTGATCAACCTTATGAAATTGTGAGCACAACAACTGGAAAAAAACTTGAAGGAATTTCTTATATTCATCCATTGCAAGCACATCTAGCTTATGAATTTGATAGAAAAGTAATTTTGTCTGATCAATTTGTTAGTTTAGAAGAAGGAACTGGACTTGTGCACACAGCCCCAGGCCATGGACCAGAAGACTTTAAAGCATGCAAAGCATATTCAATAGAACCTTTTTGTCCTGTGGATTTAAAAGGAGTATACACTAAAGAGGCTGGAAAATATCAAGGCCTAAAGGTTTTAGAGGCAAACCAACTAATTATAGAAGATTTGAAAAAAGCAAATGCATTAGTTTATCAAACAACAATTACACACCGCTATCCTCATGATTGGAGAAAAAAAACTCCGCTAATTTATATAACTACAAAGCAATGGTTTATTTCAATATCAGATCTAAAAGACAAAATGCTCCAAGAAATTGATAAGAATATAAACTTTCATCCAGATTTTGCAAAAACTAGATTTAGAGATTTTGTAAGTTCTGCACCAGATTGGTGCATTTCTAGGCAAAGATATTGGGGAACACCTCTTCCAATTTGGGTGTGTGAAAACTGCTCGCACTACAAAGTAATTGGTTCTATAGAAGAACTTCCTAACAAAGATATAGATTTACATAGACCTTATATTGATCAAATAAAATTTGAATGCCCAAAATGTAAACATGAGATGAAAAGAATACCAGATATATTAGATGTTTGGTTTGATTCTGGAAATGCTCCTTGGGCTCAATTCTCAGAAGAAGAAAAAAAGAAATTGAATCTTGAAGAATATCTGGCAGATTTTATTATAGAAGGAAAAGACCAAACCAGAGGCTGGTTTTATTCCCTATTGGGCTCTGGATTAATACTATATGATAAAACATGCTATAAAAATCTAACAATGCATGGCTTTTTTGTAGATGAAAAAGGAGAAAAGATGTCCAAATCTGTTGGAAACTTTGTACCATTAGAAGAGATATTGCAAAAAAGCGGAGCAGATGCATTTAGATTGTGGGGATTGAGTTCTACCACTTGGGATGATTTAAGATTTAATTGGGAATCATTACAAGAAGCAAAAAAGAACTTAAATATAATAATAAATATTGGAGTTTGGTTAGAAAGATTTTATCAGCCACAGGCTTGGGAAAAATTAAATCTAGAATATGAAATTGAAGATTTGTGGCTTTTATCAAAATCAAATTCTACCATTGCAGAGGTTTCAAAATCTTTTGAAGAATTTGAACCATTTAGAGGATTAAACATATTAAAGAATTTTTTAATTGAAGATATATCTAGATTTTATTTAAAAAGAATAAAAACAAGATTAACTGAAAAGAAAAATCATCTAACTGCTCTAAAGGTTTTGTATGATGTATTTTTCAATTCACTAAAAATGCTTTCCTGCTATTGCCCATTTGTTTCTGAATATATCTATCTAAAACTTTACAAAAAATATGAAAATCTTGAATCTATTAGCCTTTTTGATTGGCCAAAATATAATCAAAATTATATAAATCAAGAGATAGAAACCAACATAGATTATGCAATAAAAATATTGAATGCAATAGCAGCTGCAAGAACAAAAGCAAATATAAAACTTCGCTGGCCAGTAGAAAAAATATTTATTTACACAGATTCAATAGCACTCAAAAGTTCTATTGAAAAAACAGCAGAAATTATAAAATCTATGGGCAATTGCCTAGAAATAGAAATAGGAAAGCCTACTTCTAGTTATGAGATTAAAATAAATAATTCTGCAATCGGTATGAAATTTAAGTCAGATTCACCATACATAATTGAAAAACTAAAATCTTATAGTGCACAAGAATTAATAGAAAAACTAAAAACTGGCCTTGTTATAGATGAAAAATACAAAATTGAAAAAGAATTTGTAGAAATAAATGAGATAGCTCCTGGATTTAGTATAGCAGAATTTGATGAAGGTAAAGTTTATGTAAGTTCAGTGATTAAAAAAGAGCTTTACACCCAAGCATTACTAAAAGAGATTATAAGAAGAATTCAAATTATGAGAAAGGAATTGGATTTAATAAATACAACAAAAATAAAATCTTCAATCTCTGGAGATGAAGAATTGGTTTTGATTGCTTACGAAAATTCTTCTAAGGTTGGAGAGATTACAAATTCTATTTTAGAAAAAAATCTTGATGAATTTGATTTAGAAAAAGAATGGGAGATTGAAGATAAGAAAATAACAATTAAAATAAAAAAGTTAGACTAGCAGGCTAAATTTATTAAATTTAGCTAAAGAAATTTGTTTATGCTGCTAAAAAATAAAAAAGCACAAATTTCTTTAGAATATATAATAATAGTTTCAATAATTCTTATTATTGGTTTAGTGGTTGCATATCTTACAAATATTTTTGGAACTTATAATTTTAATTTAGGGACTAATTTTAATAAAAAATTCTGGGAAGAATTATCCACTCCGGTTGCAATAACAGAAGCTTATTACAATGAGCAAAATTTAAGATTTTATTTTTCTTTAAAATCGCAAGAATATTATAATATTACAATAAAAAAAATTTATTTAGATGATAAACAATTAGCTGCTTTTTCATATGATAGTTCAAAATCTGAAGGAGTTGGAAATTTATTATGCAGTCAGGCAAGTTGTATATCCGGAGGCTGTGATTGCAATATAGAACTACAACCAAGGCAAGAAAAACAAATAGTTTTAGAAAAATTTAATCTCCAGATGCAAAATTGTTCTACAAATGATTTTTTTCAAACAAGTCTTAAAATTGTTTATAGGGTTCAATCTTCTGGATATGACTTTGAATATTTTCCAAAATTTAAATTAATTGTTAAATGTGTCAAATAATTAAATTTTTAAGCTTTATAATAAAAATGTAGTTATAGATTTTTATGAAAAAAGCACAGATTTCTGCTGAATTTTTAGCAATTTTAGCAATTGTGTTAGTGATAGTTTTATTTGTGATTGGTATTTCTGTATCTTTTATGCAATCAGGTCAAGAGATAAATGAATCTCAACTTGCTCTGTATTGGTCTACTCAAGCAAATCCAATTAGAATAGTGCAAATGCAAGGTTATTATTATAATTCTTATCCTAATCTTGGAGAATTGGCTTTAATTTTAGAAAACACAGATGTTAAACCTATAAAAATAAGAAATTTTGTGCTTGAGCCTTATGGTTCTGAAACTACATTTTCAGTATATGCAAATCATTCCACTTCAGGTTCAACTTCTGGTTTAACTTTTTATGGATATGCTGGTCCATCACAAACAAATAGTTTAAATATAGATCTAGCCCCGGGGGAGCAAAAACCAATTTATATAAGAACTGGATTAATTTGTTCAAACTCTTCTTTAACTGACTTAGTAAATACAAACAAGTTTTTAGCATATTTTACAATATATTATGATACTCCTTATTTTACAGGTTTAAACTTTAAGGGGTTAAAACCTATTGCAGGAAAATGTAGTTATAGTTAAACTTTCTAAGTAGTTAGTTAAACTTTGTTGTTAATAAACTTTTTTGTTAAAAATTGAACAATAAAATTTGTTAATCAAATTCTAAGCTGCTTTTTTTCTTTTTTTACTTCTTGCTTTTCCCAAGGATAAACAACCCATGCATTAGTTTTAGCTGCAAAAAAATCTGGCTTAAAAGAACTTGTAGGTTTGGTATGTAAAACTAAAAATTTTAATTTTTTAGGAGATTTGCTTTTCAAATATTTTTTAACAAATTCTAAACTTGAGCCGCTATCTGCAATATCTTCCACAACTAATACATTTTTGTTTTTTATTGAAGAGGATAAAGCACTAATTAGTTTTGGCCTTATAGAATGCTTTCCAATTTTATTATAAAAAACTAATTGAATTGTAAGTATTTTTTTTATATTTAAATAATCAGATACTAATCTAGCAGGTACAAGTCCCCCTCTAGCAACTGCAACAATTAAATCAGGCTTAAATGAACTTTTTTTAATTTGCAGGCAAACTTTTTTTGTTAATTTTTCAATATCCTGCCAGCTTAAATTAAGAAACTTAATAGTATTCACCCCATCTAAAGCAATTTTTAGATTTTAAAGATCAAAAATTCTTCCCATGCCTTGTTCTGCACTGGATTCTTCATCTTCTAGCTTTTTTAAAATTCTTTGAGCAGTTTGCTGGTCAGTTTTAGTTGCAATACCTTCAAGGTATTTTTCTAAGAATTTTAAATATTCGTCTCCTCCTCTAAAAATAACATATATTTTGTTTTTATCTTCATCAATGCTAGATCCTTCTTTAATTTTATAACCAAGCCTTGAAAAGCTCATCCCAAAAAATTCTTTTTCTTTATTTTGACCATAAGGATCATCTTCCAAAACTTTTAGGAGTTTGGCTTTATTTTCTAAATCGGTTTGATATACTATTTTCATAAATCTCACCTTGCATTTTTATATTCATAAATAAGAAGAGCTAGGGCAGCTGCAAATAAACCTATTGGACCTATAGGTAGAGTAGTATTTAAAATATTTGTTTGGGCAGCTAACCAAACTAAAGAGATTAAACCTACAATAACTGCTGGCCAAATTAGTACTTTATTTTTTAAAGATTGCTTTTGCATAAAATCAATCCAATTGATTTATAAGTTTTTTTATTTTAGTTTTTAAATCTAAAAGCTTTTGTTTTTTTTGTTTTATTTTTAGATTATAAAATAAAATTCTTTTATTATCATTGTTTTGCTTTTTTAGTTTTTTTTGTATTTCCAGAAGTTTTAGAATTTCTTCTTTTGCATCTAATATTTCTTTGAGCAAATTTTCTATCTGATTATAGACAGCAAATTTTTTATCTGCATTTGCAATATCTGGGTATTTTAAAATAAATTTTGAAGGGTTTTCAATCTTTTTATTTTTATTCCAAGAAAAATATTCCCCATCAAGTTTATATTCGACTTTAATATAGCCTTCCTTTTCAAGAACAACCAAAAAATTTTTAAGTAAATTTTTTTTAATATTAGTTTCTTTTTCTAATGTTTTATAATCAAATTTTTTAGAAGGATTTGACTGAAATAGATTGATTAAATTATCTATATCAGTACTAAGCTGAGGGATTTTCATTTTTTTCAAGCCTTTTTTTATTTATTGTCCAACTACCAGAAATCTTCATTTTCATTCTTCTTAAAGCTTCTTTTATAATTGGCTCATTCTCAGAATAAGTTTTAATTGAAAGAATTGCCTGTTTTGCTTTTATTCTTGCTGCCCTATCAGTTGGTCTTCCAAAAGATGCCCTCATACCTTTTTGCAATCTGTCGGCACCTGCCCCAGCAATCATTTTGTTTTCTCTTATAACATGATGACAAATCACACGCAAATGGAAATAATATTTTCCATTTATTGTTTTTTCTAAATATTTGTTTGCTGCTTGTCTTCCTGCTTCCAGAGCATTGTCTCTTAGCTGTATTGGTCTTTTTGCTACTAGCTCATATTCCACATCATAATCATCTTTTAAAACTCCCATTCGAAAATTTAGAAGATTTGTATGTGGCATAGAGCTTATGTAAGATTTTTTTGGCTTTTTTTGAGAATATCTAGTCCAGGCTACTTTTTTTAATTCTCTACATGTTCTTGCAGGTCTTAAACCAACCATTTTTTACACCTTTTATTTTATTTTTTATTTTATTGAGTAATCTAAAAATTATATTAAAGATTATATTAACTCAAAGTTTATAAATATTAATTTCCATAGTAAATTATAAAAACTTAATACTCCTAAGACTTAATGTTTCTTATAATTTAAAAGTTTAAAGTATAAATTAATGAGGTTAAAAAATGGAAAAAAATCCACAAGATTTAGAAAACCAAACCCAAGATTTGAATGCAACAAATAATAAAACAAATAATAAAACAAATGAAACTGCACAAGAACAACAGCAAGAAAATTTCAATTATGATGCAAGTGCTATAGAAGTTTTAGAAGGTTTAAAAGGGGTAAGAAAAAGGCCTGCAATGTATATTGGAGATACTGGCCCGAGGGGTTTACATCATTTGGTTTTTGAGGTTGTAGATAATTCTATAGATGAAGCTTTAGCTGGATTTTGTAAAGAAATCGAGGTTGTGCTAAATTCGGATGGCTCTGTTAGTGTTTCAGATGATGGAAGAGGAATACCTGTAGATAAGCATCCATCTGGAAAATCAAGCCTTGAGATAGTTTTAACTGTTTTACATGCAGGTGCAAAATTTTCAAATAAGGCTTATAAAGTAAGCGGAGGATTGCACGGAGTAGGTGTATCTGTAGTGAATGCTCTTTCTGAATGGTTAGAAGTAAATGTAATGAGAAATGGCAAGATCTATCAACAAAAATACAAAAAAGGTGTGCCAATTAGTGAAGTGGTTGAACTTGGTTCCACCACTAAGCATGGAACAGCAGTTAGCTTTTTTCCAGATAAAGAAATATTTGAATCAATAGAATTTGATTATAAAATAATTGCAAAAAGATTAGAAGAACTTGCCTATTTAAACAAAGGAATTAGAATAACACTTGAGGATAAAAGGCCTGGAAAAGAAAAAAAAGAAGTTTATCACTATAGCGGAGGCATAATTGAATATTTAGCAAAAATAACAAAAAACAAAAATCCTATTCATCCGATAATATATATTAGTTCAAAAAACACAAGCATTGAACTAGAAGCAGGAATTTTATATTGTTCAGACTATTCGGATAACATTTTAACATATGTAAATTCTATAAATACAATCGAGGGAGGAACACACCTAGTTGGTTTTAAGAGTGCACTTACAAAATGCATCACTTCTTATATTAAAAATAATAATTTGCTAAAAGAAGATGAAATGGAGATTAGCGGAGAGGATGTAAAAGAAGGTCTAAATGCAATTTTATCAATAAAGATTCAAAATCCTAGTTTTGAAGGGCAAACAAAATCCAAGTTAGCAAACACTTCCGCTAAGGGCTTGGTGGATTCAATAATTTTTGACAAATTAAAAACTTATTTTGAAGAGCATCCTTCTGAAGCAAACCTAATATGTCAAAAAGTAATTAGTGCAATGAATGCAAGAATAGCTGCACAAAAGGCAAAGGAATTGGCTAGAAAAAAATCTTCTTTTGAATCGTCTTTGCTTCCAGGAAAATTGGCAGATTGCTCAGAGCAGGATCCAAATATTACAGAATTATTTATTGTAGAAGGAGATTCTGCAGGTGGAAGTGCTAAACAAGGAAGAGATAGAAGAATACAAGCAGTTTTACCACTCAGAGGAAAAATTTTAAATGTGGAAAAAGCAACTGATTTAAAAATACTAAATTCAAAGGAAATAAAAAATCTTATAAGCGCAATTGGGACTGGATTTGGAAACGATTTCGATATAACAAAATTAAGATACAACAAAATAATTATTATGACTGATGCAGATGTAGATGGTTCACACATTCGCACTTTGCTTTTAACACTCTTTTATAGATATTTAAAACCTTTGATAGAAAAAGGGCATGTGTATATTGCACAACCTCCATTATATAAACTTAAAATTGGAAATTATGAAAAATATGTTTATTCTGATGCTGAATTAGAAGAAGAACTAAAAAAATTCAATAATCCAAAAAATTACCATTCGCAAAGATACAAAGGACTTGGTGAGATGAATCCTGAACAGCTTTGGGAGACAACTATGAATCCACAAAAAAGAATTTTAATTCAAGTTACAATAGAAGATGCTCAAAAAGCAGATAAAATATTTGATATATTAATGGGCGAGGAAGTAGAACCAAGAAAAGAATATATTCAAACATATGCAAAGAATGTTAAAAATTTAGATATTTAAAAAAATTAATATCTTTTGGATTAGTAAAAATAAAATAAAAATTATTAATAAAGTGAGCTAAATGAGCCAAATAAATAAAAGAGCAATAGAGCAAGAGGTTTCTCAATCTTATTTAGACTATGCAATGTCAGTAATTATTGGAAGGGCATTGCCAGATGTAAGGGATGGTTTAAAACCTGTTCACAGAAGAATTCTTTATTCTATGTATGAATTAAATAATACTGCAGACAAGCCTTACAAAAAATCAGCTAGAATAGTAGGTGAGGTTTTAGGTAAATATCATCCACATGGTGATGCTTCAATTTATTCCTCATTAGTTAGAATGGCACAGGACTTTTCAATGCGCTATCCTTTGGTAGATGGGCAAGGAAACTTTGGCTCAATTGATGGAGATAATGCAGCTGCTATGAGGTACACTGAAGTTAGACTTGAAAAAATAACTCAAGAACTTTTAGAAGATATTGACAAACAAACAATAGATTTTGTACCAAATTTTGATGGAACCCTAAAAGAACCGCTCGTGCTTCCTGCAAAAATACCAAATCTTTTAATAAACGGCTCATCTGGAATTGCAGTTGGAATGGCAACAAATATTCCTCCACATAATTTAGGAGAAATTTGTGATGGAGTAATTTATTTGATAAAAAATCCTAATGCACAAATAGAAGAACTAAATAATATTATAAAAGGTCCTGATTTTCCTACAGGTGGAGAAATAAATTCTAAGGCTAGAATTTTACAAGCATATAAAACAGGTAAAGGTACAATTACAATAAAAGGAATTGCACAAATTAGTGAGAAAAATTCAAAAAAAATAATAAAGATTACACAAATACCATTTGGTGTTAATAAAGCTTCTTTGGTTTTTGAAATAGCAACATTAATAAAAGAAAAAAGACTTGAAGGGGCTGCAGATGTATTAGATCTTTCTAACAAAGAAGGAATAGAAATTGTCATATTCTTAAAAAAAGATGCTGACCCAAATGTTGTGCTTTCAAATTTGTATGCAAAAACTTCTCTTCAGATAACTTTTGGAATTATAAACTTAGCTTTAGTGGACGGCCAGCCAAAGATTTTAAATCTAAAGGAAATGCTTTTTGAATTCATATCTTTTAGAAGAGAGATAATAACAAAAAGAACAAAATATTTGCTAGCAGTTGCAGAAGATAAAAAACATATTTTAGATGGTTTAGTGATAGCACTAAATAACTTAGATAATGTGATAGAAATAATTAAAAAATCAAAAACTACTTTAGCTGCAAAAGAAAAACTAATGAATAATTTTTCTTTAACAGAAAAACAAGCTGAAGCAATTTTGGATATGAAATTATCTAAACTGACAGAACTTGAGCAAGAAAATATAAAAAAGGATGTAGAAGAACTTGAAAAGAATATAAAATATTATAAGGAAATACTTGCCAATAAAGAGTTAGTAGATCAACTAATTATACAAGAAATGCAAGAGATAAAACAAAAATATGCTGATGAAAGAAGGACACTGATTTCTCAAGAAGAAGAAAAAGAATTTGATTATAAAGAACTTATAGCAGACGAACCTATAGCAATAATTTTAACAAATAAAGATTATGTAAAAGCAATACCTATTGATGAATACAAAACTCAAAAAAGAGGTGGAAAAGGAGTTATTGGAAGCCAAACAAAAGAAGAAGATATAATAAAAGATGTTTTGATATCAAGAACTCATGACACAATATTATTTTTCACTGCTTCTGGAATGGTACATTGGCTTGAAGCATATAAAATTCCTCTAGCAAGTAGATATGCTCTTGGAAAACCAGTGGTAAATCTGTTAGATATAAAAGAGGACAAAATAGCTGCTATGATTGGACTTAGAAGCTTAAATAATAAAGAATATCTTTTGATGGCAACTGCTAAAGGAATAATAAAAAGAACTCCTCTAGAAGAATATTCAAAACCAAGAAGAGGAGGAATAAAAGCAATAAAACTAAAAGAAAATGATGAACTTATTTCTGTTTTAAAATCCCCTGGAAATACTCAAATAATGCTTGGAACAGCAAAAGGTTTTTGTATTAAATTCTCAGAAGAAGAAGTAAGAGAAATTGGAAGAGTTGCACAAGGAGTAAAAGGCATAGAACTAAGAGAAGGTGATAGAGTGGTTGCAATGACTTTATGTGATAAACCAACAATATTAACTGTGTGTGAAAATGGGTATGGAAAAAGAACAAAAATTGAAGAATACAGACTTCAGGGTAGAGGAGGATATGGTATAATCAATATTAAAACAAGTCCAAGAAATGGTCAGGTGGTAGCTCTTAAAGCAGTTTCTGATGAAAATGAAATATTGCTTTTGTCTACCAAAAGCCATGCTATAAGAATCCCTGTTTCAAATATACCTGTGATTGGAAGAAACACGCAAGGAGTTAGATTAATGAAATTAGAAGAAAATGAAAAAATAGTTGCTTTAGAGTACATTGATGTTTAATCTGACAAATTAAATCAAAGTCAAATTTAGATTTTTTAAATCATCAAAAAAATTTTTATTTACTTGTAATATTTTTTCAACGCCTTTAACTTTAAGTGGGGATCTGCTAATTAAGCCTGCTAAAATAAAGCTCATTGCTTCATGTGCATCAGATGCCTCCACTATTCCACCATATAATTTGGATGGTGTGACTTCAAAATATGGCTCAACATAATCTATCTTTGCTCCAAGTTCAGATAATTTTTTTGTGAATGAAAAAATTTTTTGAAGAATTTTATTTTTAAATGGTACAAAAGGGCCAATCTTAGTTTTTGTTTTTGATTGTGTTGCAAGTAAAATAAATAAAGGCACTGCAGAAGGATAAATTTTTGGGTCTATAGGTTCACTAAAACTATATTCGCTTTTTTCTATTGTGTAATAGCCATCAAACTTTTTAAGAGTGCTGCAATCTATTTTATCAAAAAAACTAACTAAAGGATGATTTAGATTTGTTGGAAAAAAAACTTTTCCTTTTCCGCTCAATAACAAAGCAGCTAAATAATAACTTGCAAGGATTGGACTTGGGGGTAAATCTATATTTACTTCTTCTAAAAATGCATTTGAACTTCCTAAGGATATTAATTTTTCTTCTTTTTCAAAAAGATAAGGAATATTTAAAATATCTAAACAAGCAAGACTATGATAAAGAGTTGGGTGAGAAAAACTAAAATCATCGAATTTAAAATAAAAATCAGCATTTGCTAAAAAAGCAGCAATTATAAAACCACTTCCCCAAAAGGATCCTCCTATTGAATCAAAAGCAATTTGATTAAAATTTACCCCGCCTCCAATTTGATAGAGGTTTTTTTCTTTTTTTAAAAAAAATGAATTTAAATTATTGGAGATAGTTAAAAAGTTTTTATAAATTTCTTTATTAAAAAAAGGATTTAGAACATTTAGTTGGTTTTCTAAAAAAAGTAAATGGGGTAAAAAAAGTTTGGTTGCAAGTTGTGAGTTTTTCAAATCTATATTTTTTGAAATATTATTAAAAGGAAATATATCTGCTGTATTATTTTCATAAACTATATCTGCCCCTGCAGAATTTAATATATTTATAAATTTTTCTAATTCGCCGCAAGATGAGAGATTTGAAATTACACCACCATTAATAAAAGACAAACTAAAAATTAGTCTTGAGCCTAATTCTACATAGCCTAATGGATTAACTTCTCCAAAAAGTTCTCCTTGTTGAACTAAGACATTTGCCATTAATATAAAAAATCCTATTAGTTTTTATAATCTTTTCTATAATCTAATCTATATGAAAAATATAATAAAAGAAGGGCTAGCAAAAATTAAACTTCAAAATGGAGTTTTTTTAAATAATAAAATGAAAATTTGCAGAGACATAAGTTCACTTTGGATTAGCACCCTTCCAAAAATAAATATATTAGTAGATGGATTTTGTGCCTCAGGTATTAGGGGGATAAGATATAAAAAAGAAAATGAAAATGTAAACCAGCTGATTTTTTTTGATAGAAGTAAAAAAGCTATTGAAAATCTAAAAATGAATTTGAAGCTTAATAATTTAAAGGCAGAAACATTCGAAGGAAATTCGAACAAATTTTTTGTAAATTATCAAAATTTTGATTTTTGCGAAATAGATCCATTTGGAAGCCCAGCTTTTTATTTAGATTTAATGTTTTGGGCTGATTGGAAACAAAAACAAAGATATGTTTCTATAACTGCAACAGATACTGCTGTTCTTTGCGGAGCACATAAAAATGCTGCCATCAAAATTTATAATTCAAAAACAATAAACAATTTTGCTTGCCATGAAATAGGTTTAAGGATATTACTAGGATTTATTGCAAGAACTGCTTCTAAATATAATTGGGCAATTTATCCTCAAGTTTCAATTTCAAAACTACATTTTTTTAAGGTATTGCTAAAAATAAAAAAATCTGCAACACAAGCAAAAAATTCTTCTTTAGCAGCAAGTGCTTATTATATTTTTTGTCCTTTTTGCTTAAATCAAAAAATAGTTTGGCAGCCAAGCTTTATAGATAAATGTGAAAAATGCTCTAACAAAATTGTTTGGGCAGGTCCTCTTTGGGGGGATAAGATATATGAAAATTCTACAATAGAAAAAATGAAAGAAAATTATTTAAAAAAAGAATTTTTAAAAGATAAAGAAGTTGAAAAATTTTTGAATTATTATTCTCAAGAATCTAAAATTAATAATTTTTATTTTGATATACACTCCATTTGCAAAAAATATAAACTTGGATTAGTAGATATGGAAAGTATTATTAAAGAATTAAAAGAAAATGGATTTCAAGCCTCAAGAACAACATTTAATGATTTGGCAATTAGAACAAATGCTCAGATAGAGGATCTAGTATTAATAATTCAAAAAATTAAAAAAGCAAAAAATTAAAAGATATTAAAAAGTAAAGAGATAAGTGAGAATATGCAAAATGATTTAAATGATTTAGAAAAATGGTCTGGATTTTATAAGTTGAGTTTACAGCAAAGAATTGAAATGATAAAAAAAGAGGCAAATCTAACTGAAGAAGAAATCAGTATTATTACAAGAAAAGGACCTCTTGATTTAGAAGTTGCAGACAAAATCTCTGAGAATGTGATTGGAACAATAGGTCTGCCTCTTTCAGTAGCACCTAATTTTATAATTAATGGTAGACCAACACTTATACCAATGGCTATAGAAGAGCCATCAGTGGTTGCTGCAGCAAGTCATGGTGCAAAATTAGCAGCTAAAACAGGTGGATTTAAAACAAATTATTCTGGATCTTTGATGATAGGTCAAATTCAATTTTCCGATGTAGAAGATATTGAAAATAAATTAAAAAAAATTAATGAAAATAAAACTCAAATTATTCAGCAAGCAAAAAAGTTTGCAACTAATATTGAAAAATATGGCGGAGGGATAGTAGATCTAAGTCCAAGAATAGTAAATACTGCTAGGGGAAAAATGCTTTTAGTTGAATTTTTAGTAAATGTAGTGGATGCAATGGGTGCAAATATTATTAACACAATATTAGAAAATGTTGCTCCATACATTCAAACACTAATAGGTGGGAAAATAAGGCTTAGAATTCTTTCAAATCTTGCAACATATAGATTAGCTTATGCTACTGCTATTTGGAAAAAAGAAGATTGCGGAGGGGAAGAAGGAATAGAAGCAATATTAGATTGCTGGGCATTGGCAATGTCTGATCCATTTAGAAGAGCAACACACAATAAAGGAGTTATGAATGGCATAGATGCAGTTTTACTTGCTTGCGGGCAAGACTGGAGAGCAGTTGAAGCAGGGGCTCATAGTTATTCTTGTTTTAAAAATGGTGCACTCACAAGCTTTCAAAAAAATCATGAAGGAGATTTAGAGGGCAAAATAATAATTCCAATGGCAGTTGGAACAATTGGTGGAAGCTTAAGCTTAAATAAAACTGCTCAAATTTGCCTTAAAATAATGGGCATAAAAACAGCTGCTGAATTTGCACAAGTGCTAGCAGCAGTTGGTCTGGCTCAAAATTTTGCTGCACTAAGAGCCTTAGCCTTAGAAGGAATTCAAAAAGGACATATGAAGCTTCATGCTAGAAATGTTGCTGCGGCTGCAGGTGTAGAAGAATCAAAAATAGATAAAGTTATAGAATGGATGATTAAAAATTCAAATGTTTCTATAGAAGGTGCAAAAAAAGCCCTTCAAGAATTAGAGGAAAATAAATGAGCAAAATAGAAAAATTAAAAAAAAGTTTAGGATTTTTAATTTTTATTTTAGGAATTGGGTTATTTGATTTTTTAATTTTTATTACTCCAATTTTGGCAATGCTTGGATTTGAAGAGATTGCAAATGGACTTTATTTTGGATTTTCATTTACTTGCCATCAATTAAACTCTAGATCAATTTGTTTATTTCAGGATCAAACAATATCAGATTGCACATATTATAAAAATACAATTGATTATACAAAAACAAATAAGGTAATTAAGGATGAAAAGATTGGTTATAAATTTCCTGTTTGCTCAAGAGATATTGGAATATATTTTTCTATGCTTCTTGGAGGAATTGCTTTTGGTTTGCTAAATAGAAAAAATTTGGGCACAAAAAAAGTTCCCCCTTTAATTTTTTTGATTTTGGCAATGATTCCAATAGGAATAGATGGAACAGGGCAATTGCTTGGATTGTGGGAAAGTTCTAATTTTATAAGATTGGTTAGTGGTTTTATAATCGGCTTTGTTTCTTCTTTTTATGCTATTCCAATTCTTAACCATTTATCTATTTCAGATAAATAAAAACATAAGATTTTTATTTTTTTTATTCCTATAAGTAATATGGATAAAAAAATCCTTAGAGTAAATAATTTCGGCCTAAAAGAAGAATGTGGCGTTGTTGCGGTCTATTCTTTAGAAAAAGAAGATGTTGCTTTTAATATATACACCTCCTTAATAGCATTGCAACATAGAGGACAGGATAGTGCAGGAATTGCTGTTTTTGATGGAAAAAAAATAAATTGTGTTAAGAATTTAGGTTTGGTTTCTGAAGCAATAAAAAAAGAAGATCTAGAGGAACTTAAAGGTTATATGGGAATAGGTCATGTGCGATACCCAACTATTGGGGCTGGAGGAATAGCTGACGCCCAGCCTTTTGTGGCTCAAAGTAGTATTGGACAAATAGCCCTAGCACATAATGGAAATATTTCCAATTATGGAATTAGAAGAAAAATGTTAGAAGAAAAAGGAGTTGGCTTTTGCTCAAGTTGCGATGCAGAACTAATCTTAAATCATTTTATTAGTTGTTTAAAAAACTCCAACAATGATATTTATCAAAGTTTGGAAAAACTTATGCAAGAGCTTGATGGTGCATATTCTACTTGTGCTATAAGCTCAAAAGGAAAATTGATTGTTTTTAGAGATCCAAATGCAATTAGGCCGCTTTGCTGGGGAGAAAATTCTAAACTTATTATGTTTGCATCAGAATCAGTTGCGTTAGATGTAAACTCTGTTCCTCTTAAGGGAGATGTAAATCCTGGAGAGGTGGTTGTAGTTGAAAATAATAAAATAGAAAAAAAAATCGTTGCAAAAAAAACCTCTAACAAAAATTGCATATTTGAATATGTTTATTTTTCAAGACCAGATTCCATTCAAAATAATAAATTAATTTATAATATAAGATATGAAATGGGAAGAAGATTGGCAATGAGATATCCTACAAAAGCAGATATAATAGTTCCTGTGCCAGACACATCAAGAATAGCAGCACAAGGTTATTCTGACTATTCAAAAATTCCAATAGTAGAAGGACTTATGAAAAATCGTTACATTGGAAGAACATTTATTATGCCAAATAAAAAAAGAGCATTGGCAGTTAGTCTAAAACTCAATGCAGTTAGACCGCTAATTGAAAACAAAGAGTTAATAGTAATTGATGATTCTATTGTGAGAGGCACAACTGCAGGCCCAATAATCTCTTTGCTTAAAAAGAATGGTGCAAAGAAAATACATTTTAGAGTAGCTTGCCCTCCAATAATTGCACCGTGCTTTTATGGGGTAGACTTGCCAACATATGAAGAACTTATAGCATCAAAAAAATCTGTTGAAGAGATTAGAAAAGAAATAGGGGCTGACTCTTTAGCTTATTTAACAATAGAGGATTTAATAGCTTCGATTGGAAAAAAAGAACAAGAGCTTTGCTTGGGTTGCTTAACTGGAAAATATCCCACAGCACATGGCCAAAAACTTGCAGATTTAATAAAAACAAGAAAAAGAAAGGAGGATCTTAGAATATGGGAGGAGAAGATAGTTTAGAACAAGCTAAGCCATATAAAAGATTAAAACAATCAATTACACTTTCAAATCTTTGGATTTATATTTTATCTATTACAGAAAAAGAAAAAGAAGTTTATGCATATTCTCTTGGAGAAAAAATTTTACAATATTTTGATTTTAAACCTTCAAGACTTTGGATTTATTTGGTTCTTTATAAACTTGAAAACGAAGGGTTCTTAAAATCTATTGAAAAAGATAATAGAAAATACTACATGCTAACTGAAAAAGGAAGAGAACTTCTTCAAAAAGGAAAAAAATTTTTATTTGAGATTTACAAAAAATTATAGGAGTAAATTATGGTTAAGAAAACAATAATTATTAGTGGAACACCTGGAAGCGGAAAAACAACAATAGCAAAACTTCTTGCAAAAAAAACAAAGGCAAAATTAATAGATATTAATAAATTTGCTATAAATAAAAAATTGATTGTTGGATTTGATAAAAAATTTAAATCCAAAATAATTGATATAAAAAAACTTTCTAAATATTTGCAAAAAGAAATTAGAAAAATAAAACAAGTTATTTTGGAAGGCCATCTAGGTTGTGAATTAAAATTAAAAGCAGATTATGTAATTATTCTAAGATTGAATCCAAAAAAACTTTTTGAAAGGCTAAAAAAAAGAAATTATTCAAAATTAAAAATAAAAGAAAATTTGATGGCAGAGGCTTTGGATTATTGCACTATTTTGGCCCAAAAAAACTTCAAAAAATCTAAAATAATTGAGATTGATTGCACAAATAAAAATGCTAAAGATATTTCTGATTTAATTTACAGAATAGTTTTTTTAGATAAAAAATACAAAATAAAAAAAATTTCTTGGATAGAACAAATTGAAGAAATTGAAAAAATTTAATTAGAATTTTTATTTGGATAATTCTAAAGCCTTTTGGTAATCTTGCTCAAATATTTGAATTCCCTTATCTGTAAGCGGATGTAAAAAGAGTTTTTCAAAAACTTCAGGAGGAACAGTGGCAATGTGCGAGCCTAATTTTGCTGCTTGCACCACATGGATTGGATGTCTTATAGAAGCAGCAATTATTTGAGTATTAATTGAATAGTTTTTATAAATTTTTACAATTTCTTTTAAAACCTTTAGACCATTAAATGAAACATCATCTAATCGACCTATGAAAGGTGAAACATAAGTTGCTCCTGCTTTTGCTGCTAAAAGAGCTTGTGATGCACTAAAAACTAAGGTAACATTTGTTTTTATATTTTTTTCACTTAATTGCCTAACTGCCTTTAGCCCTTCTATAGACATAGGAATTTTAACAACAACATTTTTTGCCCATTTTGAAAATTTGATTCCATCTTCAACCATTTGAGTGGCAGTTTTTCCTATTCCTTCCACACTCACTGGTCCTTTTATTATTTGACATATTTTTTTAATTGCCTCTTCTTGATCCATTTTTGCTTTTAAAATTAATGTTGGATTTGTGGTTATTCCGTCCACAAGACCAGTTTGTGCATATTGCTCAATTTTTGATATATCTGCACTATCCAAAAATATTTTCATAACACCACCTTCAAGCATCTAACAACTCTTTTGCTTTTTTATATATTCCTTCTCTCTCTAATCCATAGTACTTTAGAAGTTCCATTCCATTTCCAGACTGACCAAAAGTGTCCTCTATTGCAACTGCTCTAACCAAACATGGATAATTTTCTGCTAGATATTGGGCAACTGCACTAAATAGAGCGCCGTTTTTTTGATGTTCTTGGCAGACCAAAATTTTTTTTGTTTTGGTTGCAAATTTTTTTATAGTCTGAGTATCTAATGGTTTGAGAGTATGAAAATCTACTACTGCAACATCTATTCCTTCATCAAAAAGTTTTTTTGCTGCACAAAGTGCTTCGTAGGTTTCTACCCCACATGCAAAAATTGCTAAATCTTGACCATCTTTTAAAATGTTTGCTTTTCCAATTTCAAAAGGAGTTTTTAGAGTTGTAAATGTGGGTATCTTTTCTCTTCCAAGCCTTATGTAAATTGGACCTAAAGTAGATGCAGCTGCTTTTGTTGCCAAATAAGCTTGATTATAATCAGAAGGTACTATAACTTTTATATTAGGCAATACACTAACTAAGGAAAGATCTTCTAGGGCTTGATGAGTTGCTCCATCCTCACCAACAGTTATGCCTGCATGAGCACCTGAAAATTTTACATTCAAATTATTATAAGCAATTCCTACTCTGATTTGATCCCAATTTCTTCCTGGACTAAAAACTGCAAATGAAGAAAAAAATACTGTTTTGCCTTCCATAGCCAAACCAGCGGCCACAGAAGCCATGTTTTGCTCTGCTACTCCGCAATTAAAAAATCTTTCTGGATATTTTTTTTCAAACCATTCTGTTCTAACACTGCCAGAAAGATCAGCTGTGAGTGCACAAATGTTTTTATCCTCCCCAAGTTCTTCTAAGGCTTTGCCCCAACCATCCCTAGTTGGAAGTTTTTTTAATTCCCCAAAAATATTTTCTTCTAAAAACATTTTTGGATTGAGAGTAAAATCTTTGGATTTCATTTTTTTAACTCCTCCTCTATAAGCCTTTGCTGTTTTTCAAGTTCTTCTAATGCCTTTGCTGCTTGATCCTTGTCAGGTGCTTTTCCATGCCAGCGATAATCATTTTCAAAAAAACTAACGCCTTTCCCTGGTGTAGTGTAAGCAATAATAACAATTGGCTTGTTTATTTTTTTATTCTTTGCTAGGGCATAAACCTCTTTTAGTAAACTTAAAACTTTTTCTAGATTATTTGCATCTTTTAGTTCAAATACTTCCCAGCCAAATGAAATATATTTTTCTTTTAGATCACCTAAAGGCATAATATCTTCAGTATTTCCATCTATTTGAATATAATTTCTATCTATTATTTGAATTAGATTAGAAAGTTTGTATTTGTTTGCAAACATTACTGCCTCCCATGTTTGACCTTCTTGGTGTTCCCCATCTGAGGTTATACAAAAAATAAGATGATCTTTTTTGTCCAATTTAGCAGCTAAAGCCATCCCTGCAGCTTGTGAAAGTCCTTGACCTAGAGGACCTGAAGAATTTTCTATTCCTGGCAATTCGTCTCTATGCGGATGGCCCTGAAGCGGAGAGCCAAGCTTTCTTAATGTTTTAAGAAGAGATTGATCAAAATAACCACAATGAGCCAATGTGGCATAAAGCACAGGACAGACATGACCATTGGAAAGAACAAGCCTATCTCTTTCTGACCATTTTGGATTTTTTGGATCATGATTTAGTATATTAAAATAAAGTGCAACAAATATTTCTACAAGACCAAGTGGGCCGGCAGTGTGTCCGCTTTTTGCTTCAAAAAGCATTTTTATAATATCTTGCCTTATCTGAATAGTTTTTAATTTAAGCTGATTTATATTTTCTATTTTTTTAAAGCTCATAAAATTGCCTTCCTCCCACAAGCTCTAATACAAACACAATTGCTTTAATTTATCTTTGGTTAAAGAGATTTTTAAATTTTATATATTGCTTATCTGGGTTTGGGGAATTGAAGATTGCACTTGCCATTGCAATTCTATTTGCACCTGCAGCTATAGCACTTAAAGAAGTAGATTCATTTGCTCCCCCATCGATTTCAATAATGCAATCTGGTTTTAATTTTCTTAATTTGCTGATTTTGTTTTCTACTTCTTTTATATACTGCTGGCCTGATTTTCCTGGGTGCACTGTCATTAAAAGCACATGATTTATATCTGGAAGTTTATTTAAAATTTCAATAGGTGTATCTGGATTGAGTGCAAAACATAATTTAGCTGATTTTTTTTCTACCAAGTCAATAATTTCATCTATTTCCTGAGGACTAACTGCTTCTACATGAATTTGAAAAATATTTTTCTTTCGAGGAGGAATTGCCTCTATCCAAAGATAGGGATCTTGCACCATAAGATGATATTCTATTTCTTTTTGCAAAGGTAATAAAGAGCTTATTTGATCAAAACTTACTGTTTTGTTATCTACAAAACGCCCGTCCATTATATCTATTTGAATTATATTGGCAGAAGGAACTGCAATTAATTTTTTTTCAAATTCTTCTTTGGTTTTTGCTAAAATTGCTGGTACGACCTCTATATAATTTTTATTCATATATTAAATTAGTAAAAAAGTTTATTAAATCTTGCTAAAAATTAAAGTTTTAACCTATAGGCATCAAGTAGACCATGAGCATAGTTTATGCAGCCAAATGCACTAAGAAGATCTTTTTTCTCTAACCAATATTTGCTGTCTTCACAATATTTTTTTGCCAATTCAATTATTTTTTGATTTTGTGAATTGATTTCCACTTCTTTTAGATTTTTGTAAAATTGTTCAATATCTGATAAAATCCTATTTATTTGAGCATTTTTTGAATTTTTATTCATAAAAAAATTTTGCAAAATAGATTTTTAAACTAAACTTTTATCCTTGAATAAGGATATTTGAGATACATTTTTAAATAATACATTTTTAAATATTTGTAAATATAAATAATTGAATATAAATTAATTTAATTTAAGTACTTTTATAAATGAAAAACCAAAAAACATAGGGTGTTATATTGGGCTCACGACCAAGAAAATGGAAAAAGAAAGGAAGAATGCGCTGGAAATGGCTTAAAAAAAGAAGAAAAAGATTAAAACGAAAACTAAAAAGAAGAGTAGGCGAGATATAGCTTAGTTCTTATTTTCATATCTTGCCCTTTTTTGAATTTTTTTAGCAAGTAAACATATTTTCTCTAGTCCATAGTTTTTATAATAATTTAAAAAAACCCTAGCTTTTGATGCAGGTAAGGATTTTAACATTGTGAGTAAATCCACTGCTTTATCTTCATCGTCATGAGAAATAAAACTTAATCCAAAATCAATTACATAAAGATTTTTATTTTCGTCTAACATTAAATTTGCAAAGGTATAATCCCCATGAATTATATTAAATTTATGAAGTTGTGCTAAATAGAATGCAGCCTGCTCAAAAATTTTTTTTGGAATTTTTTTAAATTTGTTAAGGGTTTTGCCATTTATAAACTCAATTAAAATAGTATCTTGGCCAACCCCTAAAATATATGGCACTAAAACCTTTGCTTTTTTTGCATGGTGCATAATTTTTGCTTCTGTTTTTGTTCGCTCAAATCTAAGTTTATTATCTAATTCTTTAGGTCTATAATCTTTAGAAATTCTAATCTTTTTTATTAATGGAATATCTTTTAGATAAATCTTTTTTATAATTGCCTCAGCACCTTGATCTATTTTTTGATCAAACTCCATTTAATCACTTTAGAAAATTACAAAACCAATTATGGATAAAAGAATTAAAAATAACCAGATAAATTTATTCCAACTAAAAACCTTTGAGCCGTCTAATGGAAATAATGGTATGAGATTAAAAAATGCCAAATAAAAGTTTATTTTTATTCCAATTACAGCTGAACTTAAAAATAAATTAAACCAAAAATTAGAGTTAGAAGATTGAGTAATAGAAGAATAAATAGCAATTAGAAAAAATATTATTGCCAAAATAATATTTGCAACAGGTCCGGCTGCAGATATAATTCCATTTTCATAACTACTTATTCTTCTATTGGAATATATCATTACAGCACCAGGTGCTAAAAACAATGGCAAAGGAAGATTAAAAATTGCAATAAGCAAAGCTATAAAAAACATTAAAAATAAACCAAATGAAAATGGCTGATATCTTGCATAATGGCCAAAATAAAAAGCAAAAAATTTATGAGAGAGTTCATGCACTATAAAGCCGCTTCCGATTGCTAAGGCATAAATTAACAAATAACTTAAAAATTTATCTGAGGAAAGGCCAAAACCAAATTCAGCAAGCACTAAACTAAAAGAGATTGCAAATACAGATATCAAAATATCTTTTATTTCTTCACTATCTATAGAAAATGTTCTCATAAAACCAACTAGTAAGTTCATTTAGATTTTTAGCCATACATTGATGAGGGTGAGCGGGATTTAAATTTATTTAACCTATCTAAATCCTCTTTGCTAAGAGATGGCTTTATAGTTTTTAATGCTAGTTCAAAATCTTCTGAAGTTACATGTGGCTGGAGTTTGTTTAAATCCACTTTTAAAGATCCATCTTCTTTGAACAATTTTCTTATTGCAATCATTCCTGCCTCTCTACAAAGATTTTCAATATCTGCACCGCTATAGCCTTCAGTTAATTTAGCTAATTGATCAAAATCTACTGATTTATCAACTGGCATTTTTTTAGTATGCACTTGGAAGATTTTCTTTCTTGTTTGCAAATCTGGCATTGGAACTTCTATTACTTTATCAAATCTTCCTGCTCTCAAAAGTGCAGGATCCAAAATATCTGGCCTATTGGTTGCTCCTATCAGCACAACATTTTTTAATTCTGTTAAACCATCAAGCTCTGTTAGAAGAGTGTCCACCACTCTTTCTTCTACCTTGGAGCTTTCTGTTTCTCCTCCTATTCGCACTGATGCGATTGCATCTATTTCATCTATAAATATTACACAAGGAGCTGCCTGCCTTGCTTTTCTAAACAATTCTCTTATTGTTTTTTCAGACTCGCCTACCCATTTGGATAAAACCTCTGGACCTTTTATAGAAATGAAATTTGCTTCTGATTCAGAAGCAACTGCTTTTGCAAAAAGAGTTTTACCAGTGCCTGGAAGGCCAACTAATAAAATTCCTTTTATGGGTCTAATTCCATACTTTGAGAATAGATCTGGATATTTGATTGGAAGCTCCACTGCTTCTTTGAGTTCTTTTTTAATGTTTTCTAATCCACCGATGTCTTCCCATTTCACTGAAGGTTTTTCAAAGAAAAGTTCTCTAAGAGCAGAAGGCTGGATTTCTCTTAGTGCACTATAAAAATCATCCTTTGTTACTTTAATCTTTTCTAGCAATTCAGGTGGAATATCCTGTTCTAGATCAATTTGAGGTAAAAATCTTCTTAGTGCTTTCATTGCAGCTTCTTTTGCTAAAAGTTGAATATCTGCTCCAGTGTAGCCATGAGTTAGGGCAGCAAGTTCTTTGATTAATTTGGAATTCTCATTATCTTTTTCATCTATTGGCATTTCTCTTGTATGAATTTGCAAAATTTCTTCTCTTGCTTGGCGATCTGGTACTTTTATTTCTATTTCTCTATCAAATCTTCCAGGTCTGCGTAATGCAGAATCAATGGAATTTGGACGATTTGTTGCACCTATTACAATCACTTTTCCTCTTTTTTTCATTCCATCCATCAAAGTAAGAAGTTGACTTACAATTCTTCTTTCTACTTCTCCTGTTGCCTCCTCTCTTTTTGGTGCAATTGCATCTATCTCATCCATAAATATAATTGAGGGTGCATTGTCTTCTGCTTCTTTAAAAATTTGCCTTAGTTTTTCTTCTGATTCTCCAACATATTTTGAAACTAATTCTGGGCCTGCAATATGAATAAAATGTGCATCTGATTCAGAAGCAACTGCCTTTGCTAGTAAGGTTTTTCCAGTGCCTGGAGGGCCATAAATCAAAACTCCTTTTGGTGGCTCTATTCTCAATCTTTCAAATAATTCTGGATGGCGCATTGGAAGTTCCACCATCTCTCTAATCTTTTGAATTTCATCTTTTAGTCCACCTATATCTTCATAAGATATTTGTGCTGCTAGAGATACTCCTTCTTTTGGGGGTTCTTCTTTTATTAAAAATTCTGTTGATTCTGTGATTAGAGCAATTCCGCTTGGCTGAACTATTGTAGCAACTAAAGGAAAGGATGTTCCAAAAATTCCAATATAAATTGTGTCTCCTCTTGACATTGGCCTGCCAATTAGTTTTTTCTTCACTATTTGATCAAAACCTGGAGAAAATTTTATTGGTTGCAAAGGTGCTAAAACTACCTTGGTTGCATTTTTTACCTCTGCTTTTTTTACAATTATTTTATCTCCTAGTGCAACACCGCTATTTTGTCTTAAATAACCATCCATTCTTATAATATCTAATCCTTCATCTTGAGGATGTGCTTGCCAAACAATAGCAGCTGTGGTTTTTTTGCCTTTTAGCTCAACTATATCTCCTGTTGAAACACCTAATAGTTCTCTACCTTTAGTATCTATTCTTACCAAACCTCTTCCTACATCATTTTGTAAAGCTTCAGCAACTCTTAATTCTATGTAATTTTTTTCTTGAGCCACTTGCCCCACCTGCCTTTTTATTTTATTACTTTATAAACAATAACTATTTTAATTTAACCCATTGTTAATTTAATCCATTGCTGCAATTATAGATTCTAAAAACTTTCTGTGATTTTGAGAATTTACAAAAGCAGAGGCAATTAAAACTCCATCCACTCCAAGTTCGAATGCTTTTTTTACATCCTCGGCATTGCTTATTCCAGCACCACAAATAATTGAAATATTTTTATCTATTTCTCTTATTGCACTTACAGAATTTGTTATAAGATCCGGCCTTGCTTTAGAAACAGAAATGCCGCTTCCAATTAAGTCCGGTGGCTCTATTGCTAAAAAATCTGGCTTGAAAGAAACATATTTAATAGCTTCAGTATTATCCTGACAGCAAACAAGAGATTCAAGTTCGTTTTCTTTTAACAAATCAATTGCCTGTTTTATTTGCTCAGGAGTGATTCTTTTTTCAGAATGATTTAACAATGAGCCTTTTACTTTTGCTTCAGCAAGCATTTTTGGTGTGATAGAACCTGTAAAAGCACCTGCCTTAAATCCATCTGTATGTTGAGCAAAAACCTCAGCACCAGTTTCTGCTGCTTGGGCTAAAATCAAAGAATTTGGACAGCATACAATTCTAACGCCATAAGAATTAGCAACTTCTTTTGCAACTTCTACTAATCTAATGCCACCATAGCCGTATGTGCTTTCATAAGCTTTAAAATTTAAAAAAATTGTGTTTTTTGACATAGAAATATTTGGATTATTAAAAAATTAAAATATATCGTTTAAAGAAAAGATAAAAAATAAAAAAATAAATAGTCGCCGACGGCAGGATTTGAACCTGCAACCCCAATAGGGACCGGTTGACCAGTTAGCTTTAGACTAATTTCGAGACCGGCGCACTACCAGATTATGCGACGTCGGCATTTTTGATTTAATTCTAATCTTTTGATCTAATTATATTTTTTATCTATATTTTAATCAATATCTATTTTTTATCTATAGATAATATTTAAATTTATTAAATAAAAAGATAGAGGATTTACTTAAAAAGTATTTCAAATTTTCAAACTTTGCCAGATAATTCTTTGGCCTTAAGAAAATCATTTTGAGCATCTTTAAGATAACCTAATTTTTCTTTTAAAATACCACGATTATAAAAAAATTTTGGATTTTTTGGTTGTAGGTTTATTGCAATATTAAGATCTTCAAGTGCACCAGCATAATCTGGCTCTGAAAAATTTTGCTTTATTAAACTACGAAGGCCATAGGCTTTAGCTAATTCTGGATTTAGAGCTAATGATTTATTAATTTCGTTTAGTGCCAAAGAATAATTTTTTAGCTTGTAGAAGATAAATGCCCCTAAAAAATAAAATTCAGAATTTTCAAAACCATATTCTAATGCCTTATTATAATAATAGAGAGCTAAATTGTAATTAGGTATGTAAAAATAAATATTGCTCATAGTAGCAATTAAATGGGAGAAATCTGGATAGAGTTCATAAGCTTTAAGTAAAACTTTTATTGCACCAGATTTATCCCCTCTTTCAAATTTGGCCCATGCTATAGTAATAAATGATACTGCATCCATTCTTTTTATATTCTCAGTGGAAATTTGCTCACATATAAATGGATGTTCTGCATAAAGATATTTTAGTTTATGAAAAACACCAGTTGTGGTTTCAAAAAATAATTTGTCTGTTCTTACAAAAACATGGGATGGAACCACAACAAACCAAATAGGCATGTTCATTTTTGCTGCAACATCAAAAACTAAACAAGATAATGTATCGCAATCATAATTATTAGTTATTAATGATTCCCAAAGAAACTCAAAACGATTTGTCCCGAAGTTTATTTTTAAATCCCCTCTGAGTACTCCCCAAAGATGTATGAAAAATTCCTCTTGCATTGCTAGGCTATATTTTCCATTTTCTAGGTCTGCTTTTATAGATGCATTTTTTAGTTTTTGTACTATGTAATCAACTAAACTAATATAGCTATCTATTGCTTTAGATAGAGTTAAAAAACTTTGATCTGAATAATATGTTTTAAAAATTTTTTTAAAAAATTTATAATCTGAAAATTCTAAATTTAATCTATTTACTCCTGCCAAATTAGCAAGATTAGTTTTTGTTGAATTGACTTTATTAAACCATTTGGAAAATAAATTTATTGATTTAGATTTATTAAAACTGCCAAAATGATTTTCTAAATCATAATTATTTTTGGATTTATATTTATTATTAAATACTTTAAAATACATAACTAACACCTTTTAAACACTAATAACTATTTTATTTATAATATTATACAAAACAATTTATAAACATTTTGTTATATAAAATAAATATTTATGTTTAAAAAATAGTAACAAAAAAGATATTTAAAATTATTTAACAAATATAAAAATTTAAAGAGGTAAATTTTATGCAAAAATATTTTGAAAATAAAAACAATTTAGAAAAAAATTTAGACCAAACTAAAAACTTTTCGAAATATAAAAATATATTTAAAAAACTCAAGCCAATTCTTTTTGATTTAATAAAGAATAGATTTAATAATTGTTTTGAAGATTGCTATAAAGAAAAAATAACTTGTATTGGCTATAAAAATTTTGATCCAATCTTTAAAATTGAAATAAATTATGACAAAGAAAATTATAAATTTATAAAAGATTATTTTGAAGAAAATTTTGTATGCTATTTTAAAACTAATCGTAGATTGAAAAAAACTAAACAAATTGAATTCAAAAAATCTATAGAATTAAATGGCCTTAAAATTAAAACAAATAATATAAGAGGTTCTATTACTATAAATTCTTTTGATAATATTATAAGAATAGAATTTTACAGCATTTATTATTTAAAAAGTTTAGACAGAATTGAAAGATTTAAACAAGAAAATGGACTTTGCTTTTGCAAAAATAAATTAAATAGAATTTATATTTAAGAGCCAAAATATTGATTTACAGCTACACCTACAAAATAGCTAATTATTAATACAGCTAAAGCAAATAATGAATGTTCTATTATAGTATATAAAGGGTTTGTTTTATTTGCTAATGCGACCAAAATACTATATGCTCCAAGTATAAAAAAGCCTAAGATAACACTAATTAATAATGCACTGGACATATCAAATAAAATAAATGGGATCAAAAATAAAATGCCAACAAAAAATTTTGTAAAAAAAGTAGAAAAAGTAGATATTTTTAAATGTTGTGAGGACTCGTTTTTTGACTCTTCTGCTAAATGTGTGCCAAAGGCATCAGAAAGTGCATCTGCAATTGCAATTGATATAATAGAACCAATAACAGCCAAACTAGAGTGTGTGCCAAAATATACCCCAACCATTAAACCTAATGTAGTAACTACTCCAGAAGCTATTCCAAAACCTAAGCCGCTTTTAAAACCTTTTGAAAAATTTTTTAAAATATTCATTATAAAATATTTTAAGAATTAATCTTAAATACATTTTGTTGTATTTGTATACTCTCTATCTCTTTAATATTTAAAGATTTTGAACCTTCATCCAAAAGACTAATAAATTCTTTGATGTTTTTAAATTCTTGGCCTCTTTTTTCCATGTATGAATAAGCTTTACCTAATAACCTAGCAGAAAAAGAAAGAAGAATAAAACCACTTACTGCACCAAATGCAAAATAATATTCCAAGGGCTTAAAAAAAGAATTATCTAATATTTTAAAGTAGTTTAATAATTCTAGACCAATGCTTCCCAACCCCCCAACTCCAATTAAACCTACACTTAAAGCCGCCGTGTTATAACCAAAAAATTTTTGCAAATTGTATTTTGAAACAACCTTTTCAAAATAATTTTTAATTTTTTGAGAATTTTGACTAAGATAAAGAGAAAGATAATTTTTTTCATTTGCAAGAAACAAATTTAAAGAAGTATTTTGCTCAGAATAATTAACATCCTTAGTTATCATTAAATAATTATTAAGCCTAAGAAAAAAACTTCTAAAAGAACGAATTTGATTTTGTGGTTTAAATTTTTGCTCTGAAGGATTAATTTTTAAATTCATAAAACCACCAAATAAAATAAATAAAATAAAAAATAAAAATTTTTATCTACACTTAGTTTGAATCTTTATTAATATACTTCTCTTCCATAGAAGATATTTCATTGACTTGATTTGATATATAATTGCTTTGAATTTGCTTTGTAAAATTATCTAACTGTATGTAGATGTCTGGTAAAGATTGCCCTGCCTCTTTATATCTGGCTTTTATTTTAGCATAATTGTCCCTAAACTGCTTAAGATACTCTAATGCTTTTTCGTTTTTTGCATTTATAGAAACATACACAGATACTCCAAATGATGTTTCTTTTGTATCTACAGTAAAATCAAATAAATCTAGCATTGGCTTTGCTACATAAAATTTTACTTTTTTTGCAACATCAAAATTTACTTTTTTTATTAAGTTAGGGATAAAGGATTTAGGTTTATAATATTGTTGGAAATTTATAATAAATGAAGTTTGATTTTTATAATTTAAATTCACATTGTTATATTTTAATGGCGTTCCAGGATAAAGAACTTTGCAATTAATTGGGAATGTTTCTTTAGGTAATTTGTTATAACCTAATTTCAAAGATTTTTCTGAAAACCACAAAGAAATATGTATTAGAGCATTTGAAAATGCAGTTTTTATAGTTTTTGGAAATTTTTTAATAGATTCCCAAGCCCTTACAAAAATATTTTTCCTATTCAAAATTGGTTCAACAATACTATTTAATTTAGCAATAGACTCGCTTAATTTGATCATATACTTATAAAGAGTATTACGTTCAATTTCAAGTTCATTTTTATCTGCAGGCACATTTTTAGTTAAATTTAAAATATAATTATTAGTATCTATTAAAGAAGCATTAAGATTATTTAAACATTCTGCAAGAACTTGTTTTTTGTTAAATAGGTTTTTGCTTTTTTGTACTTTTAAACCTTGAGTTTGTGGTTGTTTTACAGGATTAATTCTTTTATATACCATTTTTCTCATCCTCTCCAAACAATCCATTTTTTAATATATTTATACACTTAGAAGTTTATAAACCTTTCTGTTATAGAAAATTAAAGATTGTGATAATAATAACAAAGCAAAAAAGTTTTATGTGTTAAACATTTAAAAATCTTTTTTGAGTAATAGTAAAGGGTGATTAAATGAAAAAATATATTTTGCCAAATTTAGATTATGAATATTCTGCACTGGAGCCAGTGATTTCAGAAAGAATAATGAGATTGCATCATCTAAAACACCATGCATCTTATGTAAACAATGCAAATGCTGTACTAGAAAAATTAGAACAATATTCAAAAAATAATACTCAAATAGACCTTCCGGCTATAACTAGATCCTTATCATTTAATTTAAATGGGCACATTTTACATTCTATATTTTGGAAGAATATGCGTCCGGTTAGAGAGAATAACAAACCGGATGGAAAAATTGCAGATATTATAAATAAAAACTTTGGCTCATATGAAAACTTCAAAAAACAATTTAGTGCAGTTTCAAACTCAGTAGAAGGATCTGGTTGGGGAACACTCGTAACTGATGGAGAGGATAATTTGTTTATAATGCAAATTGAAAAGCATAATTTAATGCACCTAGCAGGTTTTAGGCCAATATTAGTATTAGATGTATGGGAGCACTCTTATTATTTAGATTATGAAAATAGAAGGTCTGAATTTGTAGAAAACTTTTTTAAGATAATAAATTGGGAGGATGTAGAAAAAAGATTGTAAAATAAAATTTAATTTTTTAACACAACTTTTAAAATTTTTTCGTCAGATGCAAAAATAAAATAGAAAGATTTAAATAATATAGCTTAAAAGTACTTAGTGTTTTGTACAAAATAAAATAAATATAAAATTGAGTGATAAAAATGCCAGAATTGGCAATGCCTTATCAAATAATTGTATATGGTCCTTATGTTGGACCTTGGGAGCACAAAGTAGGTTCTACTGGAGGAATAGGAATAATAAGAAATAATGCACCTATTGTAAGATGGCAAAGTTGGATATATATAAAAAGAAATAAAGGAGTTGGAGGAGCGATTGCTGCTAAAATTTCTGAATTTGGTCGATTTACATTATTGGTTGAATCAATACAAAAACAAAAACCAAAAAACCAAAGATTATAAAATCAATTTATTTTTGTTTATATTTTTGGATTCTTTGGCTGGATTTGAAATATTTGAAGGCTTTATTAAAGGTAAATTAAGCTCAAAGTTCTTTTTTGCTAAAGGATTGTAAATTCTAAAACTACTTTTGATTTTCTTTAAAAAAGTTTTTGGAATATTTTTTTGATCTAATTCAAGCAAAAAGTTTTCATCTTTAGACTTTTTTAAATAAGAAATAATAGTATCGGTTGCTAGATTTTTAAACTCTATAGGATTGGAGCGCACTTTTAAAATTTTTATTAAGTTCTCCAAAGAATTTTTTGAAAATTTCAAATCAGATTCTTCTATATCCTTTTTTAGAAAAGAAATTATTCTATATTTAGAAAAAAAAGGAACTTGATCATCATTAAGCAAATTTGTAATTTGCTCATAATTAGAATTTTTTTTAAGTAATAAAAATAAAAAATCTGCTAAAATTAATCTAACAATTTGATGAATTTTTGAATTGTAAATAAGCTTTTTTAGATTTTTGACATCAGAATTATCAAAATAATGAATTGAAAGCAGCATTCCAAAATATATTCTTACAGAAGGAAGATATGCTGTATTTGTAGCAGATTCTAAAAACTTTTCTAAATCCTGTTTGCTATAATTGGCAGTGTTAGAAACATCATTTCCCATTTTACCACCAAATATTTATTATTTTTAAGATTTAAAAATCAAACTGAAAAGAAAAAAAGAACTACTACTTATAGAAATGTTTTTAAATATTTGTTAGCATATTTAATTTTAAGTCTCTTTATTTTAGAGACGACACTTCTATCTTGCAAGAGATAGAAATCGTTTAGAAGCTGATGCTTTCTGCAGAAGAAGGCTAAAGCTTTCAGACTAAAAGTTTAGCTTTAGTGGTGAAATAATGTCAAAAAACCATAGACCAAGAAAAGGCTCTTTGGCTTTTAGGCCAAGAAAAAGAGCTAAAAGACAAGTACCTCTTATTAACTTTTGGCCCAAAACAGATAAGATTGGTTTGCTTGGATTTGCAGGCTATAAAGTTGGCATGAGATCTGTTTCTTATATTGATGATTCTGAATCACCAACCAAAAATAGCCAAATAGTACAAGCTGCAACAATTATTGAAACTCCGCCTATGGTGATTTATGCTATCAGAGGATTTAAAAACAAACAAATTGTTGCAGATGAACTTACAACTGATCAAAAAATTTTAAAAGAACTCAAAATAAAAAAACCTAAAAACGCTAAACTAAATCCAGATCAAATAGATGATGTTTTTGTTTTGGCTTATACACAACCTAAAAAATGCAAATTTGGAAAAAAGAAAATTGATAAAATGATGATTGGAATTGGAGGAAAAACTGTTCAAGAAAAATTTGAATATGCTAAATCAATTTTAGGCAAAGAAATAAAAGCAAGCGATGTTTTAAAAGAAGGCCAATATTTAGATGTTTTTGCTATTACAAAAGGAAAAGGCTGGCAAGGTGCAGTTAAAAGATTTGGTATATCTATTCAAAGACGAAAGGCAACTGGTAAAAGGCGCCATGTAGGTACTCTTGGTGCATTTGGCTATGCAGGAGTATTTTACACAGTTCCAATGGCAGGCCAAATGGGATATCACAAACGCTTTGTAAGAAGCCTAAGAATATTAAAAATAGCCTCACCGCAAGAAGTAAATCTAAAGGGGGGCTATCCACACTATGGAGTTCCAAGAAATGAATGCATCTTGATTAATGGTTCTGTGCCTGGACCACAAAAAAGATTAATTAGATTTAGACAGGCAGTTAGAAAAACTCAAATAAAACAGCCTAGTGCTGTTAATATACTATAAAAAGTTGGTTATTATGAAAGTAGCAGTTTATTCCACTAAAGACGGAAAAGAAATTGAAAAAATAGAATTAGCAGAATTTTTTTCTGAGAAAATCAATCCCTATTTAATTGCTAGGGCAGTTATTTCAGATCAAACAAAAAAATTCCAACCAAAAGGTAATTATATTTATGCTGGGCTTGAAACCTCTGCTAAATACAGGGGAAGAAAAGAGGACTTTGGTTCATTAAAAAATAGGGGTGGGGCAAAACTTCCAAGAGAAGTTATGCCAAAAGGAACACACGGCAAAGTAAGAAGAATTCCTTCTTCGGTCAAAGGAAGAAGAGCCCATCCACCAAAAGTAGAAAAAAAGATTGTAGAAAAAATAAATAAAAAAGAATATATAAAAGCCTTGCAATCTGCTTTAGCAGCTTGCGCTAATATTGAATATGTGCTAAAAAGAGGTCATAAAATAGATCAAAAAATGCAGCTGCCAATTATACTTGATTTAGAAAGTTCACCAAATAAAACTTCTCAATTAATTAAATTGCTAACTCAACTTGGATTAGAAAAAGATCTTAATAGATCTAAAAAGCCAAAAAAAATAAGCGGAATACAAAGAAGAACTAAATCTAAAAAATATCCTAAAACTTTTCTATTAATTGTAAAAGATAAAAATAGTCCTTTAGCAAGAGCTGCAAGAAATATTGCAGGTGCTACACTCAGAAGTGCAAGCGAAGTGGAGGTACAGGATCTTGCACCTGGAACACAACCAGGCAGACTTTTGATAATTACAAAAGATGGATTGACTGAAATTGAAAAAAGAATTTTACAGACCACTAAAGATGTAGAAAATGAAAACAAAAAAGAAATAAAAAAATAAGGTAGATGAAAATGGAAGATAAACCTAAAGAGATTAAAAAAACAAAAAAAGAGTCTGAAAAAAAAGAAACTCAAAATTTAGACCAAAACAAACAAAAAGATCAATCAGTTTCAAACTTTGAGATAGAAAATTCTGTTTTACTTTATCCAGTTAGCACAGAAAAGGCAATTAATTCAATTGAATCACAAAATCAAATAGTATTTGCTGTTAAACTTAAAGCAACAAAAAAACAAATTAAAGAAGAATTTGAAAAACTTTTCAATGTAAAAGTAAAAAAAATCAATACTAAGATTTCTATGAAAGGAGTAAAACATGCATACATAAAACTAAAAGAAGGAAAGGCTGATGAAATAGCAATGCAACTTAAGATGATTTAAGGGGGATAGAAAATGGGAAAACCACTAAAGCAACAAAGAAGAGGTAAAGGTTCCTTAGCATACAAGGCACCTTCCCATAGATATAAAGCTCAAATTGGTTTTAGAAAATTAGATGATATAGAAAAAAAGAGCTTTATTGAGGGGGAAGTGGTGGAATTTGTTGATGATCCAGCTCATAATAGTATATTAGCAAAAATAAGATTTGCAAACGGTGAAGAGATTTACACCCCAGCACCAGAAGGAATTGCAATATCAGATAAAATATATTCTGGTTTTGAGGCTCCGCTAGAAAAAGGCTCTATAATGCCTCTGACAAAAATTCCAGATGGAATGTTTATTTATAATATTGAAAAAATCCCAGGAGATGGAGGAAAACTTGTACGCTCTCCTGGATCATTTGCTATCTTAGTCTCAAAAGAAAATTCAAAGGCATATATAAAATTACCTTCAAGAAAAACAATAACCGTTGATGAAAGATGTAGGGCTCAACTTGGAGTAATATGCGGTGGTGGAAGACAAGAACTTCCATTATTAAAGGCATCTGCAAACTTTTATAAAAAACATGCTCAAAATAGAAAATGGCCTGTTAATAGAGGAGTAAAAATGAATGCATACAACCATCCATTTGGAGGAAAGCAGCATCATAAAGGAAGAGGTTCTGCAACTGCAAGAGGAGCTCCGCCTGGAAGAAAGGTCGGACATATTGCAGCTAGATCCACTGGAAGAAAGAAAATAAAAATCTAAAGGGTGAGAAAACATGGTTCACATAAGTACATATAGAGGTTTGGATCAAAAAACTCTTGCATCTTTAACTGTTGAAGAATGTTTGCCATTATTAAAAAGCAGAGCAAGAAGAGCTTACAAAAGAGCACTCAAAGGAGTAAATGTTGAACTCAAAAACTTGTTAAAAAAGGTTGAAAAATACAAAAAACTAAAAATTCAAAAACCTATTCGCACACACTTAAGAGAGGCTCCAATATTACCAAATTGGCTTGGGCTAAAATTTGCAGTGCACAATGGAAAAGAATTCAAAGAAGTACTGATCACAATAGACAAAATAGGATATAGATTAGGGGATTTCTCACACACAACAGGAAGAGTTATTCATGCTGGCCCAGGTATTGGAGCAACAAGAGGTTCAAAATATATACCACTTAAATAAGGGGATAATATGGCTTACTCGTATCAATTCAATAAAGATGAAATTGGAAAACTTGCTTTTGCAAGAAGAGAATCCATCAATGCCAGCTTTAAAGATCTTGCAAATGTATGCGCAAATATAAGATATAGAGATGCTAACAAAGCTGTTGAATTTTTAGAGCAGGCAGCCAAAGGAAAAAGGGCTATAAGATATTTTGATCACAACAAAAAAAGAGGCCATTTAAGGGAAGTTGGCTCAAAAAAAGGAGGCTACCCGAAAAAAGCTGCTAAGATAGTGCTAGAGGTTTTAAAAAATGCAATTGCAAATGCTCAATTTAAAGGATTGGGGGAATGCAAAATAGTACATGCTGTTGCTAATAAACAAGAAATTTATAGAAGACTTTCACCAAAAGGAAGAAGAATAAGACATGATTTAGAAACTGCATTTGTGGAAATAGTTTTAAGAGAAAAAATAATTCCAGATGCAAAAAAAGAACAAAAGGATAAAAAGGATAAAACAAAACAAGAGCAAAAAAAGCAACAACTACAAGAAAAATCAACACAAAATCAAGAACAACAAATGCAGCAGCAAAAACCAATTCAACAAAAACCAATCCAACAAACACCAATTCCACAAGAGCAAGGGCAAAAGCAAACCCAAGTTCAAGCTTCTGAAAAAAAGGGATCAAAAGAATCTCAACCATCTGAAAGCAAAAGAAAAAAATTTTCTGAAGTGATTGGCAAAAGAAAGGGTGAATAAATGATTGAACAAAAATTTATAAAACAAGCACTTATGAAATACCTAGTAGCAAAATTCTTAGAAGAAGAATTAGATAGAGCAGGATTTGTAGATGTAGATATTCAAAGAACTCCTATGCTCACAAGAGTAAATGTAAGAGTTACTGATCCAGGAAGAGTGATTGGAAAAAAAGGTAAAACTATTAAAGATCTTGCACAGGAACTAACCACTCGCTTTAATATAGAAAATCCTCAGATAGTGGTAAGTGAAGTAGAAAACCCAAATCTTGAACCAAGATTGATTGCAAAAAAGATAGCAAGATTTATAGAGATGGGCAAAAAACCAAGAGTTATTTTGCATGCAGCATTAAGAGATATTATGAATGCAGGGGCTTTAGGTGGAGAGATTGTTGCTGCAGGAAAACTTGCAGCAAAAGGTGGAAGATCAAAAGCCCTTAGAGTTTTTGCAGGTTATATGCCAAAAGCAGGTGAACCAACTAGATTGGTAAAAAGAGCTCATGTTACTGCATATCCAAAATCTGGGGCTATTGGAGTAAGAGTTTCAATAGTGCCACCAGGAACAAGCTTCCCTGATAAAGTAATTACTCAAGATCAAGAAATAGAAATTCCAAATATAATTAAACAAGCAGCAGATATTGATGAAAAACAACCACAAGCATTCAAAGCAAAAACAACAGCTGCTAAAGAACAAGAGGAAGAACAAAAAACTACTAAACCAGGCAAACCAAGCAGCAAAAAAACTCAAAAAAGGAGGGCTTAAAAATGGCAATAATTAAAAAAAGTGAATTAAAAAAAATGGATGCTAATGCTCTTAAAAATAGATTGATTGAATTAAAAAAAGAACTAAACCTAGAACTTGGAAAAGCACATTCTGCTGGCAAAGTCCAAAGCCCTGGAAGATTAAAGGAAATAAAAAAAACTATTGCAAGGATTTTAACAATTATGAAACAAAAAGAAAAAGAGGTGAAAAATAGTGAGTAAAATATTTGGTCAGGATGACCTGATGAAAGAGATTGTTTCAGATGCAATCGAAAAAGAGGATGTGCATCTAAAAGTTTATGCAACAAAAAAGAAATTTAAAAAACTTGTAACAATCTTGGAGGGGATAGCAAAAGATAAATTAGAAGAAACTGCCAAAGAACTGAAAAACAAACTTGCCTGTGGAGGCACAACTAAAGAAGGGTTGATAATATTGCAAGGAAATCATCTATCAAAAATAAAACAAATATTAATTGATATGGGATATTCTGAAAATTCAATTGAAATAAAAAAGGAGGTTATCAACTGATGGAAAAAATAATGCTTCAAAATTGGATTGGACTAAAAGTAAAGATAATTAGTTCTCCAAATTTAAATTTAGTAAACAAAAGTGGCAGCATACTTTACGAACAAACAAATAGTTTAGTTATTTGTGAAAATTTTAATGAAATAATTCTTCCTAAAAAAGGACTTGTGCTCAAAACAGCTAATAATAAAATAATGGATATGAATTTAGCACTATGCAGACCTGAAGAAAGGACAAAAAAATTGTATAAAGGATGGTTGGTAAAATGGTGAAAAAAAGAAAGGGAATTTACCCAACTAGAGGTTTAATATTAAGAGGAATAGTGGTTTCAGATAAAGCTAAAAAAACAGTGATTGTGCAAAGAAATTTAGTAGCATACATACCAAAATATCAAAGATATGCTAGAAAAATATCTAAAATTGCAGCCCACAATCCTCCAGAAATAAATGCTCAACTTGGAGATGAGGTAGAAATAGCAGAATGCAGAAAGATATCAAAAACAAAGGCTTGGATAGTAACAAAAATCATAAAGAAAGGATCAGGCCATGTTCCATTAAGTCAACTAAGACAAAGAGATCAAGTTCAAGAAATGCAAAAGCACAAACAAAAGAAAGAAGAACTTATCCCATCAGTTTTAAAAGAATCTCAAGCAACTAAACAACAAGAAAGTTCAGAAGAATCTAAAAAAATAAAACAGGGTGTTTAAATGAAGGGTCTTGCTTCAAGAGTAACTAAGGGATTACATATTGGTTCAACATTAGTTTGTGCAGATAACTCAGGAGCTAAAGTAGTACAAATAATTGGAGTAAAAGGTGCAAAAGCACACTATACTTTGTATCCTAAAGTTGGAGTTGGAGATGTAATCACAGTTTCTGTAAAAAAAGGTGATAAAAAAATAAAAGGAAAAGTGCTAAAAGCAGTTGTTATCAGACAAAGAAAAATGTATAGAAGACCAAATGGAATGCGAATATGCTTTGAGGACAATGCAGCAGCAATAATAGATGAAAATGGTCTTCCTGTTGGCACTGAAATAAAAGGAGTTATTGCAAGAGAGGTGGCAGAAAGATTTCCAAAAGTTGCTGCAATAGCACCGGCGATAGTTTGAGGTGAAAATAATGATTGGCTCAAAACAACCAAGAAAACAACGAAAGGCTTTGTTTAATGCTCCATTGCATTTAAGAAAAAAATTACTAAGAGTAAAATTAGCTGATGAATTAATTAAACAACTTTCAAATAAAATAAAAAGAGTTACAATAAAAAAAGGAGATAAAGTCAAAATAGTTAAAGGAAAATTTAAATCCAAAATAGGAAAGGTTCTTGAAGTAGATTACAAAAAATTATGCATTTATATTGAAGGGATTGTAAGAAAGAATGCTAAAGGTGTAGAAAAACTTATCCCTATCAAACCATATAATGTTAGAATTATCGAAGGAGATTTTACTAAACGAATAAAACAATAGGTGAAATAAATGGCTAAAAAAGGTAAAGATAATAAAACTAAAAGAATTTCTGTTCCATCAGCAATTCCTATAAGAAATAAAAAACATTATACATTTATAGTAAGTGCATCGCCAGGCCCACATCCAAAAAACTTTTCTATTCCACTAGCAGTTTTACTAAGAGATGAACTTGGTGTTTGCAGCACACAAGCAGAAGCAAAAAAAATAATCAAACAAAAAAATGTTTTAGTAGATGGGCGAGTGAGAACAAATCACAAATTTCCAGTTGGATTTATGGATATAATATTTATAAAAAAACTTAACAAATATTATAGAATAGAAATAATAAAAGGAAAATTAAAAGCTATAGAAGTCAAAAAGACTGATGTTAAATATTGCAGAGTGACTAAAAAACTAACAATAAAAAATAAAAAAATATCAATAGGTTTACACGATGGCAAAACATTGATCGGAGATAACAACATAAAAGTTGGAGATACACTCAAAATATCTATTCCAGAGTATAAAATAATCCAATTAATAAAACTTCAACCTGGTGTAAATTGTATTGTTTATAAAGGAAAACATGGAGGAAAATTTGGAAAACTTGAAAAAATAATAGAACAAAGAGGTTCTATGGCCTCAAATGTAATTTTAAGAGATGAACAAAACAAAGAACTTATCACATCATTAAATTATATTATGGCTATTGATGAAGAATTTTTTTCTAAAAACTAAATAAAAAAGTTGATGATTATGGAAAAGGAAAATCCAATGAGAGAGATAATAGTTGAAAAAGTTACTCTAAATATTGGAGTAGGACAAGGAGGCATAGAGCTGGAAAATGCAAAAACCTTGCTACAAAGGCTAACATCAAGAAAGCCAACTGAAACTGCTGCCAGAGTAAGAAATCCAGTATTTCACATAAAAAAAGGTGATAGAATAGGTGCAAAGGTAACTTTAAGAAATGCACAAGCTATCGAATTTCTCAAAAAGGCATTTAAAGCAAAAGAAAACAAACTCTCTTCAAAAAATTTTGATAAATTTGGGAACTTTTCATTTGGAATTTCTGAATATATTAACTTCCCTGGAATAAAGTATGATCCAAAAATTGGAGTGATCGGTTTTGATGTTTGTGTAAGTTTAAAAAGAAAAGGTGGATGGAGAACAAAACTAAAGAAAACACAAAAATCAAAAATATCAAAAAAACATTATATCACAAAAGAAGAAGGAATTGAATTTGTGAAAAAAACTTTTGGAATTGAAATAACTGGGTGAGTAAATGGGTAAGAAAAACAAAAATAAAAAAATTCCTTTCGAATACAGAAAAAAAGGTAAAGGAAAAAGAAAATGCTTAATCACTGGAAATGCTAGAGGATTAATAAGAGCTTATGGATTACAATTATCCAGAAGAGTATTTAGAGAAATAGCCGAGCAGATTGGATTTAGAAAATATAGTTAAATGTTAGAGGTTGATGAAATGACAAAGGACTTGGTTGCAGATGCACTTAATACAATTAAAACTCATGAAATGAATGGAAAAAATGAGTGTGAAGTTAAATACTCCAAACTTATAAAAGAAATTTTGAGAATATTACAACAAAATGGCTATATTGGGGAATTTGAATTTGTAGATGAAGGACCACACAGCTATTTCAAAATAAAACTTTTAGGTAGAATAAATAATTGTGGGGCAATAAAACCAAGATTTGCTATAAGAAAAGATGAATGGGTAGAATGGGAACAAAAATATATTCCTGGTTTGGGTTTTGGACTGCTAATAGTAAGTACTCCTCAAGGACTTCTCACAAATGAAGAAGCTAAAAAGAAAAACCTTGGGGGAAGATTAATTGCATTTGTGTATTAAGTGATGAATATGGCTAAAAAGATTGTAAATAAAACTATTCAAATACCTAAAGAACTCCAAGTTAGTTTTCAAAATCAAAATTTAATTATTAAAGGTAATTTTGGAAAAGTAGAAAAAAAATTTCCACCGACACTAAAGATGACTTTGGAAGATCATACTATTAGTATAAACGGAGATATCACTAATGCAAATACTGCAGTTGCACATATAAAAAATATGATAAATGGTGCTCAAAAAGGATATAGCAAAAAACTAAAAGTACTTTATGCCCACTTTCCAATATCTTTAACCTTAAAAGACAAAAAAATAGAAATAAAAAATTTTTTAGGTGAAAGAATACCAAGATTTGCAAACATTGTTGGAGATACAAAGGTAGAGATTAAAGGCCAAGAAATAATAGTAAGCGGACCATCAAAAGAAGATGTTGGCCAAACTGTTGCTAACATAAAATTAGCAACCAAAATAAAACAATATGATCCAAGAGTTTTTCAAGATGGAATATACGAAATAGAGTAATGGTGAAAACAATGATAATAAAAAAGAAAAAAAAGCCAAAATTTTTAAGACCTAACTATGGTAGAAGTTCAAGAAAAAGAATTAAGGATAATTGGAGAAGGCCAAGAGGAATAGATAACAAAAAAAGAATCAAAAAAAGATATATGGGAAAATCTCCATCTATTGGTTATTCGCAAGATAAAAAAATTAGAGGACTTCATCCATCTGGAAAAAAAGAAATATTGATCACTAATCTCAAAGAGTTAGAAAATGCTCCAAAAGATTCACTAATAAGAATATCCTCAAAGATTGGAAAAAAATTGAAAATAAAAATTTTAGAATTAGCAAAAAAACTAAATCTAAAAATACTTAATGCTCCAAAAGAACAAAAAAAAGAACAAATAAAGGAGGAGAAACAAAATGGCTAAGGATACAATTAGAAGATTAGCAGCTTCAATTCTTAATGTTGGAAAATCAAGAGTGTGGATAGATAATACTCAATTAAAAAAAGTTTCTGAGGCAATAACAAGAGAAGATGTAAAAGGATTGATAAAAGAAGGAATAATAAAAAAATTACCACCTAAGTCAAGATTTAAACAAAGAATTAAAGAAGAAAAAGAACAAAAAAGAAAAGGAAGAAAAAGAGGACCTGGAAGCAGAAAAGGTACTAAAAAAACACGAATAAAACAAAAACAAAATTGGATGAATAAAATAAGAGCACAAAGAAAATTATTAAAAAAGCTTTTAAAAGAAGGAAAACTTCAAAAACAACCGCTCATCAAAAAAATATATTTGAAAATAAAAGGAAATCAATTCAAAAGCAAACGCACGCTTCTAAACTATCTTAAAGAAAATAATCTATTAATAAAGTGAGTGAGTGATTTTTATGGCTAAAGCAACTGGACCAAATTATAAAGTTCCCTTCAAAAGAAGGAGAGAAAATAAAACGAATTACTATAAAAGATTTGCTATGCTAAAATCTGGCAAACCAAGATTAGTAATAAGAGCTTCTAACAAAAACTTATATTTGCAATTAATAGAATTTGACAAAAAAGGAGATAGAGTAATTGGAAGCGTTTGCTCAAAGGAATTAGAAAAATTTGGCTGGCTTCCAAAAGCAAATACACCTACTGCGTATTTGGCAGGTTTGCTGATTACAAAAAAAATTCCAAAGAACACTCAAGCAATTTTGGATATTGGAATGGCAACACCAACTAAAGGCAGGATATTATTTGCTGCTGCTATTGGTGCAAAGGATGGTGGGCTTAACATCAGAATAGATTCACAGATAGTGCCTCAAGAAAGAATAAATGGAGAACATATTGCCAAGTATGCTCAAATGCTTCAGCAACAAAATCCTGAAAAATTCAACAGATTGTTTTCAGATTATATAAAACATAATTTTGATATAATAAATTTGGATAAAAAATTTCAAGAAATAAAAAATAAAATTTTAAATGGGTGAGTGAATGAAAGATAATGCTAGCTTAGAAAATTGGGTTCCAAAAACAGAAATTGGAAAGAAGGTCAAAGCAGGTCAAATAACTTCAATTGAAGAGATATTTAGAATTGGGAAAAAGATATTAGAACCTGAAATTGTGGATTATCTTCTTCCAAATCTTCAAGAGGAGACTTTAGAAATTCGAACTACACAAAGAATGACTGATTGTGGAAGAAAAACCCAATATAGAGCAGTAGTAATAGTTGGGGATAAAAACGGTCATGTTGGAATAGGAATGGCAAAATCAGAAGAAGCAAAACCAGCAATAGAAAATGCAACAAAAAAAGCAAAACTAAATATTATTTATGTGCCTAGAGGAAATGGTTCATGGGAAGACACTTATAAATCACCTCATTCTATTCCGATCAAAACGAAAGGAAAAGAAGGCTCAGTAGAAGTTATTCTAAAGCCTGCACCAAGAGGAATTGGTGTGGCTGCAAACCAAGTAGTAAGAAAAGTTCTTACATATGCAGGTGTAAAAAATGTTTGGTCATTTTCAAGAGGAAGAACAAGAAATGTATTAAATATGGCCAAGGCTTGTATCAAAGCTTTAGATGCACTTAACAAACTCAAATATAAAGGAGATTGGTCTGAGATGGGCTCAAGAGGAGAAGAAATAGCAAATCTTAAGGCTGAACTAAAAGGACAAAAAGCTTAATTAAAAATTTAAAAAAATTTAAATAATGAAAAATGATGGAGTGAATGAATATGACTGAAAAAAAATTATTTGCTGTGATAAGAATTAGAGGGCGAAGAAAATTAAATAAAAAAATAGATAGAATAACAAGATTACTAAATATTTATAAACCAAATTATTGTTCAGTCTTTTTCATGAATGGACCTTATTTAGGAATGCTAAAAAAAGCCAAGGATTATATAACTTGGGGCGAAATCTCAAAAGATTTATTTACAAAACTTTTGATAAAAAAAGCAGAAATTGGAAAGAAAAAACTAAGTAAACTTAAACCAATTGAAGAAATAAAAAAGATTGCTGAACAAATCTATGAAGGTAAAAAAACTCTTAAAGATTTTAATATAAAAAGAACATTTAGATTAAGACCACCTTCTAAAGGATTTAAAAATAAAAAGAAACTCTATCCATATGGTGATCTTGGACCAAGGCCAAGTATTGATCCATTATTAAAAAGAATGATATAAATTTTAGATATGAATTTAGAAAAATACTTTAAGCTGAAAGGTGTGTATAAATGTTTAAAAGAAAAAGAAAAAGAATAAATAAATACAGGGGTTCAAGACATTGTGGAACTGGAAATGTAAAAAATAAAAGAGGTTCTGGATCAAGAGGGGGAGTTGGAAGAGCAGGAATGCACAAGCATAAATTTAGTTATGCAACTACTTATGAAAGAGATTGGGTAAAACACGGAGGAAGATTTGGATTTGTAAATCCAACTTCAAAAGAAATAGATACAATAAATCTTTATGAAATTGACAAAATGATCAAAAGCAATAAAATTCAAAATAATAAATTTGAATTTAGAGGTAAAATTTTAGGATGTGGACAGATCGAAAATGTTCCTCAGAATTTTGAGATAGTTGCAGATTATATATCAAGAAAAGCAAAAGAAAAATTAGAAAAATTAAATATAAAATTTAAGGCTAGGATGGAAGAATTAGAAGAACAAACAATAAACCAAGAAAAAGAAAAGAATAATTAAAAGAGAGATAACTATGGGCTTGGAATATTTAAAACCAATAATCTCACTTCTTCCAGAAGTAGCCATACCTCAAACACCACCTGATTTTAAACAAAGAGTATTTTGGACATTAGCTGCACTGATTATATTTTATTCAATGTATCACATCCCTGCAGTTGGACTTAATATAAATGTTTTTTCTTCATTAAATTTTTTACAATTAGTGACTGCATCAAGAATTGGAAGTTTGATAACTGCTGGTATTGGACCAATAATTTTGGCTTCGATTTTTATGCAACTGCTTGTTGGTGCAAAAATAATAAATATAAATCTTTCTGATCCAAACCAAAGAGCACAATTTCATGGTGCACAAAAATTACTTGCTATTGTTCTTTCTTTTTTTGAAGCTTTTGTTTATACAAATTATCTTGCAAATGGTGGAGCACTTGTTCCAATATTTGGACCTTACACATTTTTTATAGTTCTGATCCAAATAACCTTAGGTTCAATAATACTAATGTATTTGGATGAAATTCTTTCAAAATACGGACTTGGTTCTGGAATATCGCTTTTTATTGCAGCAGGAGTTTCTCTTTCTGTAATTGGAGGAATATTAAATATTTTATTTGGAACCAATGGTATATTAGCAATACTCTCTGAAGGTGGGGCAATTGTTTTTGCAAAAATGTTTGAAGCATTTATCCCAATTTTTTCTACAATTTTGGTTCTATTAATAGTCGTATATTTTGAAGGTATAAAAATAGATATCCCTATTTCATATGGATATGGGTTAACTAATTCAATACCACTTAAATTCTTTTATCTTTCTAACATCCCAGTAATTTTAGCTGTAGCCTTTTTAGCAAATACACAATTTTTAGCAATGGCTTTAGTGGATCAAAATCTATGTATTGGAGGACACTTAGACACTACAATAGAGGATAAGGCATATGCTTGCCAAGGAGGAATAGATTTAATAAATATAATAGGTAGAGCTGAAAGGAGAGGAAATACTGCAGTTTTTATAGACGGATTTTTTTATTTTATTACACCAGTGCATCATAATTTTGATCAACCATATTTTTCACAAATAAGTACATATTTTACATATTCAACTCCAATTTTTCAAATTCCAGAAATAATACATATAATAATATACTTAATATTCTTAGCATTTTTATGTGTAATCTTTGGCCAGCTATGGGTAGAGATAACAGGTATGGGACCAGCAGATGTAGCAAAACAAATAGACAATATGGGTTTTCAAATTCCAGGCTATAGAAGAGATGTTAGAATATTAACTGCAGTTTTAGAAAGATATATTCCACCATTAATTTTTTTAAGTTCAATTGCAGTTGGTTTACTAGCAGGAATAGCTGATTTAATAGGAGCTCTTGGTACTGGCACAGGGATTTTGCTTACTGTTTCAATAATTAATAATTTCTATCAAAACATACAAAGAATGAATTTATTAGGTCAAAGCTCTTTGTTTTATGATTTTCTTAAAAAAAGGTGATTATAAATGATAATAGTTATGGGTCTTCCTGGGGCAGGAAAAAGCACTGTGCTAGAAGCAGTAGAAAAAAAAGGGTGGGAAATAATAAATTATGGTACACTTATGCTTGAAATTGCAAAAAAAGAATATAAAATTGAGGATCGAGATAGCATAAGAAAATTAGACCAGGAAAAACAAAAAAAACTTCAAACATTAGTTGGAAAATATCTTGCTGCAAAAAAAGAAAAAAATATAATTTTAGACACACATTGCTCAGTAAATACTCCAAAAGGTTATTTGCCAGGACTTCCCTTTGAGATTTTAAAAAACTTAAAAGTTGAAAGATTAATTTTGATAACTGCACCAATAGACCAAATTATTAGAAGAAGAACTACAGATAATACAAGAATTAGAGATCTGCAAGATGAACAATCTCTTTTAGAACATGACCAAATGAATAGATATTATTTGGCAACCTATTCAGTAATAACAGGTGCACCAGCAGCTATTATTATCAATTATGATGGACAATTGCAACAAGCTCAAAAAAGGCTTTTGGAGCTTTTAGAATAAACAAAAAAAGGAATAGAGATTATGTTTGACAATTTGCAAGTTTATATAATACTAACAATTGCTATTGGCTATATTGCACTCTATGAAATTGCATCTAAACTACTTGTAAATAAAGAAAAAATAAAAGAAATAAATCAAAGATCTAAGCAATTGCAACAAGAACTATCGAAGGCTACAAAAGAAAAAAATGAAAAAAAATTAGAGGAAATATCAAAAGAATATGAAAAATTAATGCCTCAAGTGATGCATGCTACACTGATGCAACTTGTCCCATTAATAATTGTACTTCCAATTCTCTCAATAATCTTAACGTACTTGAAGAATAATTTTACAAACTTTATAATAAAACTCCCATTTTCTTTACCAATATTTATACAAAATTTTAATAATTTTCCTAACTGGAGGGATACCTTTGGCCCAGTTGGATGGTTTTGGCTTTCAGTTATTGGAATTTCGTTAGTAATATCTTTTGTAAGATTTGCAATAAACAAACTAAAAGAAAAAGATATAAAGAGCCTAATGCTAATAAATAACATAAAAAAATGAGGTGTAAATAATGTTACCAAAAAATAGATCTAATTCGATAAGAAAAATAAAAAGAAGAACTCCTGCCAAAAGGATTTCCATAATTTTTAAAAGAAGAAAAAAAACAAAAAAGCATTATTCACCAATAAGCCATAAAATATTAAATGCAACAAATTCTGATCCAACAGTAGCAAAATCTAAAAGAAGACCAAATAGGCCATTTGGAGGAATGCTCACTTCTCAAGAATCTAGACAAGTTATAAAATACAGAGAGCTTTTGAATTCAAAAAAGATTGAAGAAAAGGACATACCGCTAAAATACAGAAGTTTTGTTTTAAATAAAAAATAGATTTCTATGACAAAAAAAATAAAAAAAATTATAGCCATAGCTGGACTTGCTGGCTCGGGAAAGACAACTGCAGGAGAATTGGTTGCAAAAAAATTAAATTACAAACTTATTTCACCTTCGTTTAAAGATCTTGCAAAAAAAAATAAAGTAGATTTGATGGAAATTCAAAAAAGAGCAAATAAAAATTTTAATATAGATAAAGAATTTGATAAACACATAAGAAAACTTGCAAAAAAACAAAAAGTAGTGCTCACAACTTGGCTAGGTCCTTGGATAATAAAAGGAAAAATTTTTAGAGTGTGGTTAGAGGTAGACCAAAAAATAAGAGCGCAAAGAATAGCAAAAAGAGAAAAAATAAAATATGCACAAGCACTAGAGCATATAAAAAGAAGAGATAAAGATAATATTTTAAGATATAAAAAAATATACAATATAGATATAACTGACCACAACAAATTTAATCTTATAATAGATGCTAATAATAAAAAGCCGCTAACAATAGCAAATATGATAATAAAAGAATATAAAAAATTTTTAAAGGAGGGATGATAAAATGCCTGCAATAACTCCAGGAAGAGTATGTATAAAATTGGCAGGAAGAGATGCTGGTCAAAAAGTTGTCATAACAAAAATAATTGATGACAATTTTGTTATGATAAAAAGTCCTGCCAGAAAAAAAGAAAGAAAATGCTCAATAAAACATCTTGAGCCAACAGATATTTTGATTTCTACCTAAAGCCTGAAAAAATGGATCAAGAACTTGAAAATCTTCTAAAATGCGGATTTTTGTTTATTGATAAGCCAAGAGGACCAAGCTCACATGAGGTTAGTGCTTATATTAGAAAATTACTCCAAATAAAAAAGGCAGGTCATGCTGGCACATTAGATCCAAATGTAAGTGGAGTTTTGATTATAGGATTAAACAAAGCAACAAGATTGCTCAGATTCATTGCAAAAGATAAAAAAACCTATGTTGGAGTGATGCGAATAAAAAAACCAATTTCAGATATAAATAAAGTTCAAGAAATATTTGATAAATTCGTTGGAGAAATAAAGCAAATTCCCCCAAAAGAATCTGCAGTTGCAAAAAAATTGAGAACAAGAAGAGTATACAAACTCAAAGTAGAAGAAATTGAAGATAAAAAAATATTATTTAGTGCAGAGGTTGAAGCAGGGACTTACATTAGAACATTATGCCAAGATATTGGAAAATATTTTCAAAAAGGCAAATTAATAGAATTAAGAAGAACAAAAGTAGGCCAAATAGATGAAAATAAATGTGTAAATCTATATGAATTAACTGATGCCTGGAAAATCTGTCAACAAAAAGGCATTTGTGAACCAATAAAAAGATTAATAAATCCTTGTGATAAAATAATTTTATTACCAAAAGTGTTAGTAGGAAAAGAAACCGCTGAAACAGTTTGTCGCGGCTTGCCCCTGGCAAAAGCCGGTGTGACAGATGTGGAGGTTTCTTTTAAAAAAAATGAATTTGTATTTATAATAAATAAAGATACAAAAAAAATAATTGCAATAGGATTAGCAATGCATTCTAGTAATGAAATTCAAAAACTCCCAGACAATGAAAAATTAATATTACCTAAAATAGTATTATGCTAACAAAAATTAAGCCGAGGTCGCATAACCTGGTAGTGCGCACGCCTGGAGCAAAAGCTTACAGCAAGCGTGTTCCCTAACGGGATTATGGGTTCAAATCCCATCCTCGGCGTTTAATAATAAAAAATGGTGAAAAAATGGGAATGGGTATTAAAAAGCAAAAAAAGCAAAAACCTATGCAAAAAAAGAAGGAAGAGCAGCAGCTTAATATTGCTGGAAAAGAGATTAAAGGGATTGTAAGAATAGCAGCTAGGGATATAAACGGAATTTATAAAATCCCAAAAGCACTCCGACAAATAAAAGGGATTGGTCATACACTTTCAATAGTCTTAAGCCAAGTAATTGAAAAAGAACTTCAAATAAATCAAAATACTCGAATAGGAGAATTAAATGATGAGCAAATACAAAAAATTGAACAGATAATTGCAAATCCCACAGGTTATGGAGTGCCAAAATTTTTATTAAATAGACAAAAAGAATATCAAACAAACGAGCCAAAGCAGTTGATAGGGAATGATTTGATATTTGCAATAAAGCAGGATATTGAACATGAAAAAGAATCACAAACCTGGAGAGGATTTAGACACACATATGGAAAGAAAGTAAGAGGACAGAGAACAAGAACCACTGGAAGAAAAGGAATGACTGTTGGTGTTCTAAGAAAGGCTATAAAACAACAACAAGCAGCAGCTAGCCAACAGCAAAAACAAGCACAAGAAAGCAAAGAAAAAGAAGCAAAAAAATAAATAGGTGAGAAAAATGGGAGATCCAAGAAAATTTTCAAATATTGCTGAAACCCCAAGAAAGGTATGGAATAACGAAAGAATAAGAGAAGAAAGCTTACTTAAAAAAGAATACGGACTAAAAAACACAAGGGAATTGTGGGTTGCATCCACAAAACTTAAAAAAATAAGAAGAAATGCAAGAAAATTACTTTCACTCGGTGAACAAGGTGAGATTGCAGGACAAAAGATAATTGCAAAATTAAGAAGACTTGGAATTGTAAAAAAACAAATAAAACTAGAAGAAATTCTTGGGCTTAGTGTGAGAGATATTTTAGAAAGAAGATTACAAACAATTGTAGTAAGAAAAGGACTTGCAAGAACCCAAAAGCAAGCAAGGCAATTAATAGTGCATGGATTTATTGCAGTGAATGGAAAAAGAATAACAATACCTTCATACATTGTGACTGCACAAGAAGAGGATACAGTTACATACTTCAAACCAATTGATATAAATTTGCCTGCAGCAGCAACAAACTCCACTCCAAATAATGAGAGTACAGATGAGGCAAAACAACAGGCTCAAGCAGAATAAAAATTAATAAATAGTGATTATAATAATGGTGATAAAATGGTTGAAAAAAATGAAACTAAAAATCTAAAAAAAGAAGAAAAACAAGAACAACAAATTTCACAATCAAATACTAACAAATTGGAAGCAAACCAAACAGAAAATTCTCAAAAAATTCAAAATGCTCAAACAACCCCCGCACAAACTGCTCAAACAACAACTCAGACTACAGCTACTACTCCAGCTGCCCCAAAATCAAAAACAATTAGATGGGGAGTGTGTCATGTTTATTCTTCAAAAAATGACACGATTATAACTATAACTGATTTATCAGGTGCAGAAACCATTGCAAAAGCTTCTGGCGGAATGATAGTAAAAGCAGATAGAGAAGAAGGTAAACCCTATGCTGCAATGCAAGCAACAATTAGAGCAGTAAGCCTTGCAAAAGAAAGGGGCATAAATGGATTACATATTAGAATTAGGGCTCCTGGTGGTCATGGTTCAAAAACCCCAGCTGCAGGTGCACAAGCAGTAGTTAGAACAATAGCAAGACAAGGAATCCGAGTAGGAAGAATAGAAGATGTTACACCCATACCTACAGATAGCACAAAAAGACCTGGAGGCAGAAGAGGAAGAAGAGTATAATTTTTTTGGGGGATTAAAATGAAAATAAGTATTTTGAATGAAAACCAAAAAAGAATAGAATTTAAGATTTCTGGATGTAGCGAAGGATTTGCAAATATGATAAGAAGATATGCAATGGCAGAACTAGAAGTATTTGCATTTGATAAAGTAATAATATATGAAAACTCTTCAAATCTTTTTGATGAATATATAGCACATAGAATTGGACTTATTCCACTCACATTTAAAGGAACTGCAAAACAGGATGATGAGATTTTATTTTCTTTAGATGCAACTGGGCCAATTGTAATCAAATCCAAAGATTTGAAATCCTCTGATCCAGATATTAAGGTTGCATTTGATAATATTCCAGTATTAACATTAGCAGAAAATCAAACATTAAGACTAGAAGCAAAAGCAGTTTTAGGCATAGGGAGAAAACATGCAAAATGGCAGGCTGGGCTTGCAAGTTATGGGATAGATAAAGATGAATTTACATTTTTTATTGAAAGCTTTGGCCAGATGCCAGCAAAAACAATGCTCCAAAAAACATTTCAAACTATCCAAAAAAGAACAGAGGAAATGCTTCAATTGCTTGAAAAATTAGAAAAGAAAAAATAAATTCAATATGCAAAGGTGCATACTGATGCTCTTGAAAAGCAAAAAAGCAGGGGTAGCAAAGCCTGGTCAAATGCGCCAGCTTGAGGGGCTGGTCCCTTAGGGGTTCGTGAGTTCAAATCTCACCCCCTGCACTAAAAGAGGTGAATGGATGACAAATACAATCAAAAAAAATGATAAGGAAAAAAATGATAAGGAAAAAAAAGCAAATAAAGAAATAAAGAATGATAATAGTTTAAAAACACTTTTTAACAAAATAAAAGAACTTGCACTAAGACCAAGAAATAAAAAACCTGGAGTGAATATATCAAAAATAAAAAAATTAGCAAATAAAATAAAGCAAGAGGTTGTTTTTGTAGTGCCAGACAAGGTATTAGGAGATGGAAGTTTGAACAAACCTATAAAAATTTGTGCATTAGGTTATTCAAAAACAGCCTTAGAAGAACTAAAAAGAACATCTTCAAAAATTATTGCTTTTAATTTTTCTGAATTAAAAAATATTTTAAAAAATGAAAAAATTAAAATTGTGAGATAGGTGAAGAAGATGAAAGTATATGATGGAAAAGGCCAAATTGCAGGTAGACTTGCTTCAAAAATAGCAAAAGAACTTCTTGGCGGAGAAGAAATTGTAGTTGTAAATGCAGCAGATTTAGTTATAAGCGGCTCATACAAATCAAACATAGAAAAACTTGCAAAAAGAAGAAGATTAACTGATAAAAGAAATCCTGAACACAATGAAAAATTTCCAAGAGTGCCTTATTTACTTTTCAAAAAAATGGTAAGAGGCATGCTTCCAAAGAAAAAAACTTCTTCTAAACTTGCTTTAAAAAGATTAAAGGTTTATGATAAAATACCAAATGATATAGATAGTTCAAATATAATTAATCCAAAATTAGCAAAACCAACAATGATTAAATATATTACCATGGGCCAACTTTGCAAAGCCTTTGGTTATGATATTAATCAATAAAAGGTGAAAAAATGAAAACAAAAAAATCTAAAAAATCAAATGTTATTATTGCAAGAGGAAAGAGAAAAGAGAGCATTGCAAGAGTAAGCTTAAAAGAAGGAAAAGGAATTATTAGGCTAAACTCTTTGTCTTTAGATGCTATAACAAACAAGTATGCAAAGGCAATAATAACTGAACCTTTAATCTTAGCTGGAGAAGAAATAAAACAAAAAGTTGATATTTTGATAAACACAAGAGGAGGAGGGATAATGGGCCAAGCACAAGCAGCAGCAATTGCAATAGCAAAGGCATTAGTAAAATATAAACCAACACTAAAAGAACTATTTCTTAAAGAAAATAGAACATTGCTAGTAGAAGATCCAAGAAGAGTGGAGCCTAAAAAATACAAAGGTCCAAAGGCAAGAGCAAGATTCCAAAAATCTTACAGATAGAGGTGAAAATTTATGTATTTTCCTATCAGATGTTTTAGTTGTGGTGCACCGATTGCACAACACTATGAAGAATATATTCAAAGAGTAAAAAATGGTGAAAAACCAAAAGATGTACTAGATGACTTAGGAATAAAAAGAATATGCTGCAGAAGAATGTTTTTATCACATGTAGACATCACAGAAAAAATAATTAAATATGAAAAACTCTAAAGAGGTGAAAATGCTACTGCAAGGGGGGCCATGAGGTAACCTGGCTATCCTGCCAGCTTGGGGTGCTGGTTATCCGAGTTCAAATCTCGGTGGCCCCATAGAAGGCAGATAAAATTAAGTAAAAATTAAGTGCTCTGGAAAGTATCTAGCAAATTTAGGTTGTTAGATTGCCAGACTCTTAATAAAGGTGAGAAAATGACTGAAGGATTGTTAATAAAACAAGAAAAATATCTTGAAAGTGGAATACACATAGGGACCAAGATAAAAACAATAGATATGCAAAGGTTTATTTTCAGAAAAAGAAATGATGGGTTATATGTGCTTGACTTGAGAGTAATAGATGAAAGGATTAGAACAGCTGCCAAGATAATTTCCAAATATGACCCAAAAAAAGTTTATGTTGTTGCATCCAGAACATATTCTACAATTGCAGCCAAAGTTTTTGAAAAATTAACATCAATAAATGTTTTGAGTGGAAGATTTATTCCTGGGAGATTTACAAATGTTGGAAGAAAGGATTTTGTTGAACCTGAATTAGTAATAATATGTGATCCAAAAGGAGAAAAACAAGCAGTAATTGAATGCGGACAAATGGGAGTACCTACAATAGGGCTTTGTGATACAGATAACTTTACAGAATATATTGATTGGATTATTCCATGCAACAATAAAGGCAGGAAATCTTTGGCTTTAATATTTTGGTTGCTGGCAAGAGAATTAGCAATGACTTCTAACAAAATATCTAGTTATGAACAGTTTAAACCAGATATTGAGGAATTTGAAAAACTCACTTCAGAGTATTTAGAAGAGCAAAAAACAAAAATTAAAAAAGAAGAACTTGAAGATGACAAACAAACTCAACAAATAAATGAAGAGAATGCAAATGAAAAAATTGAAAAACAAGAGCAAAAAGAGGAGGAGCAAAAAACAACACAACAAACAACTCAAGAAAATAAAAATGCTACAAAAAAGGATAAAAAAACTCTTCCAAAAAATGAAAAAAATGAAAAAAAAGAAGAACAAAAAAATGAAAATAAAAAATAAAGTGTGATTAAGATGCTAAATTACAAAACTACTGCTGAAATAAAAATACCTCCTAGACTTATAGACCAAGTGATTGGGCAGGATAAGGCAGTAGATATAATAAAAAAGGCAGCTAAACAAAGAAGACATGTTCTTATGATAGGACCACCAGGTACTGGAAAATCTATGCTTGCTCAAGCAATGGCAGAACTTATGCCTGCTGAAGAATTAGAAGATGTTTTAGTGTACCCAAATCCAAATGATGAAAATAAACCTCTTATAAGAGTGGTGCCAACTTATCCAAAAGAACATCAACTTGCAAAATATCCTGAATTGGTAGCATTTTATCAACAAATAAAAAAGATGGGATTTTTGAAAAATCAAAATATTGAACAACTTCCAGGTGCTGGAAGACTAATTTATCAAGCAGCAAAAAATGCTTCAAATTTAACACTTACTAAGCCCCAATCAAAAAATACTAATTTAATGTTTTTAGTTGGATTGATGGTCATACTAGCAGTAATGTATGCACTTGGTTATTTAAATGATGCAAACAAATGGTTTGTATTAGGAGTATTGGGAGCTTTTGGATTATTCTATCTTATTTGGAGATTTATAGATACTTTAAGTAAGAGAATGGGGTTTATGGCAGAGCACAATGAACCAAAGCTTATAGTAGATAACACAGGGAGACTTACTGCCCCATTTATAGATGCAACTGGAAATAAAGCAGGTGCACTCTTAGGGGATGTAAAGCATGATCCATTACAATCAGGAGGACTTGGCACACCTGCACACCTAAGAGTAGAAGCAGGAGCAATACATAAAGCAAACAAAGGAGTGCTTTTTATTGATGAAATAGCATCTTTAAAGATGCGCTGGCAGCAAGAGATTTTAACTGCAATGCAAGAAAAAAAATATCCAATTACAGGCCAATCTGAACTTTCCTCTGGAGCAATTGTGAAAACCGAACCAGTTCCTTGTGATTTTGTGTTAGTTGCTGCTGGAAATTATATGGATCTTAGACATATGCATCCGGCTATTAGGTCAAGAATTAGAGGTTCTGGCTATGAGGTATATATGGAAGAAACAATGGAAGATAACCAAGAGAATAGGGATAAACTAGTGCAGTTTGTTGCACAAGAAGTGGTGAAAGATAAGAAAATTCCTCACTTTGATAAAGAAGCTGTGGAAGAAATAATTGCAGAAGCAAGAAGAAAAGCTGGAAGAAAAAATCGCCTAACTTTAAATCTAAGAGAACTTGGTGGATTAGTAAGAGCTGCTGGAGACATTGCAAGAGAAGAAAATTCTCCAATAACAACTGCAGAGCATGTAAGAAAAGCAAAAAAACTTGCACTTACTATGGAACAGCAAATAGCTTCAAAATACATTGAAATAAAAAAAGAATATGAAGTGTTCTCTTCAAAAGGTTATGAAATAGGAAAGGTTAATGGTCTTGCGGTTTTAGGAGATAGTTTATCTGGATTGGTGCTTCCAATTGTTGCAGAGGTTACACCTGCTGCATCAAAAAATGAAGGAAAAGTAATTGCAACAGGAAAATTAGGCTCAATTGCAAAGGAAGCAGTGGAAAATGTATCTGCATTGATAAAAAAGCATCTTGGAAAAAATGTTTCTTTGTATGATATTCATATTCAGTTTTTACAAACGTATGAAGGTGTGGAAGGAGATTCTGCTGCAATTTCAATTGCTGTTGCAGTACTTTCTGCAATGGAGGATATTCCAATAAGACAAGACCTTGCTATGACTGGTTCTTTATCTGTTAGAGGAGATGTTCTTCCTATTGGAGGAGCAACTGCTAAAACAGAGGCTGCAATAGAGGCAGGGCTAAAAGAGATAATAGTGCCTGAGAAAAATATATCTGATATTTATTTAACTCCAAAGAATAAAGATAAAATAAAAATAACTCCAGTAAAAACAATTCTAGATGTTTTAAAAATTGCACTAAAAGATTGCCCAAAAAAGGAAAAATTAATTGAAAAAATTAAAAAGATAAAATAAAAGAATAAGAAATTAAATTAGAAAAAATTGAAATTAGAAAAAATAAATTAGAAAATAAAAAATAAAGAAAATAAAAATATTAGATTTTGTAAATTAATAAAATTAAATTTTTGATAGAGCTTCTAAAGCAGCCAATTCTTTTTGTCTTTGTTCTTGGGCTATTTTTTCGTTCATAATTTTAGCTACTGACTCTGATTTAAGGCCAGTAACTATTGTGGTAACAGAAATTGTATTATCCTCTCTTGGCACCAATCTTGCACCAATCTTAACATTTGCTAATGGATCAAAATTAGAAGTTACTTTCTCACCTATCTCAATAGCTTCACCTAAGGTAAGAGAACTATTTCCTTCCAAATGAATTAAAGCTGCTTTTGCACCTTCATAAGAAACATCTAATAGAGGGTGTTCAAGTGCTCTTTTGGAAACCATTTCAACTCTATCTGGACCAGAAGCTTCACCAAGAGCTATCAAGGATACTCCTCCATTTTCCATAACTGATTTTACATCTGCAAAATCAATGTTTAAAAGAGAGGGCTCTATTATTGTACTTGTTATTCCTTGAAGTGCTTTTGCAGTTATTGCATCTGCTAATGAGAAAGCCTCATTAATAGGAATATTTGGAGCATATAAAGCCAATCTGTTGTTATCAATAACTACAACTGCATCAGATTCTTTTACTAATCGCTCTAAGCCCCATTCTGCTTTTTTTAGTCTTGCTCTTTCTAATGAAAAGGGAGTAGTGACTATTGAAACTACAATTGCACCTTGTTCTTTTGCTAGTTTTGCAACTAATGGAGAGGCACCAGTACCAGTACCTCCACCTAATCCACTTACTAAAAATACTAATTCGTTTTCACCTATTCCCTCTCTTATTTCATCTCTTGAGATTTCAGCACATTTTTCTGCAACTTCTGGAAAGCCACCAGCACCTAAACCTTTTGTAATTGATTTACCAATTAAGATCTTTTTTTGTGCCTTTATAGAAAGAAGATGCAAATTATCAGTATTTATTGCTATAGTTTTTATTTTTTTGTTAATGTTCATATTTTCTATTCTGTTTATTGTGTTGCAACCGCCTCCGCCTACACCCACAATTGCTATTCTAACATCCTCGTTTGAAAGAAGTTTTTCCTCTTTTTCAAAATTTTCAAAAACCATTTTATCCCCCGTATACGCAATGCAATTTTTTGGTCGCCTTTTTGCATTGCTATAAAAAAATTATATCTAAAAGATTTTTAAATTTATCTTTTTATTTAGATCAAGTTTTTATTTTAATTATTTTTGTATTTTGAAGTTTTAAAATAAATATAATCTAGAGAGATTATTAAATTTTAGAGAGATTATTAAATTTATTAATATTTTTTTGCTCATTTTGATTTTGCTCTTTGTTTGATCTTGCTAAATACGGCTTAATTTTTGCTTCTAATAAAATTCCATCTTTTTCTAAAGGATTAAAAACTTTTTGTGTTAGCTGGTAATTAAATTTTTCTAAAGCTTTAGAGATTGAATTTTCTAAATCCTTAGGCAAATCAACTAATTCTGAGAGTTTTAATAAGCAAACTAAATCATTATTTAAAATGCTTTTTTGAATAAGTTTTTCTATAACATCTTGCAATATATTAGCTGCAAATTCTCTTACTTTTTTTGTTACAAATTCATTATTACTAATTGATAAAATAATTTGAACAGAGAGATAATTAGGATCAGCCGCATACTCATTAATAATTTTCATTCCTGCTTTTTCTCTTATGCTTTCTAGAAGATCTTCATCACAAGCTAGTCTTAAAAGCTCTTTTTTGCTGGAATTATCCAAAATGATATTAGCTGCTTGTTCTCTTACCTGAAGGGGCATTTTTTTATTTTTTGCTATTTCTAGAATTTTTGAAAAAGATTTGTTGATAAAATATAATTTAACAAGCCTTAGCCCAGCAAGGCAGGCCTTTTTTTTATTTGGGTCAGTTAGTGCTATCTCCCATAACTTCTCTACACTAGAGCTATTAAAATTTATATACTCCATGCTAAGCACCTCAAAAATTATAAACTAATAAAATAATGCTAAGTAAGATTTTTGAATTTATCTATTTTTAGATTTATTTATTTAAAGGAATAAAAATAATAGTTAAAGTTTATTAAACCTTGATCAAAATTTTTTGAAACTAATTCTTTTAATTGGGTCAAATAATTATCCTGATATAATGAATTTAAAAGATAAATCCTAGGAATTGGAGGTAGATCTGGTGTTTTTAGTATAGCATCCAAACTAGCAACCACTACATCTACTTCTGAGCGATTTAGTGCATTTAAAATTTTATATTGTTCTTCTAAATCAGATTCATTTCTATCAGAATAACAGATGGATTTAATATTCAATTGCTTTAGTTTTGAATAAATAAATAATGAAAACTGCTTTCTTTTTGTTAACACTAAAGCTTTTAGAGGTTGTTCATTTTCCTTTATTGTTTTTATCTCAGAGAAAAATTTTCTAAGTTTATTTGAAAGTAATGATTTTTTATTAAGATTTTGCGGATTAATAGAGGAGGTTAAGGCTAAAAGTAATCCTTCATAATACTGCGGATTATTTTTTTTATTTGCCTCGAGCTCTTGCTTTAAAAGCTCATAAGATTCATTTAATAAAATATCTTTTAATTTTAGAACATAAATCAAATTTATATAATAGTTATTTACTTTCTTCTTAAAATTTCCAGTATAATTTTTTATTTGATTTTTTAGATAATTAACATCCTTCCAAGTCATAGGCTGAGAAGAATTAGAAAAAGAAACTCTTGTTTGAAAGCCAAAATCTTTAAGATATTTTTCATAATATAAAAGCAAAGAATTAAGTCTATCTAAAATGCCCATATATTCTTGAGAAAAAGGCAAAAAATTATGTTTATCTAATATACTAACTGCAGCATTTGAAGAAGGAGATTTGGAAAAATTATAAATTTGAAAAGGTTGAAAAATTTTTATAGCTTGATTAAAATTTGCTTCTGAAGATGGGGAAATAAGACAACTAGAAAACTTATTTTTAAAACTTTTTATAAGATTTATTTCTTGAGCAGAAAATGTAAAATCATAAAAAATTATTAAAAAAGAGTGCTTGTTAGCATACAAATCTTGTTCAAAACCAGATTCATAAAAAAATTGTTCTTTAAACCTATCAATTTCTTTTTGAGACATTGCAATATGAATATTTGTTTTGTTTTGGGCCAAATTAGCCAATCTTTGAGATTGTTTTTTATCCAAACAAATAATTAGAATTTTTTCTTTTTGAAATTTATTTACTAAAGCGTCTAAAATATTTGCCTTTCTTTGGTCATTATCATAAAGAAAACAATAATAGCCTGGCTTTGTGCTATCCACATTTAAAACTATGTTTTGAAAACTTAATCCTTCTACTAGAGGAAAGCTTGAAGATTTAAATGGCGAATAATTTGGAAATAAATTTTGTTGTAAACTTTGTGGGTTTTTTTCTTTAAAAGAATTCATTTTTTAACACCTTTTTAAACATAGATAATATAATTTAGATTGATAAACTTTTTATTTCTTTCTACCACTAAATAATCAAATTTACTCAACTAATTGAATGAATAAGGCCAAATATACCCTTTGCTATCATTTCCACTGCAACTGCTGTTAAAAACAAGCCCAATATTCTTGAAAATAATGAAATTAATTTGGTATTTATTTTTGAAAAATAAACAGAAAATAAAAAGAAAATTAAACCTACCAAAGCAAATGCTACAAATGAATTTAATAGAACAATAAACTGATTATATTCATAGATTTTTAAAGTTAGAAATGAAATCACTGCAGGTCCAGTTAAAAGAGGGGATGCGATAATTGAGATTGTTCCTTCTGGTTGTGTATGTTCATTACTATCCTCCTGCTCTCTTACTGTTTCAATTCCTAATAAAAGTAATATTAATCCACCTGCAATTCTAAATGAATCTAATGAAATCCCATAGATTGAAAAAAGGGAAGGGCCTGCAAAAATAATTACTACTGCTAATAAAAATGCAATTACAGTAGCGCTCACTGCAATAAATTTAATATTTTGATTTTTTCTAGCTGCAGCAACCAATGCAGGAAATGAAGATGCTGGATTTAATAATACAAATAATTGAAAAATAAAATCTAACAATATTATATCGTTTGTCATGATTATTCCTCTAATAAAAAATTATTTTGTTAGATAATTAAATCAAACAAAAAGTATTTAAATTATATTGCTGATTATTTGAACACTAAAAAAGAGGAAGAGAACATGGAAAACATTGTCAGATCCGTGTTAGGTGAGCAAGAGCCGGCTCCAAGTGAAGACACCATCGGCTCAGACAAAATTAGGATAGTTGTAGTAGGAGTAGGCGGTGGAGGAAATAACACCGTCAATAGATTGATAAGATCAGGAGTAAAGGGCTGCGACTTACTCGCAGTGAACACAGACAGACAGCACCTAAATATAATCCATGAAAAAGCCAGGAAAATCTTGATTGGAAAGAGCATAACAAGAGGACTTGGCGCAGGTGGATATCCAGAAACAGGTGCAAAGGCTGCTGAAGTGGATAGACCACTACTTGAAAAAGAACTAGAAGGCTCTCACTTAGTATTTATTTGCGCTGGTATGGGTGGAGGAACAGGATCTGGTGCAGCCCCAGTAATTGCAGAGATTGCCAAAGAGCAAGGAGCAATTACAGTTGCAATGGTTACCTATCCATTCAATCTAGAAAGAGCAAGAAAGATAAAAGCAGATGAGGCTATTCAAAAACTAAGAAAAGTTACAGATTCAGTCATAGTGCTTGATAACAACAGATTAGTAAAACTTGTGCCTAACTTACCAATGAACGAAGCATTTGCAGTAGCAGATGAAATCTTAGCAAAGGCAGTAGGAGGACTTGTTTGGACAATCACACAACCTTCGCTAATTAACATTGACTTTGCAGATGTAAGAGCAACCATGATGAACGGAGGAGTAGGATTTATTGCTGTTGGAGAAGGCAAAGGCAATGACAAAGTAAGAACCGCAGCTGAAGGAGTCCTCAAAAACAGACTATTAGATGTAGACTTTGAAGGAGCAAAGGGTGCACTAATCCACATCTCTGGTGGATCTGATCTAACACTAGGAGATGCAATAAAAGCAGGAGAGATGATAACTGACAGAATGGACAGCACAGCAAGTGTAAAATGGGGTGCAAGACTTATTCCTGGCTATGATGGCAAACTAGAAATAGTTGCTATTGTAACAGGAGTAAAAGGTGCAAACATCTTTGGATCAGAGCCAGCAGAGGAAAAGCCAAAAACCAGCGACTACTCAGATATTGAGATCATTGGTTAATTGATCAAATTGATAAATTTTGGTTTTTTTCTTTTTTTATTTTTTTCTTTTTGTTATTTTTTATTTTTGAATTTTTTAGGCTGTTTTTTTGGAATTTTTATTTTGAATTATTTTGAATTTTTGTTAGAAGATTTTATAATCTTTTTAAATTTATACCAAATTTAGATTTTTGTGAACTAATATTAAGTTCAAATTCTATTTCTAAAAGTCGATTATATTTGGCAGTTCTTTCACCTCGTGCAGGAGCACCTGTTTTTATTAAGCCATAGCCTAAACCAACCACAAGATCAGAAAGAACATTGTCTTCTGTTTCACCAGAGCGATGACTTAGCATTATGTTTAGATTGTTTTTAGAAGCATAATCTGCTGTTTCTATAGCCTGGCTTAAAGTACCTACTTGATTTATTTTTAATAGCAAGGTTGTAAGTGCATTTTGTGCGTAAGCCTTTTTTACTAATTTTAAATTTGATACTGTGATATCATCTGCAACTACTTGAATAGAAGTTGAGTTTTTGAGTTGAGCATAATAAAAATATGCTGATTCTTCAAAAGGATCTTCTATTGAAATAATTGGATAAGATTTTATAAGATTTACCCAATAATCTAAAAGCTCTTGTGAGGATAGCATTTTTTTATCAATAAAATATTTTTGTTGTTTTTGATCAAAAAAAGAATTTGCAGCTGCATCGATTGCAAGAAATATTTTTTTATTAAAGCCACAAAGTTCTATAGCCTCTAGCAATAAGTCCAATGCTTGAGTTGTAAAAGAAAGCGGTGGAGCAAAACCTCCTTCGTCTCCAACATTTATTGCATTTTTAGAATATTTGTTTTTGATTAAGGTTTTAAGAGAATGATAAACCTCTACTGCTGCCCAAAAAGCATCAGAAAATGTTTTAAAATTTTTTGGCACGATCATAAATTCTTGAATTGAAAGATCATTTCCTGCATGCACACCACCATTTATTACATTCATAAATGGAATAGGTAAAACAAATTCTTTTTTATTCAAAAATTTATAAAGAGGAACTTTTTTTGCTGCAGCTGCTGCTTTTATGCAGGCTAAAGAAACTGCCATGGCAGTATTTGAACCAATCTTTGCCATGTTTGCAGTTCCATCTAATTCAATTAAAATAGAATCAATTAATTCTTGATCAAAAATGTTTATTCCTTTTAATTTTTTTGAAATTAAATTATTTATCAAAGAAACTGATTTTTTTACACCTAAACCATTAAGTCTTTTTGTACCATCTCTTAGTTCTAGTGCTTCATTTTTACCTTTAGAAGCACCTGCTGGGGCAATGGCTTTTGCAACAATATTGTTATCAAGTTGAACAATTGCCATTATTGTTGGATTTGATCTGCTATCTACAACCTCTAAACCAAAAACATTTTTTATTTTTGCCATAAGAAAAAACAAGCAAATAATATTTAAATATGTTTAGGGAATTAATTAACAATTACTAAAATAGGGGCCTGTGGTCGAATGGTAAGACGCTATCTTCGCAAGGTAGAGATTAAGGGTTCAAATCCCTTCAGGTCCACTAAAAAGCATTTAACTAAAAAAGTTGCTGTGCTTTTTTCAGGTGGAAAGGATTCAGTATATTGTACTTATTTGATGATAAAAAAAGGTTTTGAGCCAATTCTAATTAGTATAATAGCTAAAAAATATTCACTAATGTTTCATTATCCAAATATAAAATGGACTAGATTACAAGCAAAAGCTATTGGTTTAAAACAATATATTTTAAAAGAGGACAAAAATTTTGAAAATCTAAAAAAACTTCTTAAAAAATTAAAAGTAAAAGGCATTGCTGCAGGTGCAACCTATTCAAACTATCAAAAAGAAAGAATAGAAAAATTAGCCCAAGAACTTAAAATAAAATCCTATTTTCCTTTATGGCAGAAGAAAAAAAATTTTTTAAAAAAGATGCTTAGAGAAATGGAAGTTTATATTAGTGCTGTTGCAGCAGAAGGACTGGAAAAAAAATATCTTGCACAAATATATACCCCATCATTAGTAGAAGAGCTTTCAAAATTAAAAATACCAATTAATATATTTTTTGAAGGAGGAGAAGGGGAAACATTTGTAGCAGATGCTCCAATTTTTAAAAAAAGAATTCTTATAAAAAAATGGAAAATAGAATTTAAAGGTCAAAGTGGTTTTGCTTATATACTGGATGCTAAATTAGTAAAAAAATAATTATTTAGAAAGATTTTCAAGCCTACTAATTATGTCATTTAGTTCCTGACCATAGACAACACTTACTTTAAAATTCAAAGAAAATTTTGAGTCTATTGGAATTTCTTGTTTTAATTTAATAGAAGAGTCATTTATCGAGTAAACTGAATAAATTGGAATAGAACCTGATATTGGAACATCTTCTAGCAAATTAAGATAAAAGATTTGGCCTTTATCATCTGTAGCCATTATTGTTTTGTTTGCAGAAAGAGTTCCATTTACATAAAGATAAAGATTTTCTGGAATTATTTGATTAAGCGGAATTTCTTTTTCAACAAAAACAGAGGTTTTTAGAGGTGCAACCAAGACTAATTCTTTTTGCTGCATTTTTCTTAATTGTTGAGAGATTAAATAAATTTCTTTTTTTTGTTCTTCAGTTAGAGAACTTTTCTTTTCTAATGAAAAGTAAAATGCAAACAAAGACAAAATAAAAGATAAAAAAACAAAAAAAACTATTACTGAATTATTTAATGAAATGTTTTTTAAATCTGTTGACATAAAAATATAAAAACATTAAACTTAAAATTATTTACTATTCAATTAGAATTAAAGAGGGATAAAAATGGCAAAAGTAACATTTGTAAAAGAGAATATAACTGTAGACGTACCAGAGGGTACAAAGCTTGTAGAACTAGCAGAAAAAGTTGGAGCACATATTAACTTTTCTTGTAAAGAGGGTGTGTGTCTTACTTGTTTGATAAATATTATTAAGGGAATGGAAAATCTAAATCCAAGAACAGAAAATGAAAAAGCAACTTTAGAAGCTTTTGGTGCTAAAGAAAATCAAAGGCTTGCTTGCCAAGTAATAATAAATGGAGATGTAACAATAGAATCAATTGAATAAATTCGAATAAATTTTTTAAATTTGTTAATTTTACTTTTTATTTTATTGTTTTATTTTATTTGATTGAGGATTTTATTCAATTTAGCCCTAAAGCTTATTTTTAAATACGCCCAGGCGGGGATTCGAACCCCGGTCGCCGGCGTGACAGGCCAGAATGCTAGACCGCTACACCACCTGGGCATAAATATAATAATATATAAATAAACACCAATATATTTAAAAAGTTTCAAAAAGTTCTGATTTTTTTATTTCAAATCTTTTTATTGGGGCTATAAGTTTAGCAGCATTAAAAACCTTTGTAGAAAGTTTGCCAAAAAGCATTTCAAGGCATAAATCATCTAAACTTAATCCAGAAGCAATTTCTTTTAATTTTGAGGCTATTGCTTTTCGGATATCTTTTTTTGTTTGTTCAGAAACCTTATTTTGTGTTATACAAATTGTCTTTATTCTTATCTTTTTATTGTCTGCAGTAGTTACATCTTCCACATTTTGAATTAAAGACCTTCTTCTTCTAATCAAAGATTTAACATATGAAGAAAGTAGTTCATGGCCAATAAATTTAGTCTCTGCTGCAGAACCAACTACATTTATAACTCTTAATTTTACATTCGTGAAAGGAAGATTTGGAAGTGTAGAAGAAGCCAAAGAGGATAGGTTAACAATCACTACTCTATTTTTTAGATTTTCTTCATCAGAAGAAATAATTTGACCTACCTCTTTAAGATCAAAAATAGCTGGTGCCTTAATAGTGTACCATTTTTTTGTTCGCCATTTTTCTGTAGTAGATTTTGTTTTTGATTTTTTTACTTTTACTTCTGCCATAATAATCAACTCTTTACTTCACAATTAAGAAAGCTCTTTCTCTAGAATATTTCCAACCATAAGGTAATTTTCCTTTTTTAGTATAATATTTTACCAATCTTTTTATTTTTGACTCCACATGAATTAATTTTGTTCTATTGGACTTGTCAGATTTGTTTTTTTCAAGGTGTTTGAGCATTCTTACAACCTTTTTTAGCAATGCTAATAAATCATCAGGATATTCTGTTTTTATATTGTTCTCTTGAAGAATCTGTGAAATTTTCTTTTTGCATACTAATCTGACTTGGCCAATACCATATTGATCTCTAAGAATATGACCAATTTGTGTAGAGTTATAACCTTGTTTGCCTAATTTTACAATTAAATCTTCCACTTCCTCAGGACTATATTCTATCCAATTTGGCACTATGTTTAATAATGGCTTTCTTGAGCCAGATTTTCCCCTTTTCTTTGAATGCAATTTTGCCATTTACTCACCTTTTAAATATTTTCCTAATTTTTCAAATGCCAATGCACGATGAGAGATTTTCTCTTTGATTGAATATATTCTAGAAAAAGGCTTGCTATAACCATCTGGAATAAAAATTGGGTCATAGCCAAAGCCTTTTCCTTTGAATATTTTTTTAGAGATTTTGCCGCATACTATGCCTTTAAAAATTTTTATTTTATTTTTAGAGGCGTATGCGACTACTGCTACAAATTTAGCAGATCTCTGACGCTTTTGGCCCAGTAGGTCTAATATTCCTTTACAACCTACTGTTTTTAATACATACGAAGAGTAAGGCCCTGGAAAACCACCTAAGCAATCTACAAAAAGACCGGAATCTTCAACTATTAGTGGTCTTTTTATAGATTCATAGGCTTTCGCGGCACAAACTCTTGCAATTTCCTCTAAGGAATCCGATTGTATTTCAATTCCTTTAGAGTTTTTTCTTATAATTTTTATACCAAACTTATTTAAAATCTTTTCTGCTTCTTTAAATTTATTTTTATTTGATGTTAAAAAAAATATCTTTTTAGGATTTTGTTTTAATAATTTTGTTTTTGTTAGTTTCATTGAATTGCAGCTCCGTTTAAGTTTTTGTACTAATTTCTATTTTCAAATCTTGAGAAAATTTGTAAGTAATAGATTTTAATTTGAGTGAATTTTTTAAATCTAACTCAAATAGATCTAAAACTTCTTTTACTTCTTTTGGTCCAGAAATTAAAACATCTATTTCGTTACATTGCCCTCTTAGGCTAGCTTTTTGCTTTCTTATATCTTCTAAAATGTTTTCAAAGATTTTACCTTTTTCTAAAATATCTTGGGTAATAAAGTCAAATTCTTTAAAATCAGATGGGGTTGGATAAGAATTAAAAAACACAGAATCTAGTTTATCGGATTTGAACATTTGCCAGAGTTCCTCTGCAGAATGTGGAATAAATGGGGCTAAAAGCAAAATAGTATTAGAATAAATTTTATATAAAACAAATTGTGCTGCTAATTTTGATTTTGAATCAGCAGAACTTAGTCTATACTTTGTAAATTCTAAATAATTGTCACAAAAATCATGCCAAAAAAAGTTTGTAATCTCTTTTATTATATGGTGAAATTGATAATTTTCCCAATATAAAGAAACATTATTTACCAAGACGAAAAATTTTTTTAGATAAAATTTATCAATTTCTAAAAGATAATCTAAAGAAAAATTCTTTTTATCAAAATCTGCTAAAGCCTTTTGTACAAATTTACCTGCATTCAATAATTTGTGCACAAAATTCTTTCCAAAAGTAATATCTTGATATGAAAATGGTCTATCTTTTGCCATTGCACCTGAGAGTGCTGCCCAAATTCTAATAGCATCTGCGCCATATTGATCTATTAACTTATCTGGATCTATTATATTTCCTAAAGACTTTGACATTTTTTTTCCATTTGGTGCTAGCACATTTCCATTAATAAGAATTTGACTAAATGGCACTTTATCAGTAAGCTCTACACAACGATAGATTGTATAAAATGCCCATGTTCTAATTATTTCTAAACCTTGCGGGCGAAGTGAAGCAGGATAGGTTTTTGAAAAAAATTCTTCATCTTCTTGCCATTTAGATATTACTAGAGGAGAAATTGAAGAATCTACCCAGCAATCAAAAACTGCTGTTTCTCCTTGTGCTTGAGAGCCACATTTGGGACATTTTTTAGTAGTGTTTGCAGGATAAACAGGTAATTCAGCTTCTTTAGCAGGAATTATTTCATTGCAATTTTCACAAATCCAAAAAGGAATTGGGGTTCCAAAAATTCTTTGTCTTGAAATCACCCAATCCCATTCTAAAGAGTTTGCCCAATCCAAAAGATGAGAAATTGCAAAATCTGGATACCATTTAATAGCTTTGGCTGATTGAATTATCTTATCTTTTTTTTCAATTATTTTTGCAAACCATTGATATGAATTTAAAAGTTCTACTGGCGTAGAACAGCGATCATGCACTTTGACTGATTGCTGGATTTGGACCTTTTTAATAATTTTTGAATTTTTTTCAAGCTCTTGAATAATTTTTTCTTTTGCCTCTTTTAAGCTCATTCCCTCAAAGCCAGGTGCATTTGTAATTTTTCCATCTTTATCTATTGCTTGAATATAATTGAGTTTGTGCCTATAGGTCCAAATCACATCCTGTTTATCTCCAAAGGTACATACCATCACTAGACCTGATCCAAAATCTTTATCCACATCTGAATCTGCTAGTAGTGGAACTTTTTTGTTGAACAATGGCGTAATTGCAAATAATTTTTTATTTTTAAACTCAGAGTATCTTGGATCAGAAGGATTATATAAAACTGCAACTGCTGCATGCAAAAGCTCTGGTCTTGTAGTTGCTATTTCTATTGATTTAGTGCTAGTTTTGCCTTCAGATTCTAAACCAAATAAAATACTATAAAGCGTTGTAGATCTTAGTATATCCTCTGTGTCGGTTTTTGATAATGCAGATTTACATTTAGTACACCAATAAACAGGATGGTTTGCTCTATAGATTAAATTTTTTTCATACATTTTCAATACAGATAGCTGAACAAGCCTATGATAATTTTTGTCCATTGTTCTGTATTCATAATTCCAATCTGCTGAAAAGCCCAGACTTATCATTTGTCTTTTCATATTTTTGATACAATCTTCTGTCCAACTAATACAAAGATTTCTAAATTCTAAAGGAGATTTTTTTCCATATTCCTTTTCTACTTTTACTTCGGTTGGAAAACCTTGACAATCCCAGCCTTGCGGGTAATAAACATTAAAGCCTGACATGCGTTTATAATGAGCAACAAAATCAAAATAAGAATAAGATAAAACATGCCCCATATGTAAATAACCTGAAGTAAATGGAGGGGGAGAATCAATCACAAAAATGGGTTTTTTTAATGAGAGGTTAAATGAAAATATTTTATTTTCTTGCCAAAAATCTTGCCATTTTTTTTCAATATTTTTATCTATTCTTTGTGGAAGAGTAAACATTTTAACACCACTAACAATTATTAGATAACTAATATAACTAATAAATATTATTTAAATAAAATTAAAAAAATATAAAGCTAAGGCTAATGGCTAAAATAATGTGGTTTGATTGGTTGAGTCTTTAGATCTTTTTTTAGGAACATATTTTTTGAATGTTTGAGTTTCAAAATCATAAATATAACCATCTGCTGCAGCAAATGTTTTAGTGGATGTTTCTCTCTCTATTTTAGAAGCTAAAAGAGCTGGGTTTGAAGTCAGAATTCTTAAACCAAGATGAGAAAGAATGCAAGCCTTAGGTTTTGTTGCTTTCAATAATTGGATAACATCAGAAGCAGAAAGATGGCCAGGATAGTTATCATTAAATGGTTTTAAACAATTTGCTATCAGCAAATCTACATTTGCAAATTCTACAAAATGTGTCTGGGGTAAAAGAGAAGTATCTGAGGTATAGGCTATTTTTTTATTTTCTATTTCCATTACAAAACCAAAACCAGTTGGATCTTCATGATTTGTAGGAATTGCCTTAATAAAAAAATTTTTATTTTTTATATTCAATGTTTTAGATTGGTTTGGTTTTAATACAAAAATTTTTTCTAATTTTGATAGATGATAATTTGATATTATTTTATCTTCTTTGTCATAGCCTTCTACAATTGAACTAGAAGCAATCAAAAATCCTTTTTTTTCTAATGCAAAATTAGAAATAGCTTCTATTAACAAAGGTGCTTCAAGATAATGATCAATATGATTATGCGTTATGATTAAACCATCTAAACTTGTTGGATCTATTTTAAGTTCATTTAATTTTGAAAGTGCACCTGGACCTGGATCAGTAGATATTTTCAAATTGTCTGACCAAATTAAAAATCCACCGCTAGATCTAATTTGTTTTATTAAATTAAATCTTCCGCCTCCACTTCCAAGAAAAATAATTTTAAGCATTTTTATTCATCCTTTTTGATTTGATAAAAAACAATAAAAGTATAAGGGTTGCTAGTAATATAAAAATAATTTGGTTTTGGTTTATTGAAAGATTTTTATCTTCTAAATTTTTAGATTTTATGCTTGGCACTTGTACAAAAATTTTAGAATAATAAGAATTGTTTAGTTTATCTCTCCAAATAAAATTGATTGAACTTGAATTTTTTAGTGTTAATTCAACTAAATCAGAATTAATCAAATCATATTTTTGATTATCTGCTAACAGATAAGCAGAATTAAAATCCCCAGATTTGTTTACTAAAACTCTAACAACAAAAAAATTCTCATATGGTATGAAAGTATAATTTACTACTGTTAAGTTAGGTTTAGAAAAAACTTCTATGAATGTAAAATTCGAGTAAATGAGTTGACCAGACAAAGTTTTAAAGCTATAAAATAAAGGTATCTTTCCTGTTTGACCAATCTTAAGATTAAATTCTAATTTGTCATTTTTTCTAAAAACTTTTTCAAATTTTTGATTTGGACTAGAGACTTCAACAAAAAATTTATCTTCTAAAAAAGAAAAAAGCTCATCGTTTGGAGAAAGAAACAAGCTAAACTCTTGGTCTTCTAAGATAGTTGAGGGAACAGATATATTTGCAAAATATTTTTTATTTTCCTCTTGGACAAAAAAACTTAATTTTAGAGGTGTAAATTTAGAAGAAAAAATATAAACTTCATTTTCGCCAAAAAAAGAAGGGGAAAATAAAAAGTTTATTGATGAGGATGAATTTTCTAAAATGAAATCTTTTCCTAGTAAATAAAATTTGTCTTTGGATGGATTAGCAAAAGAAATTGTTTGAACTTGCCCAGGATTTAGAATTTTATTATAGGTAAGGGAATTTATTTTAGATGTTTTAAAATCTGGATTTATAGTTATTACTAAAGGTTGTGAATCTTTATAAGATAAAGAATTTAGGACCATTGGACAGGTGTATATATAATTAGATTTGAGATTATCGGAAACCTCATCAGAGATATTTATTTTCCAAATAAAAAACTTTGTTGAATTTGGTAAAATTAGGCTAAAAATTTCTTTTTGTGGTTCTAAAATAAAAAAAGATTTGTTTGATTCAAAAGTGCAAGAAAGCAGCTGAAATTTTTCTAATAAAACCTCTTTAGGATCGCTAATTTTTGCAAAAATAAAAAAATCATCTTTTAGATTAAAAAATTCATTTGAAGAGAATAAATCCTGGTTGAATTTTTTATTTGAAATCTCTGAATTAACTGGAATAACTAAAAATGCATTATGCATCAGTTCATTATTATCTTTAAGAATTAATTGAGCATTTTTGTCTAAAACAGAAGCAGAAACAGATATTTGATAAAAATCTAAATCTATTGGACTTTTATATAATGGGATATGGGTTGCATCAATATAGCCAAATTCTAACCAAGTAGGATCCACACCTATCCATTGGCCTAAGTATACTTCTACCCAGACATGCCCAATCCAATTGTTATCAAATTTTGAATAAGCATAACCATGCACAAATCTAGTTGGGTATCCTAATGATCTTGCTAAGGCTGAAAACAAAACAGCATAGTGCCAGCAAACACCCTCTCTTTTTTCAATAATTTGCTCTACTGATAACTTCTTATCTACCATGCTTGAATTATAATTAATATAGTTATTTGTCCAAACAGCCAAAGCAGCTAATTTTTCAATATCGTTTTTGTATGGGTTAGTTATATTTTGAGCTAATGTTAAAATAGAACGATTAGCACCTATTAAACCTAAATCTAGAAATTCTTTATTAAAAGTAGTTTGTTCTTCTTGTGTTAGAGAATAAATATGATCCGCAGATTTATTTAAAAAAAGTTGAATATTTATTGGTATAATCGAGGTTTGATCAGGATAATAAATAACTAAAATAGTGTTGTTTAACTCATCAGAAGTTATAGAAAAATTAAGATTTGAGTATAAAACAGTCGCATTTTGAGGTATAAAAATTTTTATAGTAGCATTTTTTAAAACATTGCTAGATGGATAAACAGAATAATTTAGGTTTAAAATATAAGCAGCCTTTTCTACTAAAAATGGATTAAAAGAACTTTTTTCTTCTATAAACTGAGAAAAAAGAAAATTTATAACCAGTAATAAGATAAATAATTTTTTTAACACAAATAAAAAAAGCATTTTAAATTTTTAAAGTTAATTATAATTAATTATAAACTAGAGGGAGAAAAATGGAAGTTTATTTAGATGGAAAAAAAATAAAGTTAGATAAAAAGTTTAGCAAACTTTCTGAAATATTAGAAGAATTAAAAATAAGTAAACAAATTGCGATTATAAAGGTAAATGGAAAAATAACACCCTCGCAAAATTCTATTAAGCCTAATTCAAAAATTGAAATAATAAGGGTAGTTTTTGGTGGATAAACTTAAGTGTATTAAGTGTAAACAAGATGCAATAATAGTAGTAGATGATAATACAAAGCCTTATTGTGAAAAACATTTTGTAGAATACTTTGAAAAAAAAGTTTTCCAAACAGTAAGAGAATATTCAATGATTAAAAAAAATGACCATGTGGCAGTAGGCTTATCAGGTGGAAAGGATAGCACAACATTATTGTATGTTTTAGCAAAATTACAAAAAAAACTTCCATTTAAGTTAAGTGCAATATTGATAGATGAGGGTATAAAAGGCTACAGAGATAAGGCTTATATTCAAGCAAAAAAACAAGCTAAAAAATTGAACATCCCACTTTTTAGAATATCATTTAAAGAATATACCGGAAAAAGTTTAGACAAAATAGTAAAATTAAAACAAAGATCTGGCTCTTGCACATATTGTGGAGTATTTAGAAGATATCTTTTAAATAAAACTGCAAAAAAAATAAAAGCAACAAAATTAGCAATTGGGCACAATTTAGATGATATTGCCCAAACAATAATATTAAATGTTATAAGAAACGAGCCTAAAAGACTTTTAAGATTTGGACCTAATAGCCCTAGTAGTTCTGAAGATTTTATACCAAGAATTCAACCTCTAGCAAAATTAGCCGAAATAGAGGTTGCCACATATGCTTTAATAAAAAAATTAAATATGCATTTTGAAGATTGTCCTTATGCGCAAGAGGCAATGCGACAAAAAGTTAGAGAGATTGTTAATGAACTAGAGGATCGCTATCCTGGAACTAAAAAAAGAATTTTTAATTTTTTAAAAACATTGCAACAAAATTTTGGCCAAGCCAACAAAGAAAAAAAGATTTTTAAATGTGCAATTTGCTCTATGCCTAGTTCTTCTAAAATATGTATGGCTTGCAAACTAAAAAATGAAATTAACCAAAAAAATTAAGATTCTCTTTTGTAAATATCCTCTTTTTTATTTTCTTGTTGAATTTTTTTGAATTCAAAATAAACTTCCTGTTTTTTTCTTGCCCATTCTTTTAGAGCCAGAAGGATAACCAAATCAAAAAATAAAAATAGTAAAATAAATAAGATTGCTATAAAGATTAATTCTTGAAAATTGATCTCTCTACTTTTTATGTAAATATAGGGCTTATTTTCATCTACCACAGAAAAAACATCTACAACTAAATTGTTGTTAGCCACCACTACTCCACTATTGTGCTCAATTATTTGACCAGGCACTGAGATAGTATAAATATATTTTATATTAGCAGCTCTAAGTTGATTTATATATGTTTTATCAGAAGCAAAAGACAAATTGTAAGGTATTCTAACTTTTTGTATATGTGAAAAAGACTCAGTAGGTGGTAAAGGTACAGAATAAATTCTTAATTCATATAAAATAAACGGAAAAGCTTTGTATGAATTGAAAGAAAAACCCTGCGAATTTAATCTTTTTGATTGAATCACTAAAGAGGTATTGTCTTTTAAATAACAGGATTTAGAAAAGTTTGAGGATTGGAATAGATTCTCACAAGAAATTTTAAAAAATTCAGACCAAGAAGAATTAGTTGGGGTTGGAAGATTAAGATAATCCAGAATATTTACTAAATTATCATATTTTATATGGCTTAGAACTAATGAACTGCCATTGGGATAAAATGTTTCATAGACTTCAAATTGAACACAACCTATTAAAAAAATAAAAATAACAAAAATAAAAAATATTATTTTGTTTTGCACATAAAAACATTTAAAAGAAAATATAAAAATTTAAGTATTTTTAAGCTATTAATACAAAGGTTTATAAATAAAATGGAGTAAATAATAATATAGCGGTTTTTCCCGTTAGTGACTGCTATTTAGCAGGAGGGAGTTTATGGATAGAAAACAAATATTAGAGGCTTTAAATAAATTAGCCGAATATAAAGGTAAAAGAAAATTCCTGCAAAGTGTAGAGGCAATATTTAATTTTAGAGGAGTAAATTTTTCAAAACCTGAGAATAGAATAAATTTAGATATTGTACTTCCAAAAGGCAGAGGTAAAGAAAATCCAGTTGTAGTTTTTGCAGAAGGCCAAACAATAGTTGAAGCCAAAAAAGCAGGGGCAGACATAGTGTTTTCAAAAGAAGATATAGAAAAGTTAAAAAATGATAAAAAAAAGCTAAAAAAGCTTGCACAAAAGTATGAATTTTTAGCAGTACCCCAATTGATGGTAGAGATTGGTAAAAATATAGGTCAGATTCTTGGTTCTAGAGGAAAACTTCCAAAACCAATAATCGGGCCAGTGGATTTGGCTATAAAACAAGCAAGAAATAGAGTAAGGCTTATATCAAAAGGAAGATACCTTCCAACCATTCAATGTATAATTGGAACTGAAAATATGTCTTTAGAAGATTTAGCAGAAAATTTAGAAACGGTTTATGAAAAAATAAAAGAAAAAGTGCAAGGTGCACATAATATTCACAAAGTTTATGTAAAATTAACTATGAGTCCACCAATAAAAATTTCAACTGAAAAAGATTAGGTGAGAGGATATGATTAACAAAAATGAAAATAAAAAGGAAAGGGCTGCAATTGCAAAAAAGAAAAAACTTCTTGAGCAAATTTATAATGATTTGATAAATAATAAAACTTGTGCTATAGTTGATCTCAGAAGTCTTCCAGATAGAATATTGCAAAAGGCAAGAAAAGATTTACGCACAAAGGCAAAAATTATAATATCAAAAAAAGCTGTGCTAAACAGAGCCTTAGAGAAAGCAAAAATAAATACAAAAATAAAAATAAATTTTCCTGCAGCAATAATTGTTTCAAATTCACTCACTCCATATCAGATTTATCAAAGCCTTAAGGCAACTGCTCAAAAGATTTATGCTAAGCCTGGGCAGATTGCACCTGAGGATATAATAGTACATGCTCAGGATACTGATCTTCCACCTGGGCCTGCTTTAACTGAATTAAAAAATGCTAAAATCAATGCAATTATTAAAGCTGGAAAGATTTCAATTCAAAAAGACAGCGTAGTTGCAAAGAAAGGAGAACCAATTAGCGAAATAGTTGCAAAAGTGCTTCAAAAATTAGATATCAAACCATTTCAAACAGGTATGAAATGCCTCGAGGTTATTTATGAAGGTTTAAATTATACTCCAGAAATATTAGAGATAAACGAGCAAACATTAAATATGGAACTTGGATTTTCTATTCAATGTGCCAAAGAACTTTCAATACAGACCAACTATCCATCAGAATATAGCATAGAAAGATTACTAACTAACTCGTATGCACAAGCAAAAAGCCTTGCAACACAAACAGGAGCATATTCTAATGCTTATGCAGATGAATTAGTTGCATCTGCAATTAGACAAGCTGAGGTTTTAAAAACTAAAACCTCAACTTAATATTTAAGGAGGGATAAAAATGACAAAAATAGACCCATATTTGCATGCAGCACTTCTACTTAAAGGTGCTGAAAAAGAAATAAACGAAAACAGCCTAAGTGCAGTAATAAAAGCTGCAGGAATAGAACCAGATGCTGCCAGAATAAAAGTATTAAATGAAGTGCTAAAAAATGTGAACTTTGAAGAAGTGATAAAAAATGCATCTATGCCAGTAGTAGCAGCAAGTGTAGCTCAACCAGCAGCTGAGCAAAAGACTGAAAAGAAAGAAGAAAAGAAAGAAGACGATTCTAAGAAAGAAGCTGCAGCAGCAGAAGGATTATCTTCATTGTTTGGTTAAATTTTTTTAAATATTTTTTATTATTTTTTATTTTTATTTAACTTGTTTTAGTTAGTTAGATTAGACAATTCTTTTTATTTTAGAGAATTTAATTATAGATTAATAGATAAAAAAAATCCCGCGGGTGTGAGTTGAACACACAACCTTCCGGTTACTATTTTCCTATTAAACATTTATAATAGGCTGAAAACTACAGCCGGACGCTCTACCATTGAGCTACCGCGGGTTAAATTTTAAATTGAAATAAATTTAATATTTAAAAATTGGTAGGATAATATTTAAAATATTTTCATTTGGGTATTGGTTTAAAATTAAATCTCCATCAAACATTTCATTTAGAATTGTTTTTGAAGTTTTAAGACCAAATTTTGTGCTAAATTTGTTTTCTGGTTTTAAATCAGCAGAATTTCTAAATTCTATTATTAGATAAGAGTTTAGTGTATAAACATCACCACTTATTTTAGTACCATATCTAAGATTATTTGTTAGTTGTTCTTCTAAGATATCAATTAAAACAGATTCATCTCCAAAAACATATAAGCCATTTTTGTTAATAAAATAGTTCTTAGAATAAAAACCTTCTAGGACTTTGTTGTTAGAAATAAAATTAAGCTCTAAACTTTTTGTAACTGCCTTTTCTAGTGCATCAAAAATATTGATTTTTTTATAATTGAATTTTGCTTTTTTAAGAGAATAGATTTGGTTAAGAGTTTTTATATCATTTTCAAAATTCTCAATTAAAAGATTTATTACTTTTTGAATAAAAATTGAGTCATTAGAAGATAATTTATAATTAGATATGTTCTTTTTAATTTCAATAAGAACATTTAGCTGAGAATTAATTTCTGTCAAAACATCTAAAAAATCCTTAGAAGAGATGTTAACACCACCATCCATATCAGTTAAAAATTTAATTAATCTTTTAACACAAATTTTTTCTAGTTTACTTTTTAGATTTACATCTATACGATTTTCAAATAGAATATCTGATTTTATAGAATTTAGGCTTAAAAGTCTATTCTTTAAATTATGAATAATATTTTCTACTAATAATGTAAATAATTTATTTTCATCTTTTTTATATTTTGAAAAATCAATATTATTGAGAGGTTTTTCTGATTTAGAAAGTTGTTTATACATATAAATCAACTCCATATATATTAACAAATATCAACAAATATTTTTAAACATATATGGACCTTTTAGGCTATAGCCAAATTTTTTATAATATTCTCTTGCGCCTACTCCGGAGATTATTAACAATTTGGTTTTTTTAGTTTTAAGAGCAATTTCTTCTGCTTTAGCAAGTAAAGTTTTTCCTAAACCTTTATGTTGAATTGAATCATTTGAAATTTTACCTATTTCTGCTTCTGAGCCATAAACATGAAGTTCTCTTATTAGTGCACTATCAGCATCTATTTCTTCCCTAAATGGATTTGCTGGAATTCTTAATCTTATAAAACCAGCCAAAAGATCATTTTTTTTATCTTCATAACTTATAAAATATTCTTTGCCAGTAGATGCTTTATAGGATCTTACCACTAAATCAAAATCAAATTCAGAATTAATTTGCTTGTTATTTCTATAAATTGAAAAAATTTCTCTGCACCTAATACAACGACATTTTTGATTATGCTCTTTTAGCCATTTATCTACAAGTTGATGTAAATTTCCAGCCTTAACACCTGCAGCTATTTTGTTTGCAGGAATATCTCTTTGCATTCGCATAACCCTAACCCAAGGAGGAAAATATTTAGTTGCTTGGGCGATTCTTTGGACAGCTTCTAAAGTATCTATTGGCTCAAAAGCTCCTTTTTTATATTCTTCATAAAGTTTAGTATTTGGTATAACTAAACAAGGATAAATTTTTAGCATATCTGGCTTATAATTTTCATCACTAAAAAGTTTTTTTAACATTGAAATATCTTTTTTTCTAGAGGAGTATAAACCTGGCATAAAATGATAGCAAACCTTAAATGCAGAATCTTTTAAAAGTGCAGTTGCTTTTATTATTTCTTTTTGCCCATGGCCGCGTTGTACTTTTCTTAAAACTTTGTCATCAAGACTTTGCACACCTAACTCTACCCTTGTTGCACCAAATTCAAGCATTCTGTTTATGTGCTCTTCTTTGCACCAATCAGGCCTTGTTTCAATCGTTAGACCAATAACCCTATGTTTTGCAGTCTGATTTATTTTCTTTGCTTGCTCTAAATTTTTTGAAACCTTTCCATTAAAAGCATCATAGCATTCTTTTACAAACTGATATTGATAATCCAGAGGGACTGAAAGAAAAGTTCCCCCCATTATAATAAGTTCACATTTTTGGTTTGGCTGGCCCAAAGCCTCATATTGCATTAATCTTGTTTGTACTTGATTTTTTGCATCATATCCACTTCTAATTGCTCGCATTGTTGCTGGCTCAAAACCAGTATAGGATTTTGGTGCATTTTCTCCTTGGGGGCAATAAGTGCATCTACCTGGACAAGGAAAGGGTTTTGGCATAACTGCTATTGGTGTTACGCCAGAACCTGTCCTAGAAAGCCTTGATTTGAGTTTATCATTTATTTTTTTATTGAATTTTTCAGGAAAATTTTTTTTAATAAGCCAAAGGATTTGGGAATTTTGCATCAAAGGCAGGTTGTATTTTGCACAAAGATGTTTTTTTAAATCAATAATAGATGATTCTTCATCTTTGTTTAAAGTCTCTAAAAACTCTACTAAAAAATTTTTAATTTGCTTCTGAGAAACTAAATTAAGCAATTTGTCTTGATTCATAAAAATCAACTTTGCACTTAAAAAATTAAGAAAAAAGATTTGATAAAAATCCAATTACAGAATAAAATAAAATTGGATAAGATGGAAATAAAAGTGGCCCTTTGTTTACTGCCTTTAAATCTGAAATTAAATTATTTTTTATAATGAGATTAAAATCCTTTTTAGTAGATATTGCAGCAGAGGAAAGAGAGGTTATCTCTAAATTAAGAGTATATGATGTTGGTCCGCTATCGCTCACAACTTCATAAATTATGACTTTACTTTCCTTTGATGGAACATAAACATATTGCTGCATTTCCCATTCTTTTATTCCTTTAATTTGAACTAAAAAAACATCCTTTGCAGATCCTGTGTTTTTTATTTCTATTCTAAATCTTGCAGGTTGAGAAGCACTAACAACATTTTCAATAGGATCAATATTTGCTTCCACTACATTGTGATCTATTTTAACTTTAATCCAAAATACAAATTCATCCCCAATTTTCTCTTGACCAGTTTCATCCACAAGTTTTATCTCAACTTCATATTCTCCATCTTGAGCATCCTTGGATGGTGTGATCTCCACAATTAAAGGATTGGCATAAAGCTTAGAAGGTGTTGAAGACCAATTTTCAGGAAGTTTTGTTGCCTGGGCTTTATCCCATTGACCTAAAAAGTTGCCATTTTTATCCCTTACAATTGGATCAATTTTAAGAACAAATGTCTGACCTGGTCCAACCACTCCATAATTTATTAGTTGATGATTTTTTACTTCAGTTGGATAATCAAATAACTTGATTGGCTTTGGAAGGGGCTGCTCTGCACAAAAAACAAAACTGCTCAAAACCAAGAAAATAATAAAAGCTAATTTCTTCATAGTTTAAATTTGGGAATTTTAATTTATAAACTTTTTTATTCAATTACTAATTAGTCTAAAGTCTAAATTAGAGTTAAAGTAGAATAAAGTGTGAATATGAGATGTTTTATTGCCTCGTTTTTAGACGAGGAGATAAAAAAAGAGCTTAGGGCTGCAAAATTTTTAGAAAAACTTCCTCCAAATTGGAGAAAAACTCAAAATCAAAAAATACATCTTTCTTATCTTTTTTTAGGGAATAATATAAAAGAATCTCAAATAGAACAAATAATAAAAAATCTTGAGCAAATTCCAAAAACTTTAGGCAAAATTCAAGTTAAATGCTCAGGCCTAGGTGCTTTTCCTTCTCCAAGATATGCTTCTGTTTTATGGCTTGGGGCAAAAGGAGAAGGTTTAGAAGAATTGGCAAATCTCATAAGACAAAAAATGAAAACTCTTTCTATTGAAGATACAAAGGCTTTTGTACCACACATTACAATTGCAAGATCTGCTAAAAAGTCTAATTTAGAATTTTTAATAAATAATTATAAAGATTTTGAATGCAAACAAATTTGGCAAATAAATTCATTTGAATTGGTAGAAAGCCTACAAACCTCTTTGGGCTATGTTTATAAAACAATTAAAAAATTTGAATGGTAGATTTTTAAGTTTTAATTACTTTTTGTTTTTATGCAAAAACTACTAAATTCTGTTATAAAAAAAATTAAACCAGACAAGAATTTAAGAACAAAACTTCTAAAAATAAAAGAGTTGGTATTTGAAAATTTAAAAAAAGTTTTGCCCCAAGATGTTGAAATTGCTCAATGTGGCTCTGTTGCAAAAGATACATATCTTAAAGATAAATTAGATCTAGATATATTTTTGCTTTTTGATTCTAAATATTCTACAAAGGATATAAAAAAATTAGGCTTAGAATATGCAAAAAAGGCTTTCAGGGGGTTTAAAACAAAGTTGGCATATGCGCAACATCCATATTTACAAGTTTTTATAGACGGAATAAAAATAGATATTGTTCCCTCTTCAAAGATTTTGAATTATCAAAAACTAAAAACACAAGTGGATAGATCTCAGCTTCATACAAAATATGTTCTTGAAAAATTAAAACCTTCACAAAATGATGAGGTTAGATTGCTAAAAAAATTTACAGATACCTTAGGTGTATATGGCTCATCAAGCAAGATTGAAGGTTTTTCGGGGTATTTGTGCGAGCTTCTTATCTTAAAATATGGCTCTTTTTTAAACCTTTTAGAAGCAGCTGCTAAAGAATGGAAAAAAGAAACTGTGATTGATTTAGAAAACTATTATACAAAAGAAGAGGCATTAAAAGTATTTGCACCTGCAACTTTTATAGTGATTGATCCGACAGATAAAAAAAGAAATGTTGCAGCAGTGGTCTCAAGAACATCCTTTTCAAGATTTGTTTATGCTGCTAGAAAATTTTTGCTTAAACCTTCGATCTATTTCTTTTTTCCAAAGGAAAACAATCTTAGTATTAATTATCTAAAAAATAAAATCTTGCAAAGAAAATCTTTTTGTTTTGTGATTATGTTTGAAAACCCAGATTTGGTAGAAGATGTGCTCTGGCCTCAATTAAGAAAAAGCACTCTTGAGCTAACAAACCTTTTAGAAAAAGAGGAATATCGAATAATTGGATATTATTTTTATGCTGATGAAAAAAATTGTCTTATAATGTTCGAACTTATGGAGGGGCACCTGCCTCATATTAAACATTTGATTGGACCAGAAATCTTTGATCAAAAAAATATTGATGGATTTATAAAAAAACATAAAAATGCTTTAAATATTCATCTTGAACATTATAGAATAGTTGCTATAGAAAAAAGAAAATATGCTTCTGCAATAGAACTTATAAAAGCGATTTTGAAAAAGCCTTCTAGCATTGGTATACCTAAGGGCATAAGCAAATCAATAAAAAATGCAAGAATTTATTCTTTAGATGATTTAGACTTTTTATTAAAACAAGAATCTTTTCTAAAAGTAGTCAAGGATTATTTCTTAAGAAAAATAAGTTAAAGAAAAAATGAGTAAAGAAAAAACAAAACCAAAAAACAAAACCAAATCTAAAAAGCAAAAATTTATAAAATAATTGCTATAAATAAATTTAGGTGACCAGATGAAAAAGTTGCTTGCTATAATAATTTTATTGTTTGGTTTATTTGCTATAAGTATTTTTGCCCAAGCTTATCAACAAAAATGTTCGGATGGAACCCCATATTGGGAGTGCTCAAAAACAAAACCAGGTTATGCCTGTTTATACGATGAAAAATCACCTAATGGGGTAAGCTTACAAAACGATTTGATTAATAAAATAGTAAAGGATCCTAAAACTAAACAACCAAAATGTGCATGTGAAAATTTTCCAGGCTATGCTGAAATGAATGGGGAATGTGTAAAAACCTCATGTGAATATAAGTCTAAAACTTATAATAATGGTGAATGCATAAGTGAAGAAAAACCAAAGATATGCAGGATGGGAAAAATTGAAGAAGACCCAAGCATATGTGGCTGCCCGACAGGAAAAGAAATAAGTTCAGATAAAAAAACTTGTCAGGCAAGAGTAGGTTGCAGATGGGGAAGTGTTAATTGTCAACCTGGCTATAAATGCAAATATCAAGAAAATGATCCAAATGATGATGGAAAATGCACTCCAGTAAGTGGATGTGCGGATTTTATACCTGAACAAACTAAAATAAAATGTACCTCGCTAGAATATTGTGATACAACTACTGACCCTAATGGAAAATGTGTTCCAAAGCCAGGTTGCATTAATCTTAATCCTCCTTGCAAATCAGATGAAAGATGTAATCCAATTACAAATACATGTGAAAAGCTTTCTACACTATCAGGCCTTTTTGATGGAAAAACTCAAACAAATGCTAGTTCCTCTAGCAATGCTCCTGCTCCTTATTCCAAACCAGGGATAGGATCAATAAAATGCTGCTGCTTACCAACATTTTTAGCACTTGGACTATTAGGACTGAGCATACTATTTAAAAATAAAGAAGATGAGGCTTAGAAAAAATTAGTTTGAAATAAAAATAAAAAAATAAAATTTTTAGGATAAAACTTTTAGGAAGAGATTTTTCCTCTGGCTATTGTTTTATCTCCCCCACCTTTTGCATTTAGTTTTTTTAGAATTTCAAGCGCATTTTCGCTAAAGTTTTGTGGCACTGCAACCACAACAAAATTATTTTTGTTTTTGAGGATTGCAATATAGCCCTGTTGCATTATTTTCTTTGCCAATTTGTCTATTTGTTTATCATCTAAGTCTAATTCTAATAAACTTATGGTGGTTTTGTTGCTTGCCTTTGCTTTTTCAAATTCTTTTTCTAAAATTAAATCAAATAATTTTTCTTCTAACTTTGTATTTTGCTTTAAGCACATTTTCCAATCATTAATTATTTTATCCAAACTTTGTACGATCTTATCTTCTGAACTAGAAAGTCTTTGCTGAACCAAAGATAAAATTTCTTCTTGTTTTTGTATATACTCTATTGCTGCATCAGCACACTTAAAAACTATTCGCTCGATCCCATCTTGAATTGATTCCTTTTTTACTATTTTTAATAAACCTGCCTGCGAGGTATAATCTAAATGAGTTCCACCACATGCCTCATGATCTATTCCATAATCAAATACCTTTGTCTTTAATTTTATTTTGTTTTCTGGATCCAAAATAGAAACTATTCTTAACTCTTTTCCTGGAACAGCCCCTCCTTGATAAATCCTAAAACCAAACTTTGCTTCTGCTTCATCTCTTGGGTAAATCTTTTTTTCTATTGGAAGATTTGCAGCTATTATTTCATTTGCCTTTTTTTCTATCAATTTAAGTTCTTGTGGTGTAATTTTTTTATAATGGGTAATATCTAAGTGAGCCTTAAACTCATCTTTATAAGCTCCTGCCTGCCAAACATGCGGACCTAAAATTTCCCTTGCGGCAGTGTTTAGAATATGAGCACCAGTGTGATGAGCCATTAGTTGTTTTCTTTTAGAAGCATCTACTTTGCCTTTTACAATTGAGCCTATTTCTATTCCTTGGACATCTTCTAGTTTATGTAAAATCACACCTGCTTCTTTTTTGACAGCAAGCACTTTTTTGTTGTTTATAAAACCATCATCTGAAATTTGACCTCCAGATTCTGGATAAAAGGCAGACTGATCTAAAACCACCCAATTATCTTTAATTGCTAAAACCTTTGCTTCAAATTCAAACTCATTATTATAGCAAAGCATTTTTGTTTTTTCTAAATCAAGAACATCAAATGTCTGAACCTTTTTTTCTTCTTCATCCACTTTTCTTATAAGAGAATAAAAGTCTTGTGGGATTTTTACTTCAATGTTTTGTTGTTGAGCTATTGCTTGTACTGTCTCAGGAGTAATTCCATCCGAGATATAAAGAGTTATCAACTCCTGAGTTGAGATCTGTCTTTTCTTTGTGCCAACTTCTTGGATTAATTTTCCAACCTTTTGCTTTGCATGCTCTTTGTTGTTTTTGTATTTTTCTAATTCCTCATGCAAAACATCAATTGTGGTTTGCACACCCTCTTTTAGATGAGGGAAAAGTTCCTCAAGATTTTCTGCTTGAAGTTCTATTATCTTAGCCCAGTCTAAATTCCAACCATACTCTTCGTTAAATCCAAAAGCTCTTCTTAAAATAAGCCTAAGATTATACCCTCCTCCAGCATTTGACGGAAGTTGCCCATCAGTAACTGCATGTAAAAGAGTTGAAATATGATCTGCTGTTGCATATAATGCAAACATTTCAGCTAACTGAGAAAATAGTTCTTTTTCATCCATTCCAATTTCAGCTGCAATATACTTTTTTTGATCCTGAATTGATCTTCCTTCTTCTATATCAATTACACCGGCTAATTTGGAATATTCTAAAAATATTTTTTGATCAAGTTGGTGTTTAAGACTTTTTTTCATTTCTTGAATTACTCTTCCAAAAACTAGCTCATAAGAAGTAGGTGCATCATTTGTGATCCAACAAAGTCTTGCCAGACCTGCTCCCATATCTATTACTTTTGTTTTGAGTTCTCTGCTGCTTCCATTTGGTAAAAGTTCATATTGCATAAAAACACAATTTCCTAATTCCAAACCATCTGCAAAATACTCCAAAGATGGACCAAAATTTCCTCCTCCAAGCCAAACATCTTCTTTAAATGTTATTTTTTCCTCAGGAATTCCCAATTCAAGTAAATAATTAATATCATGCTCGAGTGCTTGGTTTTTCCAATAAAACAAACCTGTTTTTTGACTGTTGAATGCGTGCTGTCCAACCATTACAAAATTGCTATAGTGCCTTCCAGTAACTCCAATATTGCTCAAATCTCCAAATCTAATACATGGCTGAGGTATAATTAATGGATTGGCTGGAGGTTCTATTTCCCCAGAAACAACATATGGCTGAAATCCTCCAATAGAAGCAATATTAAAGTATATATCATCTCTCCACCTAGCAACAGTTGGGTAAGGTTTTACTTTTGTATGTCCATGTGAAGTAAAATAATTTTCTATTTTTTTCCATGTTTGGATATAAGAAAGATTTAGTTTGCTTGGAGGATTACCAATAAATTTATAACCAACACAAGCAGCATCCTGACAATAATCCAGTTGTTCTTTTGCCCAAAAAAATCTTTTGCATTTTTTACATTGTTGGCGAGTATAGCCTCTTTGCTTTAAAATATCTAACTCATAGTGTTTTTGCCAATCTTTTTGGAATTGTTCAAATAATTCTTTTTTTGTTGTCATATATACCACATACAAAAATATTTATTTAACACTTTCTAATTTAGCAAATTTAAAAAATGGGCCTGCCCGGATTTGAACCGGGAATCTTTCGCCTGTGAAGCGAACGTGTTAGCCCTTCCACCACAGGCCCAAAATTTTCTAAAAGTATTTGGGATAAAATATTTAGGATAAACAAAATATATAAAATAGTTTTATTAACTAAAATATTTAAAATAAACATTTATATAAAGTTAAATTTCTTAGAAGCTATTAAAAAGCAATCAAACAAACAATTTTGCTCCCATCGTCTAGCCCGGTCAAGGACGTAGCCCTCTCAAGGCTAAAGCGCGGGTTCAAATCCCGCTGGGAGCGTTTTTAAAATTTGTGAAAAGTTAAGAAAATAACTCTCAAGCTTAAAGACATAGCGATTGGATTACGACTTCTCAAACAAATAATTATTAAAATATTAAAATCTAAATATATTTATGGCATTGATAACAAAGGTTAGTGGAAAAATAATTAAGGTTTCCGATGGCTATGTTTTAGAAAAACAAGTGCAAACTACTGAAAATCCTTTCAAAAAGCAAAAGGTTTTGGTAGATAAAAAAAAGAACTTGCCAAATTTTTTATTTTTGAATTTAAACAGATTAAAATATGATATTGAAAGAGTGATTGCAGAAGGCTTTATAAATAATGAATTAGAAATCTACTCTTCTTCATTTTTGTATTATCTAGAGCAAAATTTAGATGCCAATAGGTTTTTTGACACTAGGCTAGAGCCACTAAAAAAATATCCAGAAGATCAAAAAAATCCTTTTTCTAACTTAATAAGAATTTTTGTAAATAGTTATGAAGGAAAACAATTTTTTGATCATATAAAAAAATACACACTAAGAAATAAAGAACTAAATAAAGAAAAAAATAAAATAAGCCCTACAAGAAAATTTTTAGACAAAGAAAAATTTAAACACATATTTTTAATGCAAAAAGATCCAATAGTTGAAAGATTAGTTTTTAATTTAAAAATAGACCTCTCTAAAGAAAACTTTCCAAATAAATACGAAAAAGACCTTATTTGCATTACACTAAAAAAAGATTCCAAATTTTTAATTTTAGAACTAGAGGATAAAAAAACAGAAATAAAAAAAAGGTTTTATTTTAGATTAGAACATTTAAAATCTAAGAAAAAGGCATTAAAAGAAACTAAAGACGGAATAGAGGGAATTTATATTCAAAAATTTATGGATAAAAACATAATTAACTTAAAGATTAATTTATTAAGAGAGGAGTTTTAGAATTAAAAATTTTAGAATTATAAATTAATTTAAGGACTTAGCCTTGTTCTATCTCTTGGAAACAATACTGCTTCTCTTATATTTTTAAGATTACAAATTTTCATTGTAAGTCTTTCCAGACCAATTGACCAACCTGCATGAGGCGGAGCACCTATTCTAAATGCATCTATGTAAAATTTGAAATTATCTGGATTTTGATTTCTTTTTTTTAGCTGCTTTATAAGTAGATTAGGATCATGAATTCTTTGTGCACCAGAAGAGATTTCTAAGCCTCTATAAACCAAATCATAAGCCTTACAAATTTCTTCATTTTCTTCTAGAGGCATAGAATAAAAGGCTCGAATTTTTGTAGGCCATCTAGTTATAAAATAAGCTTCAACTTTTAGAAGATTATTTAAAATAGCCTCGTGCTCTCTATTAAAATCTTGCCCCCATTCTATCTTAACATCATTTTTTTCAAGTAAATCTATTAAATAAGAATAAGTGTATTTTGGAATTTCATTTAACAAAACTATATTTGAATTTAATTTTTCTAATTCTTGCGAGCAAGAATTTTTCACTTCTTTTAAAATATCTAAAAAAGTTTTTTCTAAAATTTCTATTGCTTGCTCTTCTTCACAAAATCCTATTTCACAATCCATTTGAACAATTTCATTTAAATGTTCTAAAGTATTATGTTTTTCTGCTCTAAAAACAGGCACTGTCATAAAAACCTTATCCATCCCTCCAATAACTGCCAGCTGTTTATAGAGTTGTGGAGATTGTGCCAGGTAAGCTTTTTTTTCAAAATAGTTTATTTCAAAAAGTTCAGCCCCACCTTCAGTAGCAGCAGCTACTATACAACTTGGATGGATTTCCTCAAATCCTTGATTTAACATGGATTTTCTAAAAGCATTTGCAATTGCTGATTTAATCTTGAATATAGAATAAATTTGATGCCTTCTTAGATCTGCATATCTATAATCCAATCTAGTATCTAATTCTGCTGGGACCTTTCCAGTCAATTCAAAGGGCACTTTAGCACTAAGTGTATTGAGCACTTCTACTTCAGATGGCTCAAACTCAATTCCATCCTTTGCAATCTTTGATTTTCTAACTATACCTTTTATTGAAAGCACAGCTTCTTTAGGTTGATTTAATTTTTCAAATTCCTCTTTTTTGCACAATTGCTTTTTTGCAACAACCTGAATAAGAGCGGTTTTATCACGCAATTGTAAAAATCTTATTTGACCTATATCACGTATTTCATTAACCCAGCCACAAAGAACTATTTCCTTGTCAATGTAATTTTTAGCATCTTTAATATAACAACTTCTCTTTAATTTCATACCAATAACCTTAATTGATTAGTAAATATTACTCATAATATATTTGAATATCTTTTTTTAACCATTCTGTTAGTATTTTTGTTAATGTTTGCTCTGGAATAAAAAGAGGGGTGCTTGATTTTTCTAATCTTATTTTAACTATCTCCTTACCTTCAGACCAAGTTGTGTTTAGTCCCAAAAGTTTTAGTGGATAAACAAAATCTGCTATTTTAGATTTAATGTCAGAGCCATCTCTAATAATCCTAACCTTTTTTTGTAAAGCAAGAGAAATTAATGAAATTATTCTTCCTCTTTTTCCTATAAGCAAACCTGGAGTAGGACTTTCAATAATTACAACATTTTCTATCTCATATGCTTTTGAAAATTCAGCATTAGAGATATTTTGAGTTTCGTTTATTTTGTAAAGAATTTTTGCTACCTCCACATCTAAAGGTGAAATTTTCCCATCTGCAAGTTTTTTTGAGCATGATGAGCAGAGTTTTTCACCCCATGCACAATCCTTACAGATGGGCGTCCTCATAATTTCACCTTTTTTAAAGAGGTCCCATCTAAAGTTAGTTATTTTTCTATTACAATTTCAATTGAAGATACCTTGGATTTGGTACCATCTTCGTTTTGGACCTCTTCAGTCATAATATTTATATTTTGGATTTTTGCATTTGGCAAAAATCTTCCTCTTGCGATCTCTACAACATCAACTGCTTTTGAGATCAGTTTCCCTCTTGCTTTCACTTTTACATTTTTTGCACCGTTGTTGAACTGAGTTACTACTGCCAATACATAACCCATTGTGCTTTTTTTTCCGATGAAAATTGTGTTTTCATCGGCTTTTGGTTGAGATTGGTTTTTTGTTTCTTGCGTTTGATTCATGTTTTCACCTCTTTGAGTTGTTTAGCATTTTGGATTTTAGACTTTTTTTGCGATAATCTTCTATTATTTTTATTAATATATCTGCATCTAATTCTTTTAAATTCTTTGCTTGAGGTTGTTTTTGTAAAGTTTTCAAATTTATGTTTTCATTCTTCTTAACCTCAGATGAATTTGAGTTTGTTTCCTGCTTTGATTTTTTAATATCTCTTTTGATTTTTTGATTATAAAAATAAAACCTTTTTATTATATTTTTTAGAATTATTATTTTGTTTTTAAGCCTTGTAATCTCTTTATCTTTTAAAAGTTCAAGTGAATTTTTGATATTTGAATCTGATAATTTTTTTTGTAATTGCATTTTTTCTTGTTCTAAAATTTCAATTCGTTTTTTTAGTTGAATATTCTCTTTTTCTAATTCAAAAATTCTATCTAATTTGTCAGAGTTATTTGATTGTTTAGAAGCTAACTTAGTTTGAGCTGTACTTTGAGGCTCTTTTGGAATTAGATGCACTAGATAATTTAAAGCTGCATCCTTGCTATGGCCTTGTAAAACAAGATGTATCAATTTATTTTTTTGATCTACATTAACACCAAGCAAAGATCTTATAGTATTTTGATTTGCTCTATATGCTAAAATTGCTGCTGCTAGAGCATCTCTCTGATGCACATCAAAACATAGTCTTCTTCTTTCTTTGTGCTCATAGGCACGCACAAGTTCCCATTTTTTATTTTCTGTTATAGATTCCTTTGGAACAAATAATTTTGCATTAAAATAAGAAGCAAGTCTTATTGCAAATTCTGGAGCGGGCCTAACATCAGTTGCAATTATAGAAGGACTTCCCTTTTTTTCTATTTCTCTAATTACATCATTTATTGATCCGGAAAGAGTAATCAACTCTTCCACTTTAGAATCAAAATCCAAAAAAGCTAATGCAATATTGTTTCCTGGATCCACACCTATAATATAATAATTCAATTTACTCCCCCAAGTTTGCTAAATTTTAATTTTTGTTCAAGTTCAACATATGTATTTGGTTCAATATTTTCTTTTATAATAACTCCAGCACCTATCCAAGAATTATTTCCAATCATTTTTCCAGGCATTATAGAACTTAGCACACCAGTTTTTACATCATCCCCTATTATTGCACCTAACTTGACGCGATTTGTATCAATAGTAACTTCATTTACTTTTGCTTTAACCTTACCCTTATCAAATCTAAAATTAGCTATTTGTGTGCCAGCTCCAAAATTGCAATTATCTCCTACAATAGAATCTCCAATATAAGTTAGATGTTTTGCATTTACATTGTCAAAAATTATAGAATTTTTTATTGTGGTTGAATCACCAATACTACAATTATCTCCTATTGAACTATCCCCTTTGATATAAGAATGAGGACCAACAGTAGTATTTTTTCCAATATAAACATTTCCTTCAATATAAGAGTCAATGATTTTTGCTCCTTTTTCTAAAATTATTTTTCCCTTAATCTTGGAGTTTTCTATTTGACCTAAATTTGAAGGCGGGAGATTATCTAAAAGGTATTTGTTTGCATCAAAAAGTTGCCAAGGTAGACCCATATCAAGCCAATAATCAGAAGAGATTACTGCCTTGGCTTTTTGGCTTACAAATAAATCTGTAATTTCATATTCACCCCTAGCAGATTTTTTAATATTTTTTAGTTTTGAAAAAATCTCGGGCTCAAAAGCATAAATAGAACAATTTACATAAGATTCATTTGGGATAATAGTCGGCTTTTCTTCGAATTTTTCCACATAACCATTTTTTAAAATAGCAAAGCCATAGTTTTCTGGATGCTCCTCCTTTCTAACCACTAATGTCATTTGTCCTTCATGTTCTTTTATAAGTTGAGAGATTGTTTGTTTAGTAGTTACTATGTCCCCTGCTATTGCTAAAAATGAAGAGGATATTTTATCTTCAGCTTCTAAAACAGCAGCTGCAGTTCCATATTTGTCTTTTTGCTCAATAAATTCTAATTTAATTTTTAAATCCAAATCAGGCTGTTGAAAATATTTTCTTATAACCTCTTGCTTATATTTTACTACAATATATGCCCTTTCTATACCAACTTGCTCTAAAACCAATAAAAGATGATGCAAAATTGGCTTACCTGCTAGTTTAATCATGCTTTTTGGCCTGGTGTTTGTGATTGGTTTTAATCTAGTACCAGCACCAGCAGCCATTACAAGAGCATCTTTTATCTTCATAAGTATTTAACTCCTTTGTTATATAAAAGATTTTACACTAAAACTTTAACGCCTCAGAGCGGGCTCGAACCGCTGACCTGCCGGTTAACAGCCGGCCGCTCTACCGACTGAGCTACTGAGGCTTATTAATTTGGATGATAAACCTAGTTTATAAATAGTTAATATTTAAATTAATTTTTAAATCTTTTTTTTAAATTAATAGTTTTTATTTTTTTGTTTTGTTTGGATTGAGAGGCTTTCATTATACTTATTGCCATAGCAATTTTGGCAAGTCTAATTATTCTTTCAGTAGACTGCTCTAATTGTGCTCTTGTTTTTCTCAAATCATAAACAAAATCTGAATAAAAATTTGGATTTATAATATGTTTTGTTTGAGAAATATTTTTATTTTCAACTAATGGATCTAAGTCTAAATCTTTTGGAAAAATTTTTTGTTCTTCTTTTTCATAAAATAGTTTTTGCATAAAGCCTACCCTCCGTTTTTTCTGATCGCCTTTAATATTAACTTTGATATTAAGATTAAATTAATAAAATTTAAAAAGCTTAGCTAAAAAATCGCCAAAAAGTCTAAAGACCAAAAAGTCTAAAGATAAAGAAAAAATATAAATTAGCTACTTAAAGCTAATGTGCATTGCTGCTTTATAGTTGGATCTGAAATCTTCGAACAAGTAGATACATCTTTATAATCTAAAGCATATTTAAGATAACATTTATCAAGCCAATATTCTTTTTCTTCGTCTGAGATTTGATCACACACTGCTAGATTTGGAAGTTGTTTGCTGGAGGAAAGAACATATATATAACAATCTTTTTTTGATCTATAATTTAGATTGTTGCAAATATCTAATCTCATATTATAAGTAGCAGTTTTATAATAACATTCTACCCGTACTAGGCTAGAGGCTATTTTTTCACAAGCAGAATAATTTTGAGTTTGGATTGAATATTCTTTATAGCAATCATCTTCTTGTGATTCTGGCGCACAATAAGAGCAAAGATTTGGATCATTTTGAGTTATTGCAAAATTTTTAAAGCATCTATTTGCATAAATTGAGCCTGAAGTTATATCAAAACAAATCTTGGAATTGTTTTTTTCGAGTGCAAATAGTTCTAAACAATAATCTGAAACTGCAGTTAGATTTGTGTCTTTGCATTTTTTAGGATCATCTAAAGCCAATGCATTACAATAAAAGAAAAGTGCTGGTTGCGAAAAGTTTTTTGTTAAACAGACTTCTGGATTTTTTTTAGTTGCAGCAAATTTTATTATGCAGGATTCGTCTTCTTTACAATATTTTATGGTGCCATAAAGTAAGGCATAACAAAGATTGGTTGCTGATTCATCCTTTTCAAAACTACAAGGAGGAGATAAATCTTTTAAGCATTTTAGTTTGCTCTCTTGGGAAGATAGTTTTAGACAAAGATTTGTGTCATTAGATTTGTAAGCCCAAAATTCATAGCAATTTTCTCTAAGTTTTGAAGAACTAAAGTTAGAACAAACTGCAGGATTGCTTTCAATAAATTTTTCTAAGCATTTGTCATAAACTTGCAAGGAATAGATCTTTGAGCAATAGCTAATATCATTTGAAGAATATGCTTTTTTAAGATAACAATCATCTGCTAATAAAACATTTTCATTTTGAGCACATTCGTCTAATAATTTTTGTGGAGTTGAAGAAGTAAGATTAGCCTGAATTTCTGAAAGATTTGAAGATGGATTGAAAGTCTGATTTAGAGAACTTTGGTCTTGTATTTCTAACTTTGGAGTTGATGGCTTTTGAATGCAACCTGAAAATAAAATTAATAAAAATCCTAAAAACAAAAAAATGAATCTTTTATCCATCATTAATCCCTAAATAAACAAATTAAAATATAATTTATAATTCTTTTGGTTTTAAAAATATTTAAAAATCCCTTAATATAGAAAACAAAATAAAAAAATGGAGGGGGTGAGATTTGAACTCACGAACCCCTAAGGGACAGGATCCTAAGTCCTGCGCATTTGACCAGGCTTTGCTACCCCTCCAGCATAAAATTTATCAAGTAATAAAATATCAATTAATAAAATTAGAATTTTAAAATTAAAAAGTTATGCTCAAATAAAATTAAGCTAAAAAAGAAAAAAGAAAAGTTTATTTCTTAGTTCTGATTTCTCTTCTTTTTGGCCTTAAAAATCTTGAGCCGCATTTTCTGCATTTTTCTACTCCTTTTTTGTTTCGTGTTTTGCATTTCTTACAAATAACAATAGATGACAAAACAGCATCTGCTTCTGGAAATTTTCCCATTTTTACACCTTTTGAGAGATTTTTTAAATTTATATTGTAAATATAATATAGTAATGTATTTAAAAAAGTATTTAAAAACCAAACTAAAAACCAAGCCCTCGTAGCTCAGTGGTAGAGCGCTCGCCTTGTAAGCGAGAGGTCGCGAGTTCAAACCTCGCCGGGGGCTTTCTAAGTTTTCCAACTAAGTTTACTATTTCTAGGTAAGTTTTCTCTAAAACATATTTTCTATAAAGCATTTAGATATAACTAATTTATTTAAATTTTATTTTACAAAATATTATTAATGACTAGTTCAAAATTAAATGTTGCAGTAGCTCAATTTGGTGGACCAACAGCAGTTATAAACAGAAGTTTAGTTGGGGCTGTTTTTGAACTCAAAAAAAAGAATGCTACGATTTTTGGACCAAGGTTTGGAATTAAAGGCCTAATTAATAATGATTTTTATAGGCTTGATTTATATTCTGATTCAAAACTAGAATACATTGGAAAAAGCCCTGGATCATATTTGGGAACATCAAAATTTAAAGTAAATGAGGAGAGTGCTCCAGCTATAGCTGCCAAACTCAAAGACTTAGATATTAGATATTTTTTCATGATAGGGGGAGATAGCACTGCATCAATAGCAAAGAGAATATTAGATGCTGCTCAAAAAATAAATTTTGAGTTAGTAGTATTTCACATTCCAAAAACAATAGATAATGATTTGATCGAAAATGATCATACTCCTGGTTTTGGGAGTGCAGCTAGGCTAATTGCAAAAGCAGCGTATGGAATTGATCAAGAGAACAGATCAAGTGGAGGAATATATGGAATGGTTGTGATGGGAAGAGACAGCGGCTTTTTAGCTTACTCTTCTGCATTGCTAAGAACATCTGATGGTGGTCCTGATTTGATATATGGACCAGAAATAAATTTTTCTATTGATTACTTTATAAATGATTTGAAGGATGTTTATTCTAGAAAAAATAGAGTATTTTTTGTGATTTCAGAAGGAATAAGAACATATGTTTTTGAAAACAATCAAATGGTGTATGAGAATAATAAACCAAAAACAGAATTGATAGTAGAAAAGGCTGCTAAGAAACTAAATAAAGAAGTAGAGATAGAAGAGATGTTTGGGATAACTTCGCTTTCTGCAAGCACAGATGTTTTGATATCTTATATAAATCAAATTTTATCTGAAGAATTTAAAAAGATAAGAATAAGAATGAACAATTTAGGATATTTAGCTAGATCATTTCCAGAGGTTTCAGAAATAGATGCAATAGAGGCTCAAGAGATTGGCAAAAAAGCAGTAGAATATGCATTTAAATTTGGCTCTGGAACAGTGCTTATAAAAAGAATTGGGCAATTGCACAATTACTCAGTTGAGTTTGAATATTCTACACTAGAAAGAGTTGTAAATGCAACAAAACAAGTACCTAGAGAATGGATTGGACACTATGGCAAAGATATTGGATTGGAATTTTTAACATATGCCGGACCACTAATTGGATATATACCTGGTTTTGAATATTTGGACCATCTTCTACCAGCAAATTTCGATTACAAAAAAGTTATTAAAAGATAATCGAAAATTAAAACTAAAGCTAAAAAGTAGTGGTTTTTAAAATTTTGTTTTTAAATTTAATAATCAATTGCTTAAATGGAGGTAGGAAAAATGTTTGATGAAAATAATGAGCAGATTGTTTTTATTGCAAAACATAAAGAGTGGGTTGTGATTAAAAAATTATTAATAGATCAAAAGGTAAGCCTACAAGAGATTGGACTTATTTTAGCTGGAATTCAAAAATCTATTTATGAAAAATCTTTTGAGTATTTTAAAATAGATACAAAAAAAATAAATCAGTTAGCCCAAAATTTTGCAGCTTCAAAAAGAAAATCAATTTCTTCAATTGGTGAAATATTCAGTTCAATAAATTCTAGTCAATTAAAAAAAGATTTGCTTAACTGCTGTCAAAAAGAGGATCATTATCCATTAGCAGAGCAATATTTTATTATTAGTTTACTTTCAGAATTAGGATACGAACCTTATCCAAACTTAGAGATTATACAAAAACTCTATCCTGAACTAAAGATTCCAAAACCAAAAGGCAACTTTAAAAAATCTAAATAAAAAAAATCTAAATAAAAAGAAAGATTTATAAATAAGAAAATTCTAAAATCCAAGTATACATAAAATCAATTAAATACAAAAATTTATTTTGAATACATTCAAAAGTTTTAAATAGCCATTTGAATAATAATTTATTTAAATATAATAGTACATTAAATAATGTTTACAAACGCTTAGGAGGTTTTTGTATGGCAAAAAAAGAACATCTGAACTTGATCTTTATAGGGCATGTGGATCATGGAAAATCCACAACAGTAGGAAGAATTTTATATGAAACTGGGGCTCTAAGTGAGCAGCAATTAAGAAAGCTCAAAGAAGAGGCAGAAAAATTAGGTAAGGCAACATTTGAGTTTGCTTTTACAATGGATACTCTAAAAGAAGAAAGAGAAAGAGGAGTTACTATAGATATTTCTCACAAAGAGTTTGAAACTGAAAAATACTTTTTTACAATTATTGATGCACCAGGGCACAGAGACTTTGTTAAAAATATGATAACTGGTGCTTCACAAGCAGATGCTGCTGTGATTGTTTGTTCTGCAAAAGAAGGAGTGCAAGCACAAACAAAAGAGCATGCTTTCTTAGCAAAAGTTTTAGGTATAAAACAATTTATTGTTGGAATAAACAAAATGGATGCAATAGATTGGAATCAAACTAAATACAATGAAGTAGTATTCCAATTAAAAACACTTCTAAAAAACATTGGATATAATGTAGATACAATTCCATTTATTCCTTATTCTGCATATGCAGGTGGAAACATAAAAACAAGGGCTCCGCAAACTCCTTGGTATAATGGTCCAACCCTTCTAGAGGCATTTGATAAATTATCTGTGCCAGAAAAACCAATAAACAAACCACTTAGAATGCCAATTCAGGATGTTTACTCTATTACTGGACATGGTACTGTTCCAGTCGGAAGAGTAGAAACTGGGGTAATGAAACCTGGTATGCAAATCATCTTTATGCCCTCTGGAATAAAATCTGAAGTAAAGAAGATAGAAATGCACCACAAAGAAATTCCTGAGGCTGTTCCAGGAGACAACATTGGCTTTAATGTTAAAGGTGTGGATAAAAATCAGCTAAAAAGAGGAGAGGTCGTTGGACCTGTGGATAACCCGCCAACTGTTGCAGAAGAATTTAAAGCTCAGATTGTTGTTCTTGATCATCCAACAGCAATTGCAAAGGGTTACACACCAGTATTTCACATGCACACTGCTCAAGTTGCATGCACTTTTGTTGAATTATTAGAAAAGAAAGATCCAAAGACTGGTCAAACAATTGCACAAAATCCAGACTTTATAAAAACTGGAGATATTGCAATAGTAAGAATAAAACCATCTAGGCCAATAGTAGTAGAGAAATTCTCAGATTTCCCAGCCCTTGGAAGATTTGCTATTAGAGATATGGGCCAAACAGTTGCAGCTGGAGTAGTGTTAGATGTAGTACCTAAAAAGGTTTAAATTACAAACTAGGCAGGATTAAAATGGGTAAGGCAAGAATAAAACTTATTGGAACTAATGAAAAAGAAATAGACCAGGTATGCCAGCAAATAAAGCAAATTGCACAAGCTTGTGGTGTAGAAGTCTCTGGTCCAATTTCTTTACCAACAAGAAGATTAGTAGTAACCACTAGAAAAACACCATGTGGCGATGGCTCAGATACATACGAACACTGGGAAATGAGAATCCACAAACGCTTAATAGATGTTGCTGGAGATGAAAGAACCCTTAGGCAGATAATGAGAGTAAAGGTCCCAGATAGTTTACATGTAAAAATCAACCTTTATTGAAACCAAAATAAATTTTTATTTTTTATTTTTCTAATTTTTTATTAACAATTAAGAAAGTTGGAAGATAAACATGCAAGATTCTGAGGACGATTTACAAAGTATAAAGATTCCAGCTAAGAGAATTGCTGCCTTAAGAGGAGAGGCAGACTCTATGCTTTATCATTTAGAAAGAAGTTTAAATGTAAAGCTGTATATAGATAGAGAAGGGGAAGTTCAAATAAGTGGTTCGTCTGTAGATGTATTTTTTTCTTTGCCTGTTATTAAAGCAATAGGTAGAGGTTTTGATCCTTTTATAGCTTTAAAACTAAAAAATGAAAACTATGGATTTAATCTCATAAATCTAAAAGACTATTCTAAAAAAAGAAATCAAATTAAAAGAATAAAGGCTAGAATTATTGGCAAAGGTGGAAAAGCAAAAAGAATTATAGAACAACAAGCAGAATGTGATATTGCAGTCTTTGGACACACAATTGGAATTATTGCAAATTTGGAAACTTTGGATGTGGCAACAAAGGCTATCTTTAAACTTATTGAAGGAACACCACACTCCGGAGTATACATGTTTTTAGAAAAAAATAAAAGAAAAAGAAGAGAAGAAAATCTAAAGGATAGTATAAAAATGTCTTAGATATATTTTTAAATTGTTTTAACAATTTTATTTTAAGGCGATTAGATAAAAAATTAAAAAAGTGATTAGATGGGTTCATCATCAGCAAATATTTTTAAAAATTTTAAAGAGCACTCTATTGCTGAATTTTTTAAAAAAAATAAACAAATGCTTGGATTTAGCGGCAAGGTGCGCTCTCTAACAATGATTGTACATGAGTATATAACAAACTCTTTGGATGCTGCAGAAGAAGCTTCTATTTTACCAGAAATAGATGTGCAAATTCAAGAAGTTGGCCCAAATTATAAAGTTAGTGTGCAGGATAATGGCCCTGGAATACCAAAAAAACATCTTGCAAAGGCTTTGGGACAAATGCTTACTGGAACAAAATTTCATAGGTTTATGCAACAAAGAGGTCAACAAGGAATAGGAGCTGCTGGGTGCACATTGTTTGCACAGCTCACTAGTGGAAAACCAATTTATGTAGTTTCAGAATACGACGAGCTAAGAATAAAATGCAATATTGCAATAGATATTCAAACAAACACCCCAGTTATTACAAATGAAATAATAGAAGAAAATAAAGAAGGAAAGCACGGCCTTTATATCGAAGGATATTTTGGGGATGTAAAATACGATCGCTCAAGTCAAGGACCTCTGGAATATATAAAACGAACTGCATTAGCAAATCCACATCTTACAATTTCTCTTCTTGAACCAACTGGAGAGAGAATAACTTTTTCTAGATCTTCAGATGTGGTTCCACCAAAAATAGAAGAAACACTGCCCCACCCTCTAGGGATTGGGGTTGCAGATCTAGTAGATCTCGCACACAAAGAAAAAGAGGAAAAAACTCTAAAAAATTTTTTTCAAAAAAGATTTCAGAGGTTTTCTTTACAAAAGGTAGAAGAACTTAAAGCTTTAGTAGATGGAACAAAAGAAGGAATTGGGTTTGTAGATCTTCTAAAAGACCCAAAAGAACTTAAGTGGGAAGAAGCCGAAGCACTTATAAAAGCATTTGCACAAATAAAATGGATTGCTCCATCTGCAGATTGCTTAAGACCAATAGGACCAGAAAGAATTCAAGCTTCTTTAGTGCACATTTTAGCCCCTGATTTTTTAGCAATTGCTCAAAGGCCAAGAAAGATTTATAAGGGTGGCTATCCTTTCATGGTTGAAACTGCAATTGCTTGGGGAGGACATGCTGGAAGAAGACTTGCAAATTCAGAAGTTACTTATGATGTGATAAGATATGCTAATTGTGCACCTTTGATATTTGATTCATATGCATGTGCTATCACACAAGCAGTAAAAGAAATAGATTGGAAAAGATATGGAATAAAAGATATTGAACATGAACCATTAACAATATTTGTAAATTTTATATCAGTGTATGTGCCTTATATTTCTACAGGCAAACAAGCAATTTCTCCTGAAGAAGAGGTTTACCAAGAAATAAAATATTCTATAATGGATGCTGCAAGAAGATTGCAATTATATATATCTGGAATAAATAGAGAAAAAGAGATTCAAAACAGAAGAAATGTTATTATGAGATACATAAGTCAAGTTTCAAAAGATTTGGCAGAACTTGCAGAAATAAAAGATTATTTGCCAATCGAACAAAAATTAAAAGAGATTACACAAACTAGATATATGACAAAACTTCTAACTGAAGAAAATGAAGAAGAACCAGAACAACAAGAAAAAAATAAAAAAGAACAAAATGGATTAGAAAATCATGAAGAAAAAGAAAAGGAGGATGGCTAAAGAGGGAATAACTAAAAGAGGTAATTAAAATGAATGCAAAAGAAATCAAAAAGCAGGATTCTAAAATAGTAATAAAAAAATTAGAAGATTTTGGCCAAAAATTAATAGAGGATATAAAAGAAGGACAATCTCCATCATTTGAGATTCCTCTAAGAAGTAGATCCAATGTATATTTTGATGATAAAAATAATTATTTGGTTTTGGGGGATAAAAAAGAAAAAAGAACTTTTCTTAGTGTTGCGCAAGCAAAAAAATTTATGCAAACTATAGCAATAGCCAACAAATGTAAAAAATTTTTAAAAGAAGATTCACATACCTCCATAAGAGGTCTTTATTATCAGCTTAAATTTTCACTAGGGGAAGATTTGGATGAGGATATGTTCTCAGAACAATCCGAATCAAATCCACTTATTGAAGATCTTGAGGTAAGTTTAAACCTAAAAAGAGAAGATTTAAACTTAAATACTGATCGAAAAGGCGTAGTAGCTGGAGAGATGATAATAAAAGATGTTTTTGGTGGGGAGGAAACCATTATTGATTGTTCAAAACAAGGAAGATCTGGTTGGATGATTCCTTCTGATGTAGACAATGGGATGGAGATACAAAAAATAAATGCAAATTATGTTTTAGTAGTGGAAAAGGATGCAATGTGGCAAAGATTAAATGAAGATAAATTTTGGAAAAAAGAAAAATGTATACTTATTACACCGAAAGGACAAGCCTCCAGAGGATGCAGAAGGCTGATTAGAAAACTTGCAGATATGAAACTTCCAGTTTATGTATTTACTGATTGCGATGCTTGGGGATGGTATATCTATTGGACTATAAAAACTGGGTCTATGAATTTGGCTTACATTGCAGATAATATTGCAACTCCAAATGCAAAGTTTGTAGGAGTAACTATGAGAGATATAAAGGACTATAAATTTTTAGGTGATTTGACTATAAATGCAAAGGATGTTGACCTTAAAAGAGCTCAAGAAATGCTTGAATACGAATGGATTAAAAAATATCCTGAATGGGTAGATGAGCTAAAGGTTGTTTTAAAAACAAAAAAGAAATTAGAGCAAGATGCCCTCCAAGGGCCAAGTCTATCTTTTGTAGGAAAGTATTTAAAAGAAAAAATAGAACAAAAGAAATTTTTGCCTTAAAATAGGTATCTATTGCGTTTTAAAAAGGATTTTATAACTTAAGTGAGTGAAATATATATGGATAATTTAGAAACTTTCAAATTGGAGAATTTTCCATCAACTATTAGTTTTGCTGCTCAAACAAATATATTTTTAGATGAATTAGCAAAAACAAAAAAAATAGATGACGAGGTTATAAAAAAATTAGAGGAAATAAAAAGAAAAATGCTAGAGTTTGGATTTAATGCACCATTTAGAGCAATTTTGCAACAAACAAAAAGCGAATTGGTTGAAAATTCTTCGATTGAATTAGTTGACCAAAAAAAACAAAATCAATATATTAGATATTTGGCTTCATTTAAAAAATTTACATTAAATAGAGTAGGGGTAGCTTACGCTGCCTCTAAACTCAAAAAATATTTAGAATCAACTAATTATAATTTTTTGATAGATTTTTTACCTTATGGTGGAGAGTACAAAGAAAAAATTCTTGATTATTATGCGCTAGAGGCTTATTTGTACTTACAAAACATTTTTAGATCTATTAAATACGAGGTAAAACCTTCAAAATTAATAAGCATTGATAAAAATTATAAACTCTTTACAAAAAAAAGTAGTTTGATAAAAAAACATGCTGCAAAAGTAGCTTTATTTTGTGCTATAGCAAACTATGCAGCAAATAAAGCAAAAAATGAAGTTGAAATTTTATACAATGATGATGAAGAGATAAAAAAATATAATGATATACTTAAGAATTTTGGATTTGAAAAAGATGTTGTTTTAAATTTTGAAAAATACCCACCTTTAAAAACTGCTTTAGCCCAAAATGGATTTTTTAATGATAAAAAAAGATTTGTACTATCAGCTGAATTTGAGGCTAAACTTAATAAAAAAAGGAATTTGAAAAGAAATAAGACATTGCTTTATGCATCCCAAACAGCCTTTGATTTGTTATTTGAATATTATCTATTTACAAATGAACAAATAAGACAGTCTAGCTGCCCCTTTTATTCTGTTGTTGCAAAACCTACCCTAGAGCAGCTTGCAGTATTTAATGAATTAAAAGTGCCAACTTCTTATGTACAATCCCCTGTTGAAATCTTAGAAGAAAAGTTTGATTTAGAAAAAAAAGAAATTCCTCTAAATCAAAAACTACTAGGAATTGGATTTTTAAATTTCAAAAAAAGCCTTGACCCAGAGTTTGTTTATAAAAAATTTTCAATAAAAAAAGAAGAACTAGAACATGCAACTGAACTAATAAGAAAGATTTATCAAGAACCAAAAGGTCAGCTTTCTGTTTTTTTAGAGTCCTTAAAAGAAAATGAAGAAGAAAAAGAGGATTAAAATGCTAATACTGGGGGGCTCTAGAAAAAAAATTTTTGAATTGATTAATTCCAACAAAAACGAAAGTGAAGTTAGGCTAGCAACTAAACCATCTAAAAAAATTTTTGTTAGTCTTTTATCAAACATGAAAATAAAAAAGATTTATCTAACTGATGGAATAATAAAAACAATTCCACATAGAGTGTTAAATGCTCTAAAAAAAGCAAATATAAAAATAATTAAAATTAAAACAAAGAGAGGAAGAAAACCTATTTATTCAACAAAAAAGAAAAATCAGGTTATTAAATTATTAAAAAAAGGCCTTAAGGCAAAAAATATTTGTTCTAGATTAGGAATTTCTATTCATGTAGTATATAAACTTAAAAAAAATCTAAAACAACTAAAAATACAAAAAAAAGAAATTTAATTTTTGTTATTTTTTAGATTATATTTACACAAATTTTTTAGAAAACAACTAAAGCATTTAGGCTTTCTTGCCAAGCAAACAGCTCTTCCATGTTTAATCATCCAGTTTGTATACACCCCCCAATATTTTTTTGGTATTAACACTAGAAGCTGTTTTTCTATTTTGATTGGGTTTTGAGAATTTACTAAACCAAGCCTATATGAAACTCTTTTACAATGAGTATCTACTGCTATCCCAACAGATTTTTTAAAACCAAAATAAAGAACAATGTTAGCTGTTTTTCTTCCTACGCCTTTTAGATTTAATAAATCCTCCATTTTAGAAGGAACTTCACCATTATAGTCTTTAACTATTTTTTTAGCAGTTTGAATAATATAATCTGATTTTTGTTTGTAATAACCCAATGGTTTAATTATTTTTTGAACATCTGCTTTCTTTGCTTTTGCTAACTCAAAAAAATTTTTATATTTCTTAAAAAGAATTTTGTTTACTTTGTTGACTTGATTGTCGGTTGTTTGTGCTGAAAGAATAACAGAGATTAAAAGCTGATAGAGATTTTTATAGTTCAAGGTAGGTTTTGGAAATTTATAATTAAGCTTGAGTAAAGAAATAATTTTGTGAACAGTTTTACTTTCCATTCTATTTAGTCCCCACCTAATACTTCAGCACCATCCTTTTGAACAATCAAGGTATGCTCAAATTGTGAGACAAGACCTCCTTTTTCTTCTTTTAAAACATAATAAGGATGAAGACAATTGTTTTCTACAAGTTCATTGAGTGCTGCTCTAAGCACTAATTTTGTTTTTACTAAATCCACTATCCATCTTTTTGCAAAAGGCAAAGTTAGATATCTTTTTGTTAGTTTAAAAAGTAAATCTTGGCTTGCCCTCATTCTTAGATTTGCTCTTGATTGCACAGAATAAATTTCAACCATATCTGTATCAACTACTCTTCCTGCTCCATCAGTTGCAAAAGGCTCTATTGCAACTACATCCCCTTCTTTGAAAAAATAATCATTTTCTCTTGCAACAGAAGGCACATCTATTCCTGCATGTAAATTATAAGGTTCAATCAAATGACCAGTTAAATTTTCTATTGGCCTAAAACCATACTCTTTTATTTTATTTTCAATTGCTTTCCCAATATCCCCGTTTCCAACACCTGGTTTAATCATTTCAGTTGCAACCCTTAGTGCTTCTTTTGAAGCTTCAAGTAGTTTTTGATTTTTTTCTGATAAATCAATTGTGATTGCATTATCAGATATACAACCATTCACTGCTACTCCAAAATCTATTTTTATAATATCATTATCTCCAATTAATGTTGCATCATCTATTGAAGCAGTATAATGTGCAGCTATAGAATTTATAGATATATTTACTGGAAAACCTGGCTCTCCGCCTTCGTCTTTAATCATTTTTTCAATTGTTTCTACTATGTCAAGAACTGATTCGCCTGGATTTAATAAAGTTGGGAGATGCTTTTTAATTTTTTTAGCAATCTGACCTGCTTTTCTAAAATTTTCTAGAAAAGTTTCTTTTTGTTCATCCTGATCTAAATTATCATCTAACATTTTTTTCCCTCCAAATCTTCTAAAAATTTTTTTAATTCTAAAATATATTTTTTGTTAAGGAATTTATTAATCCTTTGCCTTGAACAAAAAGCAGAAATATTAAATGTGTGTATTCCTAATGTAGATGGAATTAGTATATCTTTTTGTTGGTCATCCCCAATCATAACCACTTGATGTGCTTTTAATCTTAGTTTTCTTAAAATAGATTTGTAAAATTTAGTAGTTTTTTTTCTACTAACAAAAACTTTTTTAAAATATTTATCAAGTTTTAATCGCAAGAGTTTTTCTAATTGCTTTTTTTTAATTCCTTCTGTTGCTACATAAAGGGAATATCTTTTTTTTAGATAATTTAATAAATTTGGTATTTTGTTATAAGGCTTAAGATAATATTTTTGGCTATGATAGCCAATAATTCCAGCCACTACTAGTTTATATTTTTCTTCTTGCCTAAAGCCAAGAAGGGCTAGCAGCTTATCAAAATGATAAGGATAGTTAGAACCATATTTTTTAACTATTTTTAAAAGAAGATCATAAACATAATTAGGTTTATAATTTAGGCCATAATTTAGCATATTTTTTATTGCTTGTTTTCTTGCCTTTTGCACATAATATCTTGATGGATAGAGTGTATTATCCAAATCAAATAAAATTGCTTTTATTTTCATAAATATAAAATAATTTTTTGAAATAAAAAGTTAATCCACAAAGATGGGGCTGGTACACCAAAGAGGCTCCAACCCCACCTCCCTATCCCATTTTCTTGGGATTAATATATAGAAGAAAAAAATTAAAAACCTTTTTTTTTTAGTTTTTAAGGATTGCTTTCTTTTGTTAATTCTAGAATTGCTTTTGCAATATCCATTCCTGAATTTTCCAAAGCCTTAATAGCTTCCTCTCTAGAGGCAGAGGTTTTTTCCATAACAAGCTTTATATCCTCTTCGCTTATGATAGGCTGTTTTGAAATTTTTCCTGAAATTTGATAATTTATTTCATTTTTTATTTTAAATTCTATTACTGCTGGTTGTTCTATTTTTATAATATTAGAATCAGTGTAAATTAAAACTTGTTTTGCTTGTATTTCTTTACTTTCTATACCAAATTGTTTTAGCATTCTATTAAGTTGTTTTGGATCAAAATTACCCATGGGAAGCATTTAGGCTCACCTCTAACTAAGTATTTAAAAAGGGAAAAATTATAAATAGATTGTTTTAAAATTTTTTTATGCTAAAAAGCAAACAAGAAAAAAAATCTGAAAAGTCCACAACCCCTATTATAATATGCCCAATATGTGGTACAAAAAATTTAAGCAGTGCAAAAAGATGCTCAAAATGCGGCTATATATTTGAAAGTAAAAAAGGTCTAAAAAAAATAAGTCAAGAGTTTTCAAAAGAGAATGTAGAAATTTCAAAAAAACAAAAAACCCAGCTTGCAGCGAATTTACTAAAGGAAAGTAGATTAGATATTCCAAAAAACAAAGTAGTTTGCAAAAGATGTTCTATGGAATTTGATGCTAATTTAATCAGATGCCCAAGGTGTGGACTGAAAAAATGAAAATAAAAAGAAAAAGAAAGGTTTATTTTATTTATTGCTTAATGAATTTTCCTAAGTGTTCAATTCTATTTTGTTTTTGAGAAAATACAACATATGGGCCGTTAGGTAAGTCGCTTATATCTACTTGTCCGTTGTAAACTTGCTTTTTAATTTCCTGGCCTGAAGCAAGGTTCACAACTATTACTTCCATTAAAGATTGGTCTGAGATTTTAATATAATTATTAGCTGGGTTTGGATATAGTAAATAATACTTTTCTGCTTCAATCACTCCAGATACTTTTTGATCTTTGCCTTGGATGTATTGCTTTTGTTGTTTTATTTGTAGAGCAACTCTAAGCACTAGGTCTGGAATTTGCAGAGAAGTGCCAGATAATTTTGAACCTCTATTAGAGATTTGTGCTTTTGGTAGAGTTATAAGGTTCTTAATATTTCCATTTTGATCAATTTCTTTGTTGATATCTCCAAAAACCATACCAATTATCTTATTTGAATCCAAATCAAATACATAATTTTCATTAATTTGTTTTTCTGTTTTGGCTGTTATTACACAATACTTTCCAATCAATGAAATAGAATAACTAGTAAACCTACTAGAACTATCTGCTAGTACAACCTTATCAACTACCATGCTAGAGGTTTTAGTTGGAACAGATTTTATTGTACCTGAAGAGTCTTTATAATATAATTCTTTAGAGTTCTTATCAACAAAGAGCGTATCTACACTAAGATTATTGAAATTTTTATCCACGCCTGGAATAAAGAACTTTGCTGTGCTAGAAATTATTTTAAGATTTAGAGTGTCTGAATTTGAATTAATAATAATAGTAGTGTCAGAGCCAAAATTAACTGCAGTGTATTTATTTGGTTGAGCCATACCTTTGTTGGTTAGCTCAACAATGTACCTTAAAGTATCAGATCTAGATGTATTTATAATAGTGCCATTAGAACTGGTGTCTACTTTTACAACATTAATAACCGAATCAACACTAAATGAAAAAGAGTTGTTTGGTTTTAAAACAGAAATAGTGGATGGACCTATTCCGCCTTTGCCTTCATAATATACACTATCAATACCAATATTTTCTCCATTAGTAAGCTTTAGATTTAATGTATCTTTATCCAAAGCTAATTTAATAAATTCTTTATTAGTGCCTTCTGTTTTTATACCAGGAGTAATATATAATGTAGTGTCAGACATCTCAGATGCCTTTGCACTCTGAGAGTTTAAAGCAAAAACAGCAGCAGCTGTAAGAGGCAAAATTGAACTAAATACTTTTTTAGCAGCATTGTTTATTTTAGGGTTTTTTTCTATTTTTTCTTTCATTTTCATAAATCACACCTTAAATTTACTTTTATTATAACTATATTATATATAGAAAGATTTTTAAATTTATGTTTTTTAAAATGGAAAAAAATGTTTACCAAAAAAAGCTTTCGAGCAGAATATTTTTGTTATCTACACCAAGATCTTTTAAAATTTTAATAACATCTTTTTTTAGTTCTTCTGGACCACAAATATAAAATAATGAATTAGAATAATTCGTATATTTTTTTATGATGTTTAGATTTATTCTTCCAAATTCAGTGTATTTTAAATTTGAAAATTTTGGTTTTTGTCTAGTAAAAATAAAAATAATTTTAATCCAATTTTCATTTTGAAGCTTTTTTAATTCATTATAAAATATAATATCTTCAAATGTTTTTATAGAATATAATAAAACAATTTTTTGTTTTTTTAATTTTTTTGAATTGTACATAATCATACTAAAAAATGGAGTTATACCTACCCCACCTGCTATAAAAACTAATTCTTTGTTAGTATTTTCATTTAATAAAAATCTACCAAATGGACCTTCCACAAATACCTCTTGAGCTTTTTTTAGTTTTGATAAAGCGTATGTGAATTTTCCTTTAAGTTTTATTGTGAAATCCAACTGTTTAGAATAGGGACTGCTTGAGATGGTAAATGGATGGCGAGCATGAAGGTTTGGATCATTAAGTCTTAAAAAACAAAATTGACCTGATTTGAAGTTAAATTTTTCATTTGGGATTAAAGAAAGTGTAAAAACATCTTTTGTTTGCCATTTTATAGTCTTGACAAAAAATTTTTTAGAAGAATTTTTCAATTTGTATAAAAACCTATATGTTGCTGCTAAAATAAATGCTAGTGCTAACAAATAAAAAACTGCCTTAAAAAAAATATTTTTTGTCTCTGTTCCTAACTCAAAAGCATGAAAAAAACTAAATAAAAACAAAACATAACTTAAAAGATGTAAATATTGCCACAAATTATAAGATATTAATTTATAAAAAACAGAGCAAATAAAAAATACTAAATAAATAAAAAGAGCAAATACACCAAGTCCTAAACCAATAGAAATTGGCCAAGAAATAAAAATATCTAAAGAATAAACACCAGAGAGAAGAAAAAATATAGGATGAAGCAAAACAAATAGAGTAGTAAATAAAGAAAATTTTCTTTGAAAAAGAATTATTTTATCCATTCCAAAAAATCTATCAAAATATCTTGCACTATCCCCTAATATTATAAGAATACTTAAAAACAAAAAACCTACTAACCCACAAAATTTTCCAAGGGCATAAAATAGGCTAGTTAAGGATTGATCATACATATTTTCAAATACAAAAATAAGACTAGCTAAAAGATAAATAATTAAAAATATAATAAAAGAATAAAAAATTAGTTTTGATTCCATGCAATTCAAAGATTTAATCTTGTTTTAAATCTCCAATGTAAAAATTTTGTAAGAGTTCTTCGGCTTTAGCAGAATGTGGCTTACCAGATCCTATAATCTGACCATCTGGAGTTCTTCTTTGTTTAAATAAAATAGTAGCGTCCTTTCCACAGCCCATCTCTATATCAGGAGGATGTTTTCCAGATGCAATAAATTTTGTTACATCATAAACTTTACCTTCAATTAAAAGATAGCAATCATTTTTATTATTGTGCTTACTTATTTGCTCCATTGTAAAAAATTTTTTATCTTTAGATAATGAAGTATTTAATGAAGTATTATTTGGCTCTGAAGACTGTTGATTCTCCATCAGCTGATTTTTTTCATAATTAGTATTTAGAGAATTATCTTCTTGCTTAATGGTTTTAGCCTCATCTAAATTTGAATTTTGGCTCACACAGCCAAGCATTAAGAGGCTAACTAAACTAAATAAAAACAATAAATAAAAGTTGTTCAAGTCCATAACAACACCTATATGATTTAATAGACTGAATATTTAAAAAGTTTTGTATATAAAACATTTTTTTAGAAAATTTTAAGAAAATGCTTGATTAGATTTTAATTAGATTAAAAACTACTAATCAGTGATAAGAAACAATTATTTTGTTTTCAGAGATTTGATCAATTGTATCAAGTTTTATTAAAATCTTTTCTCCAAAAAAAGATTTTATAACTAAACTTCCTAAGTTTGGATCTACTCCAATAACTTTTCCTATATAGTTTCCATTTTTACTTATAACCTCTTTTCCACTAACCTTTAGTTTTAGTGCAACATTTTTTCTTATTTTACTTAAGATTATATTTGAAACTAATCCGATTGCTGTAGAAATAATAATAATGTTTAATAATGTTCCAAAATCGATATAAGGTGGCGTATCATTTATTATCCAATTTGCTCCTGAATTAAGCAATAACCAAATTAATACTATAAAAATTGCATAATAGGAGTATTTGATAATCTCAATCTTTTTGCTTTCTTGTACTAAATCTATTACTTTTCCTACGATCATAAGCAAAAATGCCCAAGAAATTATATTAATAGAACTTCTTATTGCAATTGCAATTGGCTTAGATAAGTTGTTATAAACAGCCGAAGCTTCTAAAAACGAGTTATATGCAGCCCACAAAGAAATAAGAATGAAAAGAATTGAAGGCAAATAGAAAATTATTGAAATTTTTTCTGCAGAAAATGAAAAACTTGAGATATAATTTATTAATTTCTCTTCTATTCCAAATGCTTTTAAAATTAAATAAAAGGATATTAAGAAAACTGGAACCTCTAGACCTAAATTAAACATTTTTGTTAAAACAAATAAAAGACCTAAAAGAGCCGGAATTCCAAAGATAAGCCTTGCATAATAAGGCTCTTTTAATTTCTCTAATAAAACAAAATATGTTTTTTCAAGCTCTTGAGCTTGCTTCATTACTACAATTTGAACAGAATCTATTTTTATTCTAGATTGAATAACAGGTATAATTGTTTGATCTGCCAGACCATCACTTATCAAAATACAGGAATTAAATTTTTTAGTGGAAAGGATTTTGTCTAGTTGGTTGGCAATCTCTTCATCTGCAACATAACCTAATTGGGAAGAACCAGTCAGAGTAGCTAATTCAACATCATAATTTTCTTTAACTAATTGGTCATAAATAGAAATTGCTTTAAAGAGGGCATTTGAATCTACATCTGTTGGATCAACTAAAGCAAGAGCAATAGCAGCATTTAGATTTGCTTCTCTTCCAATTATTGGACCTGCTATGTTTGCTTTTTGATAAAAGTCATTGTCCCTATCAATGCAAAGTATTAGTTTAGATGGCTTGAGCATAATAAACAATTAAACACTAAGTATTTAAAATTCTTATTATTTATAATATTTAAATAAGAAAAAGCTTAACTGCATTAAGTGCTGGTTAGATTCATATGGATTTAGAAAATTATGTTTATCCAGGCCAATTGATAGGAACAGAAGAGGAGTATGAAGCCGGAGAAGGTACATATATAGAAAATGGACAAATTTATTCATTATTTTTTGGAAAAAAAGAGATTAAAAATAGAAAAATAACCATAACCCAAGAGAGAAAATTGATAAGTTTTTTTGTTGGACAAAAAGTAATTGGAAGAGTGGATTACATAATTGAACCAATTGCAATTGTAAAAGTGATAGATGACAGAGCAAACAAAGATTATAGATTTATTTATACAGGAGAAAATTTTGTACTTCGAATAGAAAATATAAAAAAGGGTTACGTTAAGAAAGTAAGTGATGAATACAAAATTGGAGATATAATTAAAGCTAAGATTATAGAAATAAAAAATGGAGAATATCAATTATCTACAGTTGATGATGATTGTGGAGTAATAAAAGCATATAATTCTGCATTTAATGAACCAAGAAATCCACTTATAAAAACACCAAATAGTTTAGTAGATATCAAAACAAATAGAAGAGAAATTAGAAAAATTTCAAAAGATTATTTAATAAAAATTTAAAATAAATTCGAATGTTTGTCAACTAAAAAGGAGAGAGATTGCTATGGAAATAAAACCTATAAAAAATGAAAAAAATTATATAGAATTAGAATTTATTGATTGTGAACCAAGCATATTAAATGCATTGGTTGATAATCTTATTGATGAAAAGGATGTGGAATTTTGCACAGTTAAGCTAGACCATCCTCAAATTGGCAATCCGATATTTGTTTTAAGAACAAATAAAGCAGATGCATTAGAATTATTAAAAAAAGCTATAAAAAAACTAAAAGAGGATGTGGCCTCACTGGAAAAGAATATAAAAAAGTAGCTGGTGTTAAGGCTTGAAAAAGATTTTGCAAATTCTAAATCAAGGGCATAAACTTTATTTTTTAGGCGAGGTTAAAAACTATTATATTCTGATTATTTTTTTGATTGGACTTTATATTTTAACAAAAAATTTAATTGTTGGGCTATTGGCTGGATTTGCAATATTTTTTTTCTTTTTATTTGAAGTATATGAGGGTATAAAAAGCCATGGAATAAAAAAAGAAATATTTGAAATTTTTTTGGCTTTGGTTTTGGCTGGAGGAGTTTGGTTTGGATTAGGATTTTTGCTAAATACCTCAAGTCCAATTAATGCAATTGTTTCTTGTTCTATGCTTCCAAGTTATGATAGAGGAGATCTCATAATTTTAGAAGGTGGAAAAATTAAAACCAATTATTTTGATTATGATGGGGAAATAAAACAAATATTAGACAATGGAGAAGTTTATTACAGAGAAAAGAGATTAGATTTGAATTATTCAATTTATGTATATTGTTTGTATAATCCAAATGAAGATATTTGTCAGATATTTAAAACAGAGCCAAACTTGTTTTATGAAAAATACGGACCAATAAAATTACAATATGATTTATGCAAAAAATATTACAAAAAAAATAACCTTGTTTTTCAAACTCCTTGTATAAAAAAAGCCTATTACAACGATAAGGAAATACCTTTTTCAAAAGACTTGGATTTGATTGTATATACTCCAAAGAAAACAGAAATTTATGGACAATTAGGTGGCGATATAATCCATAGATCTATTTTTGCAATTAGATCTAAAGATGGAGTTTACTATTTTACAAAAGGGGACAATAATCCAATTTATGATTTTCAATTTTCCCAACCAACAACAGGATATAAAAATCTAGCCCCAACTTCAGAGCAACTAAAAGGAAGGGTTATTTTAAAAATACCATATATTGGAAATGTAAAATTAGTAATTACTCCTCAAGTATTGCTATTAAGTGATGAGCAAACTGGATGTGGGTCTTATTTTATAGACTGAAAAAAGATATAAAAAGGATATAGATTGAAAAAAAGAAGATTGAAAAAAATTAGCAAATTTTTTATTCCCCTTTTATGAATTTTTCTACCATTTCTTTTGCTTCTGAATCAGGATATTGGACTGGTGGATGTTTCATAAAATATGCACTTGGGCCAATTAAGGCTCCTCCGATTTTTCTATCTAGAGCAATTTGTGCACATCTAATAGCATCTACTGCTATTCCAGCAGAATTTGCCTTGTCATCTACTTCTAATCTTAGTTCTATATTAAATGGAATGTTTGCCCACATTCTTCCTTCAATTCTAATAAAACCAAGCTTCGTATTAGATAAAAATGGAATAAAATCTGATGGGCCAATGTATATTTTGTCTTCAGGCAATGGCTTTTTTAGCTGACTTTGAACTGCTGCTGTTTTGGATATTTTTTTGCTTGTTAGCCTGGCTTGTTCTTTCATATTCAAAAAATCTGTGTTTCCACCAACATTAATTTGATAAGTTTTTTCAATAACTGCCCCTCTATCATCTACAAGTTTTGCTAATGTTCTATGTACAATAGTTGAACCAATTTGTGCTTTAATATCATCCCCAATTATTGGCAAATTTGCCTCCTTAAATTTTTTTTCCCAAATTGGATCAGATGCAATAAATTCTGGAATTGCATTAATAAAAGCACAATTACAATCTAAAGCCATTTGAGCCCAAAATCTTGAAGCTTGGGCTGAGCCTACTGGCAAATAAGACAAAATTATATTTGCTTTTGAGTCTTTAAGTTCTTGTTTTATTTCTTTTTTTAGTAAATCCATGGGTTTATTTTTTATAGGTTGCACTCTCTGGAGTATATATATTCCTAAGCCATCTAGTACTGGAGATTCTCTAACAATAACATCTGTCTTTGGCATTTTTGATTTTTCAATCCAATTTACTTCATTTGGCCAGGTATAAGTTGCATCTAATAAATTTTTATTAACTTTTTTTACATCAACATCAAAAGCAGCTACAAATTCTATATCCTCTGGTTTGTAGCCTCCAAGCACTGGATGCATCAGACCAGCAGTTTGGTCCAAACCATTTTGTTTATAATACTCCAATCCTTGATAAAGCCCAGCAAAACAATTTCCTACTCCGACGACAGCAACTTTTATTTTTTTTGCCATTTTCTTTCCCTCTTAGACATTTTTTAAATATTTGTCCAAATATTTATACACACATAATATTTATATATGTATATATATTACAAAATTAATCAATATTTATATTAGCATGGATAATATATTTTTATGCAAATAAAATATCAAAACAAAAATGAAAATTTAATAGAGCTAATTCCTCAAACCCTTGAGGATTTGTGGCACTTGAGTATTTTGATCAATGCTAATGATAAAGTAAAAGCAACAACCACTAGGTCATTTCAACCAGGAGAAGAATCTGAAAAAGAAAGAAAAAAACTAACACTTGTTCTTGAAATAAAAAAAGTTGAATTTTCTAAGTCCAATGCACAATTACGCCTTAGCGGCTTAATAATAGATGGCTGGCCAGAAGAATATGTTCAAAAAGGTTTATTTCATACTTTTAATGTACAATTGGGCCATCCAATTACAATAATAAAAAATTGGACAGAATACGATTTAGAAAGATTAAAAAAAGCAATCGAAGACACAAAAAAGCCAAAAATCAATGTTTTGCTGATGGATGAAAGAAAGGCTCTTTTTGCACTTGTGCTTGGTTTTGGTATAGAAACAAAATGGGAAATTGAATTCAATGCAAGCAAGCGGCTAGATAAAAATACATACAACAAAGAAAAAGAAAAATTTTACTTGGATATTCTTTCAAACATTTCAAAGGCAGAGGGAAAGATTATTTTGGCTGGCCCAGGTTTTGAAAGTAAAAACTTTTATGAATTTGTTAAATCAAAAAATAAAACCTTAGCGGATAATATTATTTTAGAATATGTTTCCAATGTTGAAAAATCAGGTTTGATTGAACTTTTAAAAAAAGGAGTAGTGCACAATATTATTGCACAACAGCAAGTTTCTTTAGAATTAACTCTTATGGAAGAGTTTAAAACAAATCTAGCTAAAGATTCAAAAAAGATTACTTATGGAATTAAAAACATAAAACTTTGTTTGGAAAATAATGCCATAGATAAACTTTTAGTACTGGATAAACTTTTGAGCTCATCTGAAGATATAAAAAATTTGATTTTAGAGGCAGAAAAAAAGAATGTAAAATTATACATTTTTTCTTCTGAATCAGATGGTGGAAAAGAACTTGAAGCTTTTGGAGGTTTGGCTGCTTTTTTGAGATATGAATTTGATACTAGTCCAAATTAGTTGGATTAATGCAATTAATTAAATTAGATAAATAAATAAATTCAACAAATCTAGTTCTTTAAATCTAGTTCTTTATTCATTTTCAATTCTTGGCGCAAGATAATATTGTAGTTTTGCATCCATTACTTCATATTCTATTTTGATTGGCCTTTCTTTTTCTAAATAGATAGTAATAGGCTGACCATCTAATGCAGCCTTGCACATATCATCTAAGTACTCTATTAAAAATGTTGCCTTTGCTTCTTTTGTTACTTGCATAGATATTATTCCTTCGGAATCTTTTTCTTCTTCTGAAATTAGATCACTTGATTCACCATGTGCATCTATTCTAAATCCTTGTTCTGAAGCACTTAAGCTAACATGTGTAGAAACTAAAGCAGCATCTTTTAGTTGCTCTTTAAAGTTTTGGCTTAGCATTTTTATTATTGCACCTGGATTAATTTTTGGCTCTCTGCTTATTGGTTGACTAAGATCTAAAATTGGAAGTTTAAAGGATCTTTTTCTTTTTCCACCTATAAAGTTTATTGCTATTTTATTTTCATCATATTTGATTTCTAATTTCTCCCCAGGCCTTGCTCTTGCTAAAATTTTTGAAAGATTTGCAAAGTTAACTCCTATCTTTTGATCAGAACTAACATGATAATCTAAAAAGGCTTGTTTGGGAATGTTTAAGCATACCATTGAAATTTGAGAAGGATCCATTGCAATAAGATAAAGCCCATCAGATTTTATTTCTAAAGAAGCTTCGTCTACTAAATTAACTACGCCATCAATAGCCATCTTAAATTTTTTTGGGTCTGCAACAGAAAAACTAAACATATTACCCCCCACTTTCTTTTTTATTTCTTTTACACACTTTAAATTTTTAAGTTTATCTATTAAGTTTTATTATTGAGTTTTATTTTTACTTTAGAAGTTATTAGATTTTGAAAAAATAAAAAATCGCCGGCGGCAGGATTTGAACCTGCAATCCCATTTGAAGGGACTGGTTCTCAAGACCAGCGCACTACCAGGTTATGCGACGCCGGCAAATTGAAATTATATTAAATTATATTAAATTAGTGATAAAAATTAGAAGTAAGATATTTAAATATTTAACTTTATAATGCAGTTTATGAAAAAATGGCTAATAATATTTTTATTATTTGGAACTATCTTCTCTCTGAATATTTCCAACTATTTGTATCCTAATGAAAATATTTCTGATCTTAAGATTGAAAAAATTGAAAGTTCTGCAGAAAACTACTTTTTATATTATTTAAAACAAGTGCCTATTTTGCTTGCAGATAGTTCAGATAATATAATAAAGGATGAAACAGAGATTAGAAATATTGTTAATAGTCATTATCAAAAAACTATTCTTCCAAGTTCTGAAGAACTAAACAAATTTAAAGAGTATATAATGGAGTTTAATAAAAGCAGGAATCTTCCTCTTTATCAAATTTCAAAAATAAAATCAAATTACAAAAGTGAAGATTTTTGTTTACAAACACTGCTTTTAGATAAGCAACCTTGCTTTAGTTTAGAGCAATGTAAAAAAACTTCCTCAGTACTTTGCGCACTTTATTCTTATCAAGGTGTAGATTGCAATCCTTACATAATGGCAGAAGTTGTGTATGATTATTATAGTTCAATAATTGTTTTAAATAATAATACAAACTTAATACTTAGTTCAATAGATGAAATAGACTTAAAGAATGCTAAGGATAAATTTTCTGATATTAAGTTGGCTATAGCTAAATTAAGGCAAGCTGCAAAAAATATTGAAAAATCAAATCTTACAGATCCAACCTCATTGGGAATTTGTATAAAACCGGTTTTTAATTATTCTGCTTTAGATTTAGCAGAAAATCAAACTGATAATTATCTTAGTAGAATAGGACCTTTGCAAGATTTAGAATCAACTTCTAAAATAATAAAAGAAAATACTGAAGAGAGAACAAAATATGCATCAAGAAAAGAACTTCTTGATAAATTAAAACCAAAATGGGAAGAAATAAAAACAAAGTATAACCAGTTGCTAGTGCAGGCTACAGAATATAAAACTTATTATGCAGATAAAACATTTGCAGATTCTTATACTAACTTTTATTCTGCTTGGTCTTTAATTGAACAAAGATTTGAAAATTATAATCCTGAAAATATCGAAGAAAATATTGCAATAGTAAACAAGGAGGCACTAAAACTTTCAGATATATTAAAAGATAAAACACAGCCCTACAAACAAGCTTTAGAAGCAAAACAAAGACTTGAGGCTATTATCTCAACACTCAAATACAGCATAAATAAAGAGGATGCGGATTCACTCAATAAACTAAATGAAATTATAAAGGCAAAACAAAAGGTAGATTTAAAATTTACCCCACCGCTAAAAAAGGAAGTTTATCAAACAATTAAAGAGGAGTATGAACAGATAGAAAAGAAAGCACTTGAAATAAAAAGTGCAAAAGCTAGTTCTTGGCTAGATAAAACAACTGCTGGATTTGGACAGGCAAGCATAGATCTTTTCTTTAAAATATTTGGACCAGTATTACAACTTGGACCAAATGAAAAAATAATGGTTAGTGGGTTCATTCCAGCAATTGCTTTAATTTTAGTAATATTAATATTATTTGGAATTTTTTCTTTAATATTTTTTATTTTAACATTGAAATTTAGGCTTTTACTAAAAAAGAAAAATATTGCTGGACTTTGGATAGGTTTATTTTTTATATTAATATTTTTAATAGGTCTTGGGGCAGTTGGAGTATATATAGTAATGGATTCTGCACTCAAAAAACCAACATTAGATAGCTTTTTAGAATTAATGAGAAAAGCTGACAAAACAATAGTGGTTATTAAAACAACCAATGTAAATAAAGAAAACTTAGAAAGTATGCAAAGCTGTGCACTAAATGTTTCTAAGATTGTTTCAAGCAAATATCAAAAAGTAGTAAGTATAGTGGAGTTAGCTCAAAATAGTTGCACTTTTGATTCTAAAAAATTAGATTATGGGGAGTGCATAGCGCAAATTTCAAATTATCCACAAATAGAATTTAATTATGATCCTCAAAATAACATAGTTGAGATTGCACCACTATATGAAAAAAAGATGAGCATCTCTTCAAAAAAAGATTATTTTGAAAAATGCGAGATCGCAAATATTTTAAATTAAAAATTTATAAGAATCTAACTGCGAGCTCATCATATAATAAATCTATATTTTCCCCCGTAGCAGCAGATACTTCAACTACTGGATAATTTGGGAAGATTTCTTTTATTCTATTTGGTTTTGCATCTGGAAGATCTATTTTGTTTGCCACAATTATAAATGGAATGTTTTTTGCTTCTAAATTTCCTATAAGCGTAACATTTGTCTGAGTGTAAGGATCTTCGGTTGCATCCATAATAACCAATGCAGTATCTATTTCATCTAACATTTTTATTGCCTGAATAATGCCCTTGGTTGCTTCCTTTGCTCTTTGTTGTGCCTCTTCCTTTGATAAGCCATATTCCATAAATTCTCTATAGTCTACCTTAACTGCAATTCCAGGCATATCTAATATGTTCATCACTAAACTATAAGGACCAGATTTTAGTTCTATATTGTTTTTTTGTTGAACCACTCTTGTTTCATGAGGAATAGGAGAAACATTACCTACAATTTGACCGCTAAGGTCCATTGCTATTCGATTTGCAAGAGTAGTTTTGCCAACATTTGTGGCCCCAAAAAAGCCTATTTTTATTTTATTTTTCTTTAAAAATAATTTTCTAAAAAAATTGATGATTTTTTTTAGCATAATAATATTTTAGTATTTAGTTTTTTAAATTCTACGCTTATCAAAAAAACAAAGAAAACCAAAAAATTTATAATCTAAATTTAATCTATTAATATATGAAAAAATTTTTTTTAATTATTTTACTCTATTTATTTTTAGAAGGATTAAATGCTGCTTGCCCTAATACAAAAAGTACTATTGCTGTGCCAGCAGTTATTAATCCTACTGAAAGCAAATTGGTTGGGATATCTATTAATTTTGAACCAGGTGAAGGTAAAATATACTTTTTATCCTCTACATTGATAGGATTACTTGCACAGCAGTCTACAAAGCAAGCATTAGAGGTTGCATTTTTAGAAGAAAAACAAAACATTAAAGAATGCAATATTTATGTGGATTTTTTAAACACAGAAAACTCTTCTTTAGTAGATGGACCTTCTGCAAGTTTAGCAATTGCGCTAGCAGCAATGGCAGCTCTTGAGAATAAAACAATTCCTACAAATGTGGTTATAACTGGCCAGATTTATCCTGATGGAACAGTAGGCCCAGTTGGTGGAATAATAGATAAAGTAAAAGCTGCCGAAAAGAAAAATGATACTAAAAATATTATATTGATTACCCCAAAACTAGAGTTTTATGATAAACTTATATTAAGTTCATTCAATCCAAATATTAAGATTTATCCAGTATCAAATTTTTCTGAAGCTTATGCTGTTGCTGTTTTAAACAAAACCAATAAAGAATTTAAAGAAGACAAAACTTATTTAGAAACAGAAAAAATAGAAAGTCTTCAAAGCAGACAGACAACAAAAAAAGAAGAATTTTTTTTAGATGTTGCAAAGAATATAAACACAAAACTAGAACAAATAATCAAAAAAGCAAATACTGCTGAAAATGAACTTCTTAAAGAATATATAACTTTTTTTGAACAAAAGATTGAACAAAATAAAAATTTGATACAAAAAGGTTATTATTATACAGCAGCAAACAATGCATTTTTGGATTTGATGAATGCAAACCTAATTATGGATATACAAAAAAATAGAACTGATTTGGATTTTGAAATAGATAAAATAGAAAGCTGCTTACAAAGTTTGCCAGTAGTTGAAGAAAATGAAAATAATTTTGAACTTGCAGCAGGAGCATGGGCAAGATATATGCTAGCAAAAGGAAAGGTGGATTCTCTAAAAGATTTAAAGATTAGTTCATCTGAAGAAAAATATTTGATTTTAAGAGAACTTTATAGTGCAGAAAACTGGTGTGAAGCTGCAGCTCAAATGCTTGATAGTGCAAAAAAAATTGAAGGCAAAAAAATAAATACTAGTTCTTTGAAAATCCTACTTAAAATTGAACTTAACAAATTAAAAGATACAATTGACAAAAATTCTATTTATCAAAACGAAGATATAAAAAATTATTATTCTTATGCAAATTTATTATATGAAAATGAAAAATATTCAGGTGCATTGTTTCACATTGCTTATGCATACTCAATAATGGATACAACTTCTCTTAACTTAAATCTTAATGACAGCGAAATAGAAAAGAATGTTATTGAATTACTAAAAAACAGATACAATGGAATGTGGTCTAATTTGTATCAATCTCAGGCAATTTATTTATATAAAACCCAAAAAGAAAAAAAACCACCTGACTATAGAACAATATATTCGGTTTTAGCTCTTGCACAACGCCAAGAAGAATTTTTAGTAAAACTTATAAATTTAGAAAAGGAACAAAAAATAGATTTTATTCAAATTCAGAATAGCAAAATAGAAAAAAAAGCTCCTCAGAATATAGAATTAGAAAATTTTTTTGTTTCTTTATTTTTGAGTTTATGTATAATAATTTTAGTTGCATATCTTATTGAATTTTCTTCTCAAAACAAAAAATTAAAGTCCACTAAAACTTATAATTAAACACAAAGCTTTTTTAATTTTTATAAACATAATTAGGTGTAGATATAAATCTGCTTAGAATAAAGAAGGTGAAAAAATGAATAAAATGAAAGATGGTATCCAGATAGCCAATGAATATAGCAAAAAAATTATGCAAAAAGATTATCTGAAAGCAAAAAAAACAATAGAAAGATTGTTTAAAAGTTATTTCTTGCATGACAGCAACGGCTTAATAAATATAAAAACAAATGGAATTCAAAAAAAGCTTGAAAAGATAATTAATAAAGCTGAGAGCTATGAAATACCTCAGCAAGTTAGTTTAATGTGGATTAAAGTTTTTTTAGAAAAATATGAAAAAGACATTTGGCAGGATGTTAGCCAAGGACAAGAAGCAAATTTATTTGTTGCATCAAACTCTACAGATCTAAATCCTTCTTTTATTTTTGGAGAAAAAATCATAGAGGCAAAACTAGAGGGAAATTTTGGAATTTCTTTTGATATTGAAAAGTTTGAACACATACATTTTGTTAATGATTTGGTGCCTTTTTCTTATATGCTTACACATAACCACATTCCAAAAGCAATTATATTCATCGGAAAAGCTCAAACTATTGAAGAAGTGAAAAAAAATGAAATGTGCACACAATGCACTAAAAATGAGAAAGTAAGGTCCACACTTAAAGATTGTTCAAATCCTGTAGGTTTAGTAATTGAGAGAGCAAGAAAATATGTAGAGGATGTTCAAGAAGCAAAACATTATGCAGATTTGGATGCTTACAAACATGTGATAGAAAAAAATGGAAAATACGAATTTAAGAAAATTCCAATTATAAAAGCAATATATATAGAACAAACAGGTCAAATTTATAAACTAAATAATGATTGCACAATGGGACAAAGATTAGATAATTATCTTAAAAAAGAATTGGGTTTTGAAAAATCTTATTTTGAAGAGATAATCTCAAACCTAAATAAATTTCATAACAACAATTATAGATTCTATAAACAAAATGTGCTTAAAGAGATTGGATGTGTGGATGCAAGAATCAGATCAATTTTAAGCCCTTATGGAATGATAAAAGAGATTGGATCAGTGCTTAACAAATCACAGCTAAAGGCATTAAAACAAAGTAAGATAGAATATTTGATAGCTGCCTCTCATACATACTGTGGCTATATTAACACTTTATATGAAATATATCAAGCCAATAAAGAATTAGCAAATATTCTTGGGGACAAAAATCCAACATTTAGAAAAATATTACAAGCTTCCTATTCCAAAATATTAGATGGAGAAGTTAATGTATTGTTTGGGGATAAAGAATTTTATGCGGCATTAGATGAAATGAATATTTCTCTTTCAAACAAAACTAAGAACATATTATATCAGATTATTTCATCAGAAACAAATGATATTAGAAAAACACTAAGACATGCACTTTTTAGGCAAAAAGCAAAGATTTCTTCTGAAGGATATTTTGTTTTTCCAGCAGCACAAAAAATTGACCAAATGTTAGAGGACTTTAATATAAAAATTTCAAAAGAAAATTTTGAGTATTTGCTTGAGGAGGAGCATGCTAGAGAAAATTATGAAGTTCTAAAAAATGAATTGGGAGACAAAATTACTATATCAGGCTATCTTTTAGATATAAAAAGAGGTTATAAAACACAGATCCCAGCAAATCTTCCAAAAGACAAAACAGAGGTATATGTCATTGAAAGAAATTTGTTCTATGAACCAACAGAGCAAATTATAATAAATTTTGAAAACCAAAATGACCAAAAATATTAAACCTCTATTTTTAAAATTTTTATTTTTTCTTTTAAACCCTTAATAATATTTACTTTGGATTTGCTTATATTAAAATAATCTGAAACAAGCTCTAAAAGTTGTTTATTTGCTTTATTTTTTAGAGGTGGTTGAGTAAGATAAGCCAAATAAAAATCCTCTGATAATTTTTTAAACTCAAGTTTTTTTGAATTAGCCACAATTTTTATTTTAATAATTTTGTACATATATTAAAACCAAAGAAAGAATCATTAATAAATATTTTGTATATATAAATAATATTCTCAAAATTAAAGGCAGGATGATCAATATGACTGAAGAAAAGAATGCAGAGTATTACATAGAACTTTTAAAGGAAGGTAACAAAAGATATGTTTTATCCACTCCGACCAAAAAAGATTTTATAGAGATTAGAAAAAAACTTGTTCAAGGCCAGCATCCTTGGGCAACAATCATTTCTTGCTCAGATTCAAGAGTAGTACCAGAATATATTTTTGATGCAAACCCTGGGGAGTTATTTATAATTAGAACAGCAGGCAATATTGCAGAAGATAAAACTGTTCTGGGAAGCATAGAGTATGGTTGCGAACACTTGCATACTCCTATTTTACTTATATTGGCACATCAAAATTGTGGTGCAGTCTGTGCTACATGCAGCTCAAAGGAAAATAAAAATAAAGAAGATGAGTCGAATATAAAATATATTATAAAAACTATTTTAAAATCTGCAAAAAAGGTAGATTATAATATAGATAAAACTATAATAGAAAATGCAAAGGATGTTAAACAAAAAATTTTAAAAGATAGTAAAATTATTGCACATTTAGTAAATGAAAATAAGCTAAAAATAATTTTAGGCTATTATTCACTTGAAAGCGGTGAAGTAAGATTTTTTGAATAAAGAAATTTAAAGGTTTTATAATGGCTGAAAAACAAGAAGACAAGGCTTTTGATAAAAAACTTTTTAAGTTAAAAAAACAAATTGAATTTTTAAAAAAAATTAAAGGTAAGGGAACTGAACTAATATCAGTTTATATACCTGCAGATTCACAGATCCATCTTATAAGTTCAAAATTAAGAGAAGAAGCAGGGCAGGCATCAAACATAAAATCAAAATCTACAAGAAAAAATGTTTCGGATGCCATAGAAAGAATATTACAACATCTAAAAATATATTCTAATAAAGCACCTGAAAATGGGATAGCTATTTTTTGTGGAGATATTTCAGATAATCCATCAAAAGTAGATATAGAATTATTTAGTATAATCCCGCCTGAACCAATAAAACAAAATATATATAGATGTGATTCCTCATTTTATTTGGAACCATTAGAAGAAATGCTAAATATTAAAGAAGTTTATGGAGTAGTAGTGCTTGATGGTCGAGAATGCACCTTAGCAACAATAAGAGGCACAAATTTTAAGATATTAGAAAGACTTAATTCCACTGCTCACTCAAAAATAAGAAAAGGAGGACAATCTGCTGCAAGATTTTCTAGACTTATAGAAGAACAAATAGAATATTATTATAAAAGAATTGGGGCTGCTATGGATAAATATTTTGTTGGCACTGTGAAAGGAGTTATTATTGGCGGTCCTGGCCCAGCAAAATTGGATTTTGTAAAGCTTGCACCTTTTAATTATCAAATAAAAATATTAGGGGTGGTGGATACTGGTTATACTGATGAATTTGGAATAAGAGAAACTCTTTTAAAATCCTCTGAAATTCTTGCTCAACAAGAATATATTAAAGAAAAAAAGATTGTGGATGAATTTATAAAAGAAGTTGTATCTGGTAAGTTGGCAGTGTATGGAGAAAAAAATGTGCGCCAAGCCCTTTTAAATAAAAATGTTTCAAAGCTTTTATTATCTACTGGATTAGATTGGAAATATTATAAATATAAGATAGAGGGAACTGAAACAGAAAGTTATATGATAAAACCATTTGGACAGCCAAAACCAGAATTTAGCAACGATGGCAAAAAAATAATTATCTTAGAAGAAAAGGATTTGATCGATGACATATTGGATTTGACAGAAAATCAGGACATTGAGATTTATTTAATTTCTACTCAAACCCCAGAAGGCCAGCAATTTTTAAACTCGTTTTTTGGAGTAGGTGCTTTTTTAAAATATAATTATAATTTTGAAAACTGATTAAAAAATTAAATAAGATAATTAATTATAATGTAAGGATATTTTACATTGATTTGGATCTGATGAGCCATTAATAAAAACTTCTAAATAATTTGGATGAGCAGCAGAGCCTTGTTCTTTTCTATAAGTAATATAAATATATGGAGTTGGACCTATAGCTGCAAGGACTTTATCTTTTGATAATAGGGTAGCATTTGAAGTAGATTCATAACAGCCTTTTTCATCACATCCAAACAAAGAAAGATTTTTATTGGATCGAGCAAAAAACCCACCACTTATGAAATTAACTGCACATTGCATGATTTTAACTTTTATTTCTTGCGAAGGAGAAGAGGATGTGTCAAAAACTATTGCTGCTTTGTCAGAATTATAAAGCTTAGTTGCAAATTCTTTAAACGAAGGGGAGGTGTTTTCATATAGCAAAGCTAGACCGGACACAATCAACACAATTAATAAACCTAAAATTAATATTTGATTTTTTTGCATAGTTAAATATTACAAATAAAGATTTAAAATTCTTGACTTCATATTTACTATTTATGCACATTTGCATTAAATGTAAAAAGGAATACAAAGACTTAAAAGAAATAGAGAATGGATGTATTTGCGGCTCAAAGATATTTATCTACAAACCCGACGAGGAGAATATAAAAAAAACAACTGCTTCTTATTACAAAACAGATCATGAAGAACCCAATGGAAAGCAAAAACAAAAGCAAGAATTACAAATCCAACTAAAAGAAGATTCATTAGAACATATAAAACAAATTTCAACTGGAATTTTTGAAATAAACCTTTTAAACCTAAAAGATGATCCTTTGGTAATAAAAGACCAAAACGATATATATTATATTCGTCTGCCTTTTTTTAATAAATATCTTGAGGAGAATTTTAAACATCAAAAATAACTTTTATTTTTATACAGGATTTAGATTCTTTAACATCTAACTGGTGGTAAGTTATTGCTTTAATAGAATCTTTTGGTTTTATGTTTTTATCCCAAAAAACAATTGCCTTTAGCATAATTTTATTTTTTTTAGATTCTAATTTTTCAAATTTTATATCAATTGGAACTACTTGCTTAATTTCTGATTTTGCAATTAGACTAGAAAAAAAATTAAAAATAAGCTCTGGCTTAGTGTAAGCTTTTTCTTTTATTACAAATTTGTTTTTTTCTATTTTTTTAAAATTGGTTTTAGAGATTAGAATTGTTCTATAAGCATAAAAAATTTGTTTGAGTGCACTCAAAAAATTCTTTCCCCAGGCAAGAACCATTATGTCTGCACTGTGTTCTAAAAATTTATATCCTGCTTTTTTCATAAAAATATAAAAGAAAAAAAGATTTTAAATAAGATTGAGTAAAAGGTCTATTCTTTGTTTATCAAAGCCAATTACCCATTGCCCACCAATATTTATTTGAGGTACTCCCATTTCTCCTGTTTGAGAAACCATATATCTAGCTGCTTGAATATCTTTTGATACATCAACATCTTCAAATTCTATTCCTCTGGAGCGAAGATATTGCTTTGCCATAAAACAATAAGGACAAGATGGAGTAGAATAGACCACTACCTTTATTTTCTGATTGCTTTTATTATTTTGGTTTTTCTGATTTAAAATAGAACTTCTAAGTTGTGCTTCTTTTAGAGCTCTAAGTTTAGCCAATTCTGGGTCTTCTGATTCAGAAGACATATTAATCACTCCTCTTTTCGTTTACCATATTGTTCGTCTAAAATAAATAAAGAAGCTTTGTCATTAGCAGCTTGTTTTAATTTTAGATAGATTTCATAAGTATTTTTTTCTTCTTCGATTTGTTCTTCTTCAAACCAATCTAAAAGAGGAATAATTGCTCTGTCATTTACTTCTTCTGCAACTTTTCCTAATTCCCTAATAGAATTTGAAATATACTTTTCATGCTCATAAGCTATCTTAAAGATATCCTCTAAAGTATTTGCCTCAATTTTTGGTTTTTTAATATCAAAAAATTCTACTTCTAGGTTTCTATCCATAAGATGATTATAAAATTTTATTGCATGATTTAATTCTTCCTTTGCCTGAACTTTTAGCCATTTTGCAAAACCATTATACTTCATGCTTTCGCAAATAGAAGCAGCTGCAAAATATATATATGCAGACTCTAATTCCTTGTTTATTTGTTCATTTACTTTTTTTAATAATTTTGGGTCCATTTTTTCATGCATAAACTCACCTCAATTATTAGCATACTAAGCGAAAAAATATTAAACCTACTTACTTTAAAATGGATTTGAAGTTATAAGTTTTAGAAGTTTTAGATAATATAATTAGAAAAGTTAAATATATAAAACTTTTGGTCTTTGATTTAAAAAACAAAAAATTAAAAAATTCTTTAAGTAAAGTTTTAAATATTTGGATTAGAGGTTTTTTGATGAACATACTACAAGAGGTAAAAGAATTTTATAATTCTTATCCATATCCTTTGCAAAAAATTGAGAGTATAAAAGATCTTTTTTATAAAAAGCACAAAACAACTATGAAAAATATTTTATATTGTGCAGATTTAGCCCAAGAGGATTTAAAAAATATAAAAATTTTAGATGCTGGATGTGGAACAGGTGAGAAAGCACTCTATTTTTCTTATTATAAAGCAAAGGTAGATGCCTTTGACATATCAAAAAATTCAATTAAGATTGCAAAGAAAAATGCAAAAAAATTAAAATTAAAAGTAAATTATTTTGTAGACTCATTTGAAAATTTTTCTTGCTCTAAAAAATATGATCTTATAATTGCAATTGGCTCGCTGCACCACACCTCTGAGCCTAAAAAAAATTTTTTGAAACTCTCTAAGTTTTTAAAACCCAAAGGAGTAATTGTGATTGGATTATATAGTTTTTATGGAAGAATAAGCTGCCAGATTGCTAGATTTATACTAAAACATATTTTTAAAGATAGAAAAAAAGCTTTTGCTTTTTTAATCAAAATTTTAAAGCTTAAAACAACAACTGCTAAAATGCTTATTGCAGATAGATATCTAAGCCCATTTGAATTAAACCATACAATTAGTGAGGTTTTAAACTGGATAAAAGAGGCTAAACTTATTCCATTTAGAATAGTGCCAAAAGCAGGTTTTACAAAGTTAGATATAATTAAATTAGAACTTAGGTTATTACTGGCCCAAAGAAGTTTTTTCTTTATAAGTGCAAAAAAACAAGATTAAATAAAAACAAGATTAAATATTTAATTTTTTGTTATATAATAGTAAATACAAAAATCAAAACAAAAAATCTAAAAGGGGTCGTGGCGTAACCTGGCAGCGCGGCAGGCTCCAGATTCTTTATAGAAGAAAGAAACCTGCATGTTAGGGTTCAAATCCCTACGATCCCAACTTTTAAGTTTTGCAAATGGAAATAAAAAAATTAAATCCTTGCTTTAGCTGTGATGGCAAATGCTGCAAAGGCCTTGCAGTCATTTTAACTATTCCAGAGGCTTTAGAATTAATAAGATCAACTAAACTACCACCTCAAGAGGTAATAGAATTTACAAATAGATTGGATCCAGATAAAGTACCACACTATCCTCTTTTAGTTATGCAAAAAAATAGAATTGAGCAATATTTTATAATTATAAAAAGAGAAAAGAAATGTATATTTTTAGATGAAAATAATAGATGTAAAATATATAAAAATAGACCATTTGTGTGCAGGATTTACCCATTTGAATTGGATGGTATAAAACTAAAAGAAAAACATCTCTGCCCAGTAAAATTTGAAAGAACAAAAGAAATAGAGTTAGCTGCAAAAATACTAAAAGACCTTCTTAAACTTCATGGAATAGTTGCAAGAGAATGGAACAAACAACATACAAATTTTTCTGAGTTAGATGTAAAAAAATTTTTAGAATATTTTGAAAAACCTACAAAATTAGCTGCTAAAAAATATAAAATTTGTCTGCCAAATAAAATTAAATGATGAAATGCAGGTTTTCTGAAAAAAATATGATGAAAATCTGGAACTGCTGAAAATAAGTCTATAAACTGAGAATAAATCTAAAAAATACTAAAAATCAAAAAGAAATATTTATATATAAGGTCTAATCAAAATATTACACATAATATAAAAACAGTTCAATATACAAAGCATAAATAAATAATTGTGGTAGATTGTTATGAAAAGCGTTAATTTTAATAAAGAAGGAACAAAAAAGACTGAGCAAAACTATTCTAGATTAGAAGCTAAAAGGTTTGAAAGACATATTGATATTAAAAAACACCTTCCACTTAAAAAAAGATTGGAGCTTTATGAACAAAAAATTCTAACATATGGAAATAATATATTTACTTTAGATCCCAAAACCTGTGAAAAAATCATAGAACTTGGATATAAGGCAGCTCCTCTTTTAAATAAACTTATGGCTATTACTGATCCAAAAATGGAATTGCATATTCCTTCCACTGCTGTTGGACTTGCAAGAAAGATAATACAAAAAAATGACGAACAAACTATACGATATTTTGCACAAGAATTCAAAAATCCTTTTGCACCTGTGGACCATATATTTCATGTACTCAAAGATTGCCCGCACCCAATAGTAATGGATACTATGAGAAGCATTTATAGTTCTATTTCCACTAAAGCCAAAACAACAACTAATCTAACTCCGCAAGAAATTTCAATGCTAAGATATAGCACAATATATTTGGCAAGAAATGGCAGCATATTTGATGCATTTAATATTTTAGAACTACTTGATGTAAAGTCAGAACAAATTAGAGTACTTGCAGGAGTGAACTTAATTAATTTTAGTCTAAGAGAGGATATTAAAAAAGAGGATAAAAAAGCACTTGCAAAAGAAATAATCTCAAATTTAGCAAAAAACAATAATTTTTATGCCTCAAAATTAGAAATATTAGAAAAGGGAGGATTTATAAAAGAAGGCGTGCTAGAAGAAGTTTTTTCTGAAAAGGAATATTTTAACCCAATTAAGATGTATAAAACATTGTACTATTCCATTCTGGAAAGATTTTTTAGATTCTCAGATAATATAAAAGAAAGATTAAAAGAGCTTCTTTTAAGTAAAACTGACAGCCCACAAGAAATAGAAAAAATAAAAATAGCTACAAATATTTTATTTTCTAATCTAAAAAATGGTGTGGTTTTATCTCCAAAGGACTATAACCAATTTTTTGAATTGCTTGAACCTCTTGCAAATAATGAAAAATTAGATATTGAAATTAGAAAAAAGATTGCACTTATACTTTCATTTTTTCCTTCCCAGGAAGTAAAAACATGGATGGAAAATATTTATGAGCTTTCTAAAACAAAAACAGACGAATTTATAGAATTTGTTTTTTCATTGACCCAAAGACCAGATGCAGCAAAAGAAGAATTAAATCCAATTATTTTAATAGTAGATAGTGATAATACATTTGCAAATGTGCTTAAAACAGAAATTAAATATTACCTTTCTCAAAAAGACCTAAAATTTGATGTAATAGCTGTAGATTCAGCAATAGAAGCAAACGCATATTTGATGAGTGCAAGGCAGGTGCGCTTGTGCTTTTTATCAGAAAAAATAGAACTTACACCTCAGCTATTAGGTACTTATAAAAAATCTAAAAGTGCAGAAGCAGTCTTACATACAGCTTCAAGAATGCATCTTCCACCTACAGTAGTATATTATTATAGCTCTGGTGGAAAAGAAAATATGGAACTATTAAAAAGAACCTATTCTAGTTTATTGATAAGAGAATGTCCAAAGATTCAATTGCTAAAAAGAGCAAGAGAATTTCTAAAACATGAGTCATTAAGTAGAAGCAATGTTGAAAATCAAAAAGAAATTTCTATTAAAATAATGGATTATCTTAACCACCCTAAAATTAGAAAGATAATGGAAAACGAATACAACATAGAAATTAAACCAACAGAACAAGATCCACTTGGCCAGGAAATACTTATTTTGCACAGAGATATTTATGCTCACATACAGCTAAAACAAGAGCCTGAGGATAAAAGAATAAGATTTTTATTAATTATGCCAAGTGTGCAAACACCATTATTAGATAGAAGCGGACTAAAAAAGGTACAACTGGAGCATATTGGTGGATTTAATATAAACTCGGATAGAATTTCTCCAGCATACAATTCATTAAAAATATATGCAGATGTTGGAGGAGATTCTAAAACAGGAATAATAAAGTACTTAGAGATAGCAGATGATAAAGGAAATAAAATAGATTCATTTTCAAAAGGGGATGAACTCATACTATTTGATGAAAACAACCGTTTTGGTGCAATAAGTGGATTTATAAATAAAAGCCCTAGACCAATATTACTAAAACTTATCGAATACCCATAAATAGTTATTTTAAAATTCATTTGGTTTTCCAATAAAATATGAATAAACATATATTTTATTAACTTCTATAAAATCCACAGATTTTATTTTTTGACCAAAAGAATTTTTTAGAGAATTCATAAAATCAGTTCTTTGGTAAGATGGAAATACTAAAAAAATCAAAAACTCTCCTGGATTAATTGTTTCTAAGATTTTCCAGACCTCTTTACTTTTTTCTAAAAAATCAAAAATTTCTGCTTTTGTTTTTTGATCAAATTCAAAATTTAATTTTAAGATTTGAAGATTGTGATTATAAAAACGTTGATCCAGAACTAAACTATAACCAATAATTATTTTGTTTTTTTCAAGATTTTTTTTTCTATTCCAAATAGTTTCTGCTTTTGCATCTAGGGATTTTGCCAATTCCAATATTTTTTTGGAAGAATCTTTTGAAATTGCACTAAGAATTTTAAAATCCAATTCATCTATTTTAGTTGGAGTATTTTTTTCTATACAAGCCAATAAAGTCTTAGAATTATCTGAAAATTCTAATTTATTTGATTTTTCAATTAAATCCTGAAGATAGAACCTACAATAGCGATTATTTTTTGTAATTACAAAAATATCAAACTTGCTAAACTTATCTTTAAAATAGCTCAAGAGATGATTAAAATGCTCTTTTGCTTGATGTACATCTTTTGCAATAGTTCCAATTAATACATCATACGAACCATAGCAAGAATATAAAAGAGTGCAGATCTCTTCTTTTTTAGCTATTTTTTGAAGAATTTCTTTCTCTTGCTCATAGGTTATGTTTTGCAGTTTTAGAGCACCAATATAAAGAGAATAACCCCCTAACTTACTATAGTCAATAATTGGAATATAAGACTTGATAATTTTTTCTTTTTCTAATTTATCTCTAATATATTTTATAGCTTGCTGGGTCTTTTTTATTTTTTTTGCTAACTTAGCTAAAGAGATATTAGCATTTTTATCTAATTCATAAATTATAGCTGCTTCTATAGGTTTTAGATTTTTCATAATATCCGAATTTATTTCATATTAAAGATATATAATTTTTTGCTTTTTTTAATTTGAAATTTTTAACAAGAAATATTAATGTTTTGCTTTTAATAAATTTATGAAGCTTAAACGAAAAAAACAAACAAAAATCCAAAATAAGATTATAAAAAAATTTTTTAAAATCAAGGCAAAAAAAATAATAGCTTATTGTAAATTTAAATATATTTTATGGAACATGATGGTTTTTTTAGCAATTTTTAGTCTTGGGATTATAAGTTTAAATGAAGCATTAGTGCATTTAAAAATTTTGCAACCTCCAAAGTCTTTATTGTATTACAAGGCTCAGTTTTATTGCGAATTGATTGCAATTGGTATTTTAACCGTTGATATTGCAAACGAGTTTGTCAGAGCAAAAAATAAAGCTGTTTTTGTTAAAAAAAATTGGCTTATGATTTTTATAATTTTGCCAGCAGGAATATTTTCAAAAGCACTATTAGCTTTTAGAATATTTCCTTCTTTTTTAAATACTTATTTAATTGAACAAACTGAATTTTTTTTAAGATTAGAAAAAATATACCAAGGTTTAGAAAAACTTATTCAAAGAAGCCAATTTCTAAGAAGCTTTATAGGTGAAATCTTAATATTTTATAACCTTATTTTTGAAAAATTAACAGAGCTTTTTAAAATATTAAAATTTTTAAAGTAGATGTAAGTAGTTTTAGTTAATAAAAAAGTTTTTAATCTTAATCATATAAAGTTTATTATGAATAAAGAGTCTTTGTTTATTATAAGCCTGTTTGCAATTTTTATCTTATTGAGCGGATGCTTACAAGAAGAGGAAAAAAAGCAAGAACATATTTTTGTTCCTCTAGAAGAAAAAAATAAAACTCAGGAAAATCAAACTTCATATTATCCTTCTCAACCTACCAGCGAGAGAATAAGCTATCCTATGAAAAACTTTGAGCTTTCATTTGTAAATGTTGGTTATGGTGATGCCACCATTATATTGAGCAAGTCAAAAGTTATATTAATTGATACTGCTAGTAAAGAATCCAAAGATATACTGATGGCTGAACTAAAAAGGAGAGATATAAAAAAAATAGATTTACTTATTTTGTCTGCTCCTGAAGATGAAAGATTTAGCGGCAATTTAAAGGATATTATTGACTTATATAAAATTGATACAATTTGGACTCCAAGCAAAATCTATTTAGAAAAATATTTGCCCTATTTGAAAGAAACAAATATCCAAGAGGTTCAATTTGGCAAAACATATATTTATGATAAACTTAAAATCTTTGTTTTAAATCCAGTAGATAATAATAACATATATAACCCAGACTCTGATTCTTTGGTTTTAAAAGTTTCTTATAATGAGTTATGTGCAATAATTTTTTCTAAATCCAAAATGGGTGGTACAGGCAGAGGTGGTGGAACAAACACATATACATTAGGTACTATTGAAAGCAAATTTGTTTTAAAAGCAGCAGAAGTTAATGAACCACTTAAATGTGATATAATAAAACTTTCTGATCATGGCGCTGGGGATGGAGCCTCATATACACTATTAGATTTTATAAAACCAAAGATAGGTATAATTTCAGTAGGGCCAAACCCACCACTCAATCAATATCCATCAGAGCAAATGATAAATAAACTTATGGTTAAAGGAATTTCAATTTATACTACAGATAGATTAGGAAATATTATAATAAGCTCAAATGATGGAAAAATATATACAATTTATACAGATTTCCCAAGAGATGAAAAATACGCTGAATTTTTATATGATGTTGCAAAAACTTCTATAAAGTATTGGAAATAAATTTTTTTAGTGTTTTAGTGGTTAGGCCTTAAGATTTCTTCTAATGGTTTAGAATATTTTTTAACAGTTTCAAAGTCAATAGAATAAGAACTTTTATTTTCTTTAAAATACTGTGGCATAATAAAATACCAAATTCCTCCGCTTTTTCTCCAAGCAATAAAAGTAGTTATATTTGTTTGCTCCTGCCATTTTATTAGACCTTGTATTTGATCTTTTTTTACATGCAAATAATCACTATCTATTGCCTTGCATTCAAAACCATATTGGTCTATTCTTCTAAATGCTAAAACATCTGGACATTTGAACTTTTTTTTACCTGAACCTGCTGCCCTAATTGTTAAAAAGCCTTCTTGATTTAGGATATCTATTAATTCATTTTCAGCTTTAGTGCCTTTTTTGTAAGAACCAAAAACCATATAAAAGAATTATACTATAAAATTTTAAATTTTATCTTGGTTAAACTTATTGGTGAGATAATGGATTTAAAAATGCTTGTTGGAGATTGTATGACAAGAGGAGTTATAACCTTAGATAAAACAAAAACAGTATATGATGCAGCAAAGCTTATAAGTTCAAAAGAAATTGGTTCTGTGATAATAACAGATAAAAAAGATGCAATAGGTATACTCACAGAAAGGGACATTGTATCAAAGATAGTTGCAAAAAATAAAGACCCAAAAAAAGTTAAGTTAGAGAAAGTTATGTCAAAACCTCTAAAAGCAATTTACGCCCATCAAACAATACAGGATGCTGCCCTTGCTATGAGACAAAATAAAATAAAAAGATTAGCGGTGCTAGATAAAGACAACAAACTTGTAGGGATAATAACACAAGGTGATTTAATAGGAGTATACCCAGGAATAGTAGATCTTATTTTAGATACACCAAAAGAAGAGCTTTAGTTAACTAAAGTTATAATACCTTTTTAAAGATTTTATTTCATCTTCTATTGATTTAGCTACAGATTTTGCTGAAAACTCATCTTTAGCCCCAAACATTTTCCAATATTTCTCTTTGTATAGCAAATTTGTTTTGTTTTCTAAAATATTTGAAATTAACAAATATTTGTATGCATAATCAATAACTGATTTATCTTTTTCAGATTTATTTTCAATAATTAATCTAAAGATTTCAAGATTTTTTTTAGATTGAAAGCGATTTGAGACCAAACCACTTCTTAAAAATAAACCACTTACACAAGTTAGTCTTATATTTGAAATATAATTAGAATCAAGTGCTATCTCTTCCAATAGCTTGTCCACTCTTTGGTCTTGAAGAGAAATCAAGCTAGTCAAAGAAGCATAGGCTAACCAATAATTTGCAGGATAATTGAAATTATTATTTTTATAATAATTTTTCAATAAAAACTCTTTGTTTTCTTGCAATATAGAAAGAAAAAATGAAAAGACTTGCATTTGAATTTCAATACTTAGAAATTTGGCCATCTTGCCAAGAGCATATATTTTTTTAAGCGAATAATTTTTATCATAAAAATAGTCTGCAATGCTTGCCTTTCCTTTAAATTCTTCAAGAAATTTAGATACAAATTCATTGGTTGAATCTGTTTTATTTTCTTTTTTAATGTTGAACTGTAGATTTTTTTGTACTACCATACTAAACACTACCAAAATTTTGATAATATATTTATTATATTTATATTATATTTAGTGGTTAAAAGTTTAAAAAGATTGTTTTTTTGAAAAAGATTGGCTTGCTAGGCAAAAATCTAATCTACTTAAAAGATTAAAAAACCATTTTTGAATAAATTTATTTGAATGTCCAAAGATTGCAGCATACAGGGCTATTTTATAAACTTGCTTTCTGGTTAATTTTATTTTATTTTCAAAATCAAAAAGAGCAGAATTTCCTATTAACTTAGCATAAGATTCCATTGCCATAAATAAAGATAAAAGACAAAATAATCTGATTTTAAGCTGATTTTTAGGTAAGAGTTGAATGTATTTTATCCCATCTAACATATATTTTCTTGTATTAGATAGATTTTCAGCTATAACTTGAAGTGCTCTTTGTCTATTAGAAATATCAAAAAAGGATTGGAAATTTAGACCGTATTTTCTAAGAAGAGAAATAGGTAAGAAAAATCTATTTTCTTGAGCATCTTGGGCTATATCTCTTAGGATATTGAACTTTTGAAGCGCTATTCCAAATCCTTTAGCATATTTAGATATTTTTATCATTGTTTTTTTAGAAATTATTTTATTGTAATACAAAAGTTCATTAAAAAGATTTCCAACCACTCCTGCAACATAAAAACTATAAATGGTTTGATCGCGCATTGTTTTAATCTTTTTCTTTTGAAATTTTAGCATACCATTTTTCATTACAACTCCCCATTTGATTATTGCTTTTTTTATTTTTGTTGGCTGGGAATAAAAAATTTTATAAATTAGATTAATGTTTTCTACTAAAACTGATTCGTAAGAATATTCTAGATTAAAAAGCACTTTTTTAAGTTCTTTAATTTTTTTGCTAGGATAATTTTTGTATTTTAGTAAACTTATGATTTTGTTTAATAAAATCTTTTTATTTTTGAAATTAAGGCTAGAATCTTCTACAGTGTCTAATAACCTATAGATAAGATATGCTATATTAAGATGCATATCCAGTGGTTTTGGCAAAAGTTTTATTGCCAAAGCAAAACTTCTAGAAACCTTTGGTAAAATTGCCCAACAAGCATACTCACTTTTTTTCATGACTAAGCCCCACCTTTGATAATATTTATTCCAATAAATTTTAAATTCTATATGTATAGATTTAATAGGAAGGGTGATTGAATGCCGCTCAAAATTGATTTTGAAAATTCATTAATGGATTTTTCTTTAATAGAAAAGGAATTTGAGAAAAATAAAGATTACTTTGAATTTCTAAAAACAAAAATAAATAAAGAATGTGTTAATGAATATTGCTTTTTAAATATTCCTAACCAAAAAATCTTTCTTAAAGAAAGTGTTGAACTAAATAAAAAATTAAATAATGATATTTTGATAGTAGTAGGTATAGGGGGCTCAAGCCTTGGGGCAAAGGCAGCATATTATGCAATAGCTGGAAGGTATGCAGACATTAATGAAAAAAAGAAAATACTTTTTGCAGATGCTTCAGATCCATTCCTCTTAAACAAAATTTTAAAAATAGCAAATCTCTATCAAAAAAATAAAAAAACGATTACTCTAGCCTTTATTTCCAAAACATCTACTACCTTAGAATCAATAACAAATTTTAATTTTTTATATAACAATTTAAAAAATAAAAAAGGAATTGATTTTGTTTTTATTTGTAATGAATCTTTAGAAGAAAAATTTTCACAGACTAAAATTAATTTTTTAGCTATTCCTGAAAAATTAGTAGGTAGATATTCTGTTTTTTCTTGTGTAGGCCTATTTGTTTTATCATTCACAACATTTGATACAAAAAAATTTTTAGAAGGTGCTGCTAAGGCTAATGAATATTTATTAAAAGAAAAATTACAAAAAGAAATTTTTAGTTATGCATATTTTCTTTATTCCAACTATCCTCAAAAAAAAATATTTGTAAATTTCTCATTTTCAAGCTCATTTGTAGAATACAATAATTGGCTAGCACAATTAATTGCAGAAAGCATTTCAAAAAATTCTATAGGCATAACGCCTTACCCATCTATAGGACCAAACGACTTGCATTCTTTAGCCCAGCTTTATTTAGATGGACCAAAAGATAAAATCTTTAATTTTTTGAGTATAAAAAATTTTGACAAACTAGAAAAATTTGAGTTTAAACCTACAAAAATATTAGACGATTCATTTTTAAATAAAAAGAATTTTGGCTTTGTTTATAATGCAATTATAAAAGGAGTAAAAAATGCTTTTAAGAATAATAAGCTTGCTTTTGTTAGTACTGAGATTGAAAAACTAAATGAATTTGAAATTGGATATTTGATGCAATTTAATATGATAAATACAATTTTAGTTGCAAAATTATTTAATGTAAATCCATTTGATCAGCCTGCTGTAGAAAATTATAAAAAAGAAATAAAAAAATTACTTTTTGTATAATAAAATTGCACCTGCTAATGAAGGATTAGGATAAAAAGTTCTTTGAATTTTTGGCTTTTTATTAAAACAATATTTTTCGATTTGACTGTAAATAAATTTCTTATAAGATTTTTTACTAAGATATGCTTTACCTACTGAACCACAGATATAAATTATATCTGGATCAAATAAAAGAATTAAATTTACTAAACCTAAAGAAAAAAATCTTAGCATTTTTTTTGAATTTTTTAAAAAAATTTTTTTAATATTAAAGCCTGCAATTAATTTTTCAAATTCTTTTTTTCCCCATCTGCAATGACCTATTTCACCAGCCATATTGCTTTTACCTCTATAAACTTCTTTATTTATAACAATGCCTAATCCAACTCCAGTTCCAACACCCAAAACCAAGAAATTTTTAAAATTTAGATTCTTTTGTTTGTGGATGTATAATTGAGAGATGGCAGCTGCCTTTAGGTCATTTTCTATTTTTATATTCTTAGAATTAATTTTTATTGAAAAATTTTTTATATTTTTTAAATTTGGCATAAAAAGAATTTTATTTTTATTAACTAATCCTGCAGCCGCTATAGAAATATTTTTAATATTAGGATTTTTTGCAATTATAGATTTTATGATTTTAAGAAGTTCTTTGTTGGTAATAGATTTTTTTAAAAATATTTTATTACCTTTTTTAGTATGTAAATAATCTTCCAAGGCCCATTCAATTTTAGTTGCACCAATGTCTATTCCAAGAACTTTTTGCATTTATACACCAATTAAATTAGATTTTCTTAAAAATTTTATAATAGATGGAATTCCTCTATAAAAAAATGGATTTAGTTTTCCTTCAAACTTGGTCAACTTTCGTCTTAAAGCATAAGCTAATTCCATATCAGAATCTAAGATTGTTGCTGCAGAACCACACCCCCAAATAAGATGTGCATCTGATCCTGCACTCATTGCAAAATTGTTTTGATTTGCAAACTCAAATGCAAGAGCATTTGCTTTACTATTTAAAACAGAGGAATTGAACACCTCAATTACATCTATTTGTTTTAACTCCTCTTTTGTAAGAAAATTTGGATTGAGCGCATATTTTTTTGAATTATCAAATGGATGTGGTAAAACAACAAATCCACCTTGTTCATGAATAAAATCACATATTTCAAAAAAATCGTCTGATTTTTTTATTTCCTGAATATAAAGTCCAATAATTTCTCCTTTTGAGGATTTAAATTCACAACCACCAATAATTTCTATATCTAGATTTTTTTCTTTTGCATATTCAACTGCTTTTTTATAACCTAAAATTTCATTATGATCAGTAATAGCAAATCCTCTAAATCCATTTTTTTTATAAATTTTTACTAGGTCTGCAGGTTCAGTTAAACAATCCAAAGAATATTTAGAATGAACATGCAAATCATATTTCTTCATACTAACCCCTTGCAAGAATATTTAAATAATTTGCAAATCCACTTAAACTAAATGTTTTTGAAATTCTATCCATTTCACCATTTTCAATTAAAAATTTATCAAATTTGATAAACCTTAAAAGTTCCAAAACATTGTCTACATTATTTTGAGATAAATGCTTAAAGCTACCATGAATTAAAGAATGAAGCTTTAAATCAAAAAGATAGTTTTTTCTCCATTCTGTTTCATAATTTTTTATATTATCAAAATTTTTACCTGCAATATAGCCACATGAAGCACTAAAATATATCCCTCCCCCAGTACTTGCTTTTGTTTGGCCTGCACTATCTCCTGCTAAAATAACAGAATAATTAGCAATTTTTTTAGAAGTTTGCTTTCTTAAAGATAAGGGGATAAGTGCAGCAAAATAGGAAATAGCTTTTGAATTAGTTTTTAGCATCTTTTCTAAAAAAAAATTTTTTGCACGAGGATAGAGATGCCCACTATCTACTCCAAAACCTATTTTTGCAAAATCTTCGTTTATTGGAATAACCCAACCAAAAAAATTTCCAAAAACCTCTTTATTTAGATAAATCTCTACTGCATTTTTTTCTTCTGATTTGAAGGCATAGGTCCCTTCATAACAAAAAGCATATTCTTCTATGTTTGGAAAAGAAAACATTCTAGCAACACAAGAAATTGGTCCATCTGCACCAATTATGTTTTTTGCTTTTAATTGCTCAAGCTTAGAAATCTTTGAATTAAAATCTATTTTGCCTCCTTCCGACTCAAACCTTTGTGCTGCCAAAATATCAAACTTTGCTCTATCAATAACAAATGCTTTTGGAAAATCAAATTCTAAAAATAAATTTTTTTTGATTCCAAAAACCTTTGCTTTGTTTATACTATTTTTGATTATTTTTTTATAATCCACAATAGACTTTAATTCTTCTAAGCCAGAAAAAGAAACCAAACCTGAACAGTGAACAGGATAACCTATTTTTGAATGCTCCTCACTAAGAATAACATTTGCTGATTGTTTTATTGCACCTATGCCAGCAAAAGAACCAGCAGGACCGCCACCTATAATATGAACATCAAAAACCATTTTTTTACCTCTAATAAATAAATTTAAATATTAATTTAATTCTTAATATCCTAATAGATAGTTAGATTTTTAATTATTAAGATTTTAGTTTTAATTATATAAATTAATAAAAGGTTCTATTATGGCTGAGCCAAATCCAACAGATGCAAAAACATATTATATGAAAGGAAATGAACTATTTGAAAAAGAAGACTATGAAAACGCTATTGAGAACTATAACAAAGCTCTTTTGCTAAATCCAGCTTTCTCAGAATGCTATTTTAACAAAGGATTATGTTATTATAATCTAAAAGATTTTGACAAAGCAATTGAAGAATACACAAAGGCTTTAGAATTTGATCCTCAAAATCCAATAATTTATAATAATAGAGGGGATGCTTATTATAGAAAACAAGATTTTCAAAAAGCAATTATAGACTATGATAAAGCAATTTCATTGCATAAGGAATATCTTAAAGCATATTATAATAGAGGACTTGCTTATGCTTGTTTAGAAGATTATGAAAAAGCAGTAGAAGATTTTACAAATGTTTTAAAAATAAATCCTGATTTTGCTGACGCTTATCATGTAAGAGGATTGGCTTATGAATACTTAAATAAACTAGATGAAGCAATAGCTGATTTTCAAAAAGCACTTGAACTAAATCCAGAATTAGATGAAGCAAAAGCTCATTTAGAAATAGTAAAAGCAAAAAAAGAATCTGGCGCAACAACCCCAGGAGCATCAGCAGGTATGGAAGCAGGAGGCGGACAGCCAGGTCAGCAGCAAGGAATAAATGCCATTAAACTTCTTTCAAAGCCAAAGATTAATTTTAATGATGTTGCAGGTCTTAATAAACTTAAAGAAGAAATAAGAGAAGCTGCAGTCTATCCGTTGGTTAAACCAGAACTTGCTAAAAAATATGGTAAAATTGGAGGAGGAGGGATTTTGCTATATGGTCCTCCTGGATGTGGTAAAACTTATATTGTAAAAGCAACTGCTGGAGAATGTTCTTCTGCTTTTATTAATGCAAAAATTTCAGATATATTGGACATGTATGTAGGTCAAACAGAAAAAAATATTCATAATATTTTTGAAACTGCAAGAAAAAATACTCCATGTATTATATTTTTTGATGAACTTGAGGCATTAGGTGGAAGAAGAGAGGAGATGACTGGAGCTTCACAATATATGAAAATGGCTGTTAATCAATTGCTTTATGAAATGGATGGACTTGAAGCAAACAATGCAAATATTTTAGTTATTGGTGCAACCAATGCCCCATGGGATGTAGACCCAGCACTAAGAAGATCTGGAAGATTTGGAAAAACCATATATATTCCTGAACCTGATTTTGCTTCAAGATATGCTATGCTAAAATTACATTCTAGAAAACTACCAATTACTCCCCTTATGCCATGGTTTTTCATAGCCTTTGCAACTTATGGATATGCTTCTGCAGATATAAAGATGGTGGTAGAGGAAGCTGCTGCAAGACCTTGGAGAGAAGCTTTTAAAACAGGTAGAGAAAGATTGATTAATCCATTGGATTTTTTCTTTGCAATACTGAAGAAAAACTCCTCTTTAACACCATGGTATGCACAAGCAAATAAACAAATTGGAGAAATAAAAGAAAAAACAATAGTGGATGGAAAGGAACATATTAAGATTAGTGAAAGCAAATTAGGGGTTGCTGAAAAAGAGGCATTTAAGGATTTATTGAAGGTAATAAAAACAAAAAATTCCTGGTGGTATAAATATCCTATGATTGCATTTAGATACTTTTCATTAGCAGTTCTGTTAATTGTTGGAATTATTTATTATTTAGTTTTCTTTTTTGCAACTCCAAAATCTAGTCAGAATAACTCATCTGAAAAAAGTTCTGGACAAAATCAGCAAGAAGAAAAAAATAAACAAGCAAAATGAGAGGTAAAAAAGATGAGATTCTTAAAATTGTTTTTTTTGTTTCTTTTTTTAAATTTTATTTTTGCAGCTGAAAATCAAACCGATTTAACAAATTTTGCTTATGGATTAAAATACCAACTAGAAATTAACCCTTCAAAAATAACAACAGATCCTGCTATAGTGGAAGTGAAAATAAATATAATTAATGATTATGATACTGATTTAGCAATATATTTGCTTTCAAAAAAAAATAATACCTACCAAGTAGAAAAACTTGTTGGAGTAGTTCCAAAAAACAGTTCTTCTCAGATGAAGATTTTATATCAAACAATTTACGAAGGCAAGCCAACAAAAAAACAAGAATTTGCTATAGTTGGGAAAGGTTGGCTTGTTCCAGTTGGATTTTACTTGGACATAAACGAGGATTGGACAGAATATGAAAATAAAAAAAATTTGGAGATTTTAAATAGTTCTAAATTTTTAATACCTATAATAGGAATAGGATTTGTAAGTTTTGCTGCCTTTTTATATGTTTTTTATAAACTTTTAAGAAAACACAAAGAAAATAAAACCTTATTTTTTTTTATTCCTGCTTTAAAAGAAAATGAAAACTTTGGAAAAATTTTTTATTATCCGGCTTTTTGGATTATAGGGAGTTTGCTAAGCTTTCTTTTTTTAAGAGCTATGTTTGAAAATAATTCTATAGCTTCGATAATTTTTGGTTCTATGACTGCCGGGCTAATTTTACTTATATTTATTTTATTAATTTTGATTTATTTTGTTTTAGCAAATAAGTTTTCTTTAAAAATAGAAAATATTATTGGTTTTATAGTTTGGGGAATGCTAATAGCTAGTTTTTTAATGTTTATAAATTATGTGCTTGGTGCAAGATTAGGCTTTATTTTCCAAAATTATTCAACTATGTTTTATTATACTATTTTTTTCATTCCTTTTATTTATGAGCTTTTAAAAGGCCTGGGGCTATATTGGTTGGATTATAAAAATAAAAATTTAAGTTTAGAATATGTAATGTTGGCTGGATTTTCTATTGGAATTGGTTTTGCATTTATTCAAAACATAGTTTATGCACTAGCTATATTAAACCCAATTGCAATTGGAGAATTTACTTTTGTTTCAATAAATATACAAAAAGGAATTTTTAACACATTGGCTGAAGGCTGCTTTAGTGCATTTTTTGGTTTTGTTTTTTTGATACTAAAAAGAAATTATTTAAATGAATTAAACCCAATAATTTTATTAATTGCTAGTTTTGTTAGTTTTATTTTACATTCTATTTTTAATATATTAGCTTCTATAGAAAAATTAAATATACAAAATTCTAAAATATTCTTATTTTATTATAATGAGACAATAATAGTTCTTTTAATCTTATTTTTATTAATATTTTTAATAAAAGAAAAAATAAAAAAAGTATTTAATTTATAAAATTTTTGCTTTCAAGCTATTCTTTAAGCATTTTGCACTACAGTAATAAAACTAACTTGTAGCTCTTTTTCAGGAACAGAAGAAGGTGCATCTGCATCTTTATATTTTATATATAATTTTCCATTATAGGTTGAACCTACATTTCCAACAGCAGGACACTGTACTGTGCCTGAGCCCCAAAGAGCGCTAATATATGAACCTTGGCTTACTACTTCTGGTTGAGAAAGCTTAACAGGATTTTGTGGAGCATTTGAACCCTGACCACAACCAATAGAAGTAATAGTAATTCTGTTTGGAACACCGCTAATTATTTTCGCAGATACAATACCATTAGAAGTTAGTATTACTTGCTGACATGAAAATGCTGGGGAAGAGGGAACACAGCTTTCTACTGCCCCAAATGGCTTAATGTATATAAATAATATTGCAAAGATTATTGCTATAACTAAAATTGCCCAACCATAGGTCATTAAATATTCCATAGCAGCTTGTGCTTTTTTATTCATCAAATCACCTTTTTTTCATTCCTTATTACAACCATTAAGTATTTAAATTTAACTCTATAATTGTGAAACAAACATATCTAAGAATGATGAAAGCAAGAAATAAATAATTAATGCAGAAATAAAGATCAATGGGAAATATTTAAAGCCTTCTAATTTTTTTCCTTTTTGAATAAGACCAATAAGAATAGATGCTGTAAAGGAGGTACTAAGCATCATAAGTAATACAAAAATTGAAAATTCATTAGATGTAATGAAAGGGGCTTGAGGCTTTATAAAGTTTGCTCCAAATGAAAATGCTGAAGATGTTGCTGGCTGAATTCCTTTAAATATACTTTCCATTAATTGGATTAATTTTTCTGAAACAGAATATAAAAATGGAGTACCAAAAGCAGCTGCAAAGCCTATAAATATAACATACATCAAAAGAGAGGATCTTAGATCTTTTTGTATTATTTGCATTTGCCTTGTATCTTCAGCTGTTTTTTCTAAAATAAGAGCAATTTCGCTTCCAGCAGCAAGACCTTGTTTTATTAATGAAACTGTTCTTTTTATTATCTTGGAATCTACAACTCTATTTAGATGATCCAGTGCTTCATCTATTGGCTCACCACCAAAACTTTTTTTAGCAACTATTTGTATTTCTTTTGAAAGCAAACCAAATTCTGGTTTTGCTGCATTCCACAGAGCTTGATCAATAGTCATACCTGCCCTAGCATTTGCTGCTGCAAGAACTAAAAAATCAGGTAATGCTTCTTCTATTTTATTTCTTCTTTCATCAATTGAAAACTTTACAAGAACATATCCAATCCCTATTACAAGTCCAAACCCTAAGATAAAAGAAAGTATGACTGAGGATATGTTGACAAACATTAGATCAAAGAATACATATGGCTGCAAAAACAATAATAAAAATTTATATAATAAATTTCTTAATGGTGATTTTATACTAAATAAAACAAAAAGACCAATAGATAGAAGTATTGAACTAAATAGCCCAAAGCCTGCTGCTTGCAATGGAGAGATGCTAATTCCACCTTGACTTAAAAACTTTCCAAGTTTATCTATTTTTTCCCTTCCAAATATCCTTCCTATTGATTCATAAACATTTTCTGGCATAAATTCACCTCATAAATAAAATGCAGGTCTTGACCTATCTACAATAGATACAAAAATAAATTGAATAACTATTACAACTAACATTATAGAAATTAAAATATTTGGACCATTTATTTGCATAGAAGAACCAAGTAAAGATAAAATAATCACACCTAAGGTAATTCCAATTGAAGGAATAATCATTCCAAAAACCATATAAAACATTGAAAGTGGATTTAATTTTTGAGCATATTCTTTTATTTTTATTATTTGCTCCTGTGAGATTTGATTTAGAACTGCTTCTAATGAGTCAGCAATATCTGAACCAGAGGTCATTGCATTTGCTATTTGCAATAATACTCTTTTAAGATAATTAGAAGGTGTGGATTGACCAACCTCATAAATTGCAGCTGATGTTGGCACTCCAAGACTAATTTTTTCTACAATGCTATTAAATTCTTTTGAAACCTCACCATAATCTCTACTTACACCAACCATTGCATCAAATAATACAACTCCTGCTCTTAGTTCTATAAGAAGATGGCGCAAACAAAAAACTAATTCTGTGTCTATTTCTTTTGCTCTTTTTCTGATTAATACCTTTGGTCTATAAATAAAGGTATTGAATGCAAGAAAATAAACTAATATAAAAGAAAGTATTCCAAGAAGAACTACAGAAAGTATATCTAAGTGGATACTTACAAATATAAGTAATAGACCTAATGTGATAAAAAAACTCATAAAGAAAGAATAGATTAATGACTCCTGAATATAAGCTTGAGGATCTTTTTCTATTTGTGCTATTTTTAGATCTTTTTTTAGTTGGGGATATAAAGAAGCAATATAACTTATAAAATGACTAGAAGCAAGCTCTTTGCTTGTTTGAGATTTTTCTGCTCTAAATGGCGCAGTTACAAATGGGGCAGGGGATTTATCTTCTTTTAATTTTTCAACTTTTACCATATTAATACCTCATTTCTTAAACTTTTTATCTTTTTGCTTTGCTATATTAGAACTAATATTATTTTGCTGAGAATCTTGATTTTCATTATTTTTATTATTTTGTGCTTGATTGGCATGCATTTTTTCTTTCACCTTTTTCTTAAAATCATCAAAACTAATTCCTCCCATTTTATATATTTCATAAAGCCATCTTATATTTTCTTTAGCATATGCTAAATATGCCTCATCAGGAAGATTTATATCAGTTTCTTGGGATTGAGATTGAAGAAGTTGCTGTGCCTGGAGAGAAAGATTTTTTAATTTTTTATCAGCTTTTGAGTCAGGGAGATTTTTCATTGAGTCTGAAGCTTTAAGGGAACCTTTTAGTAAACTGGATTTATTTAAATCAACACCAAGCCTTCTGGCTAGATTAATATTTGTATTATTGATATTTGCATTAGAGCTAGATTGCAAATTAGACTGCAAACTATCATTTTTTTGGCTTTGAACCTGTAAATCAATTTTAGTTGGTGGAGGTTGAACTTCCTGAGAGGTTTGTTTTTTTGAAATATTTTCATCTTTAGATTGAGAAATTTGAGAAATAGAATTTAGAGATTTTGATTTTGGTTTAATGACTGGGGCTAAAGAACTAAAATCTTGAGCAGTAGGAGAAAATTCCTTTTGTTGGGGTTGTATTTTCTCTTTATCAGTCTGTTGATCAGTTTTTAGATTTTGTTTTTGCTCAAAATCAGTGTCAAATGGCTGATTTGGCTGAACATTTTGCTCTTGGATGGGCTTTGACTTTTTTGTTTTCTTTTGAGAAATAGGCTTAGAAACTTCAACTGAGATAGAAGCTTTTCTTTGTTTGGAAGATTTTGTTTTTGATTTTTTAGCAGTAGAAAAAATATTAATTGGAATAGACTTTTCAGATTGCTCTATTGTGCTATCAAGTTTTTCAAATATATCATCTTGGTTTGTTTCACTTGAGGGTTCAACTAAAGAAGGCTTGTTTTGAGATTTTAATTGCTCTTTATTTAATTGCTCTTTAAATTGTTTTTTATTTAAAGAAAATATAGAAGTTGGAGGAGAATCTTTCTTTTGAGATAAAGCAGACGAAGATAAAGACTGGATATTTGGGGCTTGTGAATCTTTACTAAATTGGGCTGGTTTAGAATATAGTTGAACTTCAATAGGAATTTGTGGATTTAATTTTTCTTCTTGACTTGCAAGATTTTTTTGTTCTTTAGTAAATTCTTCTAAAATCTTTTCATTTTTGTTTTCTTTTTTTATTTTAAGAATCGAAATAGGTGAAGTTGACATATTAAGCTCTTTTGGTATAAAAGATTGTTTTTGGTCTTTTGAAATAGTTGAACTTGAGATATTTGAACTTGAATTTGAAGTGAAAGCAGAACTAGCTGACTTTTTTTGTTCTATTAATTTTGCAAGATTAGATAAATCATCAAAAGAAGGACCTTCTATTGAAATGGATTTTAGATCCCCAATATCACCTTCAAAAATTTGAGGATTTGGCACATGAGCTAAAGCTAAGGATTCAATTGTTTTTGCTTCTTGCAATAAAACCTCAAAATCTAAATTTAAGGCTACATCAGCAAATTTATTTTTATTTAAGTTCTTTGGCATTTAATCAAACACCCAATTTTCATTTTTCTTTGCTGCTTCTAAAACTTCTTCTGGTTCAATATAATATCTTGCTACAATTTTTCCTACTGCATTAACAGTATTATATTTCTTTTTTACCATCCAATCAAATATTAATGCTTTGTCATTTATATCCTGTTCTATTTCTTGCTCAGTAAGCCCACAATAAAGATTCAATCTTTTTGTTAGAACATTCATTTTTCCAACTTCCATAAGCTTATCTTTTTTCAGATCCCATCTGTATAATATAGAGGCTTTTCCTCCTTTTTGTATTTCTGCAAATTCCAATGTTCTTCTGATATTTAATCTTCTGTGCCTAAATTGTACTACTATTCCAGACAAGGAATCAAGCATTTCTGCAGGAATATTTATTGGTGGTGTAGTAAGCCTTGTAATAGTTTCTTCTGCATTATCAGCATGCAATGTTGCATACACAGAGTGACCAGTGTGCATTGCTTCAAATAAAATTTCTGCTTCTCTTTGTTTTCTTATTTCACCAACCAAAATTCTATCTGGCCTCATTCTCAAAGAATTTACCAACAAATCAAGCATGGTTACTTCTCCCCTTCCTTCAGAATTTGGTTCTCTAGTTGTAAGAGGTACCCATTGTAAAAATTCTGGTAAAGTAAGCTCTCTTGTGTCCTCAATAGATATAATTCTTTGGTTTGCAGGTATTAAACAAGCCATTGCATTTAAAAACGAAGTTTTACCTGAGCCAGTACCACCACTAACAATTAAGGATAATTCGTTTTGTATTGCAAGCCAAATTAAAGCAGCTACCTTTGAATTTATGCAATTTAATTCAATCAAATATGGAATGGTCCAGGGATTTTTGGCAAATTTTCTTATGGTAAGTGTATTTCCAAAAGCAGAGACTGGATATAAAGTTGCATTTACTCTCTCACCTGAAGAAAGATGTGCATCCATTAGTGGATTTAAAATGCTTATTTGTTTTCCTATTTTTCTGCCAATTAGAGAGGCATAGTCATAGATTGCATCTTCTGATTTGATAAAAATATTTGTTTTACACCAACCATATTTTTTGTGATATGCCCAAACTGGTTCTTTGGATGAATTTATTACAATTTCTTCTAGTTGTTCATCATGCAAAAGTGCTTCTAGTTCTCCTAAGCCTAAGGAATGTTGCACAAGATAAGTGATTAAAATTTGCTTATCTGCTTCTGAAAGATTTGGAAAATTCTTGGAAAGTAAAACTGCTGCCCTTTCTTCAAATTTTTTTCTTACCTCGTTTGATTTTCTTGGATCCATAATATCTGTTACTGATAATTTAACAGTGGTAATAAGTTCTCCTCGTAAGCTATTGAGTAATATTCTAGTTCCTTCTGATAAACCTTTCACTATAACATTGTAATGCAAAACAAAATCATTTGGATAGTAAACAATTTTTGCAATTACTCTAATTCCTTCATTATCAAATGTGTATGATTCTATTTCTTTTCCTGCCAAACCTGGCGAAACTGATTCATTAGATTCTTCTTCCATAAAATTAACCTCCATCTAAATTATTTTTAAGAGCATAAATAACAGATGCTATTTCATAGCAAATCAGTTCTCTGTATCTGAAATCTACAAGATTTGCATCAAAATCCTTATCATTAAAAAAGAAATTTTTAAGTGCAATGTTAACTGATTTTATTATACTTAATTTTTCTTCTAGATTTGATTTGTTTAAAAGAATTTTTGAATATGTCCTGGCAGCTAGCAAATTTAATGAATTTTGAGGAGTTTTATTTATAAGTTCATCAAGAAAGCAAGCTCTTTTTGCTATAACCCAAAGGCTTAAATCATTATAAAGATTATTAATCCAATTTATTGCAGTCTGATCAAAATCTAAGCCCTGCAAGTTATGAGTTTTCAAAAAGCCATATTTTGCAAATTGGTACTCTACAAAGATTTTTGCAGATGGGTCCTTTTGTAATAGCTTATTATAAGTATTTAGTGAATGTGGCACTAGTTCTAATTCAGCTTTTTCTGAAAGCTCTACTAGCTCTTGTACACTTTTTGTTATCAGAATAACTTTTTCTATAAGAATTCTTTGATCTGGAGTGCAATTGTCCAAAAATTCCAAAAATTTAGATTTTAATTTTTCATAATCTGGGCCAGACTTGAGTTTGGAAAGTTCTAAATAAAGCTGTTGGGCTTTAATTGCTTTATAATAATCCTTGCCAAGTTTATCCATTTTTTCATAATAATATTGTGCATTTTTTTCATCTAAAATTAATGATAGATTTGCATGCATTGCAAAATAATTATTATATTCTGAAATTAGTTTTTTATCTAAAACAATTGGTTTTTGAATTTCGGAAACTGCAACTTGTGCAGTTTGTGGTTTTGATGATTGCTCAAGCATTTTTGTCAAATCATCTTCTTTGCTTTGACCTATTTCAAAATATTTAGAAATATCTAAAACAAATTCTCTTTTTGAAACTTGATCTTGGGAAGGCTGACTTGTAGGCTGCTGGCTTGGAATAGTTTTTTGAGTAGTTAATTGCTCTATTGGTTTTGCTTCTGTCCTGACAGCTAGACTTTTTGGTGCAAGATTAACAAAAACATATTGTGGAGTTTTTTGAAAAAAACTAAAGTTTGAGTTTTGAGCAAAATTTAGATTTGGAAATACATCCATATAAAACTTAATAGACTCATAAGCGGGCTTGAGTGAGCTTTGGCTATCCTGATTTAGATCTCTATCCACTAAAACATCTCTTCGCTCTAGATTAAGAACTACAAACTGAGGAGAGATTGAACTTTGAGAAATGCTAAAGGATTGAAGATTTTGAAAATAAAGGCTTGGCTGAGGAGCTAGATCTATTTTTCTAAATTCTATTAATCTTTCTAGTTCTGCTGGGTATATTGGTTCAAATTTTATAGTTGGTTTATCCATTTGATAAAAATAAAATAGGATTTTTTTAGGCTCTGATTGACTAGGATTTTGAATTTTAGATGAAATTTTAGATGAAATTTTTTCTGATGGTTCTTGAAAGGAAAGTTGCGATTGAAGTTCTGGTTTTTTGATTGATTGCAAATTATCATCAAATTTTATATTTAAAATAAAAGGAGGTGGAAGCCTCAAAGGAGTTTCATCTTCTCGTGGGATAATTTCATCTACTAACAAAGGTTGAAATTCATCTATTCTAATGTCTTTAAATTTGTGCTTTTCTTTTAGAAGCTCACTTAAATCTTTTTTTGGCTGATAAAAAAACTTTTTTAAATAATTTAAGCCTTTTTTTAATTTCTTTGATGGATCGCTTGCAAGCATTAAATTATAAACTCAGATATAATTTTAAAATATTACGATTAAAAATAAAGAAAAAATTAAATTGAAAATAAAGAAAAGTGAAAAAGTAGAAAACTAGATTTAGAATAGAATTATAAATTTAAGAAAATAAAAAATTAAATAATGATGAAAAAGGTGATCGCTGACAAACCTTTTTGGTTTGGATGAAGATTGACGTGCGGGCTGAATAAAATTAAGTAGAGAGATTTCTACCAAACAGGTTTTCAAAAAAAGCAAATTTTGCAATAACATTTTGCAATAACATAAATTTTGCAATAACTATTTAAATGTATAAATTCAATAAATCTTGTTTGATTTTTCTAAAAACAAGGTAAGAATATGAACTGGTCATTTCTCAAGGGGATCAAAACAAATGTTATTGTATTAGGCATAGCTAGTTTTCTTAACGATGTCTCATCAGAAATGATATTTCCAATACTGCCTGTATTTCTTAGAGCAGTAATGGGTGTTGGCACTGAGATAATCGGTATCATCGAAGGAATAGCAGATTCAGCCTCAAGTCTTTTAGACATTTTCATTGGCTATTTGTCAGATATGCGCTTCAAGCGCAAGGATTTTGTTATTGCAGGCTATAGCATCTCCTCTATTTCTAAATTAGGTATAGCACTTTCCAACACCTGGCCAGCTGTTCTAATTTTTCGAGCAGCTGATCGCTTTGGCAAAAGCGTGCGCACATCACCACGAGATGCAATAATTGCAGCCTCTGCTTTAAGTGCAGTTAGAGGCAAAGCATTTGGCTTGCATAGAGCTATGGACACCATGGGTGCAATCGTTGGCCCTCTAGTTGCATATGGCATTCTTTCAATCATAGGTAATAGTCCAGAAGGATATAGAACAGTATTTCTTCTTGCCTCCATTCCAGCATTTTTAGTCTTAATAGTCCTATTCTTTTTCCTAAAAGAGCCAAAAAAAGTGCAAACAAACAAAAACCAAAAAGCCAAGCGTCTCAATTTCTGGCAATCATTGCAGCAGCTTTCCAATACATACAAACGCTACCTTTTGGTCTCAGGTATATTTTCCCTTTCTTATTTTAGCTTTGCTCTTCTGATTGTACGAGCAAACGATATAGGTATTTTGCCCCAGGACATTCTTCTTATTTATGTGCTTTACAACATAGTTTATACATTGCTCTCAATGCCAATTGGCTCACTCTCTGATCACATCGGGCGCAAGCCCATGATCATTGCCTCTTTTCTTTTATATGCCCTAGTTATGATTGGCTTTGCTTATCTGTCAGCATTATGGCAATTGGCAGTTTTATTTGTGCTCTATGCAATATTTGTAGCTGCAGATGAAACTGTCAACAAGGCATATATATCAGATCTCACAAGCGACAAGACAAGAGGAATAGGCCTCGGTGCATATAACAGTGCTATGGCTGCAGTCTACCTACCTGCATCAGTGCTTTTTGGAACTGGCTGGGCAATGTTTGGAGCCCAAACAGCATTTTTAGCAGCAGCCAGTTTAGCAATAGTGGCTAGTCTAGCAATGATATTATATGTGAAATAAATATATGTGAGATAAAAATAAAATAAAAATAAGATAGAATAAATAGATAAATATTTAAAAACATATAAGTATTTAAATATATAAGTAAATACTTATATTATGGATGCAAAAATACTCAAGGCTATTTCTGATCAAACTCGCTTTAGATTATTAAAACAAATAAATAAAAAAGAGATATGCGCTTGCGATCTTATTAGGTTTGCTAAAATTAGCCAACCTGCAGTTTCCCAACACTTAAAAGTCCTCCTTAAGGCCAAATTGGTAAAAATGAGAAAAGAGGGCTCTAAAAGGCTTTATTCAACTACACAAAAAGGCAAAATAGTACTCAAGGACATTTCTAGGTGGTAAGTATGAATGTAACTGTAGATATAAAGATATTAGGAAGCGGTTGCCCAAAATGCAAAAAACTTGAAGCGAATGTAAAAGAGGCTTGCAAACAACTTAACCTAAAAGCAAATATAGAAGAAGTACAAGATTATAGTGAAATAGCCTCCTATGGCGTGATGGCTACTCCAGCACTTCTAGTCAATGGCGAAGTCAAGGCTTATGGCAGAGTTTTAGAAGTACAAGAAATAAAGAAAATTCTAGAGTGGATCTGATGCTAGAGGAATTTGCAGATTGGTTAAGCTATTCTGTACTTGGCTTAGCCAAAGAAAGCCCAATAGGTGCAGCTGTCAATTTTTTTATATATGACTCTATAAAAGTAACAATACTGCTTGCAGTAACTGTTTTTGTGGTTGGTGTGATAAGAACATTCATCACACCTGAAAAAGTAAAAAAATGGTTAGGTGGCAAAAATGAAGGGATAGGAAACCTGCTAGCTGCACTTTTAGGAGTGCCGACCCCATTTTGTTCTTGCTCGGCCATACCACTTTTTATTGGATTTGTAGAAGCAGGTGTGCCTTTAGGAATAACATTTTCTTTTTTGATTGCTTCCCCTACGATAAATGAGATAGCTGCCACTATGCTTTTTGCTATGTTCGGCTGGCAAATAGCCGCGCTTTACATACTCAGCGGCTTAGTTATTGCAACAGTTGCAGGTATTATAATAGGAAGATTAAAGCTGGAAAACCAAGTTGAAGATTTTGTTTATAAAATAAAAGCAAAAAAGCCCGCTCAAAATAAGATGACTTGGACTGAACGGCTGGAATTTGGGATTTCTGAATCTAAGAGCATAACACTTAGCGTATTGCCATATTTGCTAGTTGGCATTGCAATAGGTGGATTCATTCATGGATATGCTCCTGCAGATTTTCTTGTATCAATAGCAGGAAAGGACAACCCCTTGGCTGTTCCAATAGTTGTTCTGATAGGAATACCTTTATATTCCAATGCAGCAGGATTAGTTCCAATAGTAGGAGTGCTTACATCTAAAGGTATGGCAATTGGCACAGCACTGGCATTTATGATGAGCGTAGTAGGACTTTCGCTGCCACAAATGATAATACTTGGAAAAGTTATCAAACCAAAGCTTTTGATAGCATATATAGCTGTGATGTTTATTTCGATTGTGATAACTGGATATATCTTTAATGCTATTTTAGGTTGACAGGAATATTTATATTTTTTCTTTTTTATAGTATTTTGTTGATTTTATTTAAAAAGGTGATATAATTGTTCAATATAATGGGAATGGTTGAATTGTGGAAAAATGTTTTATTAAAACCAAAACAAACATTTGAAAATGAGCTAAAAGAAGCAAAAGGAATAAAAGAAGGTGTAAAAAATTTAGCAGTGGCTACAGTAATATATTTATTGATTGATACTATTTTGAATTTAATTACTGGTTCGTTAAACATTTTTGGAATGATTACTGTGTTAATATTAGGATCTATTATTTTAATTTTGTTAGTAGCTTTTGCAAATTTTGTAATTGCTGGAATGTATTATTTGACTTGTAAGTTTCTTGGAGCAAAAGAAACTAATTATTCTAAATTCTTTTATCTATTTGCACTTTTATTCTCTGTGTTTGTTTCCTTAGGTATAATAATAAGAATAATATCACTTATTCCAGTTATTGGATTAATAGCTGGAGTCTTTAGTTTTTTACTACTTTTATATTCTATATATGTGACAGTACAATTAATCAAAGCTGCAACTGGATTTGGCACTGGAAAGGCAATTTTGGCTTGCGTAATTCCATCTATTGTTATCGTTATTGCTTTCTTAGTAGTTTCTTTTCTGGCTATACTACTACTTAAATTCTAGACTTTTTGGCTCAAAAACAAAATATCCTAAATTTTTTACCTCTTTTCACTTTTTTTCTATGCTATTATGATTTGATAGACATAATAAAAGCTTTATGTGTATCAAACAATAAAACAACTACTAAATAACTTTTTTATTAAAAAATATAGAAAAGAAAAAAGTTAAGAAAAATTTAAAAATTTAAAATTTATTTTTCAATTTATTTTTCTAGAGTTTTGAAATTGAATGGAATGTATAAAGGACACACTTGTGTGTATGCAGTGGCTAAGAGCACAATTGCAAGCACTACTAAAATAGCTGCCATCATCAGACTCTGCTGCATATAGAATGCTAAACCTAAAAGCAACAAAGCAATCAAAACTCTTAGCATTCTATCCATTTTGCCTACATTTTTTTCCAGTTTCATTTTCAACCCCCCTTTTATTTAATAAATCTTCTATAAAATAAATAAAAGTAAAAATATTTAAACTATACTATAGTATTTGATAGATATGTGATAGATATGTATAGTTTGAAAAATCCTTTTATAAAAGCAGGTTTTTTTACAATTATAATTGCAATTATTGCTTTTCTAATAGCAAGTGAATTTGATAAAGCAAGAGTAGAAAATCTAAAAAAAGACCTAAGCCAAATGGTTTATCAAATTGATTCAAATAGAATTTTATTTAAAATGGAGCAAGTCTTAGAAATAGAGAATAAATGCGATTATTACAAACAACTAAATCAATTACAAAAAGATCAAACATACAAATTAGCAATACAAATAGATCAATACCAAAGTGCTAATTTATTTAACCAAGAGTATGAGGATATAAAGCACAATTATTTTGTAAATCTAATGGATCTTTATCTTTCTTCAATACAAATATCAAAAGAATGTCCTAATTATAAAGAAAACACTCTTGTTTTATTTTACAAAGAAGGAGACTGCCCTCTTTGTTTAATTCAAGATAAAATAGTACAAAGAGTTGCAAAGAAATGTGATATAAGATTATTTGCATTCCCAATTAATTCTTCAGAAAAATTCTTAGATGTCTTTGAAAAAAAATTTAATGTAAAAAAAGCTCCATCTATGTTAATAAATAATAAAATACTTCTAGAGGAAATGATAGATGAACAAACACTTCAAAAGATTCTAAAAGAAAATCAAATAAATTGTAAGGATAACTAAGAGGGATAAAACTTGAAAAAAAATTTTAATAAAAAAGAAAATATAGTTGATAAAAGCACTGCCCTAGAAGGATTTAAAAGAACAACCTTAGATATAAAACCAAAAAGAGAAAAAATAATTTTAGGAATGTTTATTTTTGCAGTTTTAATAATCTTAAGCTTTTTAGTTTCTTTCAAAACAACTGTTTTGATTTATTCTTTTTTTGTGACATATATTTTCATGTCTTATTTGGTGATATGGATTGATACATATAATAAAAATGAAAAACTTCCTCCCGAGCCAAAAAAATGGCCAAATGTATCTATAGTAATCCCTTCATATAATTCTTTACATACCATATTTGATACAATAAAAGCATGCAAAGCACTAAAGTATAAAGCTAAAAAAGAAATAATCGTAGTAGATGATGGAAGCACTGATGGCTCTTATGAAAAACTTCAAAAAGAAAAAGGAATAATACTTATCAAAAATGAAAAAAATGCAGGTAAGGCGGCTGCATTAAACAAAGGAATAAAACATGCTAAATATGAAATAGTTGCATGTATAGATAGTGATACCTATCCGCAAGAGGATGCTTTAGAAAAAGCAGTCAGATATTTTTATGTAGAAGAAAAAGTAGGTGCAGTTGCATTTGCAATACAAGTTAATGATCCAAAAAATCTTATTCAAAAAATACAAGAAGTAGAGTACATGGTTTCTTTTGGTTTATTTTTTAGAACTTTATCAAAAATTGGAGGGTTATATGTTGCACCTGGCCCAATGGTTTTATACAAAAAAGAGATTTTTGAAAAATTAGGCTTTTTTGATGAACAAAATATTGCAGAGGATATGGAAATAACTCTAAGAATGCAAAGATATGGCTGGAAAATAAAAGCATGCTACTTTACAAAAGTAAGAACAGAAACCCCCACTACTCTCAAAGGCTTGTTTAAACAAAGGCTTAGATGGATAAGAGGAGGTATAATGAATTTTTTAAAATATTCAGATATACTTTTTAATCCTGCTTATGGGGATTTTGGAATGTTTATTACACCAATAGTATTTGGAAGTGGGTTTATTGTTTTTTTATTTATCTCTTGGACAATTTTACAATATTTAAAAAATCTGCTAACTTTTGGAGGAGCATTAATATTAAATGCTAAGTATATTAGTTTAGATCTCATTAGGCTGCCAACAAGTATTTATTCTATTGATTCCTTTTTTATTTTTGGACTAATAAATATAATTTTTTGGATGCTTTTTGTATATCTGAGTTTTAAAATAAACAAAGAAAGATTACAAAAAACTCATCTTCTCCCTCTTTTAGTTATGATGTGGGTTTATCCTGTTTTTATAGGAATAGTTTTCCTAAGCAGCTATTTGTTAGAACTAACAGCACAAAAATACAAGTGGTGAGAAGAAAATGATAGCAATTCTTAGTTTAGCATTAGTAATATTACTTATTATTTTTCGAAGAGTAGGAAAGGTAGATATTCCTATTTACTTGGCAATGGTTTTAGGTGCAACTTTGGTATTGCTTTTTGGAGCAATAAGTCCGTATAATGCCCTTTTAGCAATTGATTTAAAAATAATAATTTTTTTATTTGGAGTATTTAGCATAGGAAGAGCATTAGAAATGAGTGGACTTGCAGAAGATATAGCTTATAAATTATTAAAAAAGGCATCTAATTATGAACAATTATTAATTTTGATTATATTTGGGGCTGGATTTTTTTCAGCCCTTATAATGAATGACACAGTTGCAATAATTGGTACACCGATAGTTATTTTAATTGCAAGAAGTATTGGATTAGATCCAAAAGTATTTTTATTGACTTTGGCTTTTTCAGTGACAATAGGAAGCGTTCCAAGTCCAATAGGAAATCCCCAAAATCTTTTAGTAGCACTAAGGGCAATGCAAGATCCCTTTATTAATTTTTTAAAATTTTTAGCATTGCCAACTATAATAAATTTATTTGCAATTTATTTAGTTATAAAATATTTTTTTCCTTCTCCAAAAATAAACAATGGTTTTAAATTATCAACAATTTCTATGACAAGGGATAAGGCATTGGCTAGACTTACAAAAAGCTCAATAGGTATTTTTTTCTTACTTATAGTATTAAAGGTTTTAACAAATCTTCTAAAAATCCAGTTTTTAGATCTTGAGATTATTTCTATATTAGCAGCTTTGCCTTTGATTATTTTTTCTAAAAGACGAATAGAACTTCTAAAAACAATAGATTGGCAGAGTATTGTTTTGTTTATAGCAATGTTTATTTTAATACAAGCAGTTTGGGATGAGGGTATTTTTCAAAAATTTGTTTTGGATTCTAGTTTTGAATTAACGAAAATAGAAACTATATTTTTTCTTTCAATAATTGGCTCACAGATTATAAGTAATGTTCCTTTTACTAATCTATTTTTAAATTTACTTTCCAATCAATCTGCAGGACTAAAAGAATATTTAGCACTAGCAGCAGGCTCAACAATTGCAGGTAATCTTACAGTAATTGGAGCAGCTTCCAATATGATAATTCTTTCAGCTGCTCAAAAAAGAGGGTATGATATAACTTTCTTTGAATTTTTTAAGATAGGTTTAGTTCTAACAATTTTAAATTTAATAATATATTATATTTTTCTTGTTTTGTAGAATAAGATTAAGATTTGGCTAAAGTTTCATATTTTCAAAAAGCCTTGAGCCCAAGAGCAAAGAAAAAATTAAAAAAATTCCCAAAATTTCAAAATCAAATAAAATATCAAAAGTATGAATGCCTAATATTGACCATCTTAAAAGATCTACAATATAACTAATAGGATTTAACCTTGCCAAAATAGACAAAAAACCAGGAAGGTTATTTATATCAAACAATGCACCAGACAAAAAAAATAAAGGAAACAAAAAAACGCTTCCCAAAAGCTGAAAACCTTCTGGGGATTCCATTAAACTACCAATGCTCAAACCAATTGCTGCTAAAGCCAATGAAGCAAAAAATACAATAAATAATAATAAAGCGATATTGATTTTTTCAAAATTTATTCCAAGAATATAACCAAAAATAAGCAGAACGATAACCTCAAAAATTGCAATAATTGAGCTGCTAAAAGCCTTTCCTGCAAAAATTATTTTTCTATCTAATGGAGAGACCAAGATTGCTTTTAGAATATCAATTTTTTTATCCCAAACTAAATATGCACCATAAAAAATAGAAGAAAACATAAAGGTTTGAAGCAATATTCCTGGAAATATGAAATCCTGATAAGAAAACCCATTGAATTTATTAAAACTAAATCCAGCACCAAATAAAACTAGCCAGATTATTGGACCAATAAAGCTAGAAATAAATCTAGGCTTTTCTCTAAAAAATACAGTTATTTCTCTAAATGCAATTGCATAAAATCCTCTAAATGATTGAAAAAAATCTAAATTTAAAATTTTCATCTATTTTGCACCTGCGATTCTAATACCTTTGCAAACCAATCTTGCCCTTCTTCTATTTCATGACCAGTATATTTTATAAAAACATCATTTAATGACGGACTAAGAATTTCAATATGTGATATATTTTTTAGCTCCTTTAAGAGTTTTATTAAAGTCTCTTTATTGTTTTGGTTAAGAGTAAAAATATATTCGTCATTTTTTAGTTCGACATTAGAAATATAACTTTTCTTTTTAAACTTTGAGATGTTAATTTGGATAGGAGTTTTTATCTTTACTACTGCTTTTGCTATTAAACCTTTTAGCTCGGCTGGTCGACCAGATACTATTTCTTTTCCTCTGTCAATTATGCAAAGTCTATTTGCTAAAAAATCTGCTTCCTCCATATAATGTGTTGTAAGCATAATAGTAATATTAAATTCCTTTGACAAATTTTTAATATAGTCCCATATCTTTGTTCTTGCCCTTGGATCAAGACCTAAAGATGGCTCATCTAAAAAAAGTACTGCTGGTCTGTGTATTAAAGCTCTTGCTATCTCCAATCTTCTTCGCATTCCTCCAGAATAGGTTTTTAATAAATCATTTGCCCTATCTGCTAAATCCATAAAATTCAAAACCTCATTAATTCTTTTATCTATTTGGGAATGTTCTACACCATAAATCAAACAATGAACTTTTAGATTTTCATAAGCAGTTAATAATTCATCTGAACTTGGCTCTTGAAAAACTATTCCAATGCTTTTTCTAACCTCAGAAGGATTTTTAAGAATATCAAATCCGTTGACAGAGGCAGTTCCTGCAGTTGGCTTTAAAATAGTACAAAGCAATTTTATGGCAGTGGTTTTTCCTGCACCATTTGGGCCAAGCAAACCAAATATTTCTCCTTCTTCTATCTCAATATTTAAATTTTCCAATGCTTTAATATCTTGCCGATAATACTTAGTAAGGTTAAAGGTTTTTATTAATGCCATTAAAATTATTATGCAAGAAAAGATTTAAAAAATAATTTAAATGTTGCTTGGTTAAGATAAAATAGAAAAAGATCTAAAAAATACAAAATTAAAAAGGTGTAAAAATGGAGGTCATTTTTTTATTGATGCTATTTTCATTTTTTTTGACTTTTTTAACTCTACCTTTTTTTATAAAAAAGCTAAATCAGGCTAAGATTGTTGGACTAGATCTAAATAAAAAAGATAGACCTGCTGTTGCAGAAATGGGTGGCCTTGCAATTATAAGTTCATTTTTAGGTTCTATTTTTTTATTGATAGTTTTAGTCTTGTTTTTTAATTATAAGTTTAATCTTTGGCATATAATTGCAGCTAGTCTTTCAGCTTTAGCAGTAGCCTTCATAGGAATAGTAGATGATTTGATTGATATAAGACAAATTCTAAAAGCTCTTTTGCCTCTTTTTTGTGCAATTCCACTTATGTTAATTGTAACTGATACAACACTTAACTTTCCAATAATAGGAAAAATTGATTTTGGAATATTTTATATAGTTCTATTAGTTCCATTAGGTTTAACAGTTGCTTCAAATCTAACAAATATGCTTGCAGGATTTAATGGCTTAGAAGCTGGCTTGGGCATTATAATATTTTCATTTATGCTAATTATTTCTATTTTGAGTAATAATTTAGAAAGTGCTGCTCTTTTTTCAATAATTTTAGGTTCATTGGTTGCATTTTTATATTACAATTTTTATCCTGCCAAAGTATTTATGGGGGACTGCGCTACACTTTTAATTGGTGCTATTTTAGCAGCAGGTACGATTATAGGAAAATTAGAGGTAATTGGTGCTTTAGCACTTATTTTGTATGTAATTGATTTTTTTATAAAAGCTTTTAATAAGTTCCCAACAAAAGATTGGTGGGGAGAATATAAAGAGGGTAAGCTGTTTAGCTCAAAGCCAAAAACACTTGCAACTTATATAATGAAATTTACAAATGGGATTAAAGAAACCAATTTAGTTTTTCTTTTATGGATTTTGCAAATAATAATTTGTTTAATTTTATTAATAGCATATTTGGGGGGAATTTTGTAGAATATTTTTTAGATTAGATTAAATTCTTTTTAATTAAATAACTTTTAACAAGTTGAGTTATAGCTAAATAAGATAGAACAATTATTACTAAAGCAATTAAAAATATTGGAGGAAGATCCACAAATCCAAACAAAGATTTGAATGGACCTAATGCTAAGAAGAATGCCAAAAATATTATAATAAAGCTTATAAGCACTAGGTATTTATTTGGATTGCTTTCTAAGAAAGGTATTTTTTTTGTACGGATAATATAAATAATTAGAACTTGAGTTAAAATAGATTCTAAAAACCAGCCGGTTCTAAAAAGTAGGTCAGAGGCATTTAAATAAAGATATAAAAATCCAAAGGTTATGTAATCAAAAATAGAACTAATTGGCCCAATAAATAATACGAAATTTTTTAATTTTTCTACTTCAAATCTTGTTGGATTTAAAAGATCTTCCTTGTCTACATTATCTAAAGTAATTCCAATTTGAGAAAGATCATACAAAAAGTTGTTTAATAGAAGTTGAAGCGAAGTCATAGGTAAAAATGGCAATAGTATACTTGAACCAACAATAGAAAATGTATTTCCAAAATTAGAACTTGAACCCATTTTAAGATATTTTTCAATATTTTTGAAAGTCTTTCGACCTTCATCCACTCCATCATATAGAACATGCAGGCTTTTTCTAAGAAGCACAATATCTGCTGCTTCTTTAGTTATATCAACTGCAGAATTTACAGATATACCAACATCTGCACTTCTTAGAGCAAGTGCATCGTTCATTCCATCTCCTAAATAACCAACAACATGATTTTTTGATTTCAGAGCAGAAATAATTCTTTGTTTTTGGATTGGGGAAATTCTTACAAAGATATTGTTTTGTTCTGCTACCACTGCTAAGGCTTCATCAGTGAGTTGTTCTATTTCTTTTCCATTCACTACTCCTTTTATGTTCAAACCTACCTCTTTAGCAATTTTTATATTTACATATTCATTATCTCCAGATATTATCTTGATTTCGATACCTCTTTTTTGTAGTTCAAGAAGGGACTTTTTAGCTGTTTTCTTAGGCGGATCAAAAAAAGCTAAAAAACCTTCAAAACATAGATCTTGTTCGTCTGCCTGAGTATAAATAGGCTTTTTTTCTTTAATTTCTTTTGTAGCAAGAGCAATAACTCTAAATCCATCTGAGCTTAAGTCTCTATAAATTTTTTCTATTTTCTTTTCGTATTCTAGAGTTTTTTCAATTTCAGAGGAATTTATTTTAATTTTTTTACAAACTGAAAGGATGGATTCCAAAGAGCCCTTGCAAATAAGCAAATTTGTATTATTAAATGAAACCACAACACTCATTCTTCTTCTGACAAAATCAAATGGGATTTCATCTTGTTTTTGGTAGTTTGAAACTGCTTGCGAGCCTGGGATTGCTCCTTTAGCCAGAATTGCTCTATCAAAAGAAGACACTAAGCCTGTTTGATAATAGCTTATAACATAAGCCAAGGTTAGAATTCTTTCATCATTTTTTTCTTCTAAATTAAGATATTTTATTAGAGTAATTTTATCTTCAGTGAGTGTGCCTGTTTTATCCGTGCATAAAATGTCCATTGCCCCAAAATTTTGAATAGAAGGCAAATATTTTACAATAACACCTTTTTTAGACATTCGCAATGCTCCTGATGCTAAATTGGCTGTGATGATTGCAGGCAGCATTTCTGGAGTTAAACCAACAGCAACGGCTAAGGCAAATGCTAATGATTCTAAAATATTTCCTTTTAAAATAGCATTGATTAAAAAAATAATTGCAACCAATACTATTACAAGTTTGATCATAAGATTAGTATGATCTTTGATCATTCTATCAAAAGAGGTTTCAACTTTTATTGAATTAAATTTAGAAAAAGTTTTACCTAAAAAAGTATTTTTACCAGTTGCAATTACAACTGCTTTTGCAGTTCCACTTTCTACACTTGTGCCAAAATAAATCATATTTTTCTGATCAATTAAATCTGCATTCTCAGAGCAGACCATACAAGATTTTTCTACAGGAATAGATTCACCGGTTAGTGAGGACTGATTTACAAAGAAGTCTTTAGAGTTAATGATTCTACAATCTGCAGGAACCATATCACCTGCAGATAGATTTATTATTTCACCAGGAACAAGGTATTTTATTGGTACCTCTTTTTTTATTCCCTCTCTAGTTACATTTGCTGTGTTTCGGACCAATTTTTTTAACCTATCAGTCGCATCCACAGCACTTCTTTCTTGAAAAAAAGTAAAACTTACACTAGCAAGTATCGTAGCAAATATAATAAAGGCGCTTGTTTGATTATCAAAGATATAAGATAGAAAAGAAACAACCAATAATAAAATAATTAAGGGGTTTAAAAAATAAGATAGGTATTGTAAAATAGGATGGAGCCTTTGAGATTGTGGTGGTTCATTTAAACCATAAATTTTTTGCCTTTTTCTTACTTCTTTTTCTGTTAAGCCCTCTGGATTAGTTTTAAGAAGATCAAAGATTTCAGTTATATCTTTTGCCCAAGGCTTTTGAATAAGTACAAACTGCGCTAAGCTCATTAAAATTAGTTAGCAAATTTGTATTTAAAAATTTTTCTTGTTTATGGATTTTGAAATGAAAGGATTTTATATACTGAAACAGATATTATTCCTTTATCAGAATATATTTGCTCCAGGTATACTGCATACTTTTCTTTATTATACAAAGTTATTTCGAATAATTGTTTGTTGGAAAGTTTTATTCTTCCAACTTCTCTTTCTTTAGAATCGCTTACTACTAATTCTGCCTTAAAAGAATCTATTTCTTTGTCTAAAGAAGAGAAAGAAACTGAGATGTTCTCAATATTATTTGGAATATCTATTTTTTCAAATAAATTGAGTTCTTTTGAAATTAGTTTTTGAGGTGGAGGGAACATTCCCTTAAGAGCATATGAGAGTTGTATTGCACCAATTTTAATATCTGAATCTGATTTTTTAATATCCTTAACATTGTAAACCTCTAGCATTGCAGCACTTAAATTTGATATTGGCTTTCCCATGTATGGATTAGAAACGATTAGAATGTATTCTTTTCCATTCGGAAAACTAAGTTTTGTTGCCTTAAATAAATTTACTTCAAATTCAGCTACTTTTACTTTATCTAAATAAACTGCAAAAAAAGGTAGAAAATCTCCTGTTTTGTTGTAAATGTTTTTTAGTTCAATTTCCCAATTATCTATTTCTGCCTTTTCATCTTTTTTTAATACAAAAATTTTAAGTGCAAGTTGTTTGCTAACAAGTGGTTTTTCAATCTCCTGCACTTGCAAATTTTTTTGGGATTGTGTTGGTTGTTCTGAAGTTTTTTCTATAACTTTTTGTTCAGGTTCAATATTAGGCTGAGGTTCCTTTTGTTCTTGCTGAGGTTGAGAGAAATTTTCTAATTCTTTATTTATTTCTTCTAAATTGCTTTTTGCTTTTACTTCCTGAATAGAATTTGATTGATTTTTTGAATCAGAAAAAATTCCATCTAAGTTTACACAGCCTAAAAGTAAAAGGGAACTCAAAAGGAAAAAAGATATAAAATAAAAATTTCTGTTTTTTGCCATAAATAAATTTGAATAAAAAAGTTTAAATTTTTATTTTTTTAGATTTTTAAATCTTTTTAGAGTTAGTTAAATATGGCCAACATCCCAACTCATATAGCCTTTATTCCTGATGGTAATAGAAGATGGGCAAAAAAGCATGGCTTAGAGTTAATAAGAGGCCATGAAAAAGGAATAGACAAAATGGGCCAAGTGCTAAAGTGGTGCCAGGATAAAAAAATAAAAATAGTTTCATTTTGGGCTTTTTCAACAGAAAATTTTAATAGAGACAAGGACGAAGTATTAAAACTTTTTAATGCATTTAAATACAGATTAAAAAAAGTACTCTCAGAAGCAAAATTTGAAAAAACAAAAACAAAAGTAAGATTTATTGGGCTAAAAAAAGCATTTCCAAAAGACATACAAAAAGGTATGAAAAAGATAGAACAAAAAACAAAAAATTACAAAGACTATCAATTAAACTTTTTTATAGGCTATGGCGGAAAAATAGAAATTCTCCAGGCTATAAAAAGCATATTAAAAAAATATTCTAAAAAAAAGCTCACTAAAAAAGATATTGAGAAAATAGATGAAAAAGAATTTGAAAAATATCTTTGGTCTGGAGGACTACCTGATCCTGATTTAATAATAAGAACTTCTGGAGAAAAAAGATTATCTGGATTTATGCCATTTAAATCTGCTTATTCTGAGCTTTATTTTTGTAAGAAATTGTGGCCTGATTTTTCATATGAAGATTTTGAAAAGGCTCTAAATGACTTTAAAAAAAGAAAAAGGAGGATGGGAAGATAAAAAAAACTATTCTTTTGATAAAAAACAAAACAAGAAATAAAAAATTAAAATTGAATTGTTTTATATCTAAAACTTTTTTTTCTCATTTAATTGGACTTATGTTTAAACAAAAACCAGCAAACATTTTTTTTATTTTTAAAAAAGAGGATTATCATCCAATCCATTCCTTTTTTGTAAGATATAATTTTGATGCAATATATTTGGATAAAAAATTCAAAGTAGTAGATAAAATTTCCAATATAAAACCTAATAGCTTATTAATTAAACCAAAAAAGAAAAATCTTTACTTATTAGAACTAGAGCCAAAAGTTACAAAAAAGTTTAAAATTGAAATTGGAGATAAATTAATAATTGATGGTGAAAAAAATGTCTAAAATTGGTTGGTATGTTATAAAAAAATCTGGAGAGTATGACTGCCAACTTCCACAACTTTCTGAAGAAGAACAAGAGTTTTTAGCAATCTTTGCAGATAGATTTGCAGAATACTCAAAAATAAATGATGTTTCTGAAACCTCAAAAGCAAAACAAGCAATTGAAACATTGATCAAAGAGGTTTTAGAACAAGAAGGATTTGAAACAGATTCTGAACAACTCGATTATTTGACAAAGGCTGCGTTTTATCATATTAGTGGTTATGCTCCATTGGATAACATTATACTAGATCCTAATGTTGAAGAGATTGCAATTTATGGAATTAACAAGCCAGTTATGGTCTATGTTAGAAAAAAAGGCTGGCTAAGAGCAAACTGCTTTATTGACTCCTTGGATTATTTAATTCATCTTATAAATAAAATGGGGAGAAATCTTGGGAGAAGAATAACTACACAATCTCCAAGGCTAAATGCAATTTTAAGCCAAGGTCATAGACTGCATGCATCTATTCCTCCAATTACAGAGGGAGAGATGACAATTAGATTACACAGCTCAAAGCCCTGGTCTATTGCAGAAATATTAAAATCTGGATCAACCTCTGCAGAAATACTTGGATTTTTGTGGTTAGCATTTCAATCTGATTCTTCTATTTTAGTTGTAGGGAACACTGCTTCTGGTAAAACAACTCTTTTAAATTCATTGTTTTCATTTGTGCCAATAAATGAAAGAGTAATTATAATTGAAGATACACCTGAGATAAAAATTGAGCACAAACACAAACTTACTATGATTGCAAATGAAGAATTAGATATAACAATCGCAGACTTAGTGCGCGATTCTCTCAGAATGAGACCAGATAGAGTAATTGCTGGTGAGATTAGAACAAAAGAAGAAGTGGAGGCTCTTATAGAAACACTTCTTTCTGGTCAGGCAAGAGGTTCATATGCTACATTTCATGCTCAATCTGCAGACGAAGCATTAAAAAGACTTGAAAATCTTGGAGCATATAAAGATGATCTCAAATCGATTGATTTTATAATTGTACAAAGAAGAATTTCAAAATATGATAAAAAAACTAAAAAACAACAAGAAATAAGAAAAATGATTGGGGTGTATATGATTGATAAAGATAAACAAGTCCCAACTCCAATTCCAATTTTTAGTTATGATATAAAAAATGATAAATTTCAATCCACCTCGGCCCTAAAGGATGCTTTGGATAGAATTGCAACTAAATTAGGTTTAGATTATAAAAGCATATTTGCAATTTATAAAGAAAGAGTAAAATTCTTAGAAAAATTAGATGAAAAAGATTGCTTGAAGAAAATTCAACAATTTGCTTATGGTGAATATAGTGAAACTTGATTATTTTACTAATTTACCTCTTTTTAGCCTTTATGCACAAAGGCCAGAAATGGAAAAATTTTACAATAAATGCCATTTTGATATAGAATATAAAACCTTTTTGAATCTATATGTAAGTGCTGCTTTTGCAATTTGTTTTATTTTATTTATCTTTTTGTTAATATTTATAGGAGACTTTGCATTTGCAACTGGAATTTTTATAATTCTTGTTGCTTTAGCCTTGCTTTTAGGTTATAGGCTTCCAAAATATTTAGCAAAATGGCAAGCAAAAAAATTTGAACAAGACCTTCCTGCTGTTTTAAGAGCAATTTCTCTTTATTTGCAAATTGGTATGACACTAGAAAAAGCAATATACAATATAGCAGTTTCTAATTATTCTTGCTCGAATATATTCAAAAAAATTTATGATTCAATTAATCTTGGAAGCAGTGTGCCTGCTGCTTTATCAAAAATCCAAGATTATGTTTATTCTATGCATTTTTCTAGGGCAGCCCATGCACTTTTACTTTGTTATGAAAAAGGCTATAGCCCAACAAACTTAGAAAGTTTAGCAGATGATATTTCCTCACTTGCTCAAACAGAAATAAAACAACAATCTTCAAGGCTAACATTACTAGCATTAGTTTTTGTTGCAGTCTCTTCGATTATTCCTGCATTTTATTTAATAATATTTGTAGCCGCAGGCCCAATGTTTGGTGCGACAAGCTCCCCAGAAAATATATTTTTATTTTATATAATTCTTTTGCCTTTGCTGGTGATAGCCACATTGGCAATTATGATTTTTATTACTCCAAGTGCAACATCACCGATATTATATGATAAGGTATTTGCTCAAACAAATGAAAAATTAATAAAAAAATCAAATATTTTTAAAAATAGATATGCCCTTTCTATAGCCTTGGCTATTTTTGGATATGGTTTAGGTCTTTTACTTGGACTAACACAGCAGGCTTTGTTTATTGCATTGTTTTTTGGGTCCATTCCATTTTTAATACATAGTTTTTATGAATCTGAAATTTTGGCTCAGGTTAGTGAAATGGAAGAGCAACTTCCCAACATGTTGCTAGCAGGTGCAGCAGAAAAAAAATTTTCTTTAGAAAAAATGCTTATAGATTCTTCTAATTCACCATCAAAATTGCTCTCGATAGAAAGTAAACAAGCCCTAAATCAAATAAAAGCTGGTGCAAATCCAGTTGATGTTTTAAAAAAATGGCAAGAAAGCACACCTTCTTTACTTTTAATAAGAGCTCTTAAACTTGTGCTAATAGGTTATGTTAGCGGCGGGAATATGCAAAAAGCCCTAAGATCAGCTGCAGAGGATATATTGACTGCATTCAATCTTGCAAGAGAAAGAAGTGCTTTAATTTCATTGCAAACCTATACTTTGCTAGCAGCAGGTGCAATATTGGTTCCAATAATTTTATCAATATCAATATCCTTTGCAAACCAGTTAGTAAATCTTTCAATGCCATCAGAGTTTAATCTTTTTTCAAAAGAATCTCAAACTCAGCTTATTGAAAGCAGCAAGATAGCTATTCCAGTCTATCTTTTTATTAATGCTGGATTAGTTGCTTTTGCAGTTTCAAGCTTTCAGAATGCAAGGCAGAAATTTATATTCTATTTTATACTTATTGCTATTGTGTCTGAATTGATTTGGTTTGCCCTTCCGCTTCTTTCATTCTAACCTTTTTTCATTCTAAATTTTTCATTCTAAAGATTTAAATTATTAATTTTATATATATTCATATGGAACAAATAACAAAAATTGTAAAAGAGAAAACAAAAGATTATGCTTTTCCAACAATTGCAGTTTTAGGCTCACACTCTGCTTTGGATGTTTGCCAAGGTGCAAAGGAACATGGTCTAAAAAATATAGTAGTATGCCAAAAGGGAAGAGAGAAGGTCTATGACTATTATTATAAGTATCAAAAAAGTTTGATTGGAGAATTAGGCTGCGTAGATAGAACAATTATTTTAGATAAATTTAAGGACATTGCAAATCAACAGATACAAAATGAACTATTAAAAAACCATTCTGTTTTTGTACCAAACAGATCCTTTTGTGTTTATGTGGGATATGATATAATCGAAAATCAATTTGCTGTGCCAATATTTGGAAATAGATATTTGCTAAAAGCAGAAGAAAGAAACGAGCCTAAGAACCAACAATTTTTGCTCGAAGAAGCAAATATATTAATCCCAAAAACATTTTCCTCTCCGGACGAAATAGATCGCTTATGTATAATAAAAGTGCAAGAACAAAAAAGGCAATATGAGCGAGCCTTCTTTTTTGCTTCTAATCCAAAAGAATATTACCAAAAATCGCAAAAGATGATTCAAGAGGGATTGATTTCATCCCAAGGACTAAAAAAAGCATTGATTGAAGAATTTGTAATTGGAGCCCATTTTAATTTTAATTTCTTTTATTCCCCACTTACAGAAAAACTTGAACTTTTAGGAATTGATACACGAAGACAAACAAACTTAGATGGAATATTAAGACTTCCCTATGCACAACAAAAAGAGATAGAAAAACAAATAACAACAATTGAAGTTGGACATATTGCATGCACTATAAGAGAGTCTTTATTAGAAAAAGTATTTGAAATTGGCTCTAAATTTTTGTCTAAAGTTAAAGAATTTTATCCAGAAGGAATAATTGGTCCTTTTGCATTGCAAGGTGCAGTTGCAGAAGAAGACAATGATGAAAAAATCTATATTTTTGATGTGTCATTTAGAATACCTGGCTCTCCAGGAACAGCCTATACCCCGTACACTAGATATTTATTTGGAAAGGAACAAAGTGTTGGACAGAGAATTGCTCTTGAAATAAAAAGAGCTTCTAAACTTGGGGAGTTAGAAAAAATTATAACTTAAAACAAAAATGAGGGTAGAGAAAATGACTCAAAAAGAACAAATAGATGAAATAATAAAAAATTATGATAAAAAAAATATAAGTATTGTTAGTTTTTGCTCACACAGCTCATTGCAAATATTTAAAGGTGCTGCAGATGAAGGTTTTAAAACAATAGGCCTTTTAAAAGATAAAAGCTTTAGAGAGGTTTATGATGCTTTTGATAAAGCAGCTCCTGATGAATTTATAGAATTTGAAGATTTAAAATCAATAGAAGAGGAATTAATTGAAAAAAACGCAATAATAATTCCATCTGGTTCTTTTGTAGAATATTTTGGAGAAAAAATAATGGATTTAAATGTTCCTTTTTTTGGAAATAGAAAATCCTTAGAATATGAAAAAAATCGCCTTAAGATGTATTCCTGGCTAAAAAAAGCAGGAATAAAAATACCAGATATACTAGAGCCTTCAAAAATAGATAGGCCTTGCATTGTAAAGCATAGCGGTGCAAAAGGAGGTAGGGGTTACTCAATAGTGCATTCTCCAGAAGAGTATTACCAAAAATATGGCGAGAGAAAAGATTTAATTGTTCAAGAGTTTATAGTTGGGGTTAGGATGTACCCGCATTATTTTTATTCACCTATTTTTAAGCAAGGCTATAAAACAGCCGAAGGCACACTTGAACTTCTTTCAATAGATAGGCGCATTGAATCAAATATAGATGAGAGTTATCGTACATTTTTTGCAGGAATTCCTATAAAACCATCCTTTAGTGTAGTTGGAAATGAGGCAATAGTAATAAGAGAGTCCTTGCTTGAAAATGTCTTGAGAATGGGAAGAAATGTTGTGGAAGCTGCATACGAATTGTTTGGACCAATACCTGGTCCATTTTGCTTGGAATTGGTTTGCAATGAAAATTTAGAATTTTATGCATTTGAAATCTCTGCCAGAATAGTTGCAGGTACAAATTTGTTTATTGAGGGTTCTCCATACTCTGCTCTTACATCTAAACATATGAGCACTGGAAGAAGAATAGCATATGAAATCAAACATGCCATAAAAAAAGATTTGCTACAAAAGATTTTGTATTAGGTGTATAGATGAATTATTTAGATGCATTTATATTGGGCTTAATTCAAGGATTTAGTGAATGGCTGCCAATTTCTTCTTCTGGCCATTTAGTGCTTGCCCAAGAGATTTTTAATATTAAAGCAAATGCTGAATTTGATATAATAATTATGGGGGGAACTACTTTAGCACTAATTATATATTTTAGAAAAAAAATATTTTCTATTCTTGAGGGTATAATAAAAAAACAAAAAGATAGCATAGAATATGTTAAATATTTATTAATAGGTGGATTTATAACTGCAATTGTTGGATTTCCTCTAAAAAGTTTATTTAAATCTTTTTTTTATTCGCCAGCCCTAGTAGCAATTTTTCTTATTATAAATGGCTTTTATATTTTGATTGCATCAAGTATTAAAACTAAAAAAAGACAACTAAATTCTTTAATTGCAGCTTTTGTTGGTTTGGCCCAGGGCATAGCTATAGCACCAGGGATATCTAGATCTGGGGCCACTATATCTAGTGCAATTTTATTAGGAGTGGATAAAACTGCTGCCGCCCAGTTTTCCTTTTTATTAGGAATTCCTTCAATGCTTGTTGCTAGCTTAATAGAATTTTTAGAACTTAAACCCTTGCAAACTGGATTAGATATTTATTTTGTTGGATTTTTGGCTGCATTTATTGCTGGATATTTGTCTATAGATTTTTTTATGAAAATAATAAAAAAAGAAAAGTATAACCTATTTGGCTATTATTGTATTTTGGTTGGCATCATAGCTTATTTTCTTGTGATAAAGGCATAGATTAGATTAATAGATTTAATAGATTGATAAACTAGATTGATAAACTATATTAGCTTTAGTTCTTTTGCAATTTTTTCAATTGCATTGAGTGCAAAGTCTATATCTTCTTTAGTAAAGTCTGCTCTCATTTGAGTCCTAATTCTTGCTTTATCTTGAGATACCATTGGAAAAACTATTGGAAGAGCAAAAACTCCCTCTTCAAAAAGTCTTTTAGAAAAAGTCTTTGCTTTGGATGATTCATAAGTCATAATAGGCACAATAGGAGTTTGTGAGTTTCCAATATCTAAACCTAATTGCTTGAGCTGCTTTTTGTAATAAGCTGTATTTTCATGAAGTTTTTTTACTAAACTATCATCTTGCTCTAACAATTCCAATGCTGCAATACAGGCTGCTATAGTAGCAGGAGGGGCAGAACCAGATAAAAGATATGTTCTTGCTTTATTGTGCATAAATTCCTTTAGAGTAGAAGAGCCACTTAAATATCCACCTACTACTCCAAATGCTTTTGAAAAAGTTCCCATTTCTATTTCAATTTTGTTGTGCAAACCAAAATGATCCACTATTCCTCGCCCATGATCTCCAAGCACACCATCTCCATGTGCATCATCTACCCAAATATAGGCATCATACTCAGTTGCAAGTTCATAAATTTCATTCAAGGGAGCAATGTCCCCATCCATTGAAAAAACACCATCAGTAATAATCCAAATTTTAGAGTATTTTTCTTTTGCTTGTTTGAGCTTTTGGGCTAAATCTTGCATATCAGTATGTTTGTAGATAAATTTTTCTACTTTGGAAAGCCTTATTCCATCAATAATAGAGCCATGATTTAACTCATCAGAAACTACGGCCGTATTTTGGTCTAAAAGTTGAGGTATACCACCAGCATTTGTTGCAAAGCCTGTCTGAAAGTATAATGCTGCTTGGGAGCGTTTAAATCTAGCAATGGTTTTTTCAAGTTCAAGATGCAAATCCATTGTACCTGAAATTGTTCTAACAGACCCAGAGCCTACACCATATTTTTCTATTGCTTTTATTGCAGCAGCTTTTAGTTTAGGGTGATAAGAAAGCCCAAGATAATTATTTGTACCAAGCATTAACACTTTTTTATTATTAACAATAGAATAAGGGGTGGAAGGTCCTTCTAATTTATACACTTTCCAATCAAGATCTTTTGATTTAAGATCCTCAATAATTGGCCTAAGAATATCATCCAACAAAACTTTTGCCATTTTATCACCTGCTTTAATTTATTTTTAAATACACATTTTTATTTATATACCTTAGCCTCTAAAAATATAAATTAGGCAATTTGTTATTTAAAAACCCTTAAAAGCCTTAAAAAAATAAAGTGAAGAATTATGAAACATATTATAGATTATTCTTCTGGTCAAAAACCTTTTTTAAGATATAGACAAAACAATGATGTTTTTAGCCTAGATTTAAAAGGAAAACTAGCTTTAATTTTTTCAGATCAGCAGATTTGTATCGGATATAAAGATGAAAAAGAGCAATATCATAGATGCCCTTATGGGCAAGTTGGAATCAATCAATGCAGTTTTTGTAAAAAAAGAGATGTTTTAAATGTTTATACTGATGGGGATTTTACATTTTATCCAGAACTAAAAGAGATTTTAAGTAAAGAAACATATGTGCTTTATTTAGCTCAATTTGGAGAGAGTATTACAAAGGTTGGAATTAGCAGAAAAAGTAGGTATACTGAAAGATGGATAGAACAAGGGGCAGACTTTGCAACAATAGTTGCAGAGTTTCAAGGCCCAGATGAGATTTACAAAGCAGAAAAATATATTAGCAATAATTATAATATTAAAGATAGAGTGAGGGCAGATCAAAAACTTAAAGTCTTAGAATATGATCCAAAAAAAGCAATTGAAAATCTTAACTCAAAATTGCAAATAATATTGGAGGACAAACTTCTAAAAGATTTTATTGTTAATCCAAATATTCATGATTTAAGAACATATTATCCAAAAATAGAAAAATATAAACTTGCGCAAAGTATTGAGGGGGAAGTATTAGGGCTCAAGGGCCAGTGGCTGTTTTTTAAAAATTTTGAACAAGAAATTTTTGCTTTAAACTTATCTAAAAAAATTGGAACAGTGATTTTTGAGGATTAGATTATTAGAGTTTAGAGCAGAAAATTAGTTTAGAGTTTTAGGTTTTAAAATCTAAGCTTTCCATTCTTTTTCTTTAACATTAGCTTTAAGATTTTCTAATCTTGCAAGAACAAAAAAATAACTTGAAAGTCTATTTAAGTACTTAATAATTGGTAAAATCTCTTTGTTTTCTAATGCAACCACTTCTCTTTCTGCTCTTCTAGATACACTTCTGCAAACATGGGCTAAGGCTGCTGCTTTTGAGCCTCCTGGAAAAATAAATGTATTTAAAGTAGGTAAATCTTGCTCGATTTTGTCTATTAACTTTTCAAGATTAGAGGTTTGGTCTTCAAAAAATATTTGATCCTGTTGTTTTATGCTTGCAGATAAAATTGAACCAATATAAAAAAGATTGTTTTGAATATTTTCTAAATCAGAAATATGCTCTTTTGAGACATAGTTTTTTAAAACACCAATAAAACAGGATAGTTCATCCACAGTGCCAATAGCATTAAAGATTTTATTGCTTTTTAATATTTTATTTCCTTGTCTAATAGATGAATAGCCTTCATCTCCATTTTTTGTATAAGATTTTGCCATTCTAAAAATAATAATGATTTGAAAGATTTATATTATTAATTGATTAATATTTTTGTATGAATTTTTTAAAAAGCCCAAGTCTAAAGATTGTACTTTTGTTTTTTGCTTGCAATATAATTGCATTGCTTTATATGTTTTCTATTCTAGAACTAAAAGAAAAACATTTGGATGTTTATTCAAATATAATAGTAGAAGAAAAACCAACCCAAGAACCAATTTTGGCAGTATTTATAGTTGTATCTATGATATTATTTTCTTTTTTAAATTTGTTTTTAATAAAATGGTTTAAAACAAAAATCATATTAGCACTTGTGGAAAAAATAGCTATTTTTGTTTCTATTTTTTTATTTGTTTTTCCATTTTTATTTTTACAAATACAATATTTAGCATTTTTAGTAGGCTTTTTAATAGCAATAATTTTTTTGTTTATTAAAAGATTTGCTGCTTTTAGAAATCTTATTGCAATAATAATGTTTGCTACAACATCAACAATATTTGCCTTTTCTTTAGGACTGGATGTGCTTTTGATTATAGGCATTCTGCTTTCAATATATGATTATTTAGCAACATTTAAAACAAAACATATGCTGGATCTTGCAAAAACAGTTGCAAAGGACAGACTTATTTTTGCAATTTATGCTCAGCCAGATCAATCTGAGCTTTTGCCTAAAAATTATGCACAAAAAAATATTTCTAGTTCAGAAGGATTTGAAAATAAACCAAAAGCCCAAGGTGCAATGCTTCTTGGGGGTGGGGACATATTTATGGCTGTAAGTTTAGCAATAGCATCTGCTCTAGAAATAGATTTAATTTCTTTTGCTTTTGTTGCACTATTTAATGTGATTGCAATTTTTCTAATAATTTATTTTGTTTCAAAGAAAAAAGTTGCTTTAGCTGCCCTTCCTCCAATTGTTTTTAGTTCTGCACTTGCAATTTTAATTAGAATTTTTTTAAAATTTGTTTGAGTAAACCTTAAAGGTGGAAAAATGTTTAATTTGGATAAAAATTATTTGTATGCAATTATAGGGGCAACAACAAATAAAGAAAAATATGGCTATAAGGTATTGATGAACCTAAAACAAAAAGGATTTAGAGTTGTTGGCATAAATCCAAAATATCAAGAAATTGAAGGGGTCGAATGCTATCCTGCACTTAAATTTTGCCCACAAAAAATAGATGTGGCTGTTTTTGTGATTAACCCACAAATAGGCCAGCAAGTAATAATGCAATGCCTTCAGTTAGGAATAAATAAAATTTGGCTTCAGCCTGGCGCAGAATCAAAGCAAATTATTGAATTTGCTAAACAAAACAAAATGGATATAATTTATAATGCTTGCATTATGAAAGAAAGTGAATTATAAAAATCAAAACCTAAATAAATCAAAACCTAAATAAATGGACCAGATTTTGGAGTATATGGACTTAAACCTAAGAGCTTTCTTGTATTACCATCTAGGGCTATTGAATGAATTTCTTGGCTTATAGAATTTCTGATTGAAAATTCCCCTGAGTCTTCGTTGACCCAAATTTCTGGAATGGCCTTGCTAGATCTTATTAAATTCCTTAGGTAAGCCTTTTTTTGCTTTTCTGCCCTATGCACTATTTTTTGATAACTAGAAATATTTTTGGCAATATTTTCTATTAAAGGCTCATTTTTATAAAAATGACCATTTATTTTGGCTGTTGGAACAAATTTATTAGCCTTTGTTATTTTTCCTAAATAAAAATATCCTGATTCGTCTTTTGCTAAAACATTTCTTTTATCTTTATATATTATTTTATAATACCCCATAAATTCTGACATAAACTAAAAAGTAATTGTTCTTTTATATATAAATTATGTTACAAATATAACAAATTCAAAACAAAACAAAAACTAAAAAAAGCTTTAAAAAATATAAAAAAAAGAAAAAAAAGAAAAAAAGGTTTTTAGTGGTCTATTTATTGTCCTGATAGCTTGCCTATAAACTCATTGGCTGCTTGCATTGTGTCGGCTGCAGTGTTACCAGCAACAACTATCTTGTTGCCAATTGCTTTAACAAACACGCTTTGTGTGTTAAAGTCTACACTGTTACCAAGCACTTCTGCAGTTGCTGAGTTTACAAGCGGACCACCAACTAAGATCTGCACTCCTCCAACACTTGCAGCCTCTTTGTCATAAATAACAAGGTTTGAGCCCTTGATATCATATGGCTGGACTGCTTCTACTGTAGCTGCATTGTCTGGCATAATCTTTGCAGATACTCCAGACATATCTACAGTACATGAAGGTGTACTTGAACCAGTTGGTAGTTTGCAGCTTCCAACAGTCTCTTTAATCTGCTTGAGTGTGAGTTTTATTCCATCTCCAACAGTCTTTGTGTCTCCTTCTTTTGCTTCCCAGATTTCTCCTTGTTCGGCTAATTGAGTGTCTGCATATGAAAGTGTAAATGTTGGTTGGCCGATTCTCTTTGCTACATAAATTGGGTATTCGCTAGTATCATATGAATCAACATATGAACCTCTTTCTGTATATACTTTTGGCTCCTCGGTTGACCAACCATTATTATATATACTGTAATAGTTTACATAAGAGGTTGTGGTAGTAGAGTTCCTAAATTTGAATTGGTTGCTTTCTAGATAGATTGGAATTTCTATCCAAACTGGAGTGTGAGAGTTTGTATTCTGCTTGCCTGCATCTTCTTGGAAGATTATGGTGGTGTTTGATGTAATTTGATATCGATCACTACTACTTAAGTTGTTCTTACCAAATGCAAATAAACCATATGCTGCAGAATCAGTTCCTGCTGGTTCAAATCTAATAGTTTCGGATGAATTAGCATTGATTACTGATGTTGGCTTTCCATTAAACTTTGTAACTGATGCATTGATATAACATGTATAGCCCTCTGGTCTGTATAGTATTTGTGGATCCCACTTTTCAGCAGAGACAGATATTCCTTGAGCTCCATTAAAACGATAATCGATAGATGTATTAATGAAATCTCCTGTAGCATTAGCCCTTCCTCCTACTGGGTCAAAGTAAAATTCATTTAGTTGGTATAGACCTAAAATGTCTGTTCCTGAACCAGAACCAAACTTGTAGTCATCAGATTTGAATTTTATAAAGCTTCCGGTATATTGTAATTTATCACCCGAATTAACACAGTCTTGAGTACCAGCACTTGCATTTGATACAGGAAGCTGTTGGTCAGATACTGCTGTTAGCACTACTTTTGCATAATCACCTGAGGATAAATCTAGACCATTGTATGTAAGTTTAAATACTGCTGGGTCTGCCAAGAAGTTTATAACTTCTCCTGGTTTATACTGGGATTCCAAATCTTCATTATATATTACAATCTCTCTTAGAGAATCCGGAGCATTATTCTCAGAAGAATTATCTCCGCTGTTGTAATCTCTGTTCTTCCAAAGAAGGCTTACCTTAAAGTGATAATTCTTATCATTTGAGGAAACAAGGTTGTATGGTTTTCCATCTTGTAGGGTTATTTCATCAGAGTAGATTGCAATCTCTGCCCATTTAGCAGTTGCATACAAACCAGGTGCAGTTCTATATACATGGATGTTTAATGTTTTTCCACTTGCTGCATGATAGTATGTGTATGTGTCTCCTTCAGCAACCTTAATTTGAGCAATGGTTGCATCAGAAGAATCTAAGATATCAATAATTGCTGGATATTCATTACCTGTGCCTGTCTGAGAAGAAATATCTGCTAATCTTACTTTAAAGTCTCCTGCATCAATTACTCCTCCTGGAGCTATAATATCATATTTTGCCTCTTTAGCAAGTTTAATTGAACCACCAGTTATTGCTTGAGTAGATGATGAAAGGGCTGTAGTAGGTGGTGTCATTTTTGATATTACCCATTTTCCTCCTAAGAATGGAATTTCTAATCTGTGGTTCTCTGTTCTGTATTGGCTTGAGGAGCCGCACCAGGCCCAATTTCCATGTCCATCCTCTGATACCTTTGTACAAACTGGAATACCAAAGTCATTATTTCCAAACCATACAGAATATACTACCACATTTGGAGATGCAATAATGTCATCATATGTTGGACTAAATCTTATCTTTTTATCTCCAGAACCTATCCAGAAGGATTGTCTTACTGTGTAAGAAAATGAAGATTCTTTATCTTGCACAGTTTGGTCTTTAAATCCGCTAAATTGCTCTCCTCCAATTCTAAATAAGCGTTTTGCTGTACTTGAGCCACTATAAACTCCTCTTAGTGGAGAGAGAGGCACTGAAGTAGAGGTATCAGAAGCAGTTAAATCTGCAGTATATTCATCTTCAGAGTTTGAAATTACTCTGTTTGCCAAAGTTCTATCTAAGGAGTCAGTGATTAAGGTCTTAAATTGGTAGGCATTTGCAAGTTGACCTGGCACTACTATTTCAATTACAGCAGTTTTGTCAGTTACCTCACAAGATCCAGTTCCACCAGTTGTTCCTCCTGTTGCAGAGCAGGTAGCCTGACCTGAAACTGTAGCTGAGAGAGTAGAACTCTTGTATGCTTTATTTGCTAAAACTGCTGCAATGTTTGCTGCTGCAATACCATCAGAGATTTGGGCTTGTGAACCCACAACCACTTTTGCAGTTGGCTGACCATTTGCATTTACAAGTTCAAGGTTTTCATATACCAATCCTGCAGCCACTGCACTGGATGCTAGCAACAACGAAGATGCTGCGATTGCAGCAATCTTGGATGCGTTTATTCCTTTCATTTTTTCACCTCTAAAGTCTTTCCCTGCGGGCCTGAATTTAATATATAATGAATGGGGCTAATAAAAAAATTAACGGCCCGAGCAGGATTTATTCTTGCCCCATCTCCTACTTTTTGTACCTCAAAACCCATATATAGAATGGATTTTTTCATAGGTAATGAAAACAAACCAAAACAATGTTTATAAACCTTTCTATCTAATATAAACTTTTTTTTATAAAAAAAATATTTAAATATGGCATTAAACGGATATACCTATTAACAATCAACGAAATTTAAATTCTAACAAATTATTCTAATTAAAAATTCAAATTTAATTATTCAAACTTAAAATGCTTTCAAATTTAAATATTAAAATATTAAATATTTATAAAAAATTTAATTTATTTAATTAAATGGAAATGGATAATTGATAATTGATAAATGGATAATTGATAATTGATTAATAATAATATTTAGGACACTTGCCTTTTAAATTTTTCTTCAAATTCTTTATACATTTGAATATCCTCTTTGGAAACAGAAGGTTTTAAAATCTTGCACAAACTAAGAAGATGTTTTTGAGAAATTGGCACTATTGCATTTTTTAATTTTGCTTCTCGAATTGCAAGCCTTTTTGCCTCTGTTATAAGATTTGCTAAATCTGCACCTGAAAAATCTTCTGACAGTTCTGCTATTTGTTCTAAATTTACATCTTTATCCAAAGCAATATTTTTTGTGTGCACTTTTAGAATTTCCAATCTTGCTTGCTTATCAGGCAAGGGCATAAAAATTAATTTGTCCAATCTTCCAGGACGAAGAATTGCTGGATCTAACAAAGAAGGCAAATTAGTTGCTCCAATCACAATAAGAGGAATAGATTTATTTGTTTTCAGCCCATCTAATTCTGCAAGAAAAACAGCTAAAACTCTGCCAGAAACCTCGTCATTAAAGCTTAAAGATCTTGACCTAGCAAGCGCTTCTATTTCATCAAAAAACAAAATTGCAGGTGCATTTTTTCTAGCAAGTTCAAACAATTCAGATACATTTTTTTCTGATTCTCCATACCAAGAAGAAAGAATATCTGAGCACTTTACATAATAAAAGGGTATGTTTAAATCCTTTGCTAGTGCAGAAACAATTAGTGTTTTACCAGTACCTGGAGGACCAAAAAGCAATATTCCAGTTGAGGGTTTTAAACCATATGCCTTTGAAAAATCTTTATGCTTGAGTGGAAGAGCAATTGCTTCAAGCAATTCTTGTTTTAAGTTTTCATAACCTCCAACATCATCTAATGAAGCTGGTCCAAGTTCACTTTTAGAAAGATCCCTTAGGCCAAATTTGCCAAATCCTTTTTGTTTGCTTAAAGAAATTAATTCTAATTCTTTACAAATGCTTAAACCAAGAGAATCTAAAACTACAAATGCACCTATGACTAAAACACAAGAAATTAAAATCATTATTAACTGATCCAATCCCCCAGCATAGAACAAATTGCTTAAAAATAACAAAATCAGCCAAGCAGAACTTAATGCTTGCGCATAATTAGAAAAACTAAAAGATTTTTTATTTTGTTGAATAAACGCATAACTAAATGGCATTAAAAAAAATGTTATCACCCAAATCCCAATATAGAATATATAAAAGACTAATGTGCTCAAAATCTTAGAAAAATATGCTACTAATTTTGATGGAACTAAAAAAAAGTTTTCTAGTGCAATAAATTTGCTCAAAGAAGAAATTAAAAAGTTCTCAAAATGCAAAATGCTAGAGCCTTTTAAATCAGAAACAAGGGAAGTTGCACTAGAGCTTGAAAAAGAATATGGAATGAGATAGGAATGAAAAGGAAATATGCTTAAGATAGAGAAATAAAAGATTAATGCTGCTAAAGAAATAAAAACTGATTTTTTTGAACCATAATAAAAAGATGCTAATGCTAAAGAAAACAAGCTTAAAAAAATACCTGCTGGCCCTAAGGAAAAAGAAGCAAAAGCAATTAAATGAACCACTAAAAACAATCTCCAATGTTCAAAAAATTCAAAAAGTGCCAAACCACCAACTATTATAAGATATAGCCAGCCAAGCCAGCCAGCTTGATAAGAAAAACTTAATAAATTTAAAACCAAAAATACAGCGGCTGAGATTTTTTTATTTAAAAAAGCAATGATGCTTAAAATTATACCTAAGATAGCAGCACTTAAAAAATCAAACCTAAGTGCAGAAAATGAAACAAAACTAGAAAAAAATATTAACAAAATATCTGAATAATTTGCATTTTCACTAACTACTGAAAAGGCAGTTGCCACTTTTTGTTTGTAAAGCAAAAAATTTGCCTGTTGCATATAAAAATTTATAAAGCTCATATTTAAAAAGGCAATTATGGAGGATTTAAATAAAAAGATTATATTCGATTGCCACACACATTATCATAATAATTTTGACCAAGGACAATATGTGGTTTTATCAGGATATAATTTTAAAACAAATCAAATTGTGCTAAAAAATTCTCACAAGCCAAATGTTTATTTTTCTTTAGGCCTTGCACCTCAAGAAATACAAAGAAAAGATCTTTATCCAAATCCAGAGCAGGAAATCCAAAAAATAAAAAATCAAATTGAAAACCAAATGCAAAACCAATTATTTGTTGGAATTGGAGAAGTAGGCCTAGATAATCATTGGGCAAAAAATGCTCAAGACAGAGAAATTCAACAGAATGCATTTTTAGAGATGATAAAACTAGCAAAAGAAAAATCTTGCCCATTAATAATTCATTCTAGAGATGCAGAAAAAGATTGCTTAGAACTTTTGATCAAAAATAATATAAAAAAGGCAATATTTCATTGCTTTGGGGGAAACTTATCCCAAGCTCTTTTGGCTAGCGAAAATAATTATTATATTTCTATTCCACCGATAAAATCAAAGGAAAGAAAAAAGATAATAAAACAAATCCCTCTAGATTATTTGCTAATAGAATCAGATGCCCCTTATTTAGGAAAAGTATCCTTAGATTGTTTAAAATCTGCTGCAATGATTGCAGAATATAAAAACATTTCCATTAAAGAAGTTTTGGAAAGAACATTTTTAAATGCAAAAATTATTTTTAGCAAAGAATTTTAAAATCTTAGATAATAAAAAAAATTATGGATAAACTAACTTTTTTTGAAAAAATAAAAAAAATGATCAATTCTCAAAAAAAACCTGAAAAAAATATTGCACTTATGGTAGATGGACCAAATATTATAAGAAAAGAATTCAAATTGGATCTTACCCAGATAAAAAAACAGGTTGAAAAATATGGGCATATCAAGGTTGCAAAAATATTTCTTGATCAATATGCCTCAGAAAAATTAATTGAAGCAGTTACAAATCAAGGCTTTGAGCCAATAATTTCAACAGGAGATGTAGATGTAACAATGGCAGTAGAATCTATTTGCCAGGTTTATAATCCAAATATTGATATAATAGCACTTATGACAAGAGATATAGATTTTAGACCGGTTTTACTAAAAGCAAAAGAATATGGCAAGTATACAATAGTTATAGCTGCAGAACCTGGGTTTTCAGTTGCTTTAAAAAATACTGCTGATGAAGTTATATTAATAAAAAATGATGTAATAAATGATAGTAGTTCGCAAGAATAATAAAAATAATGAAAAAAATATAAAATAATGATAGAAATAAATAAAACAAATAACACAAAGATAATAAACAAATAAAAAATTTAGAGGGTTTGCCTTGCACATTGCAATGTTTGGGTGGGAGTTTCCTCCATATTTTTCTGGAGGATTAGGTGTACACTGCTATGAACTTACAAAGAATCTTGCTAGTCGAGGACACAGCATAGATTTTTATATGCCTTATCAAAAAAATGCTTCTATCAATCCACCTCATCAAAACATTAGAATAATTTTTGTTGGAGAAACTGAACTTCACCCTTATTTTAGAATCACAAAAAAAGGCAGAAGTAAAATATATGGAGAAGATTTACTAAAAGCTGTTTTTACTTATGCTTCGCTTTGTTCATTAGAAGGAATAAAAAATCATTACAAAAAAAAATATGATCTTATTCATTGTCATGACTGGCTAACTGCATGGGCAGGAATATATTTAAAACAAGCAATAAATAGGCCCCTTGTGCAAACAATACACTCTACAGAATACGAACGCACTTCTACTCCTTGGGAGGAAATAATAAATATTGAAAAAAATGCACTCAGATATGCAGACATAATTATTAGTGTTTCAAAAAGAACAGCAAATATACTTACTACTAATCTTGAAGCTGAAAATAAAAAGATTAGAATAGTTTATAATGGAGTGGACAGACAAAAATATCAAGAGGTTGAAATTGAGCAAAAACCTACAGCTATAAAAGAAAAAAAGACTGTGCTTTTTTTAGGCAGGCTTGCAGAACAAAAAGGCCCTGTACAATTTTTACATGCTGCCAAAAAGGTTTTAGAAAAAGAACCAAACACCACATTTTTAATAGCAGGCAATGGACCACTTTTACCATTTTTAATTAATTTATCCTTCGAACTTGGGATACAAAAAAATGTAAAATTTTTAGGCCATATCACAGAAGAAGAACAAAAAAAGATTTATAAAATAGCTGATGTTTTTGTTATGCCTTCTGTTGCTGAACCATTTGGAATTGTTGCACTTGAAGCAATTGCCTCCGGAACACCAGTAATAATTTCTAAAACTTCTGGAGTAAGTGAAATAATCAACTCTGCTTTGAAGGTAGATTTTTGGGACATAAAAGGATTGGCACAAAAAATAGTTGCGTGCCTAAGATATCCCCCATTAAAAAAAGTTATGATAGAACATGCCAAAAAAGAAATCCAACCCTATAGTTGGGAGAATACTGCCAAAGAAGTGGAAAAAATTTATAAAGAATTAATCGGAGGTTAAAAATATGAAAGTTTGTTTTTATTTTCAAGTGCATCAGCCAATGAGATTAGCTAGATACAATATTTTTGCTAATGATAGCGCAAATATTTTTGATAGATATTTTGATCATGAACTTAACAAGGCAATAATGCAAAAGGTTGCAACTAAATGCTATCTTAGGGCAAACAGAATATTGCTTGAAGCACTTGAAAAATATCCAAATATGCACATCGCTTTTTCAATTACAGGAGTGTTTTTAGAACAAGCAAGAATGTACCTTCCAGAAGTGATTGATTCCTTTAGAGAATTAGCAAGAACAAAGAGGGTGGAATTTTTATCTGAAACATACTATCATTCCTTAGCTGCATTAATGGAAGATAGTACTGAAATGGCTCAACAAATTGAATTGCACAAAAAAGCAATAGAGGAATTTGCACCTATGCCTTCAGAGGTCTTAAGAAATACTGAGGCAATGTTTTCAAATAGAATAGCTGCAATTGCTCAAAATCTTGGATTTAAAGGAATAATGACTGAAGGGCATGAAAAAATTCTTGGCTGGAGATCTCCAAATTATTTATATTCTGTTGCTGGATTGGACAAAATAAAAGTGCTTCTTAGGCATTATAAATTATCAGACGATATTGGATATAGATTTTCTCTAAAAACATGGAACGAATGGCCACTTACTGCAGATAAATATGCTAGATGGCTTTCACAACTGCAAGGAGATTGTGTAAATATCTTTATGGACTATGAAACCTTTGGGGAGCATCATTGGGAGGATACAGGAATATTTGAATTTCTAAAACATGTTTGGGGAGAAATAAACAAATATTCACATCTAGAACTTGCAACCCCAACTCAACTTGTAAATGGTTTAGAGCCCAAAGGAGAAATAGATTGCCCAGAAATAATTTCTTGGGCAGATATGGAAAGAGATACCACTGCATGGCTTGGAAATGAAATGCAACTTTCTGCTTGGGAAGAACTAAAAAAAATAGAAAAGGATGTGAAAGAACTAAATGATCCTGAGATTTTAAGAGTGTGGAGGCATTTGCAAAATTCAGATCATCTTTATTATTGCTGCACTAAATCTTTATCAGATCAAGATGTGCATAATTATTTTTCACATTATGAATCTCCATTTGAAGCATATATAAATTATATGAACATTATAGAGGATTTAAAAGAAGAAATTAAAAACAGATTAAGAAAATAAAAAGAGAAAATAGCGGGTCTGGCAGGATTTGAACCCGCAACCTTCTGGTCCGAAGCCAGACGCTCTAATCCAAGTTGAGCTACAGACCCTTAAGACTTATTGACAGGGATTTGCCCTATATTTTCCTTTGCAACATCCATGCAATACATCCATACAATATATTTATATATATTAGAGGTTTTTTAATAATAAACTATTGTATGAAAAAAGATATGAAAAAAGGAGGGGGGCCTAAATGAGAGCTCAAAATTTTTATTATTTTTTTACAATGTTCTTTTTATTTGTGATTAGCAGTTATGCACAAACAGACCAAACCAATTCAACAAACTCAAATATTAGTGTAAACTTGCAAGTGTATACACAACAAATTGAAAGTCCATGGGCAGAAAATTCAAAGATTTGCATATTTGTAAGAGAATGGATACTAAAAGGTGCATTCTTGTTTATAATGCTTGTATTTATATTAGGAGTTGCTGTATTTTCAGGGGCTGCGTTTCCAGAATGGAGAAACTATGGTACAAAAATGATTTTAGGACCAATTGCTGCAGTGATTTTATATGTGATAGGAATAAGTGCATTAAACTTTTTTATGGGATATAGTATCTGCGGCCTAAAGGTGATTTAAACCTAAAGAATTTGAGAGGTTGGACAATGGCTGATGTTATAACTGAATTTGTGCTAAATATAAACACACTTACAAATCTTTTGTTGGCAATAGTAATGTTAATATCCTTAGCAATGATAGCATATCCTGATCCAACAATAAGACATAATGGAATAATTGCTTTTTTAGCAACAATAGTAGCTGCCATTGCAACAAATCTACCAATAGCAGTGGTTTAAAATGCTTGCAAACAAAAAAATATATATTTTGGTAGTTTTTTTATTCTTTGGAATTATTTTTGGGCTGAAGACCCCTGGAGTATATACTGATTATATATATCAAACAATTTATGCCCATCCTCAAATACAAAAAATAAATTTAAGTTGTGATTTCTTTTTTTACAATCAAAAAAATCCTTGTGAAATATTAAAAAAAATTCCAGAAAATTTGCAGGAAAATCTTACACTCTCAATTATTAAAAAATTAGATCCGGAAGAAAATCAGGAATGGGTAAGATATTGGAATAGCAATCTTGAAATGAATGCATATGAAAATTATAATTTGAGCCCACTTGGAAGTGAAGGAATATATTTGGAAAATAATTCTCTTAAAAATGCTTGGCTAAAAATATTAGAAATTTATCCTTCAGTGTATAAAAGAGATGGTGGATTTTATTATGTGCCAGAACAAGCTTTTTTAATAAGAAGATCAAATGTTGATTTTGTTATAAATGATTCTGGATATGACCCGGATATTTGCAGACAGGAGTACAATATTTATGGTTATAAATATAAAATAAAAACAAAGATTGATGATTATGAAACAGAAGGACTTATTCTTCCTATCTCAAATTTGCTAAAAGAAAAAAGATCTGCAAACCTAACTTTTATTTTTTTCTCAGAAGGAAAATATGAAAAAAATATTTACAAAAAACAAAATTATATACAGTGCGATGAGTTCAATTGTACAACATTAATAAGTTGTGCGCTTAATCAAACATATTTAAACTATGACACACTTGATGGAAATTTTAGTATTCCAATTAGATATTATGAAAATTTGCTAGAATATAATAATTATTTGTCAGTGCCAAAAAAAGGATTTGCTAGCGGATTGATAAAAATAAAGACTCAAAAAGATTTTCTAAGATATGAAATAAAAATTAAGCAAAATAGTTTTGTGGTTTCAAAAAATGATTTAAAAATTTTTAAGAAAGGTGAGGCTTACCCAATACTTGCTTTGGAGTTAATTCCATCTCCGTATAAAAGCGGGGATTTAAACATTTTAAAAATTGAAGAAGCAGAGGATGAGAATTATTATTATGCAAATATTAGTTATAGACTTTATATAGATTCGCCAAATATTTCTCAGAAAGATTGCACATTTACAATTTATACACCATTTAATAAAAAAGTATTTGAAAATGCTTGTGAGAGCATAAGATTAATTCCAACAATTAAGCTTGAAATTATTAATTCAACTGAATCCGAGGTGGAAATAGCTGCATTAGTAGAAGATCAGCTATCAAATCCATTAAAAAATATTAATGTTATTTTTAGCAAAGGAAATTTTTCAAAGAGTGCACTTACTAATGAAAATGGACTGGCAACTATAAAAATAAAAAAAGAAGAACAAAATGTATTGGTTAGTGCAACTATTGCTGGCTCAGAGGAATATTCTCAAGCAAAGGCATTAATTATTGTTCCAGGTCAAGGAATAGACCAAAAAGACCAAAATCAAATCATGAACATAAAAGAAATTTTTATTTTGGCTGCTGTAATATTTTTAATTATTAACTTAATTATTTTTTTAATGAAAGGGGATAAAAGCAAGCGATCCAAGTTTGGATTATTTGTACTGCTAATAATAAGTTTATTTAATATAGGCTTAGCCCAAGATACAACTAGTGCAGTAGATTTATCTCAAACTTTAGAGGCTTGTAAAAATTATGATTTTGAAAATGCAATTAGACATTTTGGGGAATGTGCTGAAGCTTATAGGGCAATAGCAGAATTTGATTCTCTTAGAAAAACAGCCAATATTATTATCTCAAATATTGCTCCATTTGTTGTTATTACCCCAAATGTTGAAACATACAAAGTAGCATATGCAAATATGGTATTGATTGCACTGGCTCTTTTTAGAGTTGCTTGGGCAATAAATTCACTTTATCTTATACTAAATATTTTTAATCCTAAAAAAAGATCAGAGATATTAACCCAGTATATTTGGCTTGGGGCTTTTGTAATTATTGTTTATGTTTCATATTCATTAATTTTGAATTCTATAAATCTTATAAATGGATTGAGCAATTGGATTGTTGGATCAAATGCATCAGAAATACTTTCCAAGGGTTTAATAGAAGGAGAATTTGTTGCTGAGAATTATCAAATGCTAAAACTTATTTTGCCATTTTTAAATCTTTCTTATTTGATTCTTCTTGCAAGATACGTATTAGTGATCGGACTTTTTTTGTTTTTTCCATTTAGTTTGCTATTATTTTTTAATGCACCCACAAGAGGATTTGGAAAGGCCATGCTTTCTATAACCTTTGTAGTGTATATGCTTGGAGTGCTTAATTCTGTTTTACTTTTAATATATGATCTTTTGATTCAAAACGGAGATGAGTTTATACAAAATGCAATTGCATCCAATTTCTTTACTGCTTCATTTATAATATTTTTTGGATTTTTAGATTTGTTTATATTGATTAGTACATTGATAGCTTCGGTGCAATTTGTTGGAGGAAAGTAAAATGAGCGGCTATAGAACAATACCTTCAAAGGATACCTTTGATATTGATGAAAAGTTAGGTGGAATAATAACAATAAAACAATTGATTTATTTGATTGCCACATTGATTATAACCTATTTTTCAATGTTAGTTGCAAATGAGATTGTACAAGAACCTTCAGATACAATCTATGTTTGGGGCACAGTGCTATTCTTATGTTTGGTCTTTATATTTGGAAATTTAGATAAATATATTTACATAAGATTAAGATATTATCTAAGTTCAGAGAATAAAAAACTTCAAGAAAATCCAGCAATTTTTACAAATATAAGAACAATTGAAGAAAATAAAATAATCACTTTGGATGGAAGGGTTTTGGCTATCTTAAAAGTTAGTCCAATAAATTTTATGCTTTTAGGAGATGTCGCAAAAGAAGCAAAGATAAATAGTTTTGAAGTGTACTTAAGGCAGTTAGTCTATCCTATAGCTCACCATGTACAATCAGAAGAGGTAGATATAACTCAATATTCTGCGAACATTATTAAAAAAGCACAAAAAATTCCAAACAAAGCACTTTCAAACTATTGCACAAATCATATTGAGTTTTTAAAAAATTATTTAAAAGAAAAAAATTCAAGAACAAAAAACCATTATATTGTAATTCAAGTCCAAGATGAAAGATATAAAGAAAGTGCAACAAGCCCTTATAGTCCTCCAATAAAAAAGATTTATCTAAAATTACGAGCATTTTTAAAAGAGTTTAATCCTGTTGCAGCTTTTTATGGTGGTGGATTTTTTCAAAAACCAAAGAACTATGCTAAGATTGACTTAGTTAATAATAGAATAATTTTTCAATCTAAAGATTATATCCCACAAACCTCTAATTTCAAACCAAAAATAATAGAAAACATTTTAGAATTTTCTAGCAGGGCAGAACTTTTAAAATTTGCCAAAGAAAATGAAAAATCTCTTTATTATTCTGATTTTGATATAGATGAAAATCTAAACAAAGAATTTATGGATATGACTTTAGAAGAAAGAGAAAAAGTTTTTAGTATAGAAGAAAGAAGAAAAAATGTTGGATTATCTGGTGGAAAAACACGCTGGGCATTTGACGAATGTGAAAAATACACTGAAGTGATAATAGAAAAATTGGAAGCCGCATCATTAAATGTGAAAAGATTGACAAATCAAGAACTTTATAAAATTGCTCAAATTGCACATATTCCAAGAAAAATAGAGATTAAGCCAAATTATATCCAAATAGATGATAATTATATCAAAGTTATCTATGCAACCGGTTATCCATATCAAATTAGTCTTGGTTGGCTTGCAAATATTGTAGATGGAAGAGCAGATTATGACTTAACAATGTATATTTATCCAGTGCCAATAAATGAGGCCATAAAAACTTTTAGAACTGCTATTTTAAAACTTAGTACTGAAAAAAAGTCCAGGGAAGATTTTTTAGATCCAGAAACACAGCAGCATTTAGATGATGTTACAAACTTTTATTCCAATATTGTTTCTGGAAAAGAAAAATATTTTCAAGCCTCTCTTTATGTAAGTGTAAAAGCAAAAAGTCTGAAATATTTGGACACTGCATTAGAAAAATGCAAATCCGATTTAGCAGGTGCTTCGATAGATTTTGAGCTTGCAGATTATAATAATGCAAAAGGTGCATTTTCCACTACTTTAACTGGAAGGGATATGCTTAACAAAAAAAGAGAATTTCCATCTTCGTCTTTGGCTGCAACATTTCCACATATTTCTTCTTCAATAGATATTGATCCAGATGGTATGTTTTTTGCTTTTGATTTTAAGGATTCGCCTATAATAATTGATCTTAGAAAACTTACCAATCAACATCTGACTATTTTAGGTGAATCTGGTTCTGGAAAATCTTATTTTGCAAAAAGTTTAATTCCAAGATATTTGATAAACGGCTATAAAGTATTTATAACAGATCCAGATGGAGAATACATTGCACTTGCAAGGAAATTTCAAGGTAGTGTTAGTTCAATAACAGAAAGTGAAGCAGGAAGCTCAATAAACCCATTTGATAAAACAGGGTATGAAATAAATGAAAAAATAAGAAGCATGTTTGGATTTTTCTCAATTTTAATGGGAGGGATAACAAAATACCAACAAGGTTTATTAGAAGAATTACTCACTGAACTTTACAAGAAAGTTCAAGATCCAACATTTAGTGATTTTGCTAAATTGGTCAAAGAAAAACAAGCAAAAACTACAGAACAAAAAATAAAAGAAGAATTAGGTTATATTTATTTGGTGATAAAACCATTTCTAAAAACAGGAGTATATGGCTTTTTAGATAAAAAAACAAATATTAAGATTGAAAAACAGCTTCATGTTTTTGATTTAAGAGAATACAAAAATGATAAAGTGCTAAAAGACCTTATAAATTATTTGATATTTGATTTTATAAGCCATAGGCTAAGAGCTGATAAAAGCCTAAAGGCACTTATTATGGATGAAGGCTGGACAATGGTAAAATATCCAGGTGCACAGGAATATGTAGGTTATATTATAAAAGATTCAAGAAAATACAATGTATCATTTGTTTTTATAACACAGGAACTAGAGGATATGCTTTCTTCAGATGCAGGAAAATCAATACTAAACAATACTGCTACTTGGTTTATTTTCAGACATAAAGAAAGTGCACTTCCTTTAGCAAAAGAAGTTTTGAATCTAACAGAACCAGAATATGAAAAATTACTTACGATTGGAATTGGAGAAGGCTTAATGATTTCTGAAAAATATCGTTTATTTTACAAGGTTAAAACTCCTGAAATTGAGCATCAAGAACTAGAAGTTTTATCTAAAACAAAAGACAAAAAAGTCCAGCCAAAACTTAGAGTAGATCAAAAAAAGCTAAATAGGATTTTTCTTTCTATACTTGGCAGAGAGTATGATGAACAAAAAGATAAAAACTTGCCTCTTGCACTAACACATGATGCGCTCACTGAAAAAGAACAAAAAATTTTAGCTCAAAAAATTAAAAAGAACCTAAATAAAAATGATCTAAATCAAAAAAATAAAAAAATAAAAAAAGAACAAGAAAATGACAAAAAACAAAATAATAATAAAACAAAATAAAAAATAAAAAAAGAGGAGACTAATTCTAAAATTCGCCTCCGTCGGGATTTGAACCCAAATCTCAGGCTCCGCAAGCCCGCATTCTATCCAAGTTGAACTACGGAGGCATGCAAATCCAACATCAACTAATTTAAATTATATTGACTAAAGTTTTATAATAACTTTTATAAATATTTAAAGAGAATAATTAAAAATAAACTTTAATGAGGTGTTTTAGTTGGAAGAAATTAAGATAGCAGACCTAAAGCCTGGCATGAAGGAGATAATAATAAAAGGGCAAATAGTATCAAAAGATGAACCAAGAGAGGTTACAACTAAATATGGTAAGAAAATAATGCTTTCAAATGCTATTGTAGAAGATGATAGTGGAAGTGTACAACTTTCATTATGGGGAGAAGACAGCACAAAATACAAAATTGGAGATAATATAACTATTGAAAATTGTTATGTTGGCCAATTTAAAGGAAATATACAAATATCAGTAGGAAGAAATGGAAAAATAACTTTAGGTTAATATTCAAATTATTCAAATATTCAAAAGATTTTTATTTTTTTTGTTTAAAATATTAATAATAGTACTAAGAGGGTAGAATTTTTATTCTAGTCTTCTAAAATTAAGAATTTTTATACTAATTTGTTAATTTTTTGTGAGGTGAGAACAATGGCAAAATTAGGAAGTCAACAAGCTGAAGCACTTCCTGAAGGAACAACAAGAGTTATCGGAAGAGATGCACAAAGAACAAATATAGCTATTGGGTATGCTATAGCATCTATTGTAAGAACAACTCTTGGACCAAAGGGAATGGACAAGATGTTGGTCTCTGATTTAGGAGATATTGTAATAACAAACGATGGGGCAACAATTCTTGAAGAAATGAATGTAGAGCATCCAACTGCAAAAATTATGGTGGAAATAGCAAAAACTCAAGATAAAGAAGTCGGAGATGGAACCACAACTGCAGTAGTATTTATGGGCGAACTTTGCAAAGAGGCATCCAAGCTTTTGGACCAAGGAATTCATCCTTCCATTATAATAAAAGGATATACCCAAGCAGCACAAAAAGCTGAACAAATACTAGATGAGATTTCTGAGAAAGTTTCTATTGATGACACTGAAAAATTAGAAAAGATTGCCCAGGTTTCTATGGGCTCAAAATCTATTGGAGTAGGTTCAACAAAGGAATATTTGGCAAAAATAGTAGTAAAAGCAATTAAACAAGTTGCAGAGAAAAAAGATGGCAAATATGTAATTGATGAGGATCTAATAAAAATAGAAAAGAAGGCTGGTGGAGAAACAAAAGACACTTCCTTAATTGAAGGTGTTCTTATTGATAAAGAGGTAGTGCATTCTGCAATGCCAAAAGAAGTAAAGAATGCAAAGATTGCTTTAGTAGATGCAGCATTAGAAATAGAAAAAACAGAGATGGACGCAAAGATTGAAATCACTTCACCAGAGCAAATGTCTATGTTTTTAGAACAAGAAGAAAAGATGTTAAAAGAGATGGTAGAAAAAATAGCTAAAACAGGAGCAAATGTTCTTTTCTGTCAAAAAGGAATTGATGATATGGCACAGCACTATTTAGCAAAGCACAAAATTATGGCAGTAAGAAGAGTGAAAAAATCAGATATGGAAAAACTTGCAAGGGCAACAGGTGCAAGGATAGTATCTACACTTGATGACTTAACAGAAGCAGATCTCGGATATGCTGGAATAGTTTATGAAAAAACAGTTGCAGAAGAAAAAATGGTGTTTGTAGAAAAGTGCAAAGATCCAAAGTCAGTGACAATCTTTGTAAGATCCTCTACAGATCATGTAGTTGCAGAAGCAGAAAGAGCAATAATAGATGCAATTGGTGCAGTTTCTTCATCAATAGAAGATGGAAAGATTGTTACTGGTGGAGGATCAATAGAAATGGAACTTTCTGCAAGAATCAAAAAATATGCTTCCGAGGTTGGTGGAAGAGAGCAACTTGCAATTAGTGCATTTGCAGATGCACTTGAGATCATACCAAGAACATTAGCAGAATCTGCAGGTATGGACCCAATTGATGCATTGGTAGAACTAAGAGCAAAACACCAAAAAGCAGAAGGCAAAACCTATGGTATAGATGTATTTTCTGCACAAACTGCAGACATGCAAAAACTAGGAGTAATTGAGCCAACAAAAGTAAAAAAGCAAGCAATTATATCTGCTGCAGAAGCTGCAAGAATGATTCTAAGAATAGATGATATGATCTCTTCAAAGCCTAAACCTTCAGCTGGGCCAAAACCAGGAGAAGAGGGAAGTTTTGAGGACTAAATAAATTTTTAAACTTTTTTTAAACTTTTTTATTTTATTTTGTTTTATTTTATTTTTTGATTTTTGAGTTGTTGATTTAAAATTTGTCTTTTCCAATAATTAAAACAAGTACTGCTTTTGTATAAACAATATCTAAAGTACTATCTGCTTTAAAGCCTAAACCAATTCCGCAAACATCTATATTTTTAGTTAAAAGGATTTCTTTATGGGACTTAGAATTTAATAATGCGCCCAAAAGCTCAGAATAAGTTTGCTCTAAAAAATTAAAATTAAAATTATTTTTTTGAACCTCAGAAATTTTTCTTGCACAGGCTTCTTGCAATATTTTTTTATCATTGTGCAAAAACCAAAACCTTAAAATAACTAAGGAATCTGAACCAAAAAAATGTGAAAATTCATTTTTTGCATAAACTAAAGTGTCTGCAAATAATTGAGCAAAATAGCTAAATTTGTCATCCAAAGAAAAATTTATATTTAAATTAGCATCTTTTCTAATTTTTTTAAATTCTTCAAAAACTTTTTTTCTAATGCTGCCAAAATCATAATTTTTTTTATTGTCTAAAGAATCTAGTTTGCATTTAAAAAATTCTAAGGATTTGATTATTTTATGATTGGCATTTGCATTGCTTGGCTGAGGAGAATTTTTTGGTTTATTAAACAAATTCAAATTAGATAACAAACACAAACTAGCTATGCCTAAACTTAATTTAGAGTAAAATTTTTTCATAAAAAAATTATGTTTATTTAAATATATAAAGTTAACTATAGTGGAAATTTATGATGTGGCTGTTTTTCTTGATTGAAGGGCATAAAGTTCTTTAATCTCCTCAGTTGTGGTTATATCTGATAAGGATTTATCTTCTCTTATTGAAACCATTCTTGGAAATCTTAATGCAAAACCTTTATTGTTCTCAAAACCACATGTGTGCACAGGAGAAAGAGAAATTTCATCTGCAGAAACACTAATTACTATTTTTGGTTCAACCCAAAAATCTGGCTTTAGATTTGAAATAAGATTTTGGGGTTTAGAGTTTATTTTTAATTTTGAAAGAATGGATTGCAAATATTGCATTTCCTTTTCTGAAAAACCAGAACCTATTTTAGCTATTGTTTCCAAAAATCCGGTTTGTGAATTTTGAACAGCAACTAATAAACCACCAAAATTAAATTCTGCTCTGCTACCTTTACCAAGATAGTAGCCAACAATCACACAATCAATTGTGTCTGCCAATTTTCCATAACTCTTTTTTAGTTTTATCCATGCAAATTCCCTTGCACCTGCAACATAAGGCGCCGAGAGATCTTTTGCAATTATTCCTTCTAGGCCTTTTTGAATGCAACTTTCAAAAAAAGCTTGCAATTGAGCTGCATCTGAAACCATTTTTAAATCTGATAAAAATATTTTTTGATTATTTTTTAGTACTTTTTCCAAATCTTTTCTTCTTTGCTCAAAAGAAACTGAGGTATAATCAACTCCATCCAAATAAATTAAATCAAATGCAAAAAGATGAAGGGGAATTGTTTTTAGCATTTTTTCAATATCATATTTTCTTTTTCTTTTGATAGTTATCTGAAATGGAAGAAATTTTTTTTGTTTTTTATCATAGCCTACTGCTTCTCCTTCAAAAATAATACGATTTTGTTTGAGTTCTCTTACTGCAGCGCTTATCTCTGGAAAGGCATCAGTTACTCTTTCTAATTTTCTAGAATAAAGTTCTACTTTATCTTGATTTTTATGAATTTGCAATCTAAAGCCATCGTATTTTGAATCAGCCGCACAAGGACCTAACTTTTCAATAATTTCTTGGGGGCTTGAAAGCCTTTCTGCTAAAGCAGGTCTAACGGGTGAAAAAATTTCTATTTTAAAGTTTTCTATTTTTTCCCAATCAAAAAGACTAAATTCTGCCACTTTACCTAAGTCATTACAAAGATTAAAGGCTCGCTCTATTGGATATCTTATTCTCTTTTTAAAATCCTCAAAGGTTATAATAAAATTATTTTCCTGAACTTCTTCTATTTTTGAGACCAAAAGTTTTGGGGATTTTTCATTATTAAAAGAAATAAGCTCAACATATTTTTTTTCTAAAAAACTAATCTCTTGTTTTGTTTTGACTTTAATTTTTAATTCAAGAAAATCAGAACTTAGTATTTGCACACTCTCTAAAGGGATAATAGTCCTCTCGCATGCCAAGGCAGCTATATTTAAGATTTTAAGAATTTTTATTTTGGCAAGTGCATCTATTATTGTTGGCTCTCTTATTCCAAGGCGCATATTGCCAACACAAAATCTTGAGATAAATTTTGCTTCTAAATCAGAAGAAGAATTTAATAATTCTGCTATTTGCTTTATTTTTAAGCTCTGACTACCTTTGCCACCTAATTTAGCAATATTTAGTAATCTAAAATAAACATCACTGCAAGAAAGTTCTTTTGCAAACAAAGATGCTTGAAGTTTTTTAGCTGTTAGATTTTGTGCTACCTTGCCAATATCCCCCTCCTGGATAAACATTTTTTCTATTTTGTTTTTAGAATAGCCGGTTGAAAAAGAAAGTGCTTCGAACATTAATTTTAAGCCTAATCCTAATTCGATACCATAGTGAGTAGGTAAAACCAAACCTAAAGATAAATAGATTATTGGCTTAATTTCATCTTTGGAGGCTTTTTGCAAAAGTTCTGCAAATATATCCGCCATTTCTAATCTTGAATCCGTTAGCTCTATTTTCTCTAAAGCATCAGCAAAATCTCTAAAAAGCATATTAAAAATACTACAAATATAATAATAAGTTTTTTGCTTTAGTATTATAATATTAAATTTGCTACTAATAAATTGAGTAAAAAGAATTGACTAAAAAGAGTGTGAGCAAAATGGACATTTATAAAGATATTTTTGTACCAATAAAAAAAATTCTTGATGGAGAATTGGAATCAAAAGAAGTGAATATAAGAGGATGGGTCTATAGAGCAAGAGCTTCGCAAACAGTTGCATTTGTTGTGCTAAGAGATAGCACTGGGATAATTCAATGTGCTGCTAAAAAAGAAGAAAATGAACAAAATTATGAGAAAGCAAAGGCTGTGTACTTAGAAACCTCCCTTATGATAAATGGAATTGTAAAAAAAGATCAGCGAGCCCCAGGCGGTTGGGAGATAACAATAAAAAAAATAGAATATATTTCTTTAGGCGAACCCTTTCCTATTTCAAAAGATAAATCTACAGAATATTTGCTTGACAATAGACATCTTTGGCTAAGAAGCCAAAAGCTTACAAATGTATTTAAGTTAAGACATTATACAATAAAATATCTTAGAGAATTTTTAGAAAACGAAGGATTTTTTGAACTTCCGCCACCAATTATTACAAAATCTGCTTGTGAAGGTGGAGCCACATTATTTGAATTAGATTATTTTAATGAAAAGGCATATCTTTCACAATCTGGTCAGATGTATGCTGAAAGCTATATCTACTCTTTAGAAAAAGTTTATGTATTTGCACCTTCATTTAGAGCAGAACCATCTAGAACAGTTAGGCATTTAGCAGAATATTGGCACTTAGAGCCAGAAATGGCATTTTACAATCAAGAGATGAATATGCAACTTCAAGAAAAAATGGTGGAATATGTTTGCAACAAAATAGCAAAAGAGCAAAGAGAACTTCTTGAGAAATTAGGTCAGGATCCAAAAATGCTTGAAAATATAAAAGCCCCATTTGATAGAATTTCTTATAAAGATGCAATAGAAAAGTGCCAAAAAATGGGCCTAAAAATTGAATATGGGCAAGACTTAGGTGCAGATGAGGAATATGCTCTTACAAAAGATTTAAAAAAACCTATATTTGTGCACAATCATCCCAAAGAATTTAAAGCATTTTATATGAGAGAAGATCCAAAAAATCCTGGAACAGTACTCTCTTCAGATATGCTTGCTCCTGGAGGGCATGGTGAAATTATTGGTGGAAGTGAAAGAATTTTTGACCAAAAGGAACTCTTGGAAAGAATTAAAGAACAAAAATTAAAAAAAGAAGAATATTCCTGGTACATTGATCTAAGAAGATATGGCTCCATCCCACACTCTGGTTTTGGACTTGGAATTGAAAGATTTGTAAAATGGCTTGCAAATTTAGATCATATCAGAGATGCTATACCCTATCCTAGAGTTATAAATAGAGTATATCCTTAATAGAGTATATTCTTAAAACTGGCTTAAAAGTAAATTAGCCCTAAAATTCAATCTAAAATTTAGTGTAAAGTAAAATGAAAAAAATCTCTTTTGTTTAATATTTGCTCGACCTTTAGCAAGTCTTGCTTTATTTGATTTAGTTCTTTTTGTAAATGGATTTGGTCGATTTGGTGTAACCTATTTTGTTTTTGTAAATCAAGAAATTTTTCTTGCAGGATTTCTATTTTTTTTCTTTCAAAAAATGGTGGTCCTCGCATATAAAGAGATTGAATTTTGGTTGAAATTTCTTTAATAAGAGAGCTTATTTCTTTTTGTGGATTTGCTTGTCCTTGCATCATAATTATAATATTTTAGTTTGAAATATTTAAATATGATGCTCCAGGCACTAAAAAAGCTATGTTTGAGGATAATACAAAAAAATGGTTTGGATGAAAAGGAATTTAGAAAGTTAAATCGCTCTCATCAAGATTTTTTAGAAAAAAAACAAAATAGATATTTTCTAAAGCCAGAATATAGAAAATTACTAAAAGTAGTTCTAACTGGGGGAGCATTTGATATAATCCACCCAGGGCATATATACACACTAAAAGAAGCAAAAAAGAAAGGGGATTTATTAGTTGTAGTAGTTGCAACTGATCAAACCATTCTAAAAACCAAAAAAAGAAAACCTATTTATAATCAAGATATTAGACTTAAGAATGTGCAAGCAATAAAATATGTGGATCTTGCTCTCAAAGGAAAAAAAGATTGGAGAAAAATTTTAAATCAAGTAAAACCAGATATTGTAGTTTTTGGCTATGACCAAGAAATCAAACCAATAGAGAATGTAAAAATAATAAAACTGAAAAAATTTTTAGACCATCCGCATGCAAAAACCTCAAAAATAAAAAAATTGATCGGACTATAGATAAAAAATAAGTTTTTAATTTTAAACTACAACTGCTTATATATGGAAAATGAGCAAAACCAACAAAATACAAAACCAGAAAATGAAAATAAAAAGTCAATCCCAACTAGAGGAATACCTTCAAAAGATTCTATGTATTTGCCAGCTTATGATTCTTCTTTTATAAAAACATTTCAAGATAATAATGAAATTCAAACTAAAAATATCTGGAAGGTTGAGGAAATTTTAATGTTTATTTTTCCAAAGCAATACCAAGAGAGATATTATCAAATAGCATTAAGCTTTATAGAATTTTTAGCAAAAAAACCACGACTAGAAGGCAAGCAAATAAGTTCATTTTTAAAAGAAAATTCTATTTCAAAAGCAACATTTTATAATAGAGTACTTCCTAGATTAAGAAGAGTGGGCATGATAAAAATAGAAAGAGAGGTAGGTTTAGATCCAACAACAAATAAAAAAGTCAAACCAATGATAATAAGTCTATCAAAAACTTTTGGAAATTATTTAACCAAAATTGGAGATTCCTGGCTTTCTTTTGTAGACGAAGCAAGATCTAAAAAATAATTTAAAAATGATAAATAATTAGAATATATCCTCTTGGGGATAAACTACCATCCCTTCCCCAGGTAGAATTTCAAATGGCACTTTTTTTAGAAGATGAGTACTTCCTTCTAATTTTAAAATTTCAACAGTTCTTGTCTTTACATTATTTTCATGATGTATACCTAATTTGATAATAGCATCTGCTAAATACAATAAATCTGCTGACTTTCTTGTTGGTATATACGAAAACAAAGAAGTGCATTTTAATTTTTTTGTAAGTTCAAAAAGATTGATTAGCCCTTCTCTTAAATCATATAAAGAATCAAAATAAATATCAAAAGAAGATAATGAATCTATAATTAATCTTTTTGCATTTATTTCCATAGCACTATCCCAAATTAAGCCACCACCTTCTTCTATAAATTTTTTTAATTCATGTGGCTTTATGTTCACAAATGAAATTAGACCTTTTTTTTCAATATCATCAAATAACCAATTAAACTTTCTTAATTTTGAAAAAATATTTTCTTTCTTTTTATCCAAACTAACAATAATCCCCGGCTCTTCATAAAAAACTGCTCCGGTATAAATAAATTGATACAAAAATATTGTTTTCCCACAACCTGATGGCCCAACTATTAAGTTTGAGGAATATTTTTCAAATCCCCCAAAGCAAATTTCATCAAAACCAGGAATTCCGCTTGGTACTTTGGAGTCTATGTCTAGATTTATGCTATCAGAGTAATCCTCCAAATGCTCCAAAATTTTTGAGGGTTTGATCATAAAAATAAAGATGTAAATTAGTTTTAAAAGCCTTGCTTTAAAAATAAACAAAAAAGGAAGTTTTTAATATCTTTTAGTTGTATCCAATATTATGGACAGAAGGACTTTGTTAAGTATGATATCTATTGTCTTTTCAATTAGTACAGGTGTTTTGGTTTTAATAGGTTCACTTGTAATGATGTATGGTAATTTTGACCTTGGGGTTATTTTATTTGTTCTTGGTCTTTTACTTGTAATTTCAAACGAAGGTCTAATTCCAAAAATAAGATTAATAAATATGAAGGACAATTTTGGTTTAGATGGCACACTGGAAGAAATTGTTAATTTAGCAATATTAGGCTATACCCCTCCTGTTCTTATTACAATTTATCTTTGGTTTAGCAAGGATTTTGATCCTAAATTAGTTATATTTTTAGGAGTTTGTTTTGTGCTGGTAACTCTAAAAATATTTGCGAAATTTGCTTCTACAAAAATAGTGTACAAACCTCTTGAGGAAGAAGAGATTTATATTTATAATCCAAAGAGAGCAGAAGAACTAAATGAACCAGGAATTTAATATAGAAAATAATCTGCTGCTTGTTTTAGATTTAAAGATTTTGCTTTAGCTGGCTTAAACCAAACAATTTCAAACTTAGCATAATCTAGATTACATTTATAGTGAGATGCTCCAGAGTCTTCATTCAATTTTATTAGTTCACCAAAATTTTTTGAAAATTCTTCTAAACGATCATCTTGTGATTTGATGTCTAATCCTCCAGACTTGGTCCTAAATTTAAATTTTTCTGGTGCTACTACTAAAAATCTTACTTTAAGAACTACTTTATCTTTTTTATATAATTCAGAAGCCCTTTCTTTAAATGTAGCTGCAACAGACTTGTCTATCCAACTAACAGCGTCTGTTATTGCAGCATCTCCAATAATAGTTAGACCATCTTTTTTAATAAGTTCAATAATATTTTGCTCTTGCGACGTAAGAGGTTTATCTTTAATATATCTTTCTAAAATATTATTTAGATAATTAAAAAAATTGGAATAGTTTTCTTGAACATCTTTTTGAAGAACATAGATTTTTTCTTTGAGTTCAGAAGGAACTTGTCCTTTAACTAAAGATTGAAATTCTTTATTGTCTTTTAAAAAAACTTCTTGTACATGCATAGATGGATCTACTACTACAAGTCCTTTAAAATTTTTTAAACTATTTTCAGACATTTCATTTTTAACAATTTCAGCTGGTTTGCGAATATAATAAACAGTATAACTTTCATTAAATTTCTCTTCTTTATTAGGATCTTTTTTAATTTCAATTAAATACGTTTGTATTGAAAGATCTTTATATTGAGGGGTATTAAAGGGTAAGCCTTCTAATCTTATATGAAATTGTTTAGTTGAGGAATAATACTGACCATTTAAATATCCTATAAGTGTTTGTGCTTGTGGATTATAAAACACACCATCTTTTAGATAAACTCCAGAAGTTTGCTGCTGATCATGAAGTGGGATTAGACTCACTTCTCTTAAATTAGAATAAATTTCTTCTATAGCTGGATGATTATCTCTTAGTTTTTTAGCAAAATAAAGATATTGCTCATTATTTTGTCTTAGAAATTCTATCAATTCTTCTTTAGAATTAATAGATCTTAATTGCTCTTTTTGATTTTGATCAAAATTTTCTGATTCGATTAAACCTAATTTAATATCTTGCACTTTTTTTTCATCCATATTTTTTAAATACTCTATAAGCATTTTGGCCGAAAGTGTAATAAAGCTTATTTTATAATTTACATTTGAATTTTCAAGCTTTTTATCAATTTCTTGTTTTATTTTTTCATTTTCTTTAAGTGAATTAATATCTTCTATTGGTATATTGACCACAACAACTGAATTAGGATATTCTTTATATAGGTCTTTGACAAGATTTGCTGTTTTGGCTACATACTCCTTCTTTGGAATATAATCTCTTTTAAGAGAAATAAGAGGACTAACATCAATCTTAGAAGATTTTGATACTATATAATAGCCATCAGCTGTTTCATGAAAAGAAAGCTCTTGCTGTTTTTGATCAGAAGATTTATCAATAAAAAAACTTAAGGACATTGTTTGCTCTAGAGGAGGAGTACTTTGGGTTTTTTCTTCTTTTGGATTAAAAATCAATTCGACAAAGAGTTGATCATCAGAACTACTTTTTTTTATTTCTTGAATAATATTTTTAACAACTTCTTTAGTAGCATTAGCATCAGTAGGATTTTTTACATCCATGCTGGAAAGATCAACTGCTAAATTTTTTGTTCCAGAAAAGCTAGTAATTTGTATTGATAATTTTTTGCTTTCTATTTGCTCATTAGAAAGTTTAATATTTAATAAATGAAAACCTGCTTTAGACAATTCATCTGTAAGATTAAAAACAAAATTTAGGTTTGCCTTTTCTTTTTTTTCTTTATTTTCTCTTTCTAGATCAAATTCCACCGGAGGCACTAACGACACCTAAATTTTCTTTGCTTCCCAGATAAATTTATCAAATCTAGAAGGACTAACGATAATTTTTAAATTAATATTTTTTTTGGATAAATATTCGTTTGCCTTTTGTATTGCCTCTTGAGTTATTGGATCAGAATTTTGCCAGGTGCATGCCTTTTGCATGTTTATACAATCTGCTACTAAAGAGGCGTCTAACTCAGATAAACCAAGCTTTTTTAAATCCTCGAAAATTAATAAAATATCTTCTCTTCCCATAGTAATCATTAAATATTTTAATAGAATAATTTAAATTCTTTTTGATTGAAAAATTAGTTTTGATCTTTCCAAAATAAAGATAGTTTTTTGATTTCAAATTCTGATTTTTTTACTTCTGCTAATGCATCAACCAATGCCTCTGCTGCCTCAAAATTAGTAATACAAATAATATTTGACTCAATAGCTGCTCTTCTGATTGCATAACCATCTGTAAAAGATTGACCTCCTTTTTGTGGAGTATTAATAACCATTTTTATTTGCCCACTTTTAATTAAACTTACAATATTTGGTTCTCCCTCGGACAACTTTTTTAAAATCTTTATTTTGTTAATACTTTGTAGAAATTTAGCAGTACCTGCTGTTGCAGCAATCTCATAGCCTAAAGAAATAAGTTTTCTAGCCAATGGCTCTGCTCTTTGTTTATCACTATCTTTTAAAGAGAGTGCAATCATTCCTTGAGTTGGTATTTTAAGATTTGCACCTAAAAGAGACTTATAATATGCAAGATGAAAATTTTTACTTATTCCCATAGATTCTCCAGTAGATTTCATTTCTGGTCCAAGCACAAAATCTGCTCCTTCTAATTTCAAAAATGGAAAAACTACTGATTTCACTGCATAATGCTTTGGTTGAGGATATTTTAAATTCAATTCGGATAATTTTTTTCCCATAATTAGCTTTGTTGCATAATTTATTATTGGAATTCCTAAAGCCTTAGATAAAAATGGCATTGTTCTTGAACCACGGGGATTTAACTCAATAACATAGACCACATCATCTTTTACAATATATTGAATATTGAATGCACCAATTATTTTTAGATTTTTTACAATAGTATTTGTTATTTGGATTATTTGCTCTTGAACCTCTTTTTTAAGTTTTATTGGAGGCACAACACAGGAAGCATCCCCTGAATGCACACCTGCCCTTTCTATATGCTCCATAATATTTGCAATCCAAACATCCTCACCATCGCTTATTCCATCTACTTCACATTCTATTGCTCTATCAAGGTATTTATCCAATAAAACAGGTCTTTTATTTGATACTTCCACTGCCTCATCAATGTATTTTTCAAGTTCTTGGCGATCATAAACTATTTGCATTCCCCTTCCAGCAATAACATAAGATGGCCTAACCACAATTGGATAGCCGATCTCCTCTGCTTTTAGAAGTGCTTCTTTTTTTGTAGTTGCAGTTGCATTTTTTGGCTGATTTAGATTTAATTTTTCTAAGAATTTTCTAAAAAGCTCTCTGTCTTCTGCAATATCAATACTTTCAGGCGAAGTTCCAAGAATTTTTACATTATATTTTTCTAATAAAGACACAAGATTTATTGCAGTTTGACCTCCAAATTGTAAAATTACTCCCTCTGGCTTTTCAAGTTCTATTATATCAAGCACATGCTCTAAATCAATAGGCTCAAAATAAAGTTTATCAGAAATATCAAAATCTGTTGAAAGAGTTTCTGGATTATTGTTTAACATTATTGCCTCATAACCAAGCTCTTTGAGTGCAAATACAGCATGGCAGCAACAATAATCAAATTCTATACCTTGGCCTATTCGTATTGGGCCAGAACCAACTACTATTACTTTTTTGTTTTTTGAACTTATAGATTCATTTTCCTCTTCATAACAAGAATAAAAGTATGGTGTTTTGGCTTCAAATTCAGCAGCACATGTATCTACCATTTTATAAGTTGGCAAAATATTGTGCTTTTTTCTAAATTCTCTAACTTTATCTTCTGTTGTTTGACAAAGTTTTGAGAGGTAGGAATCAGAAAATCCCATTTTCTTTGCTTTTTTTATTAAAGGTGCTTTTAGGCCATGTTTTTCAAGTTCTTTTTCAAGATTACAAATCTTTTTAAGTTTTGAAATAAACCAGGGGTTAATAGATGTCAATTCATTGATTTTCTTTACACTTAAAAGATTGTTTTTTAAAGCATAAAAAATTGCAAAAAATCTATAATCTGTTGGAGTTTTTATGTGAAATAGTATATCCTCTTTGCTAAGTTTTGGTAATTTTTGATCTAAAGAAGAAATTGCTTTTTGAAAAGCTTGCTCAAATGTTCTTCCAATTGCCATTACCTCGCCCGTGGATTTCATTTGTGTTCCGATTGCTCTATTAGAGGTTTGAATTTTATCAAAAGGCCAGCGTGGAATTTTTACTACCACATAATCAAGTGCAGGCTCAAACAAAGCACTTGTAAAAGTAATTGAGTTTTTCAATTCAAAAAGAGAATAACCTATTGCTAACTTAGCAGCTATTCTTGCTATTGGATAGCCAGTTGCTTTGGAAGCAAGGGCTGAGGATCTTGAAAGTCTTGGATTTACTTCTATTACTACATATTGACCTGTTTTTTGATTAAGAGCAAATTGAATGTTACACCCACCTACAATATTTAGACCTCTAATTATTTTGAGTGCTGCACTTCTTAGCATTTGATGGTCCTCATCAGAAAGTGTTTGAGAAGGTGCAACCACCACAGATTCACCTGTATGAATTCCCATCGGATCTACATTTTCCATATTGCAGATTGTTATACAATTATCAGAACTATCCCTCATAACTTCGTATTCTATCTCTGCCCAACCAAGAACACTTTCTTCGATGAGTACTTGATGAATTGGGGAGAGAGTAAAGCCAAGGTCTAAAAGTTTATCAAATTCCTCTTTGTTGTGGGCTATCCCACCTCCAGTTCCACCAAGAGTGTAAGCAGGCCTAAGCACTAAAGGAAAATTATGAGTCTTTGCAAATTCATATGCCTCTTGCTTGCTATTAGCTGCGATTGAATCAAGTACTGGCTGATCTATTGATTTTAAAAACTTTGAAAATAAACCTCTATCTTCTGCTTTTTTTATTGAATCAATTCCAGTGCCAAGCAATTTGGTATTATATTTTTTGTCTAAGTTGGCATCTACCAAAGAATATGCTAAATTAAGTGCAGTTTGACCTCCCATAGTTGCAATTATTCCATCTGGTCTTTCTATGTCTAATATTTTTTCTAAGCTTTCAAGATTGATTGGCTCAATGTAGATATGATCTGCCAAAAATGGATCTGTTTGAATAGTTGCAGGATTTGAGTTTAATAAAACTACTTCAATTCCTTCTTCTTTTAGTGCTTTGCAAGCCTGAGATCCAGAATAATCAAATTCTGCTGATTGCCCAATAACAATCGGGCCAGAACCAATTATTAGAACTTTTTTTATGCTTTTATCTAAAGGCATATTATCAACCTTAACTTTTAGATTTATAGTTTTTTTATAAATTTATCAAACAAATAATTTGCATCGGTCGGGCCTGGTTGAGCTTCTGGGTGGAATTGTACAGAGAAAGCATCTTTGTTTTTGTTTTCTATTCCCTCAATAGTTTGGTCATTTAAATGAAAGTGCGTTATTTCCCAATCTGAGGAAATTGAATTTTTATCTACTGCATAAGAATGATTTTGAGTAGTTATAATTGCTTTATTTTTTTCTTTATCAAAAACAGGATGATTTGCCCCCCTATGACCAAATTTTAATTTATAGGTTTTTGCTCCAGAGGCATGTGCTAACAGCTGATGCCCCAGGCAAATCCCAAAAATTGGCAATTTACCAAGAAGATAGCTTATTTGATTAATTTCCTGCTTTAAAATGGCAGGATCCCCAGGTCCATTAGATAAAACCAAACCATCTGGTTCATAGCTTAAAACTTGGTCCTTTGTAGCACTAAAAGGAAGAATTATAACTTTAATATTTCTTTTAAGCAGTTGCTTGACTATTCCTTCTTTTAGCCCATAATCTATTAAAACCACTTTCTTTTTACCTTCGCCTAACTCCAAAACCTCTTTGCAAGAAGTTTGAGCTACAAAATTAGTAGAGGAATAATCCTTTGTTTTGACTAATTCTGTTAGTAATTTTAAATCTGGCTTTTGATCAGAAGGATAAACCTGATAAGCAGCATTGAGTATGCCTTTTTGTCTTATTTTCTTTGTGAGCATTCTTGTGTCAATATCAAAAACTCCACCTACATTGTATCTTTTTAAATAAGAATCAAGGTTTTCTTTTGAGAGATAATGAAAAGGTTTTGATTCTGCCCATTTTACAATAAGGCCTTCAGCCCAAACTCTATTTGATTGAACATATGTTTGATTTATACCATAATTTCCAATTAATGGATAGGTAAAAAGAAGAATTTGACCTGCATATGAAGGATCAGTTAGGGCTTCCTGATAGCCAGTCATGGAAGTATTAAAAACAAGCTCTCCTTTTTTACAAACAAAAGCCCCAAGCCCTTTTCCAAAAAGAACAGTACCATCTTCTAAAACCAACACTCCCTTTTTATTCATAAAACCAGTTAGGGAAAAGAAAACCCAAGAATATTTCGCAATAAAGATTTATAAATTTTTTTAAAAATTTGTAAAAAAATGGCTGCGGCACAAAAATAGAATTTATGAATTTGATAGCAAATAAATAACTACGTATTTGTCAATCTTATCATTATATTTAAATTCTTTTTATAATAAATTAGAATTATGTCAAATCAAGAGATTGCAAAAGAGATTGCAAAACAAAATATTCAAGAACTAATTGAAAAATACAATCAAGTAATAAAAGAAGGAAATCTACATAGGTATAACGAAGAAATGACTAAGAAAGATTTCATAGAACCTCTTTTTGAAGCATTAGGATGGAATATACATAATAAATCCAATAGAAATGATAGTGTATCTGCAGAAGAGCAAATATCTAAATCTAAAAAAAGAGCGGATTATGGTTTTAGAATAAACGGCATTCCAAAATTCTTTCTTGAGGCTAAATCATTAAAATCAGATTTAAATGATCCTAAATATATTGAGCAGGCTATTAATTATGCATATCATAAGGGCTGTACATGGACAATTCTTACTAATTTTGAAACTATAAAAATTTATAATGCAGAATGGAAAACAGAGCATCCAAGACAGGCTGAGCTTAAATCAATTTCAGTTCAAGAATATATTGCTAGATTTGAGGAACTATGGTTATTGTCAAAAGAAAGCTTTGAGCAGGGACTATTAGATAAAGAAGCAGAAAAATGGGGAAAGAAAACTAAAAAGACACCTATAGATAAACAATTATTAGCAGATTTTATGAGATTTAGAGAACTGCTCTCTAAGAATATACTAAAGCTTAATTCTAATAAGAATCTTACTGAAGAACAATTAGATGAAGCTGTTCAAAGAATGTTTGATAGATTGATTTTTATTAGAAATTGCGAAGACAGAGAGTTTGAAGAAAAATTATTATTAGCAAAATTAAGACAACTTGAGACTAGAAATAGAGGTCAATTAATTAAGGATTTAAGAGAAATTTTTTCATATTATGATAAAGAATACAATAGTAAGATATTTGCTCATCATTTATGTGATGATTTAGAAATAGATAATGAAGTATTGCAAGAGGTTATGGAAGGACTTAATCACCCAAAAGACGAATTTATTTCTTATGACTTTTCTGCTATAGATGCTGATGTTCTTGGCAATATCTATGAACAATATTTAGGTTATATTCTTAAGAAAACAGAAAAAAGAGCCTCATTAAAAGAAGCAAAAACAAAAAGAAAAGAAATGGGAATTTACTATACGCCTACATATATAGTTGATTATATTGTAAGAAATACATTAGGAGAATTATTAAAAGATAAAAAGGTTGATGTTAGTAAAATAAGAATTCTTGATCCTGCATGCGGTTCTGGTTCATTTTTAATTAAAGCTTATGATTTATTGCATGAGTATTATAGGATAGAAAAAAAGGCAGATTCTAAAGCTACAATATTACCAGGATATATTGATGATAATTTGGCGTATACTATAAAAGAAAAAATCTTGCAGGATAATATTTTTGGAGTTGATTTAGATAAACAAGCAGTAGAAATTGCACAACTTAATCTTTTGCTTAAAATTGCACAAAAAGGACATCGACTACCATTATTAGAAAAGAATATTAAGTGTGGAAACTCATTAATAGATGATCCAGCAATTGCAGGAGATAAAGCATTTAAATGGGAAGAAGAATTTCCTCAAGTTATGAAAGAAGGTGGATTTGATGTGATTATTGGAAATCCGCCGTATATTCAATTACAAAAAAATAGAGGAGAATTGGCTAATTTGTATGAACCAATGAATTATGAAG